>Ga0335075_10000010_pt1 | contig 517555 bp, 458 predicted proteins | sample Lox_Sample_24_FD_206723 | JGI IMG/M metagenome (GOLD analysis project Ga0335075, IMG submission 206723) | Soil microbial communities from Loxahatchee National Wildlife Refuge, Florida, United States - Lox_Sample_2.4 | ecosystem: Environmental > Terrestrial > Soil > Wetlands | place: USA...
GTGCTCGTTCCTTGCGTCGCTCCGAAGTTCGTCCCCGTGATCGTTACCGAGGTGCCTACCTGCCCGCTCGTCACGCTCAAGCTCGTGATGCTCGGTGCAACGGTCGTCACCGTGAACGATATTCCGTTGCTCGCCTGTCCGCCAACCGTTACCACCACGTTTCCCGAGGTCGCCCCGCTTGGCACCGGAACCACGATGCTCGTCCCGCTCCAGCTCGTCGGTGCCCCGGCCGTCCCGTTGAACTTCACCGTGCTCGTTCCCTGCGTCGCCCCGAAGTTTGTCCCCGTGATCGTTACCGGCGTCCCTACCTGCCCGCTCGTCACGCTCAGACTCGTGATACTCGGTGCGGGGGTCGTTACCGTGAACGCAACCCCGTTGCTGGCCGTCCCTCCAACCGTCACCACGACGTTGCCCGAGGTCGCCCCGCTTGGCACTGGAACCACGATGCTCGTCCCGCTCCAACTCGTCGGCGTCCCCGCCGTCCCGTTGAACTTCACTGTGCTCGTTCCCTGTGTCGCTCCGAAGTTCGTCCCCGTGATCGTTACCGGCGTTCCTACCTGCCCGCTCGTCACGCTCAGACTCGTGATATTCGGTGCGGGGGTCGTTACCGTGAACGCAACCCCGTTGCTGGCCGTCCCTCCAACCGTCACCACGACACTGCCTGTCGTCGCCCCGGACGGCACATCCACTACAATGCTCGTGGCGGTCCAGCTCGTCGGCGCTCCCGCCGTCCCGTTGAAATTGACCGTGCTCGTTCCCTGCGTCGCTCCGAAGTTCGTCCCCGTGATCGTTACCGGCGTCCCTATCGGCCCGCTTGTCACGCTCAGTCCAGCGATACTAGGAGCCGGAGAGTTCGGATCCGGGCCAGCGATGGTTCCGGCGCAACCCTGAAGGGCTGCTGTCGCCACGGCCATGAGGAATGTGAATACAAGTAGAGTGCGGAGGGCAAACGGCTCTCGAAATTTCATACGTCAGGAGGCTCCTGAAATGGAACAGAATGCTGAAGATGACCCAGAACTCGAACCCAAAAAATAGCGCGCAAAACTGTACTATTCCCAGGCTCGGTTCTCAACCCTAGAAACACCTCTTATTTACCCTAGTCTAGTACTAAGGCCGCCGCAGGCTCCGGCAACCTTGACAGCTAAGACATGGCCTCGATTCTAAGAAACGGCCAATCCCGATGGAGAACTGTCTTGCACGCCTGTTGCCACAGGGAATGCTGTGCCTTGGAAGAAGGCGCTCGGCGGAGCTACGAAATGCTGGGGCGAACGGCTGAGCATTGCCGATGGGGGCGATCTCTGCCATTATTTGTCGTAATTGGGCCGACTATCGGGCTTTCAAGCCGCTTTGGCGCAACGGCAGCGCCCGATCCAGCCCGGTTTCACCGCGCGGAAACCCGCCAGCGCTGCCCCGGCATGGCCGCCGCACCCGGCGGCTCCTGAACGCGCGAGCCGCCGTCGGCCCCTTATCCGCAGCGGACCGTCCCTAGCAGAGAAATTTCGGGGGGAGTCTGCGGGTGCTTTGGCTGTTTTGTAGCGTGGAAGAATGAGTGGTGAGCCGCGGAGGACTCGAACCTCCAACCCGCTGATTAAGAGTCAGCTGCTCTACCATTGAGCTAGCGGCCCAGCAAACTTGCATTTTAACTGAACACGAAGAAATTCACCAACGCGGCGCGAGCCCGTGCCGGCGTCAGCCGCGCAGCGTTGCGGCGATCTCTTTCGCCACTTGTCTCGCGCGCACCAGGTCGCCCGGTCCAAACGAAATCGCCGCCACTCGCGCGTGGCCGCCGCCGCCGTACTTTTCGCATAGAGACGCGAGGTTCACGTCCGCCGCGGTTTCCTTCCATGGACTGGTACCGACAGAGACCTTCGCCCGCGTCGGCGACGCGCTCACGCCCACCGAATACAGAGCGTCCGGATATAGGTAATACGGAATGAATTTGTTGTAGCCCTCAAGATCGAGATCGCTGACGTCGAAATAGACGACGCCTCCGCGCGAGTCCGTCCGCTCGCGCAAAATGTCGATCGACCGCCGATGGCGCTCGAGCAAGGGCCCGAGGTGCTTTTTCACGAGGGGCAACTCGATGATCTCCGACAGCGGCAGCCGCGCCAGATCCGGAATCAGCCGCGGCACCAGGTTCGCCTCCGGGGCGGCTTCGATCACCAGCGCCAGCTTCATGGCCGGCTCCGCCAGCGCCACGGCCGCTTCCGGCGACGCGAACTGAGCGCCGTCGATAATGTCGCCCCATTCGATCAATTCGGCGAGGGGCTTCGCGTCGAAGCCGAATTTTTCGCTGGCGGTCGTCGCCAGAAATTTCGTGCACGACTTATACGACGGATCGTAGAATTTCTTGCCCGAATGGTCGTGCCGGAAATGCTCCGCGTCTTCCGGTTTCAGAAACGCGCTCTGGTGATGGTCGAACCACCACGTCAGCAGAGGTGAACTCGAGTACTTGAAATCCACGATCGCGTTTTCGTCGCCGTCGAAGACGCCATCCTCGAACGGCTGAGACGCCTTATGCGTCATCCCGGTATAGAGGAACTCGGCGCCCGGATTGATGCGCTCGCGGTAAAACCGCGAAAAAATCGCGGCCGAAGACGCTCCGTCGAAACACTTATCGTGGAAGCAAACGCGTACTTTCAAATCCTCTCTCCCGTCCAACCCACCCTATGGACAAGGCAAAGCCCCAGGGTAAAGCCATCTAAGATGGAGTTTCTACGCGGGCTTGTCAAGAGGTAACGCGTCTACGAAATTTCGCCGCGACGGAAACAATCGAGGGCGTGATCGTTCACCATGCCAGTGGCCTGCATGAAAGCGTAGCAGATCGTCGAGCCGACGAACCCGAGTCCCCGCTTCTTAAGCGCCTTGCTCATCGCGTCGGACTCCGGCGTCCGTGCCGGCAATCTCTTCGCGTTTCGCCACGAATTCAACTTCGGCTTGCCGCCGACGAATCCCCAGATGTAACGGTCGAACGACCCGTGCTCTTTCTGCACGTCGAGGAAGGCCCGGGCATTCGCGATCGTCGCCGCGATTTTCAGCCGGTTGCGCACGATCCCCGCCTCGGCCATCAACGCGCGCATTTTGCGCTTGTCGTAGCGCGCGATCTTCGCGACATCGAACCCGTCCAGCACGCAGCGGTAATTCTTGCGCTTGCGCAAAATCGTCTCCCAGCTAAGACCCGCCTGCGCGCCCTCGAGAATCAGGAACTCGAAGAGTGTCCGATCGTCATGCACCGGCACGCCCCACTCCGCGTCGTGATACTCGATCATTAGCGGACTGTGCGCCCAGTGGCACCGGCGCACCTCTCGCTTTGCGCTAATTCTCATGTTTGGGTCGCCGCAAGGAAGGGCCGCCAAAAACCCGTGAAGTCGCCTCGCGAGGACTCTGGCCCGCGAGGCGGCTCCGCTTCAAAACCGGACGAACGCCTAGGAAATGTGGCGTTCGATCGCTTTCGTGATTTGTTCTTTGGAGACGGCGCCCACGATCTGTTCGGCCACCTGCCCTCCCTTGAACACGAGCAGCGTCGGAATCCCGCGAATATTGAATTTGCCCGGCACGTTCATGTTGTCGTCCACGTTCAGCTTGACGACCTTGAGCTTGCCCGCGTGTTCGCGCGCGATCTCGTCCACCGTCGGCGAGAGCATCTTGCATGGCCGGCACCAGTCGGCCCAGAAATCGACCATCACGGGCTGGCTGTTGCTCGCGTCGATCACTTCGGCCTGGAAGCTCGCATCGGTTACCGCCGGAATGTTGTCTGCCATTTAAGTTTCCCCTTATGAGCGCCTTCCGGCCTCCCTACCGCCGGTCCACGCCCGCGTATTTAGATGCTCCAGCGACTCTTGGGATTCGCGACCGCTTGGCCGCCTCGTACAGAGTCACGTACGACGCCGCCGAAGCCTTCCATGAAAAATCTTTCGCCATGCCGTTGCCCTGCACGGCCTGCCAAGCGTTCGGGTCGCGAAACGTCCCGAGCGCCGACCGCAGGCACTCGAGCATCGCGCTCCCGGTGTACTCCTCGAACTTGAACCCTGTACCCTGCTGCGTCTTCGGAACGAAGTTCTGGACCGTGTCGTCAAGTCCCCCGGTCGCGCGCACCACCGGTACCGTTCCATACCGCAGGCTGTAAATCTGATTCAGTCCGCACGGCTCGTATCGCGACGGCATCAGGAACATATCCGCGCCCGCCTCGATCTTATGCGCGAGGTTGTTATCGTACCCGATTTTGGCGCCCATGCGCTTCGGATATTTGTCCGAAAGCTGCTTGAAGAGCCTCTCGTACTCGCTCTGCCCGGTTCCCAGTACGACCAGTGCCACATCCTCCTTCATCATCTCGTCCGCAACTTCCGCGATCAGATCGAATCCCTTCTGATCTGCGAAGCGCGACACGATCCCGATCAGCGGCCGCTCCAGATCTTCGGGCAGACGGAAGTACGCCAGCAGATCCTTCTTGCACGCCCTTTTACCCGCGAGATTCTGCGCCGAGTAGTTCTGCGCGATCAGCTTGTCGGTCTCCGGATTCCACGCCGTGTAATCGACGCCGTTCAATATGCCGACCAGCCGGTCTCCTCGGCCGCGAATCACTCCCTCCAAACCGCAGCCGTATTCCGCCGTTTGAATCTCCTTCGCGTAACGGCGGCTGACCGTCGTCAGGTAATCCGCGAAGATCAATCCGCCTTTCAGGTAGTTGACCCTGCCGAAAAATTCGAGCGCGTCCACGCTGAAAAGCGAGTTGGGCAAACCGATGCTCTCGAGCGCGCTCGCGTCGAACATTCCCTGGTACGCCAGATTGTGTATCGTGAACACCACTGGCAACGAGCGCACCGCTCGATCCTCCGTATGCTGCGTGCGCAACAACACCGGCACCAGCGCGCTCTGCCAGTCGTGGCAGTGAACCACATCCGGCAGCCACACGCGCTTCATGAATTCGATGGCCGCCCGCGAAAATTCCGCGAACCTCTCCGCGTTGTCCGGGTAGTCTCCGGAGCGGTCGCCATAAAGCTCCGGCCGGTCGAAAAACGGCGGATCGTCGACAAAAAAATAGCGCACGCCGTTGACCGGCTCGGCCTCCACGATCGCCGGGAACCGCACCTGGTTCCCAAGCGCCACCGTGACGCTCGAAATCAGCACCGACTGCGCCCGGTTCGCGTGATACCTCGGCAGCAGCACGGCCACCTCGTGGCCCATCGCCCGTAGCGCCTTCGGCAGCGCCTCGACGACATCCGCCAGTCCGCCGGTTTTCGAGTAGGGAAGCCCTTCGGATGCGACAAAAAGGATTTTCATCGTCGTTCGACCGCAATAAAAACGGTAACGGAGCCCTCCGCGTTCGTCAACCGAATCCCCGAAAGCCGCGCCGCATCTGCTATCGCACGATTGCTACTGGACCATGTTTGTCGCGCCGCGGGCTGCGATGTTGTTACACTCCTTCGCCATGGCGCGTCAGAAACTGGGCCAGCATTTCCTCCGCGATCCAGCCTGGCAGAAGCGGATCCTCGACACCTTGCCTCGCAACGCCGGCGATCTGTGGGTCGAAATCGGCGCCGGCCACGGTGAAATGACGCGTCTACTCGCCGCCCGCGGTCGCCGTCTCATCGCCATCGACGCCGATGCGCAACTCGCGGAAAGCCTGCGGCGCCGCACTCAGACGAACCCGGAGGATTGGCCCTCCGTCGAAATCGTCCTTGCCGATGTTCTGAAGCTCGACCTCGGGAAGCTCACGAGCGGGGACCGGTTCCGCGTCTACGGCAACCTCCCGTACTACATCACCTCACCCATCCTCCATCGGCTCTTCGGTTATGCGGATCGGATCGACTCGATTCACATCGTGATCCAGCTCGAAGTCGCGGCTCGAATCGTCGCTCGCCCCGGGCGCCGCGAATACGGCTATCTCTCGGCGGCCTGCCAGTTCTACACCCGACCCGAAATTCTCCTGCGGATTCCGCCCGGCGCGTTCAGTCCGCCGCCGCGCGTCACATCCGCGCTGGTTCGCATGACGCTTCCCGGCGAGCGCGCCTCTCTCCGCATTCGCGACGATGCGGAATTTCTCGAGTTCGTGCAAGCCTGTTTCAGCCAAAAACGCAAAACACTGCGCAACAATCTGCGCTCCATCGCGACGGACGCCCGGATCCATGCGGCTCTGGAGGCTTCTGGCCTCCCTCCCGACGCCCGCGCCGAGCAACTCACGCTCGCGCAGTTCTCCGCCCTGTTTTCGGAAATCTCGTCGAAATAAGTGGGAGAATCCTTCAGACGACGTCGCGCGGCAGCGCCGACGACATATCCTCGACCACCGCCCGCAGCCGGTCCGGCAAGTCCGTCATGATTCCGTCGACGCCCGCTTCGATCACGTTCCGCATCTCGCCCGCGTCGTTCACCGTCCACGTCACCACATGCAGGTCCGACCGGTGCGCCCGGTCCACGATTTCGCGATTCACCAGGTCCCATCGCAGGCACAGCTGCCGCGCCCCCGCATCGAGCGCCGTTTGCACGAGGTCGGGTCCGCCGCGATCCGCCAACAGTCCCATCATCACACCGGGATCGATCTGCCGTAGAGCACGCAGCGTCTCGGGATCGAACGAAATCGCAATCGTGCGCGCGGCGTTTTCCGCATTCTGCAGCGCGGCCACCAGCGAGTGGTGCATGCCCCAAGCGCCGTCGTACTTGATCTCGAGGTAAAAAATCACGTCGTTCTGCCGGGAGAATTTCAGCACTTCCTCGAGGGTCGGGATCTGCGCACCCATGAACTGCCGGTCAAACCACATTCCCGCGTCCAGTTGCCGAAGTTCCGCGAGCGTCCGGTCCTTCACGGGACCGTGTCCGTTCGTCGTCCGTTCGAGCGTCGGATCGTGTATCGCGACAAATCGCGCGTCCCGCGTCAGGTGCAGGTCGGTCTCGATGAAGCCCGCGCCCAGTTCTACCGCCCGCTGAAACGCCACGAGCGTGTTTTCCGGGGCGTGGCCCGACGCGCCTCGATGCGCGATGATCCAGGGGTTTCGCATGAGAGTTGGACCATGCTAGCAGATTCGGTCTACACCCGTTTTCCTCAGCCTGGCCCGGTTGTGAGAATCACAACCCCAGCTTCACCGTACCGTGACGCTGTACTAGAACTGTCATGACCGGCCCCTGCTCCCGAGCGACACGCGGTGCAAACTCTTTCTCTTCTTCGCCTCACTCGCTTCCAAGTCTCGCGTGCAAGCGATGCGAGTGGCCACGGCCAGCGTCCAGTTCCAGCACCCCGGCAGCCGCACCTTCTTGAAGTCATTACAGATAGAAAAAGCGTCCGAAGAATCTCGATTCGGCCGCTTTTGGTAGGAGGATTGCCTCGCTCCAGGTGTCCGCCTAGGCGCTCGAAGCGATCGCGCCCGGGACGCGCTGTATGCGCGCCGCTGATGAGTTCAATCGAGATTCGCTCGTTGACTCCAGCGACTTTTTCGTCGTAGAAGAGCCGTTCGGATTTGGTGGAGGCAGAGGGTCTGTCGAAGCAGCGGAGTCGCCCGTCACGCGGCGTGCTTCGCACTGAGGATGCGATTCGACGACAGTAGCCTGCGGGCCGGTCCAGCAAAACGCGAAAGCCGCGTTGGGGGCGCTGGGCGGCCCGGCCTTGGGAGGGCACGTGGCGCTGTTCGTTCTCATTTTGGTGGGGCTCGTTGCCGGGCAGACGTGGCTCGATTGGCGCGAGACGAGAAAGGACTGGGTCATCCCCGATTGGGCAAAGGGAATGGCTCTCGCCGCCGTTCTCGCGGTTTCGCTCACGGCAGTCACGTCGTTCGCCTCGGTTTGGCTTCAGGATAGCGCCGGGCAGTGGAGCGCCGGATTCGGCTCCCGCTTCTTCTGGATGGAGCTGATCTTCCTCTTCGTAGTGCTTGGCATGATCGTGCTGGCGGCGCGCAAAAAGCACCTGCGGTGGCTCCTGGTGGTCGCCAGCATCGTAACGGCCGCCGCCTTCTGGTTCGGGTTAAACCTCTTCTCCTAGCCCAATTTCAGCCGCTCACCGGTTGCCGAGCTACCCTCCCGCCATTCGCCGGTGGCGAACCGCCGCTCGCCGAAAACAACAAGACGCCCCGAATCTCCTCGCCTATTCTCTCGCCCATGGAACGCGACAAAATTCAGGCAGGAGACGCGATCATGATGATGATGACGAACGTCGAGCGGCGGGCCACTTCTTCCACCTCAACTTCGTCCGCTGCTGCCACTCTGGGCGCAGCCATTCTGATCTTTCTGGGAATTGTGTTTCAATTGTGCGAGCTTGGCTACGACCATCTGATGACAGACAGCCACTGGATCGCTTCTCTGGTCCTCCAGAGCCTCTGGAGTGTCCTCGATGGCTGGGTCAAGACGGCTGCGATTGGTGACTCGTTCCGGTTCTGGCCGCTGGCACTCGTGCTGGCGGGCTGCGCAATTCTGATGTCCCGCCGGGCCGCCTGAAGCGCGCCCCGGGCCAGAGCGAGTGACGACAATGGAAAAGGATGGCGTGACGAACGGATATAAACGCGTGATGGGACCTGGCCTTCTGGTAGGCCTCTGGATCACCACGCTTGGCGTAATCTTCCTGCTCGATCAATTGGGCATTATTCCCGCCCATGTCTCGTTCCATTTCGTGTGGCCGGCCATACTCATCCTCGGCGGCGTCGCGATTCTGATCTCCGCTTCTCCGAGCAGCCGCTTTTGGGGCCTCATCCTGCTGATCTGGGGGTTGACCTCGATTTCGAATGAACTCGGCTTCTTTCAGATTCACATCGGGAGCTTGTGGCCGCTGATCCTGATCGCGCTCGGCATCTCCATGCTGCTTAATTCCTCCGGGCGCTTTGGCGGCCCGGTCGCATGGAATCACTGGCTCAATCGCTACCCGGACCCCGGCGCCGATCCCAGTGTCGGACCCGATTCCGGCTCGGGCCAAGATGCTGCCCGCCCAGCTCCCCAGAATCCATCCGGGCGTCCTCCCGGAGTGGCCCCTCCCCCGACGGACGTGCCTCCCGTACCTCCCGGCTCCACTGTCTTCGGTTTTTCCTCAAGCGGAGGGAGCGACGACGCGAAGTTCGACCAGTCCGTCATCTTGAGCGGGTTCAAGCGGCGCATCACTTCTCAACGCTTTCGCTTCGGCAAAGCGACCGCAATCCTCGGCGGCTTCCATCTCGATTTCACGCGTGCCGATATGGAGGGCAACCGTGCCGTCATCCATATCGACACCGTTTTCGGCGGCGGCGAAGTCCGCGTCCCCGAAACCTGGCGCATCGTGATCGAGGCGACGGCGATCGCGGGCGCGTTTGTCGACGAGACCTATCCGCCGCCTGCAAACCCCGCGGTGCCCGTCAAGCAACTCATCGTCCGCGGAGCCGCCATTTTCGGGGGAGTCACCATCAAGAACTGACCCGTTATGCATCCGCTCCTTGGACAGCTCCGGCGCGTTCTGCTCTATCTGGTCGCGTGGGCTCCGCTCGCCGCCCTGCTCGCCTACCTGCTCTCCATGACGCGCCAGATCCGGCCAGTCGAAGCCGCCGTGCTGGCCGTGCCTCTCTGCCTCTTCTACGCTTTCTTTTGTCTCTCCGCGTGGTACCCATGCCGCACCACTCCGGTCGATCGCACCAGCTTTGAAAAGCTGTTGATGACCCATCTCGGGGGCGCGCTCGTGGCGGCCGGCGTCTGGACTTTCACCGCCTGGCTGCTGGCTTGGATACTCTCGTCGAGCATCAACTCTTTTCACACGCTCACCGAGCGACTGCTCCCGCAGTTGCCCCTCGTGCTCGTGACGGGAATACTCCTCTACCTGCTCTCGGTGTTCTTTTATTACGTGTTGATCGCGCTCGAAGCGTCGCGCACGGCCGAGGCGCGCGTGATGCAGATGAGCATTCTCGCCCGTGAAGCCGAATTGAAGGCCCTGAAGGCGCAGGTGAATCCTCACTTCCTGTTCAACAGCCTCAATTCGATCAGCGCCCTCACGAGCTCCGATCCCGCGAAGGCCCGCGAAATGTGCATCCTGCTGGGCGACTTCCTCAGGCGCACCCTGGGTCTCGGCGAAAAGTCGGCGATTCCCCTTGAAGAGGAGATGTCTCTGATCCACGCCTTTCTTGCCGTGGAGAAAACGCGCTTCGGCGCCCGCCTCCAGATGGAAGAGACCATCGCCCAAGACTCGCTCTCGGTCGACGTTCCGCCGCTCCTGCTTCAGCCGCTCATCGAAAACGCGATCTCTCACGGCATCGCAAACCTCGTCGAGGGCGGCTGGATTCACCTGAATGTCGGATGCGAGAACGGCTCGGTCTCGATCGTCGTCGAGAATCTGTTCGATCCAGAAGCTCCCATGCGCCGTAGAAATGGCGTGGGATTGGCCAACGTTCGCCAACGCCTTCATACGCGCTACGGAAATCGCTCCACCTTTGCGGCCGGAGCCGAGGGCGATCGCTTCCGCGTGGCAATCACGCTGCCTGCCGGAAAAATGTCCGAGAGAGAGGTATCCGCCACGTGAGTACCGAAACGACGCCCAAAATCCGCGCCGTAATCGTGGACGATGAAGATCTCGCGCGCCAGATTCTGCGCGAGTTTCTGTCCTCACATCCGGAAATCGAGATTGTCACCGAATGCTCCAACGGTTTCGAGGCCGTCAAAGCCGTCGCCGAACTGAAGCCGGACCTGGCCTTTCTCGACATCCAGATGCCCAAACTCGACGGCTTCGAGGTCCTCGAGCTGATCGGCAACGATACCGCGGTCATTTTCGTCACAGCCCACGATAATTTCGCGATTCGGGCTTTCGAAGTCCACGCCGTTGACTACCTGCTGAAACCCGTCAGCGCCGTCCGGTTCGAGGCGGCTCTGAAGCGCGCCAAGGAACGCCTGGAGGGCAAAGCACCGGCAAATCCCACATCTGCCGCTGATCTCGCCGCCGCGGCGCGCCCGCCGGCGCAGTACCTCGAGCGGATTCCCGTGCGCGACGGCTCGCGCGTCTTCATCATCCCCGTGGCGAAACTCGACTACGTCGAGGCTCAAGACGACTACGTGGCGCTCGCCTCCGAGGGCAAAAAGCATCTCAAGCAACAGACCATCGCCAGCCTCGAAACCTCGCTCGATCCCTCGCGCTTTCTCCGCGTGCACAGGTCGTACATCGTCAATCTCGAGCGAGTCGCCAAAATCGAGCCTTACTCGAAGGATAGTCACGTCGCTGTTCTCACTAGTGGCGCCCAGCTCCCGGTCAGTCGAGCCGGTTACACCCGGCTGCGCGAAATCCTCGACCGCTGACTTTCCGGTTCCCTCGCATCGCTGCTGACTAAACCAGCACGTCGATTCCCCTGTGCTTGCTACGCACTGTGTCCGGCGCGATACTCGATCTCATGAGGCTTCGTCTGCCGTCCTTGGGATTTGCCGCGCTGCTTTGCTCGGCGGCGTGCGCCGGCCTGTTCGCCCCGCCGCCTACCGGCGCCGACGAACTGAAATTGAAAGACGGCACCAAGATCACCGGCACGATCGTGGGCTTCGAGGAAAATTCCTTCAAGGTGAAGACGAGCTACGGATTCGCCGAGGTGCAGAAGGATCAGGTGGTCTCCATCAGCATCGCGGCGGCTAAGGCTGACACAGCTTCTGCGGCCGGTGACACTCCCAAGGCTGAAGCCGCAAGTGCCGCTCCCGTGATTTCGAAGCCGGTGATCAAGACTGCCCCGCCGGCGAAGCCTGTTTCCGCGCCCAAGCTGGCCGTCGCCAGCCCCGCGCCCATGGCCGCTACGCCGGTAGCCGATCCGGCGCCGCCGAAGCCCGCTGCCCCGATTCCCATCCGCGAGGAAGTTGTCGGTAACCTCTACACCAACGACACCTATCGCTTCCACATGTACAAGCCGCCGGATTGGCAGATGATTGCCGGCGCGCGCAAGCTGCTTCCCGGCACGATCACCGCTCTGGGCACGGACGACGAGACCACCTACTTGCTTATCGGACAGGAGCCCGCCGGAGAATCGCTCAACTCCGATATCAACGCGACCGAGCAGCGTCTTCGCGACGTGATGGACAACTTCCGCTCGCTCGGCGAACAGCACGTCTCGATTGGCGGGGTCCCCGCGATCGAGCACCACTTTCGCGGCGGCGTCGACGACCACGACTGGTCGGGCGTGGCCGTATTCATCCCGCGCGGCGCCCGCGTCTACACCATCTTCGGCATGACGCGCGCCGATAGCGATCTCGTCCAGATTCAGGAAAACGTCATCGACCGCGCCATCTCGAGCCTGCAGTTCACCGAGCAGTAGGCGCGCCGCGGCAATCTCCTCGTGAGATAATCCGGGGCGGCGCGAGTTGCGTCCGCGCGACATACCATGAGAGCGTTCCGGCAATCGGCAACCGTGCTGTGCCTGCTTGCGTTGTTCCTGTCCGGGACGCGGGCCGCGCGCGCGGCCGGAACTCCCACCTTCTATCGCGACGTGCTGCCCATCCTTCAACAGCACTGCCAGTCGTGCCATCGGATCGGCGAAATCGCGCCGATGCCGCTCGTCACCTACCAGGACGTTTTCCCGCTCGCTCGCCTGATCGCGGACGACGCCCGCGCCCGCAAGATGCCGCCTTGGTTCGCTGATCCGCGCGTCGGCCATTTCTCAAACGACCCCTCGCTTTCCCGGCGGGAGATCGAGACGCTTGCGGCATGGGCGGCGGCGAATGCGCCCGGGGGAAATCGGAAGGACGCGCCGCCGGAGCCGCGCTGGGTGGAAGGTTGGAACATCCCTCGACCGGATCTCGTGGTCCGCATGCCGAAGCCGGTGGCGATTCCGGCGCTCTGCGACATCGAGTACACCTACGAAATCGTTCCCACCGGTTTCAAGGAAGGCAAGTGGGTGCAGATGTCCGAGATTCGACCGTCGAGCCGCGCGAACGTGCACCACGCGGTGGTCTACATCCGGCCGCCGGAGTCGACGTGGTTGCGGCACGCGCCGATCGGAGTGCCCTTCACCGCGTCGGACTTGAAGACCGACGCCGATCGGCTTGACGCGAAGACGACAAAGGCTGACATCCTGCTGGTCTACGCACCCGGAAGCTCGCCCGATCACTGGCCGAACGGAATGGCGAAGTACGTCCCCGCGGGCTCGGACCTGGTGTTCCAGATGCACTACATCTCGCGCGACCGCCCTACGACGGACCAGACAAGCGTCGGCATCGTCTTCGCCAAGCGGCCGCCCGCGAAACGCGTCCTCACGCTGCAGCTCACCAACAGCAGCTTCGTGATTCCGCCCGGCGTCGATGACGAACGCGTCGAAGTGCACGGCTCGCTCCCCAACGACGCGCTGCTGCTCAGCTTCTTCCCGCACATGCACCTTCGCGGGAAGCGGTTCGAGTACAACATCCTTCGCGCGGACGGCACGGTCGAGCCGCTGCTGCGCGTGAACTACGACTTCTTCTGGCAGCTCAGCTACCGGCTGGCGCAGCCCATGCCGCTCAAAGCGGGAACGGTGCTGCAAGCGGTCGGCTGGTACGACAATTCGAAGAACAATCCGCACAATCCAGACCCGACCGCGGCGGTCTACTGGGGCGATCAAACGTACGACGAAATGATGGTCGGATTTTTCGACGTGGCGGTCGACGCGAACGTCGACAAGCCGGAGTTCTTCGTCCGCCACAGGGCGGCGCGCTGATCCGCTAGAATTTCGTTACTTCGCTGAAGTGGAAGTCGCGGACTTTCATCGCCGGGACGACCATTTCGAACGACTCCTCGCCCGCCGCGCGAACCGCGGGTCCAAGCATTTCGACATTCGACAGCATCTCGATGATGCTTTCGTTGAAGCGGAAATTGCGGATTCCGGCGGTGACTCTTCCGTTCTCGATCAGGAACGTGCCGTCGCGCGTCATCCCGGTGAGAATCTTCTCGTAGGGATCGACTTCGCGGATGTACCAGAGGCGCGTGACGAGGATACCGCGCTCGGTGGTGCGGACCATTTCGTCGATCGATTTGTCGCCGCCCGCGAACACCAGGTTCATCGGGGCTTCGCCGTAATCGTTGGGAAGCGAGAAGCCGTGGCCGGTCGGCTTGGCTTTCATTTTCTTGGCGGTCGCACGCGCGAACACCAAATTCTTCGGTACGCCTTTATCGACGAGCAGCACCTTCTGCCGCGGAACGCCTTCGCCATCGTAGGGAAAACCGGTCTGCAACGGGTGGTAGGCGTCGTCCCACAACGTGATATTTTCGCCGAGGATTTTCTTGCCCATCCGGCCGGTGAAGCAGGATCGCTTGTCGAGCACGGCGGTGCCCGCGAAATCGTAAAAAAGAAAACCGACCAGATCGAGGACGGCCGATGGCGGCAGGATCGTGGTGTAGCGACCGGCGGGGATTTCGCGGGGCTGGCGCGACGTCGCGGCCTTTTCGCTGGCGCTTTCCGCAAGCGCTTCGGGATCGATCTTGCGGATATCGGGCGAATTCTCTTTGGCCCAGCCGGAGGATTGGGTCTCGAGAATGGTGACCGAGAATTCGGACTTGGTCTGCTCGTAGTGAGCGGACAAGCCTCGGGAGTTCGCGAGCACGGAGCGGGATTCGCCGCTGGAAAAGATGCCGGCGGCCGTTTGCTTGCGCTTCTCCGCCATCTTGCAGACGCGGGTGACGGCGCGGGCGCGGTCCTGCGCTGTGGTCTTCGCGGTGGCCGGGAAGAACCGCGACGTCTTTTCGTATTTCTGCTTCTTCAACATCGGCAGCAGATCAGGGTTCTTGGGCTGATTGCGCGCTAGGCTGATCGCGGCGGCGATGGCGCGGCGCAGCGACTCATCGTCCGTCTTATTTGTGGTGGAGCGGGCTGTGCGGCCGTCCACGATCGTGCGTATCGAAATTCCGAGGATTTCCTCGGCTACGTTCTGGTGGATCGTGTTGTTGGCGAAGCGAGTCAGCGCATCCGTGGTTGCGCCGATATCCACCTCTGTTTCCTCGGCATCGCTGAGCTTCAACACGCGCTCTGCGATGCGCTCGAGGTCGCCGATCGAAAGTCTCTTATCTTTGGCCATTGGAGTTCGGTTATTTCGCGAAAGCCACGCCGATTTTGATGTTGCGGAAACGCGCGGGAGAAGCGCCGTGACCGGTCCCCATTGTCTGCTGCGGCTGTCCCTTGCCGCAATTGGGCGTGCCCCAGAGAGTCCAATATTCGCGCGAGCAGATGGCGTCGCAGCTATTCCAGAATTCGGTGGTGATGCCGCTATAGCTGGGATTCTTGATCATGCGGCCCCGCTTGCCGCCCTTGATCTCCCAGCCGATTTCGGTGGAGAACTGAAAGTGGTAGCGCTTGTCGTCGATGGACCACGAGCGGTTCGTTTCCATCAGGATGGCATCGTCGGTATCGGAGATCAGGTCGTCGTACTTCCACGTGCCGGGATTGATGCTGATGTTCGTCATGCGGATCATGGGAAGGCGATTCCAGCTCTCGCAACGCACCGTACCGCCGGAACGCTTTTCGCCGATCGAGGCGGCCGTTTCGCGGCTGCTTAGATAGCCGGTAAAAAGGCCGTCCGTAATGATGGGGGTGCATTGAGCGGCGACGCCCTCGTCGTCGTACGCGAAGGTGCCGAGGCCGGGCCCATGATCGAGCCGCGCGTCGGCAACCACATTGACGATGTCGGAAGCGTACTTCAGCTTGCGCAGCTTCTCGGTAGTGAGGAAACTCATGCCGGCGAAATTGGCTTCCATGCCCAGAACGCGGTCGAGCTCGATCGGGTGCCCGATCGACTCGTGAATCTGCAAGCCGAGCTGCGAGCTGCCGAGGATGATCGTGCCCTGCTTTTGCGGGCACTGGGCCGCAGAATGCAGCGCAACGCACTCTTCGGCGATGCGCCCGGCGTTGCCGACGAGATCGAGCGACTCGACAAGTTCGTAACCCTGAAGCGTGTGCTGCCCGCCGAAGCTATTCGGATAGGAGCGTTTCTGAATTTCCGTGCCGGCGAAGCTCGTGGCGACGATGCCCGCGCCCGACTGCATCTTGACCTGGTGGATCGATGAGCCGGCGCTCGAAGCGAACAACTGCTCGATGCGGCGAAAGGACATCGAGCCTTCCGCAACGGTGACGCCCTTGACCGCGCGCATCTCCTTATCGGCCGCGAGCAGCAGATCGATCTGCTGCTCGACCGGAATACGAAAAGGATCCTTGAGGAAGGGATTCTGCCAGGTATCGACGTAGACGTTTTCGGGGGCGAGCGCGACATTCTCGCGCTTGGCGAGCGCCGAGGCCTTGGCGATCTGAACGGCTTCGGCGGCGCAAGCTTGCACGCCGTCGCGAGTGAGGCGGTCGGTCGAGGCGAATCCCCAGGCGCCGCCGGCGATCACGCGGATGCCGATGCCGAGGGATTCGGACTCCGCGAGCGTGCCGACCTCGCCGTTCTTAGTGGAAATGTCGCGATGGCGAATGTCCATCACGCGAACATCGGCGTAGGAGGCGCCGCGTTTTTTCGCGGTCTCAATCGCCGAATTGGCCAAATCCTGCATCAGCATCAACCCTCGTATTTGCGCCCGTTCGCGATCATCACCCCAGTTCACCACACATGCGGCGGCCGAGGAATTGGGCCGAGGTACAGATCACGGACAGGGACGAGATACCAGACAACTTGCGAGTTGCCGACCTGCGCTTCCCACGGGCACACACCATCTTAGGGGCGCGGCCCGGCGTGTCAAGCGCCGATCGCGCGAATGATTGTGATGCGCGGGCTCCCTCCATGAAGGACCTTAGGGAGCGCTAGATGAATCCTTCCGCGAATCTCAACGGTCGATCCGAAATCTCCCACCTGCAGTGCGCCATCGAAATTCGTAACAGCCCAATTTCAGAGGGCGGCGCGGTCGCCGTCCGGAGGGAAGAATACGATGAAGATCCGAACGTTAGCCGGAGCCGCACTCGCCGGCATACTTGCACTCGGCACGGCTTTCCTGGCCCGCGGAGGCGTGCTCGATCAGGCGACGCGCGTGACATTCGGCCAGGACGTGAGAATTCCAGGACAGATTTTGCCCGCGGGCACCTATTGGTTCACCATCGGCCGCGGGCCGGGCATGGAAGACGTGGTCCACATCTACAATCGAAGCCGGACGGACGCGATAGCCAGTCTGCCGACGACAACAGCCGCCGTGTCGCAGGCAAATGCTCCCCGGACCGCGGGGTAAAGCTCGCTGTGCCACGCGGCTACTCGCGGCCGCAGCCGCCGACGGTGGTTTCGTGGTTCGCGCCCGAGAACGAAGATGGCCACGCGTTTGTCTATTCGGGCGAACGTGAACGCGAGCTTAGCCGCGAACGCGAGGTATCGGTGAAGGCGCAGGCGAACGTGCCAGTGGGCCAGTAGGCAGAGAGCGAATTTGGAATCGAAGAGGCCGTGCCGACCGAGCGACAGCAAGGCCGGCACGGCCTCGATTCTTTCTGGATCGCCGGCGGGAGCTTGGCGCGGACTTCAACGGGCCAACAATAATTCCGGACGCAATCACCGCTAATTCACACCAGATCAGTTGCTTGCATTTCGCGTTGCCCGGGCGGCGCGCTGCTTCGAAAAATAATCCTGAATCCGGCCGCGCACGTGGACCCATCGAAAAGTTAGAGGGAAAAATACGAGGGCGGCACGCGCCGCCAGGAGGAAAGGGCTGTGAAAATGCAAATATTAGCAGGTATCGCGCTGGCGTCGCTTTTGGCATTGAGTGCAGCGCCTGCGATGCACGCGGACTCATTCGACAGAGCAACGGAGGTCCAGTTTGGCGTCGCGGTAAGAGTTCCAGGCCGCGTGCTCCCGGCCGGAACCTACTGGTTCGAGATCGCCGATCATGGGCTCAATCCAATCGTCATACAAATCTTCAACGCTGACCGCACCCACTTGATAACCACTCTCGAGACCGCCGCGGCGGAGCGGATGGAACCGACGGGAAAGACGGTGCTGACATTCGCCGAGCCCGATACAGACGCAAATCCAAACGGTCAGGTTCCGGCTCTTATGCGGTGGTTCTATCCAGGGAACGACATCGGCACGCAATTCATCTACTCGAACCGGCGCGAGCGCCAATTTCGGCATGAGGCGCGCCTGACCGTGCCGGTCGAAACAGGCCAGACCGTAGCCATGGGCGACTAATTAACCTCTCCCCGAGCCAATCGCCTCCCCGGCGTCGCGGCGTCGAAGCACCAGGTGGACGCCGCGACGCCGAACCACAAAGGATTCTGGCGCCGTTGACGTTGAAAAAAGCAACGCGGCGTAATGCTCGAGACATCGGCCAGCAACGTTGGCGTGGGCACGATGGTGTCGAGAATGTCGATGCGCGAGCTTCGATGTCCGGAGGTACAGGTAAGGGGCGAGAAGTTCGCGCTATAATCCGGGGCCATGCCAGGCTTCCTCTCGAATCTGCTGCACATGCTCAGCGAAGGGCGCGGCACGGACATGCGATTTCTGTGCCGGCAACTGCTTTCCGAACGCGGCGAGGCTTCGCAAACGGTGCTCGCCGAAAAAATCATCAAGACCTACTCCGGGATGAACGCGGCGAAGAGGCGCGCGTTTTTCGAAATGCTGTCGCGCGATTTTTCTCCGGACGCAGCGGGCATCCTGCGGGCGGCCGCGCAATATGAGAAGAACCCGGGCGGGGCGAGCTTGTCCGCGCTGAGCGCGGCCGTGGAGGCGCCCCGGCAGGAACTCTTTCGGCGCATCAATACGGCGCCGAAGGGCACGGAAACGCTGGTGGCGCTGCGCGGGGACCTGCACACGTTGACGCCGGAGGACGGCGAATTCGGCGCGCTCGATGCGGACCTGAAGCACCTGATGCGGTCTTGGTTCAACCGCGGATTCCTGAGGCTCGAGCGAATCAGCTGGAAAACGTCGGCAATCGTGCTGGAGAAACTGATTCACTACGAATCGGTGCACGAGATCAACGGATGGCCGGACCTGCGGCGGCGGCTGGCCGACGACCGGCGGTGCTTCGCGTTCTTTCATCCCGCGTTGGCGGACGAGCCGATCATTTTCGTCGAAGTGGCGCTGGCGACGGGGCTGACCGGAATTCTCGAGCCGCTGCTCGATATCCAGGCGCCCGTCCGCGCACCGGAAAAAGCCGACACGGCGATCTTCTACTCGATCAACAACTGCCTGCGAGGGCTGCGCGGCGTGGCCTTCGGCAATTTCCTGATCAAGCAGGTGGTGACCGAGCTCTCGGCCGAATTTCCGAACCTGAAAACGTACGGGACGCTTTCGCCGCTTCCGCGTTTTTCGCGGGCCTTGCGCGACAATCACAACGAGGAGGGCTTCACACGCGAGAGGATGGCGAGGCTGCTCGCGGATTTCGCGGCGCAACTCACGGGGACGTCGCGGCGGCAGGACGCCGTGGAGGCGCTGTTCCACCTGCTCGAAAACCCGGTGGCGCACCGGGAGGTGCTGGCGGAGCCGCTCGAACGGCTCGCGTTGGCATATCTGGCGAAGGCGCGGGACAAGGGGAAGCTGTACGATCCGGTGGCGCAGTTTCACCTCGCGAACGGAGCGCGGCTGGAGCACGTGAATGCGTTCGGGAATCTGCGGCCTTACGGGGTGGAGGCATCGTTCGGCGTAACCGCGAATTACCGTTACCTGCCGGATGAGCTCGAGGAAAACCACGAGCGGTTCGTGCGCGACGGGCAGATCCGCGTTTCGCCGCAACTGGCGCGCGAGCACCGCAAGGTGACCGAAGCGTGGCAAGCGGACCGGCGGGCTCCGGCGCGGCGGTCGGGGTCCTGAGGCGGGGGTTGCAGGCCGGGTCAGCGGCGCGTGCCGGTGGGCTTCGGGGCGAGAACCTGGGCGAGAGTGAGACCAGGCGAAAATTCGATGGTGACGTCGAACTTGACGACGTCGATCGAATCCGGCGTGTCGCCTTTGCCGAGCGTGACGTGCGAATGCGTGATGTGGAGTTGGCCGCGGCCAAGCTGGATGCCGGCCGATTCGCGCGCGATGCGGTCTTTTTCTTCGTCGGACGTGGTGACCGGATAGAGCGCCGCGTTGACGACGTCGCTAGCCTTCTGCTGGTCCCCGAGCGAGAGGACGAAATTGAATTTGCGCGTGGTCATCTGGACGGCTTCCTTGGCGGAGTAGCCGTAGGCGGCGGCGAGGTAGCGGTCGTTGTAGAAGTGGTAGGGCGGCGTGACGATTTCGGAAAACTCGACGGGATCGTCCTCGGACTGTCCCTTGGGCACGACCTCGATCACCCAGCCGTCGCCGCCATCGCCGCTGAGGGGCGCGAGACCGAAGACGAGGCCGTGGCCGATTTCGTGCACGAACGCCTTGCCGGGAAGCACTTCCCCGCTGAAGCGGACGTCGGCGGCTTCGGCGGCGGCGCGTTGGGCGGCGGAGTGGTCCTGCGCCGGGGCGGGGCGTGATTCAGCGAGCGCGAAGAAGCAAAACGCGCCCGCGAGAAATGCGGCGATCGAGCGGCACAGCATAAGCGCGGGGATTTTACATCGGGGGCGAAGCGATTGTCTCGTCCGCGCGGAGACCGGGGTCGTCAAGACCGCGGACGGCCAATGATGAGGCTGCAGCCGCCGATCGGCATGGGGACCGCTTTCTCGAGTTCGAAGCCGGATTGCGCGAAGAGATCGGCATATTCGGAGAGAGTGCGCTCGCGGCCGCCGGTGACGGTCATCATGTGCAGGTCGATCCATTTGCCCCAGGTGAGCTCGGGTGTGTCCGGAATGATCTCTTCGATCAGAATGACGCGCGATTCGGGCGGCATCGACTCGCGAATGTTCCTCAGGATCAGAGCGGCCTGCGGGTCCTGCCAATCGTGCATGATCCAGCGCATGGTGTAGGCGTCCGCGCCGGGCGGAACGCTCTCGAAGAAATTTCCGGAGATGCGCTGGACGCGATCGTGCGGAAGCGCTTCGGCGAGGACGCCCGGCTGATCGAACAATATCCCGCGGCTCGAAGGATGCGCATCGAGAATGGCGACCAGTTGCGAGCCGATCCCGCCGCCGATATCGGCGATTACCGGAAACTTTCGCCAATTGTACGAAGCAGCCACGATCGGCGTGATCAAAGCGCTTGCCGCGCGCATCGCCTGATTGAAGATGGCCCAGATTTCCGGATTGCCGTGGAAGAACTCCCACGGGCCACAGCCGTAGAGCTGATCGAAGGCAGCCTTGCCGGTGCGCAGGCTCATGAGGACGTCTCCCCAGGAATCATATTGGCCGAAGCCCTTCGATAGGATCGTGCGCACGAAGGCCCAGAGCGATCCCGGGACGTTTTTCCGTAGGCACTCGCTCGCGGGAGTATTGGAGAAGACGCGCGGCGACACCTGTTTGAAGACCCCCGCGCTCTCGAGCGCGCGCATCAGGCGGAACAGGCTGGGCACGTGCGTTTGCGTTTTCCCGGCAAGCGCGTCGATCCCGAGCGGCCCATCCGCGAGATAATCGGCGATCTCGAGCTCAGCAGCTGTTGCCAGGGCGCGGCTTTGCCAGAAACCGCGAACGATTTCGAGCACCTGTTCTTCAGGGAACGCCATCGGCGCCCTTTCGGCAGCGATCTCGACCATGGAGAGTCCTTTTCTGGAATCATCCAGCGGAAGATGCCGCGGAGTATACATCAGCCCGCCGCCGGGCGTCCGGCGAGCTGCGCGAGAAACAGAAACGCCCTGCCTCTCGCAAGGCAGGGCGTTTGGAAATCAGTTTCGGTTGCGGAAGAAACGGACTACGTGCCTTCGTTCCACGAAGCGAGGTAATGCTCCTGCTCGGGCGTGAGCTTATCGATCGTGACGCCCAACGACTCGAGCTTGAGCTTGGCGATCTGCTTATCGAGATGCTCGGGCACGGGATAGACGTTAGGCTTGAGTTCCTTGGCGTTCTTCACCATGTACTCGGCGGCGAGCGCCTGGTTGGCAAAGCTCATGTCCATCACGGATGCCGGATGGCCTTCGGCGGCGGCGAGGTTGATCAAGCGGCCCTCGCCGAGCAGGTAGACGCGGCGGCCGTCGCGGAGCGTGTACTCCTCGACGAACGGACGCGCCGGCTTGTGACCGCTCGATAGTTTCTCGAGCGCCGGGATATCGATCTCGACGTTGAAGTGGCCGGAATTGCTGATCACGGCGCCGTCCTTCATGCGCTCGAAGTGGTCGTGCGAAAGAACGGACTTGTTGCCCGTGACAGTGATGAAGACGTCGCCGATCTTGGAGGCTTCGTTCATCGGCATCACGCGGAAACCGTCCATCACGGCCTCGATGGCCTTCGTGGGATCGATTTCGGTGACGATCACGTCCGCCCCGTGCCCTTTGGCGCGCATCGCGACGCCGCGGCCGCACCAGCCGTAGCCGGCGACGACGACCTTGAGCCCGGCGAGCAGCAGGTTGGTCGCGCGAATCACGCCGTCGAGGGTGGATTGGCCCGTGCCGTAGCGATTGTCGAAGAAGTGCTTCGTGAGCGCGTCGTTCACGGCGATCACCGGAAACTTCAGCGTGCCGTCCTTGGCCATCGCGCGGAGGCGGATGACGCCGGTGGTCGTTTCTTCCGTGCCGCCGATTACATCGGGAATCTGATTGGTGCGCTTGGTGAGCAACTGCGTGACGAGATCGGCGCCGTCGTCCATGGTGATCTGCGGCTTGTGATCGAGCGCCGCATTGATGTGCGCGTAGTAGGTGGCGTTGTCCTCGCCCTTGATCGCGAAGGTCGGAATGCCGTAATCCTTGATGAGCGACGCGGCGGTCTCATCCTGCGTCGAAAGAGGATTCGAGGCGCACACGACGAGATCGGCGCCGCCATCGCGCAGCGTGATGGCTAGGTTGGCCGTCTCGGTGGTGACGTGCAGGCAGGCCGCCATGCGAACGCCCTTGAGCGGCTGCTCCTTGATGAACCGCTTGCGGATCAGTTGCAGCACGGGCATGTGCTGGTTGGCCCATTCGATCCTGCGCTTTCCCTCGGCAGCGAGGGCGAGGTCTTTCACGTCGCCGTTCACTTTGGTTGCTGATTCAGGCATAGATTCCCTTTCTTTTGTGGCTTCAGATCGGAACTTTACTTCGCTATCGCCAGCGTTCCTGGCCTGGCCGGGCGCAGCAAGCAGCGCCCCTACGGCTCACGATTCGGATTTCGCAACGAGCGCGAAAGCAGGCGACAAAGGGCGCTAGCTGCGCGCCATTACGGCGGAGCCGGCTTCTTTGCGGATTGCGTCGGCTTTGTCGGTGCGCTCCCAGGTGAAGCCCGGGCCGGTACGGCCGAAGTGGCCGTACGCCGCCGTGGGGCGATAGATCGGCCGCCGAAGATCGAGCGTTTCGATGATGCCCTTGGGCGTGAGCTTGAAAAGCGCTCGCACGATTTCGGTGATCTGCGAATTCGGAATGGTGCCAGTACCGAAAGTATCGACCATCACCGAAACAGGCTCGGCCACGCCGATCGCGTAGGCCAACTGGACTTCGACCTTGCTGGCAAGGCCGGCAGCGACGATGTTCTTCGCGACGTAACGCGCCATATAGCAGGCGGAACGATCCACTTTCGAAGGATCCTTGCCCGAAAACGCACCGCCGCCGTGGCGCCCATAGCCGCCGTAGGTATCGACGATAATCTTGCGTCCCGTGAGGCCCGCGTCGCCCATCGGACCGCCGGTGACGAAGCGCCCGGTCGGGTTCACGTGGATCTTGGTGGACTTGTCGAACATGTGCGCCGGGATGACCGGCTTGATGACTTTCGCGATCACCGCTTCGTGAAGGTCGCTATTCGACACTTTGTCGTTGTGCTGCGTCGAAATCACCACCGTGTCGACACGGGCAGGCTTTCCGTCGACATATTCGATCGAAACCTGAGACTTGGCATCCGGCCGGAAGAAGTCGACTTCGTTGGCCTTGCGAACCTGGGCGATCTTGTAGGTAAGCTGATGGGCAAGCTGGATGGGCATGGGCATCAGCTCGGGCGTCTCATCGCAGGCGTAGCCGAACATCATTCCCTGGTCGCCGGCACCGCCCGTGTCGACACCCATCGCGATATCGGGCGACTGCGGCTTGACGGCGGAGAGGATGCCGCAGGTCTCCGCGTCGAAGCCATACTTCGCGCGGTTGTAGCCGATGTCGTTGATCACCTCGCGGGCGATACGCTCGTATTCGAGGACGCCGCGCGCTTCTTTCTTGATCGTAATTTCGCCGGCGATCACTACCAAGCCGGTAGTGACCAGGGTTTCGCAGCCCACGCGCCCCATGGGATCGTGCGTGAGCACCGTGTCCAGGACGGCATCGGAAATCGCGTCAGCCATCTTGTCCGGGTGACCCTCGGTGACAGACTCCGAGGTAAACAGAAACTTCTCAGGTTGGTGTGCCAAAACCGTCTCCTCCGGCGGAATAAACACGGTTGGGTCAGCGCGCCAGTATCGCTTATTTATGGCCAAACCGAGCAAAAATCGTAGCGAAACCGGGGTGGGGTGTCAATCTCATGTAGCCAAAGGGCTTAAATCGAGGTTGAACGGCAAGATACGCGCTTCGAAGAGTACGACCCCGGGGCGGTGGAAGGAGCTTACCTTCACACTTTGGGCGGTTGGTTCCCATCGGATGGGTCGCGGCGGAAAAGTAGGAAGGCTTTAATGAACGAGTCAATGTCGCCGTCGAGGACCTTCTGGACGTCGCCGCGCTCGACCTTGGTGCGGTGGTCCTTGATCATCTGATAGGGCTGCATCACGTAGGAACGAATCTGGCTGCCGAAGCTGATCTCGGGCTTCGAGGCATCGAGCTTGCGGGCCTCTTCCCGCCGCTTTTCGAGCTCGAGTTCGTAGAGCTGCGAGCGGAGGAGCTTCATCGCGGTTTCGCGATTCTTGTGCTGGCTGCGCTCGTTCTGGCACTGCACCACGATTCCGCTCGGGATGTGCGTGATGCGGATGGCGGTTTCCACCTTGTTGACGTTCTGCCCGCCCTTGCCGCCGGAGCGGTAGGTGTCGATGCGGAGGTCGTCGGGATTGATCACTACCTCGATGCGATCGTCGATTTCGGGAATCACGAAGACGGAGGCGAACGACGTGTGGCGCCGGGCCTGCTGATCGAAGGGAGAAATCCGCACGAGGCGATGGACGCCGCTTTCGCCGTTGAGCATGCCGTAGGCGTTCTCGCCCTCGATCTGCGCGGTGGCGGATTTGATGCCGGCTTCTTCACCGGGCGAGGAATCGAGAACGTTTGCGCGGAAGCCCTTGGACTCGGCCCATCGAAGATACATACGCAGAAGCATCTCGGCCCAGTCCTGGGAGTCGATGCCGCCGGCGCCGGGCTTGACGGTGAGGATGGCATTGAGCGAGTCATTCTCGTGGCCGAGAAGGGTTTTGGTTTCGAGACCCGAGGCGAGGGCGTCGGCAGCGGCGATTTCCTTCGCTACGTCGTCGAGGATCGATTCGCGCTGCGCGTGATCGGATTCTTCCTGGGCGAGGTGAAAATAGGTTTCGATGTCGCTGGCCTTGCCGGCGAGCGACTTTTCGGCGTTGACGCGGTCTTCAAGCTGCTTGCGCTCCTGCAGCACCGCCTGGGCCTTTTCCTGGTCGTCCCAGAAATTGGGAGCGCTGATTTTTTGTTCGATCGAGGCTATCTGTTTGGCCGCGGCGGGCGCGTCAAAGATAGCTCCGCACGAGCTCCATGCGTTTGGCGAGCTCGGCGTAGCGTTGCTGCAGGTCGTCGATGTGTTCAGCCATTCGTAATCCTACAAACGAAACTCGAAACCCGAAATTCGAAACACGGAAGGAAGTCTCGCGCTTTCGAACGAATCGCTACTTCAATCGTACACGGAAAATTCGGAATGCGAAATGCGAATCACGCGGGTCCAGCCGAGTCGAACTTCGAGTTTCACCTCGTTACGCGGATCGCATGATCACTGCGATGGCCAGAATTACGATCGAGGTCAACACGCAAAGCCAGGGGAGCCAATTGCCGAAGCGTGCGTAGAGGCTGAGGTCCGTGCGGAAATCGTAGGGAGCGTCTAGCTGGCCGCGGATGTCGGTGGGAAGCGCGGCGACGGTGCGGCCGTAGGGATCGACATCGACCGTGAAACCGTTGTTGGTGTCGCGGAGCAGCCAGCGGCGGTTCTCGACTGCACGCACGCGCGCCATCATCACGTGCTGCGCGGGAGCCGCGGACCGGCCAAACCATCCGTCGTTCGAGATGTTGATGAGCAGTTCAGCGCCGTTGGCCGTGAAGCGGCGCACCGCACCGGGCAGCACTCCTTCGTAACAGATGAAGACGCTGAAAGGCGCACCTGCGGAAGGAACATACGTGGGGACCATCGGCAGCCGGCCCACGCTATACGCGGTGCCCGGCGTGAAATCGCCGATATCCGCGGTGAGCTTGCCGGCGAACGTGAGCCATTTTCGCAGCGGGACGTACTCGCCGAATGGCACCAGATGAATTTTGTCGTAGGTGAAGATGCGCCGGCCCGATGGATCGAGCAGCACGGCGCTGTTGGTAGCGATCCACTTGCCGGCGGCATTGTGCTTCCAATCCTCGACGCCGACCAGGAAATCGACGCCGGAATCCTGCGCAATTTTTCGCGCGCGGGCGGCGAAATCGGGGTCCTGCAGGCTGAACGGTGCCGGCACCTCCGGCCACACGATCAGGCCCGGCATCTGGCGCGCGGAATCGATGCTGATCTGCTCGAGTTGATCGAGATCTCGAGCGTGAGTTTGCATCCAGTCCGGCGGGTAGCTATAGGATTGCGCGAAATCCGTCTGGACAAGGTGGGCGACAAAGCGCGGCGTGGCGTCCGGCACGAAGCGAGGGCCGCCGAGTGCGATGAGTATCAAAACGGCGGTGGCGGCGATGAGCGTCTTCCACGCGCGCTGCCGCCCCGACAGAATCGCGTAGGCCAGCAGCGCGCCGTAGCCGGCAACAACGAAGCTGAGCCCGTAGACTCCCGTTACCGACGCGAGCTGAACCAGCGCGAGATTGCCGCTCGCGGCGTAGCCGATCAGATTCCACGGGAAAGCGAAAATCGGGAGATTGCCGCGGGCGAACTCGAGCGCAACCCAGAGAAAAGGCGCGAGCGCGCACGCAAGCAGCGGTCCTTTTCGGGAGGCGACCGCAACACCCCAGGAAAAGAAAGCCGTGATGATTCCGCCCGCGAGACCGATCAATCCGAGTATGCCGGCCGAGGTCCATGGCCCGACGTCGCCATACTGCCGCATCACCACATCGATCCACGGCAGGCAGACGGGGTAGAAGACGAGGCCATGGAGCAGGCCGTAGGCCGGAGCGACGCGCGGGCGTGCGCCATAGGACGCGAGAATGAGCAGCGCCGTCGAGATCCATGCGAGCCATGGCAGGTTGTAGTTGGGAAACGCGAGCGCGAGTGCGAGGCCGCTCGCCAGTGCGAGCAGCACGCGGGTATACCAGGAAAAATTCATTCAGCGCTTAGTGATAGCTTTGAAGCCTGCCCGAGTGAGCGCGTTTTTCGCCGATTCGGCCGCTTTCGCGTCGGGATAGGGACCAACCTGCACGCGGTAGAAGTTATCCGAAGTCGGCGCGACAACGAAGGACGGGAACCGCTTCTGCTGCAGCGCGTCGGCCATTGCCAGCGCGTCGCCCTGATGGGTGAGCGCGGCGACTTGCAGCACTACGCTGTTCTTGGATATGTGCGGAGCGCGAAAGCGCGCGGAGGCGGGAACCGTTTTGGCCTCGGGCGCGGGCATTTTCGCAGGGCCCGGGGAGTCGCCGGCGTCCTGCGGCGCGGATTCGGACGGCTTTGGCGCTGGCTGCAGGCGGTCGTTGTTCTTGTTCTGCGAGTAGAAGTCCCATTCGCCGGCCGCAGGCGCGGAAGGTCCGGCAGCGGGAGCGGTCGGGCTTGGCCTAGCGGAGACGCGCTCGGGCGAGGTGTGCGAAAGAGCCTCGGCTGCGTGGACGAGCCCGCCGTACTGAGTCTTGCCCATCACGTAGCCCAGGGTGAAGAACACGCCGCAGAGCAGCACGACGCCCAAGAACAATCCAACCAAGTGCCGGCTCTCGAGAACCCGCTCGGCTCCGCCACGCCTTCCGCTGCCTGCCATTCGCTCCTACTTCCCCTCTTTCGCCTGCAGCCACCGCGAGATGATATCCACCGGCAATGGGAAGACGATCGTCGTGTTTTTCTCGACGCCGATATCGGCCAGCGTCTGCAAGTAGCGCAGCTCGATGGCAGCGCGTTGTGTTTGCAGCACTTCCGCCGCTTCGGCCAGCTTGGCGGCGGCCTGAAATTCGCCGTCCGCGTGGATCACTTTGGCGCGGCGATCACGCTCGGCTTCGGCCTGCCGGGCGATGGCGCGCTGCATCTGCTCCGGAATATCGACCTGCTTGACTTCTACCTTCGTTACCTTGATACCCCAGGGCTCCGTATCCAGGTCAAGGATTTGTTGCAGTTTCGAGTTTACCTTTTCGCGCTCGGAAAGCAGTGAATCGAATTCGAACTGGCCGATGAGGCTGCGCAGTGTGGTCTGGGCGAGCTGAGAAGTAGCATACAGATAGTTCTGCACCTGCGAAAGAGCGAGATTCGCGTCCACGACGCGGAAATAGCAGACGGCGTTTACTTTTACGGGGACGTTGTCGCGCGTGATGACGTCCTGCGCCGGCACGTCGAGAGTCTCGATGCGCAGCGAGATGCGCGTGAGCTTGTCGATGGGATAGAGCACGAGCTGCAAGCCGGCGCCCTTGGGCTCGGGCAGCATGCGCCCCAAACGCAGGACGACGCCACGTTCCCATTCCTTGATCACGTAAATCGAATTGAACAGCCAAAACAGGAAAATGACGACGGCGGCGATGAACAGAATCATCATGAAATTGATCTCCATTATGCCTCCTCGGAATCCGCTAGCTGGACGCGGACTGGCGCGTTGCGACGGGCTCGACTTCGAGCGTCAGTCCGGTGACCTTGCGCACGCGCACGCGGGCGCCCTTTGGAATCGACTGCCCCGCGGGCGCGGCCGCGCGCCACAACTCGCCGTGGACGCGCACCATTCCCGAGCTGGGCGCACCGTCGGCGGCCGGCGGCACTGGCTCGGTGACTTCACCTTCCTCGCCGATCAACTCTTCCTTGCCGGTGGTCACTTTCCACGAGCGCGACCGCATCACGAAACGCGCCAGCACGATTACGATCACGGCGAACGGAATCGCCACTCCCAAAGCTGCGCTCAAGCTCACCCCCATGCCCGTCCAGGGGCTCTTCACCAGCATCAACGCGCCCAGCACCATCGAGATCACGCCGCCCACGCCGAGAATGCCGTGCGTCGGATACTTGGCTTCGAGAACGAAGAACGCCAGCGCCAGCGCGATCAGCAGCAAGCCCATGAGGTTCACGGGCAGCGAAAGCATCGCGTAGAGCGCGAGAACCAACGCGATCCCGCCGATCACTCCGGGGGCGAACAATCCCGGATGCGTGAACTCCGTGTACAGGCCGAGCACCCCCACGATGAGCAGGATGAAGAAGACGTCCGGCTGGACGATTCGCGCGAGAAATTTTTCGCGCGCGGTCATGTCGACGGTCTGGATCGCGGGGTTCGCGAGCGCGAGCTGCGTGGTCGCGCCGTCGAAGCGGGTGATGGTGCGGCCATTGAGCTTTGCGAGCAGATCCGGGATCGAATTGGCTTCGAGATCGACCAGCTTCCCGGCGATCGCTTCCTGCTCCGTAAAGGCTTTCGCGTCGGTGACTGCCGTCGCCGCCAGCTCGGCGTTTCGTCCCCGCTTGGCGACGTAGCTCTGGAGATACGCGGTCGCCTCGTTCAGAATTTTCTTGCGCAGCGTCTGGTCGACCTCCACGGTCTGGCCGCCGATTTCGGTGATCGGCGAAGCAGCGCCGGTGTCCGTGCCGGGAGCCATGGCGTCGACATCCGCAGAAAGGAGGATGAAAAATCCGGCCGAGGCGGCGCGCGAGCCGGTGGGATACACATAGTTCACCACCGGGACGGGCGACTCCAGGATGGCCTGAACGATCGCACGCATGGACGAATCGAGGCCGCCGGGCGTGTCGATCGTGATCAGGATCAGGTTGGCGTGTTCGAGAGCGGCTTGGTGAATTCCGTCGACGATGTATCCGGCAAGCACCGGTTCGATTTCGCCGTCAATTTGAAGCTGCACGACTGTCTCAGGATGGACATCTGCGGGCAAGGCCGCGGGGGAAACGCCGACGGCGGAGAAGGCTAGCGTCGCGACGACGGCGCAGGCGCCAAGCAGCACGCGCGGCAACCGCCGGAACGGCGATGGTAAGGCCATCTCAAGCCGGGATTATAGCAAGTTCAGGGACGAATTATCGGATTCGGCACTTTCAGGCGGAGCGCCGGCGATCGCACTAGAGCTTTTTCTCGCTGGTCGAGAAAGCCGGCTGGATGTCGAATACTTCCTGTACGCGTCGGTCCTTGATCACGCGCGCGAAATCGGGATCGGTCTTCGCCGAAAGGAAATTCTTGTAGCCGTCGTCGCGCGCCACTTTCAAGAAGTGAGCGGCGTGCTCGGCGTCGCCCGCCTTCGCGTAGGACTTGGCCACCAGAAAGTACAACGTACCGGGATCGGGCGCCGACCTCTGCTGAATGATGGCGCCGGTGCCGCTCTTCCGGGCAAAAATGTCGGGATCGAGCGCCAGTGCCTTGCCGAACGCCGCCATCGCGTGGGCGTGCTCGTTGTTCCCGTAGTACGCGAAGCCCAGGTTGCTGTAAATCACGGCGAGGTCGCCGTCGCGCATGCCGATCGCTTTCCGGTAATACTTGATGGCTCTGCCGTAACGTTTCCGCGAATATTCGAGCGCGCCGAGATTGTTGACAGCGCTTACGAACATCTTGTCGGCGCGATAGGCCCTCTTGTACGAGCGCTCGGCCGCGTCCATGTCGCCGAGCTCGAGATAGGCGATGCCCAGCTGATTGAGCATCTGTGAGTTCTTCGAGTCCGTTTTCAGCAGCTCGTTGTACGCCTTCACGGCCTCCACGTAGTCCTTGCGGGCCATGAAGATCTCCGCGCGCAATTCGGCTTTCTGCCGCTCCGTCTGGGCTTGCTGAGTCTGATCCTCGGAAGGATTAATGATCGGAGCGTCGCTGCGGGGATTGGGCTCTTCCTGCGCCCGGGCGAGCGTGACTCCGAAAAACGACAGGATGGCAAACAGGACCAGGTGTTTCATCGCCCTGCTCCCTTGTTGCAAGCCTTGCTCGGGATCGCTATTGCGGCGGGTTCGATCCGTCCGCAGGCTTTTTGCTGCCGCCAAAGATACCAAATATCTTGTCGAGGAGTCCTTTTTTCTTGTCGCTTTGCTCGCTCTGCTGCTGCGCATTGGGGTCTCCGGGGCTCTGCGCCGGCTGACCGGGCTTCGTCGCCTGAGGCGCATTCGAGCCGGGCGGGGGCGGCTGCGGCGGATTGTCACCCTTACCGAAGAGATGCGCGAGCCACGAACCTCCCGGGGACTGCGCGAGCTGCCCGCCGTGGAGTTCGCAATACTGCACCGGTTCGGTTCCCGCGATGAAGTACTCGTTCGCAGTCTGCGGACACGACGCCGTGGCAAGCTGCCCCGACTGCGGATCGATCATGTCTTGCACGATTCCGGCCGGGGGCTCGAACGGCTGCGTATGGCTATAGGCGGGCAGCTCGACGGCGCGCTTCATGAATTCGCCCCAGATGGGAGCAGCCGTCTGGCCTCCGGTGAGGTCGAGATCGCGGTTGTCGTCGAAGCCCACCCAGACGACGCACAGTAGATTCGAGGTGTATCCGGCGAACCAGCCGTCGTGCGATGTGCCGGTCTTTCCCGCTGCGGGAGCGGTGAACCCCAAGGCGCGCACTGGATAACCCGTGCCGTGGTCGATCACATCTTCCATCAAGCTGGTCGTGAGAAACGCGACGCGCGGGTCGAGCACCTGCCGCGTGACCGGCGCGGGCTGCTCTTCCAGAGTGCCGTCGGCGGCTTGCACTCGCCGGATGAAGAGCGGCTCCGCCCGCACTCCACCCGACGCGAACGCCGTGTATCCCGCCGCGACATCGATCGGGGTCATCTCGTAGGAGCCGAGCGCCATGGCTGGGGTGGGCTGAATGTTGGAGCCGAGCCCCATCTGACGCGCGAGCTGGACCACGCGGTCGTAGCCGATCATCTCGGCGACCTTGACGGTGGCGACGTTGAGCGAGTGCATCAGCGCGTCGCGCACCGTGACGGTGCCGTAAAACTCCTGGCCGTAATTATTCGGCGTGTATTCCTTGCCGTCGAATTCAAACGTGGTAGGAGTGTCGTCCACGGTAGTGGCAGGCGTGACGACCGGCTGGAGTCCTTCGACCGCATCGTCGAAGGCGGCGGCGTAGACGAACGGCTTGAACACCGACCCGGGCTGCCGGTGCGCCAGCGCGTGATTGAGCTGGCTCTCGCCGTAATCGCGGCCGCCGATCAGCGCGAGGATCGCCCCCGTGTGCGGATCCATGGCGACGAGCGCGATCTGCGGCTTTGGCACCGTCTCGCCCTTCTTCCGCCAGATGGCGTAGCGGCGCGCCAGCAGCTTATCGATTTGCTCGGCTCCGATCTGGACGGCCTGCGAAGCCGCCTGCTGCAGATTGGGATCGAGCGTGGTGTAGATCTTGTAGCTCTGCGTCTCGAGATCGGTCTCGGAGAACTTCTCGAGGAGGTGGTCCTTCACCATGTCGACGAAGTAGGGAGCCGAGCTGCTTTCGACACCGCCATTGACGAACTTCAGCTTCGATTTACGCGCGGTCGCTTCCTGATCGGCGGTTAGATAGCCGTCGTCGACCATCTGCGCGAGCACGCGATTGCGGGCCTCGTCCGCGCGGTCGACGTGCCGCTCGGCCGCCGAATAGTAATTCGGCGCGCGGATGATGCCGCCGAGAAAGGCCGCTTCGCCCGGCGTGAGTTCGTGAACGTCCTTGCCGAAATAGGCCTCGGAAGCCTCGCCGAATCCGCGAATCGAAAAGCTGCCGCGATTGCCGAGGTAGACGTCATTGGCGTAGAGCTCGAAAATCTGTTCCTTCGAAAAACGCTCGTCGATCTCCGCCGCCATCAGGACTTCTTTCAGCTTGCGGTGCCAATTCCGCTTCGTGGTGAAGAAGAACGTGCGTGCCACCTGCATGTCGATCGTGCTGGCGCCCTGAGCCTTGCGGCCCAGACGGACATCCGCAAACGCCGCACCGAACACGCGGACCATGTCGAGCGCGCCGTGCTCGAAGAAACGCTTGTCCTCGGCGGCGAGCACCGCGTGGATCAGCAGGGGTGGCATGTCGGAGAACCGCAGGACGCGGCGCTTCTCGCGAGTGCTGTCGAAGAGATTCGTGATCAGCAGGGGCTCGATCTCGGCCGTGTCGCGCGACGAACCGTCGGAGAGCTGCGTGATGTGAGAGATTTCGGTACCGGAAAAGCTGACGCGCAAAGCATTCGTGTCGTGGAAGTAGGAATTGGAGGACGGGTGAATCTCGACCGTCGAGCTGTTCACGCTATATTGTCCCGGCGCGCCGGGGGCATCCGACTCCTGGTAGCCGGCCTGCTGCAGGTAGGTGGTCAGGTCGGAGGCGCGCATCGTCTCGCCGGTGAAGAGGCGGCCGGGCGCGGAGTAGACGCTCGACGTGTTCTGGAATACCTGGCCGGTGAGCCGCTGGTCAATCAGGTGGCCGAACTGCACGTAGTAATAAGTGAGAAAGCTCGCCGCGCCGAGCAATACGACCAGCGCCGCGCCCAGCAGCGTCATGCCGAGACGCGAAGTCCAAAAGCCCCGGGCCATTCGAATCCGCAATCGATTCTCCGTTTGTTGCACCCGCGCGCGCCGGAGACGCATCTGGGAATGCGCAGCGTGAGCGAGGCTCGATCCACCCAAGTCCGGATCGACTCTACAGCTATATTAACTTAGATGCTGTGATTGTCCGCGTGAGGATGGAATTGTAGCGTGAACTGATAAACCGCGAGATTGATGGGCACGGAGTAGTTGAGGCCGATATCGACAGCGCTGTCGTTGACGGTGACCTGGATGTCGTCTTCCTTCGCGGGGATGCCGAGTTCTTGCGCCTTCTTGAAAACGTCATCGCGGATATCGTCGATGCTCTTCTTGGGGTAACCAGCCAGCGCAAATTGCGATTCGCTCTGGATCGAGTCCTGAAATTCGAAGTTGGCGACGTAGACGGGAACGATCTTGATGGCGGCAAAGACCATGGCACCCACGATCACAAGCGTCAGCAGCGTATTCAGCTTCGAGCCGCCGCGCTCTCCCGCCCGGCTCTTACGTTCCGCGTTGGCTGACCCGTACATCTGGATGGTGCGACCTTTCGCGATTCCTCTAACAAATAAACGCTAGCACGCGTCCGGCATGCCAGCCAGCCGGTCTTGCGACGCGTGTTTGCGATCAGTAAACGCCGACCGCGGGAAGCGGAGAGCGGTATTCTCGCAAGCTTAAGAAAGCGGGCGGTTTAGTCGAAATTACCCGCGAGAATTCTCTTTCTCTGAGCGACTGGGAACCGCTCGATCGCGTAGCGCAGCGTAGTGCGAGGAATCGACGGGTAGTGGGTCCGCAGGAACTTCAAGAGCCGCGGGGGCGATACGCGGCCCGTCTCGCGCAGCGCCCACCCGACCGCTTTGTGGATCAGCTCGTGCCGGTCGCCAAGCAGTTTTTCGGCGATGCGGAAGGCGTCGTCGATCTCGCCCTCGCGAATCAATGCCAGCGTGGAAACGATGGCAATGCGCCGCTTCCAGAGATTCGGCGACTTCGCAAGACGGTCGAGCAATTGCCGCGGCCGCTGCTTCAAATGAGCGCCGACGATATACGGTGCGGAAGTGTCCACCAGATCCCAATTGTTCGCGCGCCCGGCATGACGCAGGTAGAACGCGAAGATTCGCGTGCGGCCTGCCTCGTCGGCTCGCGCGTACTGCGCGACGAGGATTTCGAGCGCCGTGAAGCGATGCTCGTGAATAGGAGAAGCCAGAAGGCCGGCGATGCCGTCCAGCGGAAGGCGAAGATGCTTCAGCGCGATCTTGCGCTGCACCGGCACTGTGATGCCGATGAACCGGTCGCCCTCACCATATTCGCCCTTGCCGGTCTTGAAAAACCACGCGAGCCCCTTGGCGCGCTTCCGGCTGGCGACCTCGGCCAAAGCGCGTTCCACTTGCCGGCGCGTTGGCAAGGGCCCGACGATTTGCACTCGGGCTTTCGGCATGCGCCTTCCTCAGTATGCCTTGGCGAAGATCGCCTTTTCCTTGGCGGGCTTGCCACAATAGACGCAGTTGCCGCCGCCCGTGGCCGAGTGGCCGGTGCCGAGCGTCTGGTCGAGAGGGATGCAGCGCATCGTGGCTTTCGTATCTTCCTTGATTTTGCCCTCGCACTCGCCGCCACCGCACCACCACGCGAAGGCGAATCCTTTTTCCACGGCTTTCTTGAACTCTTCGTAGCCGGCCGGCTCGGCGGTGTTGGTTTCGCGAAACGCGAGCGCGCGCTGGTAGAGCGACTTCTGAATCTCGTCGAGCGTGGCCGCCACGGTCGCGCCAATTCCCTCCTGCGGTACGAACGACTTCCCTTCCTTCCCGGGGCGGTCGCGCCGCGCCAGCACGACGGTTCCTTTCGCCACGTCCTTGGGCCCGAGCTCCATCCGCAGCGGAACGCCGCGCATCTCCCAGTCGTTGAACTTGAATCCGGGGCTCATCCCTTCGCGCTCGTCCATCTTGACGCGGATGCCCGCCGCAACGAGCTCCTTGCGCAGCCGCTGCGCCGTCTCCATCACGGTGCCCTTTTCTTCGTCCGTCTTGTAGATGGGAACGATCACGAGCTGATGCGGCGCGAGGCGAGGCGGCAGGATCAAGCCCTGGTCGTCGCCATGCACCATGATGATTGCGCCGACGAATCGCGTCGAAAGTCCCCACGAAGTCGTCCAGCAATGCTGCAGCACGCCGCTTTTGTCGAGATAGCGTATTTCGAAAGCCTTCGCGAAGTTCTGGCCGAGGTTGTGCGAAGTGCCGGCCTGCAGCGCCTTGCCGTCTCCCATCATTGCCTCGATCGAATAGGTTTGATCGGCCCCGGCGAACCTCTCGGCTTCGGATTTGCGCCCGGGGATGACGGGAATCGCGGCCTCGCGCACCGCAAAGTCCGTGTAGACGTCGAGCATCTGCCGCGTTTCGGCCTCGCCCTCCTCGGCGGTGGCGTGAGCCGTGTGGCCCTCCTGCCAGAAAAACTCGAGAGTGCGCAGGAAGAGGCGCGTCCGCAGCTCCCAGCGCACCACGCTATTCCACTGATTGATCAGCACCGGAAGATCGCGATACGACTGAATCCACTTGGCATATGCGTGCCCGATGATCGTCTCGGACGTGGGGCGGATCACCAGCGGCTCTTCGAGCTTCTCGCCGCCGCCGTGCGTCACCACGGCCAGTTCGGGCGAAAAGCCTGCCACGTGCGACTTTTCCTTGTCGATGAAGCTGCGCGGGATCAGGAGCGGAAACGCCGCGTTCACGTGGCCGGTCGCCTTGAACCGCTGATCGAGCGCCGCGGTGATGTTTTCCCAGAGCGCCCAGCCGTATGGACGCACGATCATGCAGCCGCGAACGGGAGCGTAGTCGGCGAGCTCCGCACGCAGCACCAGCTGGTTGTACCACTCCGAAAAGTCCTCCGCCCGCGTCGTCAGCTTCAGATCGGACATATCTCCCCTGTTGGCTCGGATTTCCCGCTTCGCGCGGAAAAAGTCGTGAGTGAGCTAGGTTAGGAGACTCCCCAGCTCAAGTCAATTGCGCATCGAAATCGGGCGGTCGCTCCGCTCCCCGCCGTTTGTTGGTGTGCTCGGGCCGAAATACGTGTACTGTATGCAGCCAGTATTTCCCCCACGTCGTCGTGTTCGGTTGATGAAGGGAGTTCGCACATGAAGAGTGTTTTCGGTCGCGCGAGCATTCGTGTAGCCGCCTGTGCCGCGTTGATTCTCGCGCTGCACCCGTACGGGGCGCATGCCCAGTCTCAGCAGGGCGCGACGACCGCAGCCACCACCAGCGCCGGCAGCGCGGACCAGTCAACCGCGACGCATGCCGAGCCCGGCGTCGCTTACACAAAGCCCACCGAAAGCCAGAAACTCCACAACTTCTTGTTCGACGCCGTGGGGCCATATCCTTTCATCGGCGCGGCCGGCGCAGCCGGAATCTCGCAGGCGCATGGAAATCCGCGCGAGTGGGGTCAGGGCTGGGACGCGTACGGCGTGCGCGTAGCCAGCGCCTTCGGAATCGCGCTGACCACCACCGGAACTCGCTACGCGCTCGCTGAGCTCTTTCGCGAAGACACTCTCTACTATCGCTGCGAGTGCAAGGGCATCCTGCCGCGCTTCGGACACGCGCTGATCTCGACCGTCACGGCGCGCCGCGGCGATGATGGCCACCGCGAATTTTCGTTTCCCGCGCTCGCCGCTCCCTACGCCGGCGCGATGACCGCCACGCTCGGCTGGTATCCGAGCCGCTACGGCCCGAAAGACGGCTTCCGCACCGGAAATTACAATCTTCTCGGTCAGGCGGCGCAAAACGTGGCGCTCGAATTCGTCTACGGCGGCCCGCACACGCTGCTCAACTCGATACACATCCCCGGCTTGTCCGGCAAAGGACGCGTGGGGCCGAATCCCTGATCGCAGTCACGGCGGCGCGCGTTGCAAACGCCGCTTCGGTCCGATAGAATTTCCGTGTATCCGCCGTCGGCCGCGGAATCGAAATGAGCCTCGAAACTCCTGAATCGCTTCGCATGAGCCGTTCGCTCGCCGAAACGGATCCTGAAATTGCGGATGCGCTTCGCGAAGAAGTCCGCCGCCAGGCCACCGGGCTCGAGCTGATTCCCTCAGAGAATTTTGTCTCCGAAGCGGTGCTCGAAGCGATGGGCTCCGTTCTCACGAACAAGTATGCCGAAGGCTATCCCGGCAAGCGTTACTACGGCGGCTGTGAATTCGCCGACCGCGCCGAGCAGCTCGCGATCGACCGCGCCAAGGAACTCTTCGGCGCCGAGCATGCGAACGTGCAGCCGCATTCCGGCACCCAAGCCAACATCGGCGTCTATATGACGGTCCTGCAGCCGGGCGACGTGGTGCTCGGCATGAACCTCGCGCACGGCGGCCACCTGACCCACGGCCATCCGCTGAATTTTTCCGGCAAGACGTACAAGTTCGTGCCCTACGGCGTCTCGAAAGAAACCGAGACCATCGATTATGACGAGCTCGAGCGCCTGGCGCGCGAGCATCAGCCGAAAATGATCGTGGCCGGCGCGAGCGCCTATTCGCGCATCATCGATTTTCCGCGCATGTCGCAGATCGCCCATTCGGTGGGCGCGATTTTCTTCGTCGACATGGCGCACATCGCGGGGCTCATCGCCGCGGGCGTTCATCCTAGCCCCGTCCCGCACGCCGATTTCGTCTCGACCACCACGCACAAGACGCTGCGGGGCCCCCGCGGCGGCCTGATTCTCTGCCGCGAAAAGTATGCCAAGGATCTCGACCGCTCTACGTTCCCCGGCATCCAGGGTGGCCCGCTGATGCACATCATCGCGGCCAAGGCCGTCTGCCTGAAAGAAGCAAGGGAGCCGGGATTCCGCGAGTATCAGCGGCAGGTCGTGGCGAACGCAAAGACGCTCGCGGCCGGCATCGCCCGCCGCGGCTATCGCATCGTCAGCGGCGGCACGGACAACCATCTCTTCCTCGTCGATGTCCATTCGCGCGGCCTCACGGGCGCGGACGCGCAGCCGGCCTTTGACCGCGCCGGCATCACCATCAATAAGAATTCCATTCCCTTCGATCCGCTGCCGCCGATGAAGGCGAGCGGCATTCGAATGGGAACACCTGCTGTCACCACGCGCGGCATGCGCGAGCCGGAAATGGAAAAAATCGCCGGATGGATCGCGGACGTGCTCGATCATCTGGGCGATGCCTCGACCGAAAAGCGCGTTCGCGCCGAGGTTGCCGCATTCGCTTCGAATTTCCCTCTCTACACTCGCCGGTTGGAAGCCGCTGACGCGGTTCTCGCCGGAGTTCGTTCGGGCCGCTGACCGGGAACTGATCGGAAGCTGGCCTGCGGAAGAGTTGTCCCCTTCGCGAGTCAATCGAGACGAGGTAGCTCATGCTGATGCGAACTGTGTTGGGGGCCCCAATCACCGAATACGAGTGCGAGGAAGCTCGCCAGATACAGTTATCCCTGCTGCCGGCGGCCCCGCTTGCCGGTCCTTCGCATGAGATTGCGTTCCGTTTTTCGCCATTCGGAGGCGTGGGCGGCGACTTCGCCGATTTTTTCGTGTTGCCCAGCGGACGGGTGGGCCTGTATCTCGGCGACGTGGCGGGCAAGGGACTCCCGGCCGCGCTCTACGCCTCGCTCGTGATGGGTCTTCTGCGCGGGATTCACAAGGAAGGCACCGATCCAGCCACCGCGTTGAACCTCTTGAACCGGCGCATGCTGGTGCGCCCGGTGGTGGGCCGATTCGCGACTACCCTGTACGCCACGTTCGATCCGGTCTCGAACACGCTGACCTTCGCCAATGCGGGCTTGCCTTTGCCGCTGCTCGCTTCATGCACGAACTGCACCAGCCTTGGCGAAGGCGGCCTGCCTTCGGGCCTGTTCCCAGACGCCTCGTACCAAAACTATTCCGTGCGGCTCTCCCCCGGCGACGCCGTTCTCTTCGCGAGCGACGGCTTGCACGAGCTTCGAGACCGCTACGATGAGGACTTCAGTCGAGGGCGGCTGGCCGAAGTCTGGCGCCAGTCCTACAACCGGTCCAGCGACGAGTCGCTCGGCTTCTTCTTCGAGGAGGCCCGCGCGTTCTCGGAGGACGGCAGCGAGCAGCGCGACGACATAACCGCGCTCGTCCTCCGCATCCCCGGCTGACACCTATTTCAGTGACGAAGTACACGCACTTCTTCCGGGCATGGCGATGGCGATGAGCCTGACCCGCTTTGTGCCCGCCTCGGACCAACCTTTTCTTTCGGCCTCCTTGTCGTCCACGGTAAGTTGAATTGCAAGTTTTTGCGGCACGCGCCATACGTATAAGTGCAAGGCTGGCTTATCCAGTTCCTTCATCGACCACTGTCTATAGCGATTATCGAGTGCAGACTTGACCAGATCGAAAGGCACCGACTTGTCGTACAGCGCCGTCATACCGTAAATGCAGCCCTGCTTCGTATCTACTATCAGCTGCTTTGGGAAAATGGCTTTCTGGTCCGTATCTCCGGACCACAATTGAGAGCAGTCGGACGAGTTGCAACGCAACAGGTTCGTATTCGGCAGAACAACCCGATCAGCGTTCTGTGCCGCGACCGCGGGCAAATAAAGCAGAGCCAGTGTTAAGAGCCAGGCAATATCGGTCTTCCTCATCTCGCCTCCTCAATGATCCGGCCGCGCCTCCGTCCTTCTCCGCGCCCTCTGCGTCTTAGCGGTGAGCCTCTTCTTCTTTCTCCGCGTTCTCTATGGCCTTTCTCTGTGACCTCTGTGTTAAGCCTTCCACGCGGATGGCAATCATGACTGAATCTCGATCTGCAACTCCGTCACCCGTCCCTCCCGAATCGAAAACGCCCGCACCGGCTTCGCCGCATCCGCAAGCGGCGAAATGATGAAGTAAACCGCTTCGGAGTAGTACCCAAGCTCGATATCGCGCGCCGATGGCTCATTCTTCCCGTTCGGATGCGAATGGTAGATCCCGAGAAACTCGAGTCCCTGCTCCCGGAATTCGCGCAGCAACCGCACGGTTTCGCGTGGATCGATCTCGTAGTTCTTCGCCGGATCGGGCGCGACGTTCGTCGCCGGAAAGAGGTGCGTAATCACGCCCTCGCGCCCCGCCAGCAGCCCGCAGCATTCGGCGCCAGGCTCGCGCCGGGCACACTCCAACAGCATTGCGCACACATCGCCTGAGACTTTGATCGACGCCTTCACGGATGGAGTCTATATCGAGAGAGCCGGAAACGAGAACGGGCGAAAAGCGGGGACGTAGGGGCGCCTGCTTGCTGCGCCCCTCCTCGAATGCGCGGATGCCTGGGAGCTACGCCTTCTGTGCCTGGCGCCGCAGGAACGTCGGCACGTCGAGATCGTCGGCCGGCATTTCGTGCGACACATCGTTGACGTTTCGCCCGACCTGCTGAACGACGTTCGTCTGCGGCGGAGCGACATTCGCCGGCGCGGGCTCGCCCGGCTCCCGTCCCGCCTTCCACGTCTTCGGCAGATACGACGGCCGCGTGTGCGTCTTCTTGTTGGCCACTTCGCGGAAGCCCGCCGCGATCACGGTGATCTTCACGGACTCCTTCATCGCATCGTCCTGCACCGCGCCGAAGATGATGTTGGCGTTTTCGTGCGCGGCCTTCTGGATGATCGATGACGCCTCGTGAATCTCGTGCAGCGACAGGCCGGACGAGCCCGTCACGTTGATCAGGATGCCCTGCGCGCCGTTGATGCAGTTGTCCTCGAGCAGCGGGCTGTTGATGGCGCGGTTGGCGGCCTCGACGGCGCGGTTCGATCCGGTCGCCACCGCCGTGCCCATCACCGCGTAGCCTTGGCCCGACATGATCGTCTTCACGTCCGCGAAGTCGCGATTGATGATGCCGGGAATCGTGATGATGTCCGAGATTCCCTGCACCGCCTGCCGCAAAATATCGTCGGCGATGCGGAAAGCCTCGAAGAAGCTCGTTCCCGACTCGACGCACTCCATCAGGCGTTCGTTGGGAATCACGATCACCGTGTCGACGCAGCCGATCAGTTCAGCGAGCGACTGCTCCGCCTGCTGCATGCGCCGCTTGCCCTCGAAGGCGAAAGGCTTGGTGACCACGGCCACCGTGAGCGCGCCGAGTTCGCTCGCGAGATTGGCCACCACGGGCGCTGCGCCGCTGCCGGTGCCGCCGCCCAGTCCGGCGGTGACGAAGACCATGTCCGCGCCGTCGAGCGCCTCGAGTATCTTCTCCGTGTCCTCGAGAGCCGCCTTGCGCCCGACCTCCGGATTCGCGCCCGCGCCGAGCCCCTTTGTGAGCTTGGCGCCGAGCTGCAACTTCACCGGCGCCTGGGAAAGCTTCAGCGCCTGCAAATCCGTGTTCGCCGCGATGAATTCCACGCCCTCGACCTTGGCGCGGATCATGCGGTTGACGGCGTTCGATCCGCCGCCGCCCACGCCGATCACCTTGATCTTGGCGCCGTCGTGCGGTTCTTCCGTAAACGAAACCCGAATGCTCGATTCTTTCGGCGACATACACCCTCCCTCAGTTCCGGTTCCTTCCACTGCTCCTGCCGTGCCCCCTCGAACCCTTTATGCCCCTGCGAACATGCTCTTGAGCTTGCCCATGAAGCCCGTGGGACGCGCGCCTAGAAGGCGCCTCGTTCGCGCACCGTAAAGGACCAGACCCACGGCCGTCGCATATTCAGGCCGCGAAACCTCTTCGCTCATGTGCGCCAGCCCGCGCGGCGCGGCCACGCGCACCGGCAGATTGAACAGGCGCTCGGCCAGTTCCGGCAACCCGCGTAGATGCGCGCCGCCGCCGGTGAAGACGATCCCGGCGGGAATCTGCGATTCGAGCCCGCCGCGGCGCAGTTCGTCCCGGATCAGCATGAGGAATTCCTGGGCGCGCGGCTCGACGATATCCGTCAGCATGCGCGCGAAAACCGTGCGTGGCGGGCGATCGCCGACGCTCGCGATTTCGATGGCCTGGTCACCCGTCACTCCCTCGCGAAATGCACTGGCGTGCTCGCGCTTGATCTTCTCGGCTTCCGGGATGGGAGTGCGCAGCCCCACCGCCAGATCATTTGTGAAATGATCGCCGCCCACGGGAATCGCCGCTGTGTGGCGCACCACGCCGCCGGCGTAACCGATCAGCTCCGTCGTTCCGCCGCCCACGTCGAGCAGGCAGATCCCCAGCTCACGCTCGTCCTGCGTGAGGCACGCTTCGGCGGACGCAAACGATTCCAGCACCGTGTCGTCCACGCGGACTCCCGCCCGGTTCACCGCCGTCACGATATTCTGCGTCGCCATGCTCGAGGCCGTCACGATATGGACGTTGGCTTCGAGCCGCTGCCCGACCATGCCGATCGCATCGCGAATATTGTCCTGCTTGTCGAGAAAGAATTCCTGCGGCAGCACGTGAAGCACTTCGCGGTCTTCGGGCAGCGTCACGCCCCTGGCCGCTTCGATCGCCCGCCGCACGTCCTCGCGCTGCACGTCGCGCGGTCTCGATCCGAGCGTGATGCCGCCCTGGCTGTTCACGCCGCGCACGTGCGATCCGGCCACGCCGATCATCGCCGATTCCACGGGCACGCCGACGATGGTTTCCGCTTCCTCGACCGCGCGGCGGATCGAACTCACCGCGAGATCGAGATTCACGATCTGGCCCTTGCGCCAGCCCTTCGACTCGGCCGCGCCGAGCGCCGAGAATTTCACGCTGCCGTCGTCATCCTGCTCGCCCACCAGCGCGCACGTCTTCGTGCTCCCGATGTCGAGCGCCACGATATGCCGTTCTTTCCTCGTCAAAGCCGCCGCTCCCCTTGGTTGCCCCTGTTGCCCCGCCTGCTGCCTAACTGCCCCCTGCTCTCTCGCCCCGCCCCGAGCTCGCTACCTCGAATGCCTCGCCGCGCGCGCCTTCGCTTTCGCCCGCCTGGGTTCGCGCTGCTGCGCCACAATCTTCGGCTGCGCCGCCGAATCCGGATTCACCACGGCCTCGCCGCCGAAGCGCAGGTCGATCGACTCCACACGTCCCGTCGTGGCGCGCCACTGCCCGATATCTTCGATCAGCGTCTGATATTTCGAGGCGAAATCGCTGTCGCCGAAATGGACCACCACCGGTGCATCCGCGCGCCCCCAACCGTTCGCGTCGCTCGAAGCATCGCCTGTCGCAATCGTCACCTGCTGCAGCCCGCTGAGCGTCGCGCGCACGTCATGAGGATCGGAGAGATCGACTTCGCTCACCTGTTCCGCCGCGCCCGGGTGGGCCGTCTCGATCTGCTGGAGGAAGCCCGAAAAGAGCTGCATGCGCGCTTCGCGATCTTCCTGCGGCAGATCGGCGCCGATTCCCGTGACCACCGGAAAATGGAAATTGCCCTCGAGCGGGCGCTCGAGAATCACGCCGTGGACATCGACGAGCGCCATGCCGCTGCCGTCCCGCAAAAACGCGATCGGCGTGCGCTCGGTCACGTCCACTTCGATTTTGTTCGGCAGCAGGCGCCGCAGGGTCGCGTGATCGACCCACGGAATCGCTTCGATCTCGCTGCGCCGCTGATCGAGCGGAATCCGCAAGACGCTCTTCCCGCGATCAATCGCGAAAATCTCGCGCACGCTCGCGGGCGTGACGTAGTGGTTGCCTTTGAGGGCGATCTGCTCGGGATGGATCAAAGCCATCTCAGGCGACGCCAGCAGGAAATGCCCCAGGTCGTAACCGATCCACGCGCCCGCCAACCCTACCGCCGCCCACATCGTCGCGCGGAGATACCTCTGCCAGGCTTTCCGGCCGAATTTCCGCCGCTTGATCTCGAGCGGCTTCTGCCGCCGGAGATACTTCGGCTCCTCGTCCGCCAGAATCTCCTGCGGATAGGCCTCCGCGTCCATGGCCTTCAGTTTCGCCAGAGGATCACCTCGTTCTCGAGTTCGACTCCGTAAGCCGTTCGCACCCGCTCGCGCACGTCTTCGATCAGTTTCAGCATGTCCGAGCAGCTCGCCTTGCCCGTGTTGACGAAAAAGTTCGCGTGCCGGTCGCTGACCATCGCATCGCCCACGCGGTGTCCCTTCAGCCCCAGCTCGTCGATCATGCGCCCCGCCGATCCGCCTGGCGGATTCTTGAAAATGCAGCCCGCGCTTTTCTGGTTCAGCGGCTGGCTCGACCGGCGCTTTTCATTGCACACCTTGATGCCCGCGAGAATTTCCTTGAAAGGCTTCGACGGCAACTCGAGCTTCACGCGCAGCATCACGTCATCGGGCGCAAACGAGGTGTGCCGGTAATCGAAGCGTATCTCGTCGCCGCGCAACGTCTCGATCTTCCCGGTCGCCGCGCGATAGAGTTCCACTTCGCGGACGTGCGGACCGATCTGCGTCCCGTACGCGCCGGCGTTCATCCGCAGCGCGCCGCCCACGCTTCCCGGAACTCCGATGAGTCCTTCCATTCCGCCGAGATCGTGCTTCGCGCAAAACGTGACCATGCCGCCGAGGTCCGCCGAAGCGTCCACGTACGCCGCGTTTCCCTCGACGCGCATTCCTGGATGCGCGGTCGGCAAGTGCAGGACCACCCACGGCAGCTCGCCATCCGCGATCAGCACGTTCGTGCCGCCGCCCAGGAATCGGTGCGGAACATGCTCGTCGGCCAGCACGCGCATCGCTTCCGGAATCGTGTCGTAATTGCGCAGCAGCAGCTCGTCCGTCGTGCCTCCGATTCCGAGCGACGTCTCATCGGCCAGGGACACGCCCTGCCGCACCTCTACGCCCAGCTCTTTCAGCCGAGCCACCGCCGTGTGTTTAATCCGCATGCGGAGCCGTAATCCCCGAAATTCTCGAATCCAGCAGCAGCGCGAGTTCGTCCGTCACGCGGCCGACGCTTCCCGCCCCGATCGTCAGCACCGCATCGCCCTCGCGCGCCTCGCGCAGCATGAACTCGATCCCGCCCTGCAGCGTGCTCGAGTACACCACGTTCTTGTGTCCCGCCGAGCTGATCGCTTCCGCGAGCTTTTCGCCGGTGATGCCTTCGATCGGGCGCTCGCCCGCCGCGTAGATGTCCGTGATCACCAGCACGTCCGCGTCGTTGAACGAGCGCCGGAAGTCCTCCCACAGGTGCTGCGTCCGCGTGTAGCGGTGCGGCTGAAACAAAATCAGGAGCCGCTTGAAGCCGCAGCCGCGCGCCGCCTCGAGCGTCGCGCGGATTTCCGCCGGATGGTGTCCGTAATCGTCGATCAGCGTCACGCCCGAGAAATTGCCCTTGACCTCGAAGCGCCGCCCCACGCCCGAAAAATGCGTCAGCCCTTCGCGGATCAGGTCGGCCGGCACATTCAACGCCAGCGCCACCGCCGCGGCCGCCGCCGCGTTGCGCACGTTGTGCATTCCGGGAGGCGACGCCAGATGGAACACGCCGAGATCTTCGCCGTGATACTGCAGCCGGAACTCGCTCGACAGCCCGCTGAGCTTTACGTCGCTGATCACCAGGTCCGCCTGGCTCGACACGCCGTACGTGATCAGCGGCCTCTTCACGCGCGCCACGATCGCCTGCACGTTGGGCTCGTCGAGGCACAGCACGACCTCGCCGTAAAACGGCACGCGGTTCACGAACTGCAAAAATACGTCCTGAATCTCTTCGAGCGACGCGTACTGGTCGAGATGCTCGCGGTCGATCGTCGTGACCACCGCGATCACCGGCGCCAGCAGCAGAAACGAGCGGTCGCTCTCGTCCGCCTCGACCACCATGTATTCCCCGCGCCCCACCTGCGCGTTCGATCCCGCGTGGTTCACGCGGCCGCCCACCACGAACGTCGGATCGAGATCGGCCGCCGCCAAAATCGCCGCGACCATGGAAGTCGTCGTCGTTTTCCCGTGCGCGCCCGCCACCGCGATCCCGACCTTCAGCCGCATCAGTTCGGCCAGCATTTCCGCGCGGGGGATCACCGCGATCTTCAGCCGGTGCGCCTCGAGAATCTCGGGATTGTCCGCGGGCACGGCCGTCGACACCACCACCACGTGCGCGCCCTGCACGTTTTCCGCGCGATGCCCTTCGTACACCTTCGCGCCCAGCCGCCGCAGCCGCTCCGTCACCGGGGTCGTCTTCGTGTCCGAACCCGAAACCGCGTAGCCGGTCGAGAGCAGCACCTCCGCGATGCCGCTCATGCCGCTGCCGCCGATTCCCACCAGGTGAATGCGCTGGAAATTGCGGAATGTGACGTTCATGCCCGGGCCACGCTCTCCAGAAGATCGACGATATCCTCGATTGCCCGCGGCTTCGCGAGCGATCGCGCCCGATCTTCCATTTCCTCGATTCTCCGGGGCTGGTCCAGGAGTGAAAAAATTTCGTTCGTCAGGCGCTCGGGCGACAGCTCGTCTTGAGGCAGGAGGCGCGCCGCTCCGGCGTCTTGCATGGCGGCGGCGTTGCGCGTCTGGTGCGCGTCCGTCGAAGCCCCGAAGGGGATGAAGATGGCGGCGCGTCCGGAGGCGGATACCTCCGCGACAGTGATTGCGCCCGACCGGCAGACGATCAGGTCCGCCTGGGCAAACCTCTCCGCCATGTTCTCGATGAAGGGTAAGACCTCCGCATGGAATTCGCGGCGCGCATAGGCCACTCGAACGGCATTATAGTCACGTTCGCCGGTTTGATGCACGATGAAAAGCTGATTTTTTCGCGCGGCGAGGCGGTCGAGCGAGTCGACGACCGTCCGGTTGATCGGCAGCGCGCCCCGGCTGCCGCCGGTGATCAGTATGTTGAACGGCGCGCGATGCTCTTTCTTGCCGATTGCGAAGAATTCCGCGCGCACCGGGCAGCCCGTCACTGTCGCTTTTGCCCCGAACCGTCTGGCGGTCTCCGCATGCGCCACCGCCACGCGCGTCGCCAGCCGCGCCAGCACCCGGTTCGTGAATCCCGGCTCGACGTTCGGCTCAAAGACCACGTTCGGAATCCGGTGCAACGCCGCCAGCAGCATCATCGGGCCCGACGCGTACCCGCCCACGCCGAATGCCGCATTCACGCGATGCCGCTGCAGAATCCGCTCCGAGTCCCACAGCCCCGCCGGCAGCATCGCCGCATTGCGAAAAAATTTCGTACCGCCGATGCCTTTTAGGCCGGCCACGCGGATCAGTTCGAGCGGCAAACCCGCCTGGGGCATCAGCCGCGCTTCGATTCCGCGCTCCGTTCCGACAAACACAACGCGCCTCTCTCTCCCTTCGCTTCCGCGCCGCAACCACTCGCGACCCACCGCCAGCGCCGGAAAAACGTGCCCTCCGGTGCCGCCGCCGGCAATCAGCAACGTTTTCGCCGCGCCCCTGGCAACGGACTTCGCCTCCGCGTTCGCTTCCGGCTGCCCATCCGCGCTCACGCTTCTTCCGCGTGCTGGCTGATATTCAACAGCACTCCCGTTGCCAATAGCATGATCATCAGGCTCGACCCGCCGTAGCTCACGAACGGCAGCGGAATCCCCTTCGTCGGCATCAGCCCCAGCACCACGCTCAGATTGATGAGCGCCTGGCCCACTACCATCGCCGTGATCCCCACGCCCAGCAGCCGCCCGAATTCATCCGGAGCCTTCGTCGCCGCCACGAAACCGCGCCAGCCGTAAAAAGCGAACAACCCCAGCACGATCGCCGCTCCGACGAATCCGAACTCCTCGCAGATCACCGAAAAGATGAAATCCGTGTGCGCCTCGGGCAAGAAGAACAGTTTCTGGTGGCTTTCCATCAACCCCACCCCGCTGAACCCGCCCGATCCCACCGCAATGAGCGACTGCAGCAGCTGAAATCCATGCCCCTGCGGATCCGATCCCGGCGCGAAAAACGTCTTCACGCGCTCGAGCCGGTACGGCGTGCTCAGGATCGCGATCGCAATCACCGGCACGGCCGCCGCCGCCGCGATCGCGATGTAGCGCAACGAAATCCCGGCGATAAACAGCATTACGGCCGCGCTGAAGAAGATCATGCATGCCGTGCCGAGATCGGGCTCCTTGTATACCATCGCCACCATCAGCAGCACGGTGCCGAGCGCCGGCAGCAGCGTCCGCGTCACGTTGTTCACGCCTTCGCCCCGCGGCGCGCGCCGCAGCTCGAGAAACCATGCCAGATAGAAAATCACCGCCAGCTTCGCAAATTCCGAGGGCTGCAGGCTCAGGGGCCCGAGCCGGATCCAGCGATGCGTCGCGTGCGACCGGTCGAGGAAAAAAACCGCGATCAGCAGCAGGAACGTCACCCCCAGTGCCGTGAAAATCACGCGCGGTTGCCGCAGCTTCCGGTAGTCCGTGTTCATCAGCCAGAACATTCCGCCGATCCCGAACGCGATCCACACCACTTGCCGCAGCAGAAAGTAGTACGCGTTGCCGTAGACGTCGCGCGCCATCACTGCCGACGCGCTGAACACCATCACCGCGCCGATCAGGCACAGCGTCAGCGTGATGCCAAACAGTTTCCGGTCAGGCTGCAGGCTGCGTGGCATTCCCTGTCCTTTCCTCTGGCGAGCCGGAACCGGCCGGGCCCGGGCGGCCTTCGAGCCGCGCGACCAGCTCCTTGAAAATCCGGCCGCGCTCCTCGTAGTCCTTGAACTGGTCGAAGCTCGAACATGCCGGCGCCAGCAGCACCACATCTCCCGGCTGTGCACGCTCGCTCGCCAGCTTCACGGCGCGGTCGAGGGTGCCTGCGTGTGCCGTTTCGACACTGGCGCCCAGGTCCGTCGCTATTTTCCCTGCCGACTCCCCGATCAGAATCGTCAGCCGCGCCTTCTCGCGCAGCGGCTCGGCCAACGGCGTGTACGGGCTGCCCTTGTCCTTGCCGCCGAGGATCACGATAGCTGGTTCGGAAAAAGCCTCGATCGCCTTTAGGGCCGCATCCACGTTGGTGGCCTTCGAGTCGTTGTAGAACTTCACGCCCCCTAGCTCCGCGACGAATTCCAGCCGGTGCTCGACTCCGCGAAACGTCTTCACGCCGCTCGCAATCGCCGCCGGGGTCGCCCCCGCCAGATACGCCGCGGCGCAGGCCGCCAGCACATTTTCGACGTTGTGGCTGCCGCGCAGCGAAATCTGGTCGAGCCGCGCCACCGCGGCCTCCGTACCATCGTGTCGGAAGATGATCTGTCCATCCCGCAGGAACGCGCCCGCGGCGACGCGCTTCTGCCGGCTGAACCAGAACACCTGCTGCCGCGACGGCATGCGCCGCGTCACTTCCGGATCGTCCGCGTTCAGTACGGCGCAGTCGCGGTCGAGCTGGTTCGCGAACAGCCGCATTTTCGCCGCGGCGTACTCCTCAAACGACGCGTGCCGGTCGAGATGATCCGGCGTCAGATTCAGCAGGACGCCGACCTCCGGCCGGAACGCCTCGATCGCCTCGAGCTGAAAGCTGCTGATCTCCGCCACCGTCACGCTCGAATCCACCGACGATTCGACCAGCGACAGCAGCGGCACTCCGATGTTGCCGCCGACAAACGTTTGAATGTCCGCCGTCTTCAGAATGTGCGCCACGAGTGAAGTGGTCGTCGTCTTCCCGTTCGATCCAGTGATCGCCACGAGCTTGCCGCGCAGGAACCGCCAGGCCAGCTCGATCTCGCTCCACACCGTCACGCCGCGGCTCCGCGCCAGGGCCACCGGCGCGAGCTTCAGCGGAACTCCCGGGCTCAGCACGATCAAGTCCTGCTCGAGGAAATTCGCGTGGCCGTGCCCGCCGAGTTCGAGTTTCACGCCCGCCTCGCGCAGCCGCGCGGCCGCCTCGCCCAGCTCGCTTTCGGTCTTTTCATCCGTGGCCGTCACGGTCGCGCCGTATCCGGCCGCGAAAAGCGACGTCACCACTCCCGTGCGCGCGAGCCCCACCACGAGCACGCGTTTTCCTGCAAAATCAAACCCCGGTCTCACGTGGCCTCACCCGTGTTTCCTTACCTCAATTTCAATGTCGTCAGCGAAAACAGCGCGAACACCAGCGCCAGAATCCAGAACCGCACGATGATCTTCGACTCGCTCCAGCCCATCAGCTCGAAATGATGGTGCAGCGGCGCCATCCGGAAAATCCGCTTGCCCGTCAGCTTGAACGAGCCCACCTGCAGGATCACCGACAGCAGCTCCAGCAGGAAGATGCCCCCGATCGACACGAGCAGGATCTCCTGCTTCAAAATCACGGCCACCGTCCCGATCGCCCCACCCAGCGCCAGCGACCCGACGTCCCCCATGAACATTTCCGCCGGGTGCGCGTTGTACCAAAGAAACCCGAGCGACGCGCCCACCAGCGACCCGCAGAAAATCGTCAGCTCGGCCGCGTCCGGAATCCGCTGAATCTCGAGGTACTCCGCCCAGCGCGCGTTGCTTGAAAGATACGTGATCACCGTCAGCGCCACGGACGAAATCAAAACGCATCCGATCGCCAGCCCATCCAAACCGTCCGTGAGGTTCACGCCGTTCGAGAAGCCCGCGATCACCACCACCAGAAAGAGGACGAACGGCACGTACGCCAGTGGCCAGATGAATCGGTGCGTCAGCACCGAATCGATCACCAGGTCCGGATGCAGCCGCTTCAGGAACGGCACGCTCAACTGCGTCGAGTACACGCCCTTCACCTGCAATCCCAGCAGCACCGCGCCAACGAACACGCACGTCAGCACCTGCAGGAAAAATTTCCGCTTCGCGGTCAGCCCCAGGTTCCTTCGGCGCACGACCTTGTTGTAGTCGTCGATGAACCCGATCGCCCCGAAACACAGCGTTGCGGCCACCGCCAGCGGCACGTACGGATTCCGCAGGTCCGCCCACAAAAGCGTCGAAATCGTGATCGCGGCGACGATCAGCAGCCCGCCCATCGTCGGCGTGCCGGCTTTCTTCTGGTGCGCCTTCGGTCCTTCGTCGCGGATGTACTGCTTCACCTGCAGCTCGCGCAGCCGCGCGATCATCCACGGGCCGAACACCAGAGCGAGAGTCAGCGAAGTCAGCGTCGCCAGCGCCGTGCGCACGGTGATGTACCGAAAAACGTTCAGCGCGCTGAAATGCGGCCGAAGCGCTGCGAAAAGATAAAACAGCATCTCAGCGGCGCCCTTTCGAGCCCGCTTCGATCGTTTCTCCCACCGGCGCCTTCCACACCCGGCGGTGCCGCGCGTCGATCGCCTCGAGCACGCGCTCCATCCGCACCCCGCGCGACCCCTTCAGCAGCAACAAGTCGCCCGCGTCGAGAAATCCCTCGAGAAACTTCGCCGCTTCCTGCGAATTCGCGAAGAACTGCGCGTTCTCTGGCGGCTGTCCCGCCTCGATCGCGCCCCGCACCAGATCTTCCGCGCAACCCTGCACGCCGATGATCCAGTCGATCTTTCCGCCTCGCGCCGCCTGGCGCCCGCATACGCGGTGCAGCTCCGGCGACGACGCGCCGAGTTCCAGCATTTCGCCCGCGGCCAGAATCCGCCTCTGGTAACCCGGCGTTTTCACCAGCAACTCGACCAGCGCGCTCAACGCCGTGGGACTCGAGTTATAGGTATCGTTGATCACCGAAAAGCCGTCTTCGAACCGCACCACTTCACCGCGCTTATCCGCGGGCTTCAAATCCGGGAACACGCGCTTCGCTTCCTCCGCGCCGACTCCCCACACGCTCGCCGCCGCCAGCGCCGCAACCGCGTTCATCACGTTGTGTCGCCCGATCAGCGGCAATTCGAGCCGCGTGCGCCCGCCCGGCCAGACAAAGTCAAACGCCGAGCCGTCGATCCCGCGCTCCTCGATCCGTTCGGCGCGGAATTCCGCCGGCGGCTTCTCTCCGAAGCGGACCACGCGCCCGCGCGCCGCGCTCGCAAATCCCGCCACGTGCGGATCGTCCGCGTTCAATATCGCGACGGCGCTCGACGACAGATTCTCAATCAGCTCCCGCTCGGCGGCGGCGATCTCCTCGAGCGACGCGAAAAACTCCAAATGCTCGATGGCCACGCGCGTTACTACGCCCGCGTCCGGCTCCGCGATCCTCGTCAAATGCGCGAGTTCACCTTTGTGCGACATTCCGAGCTCGATCACCGCCGCTCCATGCTCTTCATCGAGCTTCAGCAGCGTCAGCGGCAGCCCGTACTCGTTGTTCAAATTCCCCTGGGTCTTCAGCACCCGGAATCGCGCGCCGACGAGCGCGGCCAGAATCTCTTTCGTGGTTGTCTTTCCGACCGATCCCGCCACAGCGCCGACGAGACGCCCCGGCTTCGCCTTTCGCCAGATTTCGCATGCGCGAGCGCCGAGCCGCTGGAGCGCGCCGAGCGTGTCGTCCACGACGAAGAGTTTCGCGCGAAGCTCGGGCTCGAACTCGCCGATCCGGTCGCGCGCCACCACCCCCGCTCGAATGCCCCGCCCCAGTACCTCGCGGACAAAAGTGTGTCCGTCGTGACGCGGTCCGCGTATAGCGATGAACAGTTCATCAGTACCAATCGTACGCGAGTCGATCGACACGCCGGCCAGCCAGGCCATGGCGTCGAGCCCAGCGGGAACCGGGACGCCCAATGCTTCAGCCACTTGATCCACTGTCCACCGCATCGCGTCTCCAATGGGCTGGCCTTCATCCTCAGCCGGATCTCCGCGTGACTTCAGTTTCGCGATTCGTGCGTGCTTTCCTGCCTCGCAAAGCCCTTCTGGCGCAGGATGGCTCGCGCTTTTTCGCGGTCGTCGAACTCGACCGTTCCGCCGCGCAGCACCTGGTACGTTTCGTGCCCTTTCCCCGCCAGCAACACGATGTCGCCCGCGCGCGCTTCCTCGATCGCCATTTCGAGCGCGCGTTCCCGGTCCGGCTCGACCCGGTACTTCGCGTCAACCTTCTGCAATCCCACGACCACATCGTTGATGATGCGCAAAGGGTCCTCGCTGCGCGGGTTGTCGCTCGTCAACACCACCAGGTCGCTCAACGATCCCGCCGCCTCGCCCATCAACGGCCTCTTCGTGCGGTCGCGCTCACCGCCCGCGCCGAACACTGTGATGATCCGTCCCGACGCGCTCAGCTCGCGCGCCGTCGCGATCAGATTTCGCAGGGCGTCGTCCGTATGCGCGTAATCGACCACCACCAGAAACGGCTGCCCCTCGTCGATACGCTGAAATCGTCCCGGCACGAGCTCGAGGTTCGCGATGCCCTGCTCGATCTTCGCGCTGGGAATGTCCAGCGCGATTCCGGCACCGATCGCCGCAAGAATATTGTAGACGTTGATTCGCCCCACGAGCGGCGAACGGACCTCGATGTTTCCTGCAGGCGTCTGCGCGGTAAACTCAAGTCCGTCGAAGCTCAGCGCGAATTTCTTCGCTGTCAGATCCGCGCCGTTTTTGAGGCCGTACGTCAACGTGCGTCTCGCCAGGCCTGCGAGCTGCGCCCCGTACGGATCGTCCGCGTTGGTCACGCCCATGTCCGGCGCGCCCGCGCCGGTCCCCGAGAACAGCAGCCTTTTCGCCGCGAAGTATTCCTCGAATGTCTTGTGGTAATCGAGATGGTCGCGCGTGAGATTCGTGAAAATTGCCGCCGCGAAGTGGCATCCGGAAAGCCGGTCCATCGCCAGGGCGTGCGAACTCGCCTCGAGCACCGCGTGCGTGCCGCGCGCGTCGCGAATCTCGGCGAAAATCTGTTGCAAATCGAGCGACTCGGGCGTCGTATTCGGCGCCGGCAGCGCGCCTTTCGGCGTGCGATAGCCCGTCGTGCCGACCAGCCCGTCCGTGAATCCCGCCGCCCGCACGATCGAGTCCACCAGAAACGCGGTCGTGGTCTTCCCGTTCGTTCCCGTGACGCCTACCAGCTTCAGCGCGTCCGCCGGGTGCCCGTAGAAATTCGCCGCCGCGCGCGCCAATCCGCTCCGCTCCGACCCGGGCGCGAGCTCGATCCACGTCGCGTTCTCCGGGAACTCAACCGGCCGCTCCCGCGCGCTCGCCACCGCGATTGCTCTTCGCGCGAGCGCATCCGCCACGAATTCCGCCCCCTCGAGCTTCACGCCGTGCATCGCGAAAAACAGCGCGCCCGGTCCCGCCCGCCGGCTGTCGTAGGCGATCGAGTCGATCTCGACGTCCGAAGGACCCGAAATCCTTCGGATCTCGGACCCCGCCAGCAATTTTTCAAGTTTCATACGGCGCTTTTCCAGTCTACCGCTTCGCCCGCCGCCTTGCGGCTTCTTCCCCGCGACGTCCTTCTCAAGAGTTCTCTTCGCCACATTCAGTTTCTGTCTCACGCTCGACGTCAATTTCCGCTCCCTCGCCCCTCCGCGCCCGTCTCTCCCGGCTGCCCGAAGCGCACCGTCACGCGGCTGCCGCGCAATACCTGCGTTCCCGCGCTTGGAAACTGCTCCAGTGCAATCCCGTTGCCGATCAGTGAAGGCGCGAGACCCACCTTCGCGCACTCTTCCATCACGCCGCGCACTGTCTCGCCGCCGAGCGCGGGCACCACCACTTCGTCGTCTCCCGCGAAGGCAGCCGTCGGCGCCGACCGCGCGCCCTCATCACCCCGCGCCACCGCCTCCGCGAAACGCGCCTTCGCCGCATCCGCCTCTTCCGCCTCTGCATTCCGCTCCGGCCGCGGCTGCGAATTCTTCGCCGTCTCGACATCCGTCGGCGACGGTACGTCGTGCGGCACCCCGAGATACGCCAGCGTCTGCTCCGCCACGCGCTTGAACACCGGCCCGCCCACTTCGCCTCCGTGGTGCGGCCCCACCGGCGAGTCGAGCACCACCAGAATCGTAATCGCCGGGTTATTCACGGGCGCGAAGCCCACGAACGACGCGTTGTACTGCGTCTTCGAATACCTCCCGGTCGCAGGATCGATTTTCTGCGCGGTTCCCGACTTGCCTCCCGACGTGTAGCCGTCGAGCTGCGAGTGCTTCCCCGTGCCTTCGGTCATCACGTGTTCCATCATCTCGCGCATGGTCGCCGCGGTTCGCGCGTCGGTCGCGTCCTGGGGGTCCGCGCCCGGATGCGGCAATTCGGCTCCGGTCTGCGAGTCGCGGACTTCCCGCACGACGCGCGGGTGATACAACGTTCCCCCGTTCGCCACCGCCGAAATCGCCGACACGATCTGGATCGGCGTCACGCTCACTTCCTGCCCCATCGCGAGCGATCCGATCGAACTCGGTGTCCAGTTCTCGACCGGCCGCAGCAGCCCCCGATTCTCGCCCGGCAGGTCGATCCCCGTGTCCTGGCCGATTCCGAAGGCGCGCGCCGCCTCGTAGAATTTCGGCGCGCCCAGCCGCAGCGCCACCTTGATTGCGCCCACGTCGCTCGAATTCGCCAGAATTCCCGTCACGCTCAGAATCCCGAACGGGTGCCAGTCGTGAATCAGCCGCCCGGCAACCAGAATCTTTCCCATCTGGCAGTCCACCAGCTCATCGGGGCTCGCCACGCCGTTCTCGATCGCGCCCGTCAGCGTGATCACCTTGAACGTCGATCCCGGCTCGTACGCGTAGCTCACCGCGCGGTCCGCCCGCGCGTCCGCCGGATACGCTCCTGGGTCGTTCGGATCGAACGTCGGCCAGTTGGCCACCGCCAGCAGCTCGCCCGTGTTCGGGTCCTGCACGATCACCGTCCCCGCCTTCGCATGGGTCTTCTCGATCGCCGTCGCGAGCTCCTTTTCCGCGATGTATTGAATCGTTTCGTCGATCGACAGCGTCACGCTCGCGCCAGGATCGGCCGCCGACTCCCGCCGGTCGTACCACCGTCGCAGCCCGTCCGCCATCACCATCATCTTCCCGGGACGCCCGCGAATCTGCTTGTCGAGCGACTGCTCGATTCCGCCGATGCCTTTCTCGTCGATGTCGACGTACCCCAGCACCGAGGCCGCCAGATCGCGCTGCGGGTAGACGCGCCGGTTTTCTTTCTGGAAGAAAACACCGTTCAGGTTCATGTCGCTGATGCGCTGCACCACTTCCGGCGAGAGCTTTCGCGCGAGCCGCACCGGCGTGCGCGCCTCGCGGATTTTCGTCTCGATGTCCTCGGCGGGCATGTTCAGCACGCGCGCCAGCAGCCGCGCCACCATGTCGACATCCGTGATTTCCGCCGGATCGCCGAACACGGAATCCATCGGCAGGCTCACCGCCAGCTCGCGCCCCTTGCGGTCGTAAATCGTTCCGCGCTTCGGGCTGATCTCGAAAATGCGTTCTTGTTGGCGCTGAGCTTTTGCGAGGTATTCGGTGTAGCAGAAGAGCTGGACGTACGTCAGGCGCGCCAGAACCGCGGCGATCCAAACGACCGCCAGAACCCAGACAACTAGCCAGCGGAGACGCGGGTTGCGCTGCTCCATCGAACTCCGACCCTATCTCGCCCGATCTGGAAGCTCATCCGGCGGCGATCGTGGCGCGCCGCCGGACACGCTCGCCGAAGCGAGCCGTCACATCGCATCAGGTGCGTGTCCCATTGGGGCGCGTTACGGGCGGGGCGTATCGTTCAGCACGCGCGCTTCCGCCACCACCGCATCGCTCGTTCCGTCCGCCGGGGCCATCTGTCCCGGCACCGGCACCGTCAAGCCGAGCTGATTGCGCGCGATCGCATCGACGCGCATCGGCGAGCGCAGCGTCGCCACTTCGAGGTGCAGCTGCTGGTTGAGTTCGGCGGCCTGCGTGCGCTGCGAATCGAGTTGCTCGATGTTGTAGCGCAACTGGATGCATTCGAAGTGCTGCCACGCGTACGTCAGCAGCAGCGCCGCGATCCCCGCTCCCACCCCCAGCCGCCGCCAGAAATCCCGCAGCCGGGCCGGCGCCACCGGGCGCAGCAACCGTGAATTGTCGATCCGCTTGATGGTGTGATATTCCGTCATGACTTTCCCCTGCCGATCCGGCGCCCTTCCAGTCGCTGGGTTCCCGGAAGCCGGAGCCTCGGCCCCGGCAAACGCCCTGAACTCTTCAGGCCGCGAGGTCCGGCCCTGGCTCGGCCGGCTCCGCCTTTTCCGCCACGCGCATTTTCGCGCTGCGCGCGCGAGGATTCGCTCGTACTTCTTCTTCGCCCGGCACGATCACTTTCTTCGTCAGCACGCGGAACCTCTTTTCTTGCGCGAGGCCTTGAAACGCGCGCTTCACCATCCGGTCTTCGAGCGAGTGGTAGCTGAGGACGATCCACCGTCCTCCCGAATTCAAAGTGGCAGGGGTCCGCGAAAGAAACTGCCCGAGTTCCTCCTCTTCTCGATTCACCGCTATCCGCAGCGCCAGAAACGTTTTTGTCGCGGGATGCAGTTTCTGCCTTCCCCTTGCTTTTCGTACCCCTGCCACAACCGTTGCCAGGTGCGCGGTGTCGCGGATCGGCCGCGCCCGCACGATCGCCCTGGCGATTCTGCGTGAATCCCTCTCCTCCGCTTTCTGATAGAGGAGATCGGCCAGTTCCTTCTCCGGCCACTGGTTCACAATTTCGTCCGCCGTCAACGGCGTATCCGGATTCATCCTCATGTTCAGCGGCCCGGCCCAGCGGAACGAAAATCCGCGTTCGGGGCTGTCGAGCTCGAGGGTCGAAACCCCCAGATCGGCTACCACTCCATCGAGCGGAGGCAGCTTCAATTCCTCCGCCACTTCGCCGATCTCTGAAAACTCTCGCCGCACCAGAACCACCTTTTCTCCGAATTCTCTCAGCCGTTCCCGCGCGATTTCGAGCGCCTCAGGGTCCCGGTCCAGCGCCACCAGTCGCCCCGTCGTCAGCCGTTTCGCGATTTCAATCGCGTGCCCAGCCGTTCCCGCCGTCGCGTCCAGATACGTGCCTTCGGGCCGAATGCGGAGCCACTCGATCACTTCCGCAACCAGAACCGGCGTATGCAGAACGCTCAAAAGCCCTCAACAGCTCCCCGCCTGCCGAAACATCCGCCGCCGCATACACCTGTGCCGATCATCCCTGGCCCAAGTCCCTGAAATGACCGCGGTCCGGAACGCCCTAAATGCCCAGCTTGTCCAAAACTTCTTCGTCTTGTGCCGTGATCGGGTTGTTGGCCATGTGCTCGAGAAATCGCGCGTGATTCCAGATTTGGAGGTACGTCAACTGCCCCTGGACGTCCACCTCACCCTTCATCTGCGCCGATTCCCTCAAAATCGGTGGAATCAGAATGCGCCCCTGCCCGTCCACCTCGACCACCTGACCGAAATAGTTGGCGCGCGCCAGGAACCGTTGCTTCGCGCCGTTGTGAGTGGAAAGCTTGGCCAGCTTGCGTTCGATGTCCTGCCACGCTTTCATCGTGTACACTCGCGCGTACTCGCCCGTGTCGCTCGTCACGTAGAACTTCGATCCGGCCTTCCGCAGCTCGGCGAGAAAATCCGCGGGAATTTTCATTCTTCCCTTCTCGTCGACCGTCGCTGGATAGTTGCCCCGCAGCATCGAAGACCTTCGGAACGTCGCCCCGCGTGTTCGCGCCCGCTTTCACTCGATTCCTGACCTCTGCTGCACCCCGAAATGCTCCTGCCACTGCCAACCACTTCATCCCACTTGGTGCCCGATTCTAGACTGCTTCCATTTCTTGTCAAGGGGAAAGTCGCAGGAATGAGAAAAATTCACGCAGCGCCGCGAAATTTTCCGTTCGGCGCGACGCTCCGCCGCGTTTCCGCGAAAAACACAACCCATTGTGGAGCGTTTGCGCGCCTTCACGACGCCTAGTGGTTCAACGCCGAAATCCGCGCATTTTGTTTTCTAAGAGTCAACACGCGCATTCGCGCATTTTCCGCGTCTTCGATGCGGTGGCTGAAAGTGGGTCGATTTTTCGGTCGGGATCGGCGCGACGGCCGTGTTTAGGTTTGAACCTGGCGCGGGGTTCCCCTCGGTGCCTTGTCATCCCGAGTGGAATTGCACGCTCTTGCCTTTCCCGCGCCGTGTTTGCGCGGGCCTGCGACGTAGCGAGGGGTCTGCTTCATGCCTTACTGAGACGCGACAAAACTGGGCTACTGCGGAGGCGGCGCGCCCAACGCCGCCAGATCGCGCACCGTCGATTGCTCCTCGGGGCTGAGCCCCGGCATGAAACGCGGATCGTTGAGCGTGGCCTGCTGCTCTTCCGGCGTCATTCCCTGCAGCCGGCGCCAGTGGTTCAACACGCGCGCGCGTCGGTCGGGAGGCATCTGCGCCAGCCGCGGCACGATGTCGTTGCGAAAATGCTCGCGCTGCTCGGGCGTCGCGTTCTCGAGCAACCGCTCGGTCGCCCGGATGCGGTTCTGCTGCTCCGGCGAGAGCCGGTTCCACTTCTGAAGATTCTGGCGGATCTGCTCCTGGCGCTCGGGCGGCAGGCTCTGGAATTTTTCGTTGTTCCGCATGAACCGCTCTTGCTGGTCGGGCGGCATGTCGCGCAGGTTATCGACCCACTTCGGCGGCAGCCCCGCCATCGCCCGCGGATTCGGCTCGCGCGCCGGGCCATTTCCGGCGCCGGGATTACCGGGAGTTGGCCGCGCGTTTTCCTGCTTCGCTTTCTGTCTCTGCGCCGCCGCAGCTTGCCGGCGCGCGCGCCACGCCCGCAGCCGCTCGCCGTTCTGCGCGCGGGCTGTTTGCGCCCCAAGCCCCACGAGGAGCCCAACGCAAATCGCGAAAGTGGCGCCGCATCGCCGCAACCTAGAATCCTCCGTCGGCGCCCGCAAGCGTCGGCTCTTCTTTAGGAGGTCGGAGCTTCAGCTCCGACACTCGCGGCAAAAAAGAGCCGGGCTTTAGCCCCTGAAGACACTCTTCGGCTTCGCCGCACACGCCTATGGGATGGCCGTTAGTCATTGCTCTCGTCGTTCTGCTGGGGCTTGCCGTCCGGCTGCACGGACGGCGTCGCCGCCGCCGTCTCCGTCATCTGATCGAACTTCGTCAGCGCGTCGTAATTCTCGAGCACGCCCAGATTCTTGATGGCATTGAAGTCTTCTTCCTGCACCTGTGCGCTCGCGTTCGCGATTGTCGGCGCGGGCGCCGGCTTTGACGGCAGCTTGGCCACCAGCACGGTCAGCGCGATCAACAGCGCCACCGCAAACGCCGGCCGCGGCGCGGGCACCAGCCGCCAGAACCAGCTCCGTTGTGGCTCCGCCGCCACGCGCTGCCTCACGCGCGCGTCAAACGCGAACGACGGCTCGATCGCCGGCACCTCGCCGAGCAGCATCGACACCTTGCGCATCTCTTCCGCGCGCGTCCGGCAAGCCGGGCAGCTCGCCAGATGTCCCTCCACCTTCCGCCGCTCGGACTCGTTCACGCGTCCGTCCAGATACGCGATCAATTCCCTGGAAACGTCTTCGCACTTCATGATGGCCTTCTTTCACCCGCGCGCTGCTCCACCGGCTGCGACACCAACGGCGCCAGCTGCACCCGCAGGCTTTCGTAAGCGCGAAACAGCAGCGACTTCAGCGCGCTTTCCGAACAATCCAGAATTTTTGCGATCTCTCCGTAATCCATCTCTTCGTACTTATGCAGCAAGACGGCGGCGCGTTGCTTTTCCGGAAGCGAGGCGATGGCTCTGCGGATGAACTCTGCGCGGTCGCGCTCGATCATGTGCTCGTCGATGCGCATCACCGGCGCCGGCAATTCCATCGGCGCCGCATCTTCGTCGGCCGGCGCGTCGAGCGGAACGGCCAGCTTCGCGTAGCGGTTGTCGCGTACCGAATTCAGCGCCAGGTTCGTCGCGATCCGGAAGAGCCACGTCGTGAACTTCGCGCTCGGAGTATATTGCTTCCGCGCCCGGTAGACGCGCAGAAAAACTTCCTGCGCGAGGTCTTCGGCCGTCGCCGTGTCGCGCACCATGCGGTGCAGGAAATTCACCAGCGGCGAGCGATACTTCTGCAACAGAAAGTCGAAAGACGAGTCGTCTCCGGCCTTCACGTCCAGCATCAGCTCGACGTCAGTCCTCGCCATGGCCTCCACAGCTTATCTAACACGAGCCGCACCATAAAGTTGCGCCGCATCGCGATGCATCGATCTAGCTATGAATCGGCTTTGCAACCTTCTGAGCCGCTTTGGTGCCTAACTTAAACAAAATTCAGCCCGTTAGGAGCACCGGATGCGCAAAGCGATCCTCGGCCTGATGCTATCGCTGGCCCTTACTCATGCCGCTCCAACGCTCGGTGCCGTTGTCCGTGCGGATGAACCTCGACCCAAACGTATCGTTCCCTGCGAATTGAATCCCGAAGACTACGCTGTTTATTCAGCCATCCTCGACGACCTAGGCCGTCCCGAGGATCCCGAAGAGGAATGGCGGGGCAGGGCGGAAATGGTTCTTGCAGACAGAACCGTCTATTACAGCGGCGCGGGTGGGGCTTGGGGGTTCCGATCAAATTCCAAGCAGGCTCCACTTCCGCAAACAGTGACCAATTTTGAAGCGCGAGTGAAGTCTGTCTGCACCGTCCAGCCACTCTTCACTTCCAAGCTTTCGCCGCGTATCGTGTCGAGCGTCGAGATTTCCGATTTCTTCAAGAAGAAAGGCGACGGTTGGGAAGGATTTTATCGAAAATACCCAAAGTCATCCGGATATTGGGCCTTTTCTCCGGTCGGTTATAGCAACGACAGTCTGGAAGCCCTCGTTTACGTCGACCACTCTTGCGGCTACTTGTGCGGAACCGGGCATCTCGTCCTGCTCGAAAAAGAGAACGGCGCCTGGATAGTCAAGAACAGGGTCATGTTGTGGATCTCTTGATCTTCCGGCTCGAAATTTCTCCTTGAGCGCCGGAGGCGCGATTGTACTCAGCCCGGCACGAAGCGCGCCTGCCGGCGAGGCAGTCGCAGCGAAGTGCCGGGAAATCTCAACGGAAGACGGCGAGTCCTGGCGGGACGGTTGACCTGCGTCGCGAAATCTCGAATTTCGAATTTCGCTTTTCGAATTTCGTGGTCCCGGCGGCCCCTGTTTAGCATGCGATAACGCCCGCCCCACCGACTTGCCCCGGCGCGTCCGGTGTCATGATAGCTTTGGTTCGAATGCGGGGGAGGAACCAGGCGCCTCTCGATCGCGGCGACTCGGATGGACCGCGCGCACGAGTCGGCCGCAGGCCGGCGGCGCATTGGCAATCGTTCCATGCGAAGAACCAGAGAATACAAACAGAAGCGCACAGTGAAGCGCTGTCCCTTCGTCGCGACCGCCGAGGTGGTCGAGGTCTCGTCGAAGACGCGGCTCTCCGCCCGCATTTCCGAACTCGGCCTGGGCGGCTGCTACGTCGACGCCTTCAATCCGTTCCCCGAAGGCGCGCTCGTCAACGTGCGCATCGTCCGGGACCAGGGCGTCTTCGAAGCAAAAGGACGCGTCGCCTACACGCACCCCAGCTTCGGCATGGGCCTCGCCTTCACCGAAATGTCCAAGGATCACCGCCTGCTCCTAGAAGATTGGCTCGCCGAAGTCGTCACCCAGCTAAAACCTGTCTCCTAGTTCCCCTGTAGCCTGCATCACCACCCATTGCCCCAACCAGACCTGCCGTTTTAGTAGAAACCTACCGAGCTTGGGAGCTACACTTTTCGTCTCTATCGCGCAGGACCTCGCTGGATTGTGAGATGGAAGACATTTTCAAGATTCTGTTGATTGCCGTCGGGATGCTGGCGGCGATGCTACTCTTCACTCCATACGAGTCACTGCTGGAGGGAACTGTCGCAGTCGCTATGGTCGCGTCTGTTCTGGTGGTTTTTCTCTGCATCCGCGCAGAGAAGTGTTCTACGTGCGTACCACGGTACATCGTTCGGTCGGGCGCTGGGCTTCCGAGCACGACTATTTAGCGGTCAAGGTCGAGCTGACGAGACTATGGCTGCTGTTTGTGCCCACGTCTCTTGCGGTCGCCTTTCTCGTGTTTTTCGCAGCTGATGGGCCCGTCAAGTTCAGCTACGTGAATTGGGTTTTCTCATCACGATTCGGATACGCGGGCTTTGCAATCTTCCAGTATCCTCCCCTCCTCGTTCTCATCTTGGTCTCCGCCTGGATTAGCGAGAGGAGAGTTATGAGAGATGCTGAGGCTTGCAGCGCAAGGTCCGTGTCGATCTCTGAAGCCAGGGCTGGATGGGTCGGGCGAGCGTCTTATCTGTTCATGGGAGAACACGGCGAATATTACGGCGGGAGTTGTATGTACTTTCGACTAATTCACTCCAGCGAACTCGCGACGATCGTTTTTCACGATGTTCGAAAACCAGAACTGAATAAGATCGCAACGGGCTTCTTATTCCATCGGTTGATTGTCTTGGGGCGCGGCATTGCCGATCTGGACGAGCAAACAGTTGATGCGCAAACGGCCTTAGCCGAGACGGCTTCCTGACCAAAGCTGTCGATCGGTCGAAACAATTAGAAACTGAGGCAGCACTGCAAGCCGGCGTCGGGAATCAGATATCATTGGGATCGATTGCCACGTCGACCATCAATGACCGATCGCTCGCAGGCTTCATCCGAGTCGCCGCACATTGCGCGCACCACCGTCTGGTTCATGGCGGGCAGCACGGGCGTGATCGTCGCGAATATCTATTACATCCAGCCGCTGCTTGCGGATATCGCGCGGGCATTCGGGCTTACCGTCACGAAGGTCGGGTTCATTGCGATGCTCACGCAGATCGGGACGGCGCTGGGCATGCTGTTCTTCGTGCCGCTGGGCGACAGCCGCGAGCGGCGCGCGCTGATCACGCTGCTGCTGACGATCGGGACCGTGGCGCTCGTCTTCGTTGCACTCGCGCGCAACGCGGTGTGGCTCGCGCTCGCGTCTTTCGTGGTGGGGATGATGGGTGCGACCGTGCATCTGTTCGTGCCGTTCGCCGCGCATCTCGCGCCGCCTCGCGAACGCGGCCGCGTGGTGGGCACCGTTTTCAGCGGGATTCTATTGGGGATTCTGCTCGCGCGAACGTTCAGCGGTTCGGTGGGCGCGCACCTGGGCTGGCGCTCGGTTTACTTCATCGCGGCCGCGATGATGCTGTGCGTCGCGCTGCTCGTGCAGTTTCTTTTGCCGCGCAGCAAGCCCGCCGTCGAGCTGCCGTATCTTTCGCTGCTTCGCTCGACGATCGGCTTGATTCGCGAGCACCGCGATCTGCGCGAGGCGGCGTTTCTCGGAGGCTGTCTTTTCTGCTGTTTTAGCGCGTTTTGGACGACTCTGGTCTTCTTTCTCGGGACGCCGCCATATCACTACGGTGCCGAGGCGGCGGGCCTCTTCGGCCTCATTGGCGCAGGAGGCGCAGCGGGCGCTCCGCTTTTCGGGCGCCTCGCCGACCGCCGCGGGCCGCGATTTGCGGTAGGCCTGGCGATGCTTTCGGTGCTGGTGTCGTTCGGCGTGATGTGGGCCGCGGGAAAAATTCTGGCGGGGTTGATCCTCGGCGTGCTGCTGATGGACATGGGAACGCAGGCGGGACACATCGCGAACCAAACGCGAATCTACAGTCTCGACGCGGACGCGCGGAGCCGGCTGAACATGTTTTACATGGTTTGCTACTTCGTGGGCGGAGCGATCGGATCGCTGCTCGGAGCGTACGCGTGGCGCGTGCGCGGCTGGACCGGCGTTTGCGTGTTTTGCCTCGGCGTGATGACCGCGGCGCTCGGGAAATTCGCGCTCGGGAGACGCGCGCGCGTCTCCGAGGCGGCGCTCACCGCCGAATAGCGCCGGCTGCGGAGAATGTTGACACAACAACATTCTCCGGCGAAAAAGACCGCAATAAGAGGTGCATGGAGCATCCCCCTAGCGGGGGCCTACGCCGGCCTCAAAAGATGCGAAAAGGACGGTCTTGGCCATTCTCGGACGTGAATCGAGGGTGGGCCGGAGTCTTTACCTTCAAGTCTTACTTTCACTCAGGCGTCAACGCCCAAACTGGCGCAGATGATGGTCCGCGTGCAGGTAGCCCCAGCGGAGCCAGTCCTCGCGGGTCATCGGGCCGAAGAACGGATGCTCGATTTTGGGATCGAAAGCGGCGGTCGAGAAGCGGTCGATCACCAAAAGCAATTCGGCGCGATCTTTTTCGAAATCGGCCGGGGGCGTCCCGCCGATTCCCTGCTGGACCTCGGGGCGCGTCGGCGAATTCTTGGGCCAGTTCGCGGGGACGTGCAGCGCGATCCATTTGATGACCGTCTGCTGGAGGAATCCGGTCGCCATGCTGACGGATTTTTCGCCGAGGCCCACTTTGTAGGAGTCGCAGAGATGGCAAAGCATCTGGTGGGGCGACATTTTGCCCCAGAGGCGCCGATCGGAGGGACTGAGCGCGGAGGCGCGCGCGCGAATCGAGTCACGATCGGATTTTGATTCGAGCGTTCGCATGGCAGGTCAACCGTCCCTACGGGACTTTGTCGATTGTCTCCGATTCCCGGCACTTCGCTGCGCCTGCCTCGCCGGCAGGCGGCTACGTGCCGGGCTAAGTACAATCGCCGCTCCGCGGCTTCGGGATTATCGTATCGCCTAAGCGGCCTCGGAGATGGTTGTTTCGTCTCGCCACGAATGGGGCGCAGCAAGCAGCGCCCCTACAGAGTCCGGTCCAGCCGGGCCCCTACGGCGCCCGGTCTGGCTGGCGGCCGGCGACAATTCGCGGCGGTCTCGCATCGATGACGCCGAACGAGAGCCGAGGAGACGCTGGCGGCGCACTCGCTAGCCGCCGTGGCGGAAGAGGATCACGTCGCCGTCCTGCACGATGTACTCTTTGCCTTCGAGACGGACCTGGGCTTTTTCACGGGCCGCGGCGAAACTGCCGGCCTTGAGCAGCTCTTCCCAATTCACTACATCCGCTTTGATGAAATTCTTCTGGATATCGCTGTGGATCGCGCCGGCGGCTTCCTGGGCGGTCATGCCGCGCTCGATGGTCCACGCGCGGCACTCGGGCTCGCCGCAGGTGAGGAAGGAAATCAGGCCGAGCAGGCGATAGGTCGCCTGAATCAAGCGGTCGCGCCCGGACTCGGCGAGACCGTAGGCTTTCATCATTTCGGCGGCTTCCGCGTCTTCGAGTTCGGCGAGCTCGGCTTCGATTTTTCCGCAGAATGGAACGACCGCGGTTTGCGGCTTGGTGGAAAGCTTCTCGAGTTTGTACTTCTGGACGACGCGATCGATGTCCGCCGCTTCTTCGTCGCCGAGGTTGAGGACGTAGATCATCGGTTTCTGGGTGAGGAACATGAAGCCGGTCAGCATCTTGCGCTCGGCGGGCGTGAATTCGAGTTCGCGCAAAGGCGTCTCGGCTTCGAGGGCTTGGCGGCAGCGCGTGAGCGCCTGGAGCTCTGCTTCGAGCAACGGATCCTTCTTTTTCTTGATGTCCTTTTCGAGGCGCTCCATGCGCTTGGAGGCCTGTTCGAGGTCGTTGAGGATCAGCTCAAGATCGACGTTGACGATGTCGCGGATCGCGTCGAGCGAGCCGCCCTCATGAGGCACGGCGGGATTCTCGAAGAGGCGCACGACGTGCGCGAGCGCGTCGGCTTCGCGCAGCGGGACGAGCGAGGCGGAATTTTTCTCGCGATCCTTTTGCAGGCCGCCGATATCGACGTACTCGATCGTGGCGTAGGTGATTTTTTTCGGCTTGAAGACTTCGGCGAGTTTGGCGACGCGCACGTCGGGCACGCGGGCGATTCCCACGTGCGCCTGGTTGGGCGCGCTGCGCGATTCGACTTTCGCGCGCGTGAGGATTCTGAAGAGACTCGTCTTTCCTACCTGCGGCAGACCGATAATTCCTGTTTGCATAAGCTTTCGATACTAGCACGGGCGGCGGGCGAAGCGGGGCGACGGGAGAGGCCAGAAGAGAGATCCTTCGCTTCGCTCAGGATGACGGCGACGCGCGATGCCGGACGACCGCGCGACGAGGCGAGGAGGCTAGTCGTGGCGGGCGCCGTGAAGAATGTCGACGGCGTGGGGCAGCAGGTCGGCGATGGCGTCGAGCGACTCGACGGCTCCTTTGGGGCTGCCGGGCAGATTGATGATGATCGTTTTGCCGCGAATGCCGGCGGTGGCGCGGGAGAGGATCGAGCGGCGCGTCTTCTGAAGTCCGGCGGCACGCATCTGCTCGGGGAATCCGGGAATGAGGCGCTCGACGACGGCTTCGGTGGCTTCGGGCGTCACGTCGCGCGGGCCGAGGCCGGTGCCACCGGTGGTCAAGATCGCGTCGGCGGCGTTCGAATCGGATGTCTCCTTGAGGAAAGCCTCGATGGCGTGGCGATCGTCGGCGCGCACGCCGGAGGAAGCGATCGTCCAGCCAAGCTCGCGGCATCGCGCGATCACGGCCGGGCCGGAGCGGTCCTCGTTTTTTCCGGCGGCAACGGAATCGCTGATTGTGAGGACGGAGACGCGCATGAAAGTTTCGGAGGCTGCGTCAGCTCTGATTGGTGGCTTCGACGCTTTCGCCGGAAGCATCGCGCTGTCCTTCGTCCATCAGGCGAAGCGCTTCCATCAGCAAGCCGGTGGTGGTGCGCGAAATCGTGGAGCGCGAGGGAGACGCGTTGAAATCGATTTCGAATTCGCCGGCGGGCCAGCGAACCGCTTCGAAGACGGCGGCCTCGCCCTCGACCGAGCCGAGCCTTGCGTCGGCGCACTGGCCCGCGGAGAAAAACATCTCGCAGGCGTCGCCGTCGTGGCGGATCGTGAGCTGGCAGGATTTCTGGCCCATTTCGAGGGACTGCATGAGATCGAGAATGCTCATCTCCTCGAGGCGTCCCTGGATCACGCCCGGGCGCACAGCGCGATTCTGCAATTTTTCGAGGTGGAGGCGGTCGATCACTTTCTTGGCGCTGCGAACGAGATTCTTGACGAAAAAGGGCTTGGCGATGAACTCCTCGACGCCTTCGACCATGGGGCGAAGCTTCTCCTCGATGTCGCTGCGGCTGGCGAGGAAGATGAAGGGAATCTGCCTGGTCTGCTGGCGCCCGCGGAGCTTTTCGTAGAGCTGGCGGCCATCGAGGCCGGGCATGCGATAGTCGCAGACGATGAGGTCCGGAGGATCGTCGACGATTTTGAGTAGCGCGTCGGCGCCATCGGCCGCGGCGAACGCGGCACAATGAGGTCCCAGCCCTTTCATGAGCAGGTCGAGGACCAGCGCGTTGTCGTCGACGACCAGGACTTTGACGTCATTCATCGGCGCCATTACTTTCCGTTCTTTCCGGCGCGGCCGCCCGCAGATTTTCCGCGCACGTACGTTCCGCTGCGCCCGCCGGATTTCTTGAGAAGATAGAGCTGGGTAATCTCCATCCCGCGTTCGAGGGCCTTGCACATATCGTAGATCGTCAGGGCCGCCACGGAAGCGCCGGTAAGCGCCTCCATTTCCACGCCTGTGGGGCCGGTGGCGGTCGCCTCCGACGTAATCTCAATTCCATTCTGGCATAGCTTCGCCCGCACATCCACGTGCGTCAAGCTGAGGGGGTGACAAAGCGGAATCAGCTCCGAAGTGCGCTTGGCGGCCGTGATTCCGGCGATTCGGGCGACCTCGAGCGGGTTCCCTTTCGGCGATTTCAAGCGGCGGAGGCTCGCGACGGTAGCCCTCTTCATGCGAACGAAGGCATGCGCGACGGCGGTGCGCGATGTGGCCGGCTTCGCCGTGACGTCCACCATACGCACGCGGCCGGATTTGTCGTAGTGGGAAAGCGATCTCACAGAATCCGCGCCCTCGAAATGCAGACCACGTGAGTCCACGCTGCCACAAGCCGGGAGGCTGTGCAAGGGCGAGGGAACATGGACTTGCCTGAAATGAGCGCCCGCGGACGGGATTACGGGACACGAGGCCAGCGGCGGCCGGGGCGCCGGTGTAGAATCCTGCGCGGGAGGGACGCATGAAAATCGTACTGAACATCCTTGGGGCTCTCCTTTTGATTTTCGGCGCGATTTGGTTTCTGCAGGGATTGAACCTGTTCCCCGGGCACAGCTTCATGAACGGGCAGATCCGGTGGTCGATCAACGGCGGAATTGCGTTTGCGCTGGGCGTGATCGCGCTGGTGCTGGCGAACCGGCGGGGAAAGACAGCGGCATAGCGACGTGCCGCGGTTACGCCGCACCAGCGGCGCAGCGGATCACGACATTACTTGGTTTCGGCGGGGGTCATGGTGGCGGGCCCTTCGCCGACGATTTCGATGACGGCGTCGCCGTCCTTCGCGCCGTCGTAGTGTATCCCCTTGGCAAAATCGGTGACGTAGCTGCCGGCAGGCATGGGCACGGTGTGATCGGGATCGAATTTCGTCCCGGTGCCAACCCACCAGGTGCCGGAGAGAACGGTGATGTAGCGGTCGTTGGGATGATAGTGAGGATGGCTGAAATTGTGGGCGTGCCACTTCACGAGGACGATATAGAGGCCGGGCTTCATCGGATCGCCATGAAGGACGGCTTGCTCGGCGACCTTGGGATTGCCGACCCACTTGATCTGGTCGGGCAGTTGGTAGGCGACGGCGGTGGGATCGAGGTCGACGGCGCGCGCCGAACCGAGCGCGAAGGCCAGCAAGAGTGCGAGTCCGATGCAGTAGCGGTGCGAGGCAAGAAATCTTCGCATGAGTCCCTCCTCCATCACTCGTGTCACACGATCGGTGCGACCGGCCAAGCCCGGCCGGCAGGTCTACTCTAAGACATTTCGAGCGGCAGCGCATCTTTGCCTCGGGCGAGCGCCCAAAGATGAGGGAAAGAATTAAGAAACTCCGCCATTTCGAGACTCATCATAGTGTTGAAGGCCTCGCGGAATGAGGGCGAGGGGAGGCTCAACACCATGAAGGTTCTCAAGCGCGCCGCAGGGCTCCTCCGGATTCGATTGGCCGAGCAGATCCTGGTTTCGTGCGTATCGCTCGCGCTGGTGCTGGCGACATTGCCGCAGGGCCTGGCCGCCTCGCAAAACGAGCAGGCACCGCCGCCGGAACAGGCCACCGAACAAGCGCCGCCCTCGAATGGGCAGGCGCCGCCTTACCAGCAGCAAAGTCCCGAGCAACTGCAACAACTGGTGGCGCCGATCGCGCTGTACCCGGATTCTCTCGTCGCACAGATTCTGGCCGCATCCACATTCCCCGAGCAGGTGGTCGAAGCGGACCGCTGGGTGCAGGCGCATCCGGACCTGAAGGGCGACGATCTGGCCAAAGCGGTGGACCAGCAGGATTGGGATCCGAGCGTGAAAGCGCTCACGGCGTTTCCGTCGGTGCTGGGAAACATGGACAAGAATCTTTCGTGGACGTCGTCGCTGGGCGACGCCTACTACAACCAGCAACAGGACGTGATGGACGCGGTGCAGACGATGCGGGAGCGCGCGAAGGATTCCGGGAACCTAAAGGACACGTCGCAGCAAAAGATCGAAACGGAAGGTTCGACGATCGTTATCGAGCCCGCCGACCCCGATATCGTCTACGTGCCGGCCTACGACCCGTGGGCCGTTTACGGCGATCCGATCCTGCCGTGGCCAGGCTGGTATGAATACCCCGGAATCTGGTGGGGTGGGCCGTACCTTTCCTTCGGGGCCGGATTCGGAATCGGGTTTTTCGCTGGCTACGGATGGGGCTGGGGAGGCTGGGGCTTCGACTGGCGTCGCCACTACCCGATCTACGACCATGACAGGTATTTCTCGCGCAGCAACACCTTCTACAACCGCAACTACTTCTATCACGGAGGCGGACGCGACGAGTTCCACGGGGGCGGCAGGCCCTTCGACCATCCCTTCAACGGCGACAACCGCGCCGCGCGCGGATTCGGAGCTCCGCAGAACGAGAGGGGAATGCACTCGGGCGCGTTTGACGGTTTCGGGCACGGCGGAGATTCGAGGGGATACTCGGAGCGCGGCCACCAGAGCTTCGGCGGCGGCGAATTCCATGGCGGCGGATTCCGGGGCGGCGGTGGCGGTGGCGGATTCCATGGCGGCGGTGGGGGACGCGGCGGCGGGCGTCACTAACAACTGAGAGGTGCCTCGCACTCACCCAAACCGGATCGTGAACGTGAGAAACGGAGAAAGGCAGATGCGGCAAACGAAGAGGAATTTCGGCAAGGTTCACGGGACGCGCTTTTCGGGGCAGTTTTCGCAATGGGCCGTCGCCGTCATTTTAGCGGTTTGCGTTGCCCCTGCTTCCCGAGCGCAGCAGCCGGGGCAGAAGACGTTTTCTTCGGCGGCCGAGGCGAGCGCGGCGTTCATGGCGGCGGCGAAGAGCAACGACCAGACGGCGCTGCTCGCCATTCTGGGGCCGGCCGGCAAGGACGTCATTTCGTCAGGAGACTCCGTTCAGGATCGCGAGCGCCGGGCCAACATCGCGGAGAAATACGAGCAGATGCACCGGCTGAGGAAAGAGCCCGACGGAACGACGACGTTGTATATCGGCGCGGAGAACTGGCCATTGCCGATCCCCCTCGAGAACAAAGGCAACAAGTGGTTCTTCGACACCGAAGCGGGTGCGAAAGAGATTTTGTACCGGCGCGTGGGCGAGAACGAGCTGTCGGCCATTCGCATCTGCCAAGCGCTCGCCGCCGCGCAGAAGGACTACTACTCGACCCACGGTGATGAGTACGCGAGGCAGATCTTCAGCGATGAAGGGCAGCAGAACGGGTTGTACTGGAAAGTCGCCGAGGGTAAGCCGCAGAGTCCGATTGGACCGCTGGTCGCGGCGGCAGTGGCTGAGGGCTACGACAAAGGGCGCAACGGCCCTCCGACGCCTTACCGCGGCTATCTTTTCCACGTTCTGACCAGCCAGGGCCCCGGCGCTCCGGGTGGCGCGAAGAACTACGTTGTGGATGGCAAAATGACGGGGGGGTTCGCGTTCGTAGCGTATCCGGCGATGTACCGCTCTTCGGGCGTGATGACTTTCATCGTGGGGCCGAACGGCATCGTCTACCGCAAGGACCTGGGCAAAGAGACCGAGACCATCGGCAAGGCGATGAAGACGTTCAACCTCAACTCAACCTGGCGCAAGGACCAAGACCAGCAGGAGATGACCACCAGCGCGCAGGCGAGCAAATAGCGGTAGCCGCTAGCCGTTTTCGCATCCCCAAATCGCGCGGCCGCCCGTTTTCGCGCAACAGGCGCGAAGAAGGGCGGCCGGCGGAGATGCGGATCGAGTCTCGGTTACGTGCCGAGAAATTCGACGTGCACGTAGGTGCCGAGACGGACGTTGTAAGCCAGATACCAGCCGACGTGGTCCGGATCGTCGTAGATCACGATGTCGTCGGAATCCCACAGCCAGCCATCGCAGAACTGAACGTCATAGGGCGCGACGCTGAAGTAAAAGCCGCCGAACCAGAAGCGGCCGGGGCCGCCGCCCGCGAGGTGCCAGACGTGGCCGCGTCCGATTTCGCCGGGAAAGTGGCCGTGCTGCCACGGGCGGTCGAGATGATAGTGAGGATCGTTGGGACCGGAGTCGTGGCCGACCCAGCGGTCGGTTTTGACGTCCACGTGCGGAGCGTTAGGGTGGCCGGGCTTCTCGGCGTAGTTGCGTTGCGGCGGAGGAGCGCCGCCGGGATGAGCGGCGGGCGGAGCAGCCTTGGGTTGTCCCCTGAAAGCCGTGGGGCCACGAGAAGGAATGTGGCCGCCGCCGACTTCGGGCCGGGCGGGGGCGGCGCCATGCGGGGCACCGTGTTGTTCTGGTTTCTGTTGCGCGAAAACCGGGAGCACGAACGCGAGGAAGAGAACAGCTGAAAAGCCGACGAACTTTTTCATGCGTCCTCCTAGGGGTAGTTGATGCTTCTGAGACGACAGGGCCCAGAATTTTGTTGCCGAAAAGTATAGCGTAACTAGAATTTGCCGCGGCGAGGCATCACGTCCACCCACTCGCCCGCCTCGAGGGTGAGCCGCGTTTCCCGCACGACCAGGAAACAATTGCCGCGGACGACCGCGCCGATATCGCCCGAACCTTCCCAGAGCAGCGTTTCGACGACGGGGAGCGCGGGCTCCTCGGGCTTTTCGTCGAGAAGGGTGACGCGCGCGGGAAGAAAATGCGCGACGATTCCCTTCTCGGTGACCGGATGCTTCAGGCGCGCGCGGAAGAAAGGCAGCGGGCGCGGCTGGCGCGAACCGCTCAGAATCTCGATCGCGGGCACGGCGAAAAGTTCGAAGGTGACCATGGTCGAGACGGGATTCCCGGGCAGCCCGAAGACCGGCTTCCCCGCGCACATGCCGAAAACGGCGGGCTTGCCGGGGCGGATGGCGACGGCGTCGAAGAGAACCTCGGTATTGAGATCGCGGAGCACCTGTTCGACGAGATCGTATTTGCCGACGGAGACGCCGCCGCTGAGGACGAGAACATCGCAGCAATCGAGAGCTTTTTGAATCTGGATGCGGAGCTGCTCGGCATCGTCGGGAGCTTTGCCGAGAACAATGGGTTCGCCGCCGGACAGCATGACCTGCGCGGCGAGCGAGATGCTGTTCGAGTTGCGAATCTGGAAGGGACCCACGGGCTCGCCGACAGCGACGAGTTCGTCGCCGGTAGAGACGATGGCGACGCGCGGCTTGCGGGTGACCACGAGGTGGGCTTGCCCAACCTCGGCAGCCATGGCGAGTTCGGCGTAGCTGAGGCGCGTGCCGCGAGTGACCATCACTTCGCCGACGCGCGATTCGGCTCCGGCCAGGACGTAGTGCTGCCCGGGGCGAACGGCGTTCTCGACGACGATGAACCCGGCGTCCGTGTGCGTGTGCTCCTGCATGACGACGGCATTCGCGCCGCGCGGCACGGGCGCTCCGGTGAAAATATGCACGCATTCGCCCGCGCCGACGGTGCCATCGAAGGCGACTCCCGCGCGGCTCTCGCCGACGAGACGCAGGCGCGCACCGGGCTCAGCCGCGTCCGCGGCGCGCACGGCGAAACCGTCGCGGATCGAACGATTGAAGGGCGGATAGTTGCGGTCGGCGAGAACGTCCTGCATGAGGATGCGGCCGAGAGCGCGGGAAGGTTCGCTGCCGAGATCGACCGTCTCGGTGGGAATATCGCCGGCGGCGCTCATGCGCTCGGTGAGAACTCGAATCACCGTGTCGCGCGCCGTTTCGAAAGAGATCATGGAAGGCTACAGCCAGGAAGCGAGCTTGGTGCCGCGAGGAACGATCGTGGCGTCGCGCTCGGGCCCAGTGGAAATCATGCCGATTTCGACTTCGAGTTCATCGGAAATGAAATTGAGGTAGTCGCGCGCGGCGATGGGAAGTTCGCGGACCTCGCGGATGCCGGGAGTGGGCTTCTGCCAACCGGGCAGCGTGCGGTATTCGGGCTCGACCTGCGCGAGGGTTTCGACGTCCGGCGGCACTTCGGAAATGGGCTTGCCTTTGTACCGATAGCCGGTGCAGACCTTGATTTCTGGCTGGGCGTCGAATACGTCGAGCTTGGTGACGACGAGCGAATCGATTCCGCTGAGCATTTTGGCGTAGCGCAAGACGACGAGATCGAGCCAGCCGCAGCGGCGGGGGCGTCCGGTGACAGCGCCGAACTCGTTGCCGCGGGCGCGAACGGCTTCGGCGTCGAGGTCGGGCATTTCCGTAGGAAACGGGCCGCTGCCGACGCGCGTGGTGTAGGCCTTGGTGACACCGACGACGCCGGCGAGGCGCGTTGGACCAACTCCGAGGCCGGTGCAGGCGCCGCCCGAAATCGCATTCGAGGAGGTGACGAACGGATAGGTGCCATGGTCGATATCGAGCATGGTGCCTTGCGCGCCCTCGAAGAGCACGGACTCGCCATCGTCGAGCGCCTTATTGAGGAGCACGGACGTGTCGGCGACAAGGCCCCGAATATGCGCGGCGAGCTCGAGGTATTCGTCGGCGAGGCCGGCGGTCTCGAGCGGATGGCCGTAAGCGGCGCGGCTGATGGCGTCTTTTTCGGCGATCACGCGCTCGAGCTTCTGGCGGAAGCAATCGGGCTCGAGCAGGTCGCAGACGCGAATGCCGCGGCGCGCCATTTTGTCTTCGTAGGCCGGGCCGATGCCGCGCGACGTGGTGCCGATTTTGGCGGCACCGCGGGCCGATTCGGCGGCTTTGTCCATTTCGCGGTGGTAAGGAAAGATCAGATGCGCGCGATTGCTGAGAAAAAGGCGGCCGCGCACTTCGACGCCGGATTTGCGAAGATTTTCGAGCTCGCTCACCAGCGCGGCGGGATCGACGACGGCGCCCGGGCCGATCACCGCTTTCTTTTCGGGCCGCAGGATGCCGCTAGGGACGAGCTGCAGGACGTAGCGATGGCCGTTGAAGATGACGGTGTGGCCCGCGTTGTGGCCGCCCGCGTACCGTGCGGTGTAATCAAAGGAGGAAGCGAGATAGTCGACGACTTTGCCTTTGCCTTCGTCGCCCCATTGGGCGCCGACCACCGCGATCGCTTTCGTTCGAACCTTCTCCGCCACTTACCGTACCCCGTACCCACACGAGTCGCATCGGCCCTGCTACTACGCAACGCATGACATTACAGGAGGGCAGACGCGGTGACCACCGCAAATCATCGTACGCTGTGACGGGGACGAAGGCAAGGGCGGGCACGTGTCCTGATTCAAGAGCGGAACGGTCGAGGGGGAGAGTGCGAATGGCGGAGGCCTGGTCGCGAGGCGTGTGGAGTCGACGTCGGAGGTCAACCGTCCCCGCCGGGACTGGGGCTTCGCGTTTCCGTAAACCCGGCATTCCGCTTTGCCTGCCTGGACGGCAGGCAAGCTACATGCCGGGCCGGGTACAATCGCGCCTCCGGCGCTTGGCGTGCGCTCCGCTAAGGGTGGCGGCACGAGCGATGCGTCTAGGCTTTGCCAAAGATCTTTTCGGCGAGGTCGGCGGCGACCGGGACGCGGAAGCGCTCGCCCTGATAGGCCTTGATCATCAGGAGAATCCAGAGCACGAAGGCGGCGATGTCCAACAGCCCGTAGAGCGCCCAACCGAACGAGAAGCCGGTCCAGCCACCGGCGAACAGGCTGAATCCGAGAAACGCGCCGAAGACGAAATAGAGAATGTGGAGACCGCCGAAGACGACAATCGACTGCGCGGCATGGAAGCGCACGTAGGGGCGCTTGTCGATGAAGTAGAAGATGAGGCCGGTGATCCATCCGACGAGATAGCAGAGGAAACCGGCGACGTTTTCAGCCATCTGCGATTGCGCCGGGGCGACGACGACCGGAGCAGGACCCGCGGCCGGAGCCGCGCCGGGAGCTGCCACCTGCGCCGCTCCGCAGGAACCGCAAAAGGCCGCATTGTCCGCGACTGCCGCGCCACACTTCGTGCAATGTGCCATGGTGCCTCCTAGGACTCCCCCATTTGCGGCGGAGCCTATCAAAAGCGAATTGCGCGGGCAAGCTCAATCAAGGTATAGGGCGGGGCGAGGAGCGGACGGTGACGCGGACGCCAAGTTGCACGGAACGTACTATGCGTGGAGAGCCCCGCGCGGCGTGGGCGGCGGGCGCGATGATATACTTCAGCTCCGCGCGGAAGTGGCGGAATTGGCAGACGCGCCAGCCTTAGGAGCTGGTGGCCGCAAGGCCGTAGGGGTTCGAGTCCCTTCTTCCGCACCAATTCTTCACAGCTTCGGATCCACAAGCGCCTGGTAGACCAGCGAGCGGCTAAGGTATTGCAGCGGCGGCAGGTCGGGACCGGCCATGCGCTGAATCATGCCGACGAATACCACGTCGTTGGTCGGGTCGACCCAAAACCAGGTGCCTGCGGCGCCATCCCAGAGAAACGTGCCTTTGCCGTCCGAGAGATTTGCCGCCTGGGGATCGAATTCGACCGCGCAATCGTAGCCGTAACCGAAACCGGGCCGCATATTCTGCCAGCCGATTCCCCATTCGCCAGTGAGCAGGGACGGCGGCAGATGATTTGAGGTCATGAGCCGGACGGAAGACGGCGAGAGAATGCGAACGCCGTCGAGCTCGCCGCCGTTTGCCAGCATCTGCGCGAAGCGGTAGTAGTCGGATGCGGTCGAAACGAGGCCACCGCCGCCCGAAGGCATCGTCGGCTGCTTGCTGTAGTCGGGCGCCAGCCCTCCGCCCGAGGCATCGGCGACCAATCCTCCCTGCGGGTTCGAGCGATAGAGGGTGACGAAGCGGCTACGCTTGTCCGCCGGAACGAAGAAGCCCGTATCGTTCATCGCGAGCGGCTTGAAGATGTGCTGCTGCATGAAATCGGGCAGCGATTCGCCGGAAAGCTTTTCGACGATGTATCCCTGAATGTCCACCGAGGCGCTATAGACCCATCGCGTGCCGGGCTCATAGAGCAGCGGGATTTTCGAGAGCTTGTCGATCATTTGCTGCAGGTTTTCGGACGAGAGCACGTCCGCGTCCCGATACATTTTGTCGACAGGGCTGTCGCCGAAGAATCCGTAGGTGAAGCCGGCGGTATGGCTCATCAACTCGTACATCGTGGGCGGGTGCACCGGATCTTCAAGAATCATTTTCCCGGAGGCGTCGACGCCCTTGAAAACCTTGAGGTGGGCGAATTCGGGAATGTATTTGGAGATAGGATCGTTCGGGAGCCACTTCCCTTCTTCATAGAGGATCATCATCGCGGCGCCGGTGACGGGCTTGGTCATGGAGAAGCAGCGAAAGATGGCGTCTTTGGTGATGGGCGCGCCGCTGGCGAGGTCTTTCACGCCGTACGCGCGATAATCGACGACCTTTCCGTGGCGGGCGAGAACCGCGACGATGCCGGAGAGCTGTTTCGAATCGACCGTCTGCTGCATCAGCGCGTGAAGACGATCGAGGCGTTCGGCGGAGAAGCCGACCGACGCGGGGGCGGCGATCGGAAAAGGCTCCTTCGATCCGGCCGACTGCCGGGCCGTTGACCGAGAGGCGGCCAAACCCAGCATCAGGAACGGCAAACAGAACGCTGCAAAAGCAAGGCGGGATCCGCGCGACCTTTTCATCTTCTCTCCCTTCGTTTCTTCGCCGCGGCTGCAGGAGCGCAGGCGGGCTTCATTGCGACTGGCTTGCGAGAAAATGGGCGAAAAATGCGAATCGGGGCGGCTCGGCGACCGGGATCGGGCCGGAGTGCGCGCCGAGTTGCATCGTCGTGTGGCCGCTCGGACGGAACTCGGGCCAGCGCGGGAGGCCCGCGGCGTTCGGATCGCCGTTCTTCGCGAAGTTCGACCAATACGAGGACATTTCGACCGACAGCGCGTGGTCGACCGGCTGCCACGGGCGGTCGAGCAGGCCGAGCGTTTCGAAGACGTAGGGAACTTCGGACGAATGAAACGCGCCGAATTCAGGATGCTGGGGCCACGGAATCGCGCGATCGAAAAAGTAGGTGTAGACGCGAGAGCTGTGCCGCGACTGCTCTTGGGCCCAGAGATCGAGCGAGACGCGGGCGCGATCGATATGACTCGCGTCGAGCGCGGCGGCGACGCCGGAGTCCTTGGCCGCGGGAAACAGCTTCAGGAATTCGGGCGCCGCGGCTCCGTATGTTTTTTCGGCCTGGGCATCGTAGTCGCCGACGGTCTTCGGCGGCGCGACTCCAAAGCCCGCCGCAAAGGCGGCGTCGCCGGAAACCATGCCGACGATCACCGGCACCTGTTGCGCCGGATTCGCGTCGGGCACGACCCAGTTATCCGCAGCGGGACCGCCGGGACTCACGGGCATGGCGGATGCGCCCGGCGCGGACTTGAAGAAATCGGCGGCCGGCATGGCGCGGAGTTCGGCCAGCGAATGCGCGCCTTTCGATTCGGCGAATTTCTCGCCGCGCTTTTCGGCTTCGACGAGCGGCGTGCCGATGCTCGTCGAATTGCCCATGAACAATCCGGGGCCGCTTTCGGCGATCGCACGCGCGAACAGCCCCTTCGCGAGAGGCGAGCGCATCAGGTAGGCGACGGACATCGCGCCCGCGGATTGCCCGAAGATCGTGACGCGGGAGGGATCGCCTCCGAACGCGGCGATATTCGCGTGGACCCACTGCAGCGCGGCGATCTGGTCGAGCAAGCCGTAGTTGCCCGAGGAGTGATGAGGAGACTCCTGCGTCAATGCTGGGTACGCGAGGAAGCCGAGCGCTCCGACGCGATAATTGAAGGTGACGACGACCACGCCCTTGCGAGCGAGGTTTGCGCCGTTGTAGACCGCGACTCCACCCGAGCCTTCGTTGAATCCGCCGCCGTAAATGTAAACCATCACCGCCTGCTTCGGCTGAGCCGACGAGGTGCTGGTCCAGACGTTGAGGAAGAGGCAATCTTCGCTGACGGGGCCCTGGGTCATGAATTCCGGCGTCCAAGGGAGGCGAGAGCCGGGCTCGTCCTGCATGCAGCTTGCGCCGAAACGATCGGCTTTGCGGACGCCGGTCCACTTCGCGGCGGGCCCGGGCGGGCGCCAGCGCAAATCGCCGACGGGCGGCGCGGCGAACGGGATGCCGAGATACGCGGCGACGCCATGTTCTGGCGGCGCGCCCGAAACCAGGCCATCGGCGGTGCGGATGGTTTTCGCGGCGGGTCCGGCGTGGAGCGCTACGGAAACAATCGCGAACGCCAGAGACAGCGCACAAGCGGAGATGAATTTTTTCACGGTCCCCCCATCAACCGGGAGTGGCAGCGACACAGTTCCAGAATTCTATGCTCTTCCCGAGAGAATGTTCCGCCTAAAACAGGCCCACTGCCCACTGACGGGAGACTACGCAAGAGGACCTGGACACGGTCGAGCGCGCCACGGTACTCAAGCTAGGGTAGAAGCGCACGTATGATACGGTTTGTTACGCCCGCACAGAAGGCGAGCGTTCGAAGATTCCATCCCGCACGCAACAACTGAACCTGCGCGGGGCCGCTCCTGGCGTAGTGGTCGCGCCCACCGAGGCTGGCCCCTGCTAGGTATCTTCGGCGCTGGCGAGGGGAGGGGTGATGCTCTCGAGCGACTTGCCTTCGGCCCGGACGCCGTATTTCCATTCCATCGCGGCGGCGCCGATCATCAGCGCCGATCCGACCAGGTAGCCGTAGAAGACGTTCGTCTTCGAGCCGGTGCCGATGAGGACGCCGAAAAGCGCCGGGGCGCCGACGCCGCCGACGAGCGTGCCTGCCGCGTAGAAGACGGAGATCGCGAGCGCGCGAATCTCGAGCGGGAAGATCTCGCTGACGGTGAGATACGCGGAACTGGCGGCGCACGAGGCGATGAAGAAAATTCCAGTGAAGGCGATCGTTTGCATGCGGGGAGTCATGTCGGCGTGCTGGAAGAACCAGCCCATGACCGCGAGCAGAACGCCGACGGAGCCGAAGGTGCTGACGATCATCGGCTTGCGTCCGATGGTGTCGAATAGCTTGCCGATGAGGAGCGGGCCGAGCACGTTGCCGAGCGAAAACGGCAGAAGGTAGTAGCCCACGGCGCCGGCCGGGACCTTGTAAAACCGCACCAGCAGCAGCGCGTAGGTGAAGAAGATGGCGTTATAGAAGAAGGCCTGCGCAATCATCAGGGAGAGGCCGAGCAAGGAACGGTCGCGATGCTTGTGGACCATCGCGTTCCAGATTTCGTTCCAAGGCGTGCGGTGGCGGACGCGAACGGTAAGCGGCTCGCCCTCGGGCGCGGGGAGTTCGGCGCGGGTCATCTCGCGGACCTCGTTTTCGACGTCGGCGACGATCCTTTCGGCTTCGTCCTTCTCGCCGTGCGTCATCAACCAGCGGGGGCTCTCGGGAACAAAATGGCGAATCAAGATGATGACGACGCCGAGGCTCGCGCCGATCAGAAAGGCGAAGCGCCAACCCGTGGTGGCCGGGATGAGGCGGCCGTTGAGAAGCACGATCGTGGCGCCGGCGCCGAGCGCGGCGCCGATCCAGTAGGTGGCGTTGATGATCAGATCGACGTGGCCGCGGACGCGCGCGGGGATGAGTTCGTCGATCGCCGAATTGATCGCCGAGTATTCGCCGCCGATGCCGGAGCCGGTGATCGCGCGGAAGACGGCGTAGCTCCAGAAATTCCAAGAGAGGGCCGAGGCGGCGGTGGCCAGCAGGTAGACCGTGAGCGTGACGGTAAACAGTTTCTTGCGGCCCAGGCGGTCGGTGGCATATCCGAAGATGACCGCGCCGATCACGGCGCCGATGAGATAAAAGGTGGCGCTCGCGCCGACCTGCGCGTCCGACATGTGCAGGCTGTCTTTCAGCACGCCGCCGATTGCGCCGGCGAGGGTGACCTCGAGGCCGTCGAGAATCCAGGTGGTGCCGAGTCCGATCACCACGAGCCAATGCCAGCGGCTCCAGGGGAGACGATCGAGGCGATTCGGCACGTCCGTCTGAAACTGCTGGTTCGAGTTCGTGGTCATCGCGCGCGCCCCGGCCGGTTCCATAGCCGAACGCGGAGCAAGGTCATTGGTTAGATTCGCAACCAAGGCGATTTGGAGCGGGGGTTGCCGGCTTGCGGTGCGACAATACGGCGGTTCGAGTTCTGGATTCGAGTCGGGTGAGGCGGTACATGAGCCGATACGCGCTGTTACTTCTTTTGGGGGCTTGGATTGCGGCGCCGCTCGGGGCGCAGGAGTTTCCGCAGGAGCCGGAAAATCACACGCTGGTGGTCGAGCGGCTGATGCGCTATCACGACTACGGCGAATACGACCGCGAGATCCAGGTGGTGGCGGATTCGGCGCGGGAATATTTGGCGCGAGTGGTGAAGTCAGCGCCGAAGGACGACAAGCTGGCGGCGGTGTTCGACATCGACGAGACGTCGCTATCGAATTGGGACGCGATGGCGGGCTGCGGCTTCTGCGCGTACTCGGTGGAGCGCAAACTCTACAGCGAGGACCACGATCCCGCCATCGCGCCGGTGCTCGGGCTCTACAACTTCGCGAAAGCGAACGGCGTGACGGTGTTCTTCGTCACCGGGCGGCGCGAATCGGAGCGCGCGACGACGGCGAAGAATTTGACGGAAGCGGGATATTCCGGATGGAAGGAATTAATCATGCAGCCGGACGGGAACAAGCTGCCGGCCAGCGTCTTCAAGCCGAAGGACCGGCAGGCGATCGTCGATGAGGGATACCGGATCGTGCTGAATATCGGCGACCAGGCGAGCGATCTTGCGGGATGTTGCGCCGAGCGCGTGTTCAAGATTCCGAATCCGTTTTATTTGCTGCCGTAGGGGGATGCAGGGCTATCGCTGCGGTGTTTGAAACACAGAGGACGCCGAGAAGGCACTGAGGACACGGAGATGCCGAGAAACAGCCTCCGCGTCCTCTTGATTTGCTCTGCGTACTCCGTGTTGAGCGCTCGGCCGATAGTTCTCGCGGCACGGCAACATCTATGAGCATGCGATTGAGGCTACCGACCTCTGCAGATGCAAGCTCCCGCTGCCCGAGCGCGAGTTGACGCGCGCAAACCAATTTCCTATACTCGAATTTCCGCGGCGTGGGTGCGCCGCCTTTCCTTGCACTCCTCCTTCCGGAATCCGAATCAACGAGAGGACTGGAGCCAGGGTTCCGGGCACTGCCTAGAAAGAAAACTCGTTCATGACTGAAGCGACCTGCAAGCGCGAAATCGAACTGGAAATTCCGGCGGAGAACGTCCAAAAAGCGACGGAAAAAGTGGCGCGCGATATCGCGCGGATCGCCCGCATTCCGGGTTTTCGTCCCGGGAAAGCCCCGGTGACGCTGGTGCGGCGGCGTTTCGCCGAAGATATTCAGGGCGAAGTGGTGCAATCGCTCGTGCCGGAATATCTCGAAAAGGCGCTCGACGAAAAAAAGCTGGTGCCGGTGACGCGGCCGGAAGTGGACAAGGTGGAGTTCAAGGAAGGCGAACCGCTGCGCTTCCGCGCGATTTTCGAGGTGCTGCCGGAATTCGAGCTGGGGGATTACAAAAACCTCACCATCCAGGTGGATGAGGTTGAAGTCGGCGACGCGCAGGTCGATAAGACGATCGAGGAGATGCGCGAGCGCGCGGCGACGTTCGTTCCGGTCGAAGGGCGCGCGGTGCAGGACGGCGATCACGTCCTGGTGAAGCTGAACGGCTTGCCCGCCGATGGCGGCGAGCCGGTGCAGGCGGACAATATCCTGGTGCACATCGGCGCCGAAGAGACGCTCGGCAGCTTCACGGAGAACCTGCGCGGCGCGAACGCCGGGGAAACGCGGCAGTTCGAGGCGCGCTACCCGGACGATTATCCGGACGAGAAGCTCGCGGGAAAAACGTACAACTTCACCGTGGAAGTGCAGGGGATCAAGGAAAAGAAGCTGCCGGAGCTGAATGACGAGTTCGTGAAAGACGCGGCGGGCGGCGAGGCCCCCGAACCGGGCGGCATCGCGACGCTCGCAGAGCTGCGCAAGAAGATCCGGGAGAATCTCGAGGCGGCGAAGGAACAGCGGCAGACGGCCGAGGCGCGCGAGAAGATCCTGGCGGAGCTGGTGAAGCAGCACGAGTTCCCCGTTCCCGAAGCGCTGATCGAGGGGCAGATGGATACGCGGCTCGAGCGCGTGGTGAGGTCGCTCGCGGCACAGGGCGTCGATCCGCGCGCCGTGAACGTGGACTGGGTTTCGCTGCGACGCAGGCAGCGGGATGCCGCGGTGAACGACGTGAAGGCCGAGCTTCTGCTCGACCGCATCGCGACCGCGGAGAACATAGATGCAACCGACGAAGACGTCGAGAAAGAGATAGCAACGCTGGCGGAACAGAGTGGAGAGTCGGCAACCGCTTTGCGCGCTCGCTTGACAAAGCAAGGAGCGCTCGGTAGCATGAAATCGAAGTTGCGAAGCGACAAGACGATCGACTGGCTCAACCGCACGGCCCGAATCGAAAAGACGGCCAAAAGTGAATCGTAACTTCGGTTTGGGTTTCCTCAGCGCGCTAAACTACTCCAGATGAGACAACAAGACGACGCGACTCCGCGTGCTACGACGCTCGTTCCCATGGTGGTGGAGCAAACCAACCGTGGCGAACGCGCCTACGACATCTATTCGCGGCTCCTGAAGGACCACATCATCTTCATCGGAACGCCGATCGACGATCACGTCGCCAACCTGGTGACGGCGCAACTGCTTTTCCTCGAGTCGGAGGACCCGGAGAAGGACATCTCGGTGTACATCAACTCGCCGGGCGGGTCGATTTCGGCGGGAATGGCGATTTACGACACGATGCAGTTCGTGCGCCCGGACGTGGTGACGTATTGCATCGGGCAGTCGGCCTCGATCGCGGCGGTGCTGCTGGCGTCGGGCACGCCGAAGAAGCGCTACGCGCTGCCGAATTCGCGCGTGCTGATCCACCAGCCGTGGATGTCCGGCCTTTCGGGCCAGGCGACCGACATCGATATCCACGCGAAGGAAATCATCCGGACGCGCGCGGCGCTGAACAAGCTGCTGGCGTTTCACACGGGCCAGTCCGAAGAAAAAATCGAAAAAGATGTGGAGCGCGATTTCATCATGACGCCGGAACAAGCGAAGGCCTACGGCATCGTGGACGAAATCATCAGCAAGCATCGCTAGACCGGTTCCAAAAGGTTAGTATCTTAATTGCCCGGGGGCGATGAATTTCGGCACGGCGAGCGGCTTCCGTCTTAGAATGGAATTACGATGGGTCGTGGGACGGGGTTCGAGGTTAGGGGGCGCCACCAGTGAAGCGGTTCACCCCAGAAGAGCCGTTGCGTTGTTCGTTCTGCCATAAAACGCAGGACCAGGTGGAGAAGCTGATCAGCTCTCCATCCGAGTACCCTCGCTCGTACATCTGCAACGAGTGCGTGGGCGTCTGCCAGCAGATTCTGGAAGACGAGAAGCGCGAACAGACCAGCCCCGCGAATCGCCGCCTGCCGCGCCCGCCCGAGATCAAGGCGTTTCTCGACGGGTACGTGATCGGCCAGGACAAGACGAAGAAGAAGCTGGCGGTGGCGGTCTACAATCATTACAAGCGGATTTTCCTGAACCGGCAGCCGGGCGACGTGGAACTCACCAAGTCGAACATCCTGCTGATCGGTCCGACGGGCACCGGCAAAACGCTGCTGGCCCAGACGCTCTCGCGGATGCTGGACGTGCCGTTTGCGATCGTGGACGCGACGACGCTCACCGAAGCCGGCTACGTGGGCGAGGACGTCGAGAACATTATCTTGAAGCTCTTGCAGGCCGCGGACGGCGACGTCCAAAAGGCGCAGCAAGGCATCATATACATAGACGAGATCGACAAGATTTCGAAGAAGGACGAGAATCCGTCGATCACCCGGGACGTGTCGGGCGAGGGCGTGCAGCAGGCGCTGCTGAAAATTCTCGAAGGCACGGTGGCCAACGTGCCGCCGCAGGGCGGACGCAAGCACCCGCACCAGGAATTCACGCCGGTCGATACCACGAATATCCTGTTCATTTGCGGCGGGGCTTTCGTGGGGCTGGAAAAGACGATCGAGCGCCGCGTGGGCCAGAAGTCGCTCGGGTTTCATGCGGACGCGCAGCCGAGCACGGCGACGCGACGCAACATCGAGGTTCTCGAGCAGGCGCAGCCCACGGATTTGATCCGCTACGGGCTGATTCCGGAATTCGTCGGGCGGCTGCCGGTGATGGGAGTGCTGAGCGATCTCGACAAGAGCGCGCTGGTGCGCATCTTGACGGAACCGAAGAACGCTCTGGTGCGTCAATATCAGAGACTATTCGAGTTCGAGAACGTGCGGCTGCGCTTTACCGACGACGCTCTCGAGACGGTCGCGGATCTGGCCTTGCAGCGCAAAGTGGGAGCGCGCGGGCTGCGGATGATTCTCGAAGACCTGATGCTCGAAATGATGTACCACCTGCCGGCGCAGCGTAAACTTCGCGATTTTGTCGTTACGGCGGATATGGTCAAGGGCCGCGAAATCAACTGGAGCCTGCTCGAAAAGGCGGGATGATCGTTGCGGTTCTTCAGGGCTCTCGCACGGCGCTCAAATTCGGTTTGCCATTCCGAGCGATTCAGAGGGATTGTCCGGGCCGAGGTATAGCCGGGGAGATTAAGGTCTGACACAGGAACCAGGCATGTTCAGCAAGGAAAAACTCGACGTGAAGCGCGTACCGATGATGCCGGTGCGGGATATGGTGATTTTCCCGGAGATGATGCACCCGTTCATCGTGGGGCGCGAAGCTTCGGTCCGCGCGCTCGAAGAGGCGCTGGCGGGCGACAAGAAAATTTTCCTGGTGACGCAGCACGACGCCTCGGTGGACGATCCGAAGCCCGAGGAAATCTACCAGGTCGGGACGCTCGCGAATATCGTGCAGAGCGTGAAGCTGCCGGACGGCAACATCAAGGTGCTGGTCGAGGGCAGCGAACGCGCGAAAGTGGTGCAGGTGACGAGCGACGAGGGCTTTTTCCGCGCCACCGTGCGCCTGGTCGCCGTGAAGTCCGAACCCGGCCCGCAGACGCAGCAGGCCTCCGAGCGCGTGACGAACCTCTTCGAGCAGTACGTGAAGCTCTCGCAGAGCCTCAATTACGACACGATGATCGCCGCCGCCCGCGTGGAAGACCCGGGCAAGCTTTCGGACGCCATCGCCGCGAACCTGCAGATTCCAGTCGAGGAAAAGCAGGAATTGCTGGAGGTGTTCGATCCGCTCGAGCGGCTGAACCGCATCGCCGACATTCTGGACGTCGAGATCGAGAAGCTCAACGTCGACCGCTCGATCAATACCCGCGTGAAGCGGCAGATGGAGCGCGCCCAGAAAGAGTACTACCTCAACGAAAAGCTCAAGGCGATCCAGAAAGAGCTCGGGCGCGGCGAAGCCAACGAAATCGAGCAGCTGAAGAAGAAGATCGAGACTTCCGGCATGCCCGAAGGGCCGATGGAAAAGGCCCAGCAGGAGCTGAAGCGGCTCGAGATGATGCCGCCGATGTCCGCCGAGTCCACCGTTTCGCGCAACTACCTCGACTGGCTGCTGGCCGTGCCCTGGAAGAAGCGCTCGAAGGAAATTCGCGACATCAAGCGTGCCGAGGAGATTCTCTCCGAGGACCACTACGGGCTCGAGAAGATCAAGGAGCGCATCCTCGAGTATCTCGCCGTCCGGCAGCTCGTGAAGAATCCGAAGGGCTCGATCCTCTGCTTCCTCGGGCCTCCGGGCGTGGGCAAGACGTCGCTCGCGATGTCGATCGGGCGGGCCACGGGGCGCAAATTCGTCCGCGTGTCGCTCGGCGGCGTGCGCGACGAGGCCGAAATCCGCGGCCACCGACGCACTTACATCGGCGCGCTGCCCGGCCAGATCATCCAGATGATGCGCAAGGCCGGCACGATCAATCCGGTGTTCGTCCTCGACGAAGTGGACAAGATGTCGATGGACTTCCGCGGCGATCCGTCGGCGGCGTTGATGGAAGTGCTCGATCCTGAGCTGAACCACGCGTTCACGGACCACTACCTCGACGTCGAATACGATCTGTCGAAGGTGATGTTCATCTGCACGGCCAACGTGCTGCACACGATCCCGCAGCCGCTGCAGGACCGCATGGAAGTCCTGCGCCTGGCGGGCTACACGGAGCAGGAAAAGCACCAGATCGCGCAGCGCTACCTGGTGCCCCGGCAGCTCGAGGCCACCGGCCTGACGAAAGAGAACGTCAAGTTCAACGACGATTCGGTGACCCAGATCATCCGCCACTACACGCACGAAGCGGGCGTCCGCAATCTCGATCGCGAGATCGCCAACATCTGCCGCAAGGTGGCGCGCAAGGTCGTGGAGAACGGCAAGGACTTCAGCGCGGGCGTAACGGCCGAGAACGTCAACGAATATCTCGGCGTGATCAAGTATCGCGACTTCTTCTCCGAGAAGAAGAACGAAATCGGCCACACCACGGGCCTGGCCTGGACCGAAGTCGGCGGGCAGGTGCTTTCCACCGAAGCGACGCTGATGGAAGGCAAAGGCCGCCTGACGCTTACCGGCAAGCTGGGCGACGTGATGCAGGAATCGGCGCAGGCCGGCATGAGCTACGTGCGGTCGCGCAGCCACCTTTTCGGATTGCCGAAGGATTTCTACCGTCACGTCGATATCCACGTGCACGTGCCGGAGGGCGCCATCCCCAAGGACGGCCCGTCGGCCGGCATCACGCTGTGCACGTCGATCGTGAGCGCGCTGACGCGCATTCCGGTACGCTGCGATATCGCGATGACCGGCGAAATCACGCTCCGCGGCAGAGTGCTGCCGATCGGCGGCGTGAAGGAAAAGCTCCTGGCGGCCCACCGCCTTGGCCTCCGCACCGTGATCCTTCCGAAAGACAACGAGAAGGACCTGGCGGACATTCCGCCCGAAATCCAGGCGGAGATGGCCATCCATTTCGTCGAATCGATGGACGAGGTCTTGCAGTACGCGCTCGAAAAGCCTCTTCCGGTTCCCGGGCACCCGCCGGTAGCCGAAGTCGAGCCGAAGTTCGGCGCGGATGTCGCGCAGGACAACGAATTGACCAATTGAACTTTTCGGTCACCCCACGTCCAGTTCGGCCTTGGCCGTTCCGGCCGGCAGACGCGGCCCGCGACCGAAGTCTGAAAACTTTCTGTAACTTAGCCCGTTTTGAAATCTGGGATTGAGTGCCTCGACCGAACGCGCCCGCCCCGGATCATCTCAAACAATCACAATCGTGCCTGACAACCAGGCTTGAGAAGGAAAGAACTGATGAGTGTTAGCCTCGCAGAACTGAAAGACAAGAACATCACCGATCTGGCAAAGATCGCCAAGGAGCTCAACATTCCGGGCTCCTCCGGCATGCGCAAGCAGGAGCTGATTTTCCAGATCCTTCGCGCCCAGACGGAAAAGAACGGCCTCATTTTCTCGGAGGGCGTTCTCGAATGCCTGCCCGACGGATTCGGATTCCTCCGCGCGCCCGAGTACAACTATCTTCCGGGCCCGGACGATATCTACGTCTCGCCGTCGCAAATCCGCAAATTCGATCTGCGCACCGGAGATACCGTCTCCGGGCAGGTTCGGCCGCCCAAAGACGGCGAGCGCTATTTCGCGCTGATCAAGGTCGAAGCCGTCAATTTCGAGGACCCGGAAGTCACGCGCAACAAGATTTTCTTCGACAACCTCACGCCGCTCTATCCGCAGGAGCGTATTCGCCTGGAGACGACCAAGGAAAATCTCACCGGGCGCGTGCTGGACATGCTCTGCCCCGTCGGCAAGGGACAGCGCGGATTGATCGTCGCGCCGCCGCGCACCGGCAAAACCATGATGCTGCAGTCGATCGCCAACTCGATCACCACGAATCATCCCGAGGTCGCGCTGATCGTGCTGCTGATCGACGAGCGGCCCGAAGAAGTCACCGACATGCAGCGCACCGTGAAGGGCGAAGTGATCAGCTCGACCTTCGATGAGCCGCCGCAGCGCCACATTCAGGTCGCCGAAATGGTGCTCGAAAAGGCCAAGCGCCTCGTGGAGCACAAACGCGACGTGGTGATCCTGCTCGACTCGCTCACCCGCCTGGGGCGGGCCTACAACGCCGTCACGCCGCCATCCGGCAAAGTGCTCTCGGGCGGTATCGACGCCAACGCCTTGCAGCGGCCGCGCCGCTTCTTCGCCGCCGCGCGAAACGTCGAAGAGGGCGGCTCGCTTACGATCATGGCCACGGCCCTGATCGACACCGGCAGCCGCATGGACGACGTGATTTTCGAGGAGTTCAAGGGCACCGGCAACATGGAAATCAACCTCGACCGGCGGCTCGTCGATAAGCGCGTCTTCCCCACGATCGATATCAACCGCTCCGGCACGCGTAAGGACGAATTGCTCCTGCCTGCCGACGAACTGAATCGCATCTGGGTGCTGCGCAAGGTGCTGAGCCCGCTCTCGACCGTCGAAGCCATGGAGCTGCTGCTCGGGCGCCTCTCGAAGACCAAGACGAACGCGGAGTTCCTGGCGTCGATGTCCAGCCCCGCGTAGGCTCTCGCCGCGCGCCCCGCGAAATCGCAGCCCGCTGGTCCGGGGAGCGGCCGCGGCCAGGCGCTTCGCCCGTTCATCCCGCAGGAGTTTTCGCTTTCTGCTCGGCGATCCAGCGCTTCGTACGCTGGCTCAGCAGATCCATCGGCATCGCCCCCTGGTCGACAATCGCGTCGTGGAAGGCGCGAATATCGAAGCGGTCGCCGAGCTGCTTCTCGGCATCCTGGCGCAGCTGCTGAATCTGCAGGCGGCCGATCATATAGCCGAGCGCCTGCCCCGGCCAGACGATGTAACGGTCGATCTCGACCACCGAGTTGAGGTGCGGCTGACCCGTCGTGTCCTCGAAATACTGAATCGCCTGGTCGCGGCTCCAGCCCATCGAGTGAATGCCGGTGTCGACCACGAGCCGCACCGCGCGCCACATCACCGCGCTGAGAAACCCGAACTTCTCGTAGGGATCGGAGTAGAAGCCCATCTCGGGCCCGAGCGTCTCGGCATAGAGCGCCCAGCCCTCGATGAACGCGGTGTAGCCGAGCTGCTTGCGGAATTCCGGCACGCCCTGCATTTCCTCGGCCAGCGAAATCTGCAGGTGATGTCCCGGCACGCCCTCGTGCAGGATCAAATCTTCCATGTCCCACGTGGGGCGCGACGGCAGGTCGTAGGTATTCACGTAGAGATAGCCGGGGCGCGCCGCGTCGGGGGCTCCCTGCTCGTAGTAGGCTTCGGTCTGCGAAGGCGCCACCGCGTCCGGCACGGCGCGGACGCCGTAGGGCAGGCGCGGCAGCTTGCCGAAGAGATGCTCGAGTTCGGGATCGGCGAGCTTGGCCGTGGCGCGATAGTGGAGCAGCATGTCGTCCTTGCTCGTGAACTTGAAGCGCGGATCGGTGTTCAGGAACTTGATGAAATCGGCGAAGCTGCCCTGAAAGTCCGTCTGCTTGATCAACGCGTCCATCTGCGCGCGCGTCTGCTTCACGAGGTCGAGCCCGATCTGATGGATCTGTTCGGGCGTCATGTCCGTGGTGGTGTGCCAGCGCACGAGATATTTGTAATAGGCCGCGCCGTCGGGCAGGTCGCTGATCGAGACGGTCTCGCGGCACGCGGGGATGTAGGTCTTGGTGAGGTAATCGGCGAGCTTCTGGAAAGACGGCGAGACTCTCTCGCGATACGCCGCCTCGGCGCGACGCGTGAAGTCCGCTTTCTGCCCGGCCGTGAAGCTCGCGGGATAATTCTTGAACGCCGCGAGCAGCGGGCTCGCCAGCGGATCGGACACGACCTGGCTTTCGGCCTGCTTGGGGACGTCGCGCATGGTGATTTTCGGCGGCGTCCAGCCGTGGGCCATGCCGTCCTTCATCATGTCGATGGTCTGATCGATCACGACGGGAATGCCGTTGAGGCGCGCGAGGATGTCCTCGTACTGCGCGGGAGTAGTCGCGGGCATCATGTCGATCGTGTTGGGGATGTCCTGCAGCGGGCCCTCCACTTGCGTGACCGGCAGGTAGGTGTTGCCCGGGAAGACCGACGGAAACGGGAACGCGTCGTCGTGGAAGCGCAGGCCCTCGATCGCCGTCTCGAGCAGTTCGTCGTACAGATCGTAGTTCAGCTGCTCGCTTGCGGGGAGGGCGGCGCGCGGAATCGCTTTGAGCTGTTTCAGCGCGTCGTCGAGGTGCCGGTTGCGCGCGGCAATCGAGGCGGGCGAATCGTCAGACCAGCGCGCGTTTTCGCCGGGATAGCCGAATTCGGTGGCGGCTTCGGGGTATTGCTGCATCCAGTATTTCCAGTCCTGGGCGAGAAATTCGCGCAACTGGCGCGTCGCGGCGCCGGGCGAGCTCGTCGCCACGGCGCTCTGAGCGGAAAGAGGAGAACAGGAGAGAGAGATTCCAAGAATCAGGGTCAAGCAGGATGAGAGCTTCATGCTTCCTCCGGAGGAAATGGCGTCGAGAAAACGGCGCTACTGCTTTGAAGAGGCTGCGGACCTGTTTTCGCGTGCCAGCATCACCACGAGCCGCGCCACTTCTTCGGGCTCCATGGCGGTGCTGTCGACGACGGTGGCGTCTTTCGCCCGAACGAGCGGCGAATCCTCGCGCTCGCGGTCGCGGCGGTCGCGCTCGCGGATTTCCTCGAGCGTGCGCGCCAGGTCGATGGCGTCTCCTTTCTGCTGATGCTCGCGCCAGCGGCGCTCGGCGCGGGTTTCGGGCGAGGCAGTCAGGAAAATCTTGAGCTCGGCGTCCGGAAAAACCACGGTGCCGATGTCGCGCCCTTCCATCACCACGCCGCCCTGCCCGCCGGCGCGCCGCTGTTCGGCCACAAGCACGCGCCGCACGCCGGGCACCACCGCTACCTTGGATGCCGCTTGAGCCACCTCGGGAGTGCGAATCGCGGACGTCACGTCCTCGCCGTCGAGGAACACTTGCTGGCCGCCGTCGCGCGCGCGCAGGTCGATGCGCGTGTCCGAGGCAAGCGCGGTCAGCGCATCAGCGGCTTCGAGCGCAACGCCGCGACGCAGCGCCTTCAGCGCGACCGAGCGGTACATCGCGCCCGTGTCGATGTACACGTAGCCCATCAGCTCCGCCACGCGCCGCGCCAGCGTGCTCTTCCCCGAGCCGACGGGGCCGTCAATCGCTATGATTAGGCCGTTCATTCGTTTAGCTGATAATGCGATAAATCAGGTCCACGGCCACAAACGTCATAAGGCCATACCACATCAACCTGTAAAACAACGCAGTTATACGCGGAATACGATCGTTGGGTGCCTCGCGCGCATAACGATCCGCGAAGGCGCCGTGGGGAATTGGCACCCAGTCAGAAAACGAAGGCGCGTAGTCACTTCCCGGCAAAACCCTGCGCTTGATCCGGGCAACTAGAGCCAGAAGCGATCCGACGTACACAAGTCCGCAAAAAACAGTTATGACGGAAACCACCAGGACCGTATTCTGCAAAATCCTCATATCCGCTTGAACGCGCGCTCGATATCGCGCACCGAATAGCGCAGCACGACGGGGCGCCCGTGCGGGCAGCTCATCGGGTATTCGGTCTTTGCGAGTTCGCCGAGCAGCCATTCCATTTTCGTTTTGTCGAGCGGCGTATTCACCTTGATCGCGGCGTGGCACGAAGTCGAGGCCGCGATCTTCGACTGCAGCGAATCGATCGAGATGGCCTGATTTTCGCGCGCGACGCCGTCGAGAATCTCGAAGAGCAGCTTTTCGGCGTCGCTCGAGGCGATTCCCGCCGGCGCAGCCTGGATTGCGACGCTGCGCCCGCCCATCAGGTCGGCCTCGAAGCCGTTCGCGCGCAATTCGTCGGAAATCTGCTCGAAGGTGGCCAGTTGGCGCGGGTTCAGCTCGACCACGATCGGCACCAGCAACCGCTGCCCGCCGAGATCGCCTTCGCGCCGCGCGCGCAAATGCTGCTCGAAAAGGACGCGCTCGTGCGCCACGTGCTGGTCGACGATCCAGAGGCCCTCGGCGTTTACCGCGACGATGAAGCTCGAACTCACCTGCCCGAGCGGCTTCAGGTCGGCAATATCCTCGGGCCCCGGCAGCGTGCCCGGCAATCCTTCGGCGGATGACGGTGCGACGCCCGGCGCGGGCGGCGCGATCGGCGAGCCGCTCATCGGAAAATTCATCGCCGCCGCCGGCTCGAATCCCAGCCGCTGCGCGATCGGGCGGTCGAGCGCGCCCGATAGCTCCAAGTCCTCGGCAACGACTGCGCCCGCTCCGAACGAACCCAACGATGCGGGAATCTCCGCGCGCGGCGGTCCCGGAAACGTGCTCGCGTCCGGCATCGGCGCGTAGCCTCGCATGCTGCCGGGCCCATTCGGCCCGTTCGACAGCGTCGCCACGGCCGCGTCGCCCGGCATTCCGGCGCCCGCCGCGGCCGCTCGCGCGGGAAAGCCCGGAATCGGCCGCGCGACGGAAAGCGCCTGCCGCAGCGAATCGCGCGTGAAATCGTGAACGAACTGCGGATGCCGGAAGCGCACCTCGATTTTCGCCGGATGCACGTTGACGTCGACTTCCTGATACGGCATCTCGAGGAACAGCAGCACCACCGGAAACACGCCCGGCGGCGTGATATTGCGGTAGGCCTCGGCGATCGCGTGCAGCAGCAGGCGGTCGCGGACGAGCCTGCGATTCACGAAAATGTAGATACCGTTGCGATTCGCGCGCTGCACCTCGGGACGCGACGCGAATCCGCTGACGCGCACCATCGCCGCGGGCTCGTCGTCGCCCATGGCCGGCTCGGTGATCGCCGAGCGCACCGGCGCTTCGTTCGCGGGAATCTCGACCAGCTCCTCGAGCGCCTGGCGTCCGAAAATCTGGTAGACGCGATCCGCCAGCTTTTCCACCGGCGCGCAATCGAGAATCAGCTGCGAGGGCGTCTTCAGGATGAATTGCACTTCGGGATGCGCCAGCGCGTAGTGCGTGACGAGGGAGGCGATGTGTCCGAGCTCGGTCGTCTCGGACTTCAGGAATTTGCGGCGCGCGGGTACGCAGTAAAAAATATCTTCGACGGCGATCGACGTTCCGGGAGGCACGCCCGCAGGCTTCACGCCCATCATTTTGCCGCCGGCGAATTCGACGCGCGTGCCCTGCTCGTCCTCGGGGATGCGCGTCTCGAGCGAAAGCCGCGCAATCGACGCGATCGACGGCAGCGCCTCGCCGCGAAAGCCGAGCGTCGCGATCGAGAGCAGGTCGTCCGCCGTGCGCAGCTTCGACGTGGCGTGGCGCTCGAAGGCCAGCAGCGCGTCGTCGTGGTTCATGCCGCTGCCGTCGTCGACCACGCGAATCAGCCGCTTGCCGCCCGATTCCACTTCGATGCGGATCGACCGCGCGCCCGCATCGAGCGCGTTTTCGAGCAGCTCCTTGACGACCGAAGCCGGCCGCTCGACCACCTCGCCCGCCGCAATCTTGTTCGCGACGTTCTCCGCCAGTATGCGTATCCGGCTCACGCGGGGTCCTCTTGGGCCCGTAGACTCATGCTTCCCGCTCTAGACGCGCTGTGCGTCGCAGCATTTTGCGCCATCATATCGACAAAAGTTCGCTTCACGCACTCTCTTTAGGAGGCCGGGGCTTCAGCCCCGGCGTCCCCGACGACGAAGAAAGGGCTTTAGCCCCTGAAGCTGCAAGCAAGTATCGCTCAGGCATAGGATCGAGCACGAATCTTCGACCAGCAGATGAATAGGTCCAGTCTTCCGGCTTCGCGACGAGTCTCGCTCGCACGGGATTCATCCGTATGTAATTGGCCTTCGAATGCCAATCACTGAGATCGCGAATCGTCCAATCGTAAAACCCTTCCTGCCAGATTTCCATTCTTTGCGCTCGTTGCTTGTGAATCGCGTGCGAACTGCCGCCTTTGATCAGCTGAACGGCCTTTTCAAGGCTGGTCGTGGCAGAAGGCGTCAGCAGCAGATGAATGTGATTCGGCATCACGACAAACTCGTGCAGGAGATAAGCGCCCCGCTCGCGATGACTCATCATAACTTGCAAGAATACATCGACGTTCTCTTGTACTTGAAAGACGGACTGGCCCTGCCAGCACCTCGTCGTAACGAAGTAGGAGCTGCCGGCGGCCGTTCGATGCCGCGGAGTCGCCATCAGACAATTCCTTCAGGGGCTAAAGCCCATCTGCTCATTCGCCCGTACGCCGGGGCTGGAAGCCCCGGCCTCCTGAAGAAAACACCATCTATCTATCGAGCGGGAGCTGAAGCTCCGACCCCCTAAAAGTCGTCGCTGCAATCCTGTGCAGGGCGTTCTCCGCCAGTGTGCATATCCGATCCTCGGACCTGCCGAGGGAGCCTGCGTCTCTTCTCCGCTGTCCGCTCTGCCGGAAACTCACAGCATGTCCTTCTCGACCGGCAGCTTCTTGGGCAGGATTCGATTCACCGCAAGAAGTATCACGAAAAACGCCGCGCCCATCACGACAATTCCGAGCGTCAAAGCGAGCCAGATAGAGACCGCCACGAGCAGCCAAACGAAGACGCCGACCGCAATCGCCGTCACGGGCAAAATCACTGCCAACGATCGATGCGCGTACTTCGGGTCCCGCTCGGGGACGTCGTTGAACAGCCACATCGGAAAATCGCGCAGCGCTTTCACTTTTTGTCGACGTTCTCGGCTATTTTGATTCCCAATTCGTCCAGCTGCGCCGTATCCACTTCCGAGGGCGAGTCCGCCATCAGATCCTGCGCCTTGGCGGTTTTCGGGAAGGCGATCACCTCGCGCAGCGATTTTTCCTGCGCGAGCAGCATCACCACGCGGTCGATGCCGAGCGCGATGCCGCCGTGCGGCGGCGTGCCGTAGGTGAGCGCGTCGAGGAAAAATCCGAAGCGCTGCCGCGCCTGCTCGTCGCTCAGGCCGAGCGCTTTGAACATGCGCGCCTGGACGTCCTGCCGGTGAATTCGAATGCTGCCCGAGCCGAGCTCGTTGCCGTTGAGCACCAGGTCGTAGCCCTTCGACCGGCACTCCCAAGGCGCGGTCTCGATCTTTTCGATGTCCTCTTCGAGGATGCCCGTGAACGGATGCTGCGCGCTCACCCAGCGCTTGTCCGTGTCGCTCCATTCGAAAAGCGCGAACCCGGTGATCCACAGAAATTCCCATTTGCTGCGGTCGATCAGGTTGAGCTTGTCGCCGAGGTGCAGCCGCAGCTGCCCCGCCACGCCGAGCGACGTATCGCTGTGCTCCACCTGCTCTTTCGCCGCCACCGCGACGATCAAGTCGCCGGCCTTCGCGCCCAATTCGCCCGCCAGTTTCTTCAGCCCTTCGGCGCCCAGATTCTTCTCCAGCGGAGACGTAACGCCCTCAGGCATCACTTTCACCGTGTAGACGCCGCGCGCCCCCGCGCCCTTCGCGAATTCCGCGAGTTCGTCGAGCTGCTTGCGCGACCATGCCGCCGCGCCGGGCGCGACCACCGCCTGCACGTTGCCCTCGATGTGCAGCGCGGCGCGCGCCGCTTCGAAGTGTTGCGTCACGTTGTGCAGCTCCATGCCGAAGCGCAGATCGGGCTTGTCCGATCCGTAGCGGCGCATCGCCTCTTTGTAATCGAGATGGCGGAACGGGCCCTTTGCCGCGACGCCGACCACCGCGCAGGCGCGCTCCATCACTCGCTCGATCGCTTCGAAGACGTCCTGCTGCCGCGGAAACGACATCTCGAGATCGAGCTGGGTGAATTCCGGCTGGCGGTCGGCGCGCAGGTCTTCGTCGCGGAAGCAGCGGACGATCTGGTAGTAGCGGTCCATGCCGGAGATCATCAGGATCTGCTTGAAGATTTGCGGCGATTGCGGCAGCGCGTAGAATTGCCCGTGATGAACGCGGCTCGGCACCAGGTAGTCGCGCGCGCCTTCGGGCGTCGAGCGCGTGAGCATCGGCGTCTCGATTTCGAAGAAGCCTTGCTCGTCGAGCGATTTGCGGATTTCGAGCACGATGCGGTGGCGCAGCTCGATATTCGAATGCAGCTTCGGGCGGCGCAGATCGAGGTAGCGGTAGCGCAGGCGTGTCTCTTCGCTCGCCGTGGCTTCGTCTTCGATCGCGAAGGGCGGCGTTTTCGCGTTGTTCAGGACGTGCAGGCGCGTGGCGACCACTTCCACCTCGCCCGTCGCGATTTCCGGGTTCGACTTTTGCCGCCGCAGGACGCGCCCCTCGACCGCGACCACGAACTCCGAGCGCAAAGTCTCCGCCTTCGCGTGCGCCTCGGGATGCAGCTCCTTGTTGAACACGATCTGCGCGATCCCCGCGCGGTCGCGCAGGTCGATGAAGATCAGTTGGCCGAGGTCGCGCCGCCGGTGGACCCAGCCCATCAGGATCACGTCTTTGTCCGCGTCCGACGCGCGCAGCCCCCCGCAGTAGCTTGTGCGTTTTAGATTCCCGAGAGATTCCAACAATGAGCTGCCTCCGTAGCGATCAGTGGCTAGTGGCTAGTGGCTAGTGACCAGTGGCTAGTGGCTAGAAAAATCAGCCAGTTTGCGCCTGATCGCCGCCAGCATCTTCTGCATCTCTGAAATCTCCTGCGAAATTCCCGATCTGTGCAGCGCTGCAATATCCGAGGCTCGCACCGAGCAGCAGTTGCGTTTCTAGCTCCGCGAGCGAGCCGCTGGCGTACGATAGAAACTGAAGGAATTCACGTGTGCCGCTGCGGGCCTGGCCTTCGGCAATGTTGGACGGCGCGGATACGGCGGCCCTTCGCATCTGTGCGGTCAAGCCGAACCGTTCGTCACTGGGAAAGCCCGCTGTGAGCTGATAGACCGATTTTGTCAAATGCATCCCTCTCTGCCAAATCTTCAGCTCTTTGTAGTGTCGAACCTTGTCGCTATCAGGCATGGCGGCCAACTCCGATTCTAGCCACTCGCCACTAACCACTAGCCACTTCTTCGCTCCGATTCCAGGTATTCCAGAAGCTCATTCTCGCTGAGTTTCCGCTGGTCCGCATCCGCGAGCCGCTTCAGCGTATAGGTCGCGGAGGCGACCTCGTCCTCGCCGATGATGAGCGCGTAGCGGGCGCCGAGCTTGTCGGCGAGGCCGAGCGACTTCTTGAATTTCATCTCCTCGGGCGGCAGCTCGACGCCGAGGCCGCAGTCGCGCAGCTTGCGGGCGATCGCCACCGCGGTCGGATACGCCTTCGCGCCCATCCACGCGACGTACACGCCCAGCCCCGGCAGTTTCGCCGCGGTCGCACCTTCCTGAATCGAGAGGATCGCGCGGTCGGTGCCGATCGCAAAGCCGATGCCCTTCGTCGGCTGCCCGCCGAGCAGCTCGACCAGCCCGTCGTAGCGCCCGCCGCCGCACACCGCGTTCTGCGAGCCCAGGCCCGCGGCCGTCACTTCGAATGTCGTGCGCGTGTAGTAGTCAAGCCCACGGACCAGCCTCCAGTTTTCCTCGTACTCGATCCCGCGGAGCTTGAGCTCGTCCTTGAGCTTGGCGAAATGCTCGCGGCAATCGCCGCACAGGTGGTCCGCAATGCGCGGCAGCGTCTCGATGATCGCCTGCTCTTCAGGCAATTTCGAATCGAGGACGCGCAACGGGTTCGTCTCGATGCGGCGCTGGCTATCGGGTCCGAGCCTTTCTTGCACCTTGCGAAGCTCGCCGCGCAGCAATTCTACGTACTTCGGCCGGCACTCCTTGCAGCCGATCGAATTGATGTACAGCTTGATATTCGTGAGCCCGACGCGACGAAAAAGGACCAGCAGCATCTCGAGCACTTCCGCGTCGATCGCCGGCGCGTCCGACTGCCCGAGCACTTCGGCCCCTACTTGATAGAACTGCCGGTACCGCCCCTTCTGCGGCCGCTCGCGCCGAAACATCGGCCCGGCGTAATATAGTTTTACGTTCCCAGGCAGCGTATGCATCCCGTGCTCGATATATGCACGCGCGACGCCAGCCGTCGCCTCCGGCCGCAAGCTGACCTGCATACCGAGCCGCATCGCGGCGTCGAGAATCGTCACTAGCGGTCGCGCGGCCTCTTCGTATTGCGCGTACGATATATTGGACAGGGAGCTAAGCGGCACAAGACCGCGAAGATCTTTCGCGGCCCGGGTCAGCCTTTCAAGTTGTGCCTGATTACCGGCGCTCCGCGGTATCTCCCCTCGCTGCCGTGACTGCTCAATCAGTTCATCGACTTTAAGAATCCACTCGACGCGAGGTGACTGCGGAACCTCGACGCCTTTGCTCTCGAGGAACGAAAACATCTCCTTGAATATGATGTCGCTGTCTTCGCCAATCGAGCGTGCGAATAGCTCCGTCTCCTCGAAGATCGGCAGGCGGATTTCGGCGAAGCCGTATGTCTCGAAGACTTCGCGCGCCGTGCGCTCGAACCAGTTCCAGAGCGCAGAATCCGGCGGCAGGATGTCGCGGGTGCCCCTGATGGCCCTAAACTGTCGCTTCTCAGTCATTTCGAGCAGGAAATTCCACGGAAAAAGTCATCCAAGTATACTAGCAGGAGCGCAAAACGATGCAAGCGCACGCCATGGCAGCGAGTCGCAGGTGAAGGCTCGCAGGAGGCAGCCGCGCCCGGAAATCCGAGGAGTGCGCCCACTCGGTCTTCTCCAGCCACTCGCCACTAACCACTAGCCACTCTCTTCCGGCTCCCAGCAACCACCGTTCCAATCAGGAATTCATCCGATTTTCCGTTTCACCATTTGAAACATCTATCCCCCGCATCAAAACGTTGCATTTTACGAATCTCATACTTCCGTATACTCTCCGGCCCTCAAGATTTCCGCTGTCCCCACTCTTCAAAGGAGAGTTTAAATGGCCGAGAAAACCACGGGTGAGATGCAGCAGACCCTGGGATTAACTGGGCTCACGATGAACGCGATGGCGTTGATCGCGCCCGGCGCCTTCCTATGGCTCACCTTCTACGCGCAGGCGACGGAGGGATCCACATCGCCGTCGATGTGGATCGGAATTCTGTTCGCGCTTTTGCTATGTCTTGCAACCGCCGTGTCCTACGCGGAACTCGCGAAGCTGTATCCCGGCACCGGGAGTTCCTACTACTTCGCGGAGCAGGCGTTTTTGAATCACGATAAGGCGTGGAAATACGCGCGCCTCATGAAGTTCATAGTCGGCTGGGGCTCCCATCTTTACTACTGGATCTATCCGGGTGTGATGGTCGCCGCCACAGGCCTCTTCGTGGGTTACGTCGTGGGGACTCTCTGGCCGAACTTCATGAGCGCGTCGAATCCCGGCCCGGCGTTCATGATCCTGGTCGCGGTGATCTTCACGCTGCTGGTTTCCTACATCGCGCATCGGGGCGTCACGGGCTCGACGGCGGTGAGCGTCGCCATCAACGTGATTCAGATTTCGGCGCTGCTGGTCTTCTCCGTGATGGCCATCGGCTACCGGATGAACCATCCTCCGGGGAGCGTGGCGTGGCAGTGGGATGCGACGTCGGGCGACGCGTACAACTGCGAGTTCCAGATGGACTCGAAGGGCAACGTGGTGCGCGATGCCAGCATGGCTCCGGTATGCGCGAAGGATGCTTCGGGCGCGGTCGTTCCCTACCACATCAGCTATCCGTGGAACGACTCGAGCGGCAACTTCCTCACGCATCCGAGTGCGAAGTCCGTGGTGGGCGTGCATAAATTCGGCTGGATGTTCGTGCAGGCCACGGTGGCGATTCTGATCCTGGTCGGATTCGAATCGTGTACGTCGCTGGGCGGCGAGGCCAAAAACGCCAAGCGAGACATACCCATCGCGGTGATCACGTCGCTGCTCGTACAAGGGGCCTTCTGCTACCTGTTCGAGTATTTCGCGACGAACTATGCTTTAAGTAGCGGCTACACCATGCAGAGCGCATCCGGTTCGGCTGCGCCGATCGCCGACATGATGGTCATGATCGGTGATTCGATCTTCGGCGCCGGCCACGGCCGCGCGTTCATGCTGATCGAAGCGGTCACCGTGTTCCTCGCCCTCATCGGGACGACGCTCTCCTGCATCAACACCGGGGCGCGCGTCACCTACGCGATGGGCAAGGACGACGAGGTGCCGGAACACTTCGGCATCCTGCATGAAAAGAACCTGAGCCCGCACAAAGCCATCTGGACGCTGGCGATCGTCTCCATCATCTTCGGCATCATCGGATTGCTGATGGTGTTCGGCGATGCCGGCGCTCCGACCGACGCGGCGATCGCGGCCCTGCCGCACGGCTTCTGGTCGAGCTTCGGCTACCTCACCCACGACAAAATGGCGGCGTTACCCAACACCTTCACCACGGTGACGCTGGCGTCGAACTTCGGGACGTTCCTGCTGTACGGCTTGAGCTGCGTGGTTTGCATGGTCGCTTACCACAAGCACCCGAACTTCAGCTTCATCAAGCACTGGCTCATCCCGGTGTTTGGCGTCGTGGCGAACCTGGTCTGCATGTCGTTCTACCTGATCGGGCCGTTCATGGGCTACGGCACGAAGATGGAACCGTATCTGGCTCTCGGCATCGCGGCCGTCTGGGCCATTTATGGAGGCATCTACTTCATGATGAACAGCAAGAAACAAGGGAAAACGACTCTGGTCACAGCCCGCACCACGTGATCGGCGGCGCATTCTGGCCGGGGGGCGGGCGCAAGCCCGCCCCTTTCTCTTTTGCAAGAGCCTTGGTGCTGAAGCGAGGTATGGGTTCTAATGTATAGAGGTCTTCACGTGTCGTCTTCGGGAGCGGGCGCAGCCACCGCCATGGCCCGGTACGCCACGCGACCAAGCGATATGATGGACGTCGAGTTCGCGCAGCTTTCCGATCTTGGAAAGGTGCGCCAGGGGAATGAGGACTACCTCGGCTACGTCGAGGCCGATACGCAGGAGAAGGCCCGCAATACGGGCTGGCTTTTCGTGCTCTGCGACGGCGTCGGGGGGCACGATCTGGGCGAGGTCGCATCGAAAACAGCCGTCGAAAGCGTCTGCGAGGGATTCCGCAAGGCGCCGGCCGGCCAGCTTCATCCGGGGCTCTTGACGAGCCTGGTGCGCATGGCGAACGTGCGCGTGCTCGAGGCCGGGCACGCGGCGAGTCCCGCGGGTTCGCGGATGGCGACCACGATCGTCGCCTGCGCGCTGTGGCACGATCGCGCGACCGTCGCTCACGTGGGCGACTCGCGGTGTTACCTGATCCGCCGCGGACAGGCGACGCTCCTCACCCGCGATCACACTCTCGCCAGCGAACACGTGCGCCTCGGCCTGATCTCCGCGGCCGATGCCAGCACCGCCGAGACGCGCCACCTGCTCAGCCGTTCGCTCGGATCGGCTCTTTCGGTAAGCGTCGACGTCAGCGAGCACCAGGTGCTGGTCGGCGACGTCCTCGTGCTCTGCTCGGACGGTCTCCACGGCTGCGTGCCCGGCTCCGAAATGGCCGCCGTGGCGGGCAACGCGCCTGACTTGTCGAAAGCGGCGCAACGCCTCGTGGATATTGCCAACCAGCGAGACGGTGGTGATAATATCTCGCTGCAAATAATCCGCGTCAAAGGCGTTGAACGTGTGGGGATGTACCGGGGACGGCCTTATCGTCTGCCCTAACACCGGCGAGCCGCCGGTCTTCGCCTGACGCCTGCCCGCGAGGATTCCCGTTCACCCCGGCGACAAACTCGATCACTACCGAATCGAAAGCCTCGTCGCGCGCAGCGGCATGGCCTCCATTTACCGCGCCATCGATACCCGCGACGGCCGGCAGGTCGCCATCAAGATCCCGCATCCGGAGATGGAGGGCGATCCCGTCTTCTACGACCGGTTCAAGCGCGAAGAGGAAATCGGCACGAGCCTCGATCATGCGGGAGTGATGAAGGTGTACGCGGATGCGAACCGCAGCCGTCCCTACATGGTGATGGAGTGGGTGGATGGCCGCCTGCTGCGGCAGATCCTCTCCGAAGCGAAGAAAATGCCGCCCGCAAGGGCGATACCGATCGTGGTGAACATCGCCCACGCCCTCGACTACATCCACAATCACGGCGTGGTGCACCGCGACCTGAAGCCCGAAAACATCATGGTCGACAAGGGCGACAACATCAAGCTGATCGACTTCGGGATCGCCGGGAAGGAAGGAGCGCGGCGGCTGACGTTTGCCAAGCTCTCCCAGGTGATGGGAACGCCGGAGTACATCTCGCCCGAACAGGTGAAGGGCAAGCGCGGCGACGGGCGGAGCGACATCTACGCCTTGGGAGTGATGCTCTATGAGATGGTCACCGGCAAGGCGCCGTTCGAAGGCCCGAATCCCTTCGCGATCATGAACGACCGGCTGCTGAACAATCCGGTGCCGCCGCGGGAAGTCGATCCCACCCTATCGCCGCAGCTTCAGGAAGTGATCTACCGCGCCATCGAACGCGACCCGAAGAACCGCTACCCGAACGCCCGGGAGATGGCGTCCGATCTGGAGCATCTCGACCAGGTGGGAGTGTCGGAGCGTGCCGAGCTGCACGACTGGAAGACGCGCCGGACCCCTTGGGTGAGGCGGGTGCTTTTCTACATCATGCTGGCGCTGATCCCGATCGTGATTTTCGGGCTGCTTTTGCTGGTCGCCAAGCACTGATCGAATCGCGGCCGCGCGGGAAAAGCGCGTGGAAACGCGGAAAAACGCAGGCGGGCCGCATAAAGATTCTATAAGTGCACCTGAGTTTATTTCGTTATGACTTCAATAGATTTAATGAGTTTGACCATTCGCTGAAGCGTCTGTACCTTCCTTTGCACCGTCGCGATTCCAAGAAAACCGAGATAGCGCGGTAGGGAGGGAAGGTTAGCCTATGAAACGTGTGTACAAGTGTGCTTCGAGCGTCGCCACGGCGGTTTTGGCGTTGAGTTTCGCCGCCTGGGCGCCCGCTTCGAGGGCCGCAGACGATCCACCTGCGACACCCTCACCGGCCGCAGCCCAACCGGCTGCAGCCTCGTCGGCCCCGGCACAGCCGACTGCAGCCGCGTCGGCCCCCGCACAGCCGGCTTCCAGTTCATCCGCGGCTTCGGAAACGCAACAACGGTTGTCGGATCTCGAGAAGGAAGTGAATGCCCTGCAAGCGGAGATCAGTGCGTTGAAGGAAAGCGACACGCCGAGCATGCAGGCGGCTTCGTACGTGCAGCCGGCTGCGGCTCCCGCCCCGATCACGGCGCCGCCGGACGATGCGGCGCAGAAGATCAGCCTCGCGAGCCTGCTTGGGCCCGTGACGCTGAGCGGATTCGGCGATGTCTATTACGGGTATAACTACAACCACCCGGTAGACAACACGAGCGGCTTGCGCTTCTTCGATGGTCCCACGAACGGCTTCGGCTTCAACATGGCGGAGCTGATCCTGGACAAGGCGCCCGATGCGACGTCGTCCGAAAGCAGGCTGGGCTACCACGTGGCAGCCGGCTACGGGCAGGCGGCCAAGGTGGTGAATGGTTCGGACGGACCGTTCACGGACGGCAGCAACTTCTATTTGAAGGAAGCCTACGTCGACTACCTTGCGCCCATCGGGAAGGGCCTGACGATCACGGTCGGCAAGTTCGTCACGCCGATCGGCGCGGAAGTCATCGAAACGAACGCCAACTGGAACTACTCGCGCAGCATTCTTTTCTACTACGCGATTCCCTACTTCCATTTCGGCGCGAGCGCCAAGTACGCCTTCAACAGCAAGTGGTCGTTGACGGGCTATTTGGTCAACGGTTGGAACAACACCAACATCGTCCAGGATCAATTCCCGACGACGGGCCAGAGCTCAGGCCTGACGTACGGGGCAAGCTTGGCCTGGACGCCGAATGCGAAGTGGTCGCTGACCCAGAACTACTTCGCCGGACCCGTGGTGGACGCGTACTCGGACACGAACGTGACGGTCACGGATTGGAAGCAGCTTTCCGATACGGTCATTTCGTACACGCCGAATGCCAAGTGGGCGTTCATGCTGAACGGCGATTACGGCTTCGGTCCGCGGTACATCGGCTGCAACGAGGACGAAGCGGTGACCCGGGAAGCTCTTCCGGCCGATTGCGTCGGCGCTCCTGCAGTGAATTGGTGGGGCGTGGCAGGGTATGCGAAGTACACGTGGACGCCAAAGACCAACTTCGCCGTCCGGTATGAGTTCTACAACGATACGGACGGTTACACCGGCCTGCTGTTCGGCGACCGTGGACATGCCCAGGAAGTCTCTGCCGACTGGTCGTACAACTTGACCAGCGCCCTGCTGATCCGGGGTGAATATCGGTACGACTTCGCGAGCGAGCCCATCTTCGAGAGGGGCGTCCTCGGCTCGGTGAAGGAACAGAACACGGCCACGCTTGGCTTCATCTACTCGTTCAGCAGCGCGAACGCGAAGTAACAGCCCGGCGGAGTCTCCTGTGCGAGGGAGATTCTGCTGGATCTGAAATCAGCCTCAACGGCCGACCGGCGTCCTCCACCCCCGCCGGCCGGCCTTTTTTTTTGCGCGAAATTCCAAGGCATGCTGGAGCGGCGAAGTTCCGTCGAGCGCGAGACGACCGAGACGAGAGGCGAAAGGGCGGCCGGGAGGAGACCCGGCCGCCCTCATTTGCCTTTGACTTTAGTGGCGAGAGATTACGGAGTGGCGATCACGGGATCGCCGACCGCATTCTGGATGATTTCGGTCCTGGCCTTCAGATGACGCTCCTGGCTCGACTCTGCGGCAACCTCCGCCAGCGACTTGTGCTGCTCGTCCAGGATCTGCTGTCCGGCGGCGATCGCCTGGTCGTAGGGCAGGAACGTAGACGGCTCGAAAGTTCTGTCGGAGCCGCTGACCGCGGTCGAAGGCAGCTTAGCCGGCGCAAAGACCGGCAGGGTATTGAAATTGGTGACTCCTGAGGCACCGCCGCCGAACCCGCCGGCGCCACCACCCGTCGCGCTGCCGACCACTCCCCCGCCAGTCATTCCGGCCATCGCGCCAGCGCTCTTCGCCTGCGCGTGAGCGGGCACCGACAATCCGAAAATCAAAACTGTCAGTCCTAAAAATCGTTTCATCATCCCAACCCTTCCTGCGGAGACCTTTCGGGACTCGCAGGTAATTCGGCAATCGCGGTGCCAGATGCCGCAGCAGAAGCGAGTCGCTATCTCATTGGAATTGAATGGATTAACAAAGATGAGACGCGGGTCCGGCGGCGGGGCGCGGCGCGGCATGGGTAAGCGGGTGGACAAGTGTGAAAATGCTTAGGCGAAATTCTTTGGACGCGTACTGGGACTACTGCTACGTGCGATTCATAGACCGGTACGAATTCTACAGGCCCTTCCAGCCCGTGTAGGCCGCGCCCTTGAGCGGGCATTCTTCGTCGAGTACGACGTGGATCGGCACCTTGGCGAGGAACTCCTGCATTTTTTCCTTGTGCTGCGCCGCTGCCACGAAACGGCCCGTCTTCATCTTCGGCAGGATTTTGACGGCGATGCCGCCCGCCACGTAAATTCCGCCGCGCGCCACGGACCTCACAGCGAGGTTGCCGGCCTCCGAGCCGTAAATCTCGACCCAGAGGTCGAGCGTGTTCACGCATACCGGGCACTCGCCGGAGAGCCCGAGGCGCGTGATGACCGGCGCCTGATCGACTTTCGGGTCGTCGAATCCCGGATGCTTGGTGGAGGGATCGAGAAACTCGTGGACGGTCTTGAAGCCGCGGCCGGAGAGGATGAGTTCGGCGCTCACGAACTCCCCGCGCGCCTTCACGAATTTCCAGAGCTCGGTGTGCTGCAAAGTCTGCGGCGCGAAATCGGCGTGGCCGGCTTCCGTGGCCATCGGGAGGTGCTTGGCGCCGTCCCAGAACAGGATCGCTTCGCCGAGGCCGGTGCCCGCGGCAATTACGGCGCGATGCGTGTGCGGGTCGGGGGCGCCCTCGTAGAGGACTTCGAGATCCTGCGGCCGCATCACGGCGATTCCGTGCGCGGTGGCCTCGAGATCGTTGAGGAGGCGGACGCGGTCGAGCCCCACCAGCTTGGCCATCGTCGCGCCGTCGATAACCCACGGCAGGTTGCCGGCGTGCACCTGATAGTCGACAACCGGACCCGCGATTCCAAAGGACGCGGCGGTCACTTTCGCTCCGGTGACGCCGAGAAAATCCTTCACGATTTCCTCGAGGCCGGCGTGGTCGCGGCTCGAGTAACGCTTGTCGGTGAGTTTCGTCAGCGTGCCGCCGGGGACGTCGAAGAGCCCCATGTTGGTTTTCGTGCCGCCGATGTCACCGGCAAGTATCATGCGATCCTCCGCCGCGCCAAGCCGCAAAGAGCGGGGTCTGGCGCAGGCAAGCCAAGAACTGTCTCACAATTGATTTTGGAAGGGCAAAAATTCCGCCGCACCGGTCGCGAGCCGTGAAAATGCGCCGCCCTTCAGGGATGCGGGCGGGCGCACTTCACAGGGGTCGCCACGCTCGTCCTTCGGACGCGATGAGCGCGTTTGCGGCATCGGGTCCGGTGCTGCCCGCTGCGTAATTCGGAAACGACGGCTTGGAATCCGCGAACGAATCGAGGATCGGGTCGACGAGCTCCCAGGCGGCCTCGACGCTGTCGGCGCGATCGAAGAGCGTCGCGTCACCCCGGATGCAATCGTTGATCAGCGTGGCGTACGCTTCGCGCGATCCGGAGCTGAATGCCTGCTTGTACTCGAAATCCATCTTCACGGGACGAATCTGCATCTGCGATCCGGGCGCCTTGGCTCCGAATGACAGCGAGATGCCCTCGTCCGGCTGGATGTTCATCACCAGCGAGTTCGGCTGGACGTCCGAGCCCTGAAACACCATGTGCGGGGCTTTCTTGAACTGGATGGCGATCTCGGTGCCGGGGTGCGCCAGGCGCTTGCCGGTGCGGAGGAAAAAGGGCACGCCGCTCCAGCGCCAGTTATCGACGAGAAGCTTGAGCGCGACGAACGTTTCGGTGGCCGAATCGGGCTTCACGCCGGGCTCCTGGCGGTATCCCGGCACGTCCTTGCCGTCGATCTTCCCCGGGCCGTATTGGCCGCGGACGACGGTCTTGGCGATCGATGCCGGCGTGAACGGGCGGATCGACTGCAGAATTTTGATCTTCTCGTTGCGCACGGAAGTGGCGCCGAAGGTGGCGGGCGCTTCCATGGCTACGATCGATGTGAGCTGCAGCACGTGACTCTGGATCATGTCGCGCGTGGCGCCCGCCGATTCGTAGAAGGCCGCGCGCCGCTCGACGCCGAGCGACTCGGCGGCCGTGATCTGCACGTGGTCGATGTAATTGCGATTCCACAGCGGCTCGAAAATTCCGTTGCCGAAGCGGAAGACGAGCAAGTTTTGCACGGTCTCCTTGCCGAGGTAATGATCGATGCGGTAGACCTGCGCCTCGTCGAACACCTGCAGCACTTTCGCGTTGAGCTTGCACGCCGAAGTAGCGTCGTGGCCGAAGGGCTTCTCGATGATGATGCGCGTCCAGGAATCCTTGGACTTCGATTTCGCGAGGCCCGCGCGGCCGAGCTGTTCGATCACGTGGGGATAGACTTCCGGCGGCGTCGAGAGGTAGTAAAGCCGGTTACCGCCGAGGTGCGATTTCTGGTCGACTTCATCGAGGTGCTGAGCCAGCCGGCGGAAGGACTCCGGATCGTCGTAATCCCCGGTGAAATATTCGAGGTGCTGGAGAAAATCGGCGCGCTTGGCGTCGTCACCCTTCTTGGGGAGAGCCTGCTCGGTCGCCGCGCGGAATTTATCGTCGCTCATCTCCGTACGCGCGAATCCGATCACGCGAAAACGCGGGGCGAGGCAGGAATGGATCGCCAGATCGAAAAGCGCGGGCAGGAGCTTCCGCTTGGCCAGGTCGCCCGAAGCGCCGAACATCACGATCGCGCAGGGATCGGAAGGAATCTCGCAGAAGTAGTTGTCCGTTTGGGCGGAGTCGGCTACTTCGGTGGTGGTGCGGCTGCTCATCGTAATCTCCTCGGCCGGATCGTTTCCGAATTTGAGCCGGGCCCCTCAGCTGGTATGTGGATGCTTCTGGCCGCGGGATTGATTCTATCTCCGCGAGGGGATATTCGTCCCGCCTGTAATAGGAATTTAACGAATGGGAGCGATTCGCGGCCCGGATCGGGCAGGCCGGGAAGGGCTAACGAGGCGCCGTGCGGCCTCAGAGAAGCGCATAGTAGCGGAGCAGATTGCCGTCCGCCTTCCGCTCGCCGATCCCTATGATGACGTGGCGCGTGAGCCAGTCGTGCTTGCCCGCTTCCACCTCGAAGGTGGGGAAGGACCGCAAATAGTAATCGTCCGGGCTGACGGGCGGGCCTCCGGCAAAGGCCATCTCGCGCAGGCGCGTCATCGTATTGTCCTGGTAGCCCCAGAGGTAGCCATGGTTCTGCAGGAGGATCAGCGTGCCGTCGTTTTCCTGCAGCATGTAACGCGCGTCGAAGGAAACGGTGTCGTCCGGGCGAAAGAGCGCGTAATCGCCGCCGCTATCGGGCACCACCTTGCCGTTGAGCTTCGGCCCGGAGAATTCGCCGGTGCCGAGATAGACGCCGCCGCGCCCCGCGCCGCTGGGCATGTTATTGATCGTCTGGACGCGCGAAAAATGGAGCCGCACCTCGAAGGCAAACTCGAGCTTCGGCTCCTTCATCGTGGATGCCACCTGCCCGAACGGCCGCGCATGTATCATGTGTTCCCCTCGCTTCGATTTGTCCGGAGAATTCTTGAGCCCGGTGATGTGATAAAGTCGCTCCGATCTGGGGTTCTGTCAACCGCGGTTGGCGTCGCACGACGGAAGCTTCGGAGGAGTCGAGCATGAGAATCGCCCTGATCGGAGGAACGGGGTACGTCGGCTCGCGGATTCTGGCGGAGGCGCTGCGCCGGGGACACAAGGTGACGGCGATCGTCCGCCACTCGCAGCGCCTGACGCCGCGAAGGAATCTCCGCATCAAGCAGGCGGACGTGCTGCATCGCGACCGTCTTGCGCGCATCCTCAAGGGGCACGACGCGGTAATCAGCGCGTTCAATCCGAAGCGCAACACGCCGGGTCCCGAAGTGTATCAGCGGCACGTGCGAGGACACTGTGCGATCATCGCGGCGGCGAAACGCTCGGGCGTGAAGCGGTTCCTCGCGGTCGGCGGAGCGGCCAGCCTGAAGACGCCCGCGGGCGTGGAGTTTCTCGATTCCCCGGAGTTCCCTGCCGCGTTCGAGCCCTTCCGGCCGGGCATCCGCGGCACGCGCGAACTTTATTATTTGCTCAAAAGGGAGCCGGGGCTCGACTGGGTGTTCCTGTCGCCGTCGGTGATGATCTCTCCCGGCGCGCGGACCGGCAAGTACCGCGTCGGCAAGGATCACGTGCTCTACGACGAAAGCGGCAAGAGCCGCATCTCGCTCGAGGATTACGCCGTCGCGATGCTCGATGAACTCGAGCACCCGAAGCATCATCGCGAGCGCTTCACCGTCGGCTATTAGGCACAATGCTAGTTTTTGTTTTTTGCCTTTGCCTGTATAGCCTTTGGGCGCCGTTTTTGCGACGCGCCGGCTCTTTGTGAATGCGCGAATGCGCAATGGTTTGCAGGTGGAAGCGTGAGCCTTCAGGCTCGCGAAAAGCGGCTCCTAAATGACGGCTTCAGCCGCGGGGTTTTTGCCGCTTACGTCATTCGCAAAAGATGATCACGGAGACCTTCATCATGCCGAAAAAAGCCACGCCTAAGAAACCAAAAGCCAGGCCGCTCACGGTCGGCGATCGCATCGAAATCAACGACCTGCTTGCAAACTACGCGTGGGCGCTCGATACGGGCGACGTGGATTCGTTCGTGGCGTGTTTCACGCCCGATGCCGTGGTGATCGAGGAAGTCTTCGAGGATCCCGATCGCTGGGAGGGCGCCGAAGGAATCCGCAAGCTCGGCGAACACTTCCGCGCCGTGCCGGGATTCCCCGGGCGGCAGCATCATCTGACGCAATCGGTGGTGAAGTGCGACTCGAGCGGCGTTTCGGTTCGCTCGTTCGCGCTCGTCACCGAGTGCCGCGGCGAGCCTCCGTACCTGATCCGCTTCGCAGGGTATTGGGACGACAAGGTCGTCCGCTACCAGGGACGCTGGCTCTTCAAGGAGCGCGTCATTCGCTTGTGGGACGGCGCCGTGCTGGCAAACTTTCCCGGCTACGGCCAGCGCGTCCCGCGGAGACGGCCGCCCGAGCTGGTCGTCAAGCGATCGTGAATTTCGCGCGCTCGCGTGGCGCGCGCGCGGTTCCGATGTAAAATGCCCTCGATTTCAGGGAGATACGCGCTTATGAGAATTCATGTTCTGCGGCTCGCCGCGTTCGCTTGCGCGATCATCGCGTTTTCCGCAACCGCTCGCGCGCAAGCGCCCAAGCCGGTCAAGACGCATGCGGGGCTCGTCCAAGGCACCGTCGAAGACGGCATCGCGGCCTACAAGGGCATCCCCTTCGCGGCGCCGCCCGTGGGGGATTTGCGCTGGCGCGCGCCGGAGCCGCCCGCGCCGTGGAAGGGCGTGAAGCTCGCCGATAAATTCGCGCCCGCGTGCATCCAGGTTCCGGCCCTGTTGCCGGTCTTCGGGATCACTCCGGTTCCGCTCAGCGAGGATTGCCTCTATCTCAACGTCTGGACTCCGGCGAAATCGCCCAAGGACAAGCTGGCCGTGATGGTGTGGATTTATGGCGGCGGATTCACGAGCGGGACGACCCGATATCCTCTTTACGATGGCACGAATCTCGCGAAGAAAGGCGTGGTGGTGGTGAGCGTCGCCTATCGCGTGGGCGTCTTCGGCTTCTTCGCGCATCCGGAGCTCACCGCCGAACAAGGCGGCCATTCCGGCGACTACGGCCTGATGGACCAGATCGCCGGGCTCGAGTGGGTGAAGCACAATATCGCGGCGTTCGGCGGCGATCCCGGGCGCGTCACGATTTTCGGCGAGTCCGCGGGCGGAATCGCGGTGAGCATGCTGGCGGCGTCGCCACTGGCCAAAGGACTGTTCGAAGGCGCGATCTCGGAAAGCGGCGGCAACTTTGCGCCCGCCCGGAAAGACGGCGAAGGCGGCGAAAACATGATTTCGCTGGCCACCGCGGAACACAATGGCGCGGCGCTGCTTTCGAAGCTCGACGTAAAATCGATCGCGGACGCGCGGACCTTGCCGGCCGAAGTGATCGTGAAAGCGCAAGGCGCGGACCTCGGCGCCGCCTGGCCCGATTTCGACGGTTACGTTCTCACGGGCGATCAATACGAACTGTACAAGGCGGGGCGCTACAACGATACGCCGGTGCTGATCGGGACGAACGCCGACGAGGGCGCGCTCTTCACACCGACCGCCACGGTTTCCGAGTTCGAGCAGATGGTTCGCGCCGGCTACGGCGAATATGCGGACAAGATTCTGTCGGTCTACCCCGCAGGCTCCGATTCGCAGGCGCTTCATTCCCAGCGCGACCTTTTCCGCGACACGGCTTTCGCCTGGCACACCTGGACGTGGGCTCGCCTACAATCGCAAACGGGCAAGAGCAAGGTCTTCGTCTACTATTTCGGCCATCGCCCCAACTACCCCGATATGCCGCAGTTCAAGGATTGGGGCCCGGCCCACGGTGCGGAGATCGCGTACGTCTTCGGCAATTTCGTGGACACGGTGCCCGCCAAAGGAAGCGACAAAGAGGTCTCCGAGCAGATTTCTTCGTACTGGGTCAATTTCGCGAAGACCGGCGACCCGAACGGCGCCGGCCTTCCGCACTGGCCCGCGTTCACGGATGCCGCCCAGCAAGTGATGGAACTCGACGATCCGTCGCACGCGATCCCGGCGCCGAATCTCGACAAGCTGAAGGTGCTCGACAGCTACTACGCGTGGCGCCGCAGCCAGGCCGCGGCCTCGACTGCGAACTCCGCGGGCCACTAGAGGCACAAAGCTCTAATGGCGCTGGCGCATCGCGCGCGGCCAGATTCCCTGCTTGCCCGGCGACAAAATACCGTTCGGATCCGCTGCATCCTTGAGCGTCTCGACGAATCGCCGCAGCGCGAAATCGTTGTAGGCGTACTGCTCGCCGATCAGGTCCATGTAGGCGAGGTGCGCGCGGTACTCGCCGAATCCGAGCTTGGCTGCTTCCACTACGAGCGTTTCGCACAAGCGCTTCGCCTGCACGCGATGCTCGTCGCTCTGCTTGTCGTAGAGAATCATCATCACGGAATACAGATGGCGCGCGCCGAATGAGAATCCGCCGTAATAATCGAATCCGTGCGCGTGGCACTGGGCGCCGACCAGGTTCACGAGCTTCGCCGCTTCCTTCCCGGTCGGCGCGACCACGGGCGAAAAACCGAGGTGCCCGCCGTCCTCGCCGCGATATTTCAGCACGCCGAGCGGCATCAGCGACGGAACGCCTGCCTGCGCGCTTTCCGATCCCATCGACGCGACGAGCTCGTCGGTGGGCGTCGCCTTCACGTTGAATTTCTTGCTCGCGAACTTCGCGCCCGGAATCCGGGCAAACGCTTCGCGGGTGATTTTCACCCGCGCGTCCACCAACTCTTCCTGGCCGTACATCCCAAACGTGAGGTTCCACGCGCCGAGGCCGCTTGCGCGCAGTTCCCTGCCGATCACGTCGTCCGGCACGGCTCCGCTGCCCTCGAACCACTGGCTGCGCGCGCCGCGCCGGGAGATCAGCCGGATCGCGTTGCTGAGCACGGCGATGTTCTGGATGATGTCCTCGCGCCGCAGCCGCGCCGTTACGTCGACGATCGCTTCCAGGTCCGACTCGCGCTCGAAATGCATGTCGCACGCGACGAAAAAGTCGGGCTGCGGCATCAGCCAGATGCCCGCCTTGGTCACGATCCCGAAATTCGACTGCATGAAGAGCCCGTCGACCGACGGCCCGTAGCCGCCCTTGAACGATTGCCACGTCTTCGCGCCCGCGAGCGCGCCCATTCCCGTGCGGATCACGTCGCCGTTGGCGAGCACGATTTCCATGCCGCAGATTTTGTCCGAGTGATCGCCGTAGGCGGTGTAGCCGAGCCCCCGCTCGAGCGCGTTGCCGACCACGCTGCCCCAGCCGAGCGCCGGCACCGAAATCCACAGTTTGATTTTCCTCTCGCGGATGTACTCGTAGAGGTCGAAAAACGTCACGCCCGGTTCAATCACGGCGTGGCACAGCTCTTCGTCGATCTCGATTTTCTTCATGCGCCCGAGATCGAGGACGATCGATCCGGAAACGCGCGGCGCCGGGCCGCCGTAGCCGAGATTCTTGCCGCGCGAGACGGTCCACAGCGGAATCTTGTGCTCGTTGGCGATCTTCACGATCGCCTGGATTTCTTCCACCGACGCGGGCCGCAGCGCCGCCGACGGCGCGAATTCGTTCGCATCGCCGGACGCGAACGCAAAGGGATCGCGATACTCAGCCAGCGGCTCGCCGCCGCGCACCACCCACTCGTCGCCGATCGCCCGCGCAAAATCATTCAGCGCGCGCTCGAACGTATCGCTCGACACTCCCGGCGGCACCACTTTTCCGTTAGTTTCATCTCCGGACAAGCAAATCCTCCTCAAAGCGGGTGGCGCGCGAACACGCGCCGTTTAGGGGGTCGGAGCTTCAGCTCCGACAAAAAACGCCGGGCGAAGCCCTTCCTTTGCGTTGCCTTTCTCGCAGCAGGTGTTTTCTTCTGCTGACCGGCAAGCGGACGCGAGCCTACCGGAACTGCATCGTCATCTCGTTCAGCTTCGCCAGCACGGCCGCATCGAGCGTTACATCGAGCGCCGCGATCGTTGCGTCGAGTTGCTCGGCGCGGCTCGCGCCGATGATCGGGCTGGTTACCCAGTGCTGCGCGAGCACCCACGCCACCGAAAGCGTCGCGAGCGGAATCCCCACTTCTTTCGCGAAGGCGTTCAGCGCGTCGACGCCGTCGAAGATTTTGTCCTGCCAGTAGCGGTCCCGATAGAGCGTACCGATGCGGCCGGTATACGCGAACCGCGTTCCTTCGCTCGCCGGCTTCGTGCGGTCGTACTTGCCCGTGAGCAAACCGCCCGCGATCGGATTGAACGGAATCACGCCGATGCCTTCCTCGACGCACAGCGGGAAGAGCTCGCGCTCGAATTCGCGGAAAAGCAGGTTGTAGCGCGGTTGCACGCAGACGAACCGCGCGAAGCCTTTCGCGTCGCTGCGGCCGATGGCGCGCGCCAGCTGATAGGCCAGATAGTTCGAGCAGCCGATGTAGCGCACTTTTCCCGCGCGTACGATGGTGTCGAGTGCGCCGAGCGTTTCGTCCGCGGTCACTTCGGGGTCGTAGCCGTGCAACTGATAGAGATCGATGTAGTCCGTGCCGAGCCGCCGCAGCGACGCATCGATCGCGTCGAAAATGTGGCGCCGGTTATTCCCCGCATGAAACGGCTGCGGCCCGGTCGCGCCGAAGCACTTCGTGGCGATCACCCAGTCGTGCCGCTTCCCGCGGATCCATTTGCCGATGATCTCCTCGGTGCGTCCCGCGCGCTCGAGCCCGCCGCCCAGCGGATACACGTCGGAACTATCGAGGAAGGTGATGCCCTTCTCTGCGGCGCGATCGAGAATCGCGAACGACGTCGGCTCGTCGCACTGGAAGCCGAACGTCATCGTCCCGAGACACAGCCGCGATACCCGCAATCCGGTGTTGCCCAGTCTCACGTGCTTCAATCGAGTGCTCCCTTTGCCCGTTGGTTTCCGCGCGTTCCGCGAAGCTAACGATACTTACCGCGCCCTCGTCCGATGTCAAGCCGCTCGTGCTGCTCGCGCGGTAGTGCTAAGATCGGCGCTCGCAATTCGCCGTTTGGAGCCGCCATGAGCATCGTCGTCACGGGAGCCTCGGGAAGCTACGGCCGCCAGGTCACCGAACTCTTGCTCGAAAAAATTCCCGCATCGGAGCTCATCCTGGTGACGCGGAATCCGGACGCGCTGGCATCGCTGGCCGCGCGGGGAGCGAAAATCCGCTCCGGCGATTTCGACAAGCCGGATGCGCTGGTGGCGGCGCTGGCGGGCGCGGAGAAAATGTTGCTGATCAGCACGCTCGCGGTGGGATCGCGGCGGCAGAAACAGCATCGCGCCGCCGTCGAAGCTGCCGCCAAGGCGGGGGTGAAGCACGTGGTCTACACGTCGAGCGTGGGCATTCATCCGAAGACGCCTTCGCTCGCCTGCTACGACCACTACGTCACCGAAGAGCTCCTGCGCCGCTCGGGCATGGCGTTCACGTTCCTGCGCGACGCGCAGTACGCCGAAATCATCGCCACGATGATCGTCCCGATGGCGGTCCGCATGGGCAAGCTCGTGATGAGCACGGGCGACGGACCGATGGCGTTCGTCTCGAAGAAGGACTGCGTCGCCTGCGCGGCCGCCGTGCTCACGTCGCCCGGGCACGAAGGCGCCGCGTACGAGATCACCGGCCCCGCGCTCTACACCTTCGCCGACGCTGCCGCGCTCGGCGCCGAAATTTCCGGCAAGCCGGTTGCTTACGCGGCCGTGACGCCCGACGAGAAGCAGGCGTTTTTCGACGCAGCCGGCGTCCCGCGCGCCTATGCCGACGGGCTCACGAACGACGACGGAACCGGCGTGTGGGGCAGCGAGGAGATGCTCTCCTACGAGCGCGCGATCCGCGAGCGATACTTCTCGATCTGCTCGCAGCACGTGCAGTTGCTCACCGGGCGGCCGGCGCGGACGCTGCGCGACGTCTTCCTCGCCAACGCCGAAGCGCTGAAGGTGTAAACGATGCCCGCCACTCCCGCCGATTTTCGACGCATCGCGCTCAGCTTTCCCGAAGCCGTCGAGAGCGCGCACCAGGACCACCCCGACTTCCGCGCGGGCGGCAAAGTGTTCGCGACGCTCGGCTACCCAGAAAAAGGCTGGGCCATGGTGAAATTGCCGCCGAAGCAGCAGGTGTTTTTCATCGAAGCCGAGCCCGGGGCATACGAGCCGGCGAAAGGCGCCTGGGGGCTGCGCGGCTCGACGATGGTGCGCCTGCGCAACACCGACAAGGCGAGCCTGCGCCGCGCGCTCACGGCGGCGTGGCGCAACGTCGCTCCGAAAGCGCTCGTGGCGCAATTCGACAAAGCTTCCGCCTAGTACCCTCTCCGCGTCGCGCTCCGCGAAATCTCCCGCCGTTCATCCGATGGATCATCCGCCGATTTAGGCGTTTCGCTGTATCGACCGTCGCAAGGCACATGCCTATCATCTGCCTTGCCGGGCGGGCCCTCCGAGAGACCGGCTTGCCGCTCTTCGCGCAGAAAAAGGAGGTCGACAGTCCATGCCGCTGATTCAGATATTACTGGTGTTGATCGTGGTGGGTGTTCTGCTATGGCTCGTCAACAGCTACATACCGATGCAGTCGACGATCAAGGGGATCCTGAACGCCGTTGTGGTGATCGTCGTCGTGCTGTGGCTTCTCAACGTTTTCGGATTGTTCCATTCGCTGAGCAACATTCGCGTCGGATCATAGCGAAGCGCGCCGATCGACCGCCGTCGCGAAATATCGATAGGGCCGGGACGTCCCGGCCCTTTGTTTTTTGCGGGGATGCGCAACAGCGGCCCACGCCGCCTGCCCGCGCTCGGCTCATGGATTTTCCTGCCTTCCTGAAGTATCTTGGAAGTTCACGCAAACCTCGAGGGAGGCACTCGTTCGATGGCTGACGAAAAGCAAGGAGCGCAAGCCGTGCGCATGGTGAAGTGCGCGAAGCTCGGCAAGGAGCTGCCGGCACTCGACCGCCCGCCGTGGAAGGGCGAGATCGGCAAGCGCATCTACGAAAGCGTATCGAAAGAAGCCTGGGGAATGTGGGTGAACCACTCGAAGATGCTGCTCAACGAGTTTCGCCTCAATCCGCTCGATCCCAATTCGCAGAAAATCATGGAGGAGCAGATGGAGCAGTTCTTTTTCGGCGGCGGGTCGAAGCTCCCGGAAGGCTACGTCGCGCCGAAGCATTAGCGCGGAAATTGCCGTCGCTTTTTGACTCCGCCGGGAGTCTCCTTGTTACTCTCGGCGGGAGGCTTTCGCGTCACAAATGAGCCGGAAAAAGCCGCTTGGGACGCGTTACTCACGGGCCTGAGCTTGAACGTTGGGCTATTTGGGCCGTGCGCCGCTGCTGCCGCCGCCCCCTCCGCTGTGGCCGCCTCCGCCACCGCTGCTGCCGCCGCCCCCTCCGCTGTGGCCGCCTCCGCCACCGCTGCTGCCTCCACCTCCGCGACTTCCTGCGCCGCCCGAATAACCGCCGCTGCGCCCTCCGCCACCACTGTATCCGCGGCTCGAATTGCCGCTGCTCGACCGGGCTGAGCTCCGGCTTCCGCCGCGGTTGCCGCCGCTGACCTTCCCACCTCCGCGCGACGAGCCGCCGCCCGGCAGCCCACTCACCGGTTTGCCGCCCACCCAGTTGTTCGGGATTCCTCCGCCTGCGCCGAGACGCGCGACCAGCACGGGCTTGGCGGGCCCTCCGGGCGCGCCGGAGCGAGACGCGAAGAAGCCTCCTTTCGAATAATCGTAGGTGATGACGGTTTTCGCGTCCTTGCCGCCGACCGGGCTTACGGCTTCCTTGGGCAGCGTGGCTGCGTCGAGCACTTGCGCTTGGATCACCGGGCGCGCCTGCGGCGGAAGAGACTCTGTGATTTCCGCGAACTGCTTGGGCGGCGCTGAAAGGACCTCGACTTTGTCCGATGACTTCACCTGGACGAGCTGAGCGGGCTCGTCCGGCTTGCCGCTGGGCACGAAGAGGCCGTATTTCAAATTGACCGGCTTCTCGCCGTTCTTGTCGAGCGGGCTTCGCGGAACGAAGCCGGTTTTCTTGCCGACTTTCACCCAGCAAGTCGGCGGGTGGTGATGCTTCTTCTTGAAGATCACGAGCTGAAAACCGTGTCCCCGGTGCAGCCAGTCTCCCGAGCGGCACGCGGCCCAGTCCCAGTAATGCGAATATTGATCGAGCAGCGGACGGTAGACCCACTGCTGCTTTTGCGGATCCCATTCCTCAAATTCGGTCACGCTCCTGCACGCCCCGGCGCCAAACGTCCCGCGGACGCGGAAGATCGGCGGAGCGTTCTTGCCGGGCATGGGTGGGCCGGGCGGCGCGCCCGGGGCTTGAGCTTGCGGCGCGCTCCGCGCCACCTGCGCGGCGGCTTGCGGCGCGGGCGAAGAGTTTTGCGCCGGAGTCGAACTCAGCGTCGAGGCGGGCGCGGCAGGAGCGGCGGGCTGCCAGCATGTGCCGTAGGGCGCGCACTGGGAAAACGTCCCGTGCTCGTAGAGGTCCACGAGGCCCGGAACGGGCGCCGAGAGCCCCGACGCTTTGAGCGCGGCCTGCATATCCGTTTGCCGCTGGGCCGAGCGGCTTGCCACCCATTGGTCCCACGCATCGGGCGGCGTGATTTTCGAAGCGTCTTCCACCGTGGGCATCCCCCGGCCGTCGTAGATGACTTTCTGGCCCGGCGTGAGCTGAACGGCGTTGGCACCGTCATGGGTCGCCGTGGTCGCCAGTTGCGGCGTCACCACCATGCCGTCGAGATAGCTGTCGACGCGCATGAAGACGGAGCCGGGCCCATCGATCGTGACGTGATCGGTGCTGGGCGTCTCGAGCGTGAACGAGCCTTCCGCCACCGGATGCAAGTCGATCGTGGCGGTGCCGCCGGCCAATTCGAGGATCGTGTTCGGCGCGCCGTTGAAATCGACGAGCTGCTCGAAGAGCAACGTCGAGTTACCGGCGAGATAGACCACCGACCCATCTTCGAATTCGATTTCGGCTTTTCCCGCTCCCGTCGAAAGGCCGGACCCCTGCGCCACCGGAACGCCCTCTTCCGCCTGCACCCAGGTCTTTCCAATGGCGCCGTCTTTAGCCTTCGAATTCCCTGGAGAAAGCCGGACGTCGCCTTCGATGTGAGCGATCTGAACAACCTCCGGCTGGACGAAGCTCTGCGCCGAAGCGGAGTGCGCGGCCGGAAGAAGCAACAACAAAGCGATCAGAGAAGCAGTGGCGCCCCAGGGCCGGGAAAGGTTCATGGGAAGCCTCCAGCACAACGTGTTGGATTCTGGCTATACGACGAGAGCCTGGAGAGGCGCGTTTCCGGCTTACTGACTTCTTAACAATTCTTGACGCAGCAGAATCCGGGGCAAACACGTTCAATTGCCGGGCTTGTCCTTATTTCAACGTAATCTCCTGATATGCCGAGAAAGGGCGGGTTTGAAACCCGCCCCTACGACCGAAAGGGGGTTGCAGTGAGAATGAGCGTGGGGCACCATCTGGCTGCGGGCAAAGCAGGGCCGGCGAGACACCGGCGCCACGGCAGAGTTGTCGCGCGTGCGCGACAAAACCTCGAAAAACGGAAGCCCCTCGAACATTGAGTGCGCTAAAATAAGGTGTAAGGCCAAAGGAGAATTCGCGCTCGTATGACCGCCGCCTCGAAAAATTCTTTCGCCACCCGCGCAGCCCTCAAAGTTGGAAACGAATCGTTTGAAATTTACCGGCTGGAATCGCTGGCGTCGTCGAAAGTGGGCAACGTCGCCCGCCTTCCTTTCTCGCTGAAGGTGCTGCTCGAAAATCTTCTGCGGCACGAGGACGAGCGGTTCGTCCACGCGGACGACATCCGGGCGCTGGCGGCGTGGGACCCGGGCTCGGCCTCGGGCGCGACCGAGAAAGAAGTTTCGTTCATGCCGGCGCGCGTGCTGCTGCAGGATTTCACGGGCGTGCCGGCGGTGGTCGATCTGGCGGCGATGCGCGACGCGATCCGCAACCTGGGCGGCGATCCGAAGAAGATCAATCCGCTGCTGCCGGCCGAACTCGTGATCGATCATTCCGTGCAAGTAGATCAATTCGGCTCGGCGAATTCGTTTGCGTTCAACGCGGAACTCGAAATGGAGCGCAATATCGAGCGCTACGCCTTCCTGCGCTGGGGACAGAAGAGCCTGCGGAATTTCCGCGTCGTCCCGCCGGACACGGGGATTTGCCACCAAGTGAACCTCGAATATCTCGCGCGCGTGGTCTTCAGCGCGGAGCAGGACGGCAAGAGGTTTGCGTTTCCCGATTCGCTGGTAGGCACGGATTCGCACACGACGATGGTCAATGGCCTCGGGGTGTTCGGCTGGGGCGTGGGCGGAATCGAAGCGGAGGCCGCGATGCTCGGGCAGCCGCTCTCGATGCTGATCCCGGCGGTGGTGGGATTCAAGCTGCACGGACGCTTGCCGGAGGGCGCGACCGCGACCGATCTCGTGCTTACCGTGACCCAGATGCTGCGCAAGAAGGGCGTGGTCGGGAAATTCGTCGAGTTCTACGGCACGGGACTTTCGAGCCTCACGCTGCCCGACCGCGCGACGATCGCCAACATGGCCCCCGAATACGGCGCAACCATGGGATTTTTCCCGGTGGATTCGGAGACGCTCGCGTATCTGCGTTTCACCAGCCGCCACGAAGATCAGGTGAAGCTCGTCGAAGCCTACACAAAGGAGCAGGGCCTCTTCCGCACCGACGAGACCGCCGACCCGGTTTTCTCGGACACGCTGGAGCTCGATCTTTCGAAAGTGGTGCCGACGATGGCCGGGCCGAAGCGGCCGCAGGATAGCGTGCCGCTGGCGCAGGCCAAGTCGGCGTTCGAGAAGACGCTCACCGAGCCGGCGAAGCGCGCGAGCGTGCAAAACAACGGCGACAAATTCGATCTCGCGGACGGCTCCGTGGTGATCGCCGCAATCACCAGCTGCACGAACACCTCGAATCCGTCGCTGATGCTGGGCGCCGGGCTGCTGGCGAAAAAGGCCGTGGAGCGCGGGCTGAGCGTGAAGCCGTGGGTGAAGACGAGCTTCGCGCCCGGATCGAAAGTGGTGACGGATTACATCGAGAAGGCCGGGCTGTGGCCGTTCCTGAACGAGCTGCGCTTCAATCTCGTCGGCTACGGCTGCACCACGTGCATCGGCAATAGCGGCCCGCTCTCGGAGTCGATCAGCAAAGCGATCAAGGACAACAGCCTGGTCGCCGTTTCGGTGCTGAGCGGGAATCGCAATTTCGAAGGACGCATCAATCCGCTCTGCCGCGCGAATTATCTGGCGTCGCCGCCGCTGGTGGTGGCGTACGCCATCGCGGGCCGGATGGATTTCGATATCGTCAACGAGCCGATCGGGCAGGATAAATCCGGCAAGGCCGTCTACCTGCGCGATATCTGGCCGACGCCGCAGGAAGTGGAAGCGACGATGCGCAGCTCGGTGACGAGCGACATGTTCCACAAGGAATACGCGGACGTTTTCACGGGCGACGATCAGTGGCGCGCTCTGCCCGTTCCCGAAGGCGACCTCTACGCGTGGGACGGCAAATCGACCTACATCAAGAATCCGCCGTATTTCGAGGGAATGCCGGTGAAGCCCGGCGCGATTTCGGACCTGCGCGGGTTGCGAGTGCTGGCCGTGCTCGGGGACAGCATCACCACCGACCACATTTCGCCGGCCGGCTCGATCCCGGCCGACAGTCCCGCCGGAAAATATCTGATCGCGCATGGCGTGCAGCCCAAGGATTTCAACTCCTACGGCGCGCGGCGCGGCAATCACGAAGTGATGATGCGCGGCACATTCGCGAATATCCGGCTGCGCAATCAACTGGCACCCGGCACCGAAGGCGGATGGACCGTCCATCAGCCCGGCGACCAGCAGATGACGATTTACGACGCCGCCATGAAGTATCGCGAGGAAGGCGTGCCGCTGCTCGTGATCGCCGGCAAGGAATACGGCTCGGGCTCCTCGCGCGACTGGGCCGCCAAGGGCACGATCCTGCTCGGCGTGCGCGCCGTGCTGGCCGAAAGCTTCGAGCGCATCCATCGCAGCAATCTCGTGGGCATGGGCGTGTTGCCGCTCGAGTTTCTTCCCGGCGAAAATGCCAAGTCGCTCGGCCTCACCGGCCTCGAAGTGTTCGACTTCGAGGGCCTGGCGCAGAACTTCGAGCCGCGAAAGAAAATCAAAGTGCGCGCGCGCGACGCGGCCGGCAAAACCAAAGAGTTCACCGCGCTCGTGCGCGTCGACACGCCCTTCGAGGTCGCCTACTACCAGCACGGCGGCATCCTGCAGTACGTCCTCCGCCAAATGCTGTAATTCCCGCCGGGTCCCGGGCCGCGGGGATTGTTCTTGACGGCCCGTACCGAAATCGGCAATATGTCGCCCACCACACGACGGTAGTGTATTCGCGTGCGTTTCCAGGCTCCGCGCAAACCGCTTCGTTTGCATGGAGTTGCAACCTAAATCGCATTGGGGCTTGGTTAGCCGCCCAGGGGCGACCATGCAAAACCGGGTTCGACTCGTTCGCGCGTGTCTTTTCGTTGCCGCGTTCCTCTCCTTTTCTTTCGCCGTTTTCGCCCAGAACAGCTCCGCTCCGCCGCGCATCACGGTGGCGGTAAATGAATCGCAGCTCACCACGCTGCGTGGAAACACGCATCCCTACGCCCGCGCGGAATACGATCGCGGCGCGGCACCCGATTCCCTGCCGATGGCGCGCATGCTGCTGGTGCTCAAGCGTAGCCCCGCGCAGGAAGCGGCGCTCGACGCGCTGCTCGACCAGCAGCAGGACTCCTCTTCGCCCAACTATCACGCGTGGCTCACGCCGCAGCAATTCGGCCAGGAGTTCGGGGCGGCGGACGCGGACATTCAGACGATCACGCAATGGCTCGAGTCGCACGGCTTCAGCGTGAATCGCGTGTCGAACGGGCGCACCGTGATCGAGTTCTCGGGCACGGCCGGGCAGGTGCGGGACACGTTCCACACCGAGATCCACCGCTACAACGTCAACAATGAGAATCACTGGGCGAACGCGAGCGACCCGCAGATTCCGACCGCGCTCGCGCCCGTCGTCGCGGGCATCGACACGCTCTACAATTTTCCGCGGCACGCGATGCATCACGTGGCGGGGCGTGTTTCACGCTCCAAGACCACCGGCAAGATCGAGCCGGCGGCGCCGCTCTTTACGCTCGGAGGCAGCTGCGGCGTGCCCGGATTGGGTTGCTACGGCGTGACGCCGTACGACTTCGCGACCATCTACAACGTGCTGCCGCTTTGGAATGCGACTCCAGCAACCGACGGCACCGGCGAAACGATCGCGATTGTCGCCGAGACGGACATCGCGGCGACGGACATCAGCAGCTTCCGCAGCTATTTCGGGCTCCCGGCGAATGCTCCCACCGTGATCCTCGACGGAACCGACCCCGGGACGGTGCAAGGCGACGAAACCGAGTCGGACCTCGACGTCGAGTGGGCGGGAGCGGTCGCCAAGGGCGCGACGATCGACTTCGTCGAGTCCGCGACGACCGATGCGAGCCTCGGCGTCGACCTCTCGGCGCAATACGTGGTCGACAACAACCTCGCCCCGATCCTCAGCGAAAGCTATGGCATCTGCGAGCTGTTTCTAGGATCGGCCGGAAACCAGTTTTACAACCAGCTCTGGCAGCAAGCGTCGGCGCAAGGGATCACGGCGCTCGTCGCCACCGGCGACAGCGGCTCCGCCGTGTGCGACCGCAATGCCGGCAATTCGGGCGCGGCGCAGCTTGGACTGTCCGTAAGCGGATTCTCGTCGACGCCGTATAACGTGGCCGTGGGCGGCACCGATTTCTTCGACCTCACCAACGCCGCGAGTTATTGGAGCGGCAGCAATTCCGTGCCGCCGGGCGCGCCCGCCGGTACGCCCGCCACGCTTTCCGCGCTTTCCTACATTCCGGAGACCACGTGGAACGACTCGTGCACCAACGCCGTCTTCGGCAATTTGCTCGGCTACAGCAACAATGCGGAAACGAACTGCAACACCGCCCAGTTGATCGCCAACGGCTTCGTCAATGCCATCGGCGGATCGGGCGGCAAGAGCAACTGCACGACGTACGACGGATCGAGCCCGGCCTCGTGCACCGGCGGCTACGCGAAGCCGGTCTGGCAGAGCGGTTCCGACGGGAAGCGCGATGTGCCGGACGTGTCGCTCTTCGCCGCCTCGGGATCGCCTTCCGGAGCGTTCTACCTGATCTGCGAAGCCGACGCGGTGGACTCGGGCGCCTCGTCGTGTCTCTCGACCGATCCGAGCACCGAATTCCTGGGCGTGGGAGGCACGTCCGCGTCGACGCCCTCTTTCGCCGGCATCATGGCTCTCGTCGATGAAAAGACGGGCTCGCGCCAGGGCAACGCCAACTACATCCTTTACAAACTCGCGGCGCAATCCGGGGCCAGCTGCAATTCGAGCAACGGCGCCGGCACGAATTGCGTGTTTTACGACGTGACCAACGGAACGATCGCGATGCCCTGCGCGACCGGAAGCCCGAACTGCAACACGGCGAATCCCGGCGATCAGTTCGGCGTCCTTTCAGGATACTCCACCGGAACGGGCTACGATCTGGCGACGGGCCTCGGCTCGGTGAACGCCAACAATCTGGTGAAGGCTTGGACCACGGCGAACGCGGCGCTGAAGTCGAGCTCGACTTCCCTGACGCTCAATTCCGGCAGTGCGGTGAACATCACGCACGGCCAATCGGTGCCGGTAAGCATCACCGTCACGGGGACGCCGGGAACGCCGACCGGAAACGTTTCGCTGATCGCGAACACAGGGACTGATGGAACCGAAGGCGTGCAAGGATTCACGCTCAGCAGCGGCGCGGCGAGCGGCACAACCAACGCCCTGCCGGGAGGCTCGTACACCGTGCTCGCGGAGTACGCGGGCGACGCGTCTTTCCACGGCAGCTCTTCCTCCACCACGTCCGTGACGGTGGCTCCCGAGGCCAGCAAGGCTTCGCTCGCCTACGAGCTGCTCGATCCATCGACCGGAGCGGTAACAAACCCGAACTCCACGAGCACGCCTTTCGGCACAGCCGCGCTTTTGCGCCTCAACGTCACAAGCCAGGCCGGCGACGCTTGCCCCAACAACTCGCCCGGCGAGTCCGGTTGCCCTACCGGCAACATCAACGTGACCGACAGCCACAACGGCGGCGCCAGCGCGCCGGTGGGACCTGGCACGTTCGCCTTGAACTCCCAGGGATACGCGGAGTATCCGGCGATCGACCTTCCCGGCGGCACGCACGCCATCACGATGACGTACGCCGGCGATGCCAGCTACAAAGCGCTCTCGCCGGCGGCCACGACCACGCTCACGATTACGCCGCTCACGACCTCGGCGACGATGTCGTTCTTTGGTCCCACCGGCTCTCCGCAATTCATCTTCGGGCAGCCCGAAACGCTCAACGCGAATATTTCGGTGGCGCAGCTCGTGTATTCAAACATCGTGCCCACGGGGACGGTCACGTACTACTCGGGAAGCACGGTAGTCGGAACGGCAACCGTGCTTGGCTCGATCGATCCAACGACCCACGTGGCACAGGCGCAGTCCACCTTGACCATCACCACGCTGGCGCACGGACAGGACAGCCTCACGGCGCACTACAGCGGCGACGCCAGCTATGATGCCGTTACGTCCGGCGCGCAGCTGGTGACCGTCCTGTACTCCACGTCGCTGGTGGTGACGCCGAGCAGTGCCAGCGTCGCGCACGGCGCCTCCGTCACACTCACGGCCACCGTCACGACGAGTCAAACCGGAAGCCCGCCGCCGATCACCGGCACGGTCGTCTTTAGCGCGGGCGGCGCGACCCTGGGCTCCGCACCCCTCGCGGGCGGCCAGGCGCAGCTCACGACTTCAAGCCTGAGTCCGGGGCTCGATGTCATCACGGCGACCTATAGCGGCGACACCAACTACGCCACGTCAAACGGCAATGGCGACGTCACCATCACGTTGCTGCCGACGAGCACCGCGCTGACCACGTCGAACGCTTCGGTCATGCAGGGCGCGAGCGTCACGCTTACAGCGACCGTTACCGCGACCGGAAATCCTCCGAGTCCCCCGGCGTTGTCGGGCACCGTGCAGTTCACGTATTGCTTCACGGATATCTGCGGCGTGGCGATCGGCAGCCCCGTGACGGTGACGAACGGCGTTGCCCAGGTCACGACGAGTTCGCTGCAGGCGAACACGAATACCGTGACGGCCTCTTACAGCGGCGATTTCAATTACGCCGCGTCCGGCGCCACGATTCCGGAGGCGGTAAGTCCCCCACCGGATTTCCAGCTCTCGTCTACGTACAACACCGTCAATGTCGGCGGACCCGGCAACTCTGGAACCATGAATCTCAACGTCGCTTCCGTCGGCGGATTCAGCGGCACGATCAACTTCACATCGTGCGCCGGACTGCCGCCGGAGAGCACTTGCACGTTTTCACCGTCGTCCGTCACCGTGTCGTCCGGCACGCCGAACGCAGGGACGATTGTCACCGTTTATACGACGGCGCCCTCCGCGATCGTGAGTATTCGCCGCGACATTCCGCGCGGAGTCTCGTGGCGGCTGGCGCTGCTATGGGTGGCGCTCGAGCTTCTGCTGATCTTGCGCTTCGTGCGCCGGCGTAGGCCCGCGCTGGCGCTGCTCCTCGTGGCGATCGTGATCGCCTGCGTTTCTTGCGGCGGCGGTGGCAGCGGAGGAGGCGGAGGCGGGGGCGGCGGTTCGAATTCCGGAACTCCCGTCGGAGTCTATCCGAATGCGGTCGTCACGGCGACCAGCGGCACGGTCACGCACACGTTCACCTTCGGGGTCGACGTGGAGAGCCACTAGGCTGGAACGAAAAGGCGCCCGGCCGCTCGCCGGGTGGCGGAAACGCGCCGGGCGTCGTATCTTCGAGGCACATGCGTCTGCCCTCTATCCCGGCGTTCGCCTCGCTTTTCCCGGCAATACCCTCCGGCACGCATCTGACGGCGCTGCTCGTGGTGATCTGCTTCTCGGCAGGGCTCAATGTCTACGCGACGGTGGCGATGCTGGGACTGCTCAGCCACGCGAAGGTGCTGGCGCTGCCGGCGTCGCTGCGGATCGTGGATAGCTGGTACGTGATCGCCATCTGCGGCGTCCTCTTCGTGGTGGAGTTCGTCGGCGACAAAATTTCGATTTTCGATCTCCTCTGGAATGCGATGCACACGTTCGTGCGCGTCCCGGTGGCGGGCCTGCTGACGTACGGGGCCACGGCGCAGTTGCCGGAGTCAGAGCGGATCCTCGCGACGCTCGCGGGGTCGCTGATCGCGCTCGCCGCGCATAGCGGCAAGACGGCGGCGCGCGCCGCGGTATCGCACTCACCCGAGCCATTCTCGAATATGGCGCTGAGCCTGGGCGAAGACGCGCTGGTGGTGTTCCTGATGTGGCTCGCCACCCGGCATGCCTATGCCGCGGCCGCGATTGCGGTTGTGGGCCTCGTCGCGATCGCGATCATGATTCGCTTCGTGGCTCGCGCCATGCGCAGCCTCTTCGGCGAGGCGGAACACGTGGTCGCGCGCAAGGCGTAGCGACCGCTCTATTTTTTCTTCTTGCCGAAGAGACCGCCCAACGCTTTCGCGGCTCCCGCAGCCTGGCCGGCGGTACCCGTGGCGTCGCCGCCGAGGCCCTTCGCCATGTTGCCCGCCATGCCTTTCACGTCCGGGAGGAAGATGGGATTCGACGTGGTGCCGGTCACCGTGAATGGAATGCCCTGCGAATTCTTGCTCCCGCCGAGCGACGTGAGCGCGGACGTCATCGCCCCCATGCCGCCCGCGAGCTTCGCGGACATCTTGCAATTGAGCTGCCCGCTGGCGCTGACGTGCGCGGTTCCGGTGACGGTGCCGATCGACGGGACGATCACCACCAGGTCGTCCGCCTGCGTGCCGCTCGGATCAAAGTGGATCGTCGCGCTCAGCTTCTGAATCTCGGTGTCCGAGCCGCCGCCTCCGCCGCCGCCCAGACCGGTGAACGACGAAAGCGCGCCGAGCTTCGACTTCAGGTTGAATCCGGCGAGCTTGCCGTTCGAGAGATCGACGGGGCCAGTCACCACGATCTTGTCGACCGACCCGGTGATGTCGAGGTTCAGATTCAGGCCGCCGCTCGTCAGCGACGCGCCCGATGGCAGCGTCACGCCCACCGCCGGTAGAACGCCTTCGAGATCCTGCACGGGCATGCTCTGCCCGTTGAGCTTCATGGCCACTTTCGTGGTCGCGCCGGAGGTGTCGTACGTCCCGGTGAGATGCGCGACCGCGTTGCCGATGTGAACGTCGCCGGTATTCAGCACGCCCGATTCTTTCTTCAAGTTGTACGCCGTGTCGTAGTCCACGTTCACCGGGACCTTCGACGGCGAGCCGCCGGCCACCGCCTTGATCTTTTCGGCCTTCAGCGTTCCCTTGGAGGTCATCTGCTGTCCGTCGGATGCGAGGTCGCCCGAGAAATCGATCAGCCCGGCGAGCCCGGAAGAGGCGTCGACGAACCCGGTGGATGCCAGGTCGAGGTGCTGGACGTCGATCGTCGCGCTGAGCGGCGTGAGCGAGGCGTCCGCGGCGTCGATCGGGCCGGCTTTGCCGTCCACTTTGATCGAGCCATCGCCGGGAGTCTTCGCCGAGAACTTGAACGGAAACTGCGAGGTATACGACAGGTCAGAGGCCTCGAGATCCATGTCCTGGTAGGTCTGCGTCTTCCCGCCCGCACCCACCGTGCCCACCACCATGGTCCCGTTTTCAAGCTTCAGCTCCGCGACCGAGAAGTTCGCGGGCGCCGACGAGGTCGACGTGCTGGCCTTGGCCTGGCCACCAGCGCCGAGACTCGAGAAATTCCACTTGCCGGAGGGCGACCGCAGAATCGAGACGCTGGGCTCGGTGATGGTGAACGAGCTCACCTCGAGCCTGCCCGAGAAGATCAGCGGCAGCAGCGCGACCCCGGCTTTGAGTTGCTTGGCCTGGAGGAAGGGCGAATGGCTGAAGGCGGGGTCGTCGGCGACCACCAGGTTGTCGACGTCCACGCTGCCCGAGAGGATCGAAAGGCCGATATTGCCGATTTCGACCTTGCGGCCGAGCGCGTCCGAAAGCTTGCTCTCGAGCGTCGGCTTGAACCGGTTGACGTTAATCACAAATGGTAACGCGATGACGATCACCAGCAACACCAGCACGATGATTCCGGCAATCACGAGGGGCTTCTTCATGGGCGAACCTCCGGCGGAGACCTCGGCAGGGCGCTTTGGCGCCCCCAGGGAGGCATATCATAACTCCCGCCGCCCGCGCCCAGCGCAAGAATTCTGCGGCCCTCCGGCGGGCGTCCCGCATCTCATCCTGCGTGCGCTTCCGATCCTACGTGCAGCGATCGGGCGCGCGATTTAGGGGCGAGTAAGGGATTTCTCGACGGAGTTCTAGGGTCAATTGCGGATTGGCTCTGAGGAGAATCTGTCAGATTCTGGTGTTTCCAGTTTTTCTATCGGTTCAGCTTCCGGGAGGCCAAAATGAACACCCCTTGGCAAATAATGGTAGCTTCTTCCGATCTGGAGAACCGCCGCAGTCTCGTATCCATCCTCGACCGGCAAGGCATCGGGACGTTCTGCGCTTCGAACGTCAGCCAGTGCCGCGAGATACTCGACAAGCAATACGTGGGGCTGGTTTTTTGCGACCGCTCGTTCGCGGACGGCGATTACCGCGACGTGTTGGACGCCGCCGCCAGCAGAAAACCGGGTGAAAAGGCTCGGGTTGTGCTGCTTTCGGCGCCTGCCGATCGCGAGCAATACCGCCGCGCGAAGGAGCAGGGCGTGTTTGAAGTGATCAGCACCGCCTGCCGTCCCACGGACGTCGAGTGGATGGTGATTCAGGCGCGGCGTGACGAGCAAAGGCGCGGCGCCCCGTTGCTTTCGGCCGCCGGCGCCGGCCCTATGCACGAGCGCAGCCGTGGCGCCAGCGCCTGACCCGAGGCCGCCATGCGCACCGCTCTCATCGGATTATTCGACACTTACGGCGCGGCGGAAGCCGCCGTTCGCGATCTTGAGTTCGCCGGATTGGTGGGCGAGGAGATCGACCTCATTGGCGACGTCGATCGCGACGCTCGCGCCGAGGCCCTCGGCTTCCAGCCGCACGAGAAGATCGGCGAACGGATCTCCGCTCTATTCAAGGGCTTGCGCAAGTCCGGCACGAAAGATGAATCGGTGCACGACGACGTGGGCGATATGCCGGACTACATCGGAGAGCAGGAGTTCTACGCCACGCACGTGAAGAAAGAGGGAGCGATTCTCGTCGTTCGTCCGCCCAGCCGCCCTCTCGCCGGGCTCGCCGAGGCGATTCTGAAGGATCACGGCTCCAAAACCCGCGACGGCAAGGCGGGCGTGCTCGCCGCCGAGGAACAGGATCGTCCCCAGCAGCGCGCCCACGGCGCGGTATAGCCGTATAGCTCTCCGCTTACCTTTGCGCCTGCGCGTTCCGCTCGGCGCAGCTGACGCACACGCGGGCCCACGGCAGCGCTTCGAGCCGCGCCTTGGGTATCGCGATGTGGCAGACGTCGCAAACGCCGTAGTTCCCCTGCTTGATCCGGTCGAGCGCCGCTTCCACCTCGCTCAACGTGCGGCGCGAACGTTCGAGCGCCGCCGCCGCCCAATCCTTCGAATAATTATCGATGGCGATGCCGCCCTCGTCTTCGGGCTCGCTTTGCGCCGAAACGTCGCCGAGCAGAACCCCGATTCGCGCCTCGAGTTCCCGCTTGCGGGCGAGGAGCGCCTTCTCGAAATTGTCGTTCGTGCGGGCCGTCGAGGCCTTTTGTATTTTTATCGCGGCAGTATGGCTCATGGTTTATGCACCTCAATCCTTCTACAGGTTCCGCGGCCGGCTTATGCAGCGAAAGCCGGTCGGACCGAAATCACTTCGACTCTGCTTAGACTTCGCTCGACTTCGGACGGTGAGCATAGTTTCTCCCGGCCTATTGGCAAATCCGGCCAGTCCTGTATAGGTGACTCGGATTCGATGTAGCTTGCCTCACTTTGGATGCAGACAGCGCGCGGAGTCGCGGAGTTCGCTGCCGCACGGCGCTCGCAGGCGCACGCTCGCCGCTCTTCTGCGGTCCGCTAAGCGATTTCGTTCCGCGATATACCCGCTCGCCCCGATTCCGCCGGAATCGCGCGCCTTCCTAAAATTATCGGGTCATGCGGATACATACCCGATCGCTCCAGGAGCTTTTGCATCATGCGAATCTTGCACTTTGTTTTGGGACTCGGCCTTCTTCTTGGCCTCGCCGGCGCCGCCACCGCGCAGCAGGTGACGCGCGACTACGACCATCACGCCCATTTCGAGCAGTACCATACGTTCATGTGGATCCGGCAGCCCAACATGTCGAACCCACTCGCGAAGCAGCGCGTGGTCGACGCTGTCAACAACGCTCTCACCGCCAAGGGCTGGCAGTCGGTCACTTCCAACGCGGACGTGGGCATAGTGGCCAACGGCGCGATCCGCCGGCGCCAAACCCTCAACACCTTCTACAACGGCTTTCCCGGCTGGCGCTGGGACTGGGGCGGCATGTCGACCACCACGGTGAACACCTATAACGTCGGTACGCTCGTCGTCGACCTCTTCGACACCCACACGCACCAGGCCATCTGGCGCGGCACCGCCACCGACACTCTTTCCGAAAAGCCGGCCAAGAACGCCGACAAGATCCGGAAGGCGGTCGACAAAATGTTCAAGGATTTCCCTCCCAAGTGAGCATCCAATCACCGCGGGGGTTTTGAGCCGGATTTCTACGGGAGGCACATGTGAAACGCGCACATCGGAGTTCCGACCGCAGCCATCGCCGCGGCGGCAAGCGCTGGGTCGCCGCCGTCAAGACGGACTCGACGCATCCGCCCGCGGGCCTCTTCACCAAGAACGCATCAACCATCGCGCGCGTGCTCGCATCGAAGAAAGTGTCGCCGAAGGGACCTCAATCGGGCATGCGTATGCTCAACTACTTCATCAATCGCGGAGGACGCGGGCTTTCGCGCTCGCGGCGCGCCGAGCTTACGAGGGCGAAGTCCCTGTTATCGAAACGCATCGCCCGCAGCAGAGCCCGCTGAGCTTTTGTGGCGCTCGCTCCCGGCGCGGGATCGGGTTCCGGACGGCCTCAACCGAAACGCTATAATGGGACCGATGAGAATCCTACTATTCAGCGGCAAGGGCGGCGTCGGCAAGACCAGCCTCGCGGCCGCCACCGGCGTGCGGCTTGCCGAACTCGGCCACCGCACTCTCGTGATGAGCATTGATCCCGCGCACAGCCTCGCCGATTCCTTCGACCTCGGCGCCGATCTCTTTCACTCGCAGACCTCCGACCCCTTCCCCATCGACGACCGCCTTTCGATTTTCGAGCTGAACATCCAGAAAGAGGTCAAGCGGCACTGGCAGGAGATTTCCTCCTACGTCACGTCCGTGCTGCGTACCACCGGCATCGGCGGCGTCGAGGCCGAAGAGCTCGCGATCTTGCCCGGCATGGAAGAGCTCAGCGCCATGATGTACATCAACCAGTACCGGCGCGAGCAGCGCTACGACGTGATCGTCCTCGACGCCGCTCCCACGGCCGAGTCCATGCGCTTCATCAGCATGCCGACCACTCTCGACTGGTACATGAAGCATATTTTTCCGTTTCAGCGGAATCTGCTCAAAGCCGTGCGCCCCATCGCCAACCGCGTCGCTCCCTTCGAGCTGCCCACGGACAATTACTTCGCCAACATCCGCAACCTTTTCGAGAAGCTCGAGGGCGTCGACGACCTGATGGAGGACCCCAACACCACGAGCGTGCGCCTGGTGACCAACCCCGAGAAAATGGTTCTCCGCGAGACGCAGCGCGCCTTCGTCTACTTCTCGCTGCACGGCCTCACCGTGGACGCGGTTATCGTCAACCGGCTGCTCCCGCGCGCCGTAACCGACGCGTGGTTCGCCGAATGGCACACCTCGCAGGAAAAAGTGCTCGACGAAATGGAGGAATATTTCGCCCCGGTGCGCGTGCGCCGCGTTCCGCTCTTCGCGCACGAGGTCCTCGGAAAACACCGCCTCCGCGAACTCGCCGCCGTGCTGTATGATGAAGGCGAAGACCCTGCCGCGGTCACCCGGACGGAAAAGCCTTACACGTTCGGCAAGACGGACGGCGTCTACGAAATCCGGATGCTCCTGCCGTTCGCGGTGAAGGGTGAAGTCGGATTGTTCAAGAAGGGCGACGAGCTGGTCGTCGAAATCGGCACGCTCCGCAGGCATATCGGGCTGCCGCGGTCGATGGCCACGCTGCTGCCGTCGCGCGCGAGGCTCGACAATCGCGTTCTCACAGTCGAGATGAAGGAGACCCCATGAGCCCTGAATCCACACCCAACGTCGCGGGCGAGGCCCCGGCGAGCGGGCGCTGCGTTTGCCAGGAGTTCCTGGATCACGTGGGAAAGGTTCTTGCCGTTTCGCCCGAGGTGAAGCAGCATCTCACCAATTCACGCGTCGAGTTCCTCAAGGCGATTCGCGCCGTGCTCGATCAACGCATCGAGCATCTTTCGCAGAAAGCGCAGCAGGGATCGCGCATCGCGGTCGAGTAGCTCGCGCCCCGGCAATCCCGTGGTCCTGCAGGGGCGCTGCTTGCTGCGCCCGGGACTCATGTGGCACAGACAATCCTGTCTGTGCTTCTGGCGTTAGACCCACTCCCCCGCGCGCATCACCGGCTCGGAATTCCCGGCCGCCGTAACGCCGTCCACATCGATTTTGTTCGACCCGATCATCCAGTCGACGTGAATCAGGCTGCTGTTGGCGCCGCGAGCGGCGAGCTGCTCGGGCGTGAGGCTGTCGCCGTCCTTGAGACACGTGCTGTAGGCCTGGCCGAGCGCGATGTGGCAAGCGGCATTCTCGTCGAAGAGCGTGTTCATGAACAGCAGCCCGCTTGCCGCGATCGGCGACGAATGCGGCACGAGCGCCACTTCCCCCAGCTTGCGCGCGCCTTCATCCGTCTCGATCATGCGCTGCAGCACCTGCTCGCCGGTCGCCGCGTGCGCTTCGACGATCTTGCCCGCCTCGAACCGCACGGAAATGCCTTCGATCATCGTGCCCTGATACGACAGCGGCTTGGTGCTGGTGACGCGCCCCTCCGTGCGATCCTTGTGCGGCGTGGTGAACACTTCCTCGGTGGGCATATTCGGGATGCAGTAGCGCCCGTTCTGTGCCGTGGTGCCGCCGCCGAGCCAAAGATGGCCATCGGCGAGGCCCACGCGAAGGTCGGTACCGGGCCCGCGGAAATGCAGCGCCGCATAGCGTTTCTCGTTGAGCCGGTCGGCGCGCGCGTGCAGGTTCGCGTCGTGCTCCTTCCAGGCCGCGACGGGATCGGGTTGGTCCGCGCGCGAGGCCGCGAAGATCGCTTTCCAGAGCCGCGCGAGCGCTTCCTCCGGCGCCAGATCGGGAAACACGGCGGCCGCCCAGGCGGGCGTCGCGCAAGCGCAGATCGTCCAGTTGATTTCGTGCCGCGCGATCAGCTCGAGCGCCGGGCGGTATGCCTTCGAGGTCGCGCGATTCACCCGGCTCACCTTCTCGGGGTCTTCTTTCGAAAGCAGCGAAGGATCGTTGCCCGCGATGGCCAGGCGCGCGGCGCCGCTGCGGTAGGCGGCCGCCATCCCTTCGTAGAGCCACGCCGGCGCGGCGTCAAAACTCTTGTCCGAGCCGTAGCGAAACCGGTAGAGCGCGGACTCCTCATCCGCCAGCAGCGACGTGACGAGCGACGCTCCAGCTTTGTACGCATGCTGCGTGATCAGCCGCGCCAGCGGCACGGCGTCCAGCATCGCGGTCATCACCATCTCTTGTCCGGGCGCGATTCCCAGCCCCACGCGCACCGCCACTTCGGCGAGCCGGTCGAGATTCTTTGCGAATTCAGGTGTCTGGACGAACGAGCCCTTGGCAAACGCGGTCGTTGAGGTCATGCGTACATTATCCGCGTGGCGCTCGGTGTTGACAATATTCCGAATCGCAGTCATCTCCTACCACGACTTTGCGCTTCACCCGCACCTCGTCTATCACCGCGAGACAATGTGCCTTGAAAACTCGCACCGATATCTTCTTCATGTTCTCCAGACAACCCTTCAGTCAGTCGATCGGCCAGGCTTCGAATTGAGCCGGCAAAAGCGGCTCCCGCAGCATACTTGCAATTCACAGACTACGCCATTATCGTTGCTGCCACTCAGACCCTGATGAACGACGCCATAACGCCGACCAACATTACTGCTGCCGCGCTGGTAATGCAGATCCTACTCGTCTCAATCATTTATATCGGCATTAGGATCCTAATGGCTCAGAATCGCGAATTGTCTAGCAGGTCGTTAAGGTGGCACCTCGGTTGGATGGTTACACTGACGCTTGTGACGGTCGCGTTACTCTTGTTTTCGGACTCTCTTGCCGGCGTTTGGAAACCTCTTTTTGGTCAGACCTATTTCCCTCTCGTAGGATCATCGCGGGCGCTCCTGTGGGTACTGCTTATAGACATAGGCTGTACGGCGTGGATTGTCCTGCAGACAGGAGGCAGTCACCGGAGCCCCTTCACAACGATCTACTTCATGCTACCCCCAATTGCTATCTTCCTGCGGGAGCACACTGGTCGCGTTATCGTCTATACTTTCTTGGTTGCTTTCCTATTTTCGGTCGGCATGGAAGAGCAACCGAGCGAGGAAATGAATGTGAAGGCAGCTTATTGGTTCGTGTCGGTTGCTTCGTTTTGCTTAACAACATTCATCGGCTTTATCACGCGACCTCACTAAGGCTGCGAAGTCGGAGCAGCAATCCCACAGATGACTGGCGGAAGGCGCTCGTTTCCGAAAGCGAATGTTGTATACTGTGATCCTCCGCTGGCGGGTGGTGTAATCGGCAACACGTCTGGCTCTGAACCAGAAGACTCTAGGTTCGATTCCTAGCCCGCCAGCCAATTCTGCCTGCGCGAGTTGTGCCGCACTTACGGCGCTCGGTCTTGTTTTTCCGTCACGCACCCAGACCTTCCGGTCTGGGCCAACTTCTGTCGCACCTCCGGTGCTGGGATTTGAAATTTTCGAAGAGACGCCCTTTAGCAGGAGCCGGAGAAGTCGCTACGAAGGCAAGAAGGGGGGGGTTGAAACCCGTCCCTACGGCGCCGCGATACCCGGCATGTTTCGACCGAACTCCCCTTATCCGGGAAGCCGCGTATTCCGTCTGTCCCGACTCCAAGAATTAAGTCGAACTTTCAACAGAGAATCGCTACGGCGCCCCGACACAGGGATGGGCTCCGGCGCGGCCGCGCGAAGTCACCTTCGATCGGATGAGACTGGAACTAAACGCTTATTGCGAACGCGGAATTCGCGGCCGCGCCAATGGATCCGTTGCGGCACGAAGCTCGCGATCCACACCACGAACGCAAACGCGTCGCGCACCGGCAGCAACCACTGCTTGCGGCGCACGAGGTCGTCGCGCATTCCCCGCGCCCCGACGCCCAGCGCCACCTCGACGCGCAGCAGCGAATACGCCGCGGTGAACGCCAGCGCCCCCTGCCACGAATCCGCCAGCAGCATCCCGGCGATCGCCCACGCCAGCCCCTGCGTGAAAATCAGCCCGAGATGTCCCCAGGGGCGCGAATAGCGGATCGCGAGATTCCAGCGCAACTGGTGGCGGAACGCCTCGCCCAGCGTTTGCCACGGATAATCGATCGCCACCGGAAACGGGCTCAGCTCGATGCGATAGCCGTTCGCGGCGATGCGGTTGCCGAGCTCGTAGTCGTCGCAGAGATAATCGGCGAGCGACTCGAATCCGCCGATTTCCTCGAGGCGCTCTTTCGTGGTGGCCATCACCGCGCCCAGCATGAAGTCGAGCCTGCGCCCGCCTCCCATCCACGCCACCAGCACGCCGGGAGCGAAATCCGCCGTGTTGCCCAGAGCTTCGAGGTCGGCGGCGAACGAGCCGTCCGTCAGCCCGCGGTAGAGGCATGTGACGCCCCCGACCTTTCTGTCGCGAAACGGCCCGACCGTGGCGCGCAGGAATCCGGGATCGACCCGCACGTCGCTGTCGGTGACGATCAGCACGTCGTGACGCGCTTCCCGCGCCATCCGCGCCAGCTTGTTGACCTTGTCGCTCACGCCGACCGGCTCCGCGCCCATCAGCAGCCGGATCGGACATTCCGGAAAATCGCGCATCACCTTTTCGATCGTCGGAATCGCCGGTTCGCTTTCATCGGTGACGCAGAAGAGAATTTCGTAGTCCGGATAGTCCTGGCGGCAGAAACTCGCGTAATTTTCGTAGGTCTCGCGGTCGAGCCCGCGAATCGGCTTGAGGATGCTGACGGACGGAGTGTACGGGTCGCGGTCGAACGGGACTTCGCCCGGACGCAGCGAGGGCCCGCGAAAGAATTTCCCGGCGGCGACGATCGCCACCGCGTAGAAGAAGAAGGGGGCCGTCGCAAGGAGTATGAGCGCGTCGCGAAGCATCGGCCAGGCGGTCATTGCGGTCCGCATTCGGCGAGAAGGTATCTCATATCGCAACGGCACGAGCCACACAATCATGTGCCGCGCCTCCGGCGCTCAGGCGCCGTGCCCTTCCCTCTGCAAGTGGTGGCCGGCGCGACGAAGAAGCGCCGATCGCGACCCGCCGGCAGGCGCGGATTGGCGGTCCCAGGTTGCCTCAGCCTTTGCCGAGCGCCACCAGCGCCACGCCGATGCACACCAGCAGCACGCCGAGCCACCGCTGCGGCGTCACGCGTTCGCCGAGAAACCATCGGCCGCCCAGGGTTCCCACGGCGTAGCTCAACGCGGTCGCCGGAAACACGAAGCTGGCCTTGGCCACCGACAGCATGCCCAGCAGCGAGAAAAAGCCCGCCGCCATCAGCGTGATGCCGATCCAGAACCACGGCACCCGCATGGCGCGGCCCATCGCCCGCGCGATCGCGTGCGGCCGGAAATCGGTCACCTCGCCGATCGTCTTCATCGCGCGCGACATGCACATTTCGCCGCACGTCCCCGGCACCACGATCAGGAAATAGAGGATTCCGGCGGTGAACACGATCAGTGCTGCTCCGTGGTCCGCGGATGGGTCTGGCCCACCACGAAAACGCCGAGGCAGATCAGCGCGACGCCCGCCCATCGGAGCGGCCGCACCGTCTCATGGAGGACGAAACGCGCGAGCAGCGCCACCACCAGCGTCGAGATCGACGACGCCGGCAGCACGTAGCTGTAGTCCGCCCACGAAAGCACCAGCATGTAGGCGACGAAAAACGCGAGCAGCAGCCCGATGCCAATCCATACCGTGCCGGAGGTGAACGCGTCGAAGAAAAAATGGAAAAGCTCGGCGGGCATCCACCCGGGCATGGCTCCGATCTGCTCCATGCCCTTGCGGAGAAAAATGTCGCCCAACGGGGCGACGGAAACCATGATCACGATCAGGATGACGGTTTTGAGATGCAGGCCCTGCGACGAGGTCATGCCTCTTGCGACTCGCCGGTGACTCCCACAGACGGCGGGTTCATGGGCGGCACGGCGACGAGAGCTTTTTTGTCCACTCCCTTGCGGGTGCGCGCGACCTTCACGCGATCGGCGCGCAGCTTCAGGAAATCGACCGCCTCGTGGTAGAGCCGCTTGCGCTCGTGCGAATCCCAGAGCGCGTCGCGCACGATGCGCCAGGCGACTCGCGGCCGGAAATAGTAGCTGTCGTAGAAGCGGTTCACGGCCTCCACCATGTATTCCTTCGAGAGGCCGGGATATTCGAGGTGCGGCAACTGGTGGCCGCCATCGTCGGTGATCGCTTCACCGGCGAGAAAGCCCTCGCGCGTGCCCTTGTCGTAGAGCTCCGTGCCGGGATACGCGTGGGCCATCGAGACCTGGATCGTCTCGCAGTCGAGCTCCTTCGCGAAGGTGATGGTCTTCTCGATGGTGTCCTTCGTTTCGCCGGGAAGGCCGATAATGAAGTCGCCGTGAACGTGGATGCCCACCTTCTTGCAGTTCTTGACGAAATTGCGGCCCATCTCGAGCGTCTGGCCCTTCTTGATGTTCTTGAGAATCTGCTCGTCGCCCGACTCGAAGCCGACGATCAGCAGGCGGCAGCCCGCGTCGGCCATGGCTTTCAGCGTCTCGTAGTCGCCATGCACGCGCGCCGTGCACGACCACCGGAAGCCCACCGGCTTGAACTCCTTGCAGAGCGCGACGACGCGGTCCTTGCGGATATTGAACGTGTCGTCGTCAAAAAAGAATTCCTTCGCCTGCGGAAACATCTTGTGCGCCTGCCGGAACTCCCGCGCGACGTTCTCGACCGACCGCTGGCGCCACTGGTGGCCCGAAAGCGTCTGCGGCCACAGGCAGAAGGTGCACAGCGCCGGACATCCGCGCGTGGTGTAGAACGACACGAACGGATGCAGCAGGAACGGCACGTTGTAATTCTCGATCTTCAGATTCTTTTCGTAGACTTCGGTGGCAAACGGGAGCGCGTCGAGCTCGTCGGTCTGCATCAGCGGCCGCGTGGGATTGTGAACGATCTGGCCGTCTTTCACGTAGCTGGCGTTGCCGATTTCGGAAAGCGGCATGCCGTTCGCGTATTCGACCACGGCGTGATCGAATTCTCCGCGCACCACGAAATCGATGTCGGAGCTCGCGAGCAGGCTTTCCGCCGGCTTGATCTGCACGTGCGGCCCGACGAAGGCGATCTTGAGATCGGGCTTGGCCTCTTTCATCGCGCGGGCCATGCGCAAGTCGCTCAGGAAACCCACCGTCGAGGTGAAAAGAACGATGAACTCATAATCCTGCGCGGTCTTGATCACTTCGGCGGGCGGAATGTGGTGCGGCGGTCCGTCGAGCAGGCGGCTTCCCGGCAGCATCCCGGCCGCGTAGGCGAGCCATACCGGATACCAGTACGACTCAATCTCGCGCGTGGCGGGCCAGCGGGACCCTGCTCCCCCATCAAACTTTTCGAAGCTTGGCGGGTTCAACAACAGAGTTTTCATTACGGACGGCATCAAATCCCCCTCAGGTTTTGCGAGACACAGCTCACGCGTCCTTTATTTTACTGTAATTCACAAGCCAACTAAAGCTACCTTTTCGGATGCAACTCATTGAAAAACCTTGGCTAATTGCCCGGTCGCCTGCAGAAGGTTGAGCTGGGCCTGCTGCCGGGCGAAATCGGCGTCGAGGAAGGCGAGCCACTTGTCGCTCTCGTCGAGGCGCGCCTGCTCGATATCCTGCAGCGTCTCGTTTCCCTGGTCGAACTTGGCCTGCAACTGCTGCAAGGTTTCCTGCGAGAGCTGCAGGTCTAGGCGGGCCACTTCCCGGCTGGCATCGAGCTCGCGCACGCTGCGCGCCTTCTGCTGCACGTCGAGCCGGACCTCCTGGCGCTTGTTGCCGAGAAGCAGCTCCGCTTCATCCAACTGGCTCTTGGCCAGCGCGACGTTCGCCGAGGTTTTCGCGGCGAAAAGCGGGATGGTGATCTGGACGCCGACGTTGACGTTGTTGCGCTCGAACTTGTTATAGAACTCGCCGTAATTATTGAATTTGCTCAGGATCGCGTACTGGCCCACGATATCGACCGTCGGGAAATAGCTGAGATGTGCGCCGCGCAGAATATGCTGGCGCGCTTCGCGCTCGTTTTCGGCTTCGGCGACGCTGCGGTCGCTCTCGAGCGCCATCTCTTCCAGGTTCGCCTCGGTCTGATCGACTGCGAACGACGGCTCCTCCTGCTGGGCCTGAATCGACTGGGTGTCCGGGATGCCGGTCAAATCGCGGATTTCGGCCTCGAGCGTTTCCTCGCGATCTTCGAGCTTGATGGTTCGCTCCTCGACGCGCGCCAGGGCGAGTTGGCTGCGCGTGACCTCGATCGGCAGCTCCTGGTTCGCCGCCAGGCGTTCCTGAAGAGCCTGTAGAATCTTCTCGGCGCTGGCGCGTTCGGTGTGCATCAGGTCGAGCGAATGCTGCACTTCGGCAAGCTCGAGATATTCGCTCGCGGCGCGGACGATCACCTGGTCGCGGACCCGGTCCATATCGATCTTCTGATTCTTCGCGCGGTCTTCGGCCGCTTTCTGCTGGCCCTTGAGCAGCGGGTTGAAGACGGTCTGCTGATAATCGAGCTGAAAGACGGAAGGAGCCCCGCCGCCCGGCAGCGACGGAAACCCGTGCGTGTAAGCGAGGCCCGCGCCGGTATAGAGATTGGGGCGGAAAGCGGCGCGATCGACGCCCGCTTCGTCGAGGGCGAGATTGTAGTCGACGCGCGCGAGCTTCAGGTCGCGGCTGTTCTGCAGGGCGAGCGCGATCGCCTGATGCATAGTCAGAGTTTGCGCGTCCTGCGCCGAGGCGGCCGCCCCGAAGCACGACGCGGCGATCGCCGCCGCGAGAAACGTTCGCGCCCCCATCTCCTTGAGTCTCATTGGCATCTCACACCGCTATTCGTAATGCAAGGATCGCGCGGGTTCGAGGCCCGCGGCCCGGTTCGCCGGCAAGTAGCCGAACAAAAGTCCCGTGGAGCAGGATACGACGAATGCCAGCAACACCGAAACCCACGACACCTGAACGGTAACGTCGCCGACATCCGGAATGAACGCGATCAGGAAATTCAGCAGCAGGGGAATGGCGATGGCGATCACGATCCCCGCGAGCGCGCCGGTGCCGCTGATCACCATCGCCTCCATCAGGAACTGATAGCGGATGGCGTCGCGCGTGGCGCCGATGGCCTTGCGAATGCCGATCTCGCGCGTTCGCTCGGTGACCGTGACCAGCATGATGTTCATGATGCCGATGCCGCTGATCACCAGCGCGATCAGCGCGACCAGCACCAACACCACCGTGAGCCCCCAGGCCACGTTGCGCGCCGTTTCCAGAATCCCGCTCAGGTTCTCGACCCGGTATTGCGCGCCCGGGCGGTGGCGGCTCGCCAGGATTTCCTGGACGTCGCGCGTGACCGCAGGAACGTCTTCGGGGCTGTCCGCGCGCGCGTAGAGGACGTGGAAGTAGTCGCTTCCCGTGTACGACTTGAGCAGCGAAAACGGAATCAGCACGGATTCGCTGGTGATTTCGGATTCGCCGAGCGTGGCCACGCGCTCGCGGAACACTCCGATCACGGTGTAATGAAGCTCCCCGACCTGCACGTCCCGGCCGACCGGATCGCCGAACGGTGTGATGCGGCGCGCGAGCTTTTCGGTCAGCAAACACACCTTGCTGCCCGACGCCAGATCGTCCTGATCGAAATAGCGTCCCGCGACCACTTCGAGATTGCGGATCTGCTGGAAGCCGTCGGTGACGCCGACGAGATTCACCACGTGATCGCGCCCGGCGATGTCCATGGTCATCGACAGCCAGTTGGATCCGGCCGTTTCCGTGACGAGCTGGGGGAGCCCTTCCTGCACGGCGGCGCGATCCGCGGGGGTGATCCGGTCTGCGTAAACGACGGAACCCTGCCCCGTCTCGACGAGGCGCGCGTAAACGAGGTTCGCGCCGATGCCTTCGATCTGGGCGAGGATGTAGCGCTTGCCGGAGAGGGCGATCGTGACGACAAGGACGATGGAAGCGGTGCCGATCACGACGCCGAGCATCGTCAACACCGAGCGCATTTTATTCGCGCGGAGCGCCTGCATGGCGAGCTGGAAAATCTCGCCCCACAAAGCCATCGTGTTCTTCGCGCTCTCCATGACGAGATTCGTTTTCGATGCGCCGCCGGCCGGGAATGACCGCTCCGCGCGGAATGGACGCGGCTATTGCGAGCTATTGCCGAGCTTATTGAGGCGCTCGCGCGCTTCCTTGGATCGCGGATTGATTTGCAGGGCGGCGCGATACTGCTCGGCCGCGTCCGGAGTCTTGCCCTGCAGTTCGTACAGCCGGCCGAGCCAGATGCGCGCCGAAGCGTGGCCGGGCCAATCGCTGCGATCGGGCGAAGAGGCGATGTAGGACTTCAACTCCTGCTCCGCATCGGGCAAATTCTGGTCGGCAAGCACGTTTTCGACTCCGCGATAGAAAGCCAGGCGCGGATCGTTGGGGCTCGCCGCGGCGGCCGCTTGAAGGGCGAGCTGGATTCCGGCCGGGCGGTTTTGCGAGACGTAGTAATCGGCGACCTCGAAATACGGATCGAGCTTCTTCGGTTTCGCCGCGAGCACCTGTTCGTATTCGATCTCGGCTTGCTGATTGTTCTTCAAGGCTTCGCGGTCGTAGAGGGCGTGCGCAAGATGGCCCTGCACGGGATCGACCGACGCGATGGCATTCGCCTGCTCGAGCGCTTCGTCCTTGCTGCCGCCGACGATCCAGGGCGCGTCGAGGCAGAACTCCTCGAGGTCGCGACGCGCGTCGACGTTGAGCCCATCCAGGTTTACCGCGGCTTGAAACTCTTTCTTCACTTTTCTCGCGAGCGAGAAGCTGCGCTCGACGTCGGCTTTGCCGCCGTACGCTTCGCCCAACCACTGGTGGTAGACCGAGTTCCTCGGGCTGAGCGAAACGGATTTTTCCGCGTTGGCCACGGCGTTGTCGTAGTCGCGCAGCTCGTAGTAGCTTCGACCCAGCCAGTAATACACCTCGCCGCTCGCGGGCATCTGCGCGGCGGCCGTCTGGAGCGCGGAGATCGCGCCCGGGTAATTGCCGGCCTCAAACAACCGCTGCGCATCGGAGACCGCGGCCGCGTCGGGCGCCGCCGGGCCCGCCGGCACGGCGCGCGCGGCCGGCCTCGGCGCACCAAGCGCCGCGCCGGAGATGCAGGCGCCCAGAATCATCGAAATCAGGCAATGTCGCAGATTTTTCACTCCGCCTCCGTGGGTCGGATCGTCATTCCGTTGCGAAGCTTCCGATCCCGGGGCAGCGCAACGCGATCGCCTTCGCTCAAACCCGACAACACTTCATAGTTGGATGCGTTCGAAATCCCAACGGTAATATTCCGCCGCTCGACGGTGTTGTCGCCGCGGACGAGAAAAACATAGTGCTGCCCGCCATCCTCGCCGACCGCTTCGCGCGGGACGACGAGCGCGCCGCGGCGCTCATTTACGAGGATGCGCACTTCGACGTTTACGTTGGGCAGCAGCTCCAGCTTCGCATTGTCAACCGAGCAAAGCACTTCGCCCACGCTGCGCATTCCGCGAGACACGACCTGCTTGGGTATCTGCTCGGTGCGCCCGGTCCAGGTCTGGCCCGGCTTGGCATCCCAGGTGATCTCGACGTCCTGATTCGGCTCGAGCCCGCCGAGATCGGGTTCGTCGACGAACGCGCGCACGCGCACGCGGCTCAGGTCCGCCATTTCGGCGAGCGTGTCGCCCGTCTTGACGTAGTCGCCCGCTTTCACCGGAAGAGAATAGAGCGTGCCGTTGAGCGGCGAGACGACCGTGGCGGAGCGCACCTTTTCTTCGAGCGACTCCACCTGCTCCTGCGCCTGGCTCTGGCGCAAGCTCGCGCTTTCAATGATGGAAGCCGAACGCGCGGAGAGGTCTTGCTTCTTCGCCTCAAGAGACTGAAGGTTCGCGCGCGCTTTCGCGAGATTGGCCTGGGTTTGCGCGAGCTCGTCGCGCGTGGCGACCTGCTTGGCCACCAGGCCTTCGAGTTCTTTTTCGTCGCGCTGGAGATTAGCCACCTGCACGCGGGCGGCGGCGAGATCGCCGCGAAGCTGCGCCACCTGATCCGGCGGGCCGCCGGCGCGCGCATTCCGCAGATCGTTCTGCGCGGCCAGCAGGTCGGCGCGAGCCTGAGCGAGCTGCGCGCGAACGTCGGACGCGTCGAGCGTCAAAATCACTTCCCCTCGATGGACGGCTTGTCCCTCGGTGGCTTTCACCGCCGCCACGAACGTGGGAAATTCGGCGTGCGCCACGTCGGGCGAGATCGGTTCCACCTTGCCGTTGCTGGTGATGCTCGAATTCAGATCCTGGCGGGCGACTTCCACTACAGGGACGGCGGGCGGCCTTTTGCGCAGCGCGAAATAGGCGATCAGCAGGAGCACCACTCCCGCGACGATCAGAATCACCCTTCCTCGTGTGCTCTTTTCCGCCATAATGCCGCGCTTCCGCGCGGCCCGCCTCGCATGAGAAAAATTGTAGCAGACCGTTTACGGCCTTCCTAAGCAAACCGAAGAGCCTGATTCCCGCGCCGCATCTCTCTCGATGCTACACTCGAAAGGCGAGATGCCAGTCGTCTTCGTGATCGCGCGCGACTGGGCGCTGCGGGCGGGCGTTCGCGCGGAGCTTCGCGAGCGCGGCGTCGAGGCGCTCGGCATGGATTCTCCGGCCGACGCGGGCCGGGCGATCGCGAGCGGGCAGTTGCCCGCCGTCGTGGTGCTCGAGGCGATTCCGGAACTGGCGGGAAATCTGGCCATCCGGAAGCTCGTCGAAAGCGTGCCCACGGTCCTGATCGCCTCGCGCACCGAAACCGTGCCGCTGCCGCCGGTCGATACGGTGTTTTACCGCCCGGTGAGCGTGGGCGAGATCGTCGCTCGCGTGCGCCGGCTCACCGCGCGGGGCCACGCCGCCTAGGCGTTCGACAGTTGTGCGCGCGGCATTTCGGGCCCTTCGCCATTTCGCTTGGGAATTTCGAAGCACGGCACTACTCTTCTACCGGGTCCAACCGCGGGAATGAACCGCCGGAGGAATGGTGATGAAAATCAGGGGCCGCAAGGCGTTCGCTGTGCGAGGCATCCTCGCGATGGCGATCGGCGCGTTCGTCAGCCTCAGCGGATTCGCTGCGTCCGCGCAGGACGCGCCCGCCACTCAGCCCGCACAAGAGGCGCGGCCCGATCTCAAACCCTTCCTCGGCACGTGGAAAGCGAGCATCGACGGCAAAGTGTTCGCGATCCTCATCCTGAAAGACGACCGCGGCAGCCTCGACGGCGATCTCAACAATTTCGATCTCTCCCACGACAAAGACGGCAATCTCACGAGCGACACTCACGTCGACGCCGGCGACGGGCCCATTCTCAACGTTCACCTGCGATCCGGAGTGCTCTACTTCACCGCGATCCAGAAAGATCAGTATTCTCCTTCGACGGATTGGAAATTCGCCCCGAAAAATGCGAAAGAGGGCGAGCTCATGCAACTGCTCGACGGAAAGCCGTATGCGGAGAATGGCTCCGCGCCGAAGCCCATCCTGATGCTCCTCGATCGTTCGAAACCGTAGCCTGCGCCGTGCTCACTCGATTTCTCCTCTGCCGGGAGGCAGCTCGAGCGAATCGCTCACTTCGAGTTCGCTCACGCGCAGTCGCCTTACGCGCAACTCTCCTATCTCCAATGTCTTGAATCGCGCTTGGCCGACGAACAGTTTGCGCATCACTAGAGCGCCGATCGCCACGGCGCCGATCGCAAACGCGCCCACTGCCAGCGCGCCGATGGCAGCCGCTCCCGCTGCTCCCGCCCCGCCGGCAAGAGCTCCGGCGCGAATGCATTTCGAGCTTTCGAGACGTTTCATATGGCTTGCTCCTTTTCCTGACGATTGTAGTCCCGCACATTCGCGCTGGAAACTCGGGCGGTAAATTCATTGTATTGAGGCCAGTGCGGGCGTAGGATGCCCGATGAAGCGACCCAAAATGGGAATGTGGGCCGCGCACCACTCTGGACTTGGGAACCATCGTGAAAAAGTGGCGATGTATTTTGTCGCTCCCCGGCGACAACATGTATCTGCGCGAGCAAACGCTCGCGGCGAAAGCCACGGCCGACCGCCTCGGCATCGAGCTCCAAGTGATCAGCGCTGAAATGGATCCGGTGCTGCAGAGCCAGCAACTGTTGAAGTTCGTGCAGGCGCCGGCGGACGACCGGCCGCACGGCATCCTGATCGAGCCCGTGAGCGCGACCGGCCTGCCCCGCGTGGCGGAAGCGGCGGTGGCCGCGGGAATCGCGTGGGTGGTGAGCAACGCGCAGGTGGATTACCTCGGCACTCTACGCGCGACGGCGAAAGCTCCGGTGTTTCTCGTATCGCAGGATCACGTGGATGTCGGGCGCATTCAAGGACGCCAGATGGGCGCGATGTTGCCCGGCGGCGGCACGGCTCTCTATCTGCGCGGGCCGGCGATGAGTTCGATCGCCACGCGGCGATTCGAGGGATTGGACAACGCCCGGCCGAAGAACGTGGAAGTGAAGAGCCTGAAGATTCAGGGTTCGGGCGCGGAAGGCGCGTTCAACTCGGTGAGTTCCTGGCTCAATCTTTCCACCGGAAAGACCGACGGAGTCAGCCTGATCTTTTCGCAAAACGCGGACTTCATTTTCGGCGCGCGCAAAGCGTTCGAGGCGAATGCCTCGGAGATCGAGCGCAAGAAGTGGCTCGCGCTGCCCTGCGCGGGCGTCGGCATCCCGGGACAGATCAAGCCGCTGGTGGACCAGGGCGTGCTGCGCGCCGCCGTCATGACGTCGCTCACGATGGACACCGCCATCGAACTCCTCGCGCAAGGCATGACGCAGAAATCGCAGCCGCGCGAGCAGACTTTCGTCGAAGCATACTCCTATCCGAGCCTCGAAGATCTCGCCAAGCGGCGCAACGGAAAACAATAGTCCGTTGCATCGCCGCCTTGGAGCCAGGTTCGCCACCTCGACTATTTGAGCGCACGCTACGACGCATCGCGCATGAAGAATCGACTCGGGCGCCGTTTCGCAGTTGCTGTCGCCGCATGTCGCTGTCACCGCAGAAAATGCAAGGCATCAGGTCCGTTCCTTCGCGGGGCCGCACCCTTGCACATCAAAGGGTGCGGCGCCCACGCGATTGTTCGCGGAGAAGTAGCGAAGTGAGGTGTGGCATTGGGGCTGCGGATCCGATTCGATAAGGATGGGCCATCCGCCTGTTCAGCAACGGGTCAGGGCTTAACAACCTTCCCATCGAGCTTGCATAGTACCTGGCCCCGAAGTAGTCGTTGCCGGATTCTTGTTCACGTTCTTTGCCAGTGAACTTGCGATCAAAAAGCGCGCGGAGCAAAAGCATCAGAAGTACGTACACTAGCCGGGTCCGGCTTTTTGGGACAAGCTTGCCGTGCCGAATCAGCAGCGGGAAAAAACCAAACAGAACAAAGAAAGGGAATCTTCGCTCTTTACCTGAAGCTTTGTTGATCTCAATCCCCATCCTGAAAGCGCAGTATTCGAATGCTAGCACTGCCGCTATCGCGGCAATGAGTACCAGCTCCCTAGCTGTCCTCATTCGCCATCCTGTGATGCTAATGGACTCCTACGTAGCGACGCTGAGACGGATGGTCAGTTCTGGCGCTGCCTGTTTCCTGATGCGCACCCGAAGCTCGTAAATATCCATACCCGGTGCCGACACTCGGATGTAAAACAGCTTTCCCCTCTTCAGTGGTTCAAGGGAGAAGTGCCCTTTCGCATCAGTTTTCGTCGACGCGAGCACATTCTTCCAATCAGGGCTACGCAGTTCAACTGCCACTCCGTCTGCTGGTTCGTCCGTTCCTCCAAAGAGTACTCGCCCCGCCAGAGCACGACTCACAGAGATTTTCTTTTGCACAACAAGCGTCGTCGCGTACCCAGTCTGCCCTGCCAAGAAGAGGACCAGCGCCAGAAATACGGGTTGCTTGAGGATTCTCATGGTCATTTCTTCATCTACAGGCGGCTCGGCTCCTGGACAAAACCGTCCACCCAGTTATCCCGCCCCAATTCGTACGAATCGATCTCGAATCCTTTGGGAAAGTCTACGAATCCAGGCTTTTCTCTAACACGTTCGATGGCGGCCGTGGCGTCTGCCTCGCTTTCGTATATACCGACTAGAATTTCGATATTTTCGGCCTCGTCTCGTTCGCGAACGAACCATACCAGATAGACTTTCTTATTCGGCCCGTGCGCAGCATCTTTCATATGAAAGTGGTTCATCTCCATGCAAAAAAAGACGATGCCCTTCGGCATCAAATTCCAAACTTGACTGGGTGGGTGGCACACCCTTGCCCGGCCCAGTAGTTTTGTGACTTGACATCGAACTCGAAACCGGATGATACCACACCATTAGTTGATGACTTCGATTACTGACCACATTGGGTACCGCGCTCTTCGCCGGGTTTGCGAAGGGTGCGTGGGGTTCCGCGCATGAAGAATCGGCTCGAGCGCAGCTATGGGACGGTGGAGTTGCTACCGCCGCATGCCGCTGCCAAACGGCGTTTCCCCGCATTTCCAATCGACGATCCGACGATTAGAAACGTCCGCAACTTCATGAAAACAGACGATCGAGCTGCTTCCTAATCGACACGCCTACAGGCGCGTGGCGCGGCCTTCGCTTGCGGGTCTGAAGTGCGTGCCGGACCTCGACGGCTGGCGGAACGATTCGGCGCCGCGCCTGGAGGAACTTCTCGCCGTTTCGTTTCGTAGATACCAATTAGAAGCCGATGCGACTGATCCGGCCTATCGCGATTGCGCTCGTTCTCTTCGAATGCGCCATAGCTCTCATCGGCCGCGCGATCGCGCCGGGAGTGCTGCATCCGATGCGGCTCAATCCGGATCGCGTCGCGGAGACGCAGGCGATGCTCGAGCGAACCGGCGCGCAGAAAATCGAGTTTGATGTTCGCGCGCCGGATGGCATTGAACTGCGCGGATGGAAAGTGCGCGCGGCGTCGCCGAACGGCGAGTGGGTGCTGCTCTTTCACGGCGTCTCGGACAACCGCACCGGAGTGCTGGGCGCGGCCGAAATTCTTTTGCGGCACGGCTACAGCGTGGTGATGATGGATTCGCGGGCGCACGGGCAGAGCGGCGGGAGCATGGCGACCTACGGCTGGAAGGAACGCTACGATACCGTTGCGATCACCACCGCGCTCTACGCCACCGAGAAGGTATCGCATCTGTACGCTCTCGGCGTCTCGATGGGAGCCGCAATCGCGTTGCAGTCCGCGGCCGTGGAACCCAACATCGAGGGCGTGATCGCGGAAGATCCCCTGGCCAACCTACGCGAGGTGAGTTACGACTACACCGGCCTGCACTGGAGCCCGCTTCTCGGGAAGACGCTTTTTCGTCCGGCCGCGATCACCGGACTCGCGGCGCTTGAAGCCGCGGGCGGATTCGATCCCGATGATGTCTCGCCGGAAAAAGCAGTCGCCGCCCGATCGTTTCGGGTGCTCCTGATCTGCGGAACCCTCGACCGCACCATTCCCTGCCGTCACGCCGAGCGCATCTACGCCGCGGCGCGCGGTCCGAAGGAACTGTGGGTTGTCGAAGGCGCTGGCCACGCCTCGGCCCTCGGGCGCGATCCGATAGGCTACGAGCAGCACGTGATCGCGTTCCTTCAGGAGCGGCGAGCACTCGCCCAGCCCTTGGCGAAACACTGATGCAGGCGGACGAAGCCGCCTCGCGACTCAAAAGCGGCTGCGCAGCCCCGAGTCGTCGAGCAGCTTTTTCAGGTTGGGGCCGGCGAGCGCGCCGGAGGCCATGTCGACGCGCCAATCCTCGGTGAAGAGCAGCGCGCAATTCAGGTCGCGGTATTCGACGTGCAGCGCGGGCCCGTCGAAAGCGAGATTCGCATGGCCGTTGAATCCGACGTCGATCGGCTCGCCGTTGTCGTAGCGCCGGTTGTCCCATGCGAGCAGCCGGCATTCGTCGATATCGGGCTCCGCACCGCGCTCGGCGGGCATGCCGCCATGGCCGATGCAGCGGCCGTGGACCTCGACGCCGCCGGTGACCGCGTATTTGTCGTAAATCGCGAGCTTGTGCTCATGTCCCCAGAACCAGATCGCCGGGCGGTGAATCACTTCCGCCAGTTGGATCGCCGGCACGCGATACCAATCGCTGAACGCGGAGTGCGATCCGTGGTGCGAGAGCACGATCAGGCCGCGCGGGTCGGCATCGGGCTTCACGATGTCGCGCAGCCACCGCATCAGCGCGTCGGGAAGGCGGCACGTCGGCTTCAGGTGCTCGCTCGTGCGCACCCACTTGCTTTTCTGTATCACCGGCACGCGGCCCCAGTCGAATTTCGTCGAGTTGTAGCCGGTATCGATGCCGATCACGCGCCAAAATTTATTTTCCAGGCAGAAAAAACTGGCCCACTGCCCGCTGCCCCACACGGCGCCCGCGTGCTTCCATCCCATGCGCGGCAGGATCGCGCCGTAGAAGCCGTTGCCGCGCGCGTACATTTCATGATTGCCGCTCAGCGCGAGGCTTCCCTGGCGGCCCATCGGCCATCTGACCGGCGTGTAGGGGCTGGTCTTTTCGCCGAGGAAGTTCTCGCGAATCTCGGTCGAGTCGCCCACGTAGTAGACGTCCCCGAGATGGATCGTGAAATCCGGATCGAACGCGGCGGCGCAGTCCGCCACTTTTTGCGCCTCGTCGGTGCCGGTGCCCCAGTCGCCGATCAGGCTGAGGCGCATGCGGTCTTCCACCGGATAGACGCCGTTTCCCTTGCCCGGCACGGTGTAGTCGCGAAAAGGATGCTTCTTGTGAAACCAGTATCGCGCGACGTGCGGAATCCATTTCACCAGGCGGCTCGGAAGCAATCCGAAGAGCGGGTTGTAAGACTCCTCCGAGTAGGCGGCGCCACCGGCGCGGAAATGCGCACCGAATCCGGTATGCACCATTTTGTGAAAGTTCCGCAGGTCTTTGCGCACTGGTTTGACACGCTCCCTGGAGGCTCGCGCGCCTCCAACGCGAGCGCGAACGCCGAGCGGTTCGCGCGAATACCACGAGTATAGCGAATCCACGCGGCGAGCTGGTTGAAACGGGAGCCTCGTGCGGCGACCGGAATCTTGTGCGGGGCTGAAAGGAAGGCTCAGTAGGGTTTCGAAGCGCGCCGCGCGCCGAGAATTTCGTCCGCCACCAGGATGGCTTCGGACACCTCTTTCATCGACTTGCGGCGCTGGCGGCTTTCGCGCTGCAGGGTGTCGGCGGCCTCTTCGGCAGTCAGATGCAGGTCGCGGCGCAAGACCGCTTTCGCTCGCTCCACGATCTCGAGAGCTTCCGACAGTTCGGATGCGCGCGAACTCTCCGCTTCCAGCCGCGCCAGCTCGATCTCCGGGCCCACCAGGAAGCCGATCGTCGAGATCAGCTGAATCTCGCGCTGCGTGTGCGCGTGCGGCTCGCGATGCTGCACGTTGATGACGCCCACCAGCTTGTCGCGGCACAGAATGGGCACGGAAAGAAACGCCTCGAAACGGTCTTCCGGCAGTTCGTGAAACGAGCGAAACCGCCGGTCGAGCGCCGCCTCCTTCGCGATCGCCACCGGCTTCTTGTGTTCCGCCACCCAGCCCGTGATTCCCTGGCCCATGCGGATCTTCAGCTGGTCCACCACCTCGGCGTGGGGGTTCTGCGATGCGCGCAGGATGAGCTCGCTGGCTTCGACGACGTAGACGAAACACGAATCGCACTTTACCGCGCTCGACACGAAGCCCACCACGAGTTTCAGCACCGTGTGCAGCGGGTCGGCGGCGGCGATTCGCTCGCCGATCTCGTGCAGCACCTCGACGCCGATGTCGGGGCGTTCGCCGGTTCCTGCGCCGCGTTCGAGTTGCGCGTTCATACTTCACTCTAGGAATGCTTCGCCCCAAGGAGCAAATCGATAATCGGAGTGCGTGCCATCAGAATTTGCAATTAAAGCCAAGTGGTTGCTGCTGTGGCAGGTAGCCCGGGCCCCGAGCTATTGCGAGTGCGCCACCAGCAGAAGCAAAGCGAAGATCGCGAGGGGGATCAGGGCCAGCGCGACGTAAGACCACGCCCGCCGGGCCCCTTGGGCGCGAGCCAAGGCGCTGCGCTCCGTCTCCTCGCGCTCGATGATTGCGACCTGATCGGGGTTCGCGAGATCGTGCGCGAAGTCCCGCGCCGTCTGATACCGGTTCACCGCCTCGCGTTCCATCGCCCGAAAGATGATTTCCTGCAACTGCGGCGTGATCGCGGGATCGATGTCTCTCGGCGGCGGAGGAGGACTCAGCAGCCGCTGGTTGAGCGCGGCGATCGGATTGGGCGCCTGGAACGGCGCCTGGCCCGTCAGCATTTCGTAGAACATCGCGCCGAGCGAATAGATGTCGCTGCGCGCGTCGCCGCGTTTGCCCTTCACCTGCTCGGGCGACACGTAGTCCGGCGTGCCCATGGCCTTGGTGAACCTCGCGAAGGTCAAGCGTCGCGCCCCCGCCTCGCCCGCGATCCCGAAGTCGATCAGTTTGATGTCGTCGCGATCGTCGACCATGATGTTGTCCGGCTTCAGATCGCGGTGCACGACGCCGTGCCCATGGATATAACCGAGCGCATCGCAGATGCGGATGGCGATGCGCCCGGCCCTCTCGGGGGAGAGAGTTTTTTTCTCGTCGAGTATCTTGCGAAGCGGCTGGCCCTCGACCCACTCCATCACCATGCACAATCGCCCGGTCTTCTCGTCGGGCAGCACCTTTACAACGCCGGGATGGTCGAGCTTGCGCCCGATATCCGCCTCGCGATGGAAGCGGTCGTAAAACAGCACGTCGGCTTCGTATTGAGGCAGCGGGATTTTGATCGCGACGGGCTTGCCGGTGCGGACGTCCGTGGCGCGGAAGACGGCTGCCATGCCGCCTTGCGTCACAAGGCTTTCGATCCGGTAACTTCCGATCCGGTCGCCGGGTTGAGGGGTTGTGGTCATCCGGGCGTCGCGCGTCGTGGCGAAACGCTGCTGTCAGAGTCCGGGTGCGTCCATCACGCTACCGCGTGTCCGGTAAACGAGGCGTAAGACTTACATAAGGATTTCATAAGCCGCATCAGGGCACGAACGCGCGGCGGGCCGAGATGCGCTCGCGGGGTCGCTCCGCGAGGCTGCGGGCTAGCTAGCTGCCTGCCTTGAAACGGAAAGAGATGGCCTTCGATTCCTTGGGGCCGATCGTCACGGTCTGGTCCTGCGTGCCGTACTTTTCCTGCCACGCCTCGACCGTGTACGTGCCGGGCGGCAGATTCTTCAGCTCGAAGGTGCCCGCCGTCGTGGTGACGTCGAAGTACGGATGCGAAAAAACGAAGACGTAGGCGCGCATCCACGGATGCAAGTTGCACAGCACGGGTATCGCGAAATCGGGATGATCGAACTCCGTCTCGATCGCCGCCGATCCCACGGGCTGCGACTGGTTCCAGGCGCGATTCTTGTGCGGCACGGGATGGACGTTGTGCACGATCGGGTCCGTATTCTTGATGTCGAGCTTCTGCCGCGCCATCAACCCGAGCACATGCGGCTCGTACATGCAGCCCACTTGATCGAGGGTCGCGGGCGCCGCGGGCAGGTCGTAGCGGTACCGCCCGAGCCCCGATTTCACGTAGACGAGCACGTTCGCGAGAGAGCCGTTGGCGCCGGTGACGACTTCGGGATAGGTGAGCGGCGACGAATGCAGCTTCGCGCATTCCGGCCCGGCCGTCATGATGATGGGCCGCGCCTGCGGCGGTGTGCCGTCGAGCGTAACCGTCCCGGTGACGGAGCCCGCCGTCGTGGGATCGACGGTCGCGGTCGGCGGCGGCAGATTGTCGTCGCCCGAATTGTTGTGCGAGCAGCCGAAAAGGACGCCGCACAACGCCATGCATGCCAGGAGCCTGATTGCCGGTTTCCACTTCATATTGCTAGTGCTCGAAATACGGAATCGACGCAGCCGCCGTCGCCACCGCGAACCACCACAGCAGCTCGAGCCCGCCGAAAAACTTGGCCACGCCCGGCGTGTCTTTCGTCAGCCCCCAGGTGCGCGTCTTCTGCTGCACCACGATGTGAAGGATGATGCCGAGCGGAACCAGCAGGCCGAGCTTCAGCCGGAACGCGGGGTTGATGATGAACGAAGTGGCGGCCGTCGCGAACAGCATGAACCCGCCGGTGACCGCGATCGCGAGCCCGGTCCAGTTCCACGCGAAGAGCGCGTTATTCAGCTCCGCGGACGTGAGCCGCTTCGAGCCGATCCCCATCAGGTGCAGATCCACCGCCACGTTGGTGCCCACCCACAGCGAGAGGCCCGTGAAATGGATCATCTGCACGTACGGATACGACCACGTCGAACCCGAAATATTCAGCGCCCACTGCGTATTCTCGAGCCAGTGAGCGAAGGCATAGAGCAAGTGATACATTGTTCGCCGCCTCCTATCCCACGCTCGTCAGCGCCGGCACTTCCACCGACGCCAGAATCGATCCGATCCACAGCGCCAGCGAAACGAAGGCAAGCAGCTTGGCGCCGATCGGGATGCCCGTCGGGCGGTCCCACCTCTTCACGTTGGCCTGGACGACGATTCCGAAAACCAGGGCGATCAAAACGACCAGGAGCTTGAAGTAAAACACGTGATTGCCGTAGAAGTCCGCGGCATCGCCGGCAAAGAGAAGGAATCCGGAAAGCAAGTTCAGCCCGAAGCCCGTCCACATCACCGGGAAGAGGTCGTTCGCGAGTTCGGTGGCGTTGCGGCGCTTCGCGGCGATGCCGATCAGGCGCAGGTCCACGAGCACGATCGAACCGACCAGAAGAAACATGCTGAAATAATGAAGCACTTCGATGAAAGTCGCCATGACCACCGACGTGCTGAGCCAGTTGATCACGGGCGTATGCTGCAACCACAGGCAAAAGTGCATGTCTCAAATCCCCCCGCGCGGGATGATACACCCCAAGGCGTCCCGGGCGATTGAAAACTAGTAGTAGGCGATTCCGCGCCCCGCGAAAACGATGAAGACCCAGAGCGCCAGCGACGTCCATGCGGCCGCGCGCGCTCCGCCCGGCACTTTCGTCCCCGCCTCGTCCCAGCGGGCGATGCTGCGGTATGCCCCGAATTGGAAGATGAACGCGTTGAGCCCGGCGAGCACCAGCAGGATCAGCTTGAGGCGGAAAAACCAGCTCTGGTAGCAGCGCGTGGCTTCGGAGCAAAACATCAGCACGCCGGTGACGAACATCACCGAGAAGCTGCCCCACACCCACGGCATCACCTGCTTCGCCACGTCGGACGCGCGATCCCGCCGCAGAAAGCCCGTGTTGAGCAGCCGCATGTCGAAGAGACCCGTCGATCCCACCAGGACCACGATGCCGAGCACGTGCACGGCTTCAATCGCCGGGAAGAGCCAGTCCGAATTGCGAATCGCCGCGCCGAACGAAGTCTTCTCGAGGAGTTCGCAGACGTGATAGAGAGTCATGCCGGATCAGGACCTGAGCACTTCGCCGGTCGAGAGCTTCACGGTCGTGCAACGCATCGTGGTGGCCCCGCTCTTCGCGCGCCCTCCGGTGCACGTGATCGTGTCGCCCGGCTTCACGGTGGTGCTCGTCCAGCCGTTGTGCTTGAGAAAGTTCGGGCTGTCGATTTCGATCGCCCAGTGTTCCATCTGCCCTTGGTCGTTCTTCACGTCCACGTAGATGTAGCCGTGCGGATTGGTCCAATCGAGCTTCGTGACGGTGCCGGTGACGGTCGTCGGATGCGCCATGTCGTACATGGACACCGAGTGGTGCGCGAACGCCGGCATCGCGCTCAGCAACAGAACGCAGGCAATCAGGATCGCTGATCTCGTTCTCATGGGTCTCTTCTTCTCCCTAAGCTGCGCCTACGAGACGGTTACCAGCCCTCGCGGCCCGATATATTCCGACTGCGGCCGGATCAGCTTGTCTTCCGCGTGCTGCTCGATCACGTGCGCGCACCACCCCGCCGTGCGCCCGCACGCGAACATCGCCACGAACTGCTTCGGATCGAGCCCCAGCGCCTGCAGCACGAGCGCCGTGTAAAACTCGACGTTGGTGCGCAGATTGCGACCCGGCTTCACCTCGGCCAGCACCCGCAGGGCGGTGGCCTCCACGTGCCGCGCGAGTTCGTAGAGCTGCCGGTTCTCGAGTTGCGCGCCGCCCAGGCGCTCCGCCACGCGGCTCAACACTTCCGCGCGCGGGTCGCGCACTTTGTAAATCCGGTGCCCGAATCCCATAATGCGGCGCCCTTGCGCGAGTTCGTTGCGTAACCAAGGCTCCGCGCGGTCGGCAGTGCGAATGTCGAGCAGCATATCGAGGACGGGACCCGGCGCGCCGCCGTGCAGCGGGCCTTTCAGCGCTCCGAGGGCCCCCGTCACCGCGCTCACCAGATCCGAGCGCGTGCTCGCGATCACCCGCGCCGTGAACGTCGACGCGTTCATCCCATGGTCCATCACCGTCACCCAATACGTGTCCAGCGCTTGGGCCGCGGCCGGGTCGGGTTCCTTGCCGTGAACCATGTAGAGGAAGTTCGCCGCGAGCGGCAGGTCTTTTCGCGGCGCGATCGGATCGAGGCCCTTGCCGATGCGCGCATGTGCCGCGACCACCGTGGGGAAACACGCCGTCAGGCGCATCGCCGCCGCCATGTCGGCTTCCGGCGTGATCGCATCGGGACTGGCGAGCGTGAGCGAAAGGGTGGCGCACGCCATGCGCAGGGCGTCGATGGGCGGCGCCGACTTCGCGGCGCGCAGCACCTCGAGCGTCAGCGGCGGCAACTCGCGCAGCCCGGCCATCTCCGCCGAAAGCTTGGCGAGCTCCGCGCGGTCGGGCAAATGGCCGCGCCAGAGCAGGTGCGCGGCACCTTCAAAGCCTACGTGCCCGGCAAGGTCCTCGATCTCGTAGCCGCCGACGATCAGGACGCCGTTTTGCCCGTCGACGTGGCTCAGGCGCGTCCGCGCCGCAACCACACCTTCCAGCCCGCTCGATCCTCCCGACACTGCCATTTCGTTCCCCTTCCGGCTGTCTTTCGTCCTGCTATTTCTTCTTGTCCAACAGGTCCTGATAATTCTGATTATTCTCTTCGCAAACGTATTCCTGAATCTGCCACTCGGGGTGCAGATGCAACGGGCCGCCGTACGTGAACGGCTCGGCGAAGACGTTCGGATCGGTCACCGTCGCCGTGTACGTCACCGTGTCGTACGACGTGCGCGTATAGCGCTCTTCGACATGATACGCCGTGGTGTGGTGAAAACCCGCGATCTCCGTTTTGTCGTTGAAACCGGTCACGTCGACCACCAGCGTGTTGCCTTCCCAATGCCCCACGGAATTGCCCATCCACGTCGGATCGAGGTCGGGCGGATGCGCCACATCGAGCGGGATGATCCGGAAGATGCCGTACGCCTCGTAGAGGATCACCACGAGATGGGGCTTCTGGACGATCTGGAGCGGATACGGCTGCATCGTCGCCGCGGGCACGCTGGGCGGCACGCACAGCACGCCCTGTCCCAGGTCGTTCGGGTCCTCGACAATCTTATATTTCTCGGCGCCAGGCTTCATCACCGGATTGGAGCTCGCGGCGATCCCAAATCCGCCGATGTACACGCCCGAAAGATCGGGATGCCCGTCCATTTCCGGGATCGTCTCCGCCGGGCAGCCCTTGTTGCCCTCCTCGGGCGGTATCGGCTTGGTGCCGGCCACGGTGACGGTCACCGAGCGTTCGTTGCTCCCTCCGCGCCCGCCCGCCTTGAACGTGTAAGTCGTCGTCGCCTTGGGCGTGACCATCTCGATCCCGCGCGTCGCGACGATCCCGACGCACTGATCGATCGAGGTGTCGTCCGAATTTACCGCCGCCCACGTGAGCCACGCGGATTGGCCCGGCTGGATTACCGCCGGCGAAGCGGTGAGGCTGTCGACGTGCGCCGACGGTCCGAGCGGAAATCCCGGCAGCGGCGGCGTGCTCTTCTTGTCCTGCGCGCCGGCCGGCAAACTCAAAAGCGCCCCGGCCAGCACCAGCGCCGCCGCCCAAAACAGTGTTTTTTCGAGGGACATGCTCGCTCCGCAGCGCCGGATACCCGGTCCAGGGCTGGACGGTGAATTTTTGCAGCAAAGTATGTAGCGCGGCCGTGCAGCCGCGTCAATAACTTTGATGGCGGCGTGAAAAATTCGGTTATCCTAGCGATTCCCTGTTGTTGCGTCGCGCTGCGGCCGGATCGCGCGAATTCCGCCAGGAGAAAGACGATGAAATTGGATGTCTCCGTCTATCGTTGGGCGTGCGTCGGCGGGCTGCTGCTTCTCGCTGCCGCGAGTGCTTCCGCGCAGGCGGCCGCGCGCGCGGAGAAGCTCACTCCCGCGGAAGCCCGCGTGGAAATGAAGCTCGAAGCGGCGCGCGCGAACCCTCTCGACCTTTACGCGTTCCTTCACCGCATGCCGAAGGGCGCGGACCTGCACGTGCACCTCTCCGGAGCGGTGTACGCCGAAACCTTTATTCAGGATTCGGCCGAGGACAGCCTGTGCATCGACATCGCCACGCACGCTTTTGAGAAGCCGCGCGCGTCTTCGACTTCGCTGGCCCCCGCCTGCGCGGACGGCCAGGTGCCCGCATCGAGCGCGCTGCAGGACCAGCACCTCTACGACGCTCTCGTCGACGCGTTTTCCATGCGCAGCTTCGTTCCGGCCACAGGCAATTCCGGTCACGATCATTTTTTCGACAGCTTCGATAAATTCGACGGCGACGCCCTCAACCCCAGCCATCTCGGGGAGTGGGTGGACGAAATCGCGTCACGCGCCGCCGCCCAGAACGAGCAATACCTCGAGCTGATGCATACGCCGAATTTCGAGCATACGGTCGCGCTCTCGAAAAGCGTCGCCTGGAACGACGATTTCGCCAAGCTCCGCGACGATCTCCTCGCGCACGGCCTTCGCGACGACGTCGCCGTCGCGCGCGGCGAAATCGACGGCGCCGAGAAGAATCGCCGCCAGATCGAACATTGCGGCCAAACCGGCGCAGCGCCCGCATGCCACGTCGAAATCCGCTTCCTCTATCAGGTGCTCCGCGGCTTTCCCAAGGAGCAGGTCTTCGCGCAGACCCTGCTGGGATTCGAAACCGCCTCGGCCGATCCGCTCGTCGTGGGCATCAATTTCGTGATGCCGGAAGACGGCTACATCTCCATGCGCGATTACGACCTGCACATGCGCATGGTCGGCTTCTTCCACGCGCTGTATCCGAAGGTTCACATCTCGCTGCACGCCGGCGAGCTGGCGCCCGGCCTGGTGCCTTACGAAGGCCTCTGCTGCCACATCCGCGAGGCCATCGACATCGGCCACGCCGAGCGCATCGGCCACGGCGTGGACGTGATGTACGAGAATCGTCCCTACGACCTGCTCGGCGAAATGGCCGCGAAGCACGTGATGGTTGAGATCAATCTCACGAGCAACGACGTGATCCTCGGCATTACCGGCAAGAATCATCCGTTGCCGATTTACCGGCGATACAACGTGCCCGTCGCGCTCTCAACCGATGACGAAGGCGTCTCCCGCATCGACCTTACGCACGAATACGTGCGCGCGGTCGAAACCTACGGATTGCACTACGCGGACCTGAAGCAGATGGCGCGCACCGGCATGGAGCACGATTTCCTGCCGGGCGAAAGCCTGTGGCGTGCGCCCGACGCCTTCGGTGATCCGGTCGCCGCCTGCGCGCACGATGGCCTTGGCGCGGAGAAGCCTTCGGCGAAGTGCGCTTCGTTCCTCGATCACAGCGACAAAGCCCGCGCGCAGTGGGAACTCGAGCGGCGCTTCCGCGCCTTCGAATCCGCGCCGTAGACGCCGGAAGCGCGAGCCTTCTCCGTCGGGCTCGATGCGTGGCTTCGAAGGGGCGCGGCAAGCAGCGCCCCTACGGGCAACGTTTTTGAGGGATGGCTCGCTGCCAGAATTTCTTCCTGGTTTTCTCCGCGTGCTCTGCGTCTCTGCGGTGAGCCGCGCTTTTCCTACCGCCCGGCGGCGCGTGCTTGTCCAGCCGCAGCCGCTTTCACCGGCTGCTTGTCGCCGTCGGCGTCGGCTTTCTTGGCGTCGCCTGAGGCGAGGGGCGCGATGCCCAGCGAATTGCGCAGATCGTGTTCGATCTTGTCGCGAATGTCGGTGTGCTCGCGGAGGAAGAGACGCGCGTTTTCGCGGCCCTGCCCGAGGCGCTCGCCTTTGTAGGAAATCCACGTGCCGGACTTCTCGAGGATATTCTTCATCACGCCGAGGTCGAGGAGGTCGCCCTCGCGCGAAACGCCTTCGCCGTAGATGATGTCGAATTCGGCCTCGCGGAAAGGCGCGGCCACCTTGTTCTTCACCACTTTGGCGCGCGTGCGCGAGCCCACCACCCGGTCGCCTTCCTTGATCGACTGGATGCGCCGGATATCGACGCGGATCGACGCGTAGAATTTCAGCGCGCGGCCGCCGGTGGTCGTCTCCGGATTCCCGAACATCACGCCGATCTTTTCGCGGATCTGGTTGATGAAAATCAGGCAGGTGCGCGATTTGGAGACGATCGCCGTCAGCTTGCGCAGCGCCTGCGACATCAGCCGCGCCTGCAACCCCATCTGCGGCTCGCCCATTTCGCCTTCGAGCTCCGCTTTGGGCACCAGCGCCGCCACCGAATCGACCACCACCACGTCCACGCCGCCCGAGCGGATCAGCGCTTCGGCGATTTCGAGCGCCTGCTCGCCGTTGTCCGGCTGCGACACCAGAAGATTATCGACGTCCACGCCGAGTTTCCGCGCGTAGACGGGATCGAGCGCGTGCTCCGCGTCGATGAAGGCGGCGATGCCGCCGAGCCTCTGCGCTTCGGCGATCACGTGCAGGGTGAGGGTCGTCTTGCCGCCCGACTCCGGGCCGTACACCTCCACCACGCGCCCGCGCGGGAAGCCGCCCACGCCCAGCGCCGAGTCGATCGAGATCGAGCCCGAGGGGATCACGCTGACGGGCACAAGGACGTCCTTGCTGCCCAGGCGCATGATCGAGCCCTTGCCGTACTGCTTTTCGATTTGCGAGATTGCGAGGTCGAGATTCTTGGCTTTTTCGTCGTTCATTTGAGCACCTCAAAGGAATTTCGTTTAGGTCTCGCCGCGGCGAGCGGCCCGATTCTAGCAGAGAGCGCTTGAGAGGGCCGGGTGATTTCTTCGCGGGGCAGAATAGCAGAAGGCGAAGAAAAAGCAAATTAATTCGCACGTGCCTGAATGTCTGATATACTGGCATCCGGGCGGCGATGCGCCCCATCGAGGAGCTTTCCATGGAATCCGCTCGGGTCGGCAAGCGCGGCGCCATCATCTTGCCCGCCAAATTGCGCAAGCAGTTCGGCATCGAGGAAGGCTCGATCGTCACCGCCGAGGCGCGCGACGACGGCATCCTCGTCCGCCCCGCGGTCATCGTTCCGGTCGAGCGCTACACTCCCGAGCGCAAAGCCGGGTTCTTGCTCTCGAACGCGACGTCCGCCGAAGATTACCGCGAGGCTCGCAAGGCCGTGCGCAAACTCGGTCTCGATCCCGATTCGATCGAGCATCGCCGCCCGAAATAAATCTATGGACCGCCTGTTCCTCGACGCGAACGTGCTCTCGACGGCTGCTTCCCTGCCCCAAGGAGGCCTGTTGCGGCTGTGGGAACTTCCCGACTGCGTCCTCTACACCTCACGCTACGCCATGGGCGAAGCCCGGGTGAATCTCGCGGACGCCTCCGAGCGCGAGCGGCTCGAAAAGCTCTGCCGGCCAATTCATCTCGTCGACGCCGCGTCGTCGCGCCTGCCGCCCGGCACCCTGCTCCCCGAAAAGGACCGCCCGATTCTAGCCGCGGCCATCGAAGCCGCAGCGACACACCTCCTCACGGGCGACGTCCACGATTTCGGCCGCTTGCTGGGGAAAATCGTCGCAGGCGTCCTGATTCAGCTTCCGGGGGAGTATCTGAAGGAACGGAAGTAGTCGTCAACGTTTGAAATCGGCGAACGACCTTCGTACTATCGTTTCGCGAGCCGAGATGCCGGGCCCGATCGAGCTCGATGCCTTTCCGTTTCGGCGGTCACCGAGGCTAGCTGCGAAAAGTCTGCTCTCATTACCGCTTCAAGGCCGCACTGCCGACACAAATCTTCCGTAGCACCCTGAACCATCCCGACCGCAATTCCGGTTTCATCGTCGGTCGGCTCCACCGACGTGGAGAGGGCCGCGAAGGTAACCTCCATCACTTCGCCCTCAGATGTGTGCGGCCGGTGACGAGAGTACACGCCGAGCGATCTCAGTCCGGCAAGGAGTTTCTTGATCTTAGCCACCGGAAAACCGGTCACTCGTCGCAGCAAGTCCAGATTGATGTGAATATTTCTCGGAAGGTCGGCTACACAGCCTTCCAGGAAGAGATGCGAGATTACGGTCCGCTCTTCCGCGGACATCCGCTGGAACGCCTCGAAAAAGACATGGGCAACGTTGGAGACTCGCTCCTTCTCATCGCTGTCGCTGACACGCAAGCTCTTCCAGAGGCGGTCCGCTACAGGGGGCAGAAAATCTGCACGCTGTCGCGGGCCAAGCTTTTCGATGATTGATTCCGCCAGCTTCGTGGGACCTAAACGACGGAGATCGAGATACCCAACGGTGCCGGGCAGTCCGGGCACCTCGGTGGCGTCGAAGCGCACAGGTAACACGTACTCCTTATGCGCCGCGAATGCCCGCGCCTGAGCACTCCTGCGCTCGTGGTTCGTCCAAAGCCTTGAGGCGTATGGCTTTGAGACAAACACCACGCAGTAACGTGCCGCGTATCTGTAGACATAGTCGAGATGCGAGTACAAATCTTTCCCCCACAGTTCGACACGTTCATAGCTGTCGTAGAAAACTCGGATTCCCCTGAGACGCAGAGCTCTGGCCACGCGTTCGACATATGCCCGGTTCTGGCCAGCGAACGAAAGGCAGACGTCGTACTGAAACTTCTCGACGCTTCGTGAATTCCTCTTCACGTAAGAATCCTAGAAATCAAGCGGCAGCCGACCAATATTCCATCAGTTCCTAGGCGTCGAAGGGTAGCGACAGCCTCAATACTGATAGAATCCGCGCCCGCTCTTCCGCCCGAGCCAGCCTGCAGCGACGTACCGGCGCAGCAGCGGGCAGGCGCGATATTTCGGATCGCCGAGGCCTTTCTGCAGCACGTCGAGAATATCGACGCACACGTCGAGCCCGACGAGATCGGCCAGCTCGAGCGGCCCCATCGGATGGTTCATCCCGAGCTTCATCACCGCGTCGACCGCCTCCGGCGTCGCGACGCCCTCCATCACCGCGTAGGCAGCCTCGTTGATCATCGGCATCAGGACGCGATTCGACACAAAGCCGGGCGAGTCGTTCACCGCCACGGGATTTTTCCCGAGCCGCTCGCATAGCGCCATCGTGACTCCAAACGTCGCGTCGCTCGTCGCCAGCCCGCGGATCACCTCCACCAGCACCATCACCGGCACGGGATTCATGAAGTGCATGCCGATGAAGCGGTCGGGACGTCGCGTGTGCGCGGCCAGCTCGGTGATCGAAATCGACGAAGTATTGCTCGCGAGGATCACGCCGGGACCAAGGATCGGGTCGACTTCCTTCAGCACGCGAATCTTCAGGTCGCGCTGCTCGGGCACGGCCTCGACCACGAAGTCCGCGCCGACCAGGGGCACTGTGTCGGTCACCGGCTGGATCCGCGCGAGTGCCGCGGCTTTGTCCGCGTCGGTAAGCTTGCCCTTCTTCACCTCGCGCTCGAGATTCTTACCGATCGTTTCGATGCCGCGGTCGAGCGAAGCCTTGTCCACATCGCGCAGCAGCACGCTGTATCCCGCGCGCGCAAAAGCATGGGCGATGCCGTTCCCCATCGTCCCCGCGCCGAGTACGGCCACAGTTTTAATCGTTTCGACGGACATGTTGGCGACGATGATAGCGGAGTGAACGAAGCAAAGGAAGCCAAGGAGTTTGAGGAGGCAGAGGAAGAAGCGCGCGCCGGGTTATTCGGATGTCTCTTTATCGAGGGCCTTTGCGATTACTTCGCTTGCACGGGCTGCGTCCTCTGGGCGAACCGCGATTTCATAGTTCGGCCGAAGGGGTTGCGCTCGCCGCATTAGTCGATTGTATTGCGAGATTTCCCGGGCGGGGATTTTGGACGCCTTTAGCGCTGCGATCGCCACGCTAAACGAAATCGGATCCTCGCCGCCCCACACTGCAATCACACGTTCGTCGACGAAATTTGACGGAAGGGACGGAACGAGGTCCACATCGCAATCGAAACAGCGCGTGACCACGCCATTGTGCTCGGCTCCACAACTAGGGCAAAACATGGGGAGATCTTACCGCCGGACGCCTGCGAATTCGGGCGCGGCGTCGCGACAATGTGGCTTGTCACGCAACCGCGGGCGCAGGGCGAGAGGTAAAGGAAAAGCACGCGCGACGGTCGGGGACTCACTCCGCCGGAAAGAAATAGACTCTCAGCTCGCGCCTGGGCACGAAATTACTCACGCGCGCCGTGAAGTGGTCCGCATCGCGTCGCACGACAGCGCCATTCCAGCAGAAGCTGGCGTAATAGTGGTGATGGTCCTTATCCAGCTTGGGTCCGTCGACAATCAGCTCGAACGATTGAATGGGCGTCTTCCAGGTGTTTGCGGAAGTGAGGATGTAGTCCACCCATTCGAGGTAGACGTTCCGCCCCTCGATCGCCGATCTTGCCGCCACGTCGGCCTTGAGCCGATTCGCAAGGGCGCGATCGATGCACGCGTCGCCGAATTTGCGTTGCAGCTCGCCGAGTTCGGCAGGCTGAAACCCGACTTGCGGCGTGTATTCGTGCCGGATGTGAACTATCTGGTGCGCGGGAAAAGCCTGCGTCCAGTGGTATTCCTTGTAGACGGTCCACGCAAAATCGTGGCGGCCGCGCTCCGGCTTGACGAGCCCGAGGCTCAGCAGACGGCCCTGGTCCGAAGCCGAGAGGCTCGCGAAAGTCTTCTCCAATCGGGTCGCCGGATCGTCGTTGTCGTCGTTCACGGCGAAGTCGATCGCGAAGCCCAGCTTTCGGAGCAAGCCCGTGTAGTCGTTTCCATTGAGTTTCGCCCGCACATCCGTCTGGTACTTTATTTCGCGCCCGTCGACCCAGACGCGGAAATCGGGAAAGTCCCGGCGCCACCCCGGGTCGCCCCACTCGCCGAACGTGTATGGCGGGATGGGAAATCCCACTTCGGTTGTGATGTCGGAATCCGATTGGTTCAAGAAATCGAAGTCGACCGCGACGGTTTTGTCGCTGATCCTGAGGATTTCCTTCTCCATCGAAATGCGCGCTTCCCTGCTAAGCGTGATGCCGCCCGCGCCGACCGACACGGCGGAATCATCCGCGCGGCTCGGCAATACGCACACGAGAGCGAGCAGAATGATGCGGAGAGCCTTCGCGGATCGGCGGGGCATATCGGTTTACTCGGGCGGCGCGCCTTCGACGACCTCGCGGACGATCTCTCGAGCGCGCTTCTCGTCGGCTGGCAGCACGAGGACCCGGCCCTTGCCGCCGTCCTCGCGAACCACGCAGCCGATCCCGACGCCGCTCAGCGAAGCTTTCAGGAATTGCGCCGTATCCGCGTCGTCGCCGGCCCAAACTTCGGAGGTCGCGCCCCCGGGAGAAAAATCCTCGGTAACGTCGTTCGGTATCGGCTCCCTGCGCTCGGCGGGCTCAGCGAGTTCGCCGGCATCTTCGTGTCCGATCTTCCCCGATTGAGCCGAATAGAGCTCGGGACGCACTCGGAAGGGGTCCATCCAGGCTAAGTGATCCGAATTCGAGTCCCGCTGGGCAGCCTCCACGGGATCACCATCGGCAAGCACCTTGTTCAGGACCGATCGCGCGGTGTCGAGATCATGGGGCTCGATCCAAATCAGTTGCGCACTCTGCGCGAACGTCGGCAAGACGCCAAATTCCTTCTCAACGTCCTTGTGAGAAATGGCCGCAGCGTCGAGCGCGTCGCGAATCGCGCCGTAGAGTTTCGCGGAAAGCCCACTCCAAAGCAGCGCGCGCCCTTCCGGGTCTGTCGGGATGTCCTCGTGGTCCGCCGGCAATTGGTCGACCAGCGTGGCGCCGCAGTCAGAGCATTTTGTGAATCCGGGGCGATATTCGATTCGACAGGCGGGGCAGAACATGGCGCCTATCTTAACGCAGGATGGGAGACGTTGCGCGGGGCAGACGGGCGCGGCAAGCAGCGCCCCTACAACGCGAAACCTTACGCCCGCTCGACGGTCGATCTTCCTGGGAACGCCAATCCCCGATTGGCGGGCTTCGCCTTCGAGCAAGACCCCTCTTTGCTTTGCCGCGCGATCTAAATCGTCTGGCTACAGCTCATATAGCCAAAACCGCCGCTCTAAATCTTCATTGCCTGACGCAACGGGCTTTAGCCTCTTCAAGAGATCCGAAACAATTTCCGCAGCCTTCTCCGCGTCTCGCTTCGAAACGAAAACGTCTACCCAGCCAACGCTCACGCGCACCGGACCGCCCTCGGGAATTGACGACTTTTTCAGGGCCGCGGAAATCCCCTTCAGGACGCGGCGCTGCTGCTGTCGTTCGATCACAATTCCTAAAGGCAGGTCGCGAGTTTTCTCGAAGCTTTCCCCCTTCAGCGACTTCGCGCGATCACGCATCCGTGATTCTGCTGCCATCGCCTCGATCTCATCAAACTCGCCAAGAGCTGTTCGCAATTCTCTTTTCGCGCTGCGACGGATCTTCATTTGGCTTCGCTGACGCGCCCGGGGGACGTTCTTCCGGCTCGCCTTGTCGTTCTCGCGGAATACGTTTCGGCGGTCCCGAGCTAGACTCAGCTGCTTTTTCTGTTGCGGAGACTTTACGCGGCTCATGGCTACGCCCGCTCGACCGCCAGCGCCACAGCGTTCCCGCCGCCGAGGCACAGCGCGGCGATCCCGCGCTTCAACCCGCGCCGCTGCAATTCATACAGCAGCGTAACCAGAATGCGCGCGCCGGAAGCCCCGATCGGATGCCCATACGCGACCGCGCCGCCATTCACGTTCACCTTGGCCGGATCGAGCTTGAGCTGGCGCGTCACCGCAATCGCCGCCACCGCGAACGCCTCGTTCAGCTCGTACAAATCGACATCGCGGTCGCGATCCCATCCCGTTTTCGCCAGCAGTTTTTCGACCGCATCCACCGGCGCCATCATCACCCACTTCGGCTCGACGCCGCTCACCGCCTGCGCCACGATGCGCGCCATCGGCTGCTTGCCGAGCCGCGCGGCCGTTCGCTCGCTCGTCACCACCAGCGCCGCTGCGCCGTCGTTCGTGCCGGGCGCGTTGCCTGCCGTCACCGTGCCGCCTTCTTTCTTGAACGCGGGCTTGAGCTTCGCCAGCGCCTCGAGCGAAGTATCCTCGCGCGGCGATTCGTCCATCTTGATGACCACCGGCGCGCCCTTGCGCTGCGGAATCTCCACCGGCACGATCTGCTCGCTCACGAAGCACGACTTGATCGCGTGCACCGCGCGCCGATGGCTTTCGAGGGCGTACGCGTCCTGCTCGGCGCGCCCGATGCCGTATTTTTCCGCCACGAGCTCGGCCGTCATGCCCATGTGAAAATTTTCGTACGCGTCCCACAGGCCGTCGGTGATCATCGAGTCGAGCAACTCGGCATTGCCCAGCCGGAAGCCGGTGCGCGCGCCCTTCATCAGATACGGCGTGTTCGACATCGACTCCATCCCGCCCGCCACCACGATCTCGCTCTCGCCAAGCGCCACGGCTTGCGCCGCAAGGCCTACCGCCTTCAGCCCCGAGCCGCACACTTTGTTGATGGTCATCGCCGCGACGCGCGGGTCGAGCCCGCCGCCAAGCGCCGCTTGCCGCGCGGGATTCTGCCCGAGCCCGGCCTGCACCACATTGCCGAGGATCGCTTCGTCCACTTGCTTCGGCTCGATTTCGGCGCGCCGCACGGCCTCCGCCACCGCGCGCGCACCTAGTTCGGTCGCCGTCAGCGGCGCTAGCCCGCCCATGAATTTGCCGATCGGCGTGCGCACGCCGCTCAAAATAACGGGATTTTCCATCGCATTTCCCCCCACGAATCCTTGCGCGGCTAAAATCAAAGTATAGGCGCGCCCCGGGAGCCGGTCAATTTGCGCCAACGACGCGGACAGGCTCGAGCGAAACTGCCCCTCGCGCCATCGCGGGCCCCTCGCCCGGGAAGCCGGCGCACCAAACTTGGCTCCAAGATGTGCTATAAAACCGCCGCCCGGCGCCAAGGTTGCGCGCGCGTGAAATCCAGCGCCGGCGGGACGCGTATCGTTCGTGCGAGGTTCCCATGCCCCCAACCCAGATCGGCAACACGCCCGCGACGCCGCGCCAAACCCAATGGCAGAAGCCGGCGGGCCTCTTCGGACGCCTGACTCTGTGGCGCATGAACAAGAGCCACTCGAAACTGACCGACTGGGGCCTGGCGCACATCCCCGTCGAGCCGCGATTTACCGTGCTGGACATCGGCTGCGGCGGCGGACGCACGGTCGCCAAACTGGCAGCCATGGCGGCGCAAGGAAAGGTCCACGGAATCGACTACTCTCAGGCGAGCGTCGCGGCGTCCCGGCGCCACAACGCGCGGGCAATCGGGGACGGCCGCGTGGAGATTCATCTGGCCGACGTCGGAAGGCTGCCCTTTCCCGACAATACGTTCGATCTGGTGACGGGTGTCGAGACGCACTTCTGGTGGCCGGACATCGCCGCAGGAGTCCGCGAAATCCGGCGCGTGCTGAAGCCGGGCGGCACGCTCATCCTGATCGCCGAAGTGTACAAGGGCGCGGACGCGTTTACGTCTCGCGTGTGCGAAAAGCAAGCGCCGATTACCGGGATGAAAATGCTCACGCCTGACGAGCATCGCGAACTGCTGGCGTCGGCCGGGTTCGCGGAGGTCCAGGTCGATGCGCTAGCGGCGAAAGGCTGGATCACCGCCCAGGGGAGGAAATAAAGGGCATGCGAACAAGGTCGTTCTTGAAATGCGCACTCGTTCTTGCGGTCACATTTCTGCCATTTTCGATTCCGGTTCGTTCGCAAGAACCAGACACATCACATGCCGCTAGCGATCGGCTATCTACCGCGCGCGCCATGTACTACACGCCGACTGCCCAGGGTCTCAAGTCGTTCCAATGTGAGGCCGCGATCGATTGGAAGGCGCTGTTGACGCGTATCGGCGGAGCCGAGATTCCTGACGACAATCCGGTCTTGAAATATCTGCAGACCGTCCATCTTTCCGTAGTGGATCAACTCAGAGGCAGCGGATCGATGGAATGGACCGAGACAGAGGCTCCGCCCGTAGGAAAAGAGCAAGCGGTAAAGCAGATGCGCGACGGCCTGCAGACCATGATGGGCGGCTTCTTCCAGTCGTGGAACGCATATATGAATGGCACGATGGTCCCGTTTCCTGACCAGAGTTTCGAAGTTACGACAACAGCACGGGGAATCCATCTGCATGCGGCCAGTGCATCGTTGGATGAGGATTTCGACGAAAATATGTTGCTCACCCAAGCGGTGGTGGACACTTCGGAATTGAAAGTGGTGGCACTACCAACTTTTGTAAGGACCGACGACGGTCTCGTTGTGTCCTCCGTTGTGTCTCACGTGAATCAACCTCCCTCAGCTCCGCCAGTGGAGGTGACTTTTAGAGTAGAGTACACAGCAGTGGACTCGTTTCAAATCCCGTCCCGGGTCGTCTACGACGTCAAGAACGTGGGCGTGTTTGAGTTCGGTTTTAGCAGCTGTGACGTGTCTGTCGCTGATTCTTCGCAAAAACCGGCCGCCGAGAAGCCGAGCCAGCCGACCAACTAACCTCCGGTTTCTTGCCAGGCTTACGCACACGGTGCAGGCTAGGGCAAGTCCAAGTCCCGCGCCAGGCAGTCTGCCGTTCGCCTTCAGAGTCGGCCAATCTAACGCGGGCGATGGCGCAATCTTGCCGCCTGCTGCACATCCTGCATCCCCGGGGCGCACTTTCTGCCGGTCCGGCCGCGGTGGGAATCCGGCGGCTCTCGCAAATTGCGCGAAATGCGTGCCGTGGCCGGCGGCCAGTGTCGCCGCGCGCTGGCACGCCACCTGCTCTACGACTGTCCCTCGGTGCAGTGGTATTGGCGGCTTCGCAGACCTAAGATCGATGAGTTGTCGCGCAGGAGCGTTTCGTTATGGTGCCCAGATTTGAATCGTTCGCCCACCCTTCCCCCTCCCTCCCCTCCCAACTTTCCCCTTTGCTCCTTCACCCACATGGTTATAATGCCGATGGTTCCTCTATCGCGATCGAGAGGCTGCGGGACGCCGCCTCCCGACCACAACGTAGTCCCAGCCATTTGAATCCGGATTCCGGCGCGGCCCGCCGCGCGGCCGCTGACCCATCGCTCGGCGTGACCGTCGGGTTTCAGTATCCGCCGGAAATCCATCGGCGCTTTTTGGGGACCGCGGCTTCGTATCGGCGAACGCGCCATTCGCCTCGGGCCGCTGTTGGGTGCGCGAGAAAACAATGACGGATGCACAGCGATATCTGCAAGGCCACGTCGTCGAAGGACGATTCCCGCTGATCCAGTATCTCGGCGGCACAGGACACAGCTCGGTGTTCTTGACCGAGTGTGCCAATCGCGAACAAAAACGCGCCGCCATCAAACTGATTCCCGCTCCCCACGGCAATGCCCAGCCTTTGCTGACCCGCTGGCGGCTCGCTGCGCGCTTTTCGCACCCCCACCTGCTGCGTCTCTACGAGGCCGGCCGCTGCACGCTCGACGATGCCGAAATGCTCTACGTGGTGATGGAATATGCCGAAGGGGATCTCGCGCAGACGCTCAGCGAGCGCCCGCTTTCGCCTTCGGAAGCAGGCGACCTGCTCCATCCGCTACTCGACGTGTTGAGCTACATCCACGGGAAGGGATTCGTCCATGGCCACGTGCAGCCTTCGAACATCATGGCCATCGGCGATCGCCTGAAGCTCTCGAGCGACCGCATCTGCCACATCGGCGAATTTGGCGACGTGCGCAACGGCAACGCTCCGTATTGCGCGCCCGAGTGCGGCGGCAGCGAATGCCTCTCACCCGCGAGCGATATCTGGTCGCTCGGCATGACCATCGTCGAATGCCTCACGGAACGTTTGCCCGAGGCTCGAGGAAGCCGCGGAGCCGTTTCCGTCCCGTCGAATCTGCCCTCGCCGTTTTCGGAGATGGCGCGCCACTGCCTCAGGCGGTCGCCGCATCGCCGCTGGGATATCGCCGCGCTCCAGTCGCGCCTGAAGCTCAGTGCGTTCGCTCTGCAGGAGGCGCATGCAGACCGCCTCGCGACACCGGCAGCGCCAGCGCCGCGCCCGGCCGTCGCCGTTCGGCGCGACCCGCCCGCGCTCGAGGCCGAGCCCACAGCCGAATCCGCCGCGAAGCTGCGGCGCTCTCTCGCTCTCGGGGCGGCGGCTCTCAGTGTGGCGGCCGTTGCGATGGGCGTCGTGTTCCTCAGACCCGCATCGCACCCGGCGCCCGAACCATCGCACCTCGTGAAAATCGATGCCGCCGCCGTGAAGGCGCCCCCGCCGGCGTCCGCCCCACCGCAACCCGCGGCAAACATCTCGCCGCAGCCCGATCTTCCGCCCTCGCGCCTCAGTGCCACGATCGCGAGCTCCGAACCCGGTCGCGTCGTCGAGGCGGCTTCTCTCGCGCCCACCTCCTTGCATTCGACCGCAGAGTCCGAAGGCGGCGTCCTGCATCGCGTGCTGCCGGATGTGCCGCGGTTCGCCAGCGACACCATCTCCGGCACGCTGCGCGTCGACGTCCGCGTCAAAGTCAATTCGTTGGGCAAAGTTACAGCGGCGGAACTCGAGTCCGCGGGGCACAGCCGCTATTTCGCGCGGCTCTCGCTCGACGCCGCGCGCGACTGGAAGTTCCGCGCGCCCGACGTGAACTCGAAGAGCCCCTCCAGGGAGTGGCTCATCCGTTTCGATTACACAAGGCGCGCCGCCACAGCCGTCGCCGAGCCGCGCACCCGCTAGCCAAAGCCATCAGGTCTCTCGCCGCGCAACCAGGAACCACGCCTTGGGCGCGCCCCCGTCGAAAAGCTGTCTCGATTCAGAACGAACCTCGAATTCCTTCGCCTCGATCGACTCGATCTCCCAGCCGCCGGCGAACGCGTCGCGCAGCTCCTTCATCGTCACGCGCCTCGGCCCGTTCGTGCCCGGCGTTTTGTCGCTGAAGCACGCGAGGAAAAATCGCCCGCCCGGTTTGAGCACCGCCCTCAGCCCCTCGACGTATCGCGGCCGGTCTTGATCCGAGAAAACGTGAAACAGGCCGGAGTCGATCGCGTTGTCGAATCGCTCGGTCCAGTCGCGCAGCTTGAGCGCATCTTCGACCACAAACGTCGCGGCCAGCCCACGCTCGGCCGCCTTGCGCTTGGCCACGGCAATCGGCCCCTCGAGGAAATCGACGCCGGTCACCTTGCACCCGCGCGCCGCAAAAAACAGCGCGTTCTCGCCGGTTCCGCAACCCACATCCAGCAGCGAGCCCGCGATCTTGTCGGCCGCCGCGACGAACACAGGCTGCGGCTTGCCGATGTCCCATGGCGGAGCGTCTCCCGAATAGGCCGTCTCGAAGTGCTCGCGATTCACCATCGTGGTTCTCTGCTCGCTCATCTTTCCCTCTCTCTATTTCTTGGTCACCGTCGCGCCAGGAGTGCGTGGTAACGCCTCCTCAGCCAGCGAGAAAAGCGAGTCCACATGCTCTCTGCAGGATCCGGTTGAAGGCCGCCGTCCGCGGGCGGCACGAGTGGACGTGGCAGATCGTTCGTTGCGGTCCAATGCTGGCGACGTGGACCCACGCCGACAATTGTGCGCCATCCTATCCCGTAGCCTCCGCCCTTCAGTATCAGAACGCTCGCCATTTTTCCGCTCTCGACCCTCACGAAAATGTTTTCGAGTCAGAGTATAGGCTCGCTGAAAAACGTGGTCAATTTAGCACGCTGGCATTTGACGCCGCTGTCGGCCAAATGTATATTCTGCCCGGAAAAATACTCCACACGCGCTAAGGGCCATGTTTTCGAACGTCATGGGCACGGTCATCCATCGTTTTGCACTTAGACTATCCTCACTGATCTCTTTTTTCGCAGCGCTCGTGATTTTCGCCGCGCCCGCTTCTCCCCGGCAACTTGCGCAAGACTCGCCATCCACGCCAGCCTCCGCGCCCGCTGCTGCGGCGTTCACTGTGCCGCCGTATCCGAACAACACCGGCGGCCTCGTTCATTTCGTGAAGGACATGATCGCGCTCGAAAAAGCGGGCGATCAGCAGAAACTAGGTGTGTACGAAAGGTCGTTGGCGCTGCCTTTCGCGGACCGCTGGTTCAAGTCCGTTTTTGGCGACGATCTCGGCGAGCGCATGACCGCCATCTCAACGGGGATGCGTGTCGATGCGGAGGCGCATACCGGCGACATGCTGGCGGAACAAATTGCGGAAAAGCGCACGGATATCGAAGCGGTCCGCTTCGACGACTCCTGCAATGCCCGCGCAACGCCGACCGAGTATCCGTTCTTGCTGCTACGGAAAACAAAAGAACCGCTCTATGACGTCCGCTTCATCGGCAATTCCGGCGCGTCGATCTGGGCCTACCTTGCCTATGTGAACGGCGGATTTCGGTTCATCGGAAACCTGCAAAAGACGGAAATTGGCGTACCCGCCGCGGGGGCAACGGGAGGGCCGGCCAAGATCAAACTCGATCCAAATGTCGTGGCCGCTCGAGCCATTCGCAGAATAGCGCCCCAGTATCCGGCGGAGGCGCGAGAGTTGGGCCTTCAGGGCACTGTAATCTTGCACGCCATTATCGCCAAGGATGGATCGGTCCAGAGTCTGTATTTGAATGAAGGGCAATGCATGTTGTCCGAAGCGGCCATCGATGCCGTCAAACAATGGCGCTACAGTCCGACGCTGGTAAACGGAAGTCCCGTCGTGGTTGACACGACGATCAACGTGGTCTTCACGCTCGGCCTTCCGCGGTAGCATGGCTCGCCGTGTTCGCCGGCCACTCCTCCGCCAGCACCGCGTACAGGTACGAATCGCGCCACTCGTTTTTTTCGAAGGCGTTTTTGCGAAAATGCGCTTCGCGGCGCATGCCGATCTTCTCCATCACGCGATACGACGCGCGATTGCGAACGTCGCACGTGGCCCACACGCGATGCAGCCCGACGCGGCGAAACGCGGCGTCCACGGTCGCGTGCGCGGCTTCGGGCATGTAGCCGCGGCCCCAGTTGCGGCGCGCAAGGACGTAGCCGATATCGGCCGCGCGGTTGCGCTCGTCCTTGATCCGCAAGCCGATCGAGCCGATCACGCGCTCTTCTTCCTTCAGTTCGATCGCCAGCCCCACGGAATTGCGCGGCCACTCCTGCTGCTCTTCGAGCGTGCGATCGAGAAAGGCGCGCGTCAGCTCGCGCGTGTTCGGCCCCCAGATGAGCAGCCGCACGACTTCGGGGTCGGACGCGTACTCGTGAATGTCGAGTTCGTCCTCGGGACGGAATTCGCGCAGCCGCAGGCGCGGCGTTTCGATGGGAAACCAGCGACTCATCCCGCTATTCTAATGTGGCGGGTTCCCCGGGGAAGGACGAATAATTGTGCTCCGAGGGCGTACACCAGGAGTACGTCGCCGGGCCGATAAAGCCGGCTCAAGGAGCCGGATTTCGGCGGGTATTGGCCGACTATGCCGCCATAAATTTCGCGGCGCCTTTTCGAGACGCCGAGCACTCGCTACGAGCCCGCTTCCTCATTCGCCTTCTCTTCGCCTGGACGGAATCTGTTAGAATGGCATTTCCGCATGGCCACCACGACGAATCCGAAAGAACGGGCGGCGTCCGCGTCGGGCTTCCCTCTGAACCCGGAGCAGCGCGCGGCCGTGGAGCACGGCGAAGGCCCGCTGCTGGTGATGGCCGGCGCGGGCACCGGCAAGACGCGCGTGATCACCGAGCGCATCGCCACGCTCCTCGCTTCCGATCCCGGTCTCTCCGGCGAAAATATTCTCGGCCTCACCTTCACGGACAAAGCCGCGGCCGAAATGAAGCATCGGGTACTGAAGGCCGCCGGAGACCGCGCGGAAGGCGTGTGGCTCAGCACCTTTCATTCGTTCTGCCTCGAAAAAATCCTGCGCGAGGCGAACCCCGAGATCCAGCCTCTCGACGACATCGACCATCGCATCCTGCTGCGCCGCAACATCGCCGAACTCGACCTCAAGATTTTTCGGCGCCTCGCGGACCCCGCCGAATTCCTGCGCGATTTCCAGACGTTCTTCTCGCGCTGCCAGGACGAGCTGGTGACGCCCGACGACTACCAGCGCTACGTCGAAAAGCTGCGCCGCGAGCACGAAGACCGCAAGCAGGCGCTCGAGCCGGACGCGCGCGCCGTCGCCGAGGAGGAGCTGGCCAAGCAGGAAGAGCTCGCGCGCGTCTATCGCGTGAGCGAGCGCCTGCTGCGCGAACGCAACCTGCACACCTTCGGCGCGCAGTTGCTGCAGGCGGTGGCGCTGCTGCAAGCCGACGCGGCCTTGCTCGAGCGCATGCGCGCGCAATATCGCTACATCCTCGTCGACGAGTTTCAGGACACGAATATCGCGCAGCTCGAGCTGCTCTGGCTGCTCGCCGGCGGCCACCGCAACATCGTCGCCGTGGGCGACCACGACCAGGCGATCTACCGTTTCCGCGGCGCGTCCTTCGGCAGCTTCACGATTTTTCTCAGGAAGTTCTGCGGCGCGAGCGATCCCGCCGCGCGTTCCGAGGCGACCGACGCGCTGAAGAAGCATTTCGTCTCGCTCTCGAAAAACTACCGCTCCACCCGCCGCATCCTGCGCGTCGCCGGCGAGATGATCCTCAACAACGAGCCTTCGCCGCTGCTGCCGCCGAAAAACCTGACGACGGACAATCCCGAGGGCGACAAAATCCGCATCGCGGAATTCGCGGCGTTCGACGAAGAGGCGCACTGGGTTGCGTCCGAGATCGAGCGCCTGCACGAAGCGGGAGCGCACTGGAAGAGCTTCGCCGTCCTCTATCGGAAGCACTCGCATCGCGCGCTGCTCGTCGACGTGCTGCGGCGGCGGCGCATTCCCTTCGTGATCCGCAAGTCCTCGATCCTCGCGAACACGCTGGTGCGCGACCTGCTCGCCTGGCTGCGCCTCATCGCGCTGCCGGCGGACAACGTGGCCTGCGCTCGCGTGCTCGCCGCGCCCTACTGGGAACTCGAGCCGCGCGATCTCGTCCGCCTCGCGGAGCGCGCCGATAAGCAGCGTCCGCGAGGATTCCTGTGGGACCAGGTGGAAGCGGCGAAGGACGAAAAGCCCAAGCTCGGCGAGCTCGTCGAGACGATGCACCGGCTCCGGCAGAGCGCGCGCAAGAAAACCGCTCCCGAACTCCTCAACGAGCTGATCTCGACGCTCGAGCTCGCGCCCTCCGAAAGCGACCGCCAGTATGTCGACCGGCTCGCGGAATTCGTGAAGGAGTGGGAGCGCAAGACCGAGGACAAACGCCTGCGCGATTTCATCGAGTACCTCGGATATTTCCACGAGCTCGACGGCGACATTTGCATCGAGGAGGAGATCGCGGACGACGCCGTGCAGCTGATGAGCGTGCACGCGGCGAAGGGACTCGAGTTCCCGCACGTCTTCATCCTGCGGCTCAGCAAGCACGACTTCCCTTCCGGGGTGCGGCGCCCCGTCTTCGAATTCCCGATCGAGCTGATGAAGGAGGAGCAGCCGCAGGGCGACTTCCAGATCCAGGAAGAGCGGCGGCTCTTCTACGTCGCGGTGACGCGCGCGCAGCAGCGGCTGACGCTTTCGACGATCGTCAACAAACGCAAGCGGCCCTCGCCGTTTCTCGAGGATTTTTTGCGCAATCCGAAAATCCAGAAAATGGACACGCTGCAGACCACGCCCCGCGTCGCCGTGCCCGACGAAGAAGAAACGCCGGACGAACTCGAAGTTGCCGCGCCCGACCCGGCGCCGCTGTTTCGCTCGCTGCGCGAGAATTCGAAAGCGTATTCCCGGATCGCGCTCTGGGCGAAAGCGTTTCATCCGCCGCGCCCCGAACCGCTACAGCTCAGCTCGTCGGCGATCGGGACGTACGAAACGTGCCCGATGAAATACCTGTTTCGCTACTCGTGGGGCGTCCGCGGCGGGCCCAACCCGCAGACGCAATTCGGGAACATGATGCACACCACGATCAAGGAGTTCGTCGCCGAGGTGCGCAAACGCGGCAAATCCGTGCCGCTCGACGAAGTCTTCGCGATCTTCGACCGGGAGTGGACATCGGCGGGATTCCCGGATGAATACCAGGAAGAGGAATATCGCAAGGCCGGGCGCGAGCAACTCGAGGCGTTCTATCGCGCCTACATCGCGGCCCCGGCCGACGTGGTCTATCAGGAGAAGCCGTTCGAGCTGCCGCTCGAGCACGAAATCGTCGTTACCGGCCGCATGGACCAGGTGAATCGCGCGGGCAAGCGCGAGGTCGAGATCATCGACTACAAAACGGGGCGCGTGCGCGACGCGAAAAAGGCCGCCGCCGATCTGCAACTGGGCATCTACGCGCTCGCGGCGCGCGAAGTGCTCGACCTCGAGCCTTCGCGGCTCGTCTTCCACAATCTCGTGAACAACGAGGCGGTGGCCACCACGCGCGACGAAAAAGCGCTCGCGGCCACGAAACAGAAAATTTCCGAGGTGGCGGACCTGATTCGCGCACACGAGTTCCCGGCCAGGCCGAGCTTCGCGTGCGCCTTCTGCGATTACAAGCCGCTTTGTCCCGCGCACGAGACGTTGGTGACGATTCGTTCCGCGCCGCGCCGGGACTAGCGCACGATACCGCGAGAAAAGTTTCCGCTGGGAGCCTCCGAGTGGTTCGCGCTTTTTCGCGCGGGCGATTCCTGATCCTTCTATCCGGGCATCCTACGTTGGGCGCACCAACTGAGGCACGTGCGGGGCTTCGAAGGGGCGCAGCAAGCGGCGCCCCTACGGGCGAGGCTCTCGCGAACTGCGTTTCTGAGCCGCTTTTTGCAGCCGCACTTCTGCCGGGATCGGAGCGGAAAATTCGGCGGGAAAAACAAAAGCGGGACAGCTTTTCAGCTGTCCCGCTTTCTGGCTTCGAACTAGAAGCCTGGATCGGTTCCGCGCATAACTACCAGGAACTTTCTCCCCGCGAGAGGCGCGCCGAAATTTCACGTCGCAACTCAACTCGCTCATTCATCTATAAAGGCTGCCACGAATCAAGTCAAGCAGAAAAAACCCGCGCGAGGTACCAGAGCGGAAAAGTTTTCGTCGAAAATGCGCGATCGATTTTCGCGCGCGGAAAATGCGGCGGAGCCTCAGCGTCCCGCCGCAATCGCGCTTTGATAATAGCCGGAGCGGGCCGTCACGTTGAGCCCCGGGCGCTCGACGCGCACTTCGATCGAATGAAAGTCCTGCCCGCGGTTCGCTTCCGAGGGATAGAACGTGAGCGTGTATTCGTTGCGCGCCTGCTCGGTGACGTCCGAATAGAGCCGCTCGAGATCGGCGTCCTTCGAGGAGAAGTAGGTGTCGCCGCCCGTCTGATTCGCGTACTTGTCGATCGAGGCGATGCCCCTTTGCGCGATCGATTTGCCGAACGGCACCGAACGCGTCACCGAAATCGAGTAGACGGAAACGTCCGCTTCGAGAAGCATGCGCAAAGTCTCGTCAAAGGTGTGATGATTGTTCTTGGAATTGCTCCCGTCCGAGATCAGGAAGATAATCTTGCGGCGGTCGCGCGGCCGCGAACGCAACATTTCGCCCGCCGCGTAAATGGCGTCGTCGAGCGAATCGGTATTCTGCGGGCGCTTCGAGCCGTGCTCGGGAGCGCCGGTGGCGGTCGGCACGGGCTGGCCGTTGATGAAGGGGCCGGCCGTGGTGGGATCGGAAATGATCTGGGTGGGATGCGAGCCGAGATCGAGGCGCTTGAGCTGGGTGAAGAGCTGATCGTTGTTGGTGGAGAAATCGGAGACGAGGTTGGGGTACTGGTCGTAGGTGACGAGCGCCACTTCATCGCGCGGCCCGAAACCGCCGGCGATGGCCTCGAGGCTTTTCTGCACCTGGGTCACGGCGCGATCGGGGAGATCGTTATCGATGAGCACCACGGTGGACAGCGGCACGGCGTCGGAAGAAAAACCCGCGATCTTCTGTTCGACGCCGTCCGAGAACAAGCGGAAATCGTCTTTCATCAGCCCGGCCACGAGCTGGCCGCTCGAATCTTTCACGGTGACCGGAACGATCACGGCGCGCGTGACGGTCGAAATGGCCGGCGGTTGCTGGAGCGTCTGGGCCGGGCGCGCGGGCGGCGTGCCGGGCGCGGGCGGATTTACCTGCGATTGCGCGCCGGCGGAAAAAGCGAGCAGGACTATCGTCGCCGGCAAGAGGGTTCGTCGAATCATCAAGGGGTCTCGATTCCGCCCGCGAGCCGCGCGTGGCATGCCGGGCCGAACATCCGCGAGCGCGTCCGCAGCATCGTACCAGTTTAAACCGTTCCCCAAGGAGATTCCAACATGCGGCTGACCAGTCTGGCGGCGGGAATTTTCACCTTCGCGCTCGCGGCATACCCGGTGGCCACCACGATCGCGTCGCGCGCAGCCGCAGCCCCCGGCAAGGCTTTCGCGGGCCAGGAGTCCGCGCCCCCGGGTCCGATGGGAGGGGGCGCCCGCGACGATATCCCGCAAACGGACCAGGATCAGCCCTCGCAGCAGATTCCGCAATCGTCGCAGCCTTTGCAGGTGGCCACCACGGTCGTCAACGTCTTCGCCACCGTGCGCGACCACCACAACGAAATCATCAGCGATCTCACCAAGGACGACTTCCGCATTTACGAAGACGGCGTCCAGCAGAAGGTGAGCTACTTCAGCAAGGAAGTGAACCTCCCGATCACGCTCGCGCTGCTGATGGACACGAGCTACAGCATGCACAACATCCTGGTGGCCGAGCAGGACGCCGCGTCGCGATTCGTGAGCGAAGTGCTGCGGAAAAAGGATGAAGCGCTGGTAATCAGCTTCGATACCGACATCAACCTCCTGGCCGATTTCACCGAGGATCCGAACGTGCTCGACCGCGCGATCCATCGCGCCACGATCAACGTCGACGCCTCCGGGATCGGCGGCACGGGCGGGACGATCCCGTCGCAGGGCGGCGGCACCGATCTCTACGACGCGATCTACCTCGCGTGTCACGACGAACTCTCGAATGAGGCGGGGCGCAAGGCGATCGTCCTGCTGACCGACGCGGAAGATACCGGAAGCAAAGTGAGCCTCGGCGAAGCGGTCGAAGCCGCGCAGCGCGCCGACGCCGTGATCCACGTGATCCTGATTACCGACTCGGGCGAGACCGAAGGATACGGCCCCGGCGTTGCCGCGCGAATGACTTCCGACACGGGCGGCCGGGTGATCAACGTGCGGAACGACAAGGGCCTCGAAAAGGCGTTCGACGAAATCTCCGAGGAGCTGCGCTCGCAGTACGTGCTCGGCTACTACCCGTCGAATCCGAAGCGAGACGGCACGTTTCGCCGCATCAAGGTCGACGTGGACCGGCCCGACCTGAAGATTCTGGCCCGCAAAGGATATTACGCGCCCGGCAGCTGATCTGTTTAAATAGCGCGCGGTGAGGGCGATGCACAAGAAAGCGCTCGGCGGCATCCTGCGTCTTTTCGTGACGCTGGCCGCGCTGCTGTTTCTTCCCGCCTGGACCCTGCGCTATTGGCAAGCGTGGGTTTTCCTCGCCGCTTTTTTCGCTCCCGCGATCGCGATCACGCTCTACGTGATGAAGCACGATCCGGCGCTGTTCGAGCGGCGCGTCAAGGCGGGTCCCCGAGCGGAGCAGGGACTCACGCAGAAGATGATCCATGCCCTCCTGGTAGTCGCGTTCCTCGCGGTGGTTTTGGTTCCCGCCATCGATCATCGTCTCGGTTGGTCGCGCATGCCCGCGTACGTATGCATCCTGGGGGACTTTCTGATCGCCGCCGGCTTTGCGTTCATCTTTCTTGTCCTCAAGGAAAACACGTTCGCGTCGGGAACGATCGAGGTGGACACCGGGCAGCGGGTGATCTCGACCGGTCCGTACGCGATCGTTCGGCACCCGATGTACGCAGGATCGACGGTGATGCTTCTCGGCGTGCCTCTCGCGCTGGGTTCCTGGTGGGACCTTCTCGCGCTGGTGCCGTTCACGATCCTGATCGTGTGGAGGCTGCTGGACGAAGAGAAATTCCTGGCGCGAAACCTGCCCGGCTATCCGGAATATCAGAGCAAAGTGAGATGCCGTCTCGTGCCGCTCGTGTGGTGAGCAGCGCTTATTGCGCGGAGGGGCCGGCCCCGCTCGGGGCCACGGCATAGTAGCCCTTGCGCGTGCGGACCAGCAGGCCTTTACGGTCGGTCTCGACTTCAATCTTGCGGTACTCGCCCCTGGGCGCCGGGCCTGCCGGCGAATACGCGATGAAGTACTGGCTGCGGAGCTCCGTTCCGATGTCGTAGAAGGACTGCGCGAGATCATCGACGCGATACGGGAAGAAGGCCTGGCCGCCCGTCTGGTCGGCGAAATTCTGGAGAATTTTGTCGCCGGGATCGAGATTGTATTTCCTCGGCTTGCTCGCATCGTCGATCGAGAGCCAATCGGTGTTGGTGCTCACGGTGAAGATTGCGGCTTCGGAGCGGATGGCGGCGTCGGTTGCGTCGCTCAACGTGTGGTCGCTTAAGTTGTCGTTGCCGTCGCTGATGATCACGATCACGCGGCGGACTTCGGCCTCCGGCCCTCGGGGCAGCGGCGGGTGAATGAGTTTCTCCGACGCCATCACGATCGCGTCGTTCAAGGCGGTGCCGCCGCCGGCGCGCTGGTCGCGGATCGCGGATTCGAGGAGCGAGGCGTCGCTGGTGTAGTCCTGAATGATCTGCGGCTCGTTGTCGAACGTCATGAGGAACGCCATGTCCTTGTCGCGGCGGATGACGCGCGTGAGGAAGTCGATGGCGGCGTCCTTCTCGAAATCGAGGCGCGGGCGGATGCTGTTCGACGTGTCGAGCAGCAGACCGATGCGAAGCGGCAGGTCCGTCTCGCGGCCGAAGAAGCGGATATCCTGCGGCGTGCCATTTTCGAGGATCTTGAAATCGCCTTTGTCGAGGTCGGTGATGAAATTGTGGTGGTGGTCCATCACCGTCACGACGAGGTGGACGAGGCCGGTCGTGACTTTGATCGGCGGCTCGGGCGCGCCGGGGAGTTGCGGCGCGGCGCTCTGCTGGGCCGCGGAACCTGGCGCGGGCGGAGCTGTCGTTGCGTTCGGAGGCGGGGGAGATTGCTGCTGGCCTTGCGCGAGTGCAGAGGCCGCCGGTAGCGCCAGAAGCGCGAGGATTGCCAGAAATGCGAACGACCTGAGTCCGGTGCGAAAAGCGGCTGCGCGTGCTGCGATGCGAAACTCCACGTGGCCGATTATAGGTACTCGCGCAGCACAGCGTCAATCGACGCGGAATCGGCCTTCGCGGCGCGGCCGAGCGAAATGAGGTAATCGCGCAGCGCGGCGGGGAGCGGGGCGCGGATATCGACGCGCTTACCTGTCCGCGGGTGATCGAATGCCACGCGCGCGGCGTGCAGAAAATTCCGGCCGAGCGGCGCAAGCAGCTGCGAATCGACGCGTTCCTGGCGCGGCGCGCCGTACAGCGTGTCTCCGGCCACGGGGCATCCGAGCGCGGAAAAATGGACGCGAATCTGGTGGGTGCGCCCGGTCCGCAGATCGGCTTCGACCAGCGTGAACGCGCCCACGCGCAGACGTGCGCGCCAATCGGTGCGGGCCGCGCGGCCGTCCTGGCGACGAGCGGTCATCCGGGTGCGGCGCCGCAGGTCGCGCGAAACGGGAAGGTCGATGGTCCCGGCGTCGCCCTTCATTTTTCCGTGCAGCAGCGCGACGTACGTTTTCTGCACGAGGCGGTCCCGGAAGTCCTCGACGAGTTTGCGGTGCGCCTCGTTGGTCCGCGCGATCACGATCGCACCCGATGTGTCCTTGTCGAGCCGGTGGACGATGCCCGGCCGCAGCGGCCCGCCGACGCTTGAAAGCCCGCCGCTGCCGAACCGATGCAGCAGCGCCGCGACGAGCGTTCCGGCGTTCGCGCCCGCGCCGGGATGAACGATCATGCCGGCCGGCTTGTCGATCACCGCGACGTCCGCGTCCTCGTACAGCACATCGAGCGGAATCGCTTCGGGGTCCACGCCCGCGGGCGGCGGAGCCGGAATCTCCACGCTCACGCTTTCACCCGCGGCCACGCGATGCGATGCGCGCCGCGCCGCGGCGTCCACCTGGACGCGGCCCTCGTCGACGAGCGACTGAATGCGCGCGCGGCTGAGATCGGAAAGCTGCGCGACGAGAAAGCGGTCGAGGCGCTGACCGGCTTCTTCGGCGGAGACAACGAATGACTCGGCGCGACCTGCGCCGCCGGCGTCATGGGCGTCGGCGAGGAGTTCGTCGTCGGCTTCGAGAAATTCAGAATTTCTGCGTGGAGGCATGATCGAGCTATCTCATCGTTGTGCGCGCCGAAGTCTAAGAGTTTCGTCAGGGGCTAAAGCTCTGTGCCCGTTGCGTCCTAATGCCGCACCTGAAGGTCCGTCCCCCCAAGGCCGGAAACCCGCGCGGGAAGACACGGCCTCAGCGGGTGGCGGCTCTCGCGGGCGCGCGCTGGATTGGGGCCTCGCCGCGATAGCCGCGCCACCACAGCAGCGCGCCCGTCGCGATCAGCGCTACGCTCACGACCTGCATCAGCGAAATCGCGTCGTGGAACATCAGCGTGCGCCCGGGATCGTCGCGGAGGAACTCGACCGCGCCGCGCTCGATGCCGTACAGGATGAAGTACGCGCCGATCAGCTGGCCCGAGAATCGCTGGCGCGTCCCGAGCCACACGAGCAGCAGGAAATTCAGGAATTCGGCGCCCGCTTCGTAGAGCTGCGTCGGATGGAGCGAAATATTCAGCGGCGTGCCCGAAATGCGCGCCGCGATCGGGTTGGTGAAGGTCACGCCCCACGGCAGCGACGTCGGCTTGCCGTAACAACAGCCGGCGACGAAGCAGCCCACGCGCCCGATCGAATGCCCCAGCGCCACCGGCGCCGCGCAAAGATCGAACACGCCCAGCAGCCGCATCTTGTGCAGCCGCGCATAGAAAATCACCCACAGAATGCCGCCGACCACGCCTCCATAGAATGTTCCCGCCGATTGAAACGTTCCGACGCTGAAGATATCGCGCGGGTTCGCGATGAAGTAGTCCCACATGCTGGCGATGTACCAGAGCTTCGAAGAGACCAGCGCCACGAGGATGCCGTAGACGCCGAGGTTCCAGACCAGGCGCGGATCGAGGCCGGCGCGCGGCGCCTGCCGGTAGGCCCACCACAAGCCGAGGAGAAAGCCGACGGCGGCCAGCACGCCGTAGGTATAGATGGTGATTCCGCCAAATTGGAAGAGAACTGGATGCATGCTACGCCCGCTCGTGGCTGGGATGCCGCCAGTCGCGCAGGAGTTCGAGGATCACGAGGCCCGCGCCGACGACGATCGCGGAATCCGCAACGTTGAAAGTGTACCAGTGGTGCGTGCCGATGTAGAAGTCGATGAAGTCGGTGACGCTATGGTGTAACACGCGGTCGAGCACGTTTCCCGCCGCGCCGCCCAGAATCAGCGTCATCCCGGTGCGGCCGGGCCAACCGCCCGCGCGCCCCGTCAGGAGCAACCACGCGATCAGCCCGATCACGCCCACCGAGAAGACGATAAGCATCGGCGCGCGCCACGGCATGTCCGAATCGGCCAGGATTCCGAAGGCCACGCCGGGATTGGTGGTGCGGACGAGATTCACCACGCCGGGGATCAGCACGCGCGTCGATCCGGGCGTCATCAGGCGATCGACCGCGAGCTTCGAGGCTTGGTCCGCGGCCAGCACTCCCAGGGCAAGCAGGATCAGGGGCCACGCCGCTCGTGAAGCCGACGACATCAGGGCTTTGCACTCCCCGCGGGGCCGCCGGCCGCCTCGATTTCATCGAGCGCCGCGACGCAGCGTTCGCAGAACGCCGGGTAATCCGCGCTTTCGCCCACGTGGGTCGAATAGTTCCAGCAGCGCTCGCATTTCGCGCCCGCCGCGCGCTCGGCGCGAATCGCGAGCGTGCCCGGCCCGGTTCCCGCACCGCCGTTCGCGGGAACCGTTTCGATCTCCACTTGCGAGACGATGAAAAATGCGGGAAGGAAACTCGCGTAGCGCTGCAGCAGGGTCGCGAGGTTGCCGGTGGCCGCCAGGATCACGCGCGCCTCAAGATTGGCCGAAATGGTTTTCTGCGCGCGCATCGGCTCGAGCGCCTTGAGCACTTCTTCGCGCACGCCGAGCAGCCGGTCCCAGTTCGCGGCGCGCTCCGAATCGAGCGCGCTCTCGAGTTCTCCCGCCGCCGGAAACATTGCCATATGGACGCTCTCGGGTCCGCCTGCCGCGCGCGGCAGAAATTTCCAGATTTCCTCGGCCGTGAAGACGAGTATCGGCGCGACGAGCCGCACCAGCGCGCTCGCGATCCGGTAGACCGCCGTCTGCGCCGACCGCCGCCCGCGATTTTTCGGCGCGAACGTGTACAGGCGATCCTTCAGCAGGTCGAAATAAAACGCGCTCAGATCGACCGTGCAGAAATCGTGCAGCGCGTGGTACACGCGATGGAACTCGAAATTGGCGTAACGCTCCAGGCACTCGCGCACCAGCACGCCCGTGCGGCGCACCATCCAAGCATCCACTTCCCAAAGGTCGTGGTCCGCGAGCGCCTCGCGCGCCGGATCGAAATCGAAAAGATTCGATAGCGCGAAGCGGAAGGTGTTGCGAATCTTGCGATACGCCTCGGAAAGCTGCGTCATCATCGCCGGCGAATTCCGCATGTCGGCGGTGTAGTCCTGCGACACCACCCACAGCCGCAGCAGGTCGGCGCCCCATTTGTCGACGATTTCCTTCGGGTAGAGCGCGTTGCCCTCGGACTTCGACATCGGCTTGCCGTTTTCGTCGAGCGTCCAGCCGTGCGTCACCACCTGCCGGTAGGGCGCGCCTCCGCGCGTGCCGATCCCCACGAGCAGCGAACTCTGGAACCAGCCGCGAAATTGATCGGGGCCCTCGAGATACACCTCGGCAGGCCAGTGCAGCCCGTTAGCCTCGGTGAGCACGGAAAGATGCGTCGATCCGGATTCGAACCAGACGTCGAGGATGTCGTTTTCCTGCTGGAATTTCGCGGAGCCGCACTTGCACTTCGTTCCGGGCGGTAAAAGCTCCTGCGCCGTGTGCGTATACCAGGCGTCCGAGCCTTCGCGCTCGAAAAACGGCAGCACGTGCCGCAACGCGGCCGGGTCCGTCAAATCGTTGCGCCGCCCGCATCCCTCACACCGGAAAACGATCAGCGGCACGCCCCAGAATCGCTGGCGCGAGATCGTCCAGTCGGGACGGTCGGCGATCATGCCGCGCATGCGGTCGCGTCCCCAGGCGGGAAGCCACTTCACTTTTTCGATCTCGGCGAGCGCGGTCGCGCGCAGCGGGGGCGCTTTCGGCGCGGGCGCCGCATCCGAGCCCGCGTCCATCTGAATGAACCACTGCTCGGTGGCACGGAAGATCACCGGATTGTGGCAGCGCCAGCAGTGCGGATAGCTGTGCGAGATTTTTTCTTCGGCCAGCAGCGCGCCGTTGCGCTTCAGCAGCTCGATGATGAACGGATTCGCCTCGAAGACGCTCTTGCCCTTATATTCCGGCAAGCCTTCGACGAATCGCCCGTCGTCGTCGAGCGGCGCATACACCTTGAGCCCGTATTCCTGCCCCGCGCGATAGTCTTCGACGCCATGTCCCGGCGCTGTGTGCACGATGCCGCTTCCCTGCTCCAGATTTACGTGCTCGCCGAAGACAGCCGGCACGACGCGATCGAGAAACGGATGCTGGAATTTCGCCGCGGCAAATGCCGTGCCCGGCACAGCTGCGGCCTTTGATACAAATTTTAGCCCCGTGGACGTCGCCACCCGGTCCATCAACTGCTCGGCCAATATGTACGCGTCGCCGTTTGCATCCGTCGCCACTACGTAGGGCAAAGTCTTGTTGAACGCCAGCGCCATGCTGGCGGGCAGCGTCCAGGGCGTCGTAGTCCAGACGATCGCGTATAACTTGCCCTTCGCAGCCGAGGCTCCGGGATACTCGACTACCGGATACCGCACCCAGACCGACGGGCTCACGTGATCGTCGTACTCCACCTCGGCCTCGGCCAGCGCCGTGCGGTCGTGTATGCACCAGTAAACCGGCTTTAGCCCCCGATACACGTAGCCTTTCTCGAGGAAATCGAGGAAAGCCCCGGCGATCGACGCCTCCATCGAAGAGTCCATCGTCAGATACGGCTTGTCCCATCGCCCGAAGATGCCCAGCCGCCGGAATTCGCGCTTGTGGATTTCGACGTACCCTGCCGCAAACTCCCGGCACATGCGCCGGAACTGCGCCGCGTCTACCTTGGTCGTCTTGCCGCCCAGCTTCTTTTCGACCTGCGTTTCGATCGGCAGGCCGTGGCAGTCCCAGCCGGGGATGTACGGCGAACGGAAGCCGCTCATCGTCTTCGACTTGACGATCATGTCCTTCAGGACCTTGTTCAGGCCCGTTCCCAGGTGGATTTCGCCCGTCGGGTACGGCGGCCCGTCGTGCAGGACGAAGAGCGGCGCGCCCTCACGCGATTCGAGAATCCGGCGATAGAGTCCCGACTGCTCCCAGGCAGCCAGCTGCTCCGGTTCCCGCTCCGGCAGGCGCGCCTTCATCGGGAACTCTGTCTTCGGCAGATTCAGCGTGCTTTTCAAATCGACGGTTTTCGCCATCCTAGGGTGCCGGGAACCTTTCTTGTACGCTTTGATTTCGCTGCAATCCGGCGGCTCGAAACACTTTACTATGGCGCCGATGCGGCCTTCTGTATTACGAGAGGGCGCGGCGGAAACCCGAAATTAGGCGCAACCGTCGTATGTTACAATGAATCCGAAAGCATGTCAGCCGTGCGGGAGCCGAGACATCCTTTTCCGCATTTTAGCGTCTAACTTTTGTATCCGGCGGGACGGGGGTAGGGCAGCCTAGAGATGTCGGACTTTGGCGCGAGACTCGACGAAGCGGGGCGCTCGACAAACGAGCCGACGCTGCGGCTCGGCCAGGCGGCCAAGCCCGTCGCGCACGGTTCGTCCTTCAAAAGCCTTCTCTCCAACCTGAGGGACTTCCTCACGGAGCGTCCGGCCAAGGTGCGCGGCGGTTCGCCCACTTCCTTCGACATGCCCGAGTTCGGCGCCGGCTTCGGCGCCAACATCAAGGAATTCTTCCGCTCGGGTCCGCGCGGCCGCGTCCGGTCCGACCTGCTGGTGGCTTGGGACGAAGAGCCCAGCCTCTGGCGGAACTTGATGGACCTGATCGCGCCAAAAAAGCTGCCGCCGCTTCAGACGACCAGCAAGCCGATTCCAGTGCCGGAAATCTGGTCCAAGCGGCAGGGGTTTTCCCAGGCACAAGTGGTTTCGATTGCCGTGCACGTGGTGGTAATCGCGCTAATCGTCATAGGCCCGCTCCTGCTCTCCGAGTGGCTGCCGCCCTACACCGCGAAAGCAAGCAGTCCCGATCTCACGCCGATCGACACCACGATTTCGCCGTTCCTACACATCCTTAAGCCCTCAACGAAGCGCGCCGGGGGTGGGGGCGGCCAGCACGACCTCGCTCCCGCCGTGAAGGGGCAGGCGCCGAAATTCTCTTACACGCAATTTTCGCGGCCGATCGTCCACCCGCCGCTGCATCCGGAAATCGCCGTCACGCCCACGATCCTCGGGAATCCGAATATCATTCTCCCCAACAACAATATGAACAACTGGGGCGACCCGACCAGCCATAACACCAATGGCGACTCCCTGGGCAACGGCCGGGGCAACGGAATCGGCAATGGTAACGGCAACGGAATGGGCCCGGGCCAGCAATATGGAATCGGCGGCGGTTACCCGAGCGCCGGCACCGGCGGCTACGGCGTGCCGACGTGCCTCTATTGCCCGCGGGCCGACTATAGCGACGAAGCGATGAAGGTGAAGGTGCAAGGCGTCGTCGAGCTCGTCGCCATCATCACGGCGGACGGCAAAGTCACCGACGTGCACGTTGCCAAGGGCCTCGGCTTCGGCCTCGACGAGAAGGCCATGGAAGCGGTTCGCGGCTGGCGGCTCACGCCCGCGCGCGGTCCCGATGGCCGTCCCGCGGCCGTGCGCGAAGTGATCGAAGTCGCCTTCCAGCTCTTCTAGCCGCGTAGCGCCGGCCGCGCGCCGGCTCCTTCTTCCGCCACGGGTAGCCCCGCGAAACCTGCGCCGTTAACCAACTGGAACCGTCCGCGTCACACCCGCGCCCATTCTGCTACGATGAGCGCCATGAAGAGACAATTGCAGCTTGGGATTCTTCTTTCGGCGGTCGCGCTAGCCTTCGCGCTGCCCGCTTCGCCGCAAAACGGTTCGATCGAGTTTGTCGCTCAGGCCACTCCGACCGACGGCCTTCAGGAGCCCGTGCGCGGCTTCCCGATTTTCCTGCTCAGCAAGAGCTACGAGCTCATCTGCAAAGACGCGAGTTCGTCCGTGCCGCCGGCCGATATGAACGGCTTCATCGCAAAGCTCAACGTCTCGCCGGAACTGAAAGCCTGGATGAAGAAGAACCACTGGGTGACGCTCAACGGCGAGGATTTCATTCACATGCTGAAGGTGCCGGACGTGATGAACGTGCCCGAATTCTACAAGGCCTATCGCGAACGCAACGCCGGCGACGAAGCTTCGAACTTCCCCGACCCGAAATTCAGGGCCTCCGACGCGCAGAAGCATCCGGAAAAATTCAAGAAGCTCCAGGACGAATACGCCGCCGCCATCCGCACCTTCATGGAGGCGCATCCGGAAAGCATCGACGGCATCGACGGCAATCTCACGGACGTCGACCCCAGCGCCAAATGGAACGAGATCATGGGGCGGCACCAGACCGAGGTGCGCCAGCGCGGATTGACTCTCGCCGAATCGACCTACCTCGTCGCGCGCACGCAGACCGATCTCCAAGGCCAGGGCTACCTGCGCGGCGTCCCGCCCGGCACTTACTGGCTTAGCTCGCTCGACGTAGCGGCGCAGGTGGGCGATGCGCATCCCAAGTGGGACGTGCCCGTCACCGTCGAGCCCGGCAAAACCGAGTACATCGCGCTCTCGAACGCCAACGCGCTGCCGCCGTCGTTCGTCGCGCCCTAGGCGTCCGCTATGTGCTCGCTTTGGACGCTGGAAGCGCCAGCCCTTTCATCTGAGGACTCGAAAGAGCACCGGAGGTGCGGCAGAAGTTAGCCCGGCCCGGCAGGGCTGGGAACCCAGCAAACAAGAAGCCGAGCGCCGTAGGCGCGACACGACTTACAAAACCCGACGCCCACGTCTGCGAGACCGTTTGCCGTCATCCCAACCCATGAACGACTCTACCGAACTTTCGCGCTCGCTCGGCGAGCTCGCCGATCCCGATCTCGGAAAGCGTGCGGCCGCCGCCGCGCGGCTCCACCACGAGGGCGCCTCGCTGTGCTCGTCCGCCACCCGCGAATGGATGAAAGACCCGGAGTTTCGCGCGCTCGTGCGTCCGGGCGGCTGCGTGGTGGGGATTGCGGTCGCGCCGAAATCCTTCGACGCGATCCGCGCCGCGAACGGCTCTCCGCCCCTTGCGGACGTGCCGCCCGATCAGGACGCCGTGGAATTCGAACTCGAAATCGCCGGCTGCCATTTCGACATTTTGACGTCGCGCGAGCCGGGCGGCTCGGGCGCCATTGCGCGCTACCTGCAGAAATTCGGCGCGGGAATCCAGCAGATCGAAATCAACGTGAGCGACGTGGATCGCGCGAGCGAAATCCTGCGGGCGCGCTTCGCTCTCGCGCCCGTCTATCCGGCCACGCGCGCCGGCGCGGACGGCACCCGCGTTAATTTCTTTCTCGCGCCCGCGGACGGAAAGAAGGCTCTGATCGAACTCGTGGAATCCCCGAAGTAACGGCCTATTTCCGGCAATTCGCTTTCGCGGTCATCCTGAGCGGCGCGACGGATCGCTCTTCCGGCCGAGCGCGCGCCGGCAGCGCTATTCCCCGCTCTGCTCGAGCAGCTTCGCGACGAGCGCGGTCCAGCCGGTCTGATGGCTGGCTCCTAGTCCCACCGCCGTATCGCCGTGAAAATACTCGTAGAACAAAATGTAATCGCGCCAGTGCGGATCGTTCTGCAGCATCGCGTCGTCGCCAAAGACGGCGCGCCGCCCGTCGCGCCGCAGGAAGATTCGCGAGAGCCGCCGCGCGATGTCGCTCGCCGCGTCCCAGAGATTTTTCTTCTGCCCGGAGCCCGTCGGGTACTCCACCTGAAAATCGTTCCCGTAGTAATAATGGACCCGCTGCATCGACTCCATCAGCAGGAAATTCATCGGGAACCACACCGGACCGCGCCAGTTGGAATTGCCGCCGAAAAGATTGCTGGTCGATTCGCCCGGCTCGTAATCGATCGACGCGGAATGCCCGTCGAAATCGAGCACGTAGGGATGGTCCTTATGGAACTTCGAAAGCGCGCGGACGCCGTGCGGCGAAAGAAACTCGTTCTCATCGAACGTGTACTTGTAAATTCGCTCGAGCTTCGGCCGGTTGGCGATGGTCAGCAGCACCCGGGCGCCGGCGCGCGTGCGCTGGCTCATATCGACGTGTTCGGCGACGTCGGTGTGGTGATCGAGAAACCAGTGCATGCGGCGCGTGAACGACGGCACGTTGGCCAGGTCCTCCGGCTCGAACGTCTCGACCGCGAAGAGCGGCGCGAGCCCCACGATCGACCGCGCCTTCATCGGAATCTGGCGTCCGTCGCTCAGGTGGAGCATGTCGTAGTAGAAGCCGTCCTCCTGGTTCCACAAGCCGACTCCCTCGCCGCCCATGTCGTTCATGGCCTTCGAAATGTAGACGAAGTGCTCGAAAAACTTGCTGGCAACGTCCTCGTACGCCGCATCTTCGCGCGAGAGCTCCATCGCCATCGCCAGCATGTGCAGGCAATAGGCGGCCATCCAGCTCGTTCCGTCCGACTGCTCGATGAAATTGCCGTCGCCCAGCGGGCGCGAACGGTCGAAGACGCCGATGTTGTCGAGCCCGAGGAATCCGCCCTGGAACACGTTTTTGCCGTCGGGGTCCTTGCGGTTCACCCACCACGTGAAATTGATCAGCAGCTTGTGGAAGGCGCGCACGAGGAACATCCGGTCGGGCTTGCCCGTGATCCGGCCGGCGATCTTGTAAACGCGCCATACCGCCCACGGCTGCACCGGCGGATTCACGTCCGAGAAATTCCACTCGTAGGCCGGCAGCTTGCCGCTCGGGTGCATGTACCACTCGCGCATGAAAAGAATCAGCTGCTCTTTCGCGAACTCGGGATCGATCGTCGCCATCGTCACGCAGTGAAACGCCAGATCCCACGCCGCATACCACGGGTATTCCCACTTGTCCGGCATCAGGATCACATCTGAATTGTAGAGATGCGTCCAATCGTGATTGCGCCCCAGCTTGCGCCGCGGGTCGGGCGTGGGTTGCGTGGGATCGCCGTCGAGCCAGCGCTTCACCTCGTAGTGGTAGCTCTGCTTGCTCCAGAGCAGGCCCGCAAACGCCTGCCGCTGCACGAGCCGCGCATCCTGGCTCTGATCCGGATGCGCGCGGGCCGCGAAAAATTCGTCGGCCTCGGCGATCCGCTGGACGAACGTCGCCCCGAACGAGTCCCCGAAATAGTCGCTGGCGCGTCCCTTGCGCTCGGTGGGATTGCGATCCGTGAGCCGCAGGCGAATACACAGGCTTTTCCCCGGCGCGATGGCCGAGGCGCAGTGCGCCGCCATTTTCGTTCCGGTCAACGCCGGATTCACGGCGTCCTTTTCGCCCGCGATCAGATAGCGGTGAAACGCGTCCTTCACGTAGGGCGTTCGATTCTTCTCGTTGTAGAGCCGCTCGGTGTTCGTCTCGTTGTTGGTGAAGAGCAGCTCCGGGCTGCCTTCCGCGATCAGCCACCGCCTGCCGTAATGATAGTCGTGCAGTTCGCAGACTTCCGCGCCTGCCACTCCCTCGACTCGCGCCACATGGGGCATGTCGTACGGGTCGCCCCAGCTCCAACGGTTGCGAAACCATATCGTCGGCAGAAGATGGAGCCGCGCCGCGTCGGGGCCCCGGTTCCAGGCCGTGATGCGGATCAGAATGTCCTCGGCGGTCGCCTTCGCGTACTCCACGAACACGTCGAAGTAGCGGCTCTCCTTGAACATTCCCGTGTCGATCAGCTCGTATTCGGGATCGTGGCGCGACCGCCGCCTGTTCTCCGCCACGAGTTCGTCGTACGGGAACGCCGCCTGGGGATATTTGTAGAGCGTTTGCAGGTACGAACTCGTCGGCGTCGCATTCAGGTAGTAGTAGCACTCCTTCACGTCCTCGCCGTGGTTCCCCTCGAGATTGGTCAGCCCGAAAAGCCGCTCCTTCAGGATCGGGTCTTTCTCGTTCCACAGCGCGAGCGCGAAACAGATGTGCTGGTGCCGGTCGCAGATGCCGGCGATGCCGTCTTCGCCCCATCGATACGCGCGCGACCTCGCGTGGTCGTGCGGAAAATAGGTCCACGCGTCGCCGTTGGGGCTGTAGTCCTCGCGCACCGTTCCCCATTGGCGCTCGGAAAGGTACGGTCCCCAGCGTTTCCAGTGGACTTCGCGCTCGACGCTGGCTTGGAGGCGCTGTTCTTCCTTGGTCATCTCGGTCCCCGGCGATATCTTCCCGGCCGCGCCGCGAAACTCTCGTTCGCACGCCAATCGGGCGCCCATTCCCCTCCAAAGCAATTTAGCGTGCCGGAACGGCGAGTGGCAAGTTGCGCGCGACGTTTTCGACCGCGGCCGTAGCGCAACCGCCATCCGATTCTGTATTCTCAACGTGCCGCCCATCCACGGGCGAATCGCCTTGGCACAGCTGACACCCGAACCTGCATCGCCCGCGAGCCGGGACCATCGCTCGCAGCTCATCTGGACGCTGCTTTGGCTGGCCGCTGCCGCCACGGCCGTCGTATCGCCGATGCCGTTCCTCGGCAACGCTTCGGGACACGATTTCCAGTTCCACGTCGCATCGTGGATGGAAGCGGCTCGCCAGTGGCACGCGGGAATCCTGTATCCGCGCTGGGCCGAGTGGGCGAACTGGGGATTCGGCGAGCCGCGCTTTATCTTCTATCCGCCCGCTTCGTGGATGATGGGAGCCGCGATGGGATTCGTGCTGCCATGGCGCGTGGTGCCGGGCGCGTTTATTTGGCTGGCGGTGATTGCCGCGGGACTCTCCATGCGCAAACTCGCGGGCGACTGGCTTGCCGGCCCCTCACTCACGGTGGCGGCCGTCCTCTACGCCGCGAATCCCTACCAGCTCGTGATGATCTATTACCGCAGCGACTTCGCCGAGCTTCTCGCCGGCGCTCTCTTCCCGCTCGTGCTTTGGGGAGCGGTGCGCGTGTCGCGCGGCGAGTGGCGCAAAGTCCCTCTGCTCGCGCTGATCTTCGCCGGCGTGTGGCTCTCGAACGCTCCCGCGGCCGTAATGGCCACCTACTCGCTCGCCCTCGCGATTGCCGTCGGATGCGTGCTGCGGCGTTCCTTGCAGCCGCTATTTTCCGGCGCCGCCGCCATGGCCGGCGGATTCGGCCTCGCCGCCTTCTACATTTTGCCCGCCGCCTGGGAGCAGCGCTGGGTGCAGATCGGCCAGGCCGTCGGCGATAATCTGCGCCCCGCCCAGAATTTTCTCTTCACGCGCAACAATCTGCCCGAGTTCATCGCGTTCAACCGGCGCGTGTCCTGGGTCGCGCTCGGAGCGATTCTCGTCACGGTCGCGGCGGCCGCTTTTGCCGCGCGGCGTTCCCGCGAAAAGCGCGACCTCTGGTGGATCGTGGCGGCCGTCGGAGCGGCGGCCATTTTTCTGATGTTGCCGCTGAGCGCTCCGCTCTGGCGTTTTCTGCCGCAACTGCGGTTCATGCAGTTCCCGTGGCGCTGGCTTGAAGCCATGGGCGTCGCCTACGCACTCTTCATCGCGGCGGCCGCGGGACGCTCGCGCGGCTTGCGATCCTGGCTGGTACCCGCCCTCGTTTTCGCGGCTACCGTCGCGACCGCCACCACGCTGATCCGCACCGGCTGGTGGGACGCCGGCGACGTTCCCGAAATCGCCGAAGCCATCCGCTCCGGCCACGGATACGAGGGCACCGACGAGTACATGCCTCTCGGCGGCGACCGCTACCAGCTTCCCGGGAATCCCGACGACGACTCCCGTCCCGATAACGTGTCAGCCGACCCCGCACCCGAAGTTGCCATGCTCGATTCGGGATCGGGCGGCGTCGTTCCCGTGCGCGGCGCGCGGGTTCGCATCGACGCGTGGTCAGCGGAGCGAAAAATCATCTCCGTCGAAAGCGCCGCGCCTGTGCAGCTCGCTCCGCGTCTCCTCGTCTATCCGGCATGGCAAGTGGAAGTGGACGGCCGCCCCGCGCGCTACGAACCGCAGCCGGCTACCGCGCAAATGCTGATCCCGCTTCAGGCCGGAATCCATCGCATCGACATCCGCTTCACGCGTACTTGGGACCGCACCTTCGGCGGCGCTATCTCGCTCGCCACCGTCGCGGCGCTCCTGCTCATCTCCCTCCGCCGCTATCCAAACATCGAAACGTAGCGCCGGCGTCCTCGCCGGCCCTCCGCGTCGCGAATAATCCGTGCGCGGTCACGTCCTGCGGCCTCGCAATCTGAATCGAACGCCGCCGCACAGCGCATCCCGGCGCGGAAGCTCGCACTGCCGGTTTCGCGTGACTCCGACGCCGAAAGGGCAGCCCGGTCCCTAGATTTTTCAGCGGAGGCGCGAGGCCTTGGCCTCGCGAAAAAGCGGCAGGTTATGGGCTTCAGCCCGGTGTTTCTCTCACTTCAGCCTTCGATGCTTGAATTTCTTTTCGCCCTTCGCATACGACGCGACCGTCTGCCCGCTGCCATGCAGCTTGTATTTGTATGTCGTGAGGCCCTCGAGGCCCATCGGCCCGCGCGCATGGAGCTTATTCGTGCTGATCCCGACCTCGGCGCCGAATCCGTACCGAAACCCGTCCGCAAACCGCGTCGAGGCGTTGTGGAAGACGCCGGCCGAATCGACTTCGTTGAGGAACTTCTTCGCCGCCGCGGCGTCCTCGCTCACGATCGCATCGGTGTGATGCGACCCGTACCGGTTGACGTGCTCGATGGCCTCGTCGATGTCCTTCACCAGCTTGATCGAGACGATCAGATCGCCGTACTCGGTGCGCCAGTCCTGCTCGGTAGCGGGCACGACGCCCGCTTTCGGCAGCAACGCCATCGTCTTCGCGCAGCCCCGGATTTCCACGCCCGCCTCTTTCAGCCTCGGCGCGACGCGACGCAGGAATTTCGCCGCGATCGCTTCGTCCACGAGCAGCGTCTCGACGGCGTTGCACACCGCCGGATACTGCACCTTCGCGTCGTACGCGATCTCGACGGCCTTCTGCAAATCCGCCGTGCGCTCGACGTACACGTGACAGATTCCCTCGCCGTGCCCGAGCACGGGAATGCGGCTGTGCTCCATGATGAAGCGCACCAGCTCGTACGATCCGCGCGGGATGATCAGGTCGACGTCGTGATCCATCGCCAGCAGCTCGAGCACGGCCGCGCGCGACTCGAGCAGGCTGATCGAGTCGAGCGGCACCGCCGGAAATCTCTTCAGGCAATCGCGCCAGATCGAAACCAGCGCCTCGTTCGTCTGCGCCGCTTCCGATCCGCCTTTCAAAATCACGGCGTTGCCCGATTTCAACGCGAGCGACGCCAACTGCGGCACCACATCCGGCCGCGATTCGAAAATCACGCCGACGACGCCGATCGGGCACGATTCGCGATGCAGGACGAGCCCCTTATCGAGCTCGGTCGAGGCGAGCGTGCGGCCCAGCGGATCGTCCATGCGCGCCACTTCCCGAATCTGCGCGGCCATCTGCGCGACGCCGGACTCCTTCACGCGCAGCCGCGCGAACATCGCCGCGGACATTTTCCCGGATTTCACCGCGGGTTCCGCGGTACGGCAGTCGGCGGCGTTCGCTTCGAGGATCCGCTTGGCGTTCTGCTCGATCGCCTTCGCGGCCGCCAGCAGCACGTCGTTGCGCTGCTTCAGCGACAGTTTCGGCAGCTCGCGCGAAGCGGCGCGGGCGCGATGCGCGATCAAAGGGACTGAATCCGCCCGCGAATCGATCGGCGTTGTCACGGTGCGGCTCATGATTTCTGCAGCAGGACGATATTATCGCGCGTCACCAGCACGGCCGAAGGCGCGGCCTCGCGCCCGGCGCGCGCTCCCCTGCGGCCGGAGCTCTTTTCGGCGTCCTCGCTCGCGCAATTCGCGATGCCGCGCGCGAATTCGCGGCCTTCGGAATCGACGATGCTCACCACGTCCATCGGCGCGAAATGATTCTCCACGCGCACGATTCCCGAGGCGAGCAGGCTGGCCTTCCCCTGCGTGATCGCGCGATGCGCGCCCGCGTCGACCACCACCCGTCCGCGGACGTCCGCCGCGTAGGCGATCCATCGCCGCTTCCCGCGCATGCGCCGCGCCGGCAGGAACGCCGTGCCGATCTTCTCGCCCGCGAAAATCCGTTCGAGCGCGCGCGGATCGTTGCCGTTGGCGATCACCGTGGTGCCGCCGCAATTCATCGCGATCTCCGCCGCCTCGAGTTTCGTCTTCATGCCTCCACGCCCGCTCGCCGAAGGGCCCGCGCCCAGCGCCTTCAGCTCGGGCGTGATTTCATCGACCAGCGAAATCACGTCGCTCGCGGCGGGCGCCTCCGAAATTCCATTCCGCAGCAGCCCGTCCACGTTCGTCAGCAGCACGAGCGCGTCGGCCTCGAGACCGCTCATCACCAGCGCCGCGAGGCGGTCGTTGTCGCTGAAAGCGACGCTGCGCGAGCCGGCCGCCACCGATTCGAGCTCGGCCGTCGAGACCGTGTCGTTCTCGTTCACCACCGGCAGCACGCCGAACCCGATCAGCTTTTCCATCGTCTCGCGCAGGTTCGAATAGCGCCGCCAGTTGGTGAAATCTTCCTCGGTGAGCAGCACCTGGGCGATCTTGATCTCCCACTGCGCGAAAAGATTCTTGTAGGCGTCCATCAGCAGGCTCTGGCCAACGGCGGCGCACGCTTGCTTCGTCACGAGATCGTCGAGGCGCGACCGGTGCAGCCCCAGCCACCCGCGCCCGAGTCCCACCGCGCCTGACGTGACCAGCACGACCTGTCGCCCCGCCTTCATGAGCCCCGCAATCGATCGCACGATCGGCTCGACGCGCTCGCGGCACAGCTCTCCCTCGGCTCCCGTGACCGTGGTCGTTCCGACCTTGATCACCAGCCGCTTCGCCGCGCGCAGCTTTTGTCGCTCGCCTTCCATGAGTATCTCTAGCCCTGCGATCGTCGCGATTGGATGACTCGCCCGATTGTACCGGAATCGCGCAGAGCGCGCCCGCTCTTTGCCGCGTGGTGCCAGCGTCGGGCAGGAAATCGATCGCTGCCGCTTCGGGCGTTGAAGGCAAAGATTTTATTGGACGCGTAGTGGAAATCGTGCTACAGTGCAGTTGCGTTTGTTGCTCTTGTAACACCTTTAGATTCGATTGAAGGGGCTGCAAGTTCACACTTGCGGCCTTTTTTGTTTTACGGCTGGAGGCGGTCGAGCAGCACAAACAGCTTATGAAAAAGGAAGTACATCAGTGAGAGAACAAGGAACAGTGAAGTGGTTCAATGCCAGCAAGGGTTTTGGGTTCATCCAGCGCCAGTCCGGCGAGGACGTTTTCGTCCACTTCTCGGCCATCCAGGCTGAGGGGTACAAGTCGCTGAACGAGGGCCAGGCGGTTGAATTCGAAGTCACCCGCGGCCCCAAGGGCCTGCAGGCTGCGAACGTCACCAGCCTCTAGTCGAAAGGGGCGGATCGGCCATCGCCGGTCCGCCCTTTTTGTTTGTCCGCAAGTTCTTCCGAATCTCCGGTTTCCCACTTTGAATCTGTGGTACCCGAGTACCTCCCCTTCGCACGCTCGTATTATCTGTTTGAACGAATCGCCTCGAACTCGCCACGGTTTCCTGCCGTACCCAAGGTAAAATTCCAACACAAGTTACGGCTCCGGCCGCCCTCGGGTGCCGCCGATCGAGCCTTCAACGCGCGCGAGCACAGGGAGATCTCATGTCCGACACGAAGCCCACATTCCAGGGCGCAGCCACCGAAAGCAGCGACCGCCGGCGCTCGCATCGCGTGTACATCTCGATGCCCGTGCTGGTGCGCGGAAAGCATGCCGGGCAAGCGTTCGAGGAAGAGACCCAAACGATCTCCGTCAGCGCGCACGGCGGGCTGCTGCGCGTGGCCGCCAAGCTGGTGCGCGGGCAGTCCGTATCGGTCGTCAACGCCAAGACCGCCGAAGAGCTTCCCTGCACCGTCACGTCCCTCGGCCAGAAGGAAAACGGCAAGACCGAAGTCGGCATAGAATTTACGGAGGCCTCCCCGCTCTTCTGGCGCATCGCGTTTCCGCCCGAGGACTGGGACCCATCCGAGCGCAAGCGCCCCGGCTCCAGCGCCCACCGCCCGAGCCCGCCGCCGCTGCCCAAGCCCCCCACCCGCTGAGCAGCAATGTGGCTCAGGGCCGCCTTTGCCCTGAGACCTTCCGCGAGCGAACCTGGCGCGCCTTCGTGCTCTCCGTGCGCCTCGGTGATCTCTGTGTTGAGTCCGGCGCTCAAATTCACTCCGCACGCGGCCAACCAGCACCCGTTCTCCGCGCCCTGCGCGCTTCAGCCGTGAACAGGTTTCTCTTGGTTTCGCTGCTGCGTCTGGTATCTTTTTTTCGGCGTCGCACTCACGACCTTGAAGCAATCACTCGCCCCGACAAGTTCCGCCGTCCCACCATCAGCGCTGGCGCAATCCGCGCGATTCGTCCGCGAATATTGGCGCCGCGTGCTCGCCGTTTCCGCGCTCGTCCTGGTCCCCTGCTGGTGGCACCGCCGCATTGAAGCCTCCGACCTCGGCAGCCACGTGTACAACGCATGGCTCGCACAACTCATCCGCCGCGGGCAGGCGCCGGGGCTCTGGATCGCGCACCAATGGACCAACGTCCTGTTCGATCTCATCCTCAGCTTCTTCGGCTCGATCTTCGGCCTGGGCGGCCCGCTGCACCTCGCGGAAAAGTTCTCAGTCTCGCTGTGCGTGCTGCTTTTCTTCTGGGGAGCGTTCGCGCTGGTGGCGGCCGCCACGCGACGCGCGCCGTGGCTGCTCGCCCCCGTCATCGCGCTGATCGCCTACGGCTACACGTTTCGCATGGGCTTCTTCAATTACTACCTCGCGCTCGGCCTCTCGTTTTTCGCGCTGGCGATCTTTTGGCGCGGCCGCGGTCCGGAACGTCTGATCGCGCTCGTCATCGCTCCGCTCATCTTTTTCGCGCACGCGATCGGCTTCCTGTGGCTCGCGGGCGCGGCGGTCTATATCGAGCTTGCTGAAAGGTTTCCGCGCCGCCGGCCGCTCGTGCTTCTCCTGCCGGTGGCCGCGTTGCTCGCCCTGCACGAATATTTCTGGAAGCATTACATCGTGGAAGCCGCGCCGCATTCGCTGCTCTGGTTCAGCGGCGCGGACCAGATCGTTCTTTTCGGCGACCGCTACTGGATCTGCGCCGGGGCGATCGTCGCATTCGCGGTGGTCGCGCTCGCGATCGATTTGGTCGGCCGCTGGCGCGCGCCCGCCGCCCCGCGTGACAGCGCCAATGCCGGTGCCGAAGGCGCCGGCGCCTTCGGCATCCCGCTGCAGCTCTACGTCGTCGCGCTGCTCGCCGTTCCGCTCTTGCCGCGCGGCGTGTACGTCTCCCACACCGTTCCGATCGCGCTGCTCACGGACCGCCTTACGTCCGTTTCGGCCGTGCTGGCCTGCTGCCTGCTCGGCGCGATGCGCCCGCGCTGGTGGCACCTCGCCGCGTCCGCGGCCATCGCAGCCGTTTTTTTCGCATTCGTCTACCAGGATACGGCGATCGAAAATCGCATGGAGGCGCAGGCCGAGCGCCTCGTCCGCACGCTGCCGAGAAATTCCCGCGTCATGGCGACCATCGACCCGCCCATCGAGTCGCGCATCCTGATCCAGCATATGATCGACCGCGCCTGCATCGGCTACTGCTTCAGCTACGGAAATTACGAGCCCAGCACCGGCGTCTTCCGCGTGCGCTCCACGCCCGGCAACCCCTACGTCTTCAACGACTACGCCCAGGCCATCGCCATGGAAGACGGCGACTATTCCGTCCAGCCCCAGGATTTGCCGGTCTATCAGGTCTACCAGTGCGACGACACCGGCACCCGCCTCTGCATCCGCCCCCTGGCCGCCGGCGAGGACAACGACGAAACGGGTGTCCACCCCGCCTCACAGTAATTCGGTTTGCGCTGCGGAGCGTCCGGCGCGCTTGTCCATCGTTTTGTGGACAGACACGACCCTCCGATATGGCTAGGCTTGGCCGCAAATAACAGGCACACGGGGCCGGAACCTCTCCTAAACCACCCGTCCGGCCCCGAAAACCCTCTATTGGCCGCTCTTGTATCGCATGGGCCTTTGCGTTTGGTGGCACAGACAGGATTGTCTGTGCCGAAAGTCCGCGGGAGCAACGGGCCGGCGAGACGCCGGCGCTACGCGTGGCGCTCTAGCGGTCGCCGGTGAATCCGAGCGGCTGGAAATTGGAGCGGAATTCGCGGGAGAGGCCGGGGGCAGGGGCGGGTTGCAGCAGGCCGAAGACGGCCACCGAATCGGGCGTGCCGACGAACACCTTGCCGTGCGCGATCATCGGCGTAATGAACTTGTTTTCGACGAACTGGTCGCGGCCGCCGGGAGCCTGATTGCTGTTGTACAGCTCGTGCGCAAGGTTCGCGGCGTCGTAGGCGTGCAGGACCCCGGGCGTCGCGGCTTCGACGGCCCACACGATGGCGTTGGACGTGCCGTTGGCCGAGACGCTCGGCGTGGTGCCGGGATAGGCGAACCGCGTGGGGCTGCGCGACGCGGCGTGTTCGGCGAGCCGGGCGTGCGCGATCGGAAACGCCTTCAGGAAATCGCCCTGCGAGCCGTAGTAGATCGTGTTGTTGAAATAGGCGGGCAGCGCGAAGACGCCGTCGCGGCCGCCGAGGCCGGTCATGACGCGCTGGTAGATGTGGTCGACTTCGGGATCGTATTTGCCCATCGCGTCCCGATCGACCACGTAGATGATCGGGCGGCCCGTGTCGAAATCGGCCTTGCCTGCACCGACGGCCAAATGGCGCGTCTTGCCGGAATCGTCCTTGAGATCGGGCAGAAGGACCAGGCCGCCGGAGCCGAGGTCGCGGTCCTGCAGAGAATTGACGAGCGTGTTGTGCGCGGCGAAGTAGTCGGCGACGCGCAGGCCGTTGCCGTCGAGCCCGAGGCGCAGGAAGGCGTTGCCGAAATCGCCGCAGAGCGGCATGCCCGCGGCGTTGACCGCGGGATCGAACGTGCCGTTGCCGTCGAGCAGGAAGACGTTGCCCGCGGTGTCGGCGGCCATGCCGCCGCCCGACATCCAGATGCCGCCCGCGCCGCCGTTCGGCGTGACGTCGAGGACGCCCACTTGGCGGAGGGTCGAGGCGTTGTAGGCCATGATCCAGCCGGTGTAGGGCTGCACGTCGCAGTGCGAACTCCAGCCCATATAGAGCGTGCCCTTGGCGAGCAGCAGCGCGCTGCGCGCTTCATATTGCCCGGGATCGAAGGGCATCCGCCCGGCGAGATTGTCGTACGAAGCCTTGATTTCGACCGGGCCGCCGTCGAGCTCGGCGTGTGTGACGAGGTCGAGCGCGTGGAGACGGTGGTGATATTTGCCGGCCGCGTCCTTGGACATGGCGACGACGAAAATGGTGCCGTTGGGGCCCGCGCTCGGATCGATCACGGGTGTGGCCGTGATGCCGATTTCGGGCGTGACCTGCGCGCAATTGTGATCGTCGCTGGGCTTTTCGTTGGGCGGGATCACGGAAACTTGCCAGAGAGGCGCGCCGAGCGCGTCGGCGTCGAAGGCGTAGAGCATGCCGTGTTCGGTGGCGACGAAGACCACGTTGTGGAAAGCGCCGTTGATGAAGAGGTCGGGGAGGTAGAGCGGCTGGGCGTCGACCGAGCCGGCGACCGCGAGCTTGCCCGCAAGGCCGAAAGTGGCGGCGCTGACGTTGGAGGGCGTGAGAATCGTCTCGTGCAGGTTTTGGCCGGTGCGCGAGTTGTCGTTATGGTGCGTGAGCACACCCCCCACCGCGTGGATCGCCCCCTGCTGCTCGTGGATGGGCGGATCGGCGGAGTCCGATTGACAACCGGAAAAACCCACAGACACGAGAACCAGAAACATTCCGACGGCGGCGAGCTTCACGTGCAACGTCTCCTGAGGTGGCCTAGTCCGTTTGGTTTGATGCGGAAATGCGGCCTGATGGTTCCATTCTACCTGCGGGCGGCTGGCCGAGAAATCCGAAAATGTGGTGCGGCATCCGCCCGAGCCAGGTGTACACGGTCGGGCATGGGCTGGCTGGACCCGGGCTAGACGGACTCGGGCGTGGTGCGGCGCGGAGGCGTGGCGGCGGCCGGGGCCGGGCGGGAACGGTGGATGAGCCAGGAGCCGATGCGCCAGGCGAGAAGAAGGACGACGAGGAACCCGTATTCGAGCGGCTTGTGCTTGTCCGACTTCACGAGCCAATAGTAGTGGATCACGCCGCCGATCGCGCTGACGTAGATGAGGCGATGCAGCATGGCCCAACGTTTCCCTCCCAGGCGGCGGATCGAGGCGGCGGTGGACGTGAAGGCGAGCGGGATCATCAGGACAAACGCGGCGAAGCCGACCGTGATGAACGGGCGCTTGGCGATTTCCTTGCCGATGTCGTGCAGATCGAAGAAAAGATCGAGGCCGAACCACGACGAGAAGTGGAGGCAGCCGTAGAAGAATGCGTAGAGCCCGAGCATGCGGCGGAAGCGAATCAACTGCGGCAGGCGAAGAATCTTGCGCAGGGGGCTGACGGCGAGAGTGATCACGAGAAAGCGAAGCGTCCAATCGCCGGTGCGGTGCTCGATGAAGTTAATGGGGTTGGCGGTGAGGTCGCCCTGGATCGCGCGCCAGATCAGCAGACCGAGCGGAACCAGGCACAGCGCGAAGACCACTGCCTTGGTCCACTTGCTGGTCAGGATCGCGTTCATCTAGTAGTTTTTCCGCAGATCCATTCCCGCGTACATGCTCGCGACGTAGTCGCCGTAGCCGTTGAACATCAACGTATCGCGGCGGAAGAATTCCCCGAGGCGGCGTTCCTTGGCCTGGCTCCAGCGGGGATGATCGACGTGGGGATTCACGTTGGAGTAGAAGCCGTATTCGTTGGGCGCGTAGAGATTCCACGTGGTGGGCGGCTCGCCCTTCACGAAGCGAATCTTGACGATGGATTTGATGCTCTTGAAGCCGTACTTCCACGGAATGACCATGCGGACGGGCGCCCCGTCCTGATTGGGAAGCGTTTCGCCGTACATACCGACGCAGAGAAGCGTGAGCGGATTCATGGCTTCGTCGAGCCGCAGGCCTTCGACGTAGGGAAGCTGAATGCCGGCCTGCGAACCGAGCGGCATCTGGCGCGGATCGTAGTAGCTCTCGAAGGCCACGTATTTGGCTTTCGACGTGGGCTGCGCGAGATTGATGATCGTGCTGAGCGAGTAGCCGATCCAGGGCACCACGATGGACCACGCCTCGACGCAGCGATGGCGGTAGATGCGCTCCTCGAGCGGCGCGAGGTGCATGATTTCGTCCATCGAGTATTTCCGCGGCTTGGCGCATTCGCCTTCCACGGAAACGGTCCACGGCGAGGTGACGAAATTCTTGGCGTTCTGCGAGGGATCGCCCTTATCGGTGCCGAATTCGTAGTAATTGTTATAGGTGGTTACGTCGTTTTCCGGCGTCACCTTCTCGCCGGTCGTGGTGTACTTGCTGCTTACCAGGCCGGTCAACGGAACGGGCACCGAGCCCTTGGCCGGCCCCGCGAACATCCGCGGCAGTTTCTTCCATCCGGCGACCACGGCGGTGGTCGCCAGGAGGCCGAGCAGAAAATTGCGGCGGCCCATGTAGAGGGCCTTGGGCGTGACGTCCGCATACGTCAGGTCCGGTTTCTTTTGAACTAACATGCTGCGTTCCCCCCTTCATTCATAATACGCCTCGGAAGGCGCGGGTGGATTGCCGAAGTTTCTCCTCCGCTACGTGGCAGCAAGCCAGATCGCCCGCTTCGAGCAGGAGGCGGCGCGGTGGGATCGCGTGGCGGCGTGGTAGCGCAACGCCTCTTAGTTCGAGGCCAGCTCGGTGAGCAGGGCGGCTCGCAGGCGGGACTGGTGCTCGGGGGACAATTTGTCTCCGGCGGACGTCAAGTAGAAGACGTCGATGGCCATCTGCCCCTCCGTTTCGATCAACGCGATTTCGATGTTGCAGTTCTGATGCGAGAACTGCGAGCTGATGCGATAGAGCAGCCCGGGACGGTCTTGCGTGATGACCTCGACGAGCGTGGTGTGCGGCGAGCATTCATCGTCGATCTCGATGCGCGTGTCGACTTTGACCTTCGGCTCGACGTTCTTTTCGCCGCGCAGTCGGTCGCGCAGCATTTGGTCGAGGTCGGCCTGGCCGGTCAGAACGTCGTGGATGCTTTTCTTGAAGCGCTCCCACTCCGGGAGATTCAATTCGAGCGTCTGGAAGCGGTCGGTGAATAAGAAGGTGTCGACCACGACGCCGGCGCTATTCGAAAACGCCGACGCCTTCACGATGTTCATTCCCCAGGCCGCGAGCGTGCCGGCCATTTTGGCAAAAAGGAACGGGCGGTCGCGGGTAACCAGCGTGAGCTCGTACCAGTGGCGACCCCGCGTCAGGTCGAGCTGCACGGAATCTTCCCCGAGGTGGCTGGACATCTCCATGTGGCGGATCACGTCGCTGGCAGCCTGGGTGCGCAGATAGCGGCGCGGGAGGCCGTCGAGAAAGGCGTCGATCCTTTTTCCGGCGGCGGGCGCGAGCGTGCGGAGATGAGCGAGCACCTCGTCGTCCGCCTCGACATGAAGGCGGTCGTCGGCGCTGCGCATCACGAAATTGGCGGTGGCGATGTAGAGCTGCCAGATATTCTCCGCCTTCCACGGAGTGAGAGCCTCGGGATTGACGGCTTTGATGTCGGCGTAGGTGAGGAGACACAGCATCTTGAGCTGCTCGGGAGTGCCCGTCTTCTCGGCGGTCTGCCGGATGGTGCCGGGATCGAAAATGTCGCGGCGAAGGAAATTGCTGATTTCGAGGTGCCGCGCGATCAGGGCCAGGACGGTCTCGCGATCGGGCGCGTCGAGATCGAGCCGCTCGAGGCACTTTTCCGCGACCTTGGCGCTGGCGGCGACGTGATGGTCCGGATCGACGCCCTTGCCGGTGTCGTGCAGCAGGACCGCGAGATAAAGCAAATCGGGCTGCTCGATCTCGGCGAGAAGCTCGGCGTACCGCTGGTCCCACTTGGACTGCGATTTCCGCAGCGCGTGGAGATTCTCGATGGCGACGAAGGTGTGCTCGTCGACCGTGAAGCGGTGGGAATAGTCGCGGATCACGAGCGAATCGATGGCGTGGAACTCGGGCAGCAGCAAGGCGAGCAGGCCGAGCGAGTGCATGACGCGCAGAGCCTCGGCGGCGTGAGGCGCGAGCAGAATCTCCTGCAGGTAGTGCCACGCGGCGACGCCCTTCGGCGGATCCTTGGCGAGCGACGGAAGGATCTCTTCGAGCTGATGCTCGGTGGCCGAGCTCAGGCTCAAGCCGTGGCGCGCCATGAAGCGAAACATCCGCAAAGGCAGTTCCGGATCTTTGAGCGATTCCTCGCGCTGGAGAAAGATATGGCCGTCGACGACGGCGAATTCGGCATTCGAGAGGCGCGAGCGCAAATTCTGGAACTGGCGATAGAGCGACGGGCGCGCCGCGGGAAATTCCTCCAGAAGCTGCGCAGCAACGCGGTGAATCAGCCTCGCGTGGCCGTAGTAGATGCGCATCCAGTCTTCGGTAGCCAGAGAGTCCGCGTCCGGCACGCCGATGGTGCGCGCCGCGGCTTGGTCCTGCGCCGACCAGGCGAGCGTGTTGTCGTCGCGGCCGTGAGTAAAGTGGAGGAAGCAGCGAACGGACATCAGGAAATTGAGGGCGGCATCGAACCGCGGACGTAGCCACGCCGGAAGCAAGTCCGCCTCGTCCGGCCAGCCGGACCGCTCTTCCATGCCGGCGACGAGAGCGAGCCAGTGCGCCAGGTTGTAATCGCGAAGGCCGCCGGGTCCATCTTTGACATTGGGCTCGAGGTGAAAGACGGAATTGCCGAACTTGTTGTAGCGAGCGCGCGTAAGGTCGGTGAGGCGCTGGACGATCGAGCGCGACTCGCGGGAAACGAGTTTCGGCACCGACTGCTGGTGCAGGCGCGCGAAGAGATCGCGATCGCCGGCGAGATAACGGCAATCCAGCAGCGAAATCGCGAATTCGACGTTGTTTGCATCGAATCTCTCGCACTCGGCGAGAGAACGCGTCGCCGGGCTCAGCTTGAGCCGGAGGTCCCACATCTCCTGCGAGAACTTCTGGACGCGGTCCTTGAGATCCGGATCGGTATTGCCGTCGGCGTGGAGAAAGAGAATGTCGATATCCGAATAGGGGAAAAGCCAGCGGCGGCCGAATCCGCCGAGAGCGAGCAGCGCGAAGCCCGGCGGACCTTCGATTTCGGGCGAGACCAATTCCTGCCAGAGGCGCGAAGCGATCGACTCTACGAGCGCGGCGCGAGCGTGAACGGCGGCGCGGCCGTCACCGCTCGAGGTGAATTCCTCCTGGAGGCGCGCCGAGCCGGCCGCGTATCGATCGCGGAGTTCGGCGGCGAGAGTGGGATTGAGAGACATGTGTATCGCTTCGAGTCCTGATGGTGCGTCGGGCTCGGTGAGACGTTTTCATTGCCCGTTGTTTGCGTCATGGTGCTCGGGCATGCCATTAGAGCGCGGTCTCGCCGCGCTCGTCGTTCCGGATACGGATGGCATCGTCCACCTTCGAAAGAAAAATCTTACCATCACCGATCTTTCCTGTGCGGGCCGCCGTGACGATGGCCTGCACGGCCTTTTCGGCCAAGCCGTCGGCCAGGACCATCTCGATCTTGATCTTGGGGATCAAATCGACGGTGTATTCCCGGCCGCGATAGAACTCGGTATGGCCCTTCTGACGCCCGTGGCCGCGGGCTTCGAGGACCGTCATCCCTTCGACGCCGACTTCCTGGAGGGCGTCCTTCACGGCATCCAGCTTCGAGGTCTGGATAATCGCTTCGACTTTTGTCATCGATGTTTCGCTCAATTCTCCCGTCGGTGGTGCGGCGCTGCCGAATCGAGAGCGGAAAGAGGCCGCGAAATCCGGCGCGACGTCAGGGTCGCGGGCCGGCGTATCGCCCAGCCGCCCATCCTGCTCGATGCTGTTGCAAGAATCCGGCTTCACGCGGCCCGGACCGAAATTGCACGGCGGACCACGCCGCCGCGCATTATACACGCAACCTGCGCGGCCGCGACGGGACTGTTCGCCCGCCGCCCGCGAGCTGGCGGATCCGAAACGCCGGGGAATCAGAGGGTTGAGGGTTCACCCGCGGCCGCGCAACTTTTGGGAAGCAAGCGGGTTTCACTACTCGAACGGCCCGGGGGAACGTTGGGCCGAGATTCGATCCGCACTACGAAAGGAAACGCCATCATGAACGCAAGAACACTCATATTGAGTAGTGCAGCCTTCCTCGCGCTCTGCATCCCGGCATTCGGGCAGCAGACGACCACTTCCACGACGACCGACCCGCAATCCGTCGCACAACGGAAAGACAATCAGCAGGACCGGATCGCGCAGGGCGTCGACAGCGGGCAATTGACCTCCGGCGAGACCAAAAACCTGGAAAACCGCGAAGCCGGGCTCAACAAAGAAGAACACACGATGCGCTCGGAGGACGACGGCCATCTGACCGCGGCCGACCGCACGAAACTCAACAACCAGCAGAATCACCTTTCGAATCGCATCTACGACGACAAGCACAACGCCAATACGGCGCACTACGGCAACGGCGAAATCGGGCAGCGCCGCGAAAACCAGCAGGACCGCATCGCCCAGGGCATCCGGAGCGGGCAGCTCACGCCGCATGAAACCTCCCGCCTGGAAAACCAGCAGCAAGGGATCAACCGCGAAGCGCGGGCGGACCGGCAGGCGAACGGCGGTCGTTTGACCGGCGCGGACCGGCGAGCCATCAACCAGAGCCAAAACCGGGCGTCGAGAAACATCTACGCCAAGAAGCACAACGGACGACGTTCCTAACCCCCGGTGCAATACGGCCAAAGGCCCCGGTTCGCCGCCGGGGCCTTTTTATTTTGGCGCGGGTGAAACGGGCTGGCTGGGTGCCTCAGCGGGATCCGGCGTCGTCGCGGCCGGCTGCGCTTGCGCGCGTCTGGAGATCTTGCGCGTTCTCGAGATCGTCGAGCATGCCGGGCTGCGACGTGAGGCGCCAGCCGAGGCGTTCCTGGGTCAACGCGCTCGAGGCCGGGCCGTCGGAACCGACGAAAAACGCCAGGAAACCGAAGTGGCCGGGCGCTTCCTCGGGAGACTTGGAGACGACCGGAACGCCGAGGCGCCGGCCAATCACTTCCGCGATGTCTCGAATCGCGATGCCCTGCTCGGCGATCGCGTGGTATCTGGCGCCGGCGGTTCCCTTCTCAAGAGCAAGCCGGTAGAGGCTCGCCGCGTCGAGGACGTGGACCGCGGGCCAGCGATTCCGCCCGTCGCCCACGTACGCCGAGACGCCTTTCTGACGAGCGACGCCGATAAGATAGCTGACGAGGCCGTGTTTGCGCCGATCGTGGACCTGCGGGAGCCGGATCACCATCGCCCGGACGCCCCGGCCCGCCAGGGCTGTGGCGGTCGCCTCCGACGCGCGCGGGTAGGACGCCGAGACGGGCAATGGTGGATCGTCCTCCGTGGCGACGCGGCCCGGAGCCAGCAGGCCCACGCCGCCGGTGACGACGAGCGGCCGATCGGACCCCATCAGCGCTGCGCCGAGAGCTTCGATGGCCCGGCGATCCGCTTCACAATTTTCCGCGAATTTCGAGAAGTCGTGGTTGAACGCCAGGTGGATCACGCCGTCGGACTGGGCGGCTCCGCTGCGAAGGCTCTCCAGATCTTGGATATCGCCGCGCTGCACTTGCGCTCCTGCGTCGGTGAGAGACTTGGCACCGGCGTCGGAGCGGGCGAGGCCCAGGACCTGGTGGCCCGCGCCGATGAGTTCTTTGATGGTCGCGAGACCGATGAAACCGGTGGCGCCGGTGACGAAAACACGCATGGTGTCCCCCTTTTCGTTTGTCGCGTGAGCCGTGAGGTAGATGGCCCGGGTAATGTGATGCCCTGGAGGGCTACACGATCCATCCATGAGCCGTGCTGCGGCCTAGGCCTGGTAGCCCTTGGGGTGCGTTTTGCGCCAGTCCCACTGCGATTTTAGGATCTCGGGCATGCTGGAGTGGATGGGAGTCCAGCCGAGTACTTGGCGGGCCTTGGCGTTGTCGGCGACGAGCTTCGCGGGATCGCCCGGGCGCGGAGGCTCCTTGCGAATCGGGATGGGGGCGCCCGTGATTTTGCGGGCGGTTTCGATCACCTCGAGGACCGAAAAACCGTGGCCCGTGCCGAGATTGATGAAATCGGATGCGCCGCCGCGGCGCAGATGCTCGAGAGACTGGATGTGGGCCTCGGCGAGGTCGATCACGTGCACGTAGTCGCGGATCGCGGTGCCGTCGGGCGTGGGATAGTTCGTGCCGAAGACGGGGACTTCCGGCTTCTCTCCGAGAGCGGCGGCGAGAACGTTGGGTACGAGGTGCGACTCGGGCTCGTGGTGCTCGCCGCGCGCCTGAGTCGCGCCGGCGGCGTTGAAATAGCGGAGCGACATGAACTTCAGGCCGTAGGTGCGGTCGTAGGAGTCAAGGAGCCGCTCCATGATCAGCTTGCTCCAGCCGTAGGGATTCTTCGGCCATTGCGGAGTGCTTTCGGCGATGGGAATCTTTTCGGCCTCGCCGTAGGTGGCACACGTGGATGAGAAGACGATGCGACGGAGTCCGGCATCCATCAGCGTGTTCATAAAGGCGATGCCCTGCTCGACGTTGTTCTCGAAATAGCGCGCGGGCTCGCTGACGGATTCGCCAACGTAGGCGAGGGCGGCGAAATGGACGCATTCGTCGATCTGGTGCTCTTTGAGGATGCGCGCGACGAGAGCGCGGTCGCCGACGCGGCCATGGTAGAACGGGACGTCGGGGTCGACCGAAGCGCGGTGGCCGCGGAAGAGGTCGTCAAGTATCACGATGCGCTCGCCTTTGGCCTTCAGGCGCTCGGAAGTGACGCCTCCGATGTAGCCGGCACCGCCTGTAACGAGGATCGTCACGTTTCTCCCGTAAGAATGGAATCGAGAGTCTCCGGAGCAGGGCCGGAAGTCTCGTGAGTCAGCGCGTGATTATACCCGAGGGTACGCGCGGGGCGGATGGGACGAGATTTGCAGCAACATCTTGCGAGCGTGGCGCGTAGTACCATGGAGGGTCATGACATTGCCGAATACGAGCGCAGCAGCGGGCGCGAGCGGAATGGTCGAGCGAGGCAGTGCGGCGGCGATCCGCACGGAGCACCTGGTGCGCCATTATGCGATGGGCGACGCAATCGTGCGCGCGGTGGAAGACGTCACCCTGACGATTCCCGCAGGAGAATTCGTGGCGCTGCTCGGGAGCTCAGGGTCGGGGAAATCGACGCTGCTGAACCTGATGGCAGGGCTCGACCGCCCGACGTCGGGAGCGATTTTCGCGCACGAGCGGAATCTGGCGAGCATGAGCTCGGATGAACTGGCCAGGCACCGCAGCCAGACCATCGGGATCGTGTTTCAGTCGTTCAATCTTTTGCCGAGGATGACGCTCGAGGAGAACGTGGAGCTGCCGCTGCGCCTGGCGGAGGTCGAACGCGGCGAGCGCACGACGCGCGTTCGCGAGGCGGTCGACCGCGTGCGCCTGAGCGCCCGGCTGACGCACCGGCCGAGCGAGCTTTCGGGCGGCGAGCAGCAGCGGGCGGCGCTGGCGCGCGCTCTCGTGAACCGGCCGACCATCCTGCTCGCGGACGAGCCGACGGGAAACCTCGACAGCGCCACAGGCGACGAAATCATGAATTTGCTGCGCGAGATCAACGAAGGGATGGGCATGACGATCGTGATGGTGACCCACGAGCAGCCGCGCGCCGAGAGGTTCGCGCACCGGATGATCCTGATGGGCGACGGCAGGATCAAGGACGACGGAGGGCGCTCGTGAAGACTCGCGATCTGGTCGATCTGGCAGCGCGCAATCTACGGGAGGCGGCGTTTCGCAATTCGCTGACGACGCTGGGAATCGGGGTCGGCGTGGCGTCGCTGGTGGCCATGCTGTCGCTCGGCGTCGGCTTGCAGAGGCTGGCGAGCAACAGCCTCTCGCATTCGGGGCTTTTCAACGCCATCATCGTGACTCCGCGAACCAATTTTACCGGGTTTGGCGGCCCCGGCCCGGGACGCGCGAATTCGGCGGCCGCTGCAGCGACGCCGGTTGTGCCGCTCGACGACAATGCGCGAAGCCAGATCCGCGCCCTGAAGAACGTGATCGAGGTGTATCCCGAAATCCGGTTTCCCACCGAAATTCATTACGACGGGAATCCTTATCCGACCGTGGTGGCCGGTATACCGGAATCGGATCGCGACGGCGGGTCGTTTGACGGCATGCAGGGACATTTCTTTTCCGGGCCGGATGCGAACGAGGCGATCTTGCAGACCGATCTCGCGAAGCAGCTCTCGAACGATCCGAATTCGCTGATCGGGAAAGATCTCGTCCTGCGGTACGCGGAGCGGACTCCTCTGCCCGCCACCGGCGGCGCGAATTCCGGACCTGGCGGATTTTCGATCGTGCCGCACGAAGAGAAGCTGCGCGTGGTTGGGATCGTCGAGACGGAGCCCTCGGCCGGCCTCGGCACATTCGGGCGCGGGCGCCTGCTGATCCCCTTGCAGCTCGCCGAGCGGTTGCAGGCGACGCAGACGAACGATCTGCGCGACCTGATCCGCGGCACGACGGCGTCGACGAAGAAGACCTACGACAACCTGACCGTGCGGGTGAAGGATGCGGTCGACGTGAAAGCCGCGGAAGACGCGATCAAGAAGATGGGCTACAGCGCGTTCTCCCTGTTGGACGCGACGCAGAGCTTGCGCCTGGTGTTCGGAGTGTTCGATCTGCTGCTGCTGATATTCGGCGGGCTGGCGCTGGTGGTGGCGTCGCTGGGAATCGTGAACACGCTGGTGATGGCGATTCTCGAACGGCGCCGCGAAATCGGCGTGCTGAAAGCCTTGGGCGCGGCCGATCGCGTGGTGCAAGGGCTCTTTTTCGCCGAAGCGGCGGCGATGGGGCTGTTGGGCGGAGTGCTGGGAGTGGTGCTCGGGGCGTTGATCGGGCGCGCGCTCAATTTCGGGACGGACGTCTATCTCTCTCGGCAGCAACTGCCCGCGGTGGCGGTCGCGGCGGTGCCCTGGTGGATGGTCGCGTTCGCCATCCTGTTTTCGATCCTGGTGAGCCTGGCCGCGGGGATTTATCCGGCGTCGCGCGCGGCGAAACTGAACCCGGTCGAGGCGCTGCGGTATGAGTAGACGCGCCGGGTGGGCCCTGGCGTGCGCGGTGCTGGCGCTCGCGTCGCTCGTGCTTGCAGCGCCGGCGCGTGCGGCCGGGCGCGCCGAGTGCAGTTCGATGCCGAGCGCGATCCTTCACGGCCCGGTTCCCTACTGCGTCCTGCTGCCGCCGAGCTACGATGCCGATAAGGCGCGCCGCTATCCCGTCCTCTATTTCCTGCACGGCATCGGCGAGAACGAACAGGTGTTGCTGGACTCCGGCGCCTGGGATTTGATCCAGGATCTGTGGGACCAGAAGCGCCTCGGCGAATTCGTGATCGCAGCCCCCGCGGGCGATAGGACGTTTTTCATCAACTCCGAGAACGGGAAGGTGCGCTATCAGGATTTCCTGATGCGCGAATTCCTGCCGTACATCGAAAAGCGGTACCGCATCGAGCCGGGCCGGCGCTCGCGCGGCGTCGCGGGAATCTCGATGGGAGGCTACGGAGCGCTGCACCTCGCGCTGCTTTACCCCGAGAGTTTTGGCGCGGTGAGCGCGAACAGCCCGGCCCTGATCGCCAAGCTGCCGCAATTCACGCCGACTCCGGGCGAGACGAATATCCTCGCGATGATGCTTGGCTCGGCCTTCGGTGTGCCGTTCAACCGCGCCTTCTGGGAGCGCAATAATCCTTTCACGATCGTGCGCGAGAGGCCGCGTCCCACCGGGCTGAAAATCTATTTCGATTGCGGGACCGAGGACGCTTACGGTTTCAACGTCGGCGCGCAGGCCTTCCACCAGTTGCTCGATTCCCGCCACATTCCCAATGAGTTTCACCTGTATCCCGGCGGGCACGACTGGACGTACTTCGCGCAGCACTTTCCGGCTTCTCTCGAATTTCAGTCGGATGCATTCGGCGTGACGCCGAAGAAATAGTCCCCATGCCGCCGCTGATCATCGAAACTCCGGTCGAATTGAAGAATTTCGTGGGGCGGGAGCTCGGTGTATCCGGCTGGTTTCTGGTAACGCAGGAACGAATTTCGCAATTTGCCGCGGCCACCGAAGATCACCAGTGGATCCACGAGGATCGCGAACGCGCGCGGCGGGAGTCGCCCTACGGCGGGACGATCGCACATGGATTCCTTACGCTGTCCCTGATTCCCTATTTGACGGAGCAGGTGTTTCAGGTTCGCGGCGATCGCATGCGCGTGAATTACGGATTGAATCGCGTGCGGTTCCCCGCTGCGGTTCTCGCGGGCGCGAGGATTCGAGCGCGGGTCGCGTTGCGGTCGGTGAAGCAATCGGCGGATGCGGTCGACGCGGAAGTGCTGGTGACCGTCGAAGCCGAGGACGCGACGAAGCCTTGCTGCGTGGCGGAATGGCTCATGCGGTTCTACGTGTAGGCAGGTCGCGGCGGAAGTTCAACGTCTCATCCGGGACTCGTAATCTTTGTCAGCGCTCTTTCCCAGGATCCCGCTTCGCCTGTCCCGTCGGTAATCGGGCTCCATGCCGCGCCAATTGCAATCGCGTCTCGGTCGCCGACCCGCGCCGGAGGCGCGCGGCGCGCCCAATTCTTGAAAAGCTCGCGACGATGGATATGGCCGAGTCAGCCGCGGAGCGGTGATTGTAATTAGCCCGGCACGCAGCGCAGCGGGGTGCCGGGTCTTCGCACGCGAAAAACGCAGCCCCGGGAGGGGCGATTGAAGCTCTTCTTCGAAGGCAAACGTTTCCGATCGAGATAATCGTCAAAGAGCGCAGACAGCATCGTCTGTGCCGCTTTAGTCGGCGGCGTGGACGCTTTCGCGCTGGAAGTCGGCGAACGTTTTGCCTTCGTCCGCCAGGCGCTTGAGCAGCGGCGCCGGCTCCCAGATGTGACCGTGCTGGCGGTGGAACTCAGCGACGCGCTCGTACACCTTCTTCAAGCCCACGGCGCCCGCATACCACATCGGGCCCCCGCGAAAGCCCGGAAAGCCGTAACCATTCACGTAGATCGTGTCGATATCCCCGGCGCGCAGCGCGTAGCCCTCTTCGAGGATGCGCGCGCCTTCGTTGATCAGCGAATAGACGCAGCGCTCGACGATTTCCTGCGACGAAATCTGGCGCTGCGGCGTGCCCGCTTCGGCGCGCCACTTGCGGATAAGCTCGGCGGCGTCGGGATCGGAGGACGCGCGGCGGTCCGCGTCGTATTTGTACCAGCCGGAGCCGCTCTTCTGCCCCAGGCGGCCCATTTCGACGAAATGGTCTTCGATGTAAGGCTGGCGCGTGCCGGGCTTTTCGAGGCTCCGGTATTCCTTGCGGATGCGATAGGCGATGTCGAGCCCGCCGAGATCGCCGACGGCCAGCGGCCCCATCGCCATTCCCCACTCGGTGAGCGCGCCGTCGACGGCTTCGGGCGTGGCGCCCTCCTCGACGAGAAACTGCCCCTCGCGAATGTACGGGAGGAACATCCGGTTGCCGACGAAGCCGCGGCAATTGCCGACCAGCACGCCGATCTTGCCGATTTTCTTCGAAAGCTGCATGCAAGTGGCGATCACGTCCTTGCCGGTCTTGCGGCCGCGGACGATTTCGAGCAGCCGCATGACGTTGGCGGGGCTGAAGAAGTGCATGCCGATCACGGCTTCGGGGCGCGACGTGGTGGCCGCGATTTCGTCGATGTTCAGCGTGGAGGTGTTGCTCGAGAGAATCGCGCCGCGCTTGCAGACGCGATCGAGCTCGGCGAACACCTCTTTCTTCAGCGGCATCGTCTCGAACACCGCCTCGATCACCATATCGGCGTTCGCGAAATCAGAGTAGCTCAGCGTGGGCTTGATCAGCTTCATGCGTTCGTCGACCTGCTGCTGGGTGAAGCGGCCGCGTTTCACCGACGTGGCGTAGTTCTTCTGAATGTTCCCGAGGCCGCGATCGAGCGCCGCCTGATCGGAATCCTTCAGCACGACGGGGATGCCGGCGTTGGCGCAGACCATGGCGATGCCGCTGCCCATGGTGCCCGCGCCGACGATCGCAACGGAGTCGACCGGGATCAGCGGCAGATCTTTCGGGATGTCGGGGATTTTCGAGACTTCGCGCTCGGCGAAGAAAACGTGGATGAGCGCCTTCGATTCCTCGGTGTAGAGGCACGTGTCGAAGAGGCGCGCTTCTTCCTTGCAGCCTTGGTCGAAGGGCAGCTTCGTGGCCGCCTCGATCGCGTCGATGGCCGCCAGCGGAGCGGGCAGGCCGCGCTGCTTGCGCACGGTATCGCGCGCCGCGGCGAAGATCGGCGCATTCTCGGCGGGCGTGCCGAGCTTTTCGTTGCGGTCGCGGGTCTTGCGGACGGGCTTGCCGGCCACTTCGCGCGCGAACGCGATGGCGCCCGCCAGAAGATCGCCCTCGATGATTTTGTCCACGATGCCGGCTTCGAGCGCTTCAGGCGCGCTCACCGGCTTGCCGGTGGTGCACATCTCGACGGCCTTGGCGACGCCCGCGAGACGCGGCAGGCGCTGCGTGCCGCCTGCGCCGGGAATGATCCCGAGATTGACTTCCGGCTGGCCCACGCGCGTCCCCGGAGCGATCAGCCGGTAGTGGCAGGCCTGCGCGAGCTCGAGGCCCCCGCCCAGTGCGTTGCCGTGGAGCGCGACGACCACCGGCTTGCGGCAATCCTCGATTTTCAGCAGCAGCGGGAGCAGGTCGATCTTGCCTCCCTTGCCCGACGTCATCTCGACGAACATGTTGATGTCCGCGCCGGCGATGAACGTCTTTCCCGCGGCGATCAGCACGGCGGCTTTGATCGCGTCATCGTTATTCGCGCGCTCGATCCCGGATTCGATGCCCTCGGGGACGCCGCGGCCCAGCGCGTTGACGGGCGGATTGTCGATGGTGATGATCGCGACGTCTTTGTCTGTGGTGTAGTGAACGAGCTCGCTCATGTGGGTGGTTTCTCCGCGCGGGATTGCGTGCGTCCCGTCTACTATTGCAATTTGCGTACGGCAGCGAAGAGTATCTTCAGGGGCTGAAGCCCGGCTTTCTTCGCGCTGAGTGTCGGAGCTAAGGCTCCGACCCCCTAAAAAGCAGCTCAGGATCGGTTACAGGATCTGCACCACGGGCGCCGAGGCGGTCAAGTTCACGACCGAGAGACGGGCGGCCACGTTGCGCGCCATCGCGTAAATGCTTTTCGCGCCCGGCGCGTCTTCGCCCAGCGCGGCTACGGGCCGGCCACTGTCTCCGCCGATGCGAATCTTGGGATCGATTTCGATTTCGCCGAGGAACGGAAGGCTGAACACCTGTGCCATCTTCTCGCCCTCGCCGTGGCCGAAGACGTCGATCCGCCCCTGGCAGTGCGGGCACGCGAAGTAGCTCATGTTTTCGACGATGCCGAGGATTTCCACGTTTACCTGCCGGAACATTTCGACGGCCTTGCGCACGTCCGCGAGCGCGACTACGGAGGGCGTGGTGACCACCACCGCGCCGCTCACCGAGACGCTTTGAATCAGGCTCAACTGGACGTCGCCGGTGCCCGGCGGCAGATCAACGATCAGGTAATCGAGCTGGCCCCAGCGCACGCTGCGCAGAAACTGCTGCACCACGCTGTGCAGCATCGGCCCGCGCCAGACGAGCGGTTTATCGCCCGGGTTCAGCAGACCCATCGAAATCATTTTCAGGCCGTGCGCCTGCACGGGGATGATGGTGCGTTCATCGAGAGCGCGCGGCTGCTCGGTGGTGCCGAGCATCAACGGAACGTTCGGGCCGTAGATGTCCGCATCCATCAGGCCGACCGTGGCGCCCATGTTCTTCAGCGCAAGCGCCAGATTCACTGCGACCGTCGTCTTGCCGACGCCGCCCTTCCCGCTCGCGACCGCCACGAGATTCTTCACGCCTTCGATCGGCGCTTTGTCCTGCATGCGCTTTCCTTGCGGAACCGAAGCGTCGAATTTCACTTCCACGTTTTTCACGCCGGGAACTTTCGCGAGGGCCGCGCGGACGTCTTTCTCGATCGTGTCCTTCAGCGGGCAGGCGGGCGTAGTCAGCGTGACGAGCAACGAGACCGAGCCATCGTTCACCGCGACATTTTTCGCCATGCCCAGCGTCACGATGTCCTTGTGCAGCTCGGGGTCCATCACCCCGCGCAACGCCTCGATTACCGCTGCTTCGCTCGCCATGATTTCCTTTCGCCGGAGGCTCAGGCACGCATCCGCCGCTCGGCGCAATTACACATCATAGACGCGTCGCGCGCGGACGGCAACTCACGCCGAGCCTAGGAAGTTTTGGCGGCGAAAGCGGATTTGTACCACTCCCAGGTGCGGCGGAGGCCCTCTTCGAAGAGGACGCGCGGCTCGTAGCCAAGCACTTGGCGGGCGAGTGAAACGTCGGCCTGCGAATGGAGGATATCGCCCGGGCGCGCGGCCTCGTAACGCACATCGAGCTTGCGGCCGGCAAGCTTTTCCAGAAGCTTTACGACTTCGTTGAGCGTGATGCGCGCGCCGGTGCCGCCGTTGAAGACTTTGCCCGAGGCGTCCGGAGCGTCACAGGCGCGCAGCGTTTCGTCCACGATATTGTCGACGAAGGTGAAATCGCGGGACTGCTCGCCGTCGCCATAGATCACCAGCGGTTGTCCCTCGAGGACCGCGAGCATGAACCGCGAGAGCACGCCGGAGTACTGCGACGTGGGATCCTGGCGCGGCCCGAAGACGTTGAAGTAGCGCACGGCCGCGTTCTCGAGGCCATACACGCGTCCAAACACCTGCGCGTAGAGCTCCCCGACGAATTTCGTGACTCCGTAGGGCGAGATCGGATCCGGCTGCATCGACTCGGCCTTGGGCAGCGTCGGCGTCTCCCCGTACGCTGAGGATGACGCCGCGTAGACGAACCGGCGGACCTTGGCGTCGCGCGCCGCGACGAGAACGTTGAGCGTGCCGTTGATGTTTACTTTGTTCGTTTCGACCGGGTCGAGCACGGATTTGGGGACGGAAGTGCGCGCCGCGAGATGAAGCACGTAGTCGACGCCGACGCACGCCGATTGCACCGTCGCGAGATCGACGATCGAGCCGATCCGGAACTCGATTTTGGACCGGACGCCGGCCAGATTGTCTTCGCTGCCGGTGGAAAGATCGTCCAGAACCACCACGGAATGGCCGCGCCGCAAGAGTTCATCCACCAGATTGGAGCCGATGAAGCCGGCGCCGCCCGTTACGAGATAGCGCAAAACCGTGAAACCTCCTCTGAGGAAGCCCCGCCCGATATAGAATGTCGCTATTCGCGACGAGCCTGGGGAGAGATGACCCTGCCGCGCGTTTTTCAGGTACGCTTGAATATAGCCCTCCCGCGTTACGGCCCGCAAGCAGGGTTCGTTTGCGCGCAACGCGCGGCCCCGTCGGAGAATCAGACCTGAGGATGCCCCGAAGTCACAATTGGAAAAGAGCCTGGATCAAGGCGGCCGCGTTGCTTGGGGCTGCTGCGATGATTTTGGTGGCGGCGACGGCGCAGGTGTCGAATTCGCGCAAGGCGACGCATCGCAAAACAACGAAGTCCGCCGAAACACCCGCGCCGAAGCCGGTGCCGATGCCGTTTCAAACGGGCGAGACGCTGAATTTCCGGGTGTCGTGGTCGGCGTTCGCAAACGCGGCGGCGGTGCAGATGACCGTGCCCGAGCAGCGCGATCTCTACGGCCACTCGACCTGGCATTTCCGGGCCCAGGTGCACACCGTGAGCCCCGTGAGGTCGCTCTTTTCGATCGACGACCAGTTCGATTCGTACACGGACCGGACGACGCTTGAAACGCGGCAATTCGAGATGCACCTCAACGAGCTCGGCCGGGTCGACGACCAGGTGCTGCGCTTCGCGCCTCCGGGACAGCCAACGAAAATGCCCGGCCCGACCGTGATCGTGCCGGCGGGCACGCTCGACCCGCTCGCCGCCCTCTACGTATTGCGGCACGTGGATTGGGCGCACACGCCGGAATTCGGCGGGACCATCTACGATGGGCACGACCTGTACGAATTCACTGCCAGGCGGCAAACCATGGACGAGAAGATGACCGTTGCCGCGGGCGCGTTCACGACGACCCAGGTGTCCATCGATCTCACCGAGCATCAGAAGCCCGTGCCCGGAGTGCACCTCGTCGCGTGGGTGGCGGAAGACGACACGCGCACGCCGGTGCTGCTGCAGGCGCAATTGCCCCTCGGGAATATTCGCGCGGAACTCGCGTCGGCTACGCGGTAATGCGGAGGCGGGAGGCTAGCTTTCCGGCATGACCCAATCGTCCGGCGGGAAGTCGATCTGCCAGAACGAGGGTGATGGCTTCATGAACTCGATGCCGACTTGTATTTTGCCGGCAGCCTGCGTGCCCACATGGACCACGCGGCACTCGTGCGACTGATTCGTGGCTTTGTTGGCCACCAGGACGGACTGATTCGGCGCGACGGGCGCCTGCAGGGAGATCAGTGCGCCGTGCGCGTTGACCACGAGGGTGCGCGTCTGCTCCTCGAAATCCTCATTGCGGATATTCTTGCCCATCACGCGAATTGGAACGCTGAGGAGCACACGCATGCTCCGGCGGCGGCTGGGTTCCACAGCGGTCACTGCTTGCCTGTCCTGACGTGCCGAGGTCTGAGCGTCCATACGTAGTACGCTAGTTCTGGTTGACTCCGGTGGCAATAGTACGATCGTCCCATTAGTGTCTGAGGAGACAAACCCGGCAAAGCGCGGGCCCGGGCCGTGCAGCGCGTAAAGCTAACAGTGCACGACCTTTTCGTGCCCTTCCCTCACCCGGCGGGTCGCATTGCGCGTATCGACCACGAGCTGCGAATTCTTTACGATCGCGTCGTAATCGTAGCTGGAGTGGTCGGTGGCGATCAGGGCGCAGTCGTACCCTCCTAAATTGACCGGCGTAAGCTCGACCGAGCGCTTATCCGAGAAGTCGTAGTGGCGCATCTTGTGCAGCGCGGGGAAATAGGGGTCGTTGTAGTCGATCCTGGCGCCGCGAGCGGTAAGCAGCTCGAGCAGCTTGAGCGAGGGCGATTCGCGGAGATCGTCGACGTCCTTCTTGTACGCCACGCCGAGAAGCAGGATTCTCGAGCCCTTGATGCTCTTCTGGCGGTCGTTCAGCGCGCCCGCGACCGCGTTGACGACGTGGTACGGCATTTCGGTGTTGATCTCGCCGGCCAGTTCGATGAAGCGCGTGGCGAAATCGTATTCGCGGGCCTTCCACGACAGATAATACGGATCGACCGGGATGCAGTGGCCTCCCAAGCCGGGGCCGGGATAAAACGGCATGAACCCGAACGGCTTCGTCGCCGCGCTGTCGATCACTTCCCAGACGTCGAGATCCATGCGGAGACACAGCTGCTTGAGCTCGTTGACGAGCGCGATGTTGACGCAGCGAAAGATATTCTCGAGCAGCTTGACCATTTCAGCGGCGCGCGTGGATGTGACAGGCACGACTCTCGAGACGATTTGCGCGTAGAGGCCCATGGCCGCCCGCCCGCTGGGAGGATTGATTCCACCCACGACCTTCGGAATCTGCGCGAGGCCGTACTGTTTGTTGCCGGGATCTTCGCGCTCCGGCGAAAAAGCGAGATAAAAATCCGTGGCGACGTTTTCGGCGGCCGCGCCGCGAGCGATCGGGCATCGCAGGCCGGTGGCTTCGAGGATCGGGAGAACCAGTTCCTCGGTGGTCCCGGGATACGTGGTGCTCTCGAGGACCACCAGCTGCTTGCGCTGGAGATTCGGAGCGATGGCCTTCGCCGTGTCGGCCACGTAAGTCAGATCCGGCTCGCGGCGTTCGTCGAGCGGAGTCGGCACGCAGATGAGAATCGCGTCGACTTCCCGCAGGCGCGAGAAATCCGCGGTTGCGCTGAAGCGGCCGCCCCGGACGTGCTCGCGTATCTTCTCCCCGGAAATATGCTGGATGTAGGACTCCCCGGCGTTGAGCTTCTCCACCTTGGCCTTGTCGAGATCGAAGCCCGTGACTTTGTGTCCCACGTCGGCGAAGCGCAACGCCAGCGGCAGTCCCACGTAGCCGCAGCCAATGATTCCGACGTGTGCGTCCTTGCCTGCGAAAAACTCCGGGGTACGATCCATGCTCACCGCGTCCTCTTTCTCTCTGGTTATGATTTCTTCAGCCGGCCCGGCGCTATGCGGCCGGAAGCTTTCGAAGCGCACCGTGCCAAAGAATAGCAGGAAGCGCGCGCGCGGAGGAAGCCCGCGCCCGCGGTGCGCGCAATTCTCACGCCGCTTTCTCGTCCGTGTAAGGCGACGCACGCAACGCGCCCGCGGCGGGCGTTGTGATCGCTTTTCGCCTGCGTTATCCTTTTGTGAATGATCGACATTCACTGCCACATTCTTCCCAAGCTCGACGACGGCGCCGAATCCATGGAAATTGCCTGTGGCATGGCGGAAATGGCCATCGAAGACGGCGTGACGCACATCATCGGAACGCCGCACGCCAGCCCGGCCTGGAAATTCTCACCAGAAATAATCCGGCAGCGCCGCGACGAACTGCAGGCCAAGTTCGAGGGAAAGCTCACGTTCGCCACCGGCTGCGATTTTCATCTGAGCTTCGAAAATCTGCAGGACATCCGGCACGACGCGTGGCGGTATACGCTCAACCAGAAAAAGTATCTGCTCGTGGAATTCGCGGATTATTCGATTCCGCCTTCGCTCGACCAGGCGCTGCACGAGCTCCAGCTCGCCGGACTGCGCCCCATCATCACGCATCCCGAGCGCAATCCGCTGATCCGCTCGCAGCCCGAGCGGCTCTACCGCTGGCTGCAGCAGGGCTGCTACGCGCAGATCACCGCACAATCGGTGCTCGGAAAATTCGGCGAGGCCGCGCAGGAAATGGCCGACGAATGGCTCAACGTCAACGCGGTGCATTTCATCGCGAGCGACGCGCACAACGTAACCTCGCGGCCGCTGCGGCTCAAGGAAACGTACGAGTTGATTGCCCAGACCCGCGGCGAGGATGTGGCCCGCGCGCTGCTCGTCGATAATCCTCTCGCGGCGTTCGAAGGACGCCCGCTGCCCTGGGTCCCCGAAATGCCCGAAGGTTTCGGCATGGATGAAGCCGGTGCCAAAGCCGTGCGGCAGGCGCGCCGCAAGCGGTTTTTCTTTTTTTAACGGCGCGAACGCCGCTTCCGCTTCCCGCCGGGCTTCGCGCGCCTGGCCAGCGCATCCGCGAGCGCCCGCCACGAAAACGCCTCGCCGAATTCACCTGCATCAAAGCTTACATTCCGGGCGGCGATCTCGTCGACGAGCCAATCGTGCCGCTTCGCGGTGCGCTCGGTCAGCAGCGGCGCAAGCCCCACGTCCGCGACGGCCAGCGCGGCCTCGCGCATTTCGGCGGCGCGGCGACGCCCGTGCTCGGCGACGCGGCTGATCAGGTAGTCCGGCAGCTTCTCTTTCCAGCCCATCGAGGGATACGTGGCATCGAGCGACGCAAGAACCGCGTCCTCCGCCCCGTAGCGGCGCGCCGCGAAAAGACTCTCGATCGCCAGCGCCTCGAGCCCCTTGATCATCACGCTGCGGCACATCTTGATCGCGGAGGCGACTCCCACCTGCTCGCTGACGGCCGTGGCGTTCATTCCCGTCGCCCGAAGGCGCGACGCGAGCGCCGTCGCACATTTTCCTCCAAGTAGCATCGGTACCTTGATGCGCTGCGTAGGAACGGGAGCCATCACCGCCGCCTCGACGAAATCGCCCTTGCGCTTCCCAAAGTGGCGCGCTTCCCGGCTCTTCGTTTCGGGCGAGACGGAATTGATATCGAGGAAAAACTGGCCGGGCGCGAGCAGCTTTGCGGCTTCCTTTGCGACACTCGCCGCCGATGACGCGGTCACCGCCGAAATCACGAGTTCGGCGCCGCCCACGGCCTCGCGCAGCGTCTCCTTGGCCTGAACGCCGCTCGCCGCCGCCTTCGCGAGCATCGGCCCGCGCCCCTTTTTCGAGCGGAGCAGAATATCGAAGAAAGAGACGTCGACTCCCGTCTTCGCGAGGTCGTGGCCGAGGATTCCGCCGGCTTCGCCGAAGCCGACGAGCGCGATGCGGCGGAAGGGTTCGTTGGCCATGGTTGCGAGTATACCCGGCCGCGCAATTTCCGCGACAAACGCCCCGCAAATCAAACGGGGCTCCCAAATCTTCAAGAACCTATTTGTATTCGAGGCCGAGCTCTTCCAGCTTTTTGCGGAGCCCGTAGATATCGAGCCCCAGCTCACCCCGGGCGAGCTTTTCTCGCGTGACTTCTTCTTTCTTCACGCGCTGCTCGGAGGCCGCCGCCACTTTCTCCGCGTCGGCGCGCGGCACCACCACCACACCATCGTCGTCCGCGACGATCACGTCGCCCGGGTTGATCGCGGCGCCGGCGCACACGATCGGCACGTTCACCGAACCGAGCGTGGCCTTCACCGTGCCCTGCGAATGGATCGCTCGGCTCCACACCGGAAACTTCATCTCGGTCAGCGGCGCGACGTCGCGAACGCCCGCTTCGATCACCAGGCCTTTGATTCCGTGCGCGCGCAGCGAAGTGGCCAGGAGTTCGCCGAAGAAGCCGTCCGTGCAATACGACGTCGGCGCGACCACCAGGATTCCCCCCTTTACGCAAACTTCGACGGCCACGTGGATCATCAGGTTATCGCCCGGCGGAAGCGACACGGTGACCGCGGGCCCGGCGATCGCCGCGCCAGGATAAATCGGCCGCATGTAGCTCGCGAGGAGGCCCGTGCGGCCCTGCGCTTCGTGCACGGTTGAGACGCCGTACTTTTCGAGCGCGGCCACCGCGCCGGCCGGCGGCAAATCAAATTTGCGGACAACCACAGTCTTGCTCATGAATGCTCCTTGGTGACTCGCATCAAGAAATCCAACGCCGCGCCGCTACTGCTATGAAGCCGCCGCATAAATGCTTACTTAGGAGTCGGAGTCTGCCTGTCGCCAGACAGGCTTCAGAGTCCGTGCGGCAACTTGCCGTCTGGCGCCGGCGTCCTCGCCGGCCATTCCCGCGCCGGGCTCCACTGGCTCTCGAAGCGCCGGAGGCGCGATTGTACTCAGCCCGGCATGAAGCGAAGCGGAATGCCGGGTCCACATGTCGCCAAAATTCCAGTCCCGTCAGGGACGATTGAACGCCATCAAAGCTCGCCGCGTCGCGCTTACCACCCACGCTCATCACGCTGCTTCATTTCAGCCAGCGGCTCGCGCGCGGATAGACGCGCCGCGCGTTGCCGGCGTACACCTTATCCTTATCCGCCGCGCTCAATTTTGACTCGTCGACGTAGCGCCGCGTGTTGTCGTAGTGGTCGTGCGTCTCATCATTCACAACACCGGGAAACGCGCCGTCGCACTCCGAGCCGAAGAGGATATTGTCCAGCGGGACCGCATCGAACAGCATCTGCATGTTCAGCCCGTTGTAAATGCAGGTGTCCACGAACACGTTGCCGTTGCCGAGGATCTCGTCCGGGCTCGTCCAACTGTTGTACTTCGCGATCGCTCGCCAGCGGCCCGTCTGGCACGGCAGCGCGCCGCCGCCATGCGGGATCAGGAAGCGCAGGCGCGGAAAATCCTTGAACAGCTCCTTCGCCATCATGAGCTGCACGAAGCCGGTGATGTCCGCGACCAGATACTGCACGGCCGTGTGCGGAAAATTCTTGTTGATCGACTCGCTCCCGTGCAACACCAGCGGCACGTCGAGCGCCTGCGCGGCCTCGAACGCCGGATAATTGTGCTTGCCCGTGAACGGCTGATTCTGCCACCGGCCCCCGGTGCCGTCGGGATCGAAATTGAACGCAACGAACCCTTCGTCGGTCCAACGCTCGATCTGCTTCGCCACCTGCGCGGAGGGGCACGTCGGATGCTGCCCCAGCATGCCCACCGGCGCAAAGCGCCCGGGAGTCAGCTTGCAGGCGCGCAGGATGAGGCTGTTGTTCAGGTCGGCCCAGACGGCGTTCTGCTCGACGGTGCCCTCGTGCGTGGCCATGGCCTTCGCTCGCGGAGACGCGAAGGCGACGTCGACCTTGCGCGCAACCATCAGAGCGACGACTTGCTCGAGGCTCTTCGCGACGTCCGCGTCGGAGATTTCGGGAACGTCGAGATTTTTTCCCGCAAGCTGCGCCGTCCGGAAGCCTTCGACTTCCGGATGCTTGGCGAGGCGAACGAAGTGCTGATGAGAGTCAATGATCATTGCGGCTGGTGTCGGCCCTTTCTGGAAGCGATCTTATGACTGGGCTTGAGGAGGGCGGGGCTTCCGGCCCCGCCGTAAGTCGCGCTGGCGATTCTAGAAAAGCTGTGAATTGGCGTCAATCGGACAGCCCCTTGAGCCATTCGGCGAGTGCGGCGGTAACGGCTTCCGGGCGCTCCATGGTCGCCATGTGTCCGCACTTTTCGATCACTACCAACCGCGCACCCGGGATGCGCGCTGCCATATCCCGATGCACGTCGAGGACGCTCCACGCGTCTTCCCGGCCGCAAAGGACCAGCGTGGGGCAGCGGATGGCCGCCAGCACCGGCGTCGCATCCGGCCGACCCAGCAGAGCCTTGATCTGCCCCGTGAAAATCTCGGGAGACTTGCGGCCCATCATCTCGACGATCGATTCGACGAGCGCCTTGTCCGTGAGGCGCGACGGATGCACCATTTTCTGCAGCCACGTGCGCGCCATCGCCCGCATTCCTTCCGTCTGCGCGATCTGGACGTACCCGGCGCGCTCGGCTTTTTCGGCCTCGCCCTTTTCGCCCGGCTGCAACGGCTTGTAGGCGGTGTCGAGTAGCGCGAGCCCCCGGATGCGCTGCGCCGCGCGTCGCATGATTTCCGTGGCGACGCGCCCGCCCATCGAATGCCCGGCAACGGCGAACCTTTGCGGCGAGCGTTCGAGAGTCACACGCGCCATCTCCTCGATCGAATCGCTCGCGCCGTAGTCGATCACCTGCACCGTCGCGATTTCGCCGAGAAGCCGCGCCTGGTGCTTCCACACTTCGGCGTCGCAGGCCAGGCCGGGGAGCAACAGCAGGTGCGGGCGAGTCTTCGTCACGCGCGGGCCATCACTTCTCGACGACTTCCACCGGCGGCGTGCCGTACGTGTGGAACGACTCGATCGTCTTGAGTCCCCACGCCTGGCCTTTCTTCCGCTCGGCCTCGCTCCAGCGAATCGGCTTCCAGTCGGGCGCGAGAATCAGGCGCGCGCTGGCGTTGGCCACTTCCACGCGATTGCCGCCCGGCTCGTACAGGTATAAGAAAAACGTCTGCTGGATGGCGTGCTTGTGCGGGCCGGTCTCGATGTGAACGCCATTCTCGAGCGCGACGTCCGCCGCGATCAGCACTTCCTCGCGGCTGTTCACCGCGTACGTCACGTGGTGGAAGCGCCCCTTCGTCTTGGTGTGGTCGGCCGTGTACGCGAAATCGTAGCTCTTGTTGGTGACCGTCATCCACATCGCCGCTTCTACGCCGCTGTCGAGCACGATCTGCTCGGTGAGCCGGAAGCCGAGATAGTTCTCGAAGAATTCGCGGTTCGCTTTGATATCGACCGCGAGACCGTTCCAGTGATCGAGCCGGCGCACGTTCATCCCGCGCGCCGGAAATTTCTGCGCCTGGTTTTTCAGCGCCGGCTTCAGCGCTGGCGGGGCCTGATACCACTTCGTTTCGTAGTAGAGCTCGATTTTGTGGCCGTCAGGATCCTGGCAGACGTAAGCGGGGCCGTGGCCGAGGTCGCCGTCGTTCCAGCCGATCTCGAAGCCCGAGCCTTTCAGGGCCGCGATCCGCCGCTCGAGCGCCTGCGGGCTGCGCGCGCGGTAGGCGACGTGACCCATGCCCGGCAACTTCGATTCGGTCAGCTTCAGCGTGTGGAATTCGTAATCGTCGTAAGCGCGCAGGTACACCGATTTGCCGTCGCGCCCGGATTCCGTCAGGCCCATGATATCGACGAAGAAGCGCAGGCTTTCCTCGGGCTTTGGCGTCAGCAATTCCAGGTGCGCCAGGTGCGCCAGGTCCATGCATGGTTCGGAGAGCATAATCACCTCAAGGTGGCGTGGCTTCGCTTCCATCACACGACCGCGGGCGCCCGCATACCAGCAGTCTCAACGCTTACATTCGAATCAATTAAAATAGGATGGCGGCGCGGCGATGTCAACGGGCGGTCGTTGGTCGGTTCGGTGCTGGTTCGAGCGGTCCTGCGGTCATGCCATTTGGGGGGTCAGATGGTTTCTACACGAAAAATACCTTCGGCGTGTCTGGGAATGCGGCGGTGGGAGGGAGTTGATAAGTGGTATACGGAACGTCGTAAAGGGCCAAATGAGCCTCTAAACCAGCAATGTGGCCCCATTTTCTGGGACCCGGACGACGACTGGTTCCGTCTCTCCGGCTGCTTTGGCCTTTGCGATCGCGTCCTGCAATTCGGCAGCGTAGGCTACGACCCGTTCTTCATTCTTTGAGAGCGCGACCCACGCTCCCTTGGGAATATCAGCCAGGAGCTTCGAAAGGTCTTTTGCAGTTGCGAACATTACAGCTCTCCAAATATCGTGGAAATCGCTAATTGCTGAACCCATCTTACCGCAAGAATGGGGTGGCTTGACAAGCGGGCGGGGCGCCCGTATCGTCCGGCGACGCTCGCGTATAATGAATCAGGCGCATTCCGACCGATGACTACACCCACAAACGCCGCTGAGCGCACGAATTCGCCGGATCGCGTGCGCGCGGTGCACGTACGCACGTCGGGGGCGACGATGGAGCGGCGCGCCGACGGCACGTTCCTCATTCGCGGCGACGAACCTCTCGAGCCGTACCCGCGGGTGATTACCGAGCGACTCGTTCAGTGGGCCGAGCAAGCTCCCGGCCGCGTGTTCGTCGCCAAGCGCGGTCCCGACGGCGCGTGGCGAACGATCACCTACGCCGAGACGCTCGCCCGCGTGCGCCATATCGCACAGGCGCTGCTCGATCGTAAGCTGACGGCCGAGCATCCGCTCGCGATCCTCTCGGAAAACAATTTCGACCATCTGCTGCTGATGCTCGCGGGGCAGCACGTCGGCGTGCCCACCGCCTCGATTGCCCCCGCTTACGCGCTCGTTTCCGCCGATTTCAACAAGCTGCGCCACGTGATGAGCGTTCTCACGCCCGGCGCCGTTTTCGTCGCAAGCGGCTCGCGCTACTGCAAAGCGCTTGAAGCAGTCGTCGCCCGCGACACGGAAGTGATCTTCGGCGCCGATCCGATCACCTGGCACCGCGCCGCCTCGTTCGACGCGCTGGCCGCCACCGAGCCGACAGCGGCCGTCGATGCGGCGCACGCGGCGATCCAACCCGACGACATCGCCAAGCTGCTCTTTTCCTCTGGCTCGACCGACGTCCCCAAGGCGGTGATCAACACGCACCGCATGATCTGCAGCAACCAGCAGATGATCTTGCAGGAATTCCGTTTCCTCGCGGACGAGCCGCCCGTGATCCTCGATTGGCTGCCGTGGAACCACACCGCGGGCGGCAACCACAATATCGGCATGGCGCTGTACAACGGCGGCACGTTCTACATCGACGAAGGCAAAGCGACAGCCGCGGGCGTGGCTGCCACCGTGCAGAACCTTCGCGAAATCGCGCCCACGATTTATTTCAACGTGCCCAAGGGCTACGAGGAGCTGCTGGTTCATTTGCGCGCCGACCGCGTGCTGCGCGAAAAATTTTTCAGCCGCCTGCAATTCATGTTCTATGCGGCGGCAGGCATGGCCCAGCCGCTCTGGAGGGCCTACCGCGATCTCGCCCGCGAAACGATCGGCGAGCGCATCCTGATGGCCACCGGGCTCGGCGCCACCGAAACGGCTCCGATGGCGATTCAGTGGACGCGCGATTCGGAGCTGACGGGCGTGATCGGCATTCCCGTTCCCGGCGTGGAGCTGAAGCTGGTTCCGATCGGCGCGAAGATCGAGGCGCGCGTAAAAGGGCCGAGCGTCACGCCCGGCTACTGGCGCAATCCGAAGCTCACCGCGGCCGCGTTTGACGAAGAGGGCTACTACCGTTTCGGCGACGCGGTGCGTTTCGTCGATCCGAACGACATCAACAAGGGGCTCATCTACGACGGGCGCTTCGCCGAGGACTTCAAGATGGCGTCGGGCACCTGGGTCAACGTGGGGCCATTGCGCACGCGCATCATCCACCATTTCGCGCCGTACGTCCGTGACGTCGTCATCACCGGCCACGACCGCGATTTTCTCGGGATGCTCGTCGTGCCCGACATGGACGCCTGCCGCAAGCTGGCCAGTGGCACAGACGATCCTGTCTGTGCGCCGGCGCCATTCGCGGAAATTCTCGGGCATGAGAACGTGGCGCGCGCCTTCACCGAACTGCTCGGATCTTTCGCCGCCGAAGCAACCGGCGCCTCGAATCGCGTCGAGCGCGCGATCCTGCTCGAGGACCCGCCCGCGCTCGATCGCGGCGAAATCACCGACAAGGGCTCGCTCAACCAGCGCGCCATCCTGGAGCACCGCGCGGCGCTCGTCGAAGAAATCTACGCCGAAAACCCTCCCGGGCGTGTCCTCCGCATGGCCGCTCGGATTCGGTAGCCGGTTTTCCGACTCTTATCGGCCCTTGCCCCGCGGCAACTCTTCGCCCCGCTTTCGCCCTCCCTTTTTCGGCTGCCTGGCAAACCAAAGGTGGCTTTTTAGCCCCAGTGAGCGCCCGTTAAGGCTCCCGCCAGGGGCATCATGGATGCCCCACCTATTGCAGGAATTGTTGCACCACAATAGGGCAGCACCGGCAGGTATCCAGCTTCACAAATCCTTGACGGTTCATTGACACTTCTATTCACGCATCGTGAAACGTCCGCAGGGCTGGTGCGTCTTTTCGAGTGAGGGTGAAGAAGGTAGCGTCCGAGAGGTGAACGAACATGCGCAAGCTCACGCTCGCAATTCTGCTCTTCGCTTTTTCGACGATGGCCCAAAGGGGTCCGATGCAACCCGCGCCTCAGCAACCGTCAATGGCAACAAACAACCACTCAGGAAAGCCGACGGTGCTCGTGGTTCCCGCCGGGACGACCGTGCAATTGGCGCTGACGCAGCCGGTTCTGGCGAAGTCGGCCGCCGTCGGCGAGGCGATCTTCGCGGAGACGGTATTCCCCGTCACCGCCGACGGGCACATGGCGATCCCGGCGGGTACGTACGTTCAGGGACAGATCGATTCGCTGAGCCGGCCCGGAATGTTTTCTCCGCACGCGCAGTTTCAGATTCATTTCACGCAGCTGATTTTTGCCAACGGCTACACGTTTCAATTCTCGTCGATGCAGAATCTGACGAACGCGCAGGGCGGCGCGGCGGAATACGCAGCCGACGTGATTCCGGCGGCGGCAAACGTCTACGTCAACGCGACGACCCGCAACGATGTGCTGCTCGACAACGGCACGCAATTCGAAATGATCCTGCAGGATCCGGTGCAACTCGTCTCGGCGAGCGTCGCGTCGGCGGTGCGCGTTTCGAAGCCGCTGAATCTGGAACAGTTCAAAACCGCGTCGATGTGCCGGCCGATACCCGCAACCCCCGGGACGTCCGACACGGTGATCCCGGGAACCCCGGGAACACCGGGCACGCCCGACACCGTGATTCCGGGAGTGGGTGGCGCGCCGGACACGGTGATTCCAGGCATACCGGCAAGCCCCGGCACGCCGGATACGGTGATTCCGGGCACGCCCGCAACTCCGGAAATTCCCTGCCCCGGGCCGCCCGCGGTGATGAACAACATGAAAACGCAAAAGCAGGCGTTCAGTCTCGGCGCGCCTTTGCAGCTTGCCGGACAGCCACTGGCCGCGGGCGCGTACGAAGCAACGTGGAAAGGATCGGGGCCAAGCGTTTCCGTGGAAATCGTCGATAAAAAGAAAACCGTGGCGACGGTGCAAGCGCGGCTCGTGCTGCTGAGCCGAAAGTCGCCGGCGGTCGTGGTGGGTACACAGCCGAATGCGAACGGATTGGCGTCGCTGCAGTCGCTGCGGTTCGGCGGGCAATCCTTCGCGCTCTATTTCGATCAAGCGGTCCAACAGGAGACAAACTAATGCGCACACTCGCGATCGTGCTGTCCCTTCTTCTCGTTGTGTCGACGTGCCCGGCTCAAGCGCCGGCGGCAGATGCCCAGCAGGCGCCGATGCAAGCGCCCGCGCCTTCCGTCGCGCCTGTGCCAGACTCGCCGGAAACGATCATCGTTCCGCAAGGAACTCAAATTCCCGCATCGCTGACGAGCCCTATCACCTCGAAGTCGGCGAAGCCGGGAAGAACCGTCCGCGCAGTGACGTCGTTTCCCGTGACCGTGGGCTCGCAGATCGCGATTCCCGTGGGAACGTATTTCGAAGGCGTGATCGACAAGGTGACCAAAAACGGGCGCACGGGGCCGACGATCGAAATGCATTTCACGCGCATCGTTTTCGCCAACGGCTACACCGTGAATGTGGACGCCGCGAGCCAGAGCGCCGACGCCGTGAGGCCGGACGAGGGCTCCGAAGTCCCGGCGTCGTTTACGCGTAGCGATGCGCCACGTCTCGTGCTAGCCGCGCAGCAGGAACCGCCGCCTGTGCCGCACCCGGGCCTGGGCGCCGCCATCGGAATCGGCGTGGGACTCGCGGCCGCTGGCATCGTCGCGCTTATCATCACCACGCATCGCGGTGGAGGATACAACGGCGTCCTGTTCGATGCGGGCTGGCAGTTCAATCTGGTGCTGCAAGGGCCGCTATCGCTGAACGCCGCGAGCATCGCTGCGGCCGGCCCCGCAACTTCCGGCGCGTAACCGCGGCGCGGGTATTCGCTCAGCGCGCCAAGCGAGGCACGAGAAATACTAGCGAGCGATGCGCTCAAGCGGCCCGACGCCGGGCCGGGCCGCGCATTTCCGCGTTGCCGCCACGGCCCCGATGCCGACGAGGATCAGCAGCAGAGAACTCGGCTCTGGCGTCGGGACCCCGCTGCCGCCTCCGCCTTCGTCGACTGTAGAGACGGTATAGGACCCGTAGGCGTGGGCTTTGTCATCAGTAAAGTTGTTTGCTCCGTCAGACACCACCATCTCCGTGGGGCCAAGAAACCCGAACAAGTTGCTGGAACCGGGTCCGCAATGATCGAGCGGATCGGCATCGTCGGCATCGGCACACCAACCTCCCGAGGTGCCGATCGCGGATACGAATTCCCCCGAGAAAATCTCAAGAAAATCAGCGGAGTAATCCTCGCCATCCCACGACAAGGAGAGACTCACCAGGTCGCCAGTCGTCGAGTCGTAGACAAAGGATCCCGTGGGGTCGGGGCCGCCGCCGGTTGGGCTCAAGGTGAAATCGATGGTTCCCTCGACCAAGTCCGCATGCGCGGACGGGGCACGGAGAGCGACGAAAAGCAACACCACAGAAATCATCCAAAACAATTTCTTCATCTCGGCTGCCTCCACGCAATGCTCTGGAATTCAGAGCGAGTTCAGGAACGCCACCAAGTCCGATTCTTGCTGGGGCGTCAGGGTCAAACCGAAGCGCGTTTCGTAGAAATGCACGACGTCGAGCAGGGTTCGGGCGGAGCCGTTGTGGAAATACGGAGCGCGTGCGGCGAGCCCGCGGAGAATCGGACCCTTGATCTTTCCGACGTGGTCGAAATTGCCATCAATCAGAGCTTGGCCGAGATCGGTCGTCGTCTTGCACTCGTTCGTGGGCAAGCCCGTGTTTGGGTCCTTCTTGCACACAGTGATGGAGGGCAGGTACGTGATATCGAGCCCGCCCAGATTCGCCTGTGCATTCGACGGGTTGGGATCGCCCGTGCCGATGTTTAAGGGCGTGGGGAACGAATGGTCGCCCACGTTCGGCGTGTCGTGGCACGTCCCGCAGGTTCCCGTGAGAGACGTGATGCCTCCGGGGACCAAGCCGCCCGCGGAAACGTCGTCGTTGATGCCGGCGACTCCCGTGATGTTGATGGGGATCGAATTGAAAATGGCCTGTCCGCGGGCAATGGCCGCTCGCGGATCATCCGACGGCAGCTCGGCCCATGCATCGAAGGTGTTGAAAATCGCAGGCGTGAACTGGCCGTCTCCCGGGTTGACCAGACCGCCGGGCTGCTCGAGCGTGGGCACCAGCGGATTCACGCTGGAGTTGATGGTGATGAAAAACGGCTGGTTCAAGATGCCGAGCGGCCCGCCGGTCGCGCCACGCGCGTTCAAGAATCCGGTGCGGTATCCAAATGCCTGCGCGGTAGTCAGGCCCATTTCGAAATCCACGATTTGCTGAAGCCGAGGGTCCGTGACGGCAAGGGGAGGCGAAGCCTGGGCGTGCGTGTTGCTGGCGTCCATCGCCTGGTGCACGAGATCGCTCAGCAAAGAAGCGGGATCGTTATTGAACACGATCTTTGTGGTGCCAGTGGCCGGAGAGGATTCGCGCCCATCGAACATGACCGCGCTGAGAAAGCGGAGATTGGTGGAAGGAAGCGGCCGCCGATATTCAGAGATCGTATCGGTCTCGCTGCAGCCGTAGGGATTGGTGACGCTGGTAACGGCGTAATTGGCGTTGGCCGGGACGGCGAGGGGTATGCGGATGAGTCCGCGAGTCCGCAGGAGGCTGTAGGCAGCGGCTCTTCCCTGGAGTGTCGAGACGTCAATGTCGTGGTCGCAGTTCGAGCCGTCCACGGTGCGGAAAATCGGATCGGTGCCGCGGGTGGATAGGAACCGTATCTCGACGTTCGCGGCCGAGACCGACATACCGTCGCTCGGTTGGTGGCATGTGGCGCACGTTCGTCCGTTCGTGCCGAGGTTTTGAAAAAACGGACCGGTTTCGTCGATCCCGCGCGGGTTCGTGCTGTAGGTCTGCGACGCGCCGTTCGCATTCGGAAAGAGCACGCCATTGGGGATGAATGAGAAGAGTCCTCCAAAGGCGCCCTGGTCTCCGTTTGCGGCGCGCAACGCCAGCAGCACGGCGCCAACCACGAATATCACCAGAATCAGGCTTCGCTTGTGGCGCGCGACCGCAGCGAATGCTCTCAGGCGGCGGGTGAGACGAAACTTCCGGGCCGGGCTGAACATTGGGGCTCCTTTTTGCAGCTTTCGGGATCTTTCCGAGTCCGCACGGGCCGACGGCACATTAGTTGCCGGCTCAGTCCCCGTGCGGCGGTCTGTGATCGCAGAATGCGGGTTTGGGGTCAATGGAGGCCGGGTGGAGAAAGGATGCCATTCACCTGTAGGTCCAACTGGCTCAGAGGATGAAGTTTATGTTGCGGGGGGCGGCTGCGTGCCCTCATAATACGGTCCATCTCGCCGGCTCACAGCCATGCCCTCAGCAGTCAGCGCATATCGGTTCGGACCCTACGAGCTACGCCCGCGTCGGCGCCAAATCTATAAGAGCGGCGCGAGGATTAAGCTGCGTCCGCAGCCTTTCCGGGTGCTGGAGCTACTCGTCGAGGCGCGCGGGGATGTGGTGACGCGGGAAACCCTAAAGCAACAACTGTGGAGCTCGGAGACCTTCGTCGATTTCGAGCAGGGGCTCAACACCGCCGTGAAGGAGTTGCGCGCGGCCCTGAACGACTCGGCCGAGGTGCCTCGTTACATCGAAACGGTGCCGAAGGCCGGCTATCGGATTGTCGTCCCGGTCGAGGCCGTACCGTTTCCGGAGCAGACCGAAGCGCCGCCTGAAGTTGGCGCGAAGGCTGCGGAGACGGCCTCGCCGGCAGCTGCGGTGGCACAGCCGGCTCAGCGCCGGCGGCCGGCATTCGGTTGGATGGCGATCGCGGGGATGGCGGCGGTCGTGCTGCTCTGCGCATCGATGGGGTGGTGGTGGACCCACAAAAGGGCCAGCGAGCCCGCGCGCGGAAGAGTGATGCTTGCCGTCTTGCCTTTCGAAAATCTTACCGGGGACGCGAACCAGGAATATTTCAGCGATGGACTGACGGAGGAGATGATTTCGCAGCTGGGACGAATCGATCCCGACAGGCTCGGCGTGATCGCGCGCACGTCGGTGATGACCTACAAGCAGAACCTCAAGCCTTTGGATCAGGTGGGGCGCGAACTCGGAGTGCAATACGTACTCGAAGGCAGCGTCCGCCGCGACGCGAACACAGTGCGCGTCTCGGCGCAGTTGATTCAGGTGAGGGATCAGACCCATCTGTGGGCGCGGCAGTACGATCGCGATCTCAGCAATCTGTTGAGCTTGCAGGGCGAAATCGCGCAGGAGATCGCGGACGAAATCGAACTGACGCTGGGCGATAAGCCGGCTGTGAAAACCGCGCACCGCCCTGCCGTCCCGGCCGTTTCCTACGAGGCGTACGACCTCTGCCTGAAGGGCCGGTACTTCTGGAATCAGAGGTCGGAGGCTTCCCTACATCAGGCGGCCGAATACTTCCAACAAGCAATCGACAAAGATCCGAACTACGCCCCGGCGTATGCCGGCCTCGCGGAGACGTTCGCGCTGCTCGGCACATGGCAGGAGGCCGTGCCGAAGGACGTGATGCCCAAGGCGCGGGCAACGGCACTCAAAGCCTTGCAACTCGACGACACGCTGCCGGAAGCGCACGCCTCGCTCGCGCTGATCGCGGAACAATACGACTACGATTGGCAAACAGCCGAAGGGGAATTCCGGCACGCCATCCAGCTCGACCCCGGCAATGCCACAGCGCACCAATGGTATGCGGAGTGTTTGTCGTTCGAAGGCCGCTTCGACGAAGCCCTTGCCGAAAGCGCGCGCGCCCGCCAGCTCGATCCGCTGTCGCTCATCATCGTCGCCGATGACGGCATGATTCTCTATTACGCGAGGCAGTACGACCGGGCCATCGAGGAATTCCAAACGGTGCGCGAAATCGAACCGGACTTCATCCGCACGGACTCAATTTTCTTCGCGTACGCGGAGAAGGGCGACTTTGCCCGTGCGCTATCCGAATGCGAAAAAGCCGCCCGCAGGAACCACGTGGAGAATAACCCGTCCTTGCCGGCGGCGGAAACTTACGTATACGGCAGGTGGAGCAAGCCGGTCGAGGCCGAACGCTCTTTCGCGAAGTTCGAGAAGGCATCCAAGCTCTACCCTGCGGAGGCAGCCTTCCCTTGGGTCCAGCTGAGGGCGTTGATCGGCGTTGGACGAAAAGACGATGCGATCGCTCTCCTGCAGAAGGCCATCGAGGAGCACACCAGCACCCCCATGAGTCTGAAAGTCGATCCGCTGTATGACTCGCTGCGAAGCGACCCGCGCTTTCAAGATTTGCTCCGGCGGGCCAACCTGGTTCGATAGAAGGCAAGAGCCGCGACAAGCTTAAGAGAATCAAGACGCGCTTCGCTCAGCACAACTCCGACCAGAGTTTTTCAACGAAGCATCGAGGACCGTGGGATCTCTTGCATAGCGAAGAATTCGGGACGCTGGCGGAGGCCATCCGGCGCGAACGCTTTCTCAAGACAGGCAAGGGCCGTGACGAACTGAAGAAAATCTTGTCCGAGAAATAGCGCGCCCTCTCGCGATAGAATGAGTGGCCGGGCGCCCGTAGCTCAATTGGATAGAGGTCGCCGCGGCGACCCTTCGAAGCAGAGGGTTGGGATCCGTCGGCGAATCTCGGGATTCGACGATGTTCTTCGTCTACGTTCTGCGAAGTCGGGTAACCGGGCGCCTGTACACGGGCTCGACTTCCGATCTCAAGACGCGCTTCGCTCAGCACAACTCCGACCAGAGTTTTTCAACGAAGCATCGTGGACCGTGGGATCTCTTGCATAGCGAAAAATTCGGGACGCTGGCGGAGGCCATCCGGCGCGAACGCTTTCTCAAGACAGGCAAGGGCCGTGACGAACTGAAGAAAATCTTGGCCGAGAAATAGCGCGTCGTGTCGCGATAGAATGAGGTCGGCCAGGCGCCCGTAGCTCAATTGGATAGAGCATCTGCCTTCGAAGCAGAGGGTTGGGGGTTCGAGTCCCTCCGGGCGCGCCATGAAATCACAAAACTCTAAAATCGGTGCGCGCGTATCGAGGAGCCGGTTTCTCAACGCTGTGAAGCCCCCGGCTTGCGCCGGGGGGTACTCGTTTGTCCAGCGGGGCCGAACTTACTTGCTGACGTCGAGGCGGGCTTGCGCAGCGAAAGCGCCACCGGGACCGCTGCCAACAGTGCGCACGCCGGCACCAGGGGCACCGACGGCAACTCTCTGACCGGCAGCATTGTCGACAACGAGCTTGACCCACAGCGTGCCGCCCTCGCTGTAATAGGAAGTCTGACTGGCCTCGCGCAGCGCGGCCAAGCTGGATTTCTGCACACCCCCTGCGGCGGTGCTGAATCCGGGAAGCTCGAAAATGACCCACGAGCCGTCGTCCATCTCCCTGAGCGACAGGGACAGGGACTTCCTGCCGGTCTCCACCCGCACCTCGGCTCCGCTGCGGATCGTAGTCTCCCCGGTGTATTCGAACCGCCTGCCGTTGCGGCTCAACATGACCGGATCGGCGATCGGGCCACTGCCGAAGCCGAAATTGCCGCCGAGGGCGAAGCGTCCGAAGTCACCCCGACACACGGCCGCACCCCAGTCAGGCTTGATCTGGCAGGCTTGCTCGTCGGATGCGATCCCGTTGTCGATGACGATGTAGGAATTGGGGACACCGCCGACCGAGCCGTCCAGGTCATGGATCGCCGCGCCCCTCCAGGCATTGCCCCTCCCGAAATCGGAGGCCCACCTCCGCACGATCGGAGGGAAAAGCACCGGCCTGGCGTTCTGGAATTTGATGCCCTCGGCCGAGTTCTTGGTACTCATGCCGAAGCTGGTGTACATCAGGTACGAGATCGCTCCCGCCTGACGCGTGGCATTGTCCGCGAAGTTGACGAAGGTGGTGTTCTGCAGGTCGTGCCGCAGATCGTAATATTCGTAGCCACGGATCGGGAAGTCCGGGAGTTCGGGGTCCGGCAAGCTGCGGCCGTAAGCGATTTCCGTCGGCGTCCTAGGGTTGCCGATGTTCTCAGTTTCGCCCACGAAGAGCGAGTCGACGACGCGCGAAGTATAGGCGGTGCGACCAACCGCGCCAGCCGCGTGCGTGAAGCCAATCGCGTTGTCGGCAACCTTTAGGTTCTTGAAGAGGTGCAGCTCGCCGCGGCCCCAGACGCCGCCATGGCGGTTCTTGTAACTGGTGAAATTCACGAAAACCGATTCTACCGGCTGGCTGTTCGGGTCGGCCGGATTGGCCAAGGCGAGATGGTAGTTGCTGCCGACGACACTGAACGTGCCATCGGGCTTGGGGCCGCGGTCGAACATGAAACCGTCAAAGTTGGAATGCGCGGTGTTGCCGCTGAACTCGCGCACACGGGTTCGACGCGGCCAGATATTCGCACTGTCCGGCTTGTCCAGGAACGCGCCCGTCGGATGCTCCGGCAATGCGAACCAGAACCCCGTCTGCTCGGAGCCCGCGGCCACATTGTCCCGGTAAATGTTATCGGGATTGGTGATCCAGAAAGTCGACGCGGTGTTGTCGGAAGGGATCAGGACGTCCTTCGCGGCTTGGCCGGCCGTTCCCGATCGCGGTTCGCCTCCCGATCCGAAGGGGCCGAGGTTCGTCGGCACACAGGGTTTGCCGTCCGGATGACACTTGGTCTGCATTCCCAGGTTGTGGATGAACTGGTTGCCCGTTTCGACGGCGTCTTCCAGGAAGAAGCAGTGACCCACGGTGTTGTAGGTCACGTTGTTTTCCACTCGCACGTCATTGGTGCCATGCACCGTCACGCAGCGGCTGTAGGTGTCGTGAATCGATGAATTTTCGATGTACTGCCCGGCGCCTTCGCCCACCAGGTGCCAGTGGATCGGATACCGGGCCAGGTGCATGTTCTGACCCATCCGATTCAATTCGACGCCGGAGACGTACATTTTGGACCCGGCCACCCCCATGATGTGTCCCCCAAAGTAGGAGGTTTCTGCGTCTTTCGAAGCCTGTATAACAATGTTTCGCGTCAGCATGCCGACTTCACCACGCTCATCGACGCCGAACGTGATTTTGCCGAAATGCATGTACTTCAGCGGCTGATCGAGCGTGATCGCGTTCCCTGCAATGGCGGCGATGGTTCGCTTCTCCGCCTGCGTGGAATCGAAGTCGGTCGACGCAAGGACGATCACATCCCCTTTTCGCCAGCCGGTGGCATTCAATACTTGGATCCTGGCGCTGCCGGCCTCGGCTGTTCCAGCGAGTTTGGTCCAGGAATTCGTCCGGTCACCATGCAGGTTCAGGGTGCCGCCTGCGGCGACCATGATCCCGCGGTCGTTACCAGGGACATTGTTGGTGAGGGTGATGGTCGCCTTGCGCGTGTGGGGCTTGGCTTCGGTGCCGATCTCCAGTTCACCGTGCACCATGATCGACTCGGTGGTCAGCTCGATGTCGGCTTTGTCCGAGAAGCTGAGTTTGCCTTTGATTTGCAAGGCTCCCAGCGACGGCGGACTGACGTCGAGCAACACATCCTTGCCTTCTTCAATGGTGACGGTGTCCCGTGCGCCCGGCACCTTCCCGTCGGGCCAGGTGGCAGGATTGGACCAGCGCTCCTGCTTGACCGCGTGCGAGGCTTGTTCCCGAGCCGCCGCAAAAACGACGAATGCGCTGACGAGAAAGAATACTGGAACAAGCAACGCAAAAAGGAACGAGCGACATTGTCCTCTCATATCATCAATCCTTCGTATGCAAAGGTGCCCCCGCAACTTCGAGGCGCGCGGGTCCTTCGCGCGATTAGGCTCCCGCCCGGGGCTCATGGGGCTGCATTATAGCCTCCCCTGTCAACTACCATTGAGCGAAGGCCGCTTTCGGTTGAGCTCCGAAGTCGACGTAGTGTTTCAACAGTGACGCCTGGCATGTCGGGTAACCAGGCAAGCAGAGTAGGAATTTAACGTTTCTGTGTATTCTGGGCGCGTTCTGCGCAAGAGCGGACTCCTAGGAGTGCGGGATCCTACCGTCGCCGGCGACAGCCGCCTCGATTGAGCCTACCTTCGTGCTGCGGTCGATTTCGTGGCGGCGAAAGCCTCTTGGATTGGAAAAGTTCAACGAGGACAAGCGGGTCGGACGCGAAGGCTTCAATCAAAAACAGATAAGATCATCGAAATTCGAAAAACTTCAGCGAGGTGCCCGCCCCTGCCTTCGAAGCAGAGGGTTGGGGGGCGAGTCCCTCCGGGCGCGCCATAATTCTACGGACTGCCAGACTTGCAAGGTCAACCCCCAAGGTTTCTTCACTCCCTTTCATTCGGCCACGTAGAGAATTGCTTTTCTCAACCGGAGACGATCTTAGGCGGGATTCGGTAGTAGAATCCGGCCGGCAGGATCGGACCGATCCTGCGCTCTACGCAAACAATTCGCGCGGCACAAATCTAGTCGCCTGGAGATCACCGATGATCCTTGCGCTTGCTGCGATGTGGCCGCAGCCGCTCGCGCCCGTGCACTCGCTCGCTGTGTCGGCGCTTGTGGCGGCGGTGCCGCTGGCGATCGTGCTGGTCCTGATGGGGATTTTGAGGACGAGCAGCCTGCTGGCGTCCGTGTGCGGGCTCGGGGCGGCGGGAGCGCTGGCGATTTTCGTGGGGCACATGCCGGCGGTGCTGGCGGCGTGGAGCACGGTGTTCGGGTGCGTGTACGCGGCGTGGCCGATCCTGTGGATCGTGTTTTGCGCGCTGTGGCTCTACAACCTGACGGTGACAACGGGGAAATTCGACCTGCTGCGCCACTGGATGGAGCGGCACGTTTCGAACGATCCGTGCATTCAAGCGATCGTGGTGGCGTTCTGCTTTGGCGCGCTGCTTGAGGGGACGGCCGGGTTCGGATCGCCAGTGGCGGTATGCGCGTTTCTTCTGGTGGGACTGGGATTCGACGCGCGACGGGCGATCGTGGTGTCGCTGATCGCGGATACCGCGCCGGTGGCGTTTGGCGCGCTGGGGATTCCGATCGTCGCACTGGCGGGGGTGACGGGGCTCGATACGCAGAAGCTGTCGTCGATGGTGGGGCGGCAACTGCCGTTCATGTCGTTCATGATTCCGTTTTATCTGGTGTGCGTGGTGGCCGGCGTGAAGGGGCTGAAACGCACGTGGCCGGCGGCGCTGGTGGCGGGAGCGAGCTTCGCGGGGGCGCAGTTTTTCGTGTCGAATTTCTGGGGGCCGTATACGGCCGATATCATCGCGGCGGCGGGCTCGATCGCGGCGACCGTCGGGTTTCTGCGAGTGTGGAAGCCGCGGGCGATGGAGGAGGCGCCCGAAGCGAAGGAGCCGGGCGAGAAGCTATCGTTCGGCAGCATGTTGCTCGCGTGGCTGCCGTGGGTGCTGCTGGCGGCGGTTACGGTGGCGTGGTCGTATCTGAAGCTGCAGCCGATGGGACAAATCGCTTTCGCGATTCCCCGCCTGCACAAAGGCGTGCTGATCACGCTCTACAATCAGCCGTACTCGGCAATATACACATTTCAGCCCATGGCCGCCGGCACGGCGGCGCTGACGGCGGCGGTGATCACGGCGATTTGTTATCGCGTGCGGCCGGGCATGTTTGCGAAATGCGGATGGACAACGCTGCGGCAGCTGCAGCTGCCGGGGCTGACAGTGATCGTGATCGTGGGCCTCGCGTATCTCTATAACTATTCCGGAATGGCGTATACGCTGGGCGCCGCCGCGGCACATGCGGGGCGGATTTTTCCGCTGCTCAGCAGCTACCTGGGGTGGGTGGCGTGTTTTCTAAGCGGCAGCGACACCTCGAGCAACCTGCTCTTCGGCAACCTGCAAGTGGCGGCCGCGCACCAGCTCCATTTGAGTCCTGTGCTGATGGCGGCTACGAACTCTTCGGGCGCCGTGGCGGGCAAAATGATTTCACCGCAGAATATCGCCGTTGGAGTGACCACGGTGGGATTGATCGGGCAGGAAGGGAAAGTGCTGCGGTCGTCGTTTTGGCACAGCGTGATTTTTGCGACGCTGGTAGGCGTCATCGCGTACGCGCAAGCGTATTGGCTCACCTGGATGGTGCCGTGACCCCGGTGCGCAGGCGAAGAGGGCGGGTTTGAAACCCGCCCCTACGGACGAGGGCGGATAACGCTGCGAAACGACGATCGGGGCGGCGGAACGGCGCCACTCAGGTGGTTGCGAAGCGGCCGGTGGCTTTTACTTTTTCGGCGCCGGCGCGGCGGAGGCGGTCTTCGAGGCTGGCGCGGGCTTCGTCGGACGGCTCGACGACGCCGATCAGCACTTTGCCGTGCGAGACTTCGGGATCATAGAGTTTCGGCTTCCAGTTGGGGAGGCGCGAGCCGACGAGCAGCGTGATCAACGTGGCGATGATCGCGCCCATCATGGTGAGTTCGTAGGTGACGATGCCGGTGGGCCAGGAAGCGACGATCGGCATTCCTCCCGTGACCAGCGGATACGCCGTCTGCGTGTACCAGGCAAGCACGAAGCCGCCGATACCGCCGATCACTCCTCCGCCAACGGCGATCCAGCCCATGGCCGTCTTGCGGTCGCCCTGCGCGAACTCGTATTCCTCGAAGGGCTCCGGGGCGAGCACGATGATTTTGTCGGTCGAGACACCGGCGTCGCGCAACGCGTTCATGCCGCGTTCGGCCGAATGGGGACCCGGGAAAAGGCCGTAGATGCTGGTGATCTGCGCCATCAGGCGGTGGCCTCCTCTTCATCGGCCCGGGCGAGGAGCGGATCGCGCGCCTCTTCGGGATGCTGGCCCCACTTGAGTTCCCAGACGGAGATGATCGGGACGAATTTCGAAAACAGCATGTAGAGAGTCACCATGCCGGCGAACGTGCCGGCGGTGATCGTGATTTCGACCCACGTGGGCTTGTAAGGAGAGGGCGCGTACGCGTAGGGCAAATATTTGTGCGAGAGCGACGGGACGATGATCAGGAAACGCTCGAGCCACATGCCGATCACGACGCCGGTCGAGGCGATCACGCAGCCGGTGATGGTGCGGAGTTTCTTGATCGCGAGCAGCGGGAACGGAATGATGAAATTGCAGACGACCATGGTCCAGAAGAGCGGACCGAAGCGGCCGGTCTGTGTGAGCCAGAAGACAGCCATTTCGGAAGATTCGTTGCCGTACCAGCCGGTGAGGCGCTCGGAGAAAACAAAGTAAACCCACAACAGGCTCATCACCAACAGCAGCTTGCCAAGATTCTGGAAATGGATCGGAAGCAGGTACTCCTCGAGATGCAGGAATTTACGGAGGAGCGCCATGGCGATGATGAGGGCGGCGATGCCGCTGAAAATCGCGCCCGCGACGAAGTAGGGAGCGAAGATCGTGGAGTGCCACATGGGCACGGGCGCCATGGCGAAGTCCCAGGAGACGATGCTGTGCACCGAGACGGCGACCGGGATGATGGCGATGGCCATGATCTGCATCGCTTTTTCGAGGCGATGCCACTGGCGAGGCGAGCCGGTCCACCCGAGCGAGAGGAAACCGTAAATTTTGTGCTTCAGGCCGGCGGTGCGGTCGCGGATGAGAGCGAAATCCGGGATCATCGGCAGGAGCAAGAAGGTGACGCTGCCGAGAAGGTACGTGTTGATGGCGAAAAAGTCCCACAGGAGCGGCGAGCGAATGTTGGGCCAGATGCCGCGCTCGCTGGGATACGGGACGAGCCAGAAGAAAATCCAGGGACGGCCGAGATGGATGATCGGAAAGGTGGCGCCGATCGAGAGCGCGAAGACGGTGATGACTTCGGCGCAGCGCGTGACGGGACGGCGCCAGGTGGCGTTGGCGATGCGCAGGATCGCCGAGATCAGGGTGCCGGCGTGGCTGAGGCCGATCCAGAAGACGAAGTTCGTGATGTAGAAGCCCCAGAAAACCGGGCGGCGGATGCCGGCTACGCCGATGCCGTTGTTGAACTGCCAGCCGAACGCGAACCCAGCCGCGATGATGACCGCGACGAAGCAGCCCAGGACGACAAAATAGAGCGGCGACGTCCCGGAGAGCGGGCGCAGCAGGTCTTCGTTGATCTGCTCAGGCGTTTTCGCCGACATTCGCTGAGTCCCGTGGAAGGTAAGTGACCTTCGGCTGTGTCCCCAACTCATCGAGGAGCTTCGTGGCACGGCCGGAGCGGGCCATGCGCGAAACCTCGCTGTCGGGATCGTTCAAATCTCCGAAAACCATGGCGCGCGTAGGGCACGACTGCACGCACGCGGGCTGAATCTCGCCGTCTTTCACGACACGCTTCTCGGCCTCGGCCTGGATTTCGCCAGCCTTGATGCGTTGGATGCAAAACGTGCACTTCTCCATGATGCCGACGGAGCGGACGGAGACGTCAGGATTCAGCTGGAGCTGCAGCGGCTTGTCCCATTGCGGATTGTAGAAATTGAAGAACCGGACCGTGTACGGGCAGGCGTTCGCGCAATAGCGGGTGCCGATGCAGCGATTGTAGACCTGACCGTTCAAGCCTTCCTCGGTGTGATAGCTCGCGAACGTGGGGCAGACGGGCTCGCAGGGAGCGTCGCCGCACTGCTGGCACAGGACGGGCATGAATTTCATCCTGACGTCGGGGAATTCGCCTTCGTAGTAGCGTTCGACGCGAATCCAGTGCTTGGCGCGGCCGCGGGCGGCCTGATCTTCACCGACGGTGGAGATGTTGTTTTCGGCATGGCAGGCGACGACGCAGGCTTCGCAGCCCGTACAACGGTCGAGATCGATCACCATGCCCCATTGATGAGACATCGATTGTGCCTTTCTACCGGTGCTTCAAGTCCGGCGGCGTTTCCGTGAGGCCGCCGCCAAAGAGAACGATTTTGCCGGGGCCGAGACGCGTGATTTTCACGCGAGTGGCGGCCCAGGCGAGCGAACCTGTTTCAGCGTCCGTCATGGGCGCGAGGATCGAAATCGGATTGGCGCCGCGATCGGTTGCATAGCGCGTGAAATTCGTGTGGCCCTGGCCGACCGGCATGGCGACGCAATCGGGCGCGATGCCCGGGGTGACGAAGGCCGGCGCCTGCAGCGTGCCGTGCTGGGAGGCGACTTCGATTGCGTCGCCTTGTGCGATGCCGAGCTTGGCGGCGGTCTGCGTATTGATTTCGACCCACGAACCCCACATCGCGCTCGAAATCGGGTCGGGCGCTTCCTGCATCCACGGGAGATTGGCGAGCGAGCCGTCGTACAGCATCTGCGATGCGTACGGCAGGAGGTGGAATGGGAACTGGCTCGGATCGCCGTCGAATTGCGGCGGGGCGTATTTTGCGGGAGCGCCAGAGGGTTTACCCGGGCTGACGGGAAGAGGTTTTTCTTCCGCGCTCCACCAGCCGCCCTGGTCCTGAACCTTTTGCCAGAAATCGTCGGCGTCTTTGGCTTCCTTGCTGGCTTGAGTCTTGTAAATTTCGGTGAAGGAGGCTTTCAGCGCCTCGTCGTACGTTTTCCATGGCAGAGCTTTCGCGACATCGCCGCCGAGTTGCTGCGCCACGTCGAGCAGCACATCCGGCATCGAGCGGGTGTTGTGCAGCGGGGCCATTGCGGGAGCGGCGAGGCTCGCGACCATGCGCGTGGTGCCGGAAGGTGGGACATCGTCGAGCCAGGATTCGAGCGGCGAGTGATCGGGCAGAATCAGATCGGCGAGGATGCTGGTTTCGTCGATGAAGCTGCCGAAGCTGGCGATGAACGGAATTTTTTCGAGCGCTTCGCGAACACCGGCGCCTTGCGGAGTGGCGAACACTGGATTCGCGCCGTAGAGCAGCAAGACTTTGACGGCGTCAGGCATCTTTTGAAGCTGCGCTATGAGAGCGGCAAAATCGGATTGCAACACCGCCGCCTTTTCCGTCTCGGGCGTTACCGTAGGGCTAAAGGCGACGCCTCCCGGCTTTCCCACGCTACCGAGCAGCAGGTTCAGGCCGTTGACGGCAACGGCGGTGAACCGCCCGTTCGTCTGCGAGACGGCAGTTCCACCCGCGACGGCAAGAGCCGGGGAGGTTGTCGCGATTTCGTGCGCGATGCGAGTAGCAGTGGCGGCCGGGACGCCCGTCTGGTCGGCGACTTTGTCGGGCGCGTGATCGGGCAGGCCTTGAGACCAGCCGTCGATCGCGGCTACCGAAACGGCGGGCCGCAGCTTGTCGCGGATGATTACGTGCGCGAGGCTCAACGCGAAGAGGCCTTCTGTTCCCGGCTTGCACGGCACCCACTCGTCGGCGTTTGCCGCAGTCTGTGAGAGGCGTGGCTCGACGTGAACGAATTTCCCGCGCTGGCCCGGACGTCCCTTGCGCATCGTTCCGTACCCCACGCTCTGCGCAACCGGTGAATTCCACGTGCCGAGAAAATCGGCGCCAAAGGAGATCACGTAATTCGCGTGACCCAGATCCGCGGTAAGAGGAGCCGCGTGTCCGAAGACGGCGAGGTTCGCGAAGGCGCTCGTTTCGTCGTGCAGGAATGCGAACTCGATCCACCGCGTCGACTTCAATGCCGCAACGAAGCTGGAGACGATCTTCGCCCTCTGGCCCCGAAGAGGTGAAGACAGGAATCCGAAATCGCCCGGCTGATTCTTTGCTTTCAAATCGGAAAGTTGTGAGACGAGTTGCTTGATGGCGTCGTCCCAGGAGATTTCCCTGAATTGGCCGGAGCCGCGGGGGCCGGTGCGCTGGAGCGGGTTGCGGACACGATCGGGATGATAGGTGACCTGCAGGCCCGTTTGGCCGCGCGGGCAGAGCTTGCCCTGATTGATGGGGTGATTGGGATTGCCCTCGAGCTTTTTCGCGAGGCCCATTTTGATCAGGCCGTGCTGGCCGTGGCGAATGACTTCGGCCTCGCCCTGCATCACGCGGACGAGCAAGCCGCAGCCCGCCGGGCACTGCTGGCAAATGCTCGGCTTCCAGGTGGCGATGCCGGGAATCAGGTCCTCTTCCGGGATGAACCGGATGAGCTGGTGATCGGGATTGCCGCAACCATCGAGGGCTGCGGTGGCGCTGCCGATCGCCGAAATTTTCAGAAAATCGCGACGTTCCATTAGAACCTGGTGACCTCGTTCGCTACGAAAGCAAAAACAGATTCCTCGCTGCGTCTCGCGCCCGCAAGAGCCGCGGGAAAAGCAAAACCGCGCGAGACTCCGCTCGGAATGACAGTTCGGGCCCGCGCCCGCCGCCACAACAGCAACCGCCAATCCGCACTTCCCGGGGCCGAAGCCCCACTTTCTTTGACAGCCCTACGGCAGGGCTAAAAGCCCTGCCCTCCCAGCCGCAAGACATTGCAGCCGCAAGAAGGTTCGCCTACGCACCTTAGTAATGACACGTGACGCAATCGATCGACGCCTGGTGCTGCTTGTGGCACTGAATGCAATAGCCCATCGTCAGATTCACTTTACGTTCGGCTACGGTCTGCGTCGTCATGTCGCCGTGGCACTGTTTGCAGTCGATGCCGGCGCGGATGTGCGGCGCGTGGTTGAACTTTACGTGCGCGGAAGGCTCGAAGCCGTAGACGCGCTGCCAGGGAATGTCCTCGCCGCGATTGAAGTAGGCGGTCATCTTCTTGATCTCGGGCTTGTCCGTAGCGATCACTCGATGGCAGGTCATGCAGAAATTGACGCTGGGGATGCGGGCGTCGGGGCCCTGGTCGACGCCGATGTGGCAATTGACGCACTGCAAACCATTGGCCAAGTGGACTTTATGTGTGAAAGCAATGGGCTGAACGGGTTTCGGCATGATGCCGAAATACTCGCGAATGGCGCCCAGGGCCGAGCTGTGGGCCGGGGTAAAGACATCGTCGCTGGGGGCCGGAGACGGTGAACTGGACTGCGCCTGCGCCGAGAATCTCCATTCGAAAATGGAAAGCCCGAGAACGATCACCCCACCCACAAATGCAGCGCGGAGCCACCAGTTGAGAGAGCGCCCGAACAACGAGAATTTACCCTCTTCGAATAAAGGCTGCTAGCGAACGGGACATACTACATGCCGCTGTGACGCGTGTAAACGACGAATTCGGCCCGGCGGAGGCGCGTTGGAATTCCGACCTCACGCGCGAACGGCAGCTACCAGCCGGATTTCATGCCGTAAGGGGCGGGATCGACGAGCGCTTCGATGCGCATGATCTTGCCATTCTGAATTTTGAACAGCTCGCCGAATTCCCAGGTCCAGGGGGCGGTGCGAGTCTGCTGAACGACGCGGCCGTCGGCAAGCGTGAACGAGCGCAGCCTGGCGTCGTGATCGAAGAAACCCTGAACGTAGACGAGGCCGCGTTCTTCGTCGACAAGGAGAAAGCGGCGATCGCGGAGGTAAGTGTCCGGCTGGAAATCGCGGAGCTTGATCTGATCGGCGCAGCCAAGACCGAACACGCTCGTGGGTGCGTTACTCAGACCGGGATTATTCGTGGTCTGGACGCCGCTTTCGACCCGGTTGCAGTCTTGGTCGAAAGGCACGTAGGAGGCATGCCCTTTTTCGATCGCGCTGAAATAGCTGTTGGCGATGGCGATCATGTTGGCACGGGAGCGGCGCTCGGCCGGCGGCACGGTCTCGGAAAACAGAAGATTCGGAGTAACGAGGTTCTCGGGCCGTGCGAGGCTGCCCGCTTCCTTGCGCGCAATCAGGGTTTCAATCTCGCTGATGCGGCGAATTTCGATTTTCAGGCGCGCGTTGAGAATGATCGGGGCGCCGTTTTCGAGCATCGTGCCTACGAAGACCACTTCGCCGGCCTGGGGATCGTCCGCATAGATTTTGTAATTGCCGATACCGCTGGCGGTGCCCCAAAGTCCTTCGCCAAGAGGCAGCGCCTGCCCGTTTTCAGTGAACTTGACCTGGCGCGCGAGCGGAAGGCGCGAAGGGTCGTGAGCGACGAGGGCGGCGAGATATTGGTCGACGTAGCTGTCGAGGCAGGCCCGATCGCAATCGTAATTGAAATTCGGATCGTAGTCCGCGGGCGGCGCCAGCGATTGCGCGCACGCCGGAACGGAAACGAACGCGGCGAGGAACAAAGCCGCCGTGCAGACGAAACGGTTGCGAGCGAGTGGCATTTCGCCTCCGCGAGCTGCTACTTCTTCACCCACGGGCTCGGCATGTAGTACGGGACCGTGGTGAGAACGGCTTCGATCTGGCGGATCTTGCCGTCCTTGATTTTGAAGAGCTCGAAGATCAGGAACGTGTAGGGGCGGTCGAAGGGCATGCCGATCTTACGGATCGAGCCGTCGACGAGCTTGTTTTCGCGGACGGTGCCGTTGTGATCGAAGAAAGTGGCGACGAAGACCATCTGCTTTTCTTCGTCAACGACGAAGCGGCGGTCGCGCGCGCGGGTGACGATCTTGAGCAAGCCGGTTTCCAACTGCGCCTGGCAGCCCATCTTGGCGACAGGATTCGTCGCGTTGGGATTATTGGCCGTGATCGATCCGTTTTCCATGCGCTGGCAATCGGGATCGAAGGTCGTGTAGATCTTGCCGGTATTGAGCTGGATCGTGTCGAAGTAGCCGTCGGCGAGCTGGATCAGCTTTTCACGGGAGACGCGCTGATCGGCGGGCTCGACCTCGCTGAAAAGCGGTTTGTCGTGGAGGTTCGCCGGACCGCCGACAGGAATCCCGTTCTCGGAGGGCGGGCTTGGGCGCTCGGGGCGTGCAACGACGATTTCAATCTCGCTGACTTTCTGGTCGACAACTTTCAAGCGGCCGGCGAAACAGGAAAGATTGCCGTCCTCATTGGCCACGGCGAGAAAACCCACCTGGCCGGTCTGCGGATCGTCGACGAAGACCTTGTAGGAGCCCCAACCGTTGGACGTCTGCCAGAGGCCTTCGCCCAGCGGCATTTCGACGTTGTTTTCGGTGTAACGGACGTCGGCGGTGGTTGGGAGCTTGGACGGATCGTGCGCCGCAACCGCCGCCATGTATTGGTCGACGAATCCGTTGAGGCACTCGCGGTCGCAAGAAGGGGCAGCGGCAGGGGAACCCGGGGAACGGCCGGCGGCCCCGGCGGGGTGAGCCGCAAAGATCGCCAACGAAACCAAGCACACCGAAAATAAAACCTTCCGCATGTTTCCCCCCGAGGAGCCGCGTTCACGCCATTCGTGCGCTGCATCTATATCAAAAACGCGGACGCGTCCGCAACCGCAGCTATAAAATCCGGAAAGAGGGTTATATGGAGGATACGTGACGGCGAAGATCGAAGTCGAAAAGACCGGCGAAGGCGAATTTCGCGTGCGCGTGAGCGAAGACGCGAGTCAAACGACCCATCTCGTGACGGTGAAACCCGCCGACTATCAGCGGCTGGCACGGGGAAAGGTTCAGGAGTCGGAGCTGGTGCGGCGATCATTTGAATTTCTGCTGGAGCATGAATCCAAGGAATCGATCCTCCCGCGATTCGATCTGTCGGTGATTTCGCGCTATTTCCCGCAGTACGAGCGGGAGATCGCGCGAAGGCTCGGCAGCTAGGCCGCGGCCGCCGACGGCCTACGATTGGGCGTAAATCACGAAGGATTTTGGGCTCAGGACGAGCGTGGTTTGGCCGTTCGCGTCGATGGCCGGCTGAGCCGAGCTTCCGGAGCCCAACCAGCGGCCTTCCGTGGAATCCAGGAGCTTTCTCCATGAGCCGGGCGACAGCGGGAGCGAGGCGCGCGCGGATTCTGCGCCGAAGTGAAAGGCCATGACGACTTCGCCGCGCTCGTGCGGGCGGCGAACTACCAATACTTCGCAATTCTCTTGCGGAATCGCGCGCAGAGCCTGCATGTCGAGAGCCGCGAGCGCAGGGATCTCGCGGCGGAGGCGCAGAAGCTCCTTGTAGAACGCGCGGAGAACTCCGTGCTGGCCGTGATCGCGCGCGTCCCAATGGAGCTTGCAGCGCGCGAAGGTGTCTTCACTTTGGGGATCGAGCGGCTCGCCCTCCCAGCGAAAGGCGCGGAATTCCTCGGCGCGGCCCTTGCGCACGGCTTCGATCAGCCCAGGATCGGAATGGCTGACGAAATAGAGGAAAGGCGCCTTCTCGGCATACTCCTCGCCCATGAAAAGCAGAGGAATAAACGGGCTGAGAAGGATTGCGCCGGCCGCGAGCTTTAAGCTTTCGAAGGAGACGAGCGATGAGAGACGCTCGCCGAGCATGCGATTGCCGACCTGGTCGTGATTTTGCGAGAAGACGACGAAGCGCTCGCCGGGCAAGTCACGAGCCGAATTTCCATGGCTGCGCCGGCGATACGCCGAATATTGCCCGGAATAGATGAAACCCTCGCGAAGACCGGTAGCCAAGCGGCTGACGCCGCCGAAATCGGCGTAATAGCCGGTCTGTTCGTCCGTGAGGAGGACGTGAACGGCGTGGTGAATGTCGTCGTTCCAGGAGGCATCGAGGCCCCACCCGCCTTTTTCGAGATCGCGGGTGATGCGGGAATCGTTTCGGTCGCTTTCGGCGATGACATGGATGACGCGGTCGAGCTCCCTGGCGCGATCGTGGACGGCGAGCGCGAGTTGTTCGACAAACGGAAGCGCGGATGAATCAATGATGGCATGGACGGCGTCGAGGCGGAGCGCGTCGATTCGGAACTCGGTGACCCAGTAGAGGGCGTTGTCGATGAAAAACCGGCGGACTTCGTCGCTCTGCTGCAGATCGAAATTGAGAGCATCGCCCCACGGGGTTTTGTAGTGATCGGTGAAATAGGGACCGAAGAACGAGAGGTAGTTCCCTTCCGGGCCCACGTGGTTGTACACGACATCGAGGGTGACGGCGAGTTGATTTTGATGGCAGGCGTTGACGAAACGCTTGAGAGCGAGCGGGCCGCCGTAGGCCGTGTGGACAGCGTAGGGATAAACGCCGTCGTAGCCCCAGTTGCGTGCGCCGGGAAATTGGGCGAGAGGCATGAGCTCGATCGAGGTGATTCCGAGATCGCGGAGGTCGGCGAGGCGCGGAATGATCGCGTCGAGGGTGCCTTCCGGGGTGAACGTACCGACGTGAAGCTCGTACAGAACGTATTGCGCGAGCGGGAGGCCGCGCCAGCCGGCGTCGTGCCAGTCGAAATGGAAATCGGGAATTTCGGATGGGCCATGGACGTCCGGCTGGAGGCGCGAAGCGGGGTCTGGCCGGTCGTCCCTGTCGTCGAGACGATACAAGTAGCGGGCGCCCGGCTCGAGGCCTTCGACGAGGACGCGATGGTATCCACGGGCCTCGCGACGCATTTCGATGAGCCGCTCGACGGGTGAAACAATGCGGAGCTGGACGTTTTCGGCGCGCGGAGCCCAGACGAGGAATTCGTGGCGGTCGCCGCCGAGGTGGACGCAACCGAGATCTTCTTTTGTTTTGGCGCTCACCAAGCCGCCTCTCTCTCGAGCAGCGAGGCGATCCCTTCGAGCGGGATGGCGATCCAGTCCAAGCGATGATTGAGCTCGTATTTCAGCTCGTAGACGGCCTTGCCGAGCAGCCAGAAACGGAGCCAGAAATCACTTTCGCCTCGATCGGCCGGGAGAAAACGGGCGAGCGCGGCCGCGTCGAAATAAGCGCGCAGGTATTCCGCCGCGGCGACGCTATACCAGGCGTTGGCGAACGGGACGAGCGAGCGCCACTCGTTCGATTGGGGCCCGACTGCTTCGAGGCGAGCGAAGAGCGCCGCGTAGGCTGCGTAGTGGAACGAACGGACCATGCCGGCGGGGTCACGAAGGGGCGAATGTTTTTCGCGGCGCTCGGCCAGGGTGCGGGCGGGCTCTCCTTCGAAATCGATGAAGATGAAATCGTCGCCGGTGAAGAGGATCTGCCCGAGGTGAAGGTCGCCATGAATGCGGATGCGGGGGCCTGCGAGCCTGTGGCCGGCAAGAGATCGAAAGCGCTCTTTCAGCGCCGCCTCGGAGGCAAGGGCCGCTTCGGCGACCTCTCGCGAGTGCGGAGGCAGATCGGATGAGCGGCGGCGAAGCAGGCCGAATGTCTCGTGCGTCAAAGAGATCATCGATTCGGATACGCTGCGCTGTTCGGCAGGAGAGAACGGTTCCGGTGCGAAGCTCGGGTCGGCGGAATCGGAGGCTAGCGCGGCGTGCATTTCGGCGGTGCGTTGGCCGAGGAGGGCGGCTTCGGCGGCATAACCGCCGAGCGATTGCACGCCGATAATCTCAGGCTTCCGGTCCGTGGCCGCGACGCGGTCGTAATAGTCCGACACCGCTTTCAGTGTGTGCTTCCACGCGTCCCCTTGATTCGCGACGAAGCCTTGAAGAATCGCCATGGTGGCGGGCTCGGGGCCTGCGTCGCGATACTCGAAGCCACCGGCGACGGCCGGAATATTATGGAATCCGGCGCGTTCGGAGAGAAAGCGGCCCACCTCAAAGTCCGGATTGACGCCCATTTCGAGGCGGCGAAAGAATTTCAGAACGAACGCCTTGCCGTACAGGATCGAGGTGTTGCTCTGCTCGACCTTCATCGGCGACGGCTGAAGATTGCCTGCTGCGGCGTTTTGCAATGTATCGAGCGAGCGCGTTGGGACACCCGCCAGCTCGCCGTTTCGGCCGGGAAAGCGACGCGCCTCGCGGATGGCACCGAGAAGCGTTTCGAGAACGGACGCATTCAGAAGTGCGTCCGAGAACTCGTGCTCGACTCCTTCGACATCGCGGACGCGAATGCGGCCTTGGTCGACCGAGGCTGGGTTGCGGAGCGGCCCCGGCTCGTCGAGAAGCGGAACGGTATAGAGATCGCTCGGTCCGTCCGAATAGTTGACGCGCGCGATAAGAACGGCCACCGCGATCGCGGGGTGCGGGATGGGAATCACATCGGCAAGTTCAACGGATGAGATGGCGCGCGTCTTACCGCCAAACCAGCGACGGGATTCGAGGAATTCCGGAAGGGCTCGCTGAAGCTGGTCCTGGGAACGGAGCCAGATCGTCGATCGAGAAGGGGCGTTCATTGCGTGGTCCATGTCAATCTGCCCAGAAAAGCCGGGCCGGGCGCGGCGCGTTCACAAGGGAGAAATCTCTTCCTGCTTGGCGCGTTCTTCTTCTTTCTTGGGCTCGGCCGGAGGAAACATGCGATCGAGCATGCGATGAGCGGCGTCGCGTCCGCCGCTGCCGAAGGCGATTGCCAGGGCGAGCATGATCGCTCCGAAGGCGATCGCGAACGTGATGAGGACGGTACTGCGCGCCAAGGCGATTTGCTCGAGAGCCATGGCCACGGCGAGCAAAATAATGATGAAGCGGACGAAGCCGCTGATCACGCGGGCCGAGGGCAGGTTGGCGTTGACGGCGGCGAGCAACGCCGCGCGCGAAAAGAAATTGGCGGCAAGCAGTCCGCCGAACAGAACCAGCAACGCGACGAAGATCTGCGGAAGAAAGAGGAAAAATTTTCCGACTTCGAGTTGCAGTTCGGGAACGCCGAGAGCGTCGACACCGATCAGGAGAAATCCGAACCACACGACCCAGAAAACGAGGCTGCTGAAAAGATCGCCTGCGGGCGGGAGATCGGCTTTCGAGAGAATCTGGCTGATTCCAGCGTCTTTCGAGAGCCGGTTGACGCTCACAAAGGCGAAAATCCGGCGCGTGAGGAACTTCAGGATGATGGCGACAAACCAGCCGAGCACAAAAATGATGAGCATCACGAAGAGGTGCGGCAAGAACTGAAGCAGCATGTCGCCGAACTTGCTGAACGTCTCGTTGAGACTTCGGAGAACAACATCCTTCATCGGTCACCTCCCGCTTTGGCGTTCCAACGATCGATCAGATAGGATTTCTGGCGCTCGAACTCCTGGCCCAACTCCTCGAATCGCTGGTCGAACCTCGAGACGGGCGCTTTGGCATTCTCGAGAATGAACGAGCTCACGCGGGCACGGTACAGAGGCGTGAGCGCCTGAAGGAGATGGTCCCGATTGATGGCCGAATGATGGTAGGCGGCGGCGAATTCGTAGATCGTCTTGACCCACAACTCATCGGGGCATCGAAACTGGCGATCGGGCAGGGCGATCATCTTTTGAACGTCCGCGAGGGTGGCAGGGGTGAGGATCGATTCGAGAACCGGAACGAGCTGGTCGATATTCGAACGAAAGTTGTCGAGGATCGATTTGGTGCTCAATTTGAGCGGCTCGAGGGCGACGTCGTATTGGAAGCCGAACGTGGGGAGAGCTTGCGAACCAGTGTGCGCCGGCCAGTAGGACTCGTGCATCTCGAGGCATTTGAAGAGGGCGCCGACCACCTGACGGATGGTGCCGGGCAAGTCCTGGCCGAACTGGGGTGTGGGCTGAATCCTGGGCCCCAGAAACGATTCGGCGATCTTGAAGCCGTCGACGATCGCCGTAGTGGTCATCCAGATCTCGAGACCGAAGGTCGTCATGTCCTCGTCCCATATTTTCTTGTCGAGGAGATGGCGCGCCAATTTGCCGGAAAGACCGAGATCGCTCGCCACGGGCTCGCGAACGCGCGCGCCATAAGCGGCGCGAACTACAGGCGACAGCAAGCCTTTGACGAGCAAGCCATCGAATTTCTGGCGCTGGTAGAGCGGCGTGACGAAATCGAAATTCTCGCGGTAGGCCGGCCGTACGAGGCTCTCGACCCATTCGGGCGTGACGCTGAGAGAGGTAGGAGACAAGATCGCGCAGGCTTTCGCGCGCAGAAGGTCCGCGGCGACGAAAAGCGTGCGGAGAGCCGTCTCCTTGCCGGGAATACCGTGATAGGGAGCGCTGACGCGGTGAAAGGTGCGCAAGGGATTCGAGGTGAGCATGATCTCGAAATCGCTGACGGAGGCGTTCTTGAATATGTCGGGCGTGCCGTCGGTGGAGCCGCCGTCGGGGTTGATGAGGACGCAACGGTCGCGGTGGAAGTACTTGGTGAGACCGATCTGTACGGCGCGCACGACGCGCTCGATCGTGTCCTTATTGTTGAAGGTGGGAATTCCGACGAGAACATCGACCTCGCCGACAGCGGAGAGCTGGCGAATGAATTCGTCGGAAAGCTGCGCTGTTTCAGCCAACGTGTTTCCTCGAAGGCGCCGCTTCGCAATGCCGCTCGCCCGAAACCGGGATCAGAGCTGCCGCAAGCGGAACCAATAAAAATGGTACGGCCCCAGCGTCAATAGATAGGGTAAATCACCAATGCGCGGAAAGGGACTCCCGCCGAACATTTCGATGGGGACGGTTCCCTTCCAGCGGCGCAGATCGAGCTCGGCGGCCTGAGCCTGGCTCGACAGGTTGCTGACGATCAGAATTTTTTCGCCCTCGAACTCGCGGACGTAGGCGAGCACGCGGTGATTGAGCGGGTGGAGCATCTCCATCGTGCCGCGGCTGAAGACGCGCGTGGACTTACGCACGCGGATCAACTGCTTCATCCAGGAAAGCAACGAATGCTCGGAGCGTCTTTGCGACTCGACGTTGACGACCTGGTAGCCATAGAGCGGGTTCGAGATCAGGGCGGAATAGAGCCGCTCGGGATCGGCGCCGGAAAAGCCGGCGTTCCAACCGCCGTTCCATTGCATCGGTGTTCTGACGCCGTTGCGGTCGCCGAGGTAGATGTTGTCGCCCATGCCGATCTCGTCTCCATAGTAGATGATCGGCGTGCCGGGGAGAGACATCAAAAGGCCGTTGAGAAGCTCGATGCGGCGGCGGTCGCTTTCCATAAGAGGCGCGAGACGGCGACGAATGCCGATATTGAGCTTGGCGCGCGCGTCTTTTGCGAATTCGTCGTACATGTAGTCGCGCTCGTCCATGGTGACCATCTCAAGCGTGAGTTCATCGTGATTTCGCAGGAAGATGCCCCACTGGCAAGCCGGGGGAATCGCGGGGGTGCGCTGGAGAACGTCGACAAGGGGCTTGCGGTCTTCGAGTTTGATTGCCATGAACATGCGGGGCATGAGCGGGAAATGGAATGCCATGTGGCATTCGTCGGCGCTGCCGAAATAGGCGCGGACATCCTGAGGCCACTGATTCGCCTCGGCGAGGAACATCTTGTCAGGAAAGTTTTCGTCCAGCCGGTGACGAAGAAATTTGAGGACGTCGTGGGTCTCGGGGAGATTTTCACAGGAGGTGCCGTCGCGCTCGACGAGATAGGGCACGGCGTCGAGACGCAGGCCGTCGACACCCATCTCGAGCCAGAAGCGCATCACATTCCACATTTCCTCGCGTACGGCCGGATTGTCGTAGTTCAAGTCCGGCTGATGGCTGAAGAAACGGTGCCAATAGTAGGACTTCGAGGACATATCCCATGCCCAATTGGACTGCTCGGTATCGGTGAAGATAATGCGGGCGTCCTTGTAACGATCGGGGCTCTCGCTCCAGACGTACCAATCGCGCCGGGGATTATCCCGAGAGCTGCGCGCCTGCTGAAACCAGGGGTGCTGGTCGGAGGTGTGATTCAGGACGAGCTCGGTGACGACGCGAATGTCGCGGCGGTGTGCCTCATCGAGGAACGATTTGAAATCGTCGATCGTGCCGTAGGCGGGATGAACGCCGGTGTAATCGGAGATGTCGTAGCCGTCGTCGCGCCAGGGGGATGGATAAAAGGGGAGCAGCCACACAGCGCTGACGCCGAGATCCTTGAGGTAATCGAGCTTATAGGTGAGGCCCTTGAATTCGCCCGCTCCGTCGCCGTCGCTGTCGTAGAACGCGCGGACGTGCAGCTCGTAGATGACCGCATCCTTATACCAGAGGGGATCGCTCTGCATGCACCGATCCTAAACCGTGTCCGCGCCGAGAAGACAGAGCGGCGCTACTCAAAGTAATCAAAATTCTGCTCGGAGCGGACGCGCCGGCGAACGCGGAAAACATGCGCCGGCGCCACGGCCGGATCGAGTTCGACGTAGTTGCGCGGCCCCTGCCAGATGTAGCGCGCGTCGCTGAGCAGATCGTGCATCTGATACGGCTGGTGCTCCGACAAGCCGAGAGCCCCGAGAGGGAGCGTCAGCCAGCCGCTGTGCTTCTGGTACGGGTTCAAGTTCACGACGACGACGACGAGAGACGAATGGTCTTCGGTCGATTTCGAGTAGGCGATGAGATTGTCGTTGTCGACGGAGTGAAACAAGAGGCCGGCGTTGGTCTGCAGGCAGGGATTTTCGCGGCGCGCCTGATTGATGCGAGCCAGCCAGTCTCTGAGACTGTCGGGACGGCTGATATCCCACGTGCGAAGCTGATACTTTTCGGAGTCGAGGTATTCTTCGCTGCCCGGTTGAATCGCGCGATTCTCGCAAAGCTCGAAGGCCGGGCCGTAGATTCCGTAGTTGGCACCGAGAGTCCCGGCCAAAACGCCGCGGGCCATGAAGGCGGGGCGTCCGCCCAACTGCAGATACTCGCCGAGGATGTCGGGCGTGTTGGGCCAGAGATTCGGACGGAAATATTCGCAGACTTCCGTTTGGGTGAGCTCCGTGAAATATTCCTGCAGTTCCCACTTCGTGTTGCGCCAGGTGAAATAGGTGTACGACTGCGAAAAGCCGCGCTTCGCGAGTTCGTACATCACCTTGGGGCGGGTGAAGGCCTCAGCGAGGAACAACACGTCGGGATGGTCGCGCTTTACTTCCGCGATCACCCATTCCCAGAACGAGAACGGCTTCGTGTGAGGATTATCGACGCGAAATATGCGTACGCCGTGACCGATCCAGAACAGAATGACGTCCTTGAGTTCGGTCCAGAGCTCGCGCCACTCTTGTGTGTCGAAGTTGACCGGGACGATATCTTCGTACTTTTTCGGGGGATTCTCGGCGTACTGCACGGTGCCGTCGGGCCGGATGCGAAACCACCCGGGATGCTCGCGAACGTAAGGATGGTCGGGCGCGCACTGATAGGCGATGTCCAGGGCGACTTCCATTCCCTTCTGGCGCGTGGCATCGACGAGCGCGCGGAAGTCCTCGACGGTGCCGAGTTCGCGCAGAATCGACTTGTGCCCGCCGTCGCGCGAACCGATCGCCCAGGGGCTGCCGACGTCGTCGGCAGCGGCGATCGTGCTGTTGTTTTTCCCCTTGCGATGCACGCAGCCGATCGGATGAATGGGCGGCAGGTAGAGCACATCGAATCCCATCTCCGCGACGTAGGGCAGGCGGGCGATGCAATCGCGAAAGGTGCCATGGCGGCCCGGCTTCGGCGAGCAGGACCGCGGAAACATTTCGTACCAGCTGCTGAAGCGCGCTTTTTCGCGGTCGACCACGACGCGCAGCGGCTTTTCGTAGAGGCTAGCGAGGCGCTTATCGGGATAGCGGTCCATGAGTCTCGCCACGCGTTCATCGAGTGCCTTTTCGGCGGCGCCGCCGACGTCGCGGTCGGCATTCGCGCGCACCGTCTCCGCGAGCTTGCGGAGTTCGACGGCCTCGGCGCCGGTGGCGCGGTCGGCCGCTTGGGCGATCAGATCAGCGCCGATCAGCAGATCGACCGAGGCGTGCTGCCCGGCTTCGACGCGCTTGATCATGTCGCGGCGCCACGTCCGAAACCCATCGATCCAGGCTTGAACCGTGTACACGTGCTGCCCGGCGGACGCGACCCGAAAAGCGCCTTGCCATCGGTCGTTCTCGACCGGATCCATAGCCACTTCGTTCCAGAGAGTTTGCTTTTCGGTGCGATGGAGGAGGAGCGCGGCGAGAACTTCGTGGCCATCCGCGAAGATGTCGGCGGAAACCCGGACTTCGTCGTCAACGACGCGTTTGATCGGATAGCGGCCGCCGTTGAGCTCGGGCGACACGTTCGTGATGGCGACGCGCTGCGGGTGGCCGGCGGCATCGGGGACCTGTGAGTGCTTCGGAAGATCCATCGCGTCAATTCCCTCTCGGATTAGACGCGCCCTAGGTCCAAACCGGAGCGAGCGCCGCCCAAAGTACAGTTTCAATTTTAGCGTATTGCAGCGGACAGCAAGCAAGGGCGGTTCAGCCGGCTTTCACGAGGTGAACTAGCAGCCCGGCGGCTGCGCCGGTCAGCACGAGCCATGCCGAGTTGAGCCGAAAACGCAACAGCGCGACCAGGGACGCCAGAGCGAGAGCAATCGTGACCGCATCGACGAGAGAGGCGCGGCCCAGTTGCCAGGCTACGACGGCCATTAATGCAAGAGAAGCGACGATCACGCCGTCAAGAAAAGAGCCGGCAAGCTTCGACTTGCGGATGTGCGGCACCAGAGGCCCACTCGCCGCTACCAGTAAGAATGCCGGCAAGAAAATGCCGAGGGTGGCGAGGGCGGCGCCCTTGGTTCCTCCCAGCAGATAACCAATGAAGGTGGCGGTGGTGAAAACAGGGCCGGGAGTTATCTGGCCGATGGCCACAGCGTCGATTAGCTGCGAATCCGTCAGCCAGCCGCGGTGGACGACAAGATCGGCGCGAAGAAACGCCAGCAGGACGTAGCCGCTGCCGAACACGACAGCGCCGATCTTGAGAAAAACGAGAAACAGCGACGCGAAACTGAACGGAGTGGCGACGCCGACGGCACCCACTCCCACGCCCGTTCCCCCGAATATTTTCAACTGCGGAGCGGCCGAGCGCAGCAGGGTAACGGCGGAGGCGCTCGTCTGAGCGATGCGGATTCGGATCTCGGGCAACGTCGCCAATAAGCCGGCAATGACGAGCAAGAGCAGGGGCCGAAGACTCACCGCCGCCAGCACGAGTGATACGAGCGCGACTGCCGCGAGGAACTTGCTTTTGATGGCCGTCCTGCTGAGGCCGTAGAGAGCCTGAAGTATCAGGGCGATCACGACGGGCTTCACTCCATAGAGGATGGCGGAGACTGCGGGCAGGCGCGCGAAAGTGACGTACGCCCAGGCAAGAACGCCGACGATGGAAGCAGCGGGCAGAATGAAGCAGAAGCCCGCGGCGAGAAGTCCGGGCCAGCCTGCACAAAGGTAGCCGATGTGAATGGCTAGCTCGCTCGAGCTGGGGCCCGGGATGAGATTGCTTGCACCGAAAAGGTCGAGAAACTTGTCACGCGTGAGCCAGCGACGCCGACGGACGAGATCGTCTTCCATCATCGCGATGTGCGCCGCCGGACCGCCAAAGGCGGTGACGCCAAGGCGAAGAAAGAAGGCGGCAACTTCGCTTAAGGAGACGCGTCGGGCCGGGAGCGGCGAGACGGGAAGCTGGTGGGCTGCGTTTGGCGACATTGGCGGAGCGGAGGACAGCATTTTGCCGCTTTATTCGAGGAGGGTAAAGCGCCAATCCCCCGCGGCCAGTGCGTCGGAGCGAAAAGTATCCGGAACGCCACTTATGAGATGGCCCGACAGCTCCTAGCTAGATTTTCTCCGGGGAACCTTGGCACCTTTTTTGCGCGCTTCCGAAAGGCCGATGGCGATGGCTTGTTTGCGGCTCTTCACCTTGCCGCCCTTGCCGCCTTTCCCGGATCGAAGTGTTCCATGCTTCTTGCGCCGCACCGCGCTCCTAACGCTCTTGCCGGCCGCTTTACCGTATCGCGCCATGGTCGTTCCTCCTCCTGAAAGCGGATCGCAAACCGCACCACAAATTAGATTACGCGGTTCGCGCAGAAGCAACATACGGAGAATCGTTTAGCGGCGAGCATCTGGGCTATTGAGGCAAGACGCGACCTGCTGTAGGATGCCCCGTTCTGTCAGAGGTGGTTGTTTCGGCCATCAGGCTCGAGGGGGGAAGAATGTCTCGGATGTGGACTGCGGCGGTTCTTGCGCTGTTTGCGGCGGTTGTCCCGGCATTTGGACAGATACTCGACAACAAGCCGGTCGAGTACAAGGAGGTGCAGAATTACAAGCCGGTGACGAACGAAATGCTCGTGCATCCGAGTCCGGACGACTGGCTGATGTTCAGCCGGACGTACGACGCCTGGCGGTACAGCCCGCTATCACAGATCAACACGAAAAACGTGAACGAGCTTCGCATGGCGTGGGTGCGTTCCCTGCCCGAGGGCGTGACGGAAACGATTCCAATCGTGCATGACGGCGTGATGTACGTGATCGTGCCGGGCGGTGCCGTCGACGCGCTCGATGCAACGACCGGCGACCTGATCTGGGAATACAAACGCGCCTACAAGACACCGCAGGTCGGGTCGACCGAGAGGAGCAAGTCTCTCGCCATTTACGAAGACATGGTCTACTTCACGGCACCCGACGGCTATGTGGTGGCGATCGACGCGCGCACCGGGAAGATGCGGTGGGAGACTTTCAAGACGGACACGGCGAATACCTCCGGTCCACTGGTGATCGACGGAAACGTGGTTTCGGGCGGCACCTGCGGACATGGCCGGGACAGCTGCTTCATTGAAGCCGACAATGCCGAAACGGGCGAAAAGGTTTGGCGCTTCTACAACGTGGCAGGGCCAAACGATCCCGGATATTCCTCGTGGGGCGGCGGCGACAATTCGCAGGATACGGCGTCCACGTGGGGGCTGCCGGGAACATTCGATCCGGTCCGCAACGTGATCTACTGGGGCGTCGCGAACCCCATGCCCGACCAGCGCATCCTTCGCCATAACGGTAATCCGGACGGCACTGCCCGGACATCTCCCGCCGACCTCTACAGCAATTGCACGCTGGCGCTCGATCCGAAGACGGGCAAGCTGATCTGGTATTACCAGCATCTGCCGGGCGACGACTGGGACACGGACCATACGCACGAACGCACGCTCGTGAACGAGCCTTTCGATCCTGATCCGAAGGCCGTGAAGTGGATCAATCCCGACGTGCCGCGCGGATCAAAACACGACATGGCCGTGATGGTTTCCGAAGGCGGTTCGGTGTTCGCACTGGACCGCAACGACGGCAAGTTCCTGTGGGCGATGCCTTTTCCTTACGACGATCCGAACTTCAATCTCGCGAACATCAACGTGAAAACCGGCCAAACGGAACTTAACTGGAACATCGTGACGAAGAAACCGGGCGAGCACCACATCATTTGCTACTGGAACACACGCAGCTACTGGCCGACGTCGTACGATCCGGAGACCAACTCGCTGTATGTGCCGTACGTCGATAACTGCCGCGACCTCACGACCCCAGCTCCCGGCATTCGGGGCTCGTGGAAGGTGATCCCGCGGCCCGGGTCCGATCCAAATAAGCTGGCGGGGCTCGCGAAGATCAATCTCTCGACGGGCGACATGGTGCGCTTCGACCAGGGCCCGGCGCCCAGCACGGCTTCCGTGGTCACGACGGCGGGTGGGCTCGCGTTTCACGGGGACATGAGCCGGCGATTCGACGCCTTCGACGCCAAGACAGGGAAGAAACTGTGGGAGTCGATTCTCGGCGGCAACGTGTCGGTGAGCACAATCGCGTATGCGGTAAACGGCAAGGAATACATCTGCGTGATGACGGGATTCAATCTCAAAGTGCCTGAACTGAACAACGAGATAGCCGACCTGCACGAGCCGACCGGCGGCAACGCGATCTACGTCTTCGCGCTGCCGTAGGAAAACGGCCGGCGGGTGTTTCGTTTGTAACCGAAAACGGGAAGGGGCAGTCTAAGACTCCGTGGCGGTGTAATATATGTCGCAGGGTGCGGCAGACGTCTGAACCCGTAGAGTGGGGGACAAAACATGAAGATCAATCGAAGAAAGCTGCTGTCGCTGATCGGAGTTTCTCCGGCGATTTTGGCTGGTTCTCCAACTCTTGCCGAGCCGGCGAAGAAGACGAAGCCCTCAGCGGGTCCCGCGAAAATCGAGGCCTATAATCCCAAGGGCGTGCCGCCCGGGGTTCAGCTGATTCCGATGGCGCCACGCCTGACCACTCTAGACGGGAAGACGATTTACCTCGTGTCCGACGGGTTCGCGGGCGCAGACCGCTTCCTCGCGCAGATCGCCATCTGGTTCCAGAAGAACATGCCCAGCGTGAAGACCATCTACCGGCTGAAAGCCGGATCGTATTTCGATGACGATCCCAAGCTCACAGCGGAGATCAAGGCCAACGGCAACGCCATGATCATGGCGTACGGCCATTGAAGCACCTGCACCCCAGCGACCGTCGGTCACTGCATACAAATGGAAAAGATGGGTTTCCCGACCGCTCCGCTCGTCACGATCGCCTTCAAGGACCTTGCGAAGTCGAATGCGGCCGGCCATGGGATGCCTGACCTGCGCGTTTGCTTCCTGCCTCACCCGATGACGAACAAAACGGACGCGGAGATGTATCAGGTTCTCTTGGGGAGCGATCCTGTCACGAACAAGCCGCTGATGCCGGAAATTATTTCCGCGCTGACAACTCCTTTGACGGCGGACGAACAGAAGACCGGTACCGTACGTCCGGATGTCGGCCCACCGATGTACTCGGGCACTCAGGATGAGCTGCAGCGCTTGTACTGCGATAACAACTACACCGATTTCATGCCCATCATCCTTCCGACTGAAGAAAAGGTCGAGGCGATGTTGAAAGGCACGAGCCACAAGCCAGACGAAGTTGTCGGCACGTTGAGCGCAGCCCGGGGCGCGCAAGCTTCCTGGTCGTTTACAGTGAGACACGTGGCCATCAATGCGGTAATGGCCGGCGCGAGTCCGGACTACCTCCCCACGATTCTGGCGATCTCTTCCACGGGCCAGCCATCGCTGTTCAGCTCGACGTCGTCCTTCACCCGCATGGTGATGCTGAACGGTCCCGTCTCAGACCAGATCAAGATGAACTACGGCATCGGAGCGATGGGCCCGTTCGCCGAACCCAATGCCGTGATCGGCCGCGCGTGGACGATCCTTTCGAAGAACCTCGGCGGGTGCGGCGTGCCCGGCCTCACTTATCTGGGCACGCTGGGATCCAATTTCAATTACAACAACCTGTGCATCGCGGAAACGGAGAACAAGCTGCCGGACGGCTGGAAGCCCTTCCACGTGCAAAAGGGCTTCAAACCCGAGGAAAGCGTGGTGAGCATTTTCAGCGGCTGGAGCCTGAACAACGTGGCATGGTTCCCGAACATGCCGTACCACGAACTGATCAACAACTGGCTGACGCATTTCTTCTCGTTCGGCACCGGCGCCGCCACGCTCTTGCTCGATCCAACCGTGGCCCGCGAGGCCAAGGAAAAGGGATTCAACTCGAAGGAAGACTTGAGCGACTACTGGTCGAAGAACTCGAAGACGCCGGCGTGGCTCTATTGGGACACGCACAAGAACGAGTTGACCCAGGCTAAGGCGGGCGTCGAGCCCTACGCGTCGTACCTGAAAATGGGCGACGCCGATCTTCCGTTCCAGCGCTTCTACCGCCGCGGGCGTTTTGGCGGGCCGCCCGAACCCAACCCCAAATCTTCGATCGAGATCATCGTGCTTGGAGGCGAGACCAACACGTATTGGGCCGGCGGAGATTTCAGCTACGTCGGCAGCGCGTCGGTAGACAAGTGGCGATAGATTAGGGGCGCGCTGAAATCATGAAGATCAATCGAAGGAAGCTGCTGTCGCTAATCGGCGTCTCTCCGGCGATTCTGGCAGGGTCCTCGGCTGTTGGGGAACCGGCACCGAAAAAAGCCCGGATGGCGTCGGGGCCGGTCAAGATCGATGCGTTGAATCCCAAAGGCATGCCGCCGTCGGTACAGCTGATTCCGATGGCTCCGCGCCTCGACACGCTGGACGGAAAGACGATCTACCTAGTCTCCGACGGCTTCGCGGGCGCCGATCGCTTCCTGAATCAGATCGCGATCTGGTTCTCGAAGAACATGCCGAGCGTGAAGACGGTCTACCGGTTGAAGGCCGGCGGGCTGGCGGGGGACGACCCAGCGTTATGGGCCGAGATCAAGAAGAACGGCAACGCCATGATCATGGCGTACGGCCATTGAAGCACCTGCACTCCAGCGACCGTCGGTCACTGCGCAACCGTCGAAAAGATGGGTTTCCCGACCGCTCCCCTGGTCACAATCGCTTTTGAAGGTCTCGCCAAGTCGAACGCAGCCAGCCGCGGCATGCCTCTCGAGCGAATCTGCTTCCTGCCTCACCCGATGACGAACAAGACCGACGAGGAGATGTATCAGGTCCTGTTGGGCAACGACCCAGTCACGAACAAGCCCCTGATGCCCGAAGTGATCGCGGCGTTGACGCAACCACTGACGGCCGATGAGAAGAAGACGGGCTCGATCAGTCCGGACGTCGGTCCCGCGATGTATTCGGATACGGCCGACAATCTGCAGCGCTACTACGCCGACAATAACTTGACCGATTTCATGCCGATCATTCTTCCCACCGAGGAACGAGTGCAGGCGATGCTGAAGGGCACGAGCCACTCGCCCGATGAAATCGTGGGCAAGCTGAGCGCGGCGAAAGGCGCTTTTCCGGAATGGTCGTTCAACGTGCGGCAGGTGGCGATCAACGCGGTGATGGCGGGGGCGCAGCCGGAATTTTTCCCGGTGATCCTGGCGATTGCGTCGACGGGGCAGCCTTCGCTTTTCAGCTCCACGTCCTCGTTCGCTCGCATGGTCGTGGTGAACGGCCCGATTCGCGACAAAATAAAAATGAACTACGGCATCGGCGCGATGGGTCCTTTCAACGACGCCAACGCGACGATCGGCCGCGCCTGGACGCTGCTTTCGAAGAACCTCGGCGGCTGCGGCATGCCTGGACAGACGTACATGGGCAGCCAGGGCACGAACCTCAACTACAACAACATCTGCTTCGGCGAGACGGAAGATAAGCTGCCGGAGGGCTGGAAGCCGGTGCACGTGCAGCATGGCTTCAAGCCGGAGGAGAGCATCGTCAGCATCTACAGCGGTTGGAGCCTGACGAACGTCTGCTTCTTTGCACAGATCCCCATCCACGAAGTGATCAAGAACTGGATGACGCACTACTTCTCCACCGGCAACGGCTCCGTGACGCTGATGCTCGATCCGACGGTCGCGGCCGACATCGCTCGCCACGGGTTCGGCACGAAGGAAGACTACGTCGACTACCTCGAGAAGAACACGAAGACTCCGGCATGGCTCTACTGGGAAATGGTGCGCAACGGGAAGGAGCAGGCGGCCAAGGGCGTCGAGCCGTTCGCTTCGTACCTGAAGATGGGTGATGACGCGGAGATTCCGTTCAACCGCTTCGTAGCGCGGGCGCCGTACGGTGCGCCGGAGGGCGGGCACAGGTCGGCGGTCGAAATCATCGTCCTCGGCGGCGAAACCAACACCTACTGGTTTGGTGGCGACTTCGGCTACATGATGAGCGCTTCCATCGACAAGTGGACGTAGACGACTGCGCTTTTTGAAGTATCGGGGCAGTTTCGGAGACGGGCTTTCCGGGAACTGCTCTTTTTTTTATACACGGTGCCATTGTCCGTCCGGTGCTGATTCCAAATTCTGCCTTGTTTTTGTTCCCGCCGTCGCAATTGCTTACAACCTTCAGGACGCAGACGAAATCGCATAAAGTACTGTGATGACCGTTCGCGCATGGTCCATGGTTTGTGCGATGTTGGCGCTCGGTGCGGTGCCGGCCGCGAAGAGCCAAACGCCGCAAGTGCCGGAGCCCGCCCCGAAGAATCCGATTCGAGTGGTGACGAACGAAGTCGTGGTTCCGGTGACGGTGACCGACGCGAGCGGTGAATTCGTCCTCGACCTGCTGCCAAGCGATTTCCGGGTATACGACGACGGAGTGCCGCAAAGGATCGACCGGTGGGATCTGGGCGACGACCCGCTCGCGGTCGTGCTCGTGATTGAGACCAGCGACCGCGCTCGCGGAATGATTCCGGCCATACATAGCCTGGGAAGCATCTTCACCGAGACGGTGATGGCGCTCGACGGCGAAGCGGCCGTGGTGACCTACGATTCGACGGTGGACGTGCGGCAGCCGTTCACGAAAGATCACGATGCCGTGGAACGAGCCATCGTCGACGCTCCGTTTGAGGATTCGTCCATGCATCTCTACGACGCGATGGCGACGGCGGTCGACATGCTGAAAGGCGAACCGGCGACGCGGCGGCGCATCATGCTGGTGGTGGGCGAATCGCGGGACGATGGGAGCAAGGCCAACTTCGGCGGCGTGGTCCGGGACGCCGAACATGCGAACGTCACAATTTACGCGATCGGGCCGAGCAGCGCGACGCGCGACCTCTTGCAGGATGCGCCGGCCTTGTGGGCCGCGCCGGCGATTTTTCTGCTGCAGCAAGGCAGGAACCGGTCGAAGAATCACGATCTCGAAGTGGCCGCGGCGGCAACGGGCGGCGCTCACTATCACGCCGTCCGCGCGGAGACTTTGCGGGACGCGCTCGACAAGATCGGCGGCGAACTCCACGCGCAGTACATCCTGACGTACCGGCCGAATGCGGAGAGAGCGCCTGGGTTTCACTCGATCGCGGTCAGCGTCTTGCGGCCCGATGTCGAGGTGCGGGCTCGACCAGGCTACTACGTGGCGCAGACGGGCAATTGAAACTGCGATAAGTGGCTTCCACTGTGCTCGGGCGCGAATACAGCCGAAAAAAGGTGTGACGGGCGGCGACGGATGGGTATATACACCGATTCGTGGGCGGCATCATTCAGAGAGTCGAGCGGGGGGAACCAACGTGAAAGATCACTCATTCGGGCGATTGCTTCTGATTCTGCTGGCGAGTATCGCTCTCGCTCCCGTCGGCGCGTTCGCGCAAGAGTCGTGCGAGAGCCTCGCGTCGCTGAAGATTCCCGACGTCACCTTAACGATGGCAAAGTCCATCGCGCCTCCACCCGATTTCGAAATTCCGAGCCTGCCGGGAAAGTACGGCACGCCACCGGGGCAGAAGACGTCGATTCCCTTCTGCCGCGTCGCGGGGTTCGCGGCGCCAACGAGCGACTCGCATATTGCGTTCGAGGTGTGGCTGCCGGCCGCGGCAAGTTGGAACGGCAAGTACCTGGGACAGGGCAATCCTGGTTTCGTCGGAGCCATCAGCTACGGCGGCCTGGCGCGAGCGATTGCGAATGGCTACGCGACGGCGTCCACCGACACAGGCCACGCAGATGCAGAGGCGACCGGCGCACTGCCGCCGTGGGCGATCGGGCATCCGGAGAAGGTGGCGGACTGGGGTTACCGCGCGATCCACTATATGACGGTAGCAGCGAAGCAAATCATCGAATCCTATTACGGAAAGCCGCCGAAGCTCTCTTTCTTCAGCAGCTGCCACGAAGGCGGCAATCAGGCTCTGACGGAGGCGCAGAAGTATCCGACCGACTATGACGGAATCGCGGCTGGAGATCCGGCTTACGACGTCGCGCACCTTCAGGCGGTCTCGGTCTATCTCTCGTGGGTGTCGCTGAAGGATGGCACCAACGCGCCCGGCTACATTCCACCGAGCAAGTACCCGGTGATCCATCGCGCAGTGTTGGACGCATGCGACGCGCTCGACGGCGTGCGCGATGGCTTCATCGAAGACCCAACGCGCTGCCATTTCGATCCGGAGACGATTCGCTGCCCGGGTAAAGAAGACAACGCGTCGTGCCTTACTTCGGCTCAAGTGCAGACCGTGAAGCAGGTGTATGCCGGGGCCAAGTTCGACGATGGCACGGAAATCTATCCCGGACTCGAGCCGGGCAGCGAACTCGATTGGGGCATGATGCTCGGCGGTCCGAATCCGATGGCCATCAACACCGGCTTCTTCCAGAACGTGGTGTTTCAGGATCCGCAGTGGGACTACCATACGTTCAACGTCAGCCGAGATACGCGCCTCGCGGATCAGAGAGTCGGCGCCATGGTGGATATGACCGATCCGAACTTGGGTCCCTTTGAGGAGCACGGAGGGAAGCTGCTGATGTATCAATCGTGGCAGGAAGCGGCGATTCCTCCGGCTGGACTGCTGGAATACTACAAGCGCGTGGAGGCCGCGACGGGCGGCGCCGAGAAGACGCGAAAGTTCGCTCGCCTTTTTATGGTCCCGGGGCAAGGAATGTGCTCGGGATTCGGAGTGCGCGGCCCGGGGGCGTGGGACGCCCTCGATGTGATCGAGAAGTGGCGCGAAACGAACGTGCCGCCGGACAAAATCATCACTTCGCATCGCGTCGCGGGCATGGTCGACCGCACGCATCCGGTGTGCCCCTACCCACAAGCCGCGATCTATAAAGGGAGCGGTGATCCGTACGACGCCGCGAATTTCACCTGCGGGATTCCGAAATGGTGAGCCACGAGGCTGCTGCGCGGTCGGTCTTCGAGGCAGCGGGCGGCAGCGCGGGCCTTCGCCGTCTCGCTGACGCCTGGCATCGTCGGGTGATGGCCGACGAAGTGGTGGCCCACGCGTTCAGCCATGGCTTTCACCCGCAACACGTCGAACGACTGGCGGCCTATTGGACGGAGGCGCTCGGCGGGCCGGCGATGTACTCCAGCGCCTATGGAGACGAAAGCGCTGTGGTCAAGATGCACAGCGGAAACGGCGAGCACGACGAAATGAATCGCCGCGCGATCGCCTGCTTCGACTTGGCTCTGGCCGATGCCGGATTCGCCGAGAACGACGTTCTGCGGCAGGTGCTGCACGACTATTTCGCCTGGGCGACCATGACGACGATGTCGCGTTACCATAAATCCGCTGATGATGTGCCCAACAACCTCGCCATACCTCGCTGGTCGTGGGACGGACTCCAGCAATAGCACGTTCAAAACGGAAAGCGCGCGGTCCAAATCCAGCGGTGGTTGTACGTATAAAAGCCGCTGGTGGCGACCCCGTCCCCTCCCTTCCATCCACATCCTCCTCGGATGAGCGGAGGTATAAATGTCGCAATACGATAGTTCATCGCGTCGGGCCGCGCGTCAATACAGCACTTCCTCTAAGGAAGGGTGAACGCTCGCGAGCGGACAACCGGAATTCACACGGATTCGAAACGGCGGAGCGCGCGCAGCGTCAAACATAAAGAGGGCCGGCGACGGTCGCCTTCGCGCGGCGTCTCCCACCCCTCGGAGCGAACGTGCGCGGTGCCCATGCCGCGCGCGCAGGTTGCGATCCCCGAAGCCCGCGATCGTCCGTAACGTAACGCAGCGCACGATAAACCGACATCCAGTCGAATTTCCACCAGCCCGCCAGGAGATACGTCGATGAGCTCAATTCAATCAGCTTCCTTCCCAACAGGTGAATCCGGGGAGCCAGTTGCAGCACAAATCTATTTGCAGCCGATCGCGGCGCCTTCCGTGCTCGGCCTTTACGCCTTCGCCGGGGCGACATTCATTGTCGCCGCCCGAATGGCACACTGGTTCGGTGGCGCGTTGACGGACGATTACCTCGCCGCCTTCGCCGCTGTTTTTGGCGGCATCGCGCAGTTCTCGGCCGGCATGTGGGCCTTCAAAGCCCGGGACTCGATCGCCACGGCGATGCACGGCACGTGGGGCTCTTTCTGGATCGCGTACGGACTTCTGCAGCTCGCTTTCATGACAAAAATTTTGCCCGAACCCGCAGGAGCATTTCCAGCCCTCGGCTTCTGGTTCATCGTACTGGCCGCCATCACATGGATGGGTATGTGGGCAGCGACTGCGGAAAACAAGCTGCTCGCAATTGTTTTGGGACTTCTGGCCGCAGGGTCGACGGTCGCGGTGTTTGGCGAATTGCTGGGCGCCGGATGGATCCAAATGTTTGCGGGATACCTCTTCATCCTGTCGGCAATCTTTGCATGGTACACGGCAAGCGCGATGATGCTCGAGTCTGCGTTCCATCGTTCGGTTGTGGGTGTGGGCAAAACCGTGCGGGCAAAGCAGGCCCCGAATCTGATGCCCGGCCAGGGTGAACCCGGAGTGATTCGCGGCCAATAGTCCATGGTCGACGATCGCGTATCGTAATTGGACGCGAGAGCAAGGCGCGCGGCGGGCTCGGGCAGCGTGTTCCGTTCGCCTCAGCTATGTTGTGTGGCCTGTGTCTTCGGGCCGGACACAAGAGAGATGGCGCGCCCGGAGGGACTCGAACCCCCGACCCTCTGCTTAGAAGGTAGTAATCTGCCTTTGTAGTCAAATCTGACAGTCTTCGGGAGCCGCCAAGAACGAAGGCTGAAACGGAAACAATACGGGGCGACACGGTGTTAGCAGCACCGAGCCGCCCCTAACTCTCAACGCGAGGTAAGCGCGATGAAAGCTGGAGCGATATTAGCATTGCTGTTTTTGATGTGCATCCCCGCCAAGGCGCAGCCCGAGGCGATTCCCTTCCGTCTGGTCAACGGTCACGTCATCGTGCGTTGCAGCACCGATATGGGACCGCAGGATTGCCTCGTTGACACGGGCGCTCAGACTTCGCAGGTCAGCCGTTCCCTTGGTCGGGGGCTGACGCCCATCTCTCAGATCAGCGTGCGCGGAGTCACGGGGAACAGCCAGCACGCCACGTTGGCGACCGGGAGCCTGACGCTTGGCAGCCTGTCCGTCGAAGTCCCTGTCGTGGTCGCCGACTTGGGAACGAAGGAATACTCCGTCATCTTGGGAGCCAACTTTTTCATGCAGGCGGGGGAATTGACCATCGACTACGCCGACCGCGAACTGATTCTCAGCAGATAAAAGGGCAAGCCTGAGTGGGGTCGAACCACCAACCCCGGAAAGTTGAGTTACAATGCGAGCAGAGATCGCCATGAAGAGATTGCCAGCCCTGCTTCCGCTGTTCCTGCTTTTGCTTCCCGTCGCCTTCGCGCAGCAGAAGCCGGACTATCCGCATAAAGGCTCGGTGACGCACTCGCCTGGCACGGTCAGCAACCCGGACTCCTATACGGTATTTACGGACAACGGCAGCGAGACGTGCGTCTTCTACTCGAACAGCGCCGGATGCTCCTCAGACAGCGCGGACGATCCGCTGGACTCCTTCGACGTGTGGGTGCGGCTGGAGGACGGGAGGGTCAAGAGGATCGGATCGTTCTGTGGCAAGGACGCGCCCAAGGGCGTCGCGCCTTCCGACTTCTTCTACAGGCGCGGAATCTACGCGTTCTTCCCGTACAGGATTGAGGGCGAGAAAATTTACGTGCCGCGCTCCAAGGACTGGCGCGTGGCTGCGGTCGGCGAGAAGGCTGACGGCGAAACTTGCTTCGAGTTCGAGAAGCCGGGCGGGATCGACGACCCGAACGCGATCCCCGTGCCCGACCTGCTGAAAGTTCCCACGCAGTAAGTCAGCTCACCACCCATACCTCAGTTGGGTTTGATGCAAGGCTCTTCGTTAAACCGCTTGAGACCTTCCTTGAGGGCTTGCTCTTCCGTTCCGCCATAGTGCCGGGCAAACTTATTTCCCTTAGAGTCGATCTCTTCTTCGTTGCGTATCAATTCCCACATCCATCCGTTGGCAGCGGGCACGTAATTGTGGTTGTCCCAACCGCGAAGGTAAAGACCGCAATCGTCGCAGTAGTAGGCAAACTGAACTCCAGCAATGCAACTGTGAGTGACTCGTCGTTGTTTTTCGTGTGCCATACAAGCTCTTTCGCAGTGAAAATACAGAGGACGCGGGTCGGAATCAACTAAGTGTTCGGCAACATCCGCAAAGCTCTGATTCGCGGCGTGAATGCTAGGTAGCCCTTCGCTGTGAACTGGTAGCAGTCTGTTGCAAGGCGCACTAGCCACTGTTCAGCAACGGCGTATGCAAGCCAGCCACGTTCGACTTCATAAGTGTCCAAGCACAACTCGGGCTTGATCTGGACATACCTGTTGGAGATTCCTGCCTCAAATTGGTCAGCCAGCGGAAGCAGCAGTGCGTCAACGACTTCGTTCTCGCTCATGTGCAAAGCTCCTTTCTTTTTGGTTGGTTGATTTTGAAATACAGGGGTGAGACAGCAGCAACGATGCGGCGAGTTTATCACAACCCGTTGGACAGCCGCTATCTCAGCTTCATCATCGGCGAAATTCTCGCCGCCAGTTTCGCAACGTCGTAGGTGCGGTGGTCTTTCGTCACGCCGATGTGCGCCAGTTTTGCGGCGACGGCTTCGCCCACACTCTCACCGCTCATCGGATGCGGGAGCGTCGTGATCTGCGGGTGAGCCTCGAACTCTGCTTGAGCACCCTCGTGGACGAACTGCACCTTGACAAGCACGCTGCCATCAGGGAGGTCGATGTAGTGGGCGGCTGCGATGCGCCGCTTGGCGAATGATGTGAAAGCATCTTTAGGAACGATGTAGTACATGCGGTCTCCTTAATTGATCGCGAACCCGGCAGGCAGGCCCGGAATCGTGAAGCCGCCCACGATGCCGCCACCGGAACCAGATGCCGTCGTAGCAGCCGTGAAGCCCGTCGCGCCTGCGCTCAGCGGGTAGTTCGTCTGCTCGTATTGAGCGAGAGCCACGGCGCTTGGCGGGTTGATCCACGCGATTGCCGGGCTGCCGATAGCGGCTCCGATTGCGTATCCCGTGTTGAGCGTGTAGCCGCCCGTGTAAGTTCCCGTGTTCGACCCCACCGAGTCGGCGGCTGTCGTGCCGCTCGCCTCGTTGAGCTTCCAGTAATACAGCGGCGAGTCGCCCTCGACGACCGTCGCGTAAGCGGTCGGTCCTGATTCCAACATCGTCGAGTAGTGGTTGCTGACCTGCGTTTGCGAGAGCGCCGTACTGTAATACGCGACGTGCGCCATGATGGCGTTGGAGAAAGTGTCGCTGCTCCCATAGCCGCGTCCGATTCGCATGTAGCCGCTCGCCGCCGTGCAGGCGTTGTACGAGGCGTGGTACTGCACGCCGTCAACGTACATGTTCCCGATGACGCCAGTGGCGTTCCACGAGAACACCACGTGGTGCCAAACGTTGATAGAAGAAGCGGGAATGCTTGTCGTGCTGTAGCCCGTCAAGCAGCTTCCCGTCCATCCCGTGAATCCGTATTCCGAGTAGTAATCCCACACCGTCGGGCCGTACGTCGAACTGGTCGTTCCGGTTTTGTTCGCGTTCAACTGCATCATGGCTGCGGTGGAAGTCTCGGTGTATACCCAGCATTCGAGCGAGAAGCTGTGCGTCGAGCCGTAGGCGATGTCCGTGGTCGTCGTGACTTCCCCGGTGCTGCCATTGAGCAGGACGCCGTTCAGGGTTTGTAGGCTCGCCACGTCCGCCGCGTTGATGAACTGCAATGCCGAGGCGGTCGTGTTCCAGAACGGAAAGAAAGCGTAGCTCGTGTTTGCAGCAAGCCCCGTGATCGTCTGCGACCCGGTGCCGACGCTGATTGATGTCCCGTTAACGAGACTGATCGTCTGCCCTGTCCAGCTTATCGTGATGCTGCTCGACGTGGACGAGTAGCTGAACGGGTTGCAGACGATGGGGCTGATGCTCCCTGTCGGCGGGATGCTGGAGAGCGACTGCGACCCGATGATCGTCCAATAGCTGGGCGACGTGTCCGGCTCCTCGTTCGTGTTCGCCGCGATGCACGAGTAGATGTTGCCGCCGTACACGACTTGGTTGCTGATGACGTATGCCGTGGAACTCGACCACGCGCCGAGCAGGATCGCCGCCGTGCCGATGAGCGTCCAGTAGCTCGATGTGGTGCTCGGGGTTTGTCCCGTTCCCGCGCTGATGCAAATCCACGTGCTGCCGTTGTAGCTGACTTCGTTGCCGACTTGGTACGCGGTGCCGGAGTTGTACGCGCCGAGGAACTGGTAGCTGGTTCCGATCTGCTGCCACCAAGACGACATGGACGGGATGTTGTTCGTGTTCGCCGTCGTGCAGATGTAATAGTTCCCGTCATAGGTGACTTGGTTTCCGACCGCATACGCCGTGCCGCTATTCCACGCGCCCGTGAAGACGCTGTTGCTCGGCGACGAGATGAGCGCCCAGTAGGTCGAGTTCGGCGGCTCCTCGTCGGTGTTCGCGAGGACGCACTGGTAGATGTAGCCGCTCACGTCCACGATATTTCCCTCGACGTATGGGAAGCTGCTCGACCACGCGCCCTCGTAGATCGCCGTGTTGTACTGCGGCGCGAGGATTCCCGTGGAGGCGTCGATGCTGCCGGGGTTCTCGCCGGGGATCGTGAATGTGATCGCCTCGATGCTGTCCAAGCCCAGCGGAGAATATCCGAATACGTTGGCCGCTTGGAACTTGAAGTAGAGAGTCTTCCCGCGCCACGTCGGCGGATAGGTGTAGTAGAAGATGCTGGAGTCCAAGAGCAGGAACAGGCTGCCCTCGGCGTGCGACGATTGCGTCGTGCCGTACTGTCCGCGACGGATGTACGTGCCCATCGTTACCTGTTGTTGGTTGGTGTAAGTCAGCGCGGAGTAGGAAATCAGTTCGCCGTCCACGAAGCACAGCGACGCGTCGTTGTCGGCGTTTGATGTGGTCGCGGCAACCATGGTTCCGCAGTTCGTCGCCAAGTCCACGACGAGGCTGTCGGTCGTGTCGGGATCGGACACAGGCGATGTCACGTGGAACGCGGACGCGAGCGTGCCGAGCTTCGCCGGGAACTTAATGGTGCCGACTGGTATGTAGTCCGTGCCGTCCTCCGACACGAAGACGTTCGTGCTCCCGTAGTTCGTGGACGTGCCCATCGCGCCGATGCCGATGGTGTCTCCCGTCACGTTTCCCTGCGCGAGAGCGAAGAGCGTCGGGCACTCGAACATCACGACCTCGGGGTTGCCGGGGTTGGCGAATGCGTTGGTGATCGGCGAACTGACGTTCAATTGTTTGTTGTAGATTGTCGGCTGATGGCTGCCGAAGATGTAGTCCTCGCAGGTTACCTTCAACCCTTGCGCGGGATCGTTCTCGATCTTTGTGATTCTCATCGGACGGTTCACGCATCCGAGGTTGATGTTGTTCGCGCCGTTCGCCCACAGGGACGACGTGGTGATGGTCACGATGTCCATGGGTTCGAGATGCGACCACGTGAAGTCGAGACCGAACTCCGCCGTGACGCGCTCGTAGCCGTTGTGCTTGATGCGCATGTTCCCGGCGAACGTCGCCGCCTGCGGAGTGTGGACGAAGCTGCAATCCTGCGGGTCTTCGCGTCGCTCGATCCCCCAAGCGTTTATCAGCCCTTGGTCGGACTCCTGAATGGTCTCGGTCGAGTACTGGTTTAGGCGGCTGTCGAAATTTATCTGCGTGACGTTCCAAGCATCCGCCGCAGAAGTGCGCCCGAACTTCACGGGGTCTTTTCCCTTGACGGGCTTGAAGCACGTGTCGTCCAAAGCGGCTGCGTACACGCTCGGAGCAGTCCACGTGTAACCGTTCGAGTTGGCTGATGTGTCTCCGTAAGGAACCAGTTTCAGCAATCCTTCCGAGACGTAGGTGGCGCACATTCCCGCTTCGAGCCACTTGCCGCAGATGCTCGCGGCGGTATCCTGCCCGTCGATGACCGGGCTGATGAAAAAGTTTTGCGCCGCGAACCAGTTGAAGGCTGTTGCCCCGACCGCGTTCTGTCCCGGCACGGACGACGGGCCTCCCCATGTTCCGTCCGTCCCGTTGTCTATCGCGGCCGTGGGAAACGGAACGGCTCCCACGCCCAGCCCTGCTTGCGTGTCGGTCAGAACGCGCCCGATACAGATCACGGGGTTGCAGTCTTGGATTCCGCCGCCCATAGCGTCGGAGGTGATGATCTCGAAGCGGTTCTGCTGGACTTCGTTCGAGTAGCCCAAATCCATCGGCTGATACAAGACGCCGAAAATTCCGCTGTAGCTCCACGCCGCGTCGGGATAGGAATCCGTGAGGTAGGAGAATGGCGACTGCCCGATGGCTCCGGTGTTGTTTGTGTAGTTGAGCGACGTAGGCTCGCCGGGGGCGACGGCGTTCGGTTCGTACTCACTCCATGTCATCGTGACAAGTGAGTTCGTGTCGCCCGAATAAAACTTGTACACCATCGGGTTCGTGCCCGTGGTCGAGTAGGTTCCCGACGCGCTTGGAGTCCCGATGACCTTCGTGAACGCGGTGCCCTCGTTGTCTCCGCTCGCCCACACGACGCCCTCGTCGGCGGAGACATACGCACCGCTGCCTTCGTCTCCGACGCTTACCGTGTACGGCGAGCCGGGAATAACAACGCGCTGCTGCTGGTTGACGGTCTGCACGCTGTAGCTGTAGCTGACCTGCACCGTGACGCCGTTGTTGAGGCTGCTGAATGTGTACTGCCCGGTCTCAGGGTTGACGGAATACTGCCCCGCGCCCGGCGAGGACGCCACCTGCTGGAAAATCGCGTTCGTGATCTGGTCGATGACCGTTGCATAAGGAGCGCCGAGGTCGTCGTAGGATTCGCTGACGCTGACTGCCGTGCTGACGCCGAGGTCGTTGTAGAAGTAGTCCGCGTTCTCCACGGTGTACGTGTAGGGTGATCCGATGGTGTAGGACTCCGCCGCCTTGGGCGATCCGAGCCAAGACTGTCCCGTCCACACATCGCCGATGCCGAGGACAGTTCCGCCGAGGCAGAGAGCCGCCTCAACGTCGGCGGCGTAGATATACTGACCGCCTTTGCCGCCACCCTTGCCGCCTTTGCTCGGAGCTTTCTTCGACGTGAACCCATCGACCCATAGGATTTGCGATTGCACCTGAGCGGTGCCCATCACCCAGATATAGGGCTTCCCATACGCGCTGTCGTTGACCCGCGCGTTGAAATAACGTTCCGGTGCTGGCTCCGATCCGAAAATTCCCACTTACTTTTTCTCCCCGCAGAACTCGTCCTTCAACGTCAGGAAAACCCTCTCGTACTTTCCGAACTCCCAATTTTTTCCGTGACCTGCGTGAACGCCGTCGCGCTCCAGCGCGTGGACGATGTGCTCCGGCCACTTCACGATGATTGCCGCGTGGCTGTATCCGCGCCCGATCTTGTAGACCACGATGTCTCCGGGCTGGACTTCACTCTCTGGAATTTCCCTCGCGAACCTGCGGATCGTGTTGATGTACCTGTCGTCGCGCTTGTGCATCGCGACGTTCATCTGGTAGTTCCGTGGAACGGCGGTGTCGGCCGCTATGAATCCCGCATCGCGGTACACCCCGAACAAAAGCATGGCGCAGTCGCAGCCCACGTTCTTGATCGCCGTGTTGCCGCGATAGGGCGTGTCCTTGCACCAGTCCGCAGCCTCGGCGACGATCTTCTTCCGCTGTTCGGGTGTGAGTCCCATAGTTTCCTTTTACAGAGCCGTGAGCGGCTGAGGCACGCTCGGCGCTCCGCTGAAATGCACGAGGTTGTTGACTGCATCGCCGTTCGCTTTGATCTGCGCCCCGCACATCGAGGACGACTTGTCGCAGCCCTTGATGACAGAAAAAGTGTCGGTGTCCGTGATCGGGACGAGCCACGGAATCGTCATTTGCAAGTTGCCGCTCGAATCGTGGAGCTTCACCGTCTGCTTCAATCCTTGGTTTCCGCCGCTCGTGCAGGTGACAACCCCTTGCGAAAAGTATCCTGCTGCCTGCGTGAACGCCGTCTGCGGCGTCAGCGTGGTCGTCGTGCTGCTGTTCGCCGCCGTGAACGTCACCGTGAAGTCGCTCGCCGATAGCGTGCAGTTGGAGTCGCAGAACGACCACTGGCAGCCTGCTTGCACGATCCGAGCGGGGATTTTCTGGTCGCACAGGTACAGGAAATCCTGCACCTCGAAGACGACGTGGTTGCGGTCAATCTCCTTGTTGGAGTCGATGAAGCCGTTGGAGAACTGCGTCTCTATCCCCGCGCTCGTGTCGCCGTAGGTGTTGAAGTAGGCGGTATAGACGGCGACCTGCGCCCTGTCGAACATCCCGTTGAAAGCGCCGCCGAGCATCCCGAGAGCCAAGCCGGGAAACGCCGTGAGAGGATCGCTGATCTCGCATGTCAGTTCCATCGAGTTGCTCTTCAGGTCGAAGCCCGCTTCGGATGTGATGACTCCACGCTTCCACCTTCCGTACTTCGTGGCGTAGAAAGTGGTCGTGCTTCCCGTCCAACCGGGCGTTCCCGACTCGGGGCTTGCTACATATTCCGTGAGCGTGATGTCCCCCCAACCGCTCGTGGTGTAGAACGCCTGCCCGTTCCGCAGGTTGGTTACGGCGAACAGGTCGGCGACTTGGCAGTTCTTGTTCGCCAGCTTGAAGTCGATCAGCGATTGCGGCATCAGGCGCTTCATCTTAGATAAACTCCGAGCCGAATTTGATCGAGTCACACGTCCACACGGGCACGCCGTTCTGCGAGCCGATCATCGACAATCCCTCGAAGCTGTCAGCCCCGAAGCGGCAGAGGAAATAGAAGTTTCCGCTCCACGTCAGCGTCGCGCCCTCGGGCGGGCCTCCGGCCGGGGAGCCGTAGGCGAAAGTCACGACGCCGTTCGAGATCGTATAGTCGCCGCTGCTGAGCAGATCGCCGTTGACGTAGATATTCGGCGATCCGTTCAAATTCTGAATAACGTCCCACGACAGGCCGCCGAGCGTGCGCACAAGCTGGAACTGCGTGCTTGTACCGTTGACCGTGGTGGTCATGTAGTTCGCCGACGTGGATACGGCGTCCAGCATCCCGCTCACGGCGGTCGTGACTTGGTAGTCCGTGGCGTCGTTCCACCACCACAGACCGCCCTGACCTTGCGCCGCGCCGAACGTCCCGAGGAACTGGCTGACGATGGAGCTTGTCGAGAGCAGCGAGGACGAAGAGGTTGGCGGAAGCGAAACGTTGAAATCCCAAGCGGGGAAAGGCATCATCGACACCGCCGCCACGCCGCGACGCGCCACGTTCGGCTGCACGGACGAGTTGAAGACGGGCGTCTTCTTGTAGGAGTCTATGTCCCACTGGACGGACGAATTGAGAACGGGATAGCTCATCTCTTACCTGCCCTGCGCATCTCTTTCTTAGCCTGCTTGATGAACTCGCCCTTCTGCGCGAGGAACGCGTCCTTCACGCTGTCGCCGTCCCACGCCTGAATGTGGTTGGTCGGCGAGTAGTGCATGTGGTAGTGGTTGCCGCCCTCGGTCGCCGCAGCGAGCTTCTGCATCACGGGAACGGGGAACACGCCCTCGCCGGGCGTCAGGTATGCGGGAACGGAATCCCCGTATCCGGCTCCGGGGACGATACCGCCGCCCGCGAATGCGAGAGCGGCGGCGAAAACGATGGGAGCCACGATCAAATCGAGCGGGAACGGAACGGTGGTCATAGCTTTCGCGGCAGCGGTTTTCGCCGCGCTCAGCCTGTTCACACTGTCCGCCGCTTGGCTCGATGCCGACGCCGCAGCGTTGCCCGCCACGGTCGTCGCGGTCATACTGGCGGTGAACACCTTGTGGACGGTGAGCTTCGTTACTTCCGTGTGAATCCAGTTCTCCAGCATCTTCAGTCCTTGCTGAACCATGCTGCCGACGAACGCCTCGCCGAGCGATTCGAGCATCTTGTACGCGCTGCCGCCGTGCAAAACCCACTGCGTGAAGCTGTTGTTGAAGGCGTCCTCCGCCTGCTTCCCGGCGTTCTTCACGCTGTTCTGCCACGTCAGCGCGTCCGCATCCAACTGCTTCGACGTTTTCCCGCTCTGATCCTGCAACTCCTTGAGGTTGTCCTTCGCGGCTATAAGCAGCTTGTTGAGTTCCCTGTACTGATCGGTGCCCGCGAGCCTCGGGTCGCTCATCGCCTTTTGGATGGCGGCGATCTCGTTCTTGAGCGCCTGCTCGCTCGCGAGCAGCGCGGCGAGGTCTGCCTTCTGCTCCTGACGCTTCGCGGCTTCGGGATCGAACGCGCCTATGGTGTTCGTGCTCGCAGCCGACTGGGCGTCCTTAAGCGTCTGCTGGCGCTGCTTGTCGGCTTCCTCGTAGGCGTCCGCCGCCTGCTGCGCCACGTCCTTCGCGGTCTGGAGATAGCCCTTGATGAAATCCTCGTCCACTGCCTTCCGCGCGTCCATCGCGGACTTCTCGGCGTCGGCGGTGAGCTTGATGTAGTCGTTCGCGCCCTTTAGCTCGATCCCGAGAAGCGTCGCCTGATAGGTGAGGTCGGCGTCCTTCTTGGCGTCCAGCATCGCTTGGTAAGCGCCCGTCTTCCCCTTGTTGGCGTTGTAGTCGTCTTGGGCTTTCTTGATGGCAGCGTCGCGGTCGGCCGCAGCCTGCGCCGCGTCGGCGTCCGTCTCGAACGCGGGAGCGGGCGGAACGGCGGAAAGCTCGTTTTGCAGTTTGGTGATCTTCGCTATGAGGTCGGCTTGCTTGGCGAGTTCGTCGTTGTGCTTTTCAGCCGCGCCCGCCCCGGCGTCGGCTTCCTGTTGCCTGATGTTGCGAGCCTTTGCGTCAATGACAGCCTGCTTGCCCGCGATGAGTTCCTTCTCTTTGCTGAGTTCGGTGAGCGCCTGCCCGGTGTGCTGCGAATCTACGTACCGTCCTGCCGCGATCTCGGCGTTGTAGGCGTTGTTCGCTTTCCCGATCTCGAACGTGACGGCTGCCATTGCAGCCTTCAAGTCATTGTTCTTTTCGATCTTCTCGTTGATGATCTTGATGGCCTTCTCGGCGTCGTTAGCCGAGTAGGCGGTGACGGACGTGGAATTGACTTCGTCCTTCAAAGCCTTCATCTCCGCCGCCGCGCCCTTGAAATTCAACATCATCGCGTCGCCAGTCGCCATCCAGATGTGCCCGACGACATCGCCGTACATGCCAAGGACGAGAACGTAGTCCTGCGTCTTGGCTTTGATCCAATCCCACGTGCTCGACTGCTCGTCCAACTCTGCCGTGAGGGTCTTCGTGTATCCCGTCATGTCGAGGGACTCGTTCCCCAAGTCCTTGAGCTTTTGGGCGTACTCGGCGACAGACCCCTGCGTCATCCCGATGTACGCCTCGTTGAGCGCCATCAACTCGTCGTGTTGCTTGTTGAACTCGGAATCTACCGCGTGTGTGGCTTCGAGGAGCTTGACGTTGCCGTCAGCCATGCCCATCAGCTTTTTCGCCCCTTCGGCTGCGATCAGGGCGACGGCGGCTATGCCAGCTATGACAGCCACGAACGGGATGGTGTCCATCACTGCGGCGTTCGACGCGAAGGCCCGCACCAAGTCGGCGAGAGCCATCGGCAGCCTGCCTCTGACGACGTTATCGACCAAGCCCAACTGCGTGCGCAAGCTGACCGCGCTGCCGCCAAACTTGTCGAGACCGCCCGAAGCGTTCTCCGCTCCGCCCTTGAGGTCGTTCAGGTCGGACTTCACCTTCCCCATGTCTTGGCGGAACTGCGCCGTCTCGGCTTGCAGCCTGATTATGAGTGCGCCTACTTCTGACATTCGCTTTCCTTCGGCTTCAAGTGCGGCCAGATGGAATCAAAAAACGCTTCCGGCTCGCCGCAGCCCGACGCCCGCAAATCCTCGATGACCTTCAATCTCTTCTCGCGCAGCTTTTCGAGCGACGCGCTTATCGGAAGCTGACCGATTGCCTTCTGCACGTAGCGCCTGAACTTGATGTCGTTCTCCCGCTTCGCCGACTCTTCCTCGTCCATCACGAAATCGAACGCCGTGACTTCCGGTGCGTCATCCGATCTCATGCGACCAGCCATGTTGTAGACCGCCGCCGCCACCTGCGCGTTGGCGAACCTTTCGTACTTGAGCCGGGTGTTGCGGCGCTTGCACAACGCCTGAAACATCCCCGGCGTGCATTCTCCGAACTCTTCCCAACTCAGTCCGAGGTCGTAGCGAGCCATCGCCCACAAGTCCGTCCAATTGTCTGGCGACGACTCTATGTGCCCTGAGTCGCCGTCTCCACGTTTGGGGCTTGTGATGCACCCTGTTCCTGCTGCTTCTCAAACGCTTCCCACGCTCCGGGGTATAGGAGTTTGAAGATTCCCACGCTGAGCAAGGCGTGAGCCTCGGGGTTGAGCACGTCCTTCACCTCGTCGATGGTGACCTCGGGGTTGTACCGAGCGAGTCCGCCCCATACGAGCGCGGGGAAGTTCTTGCCGCTGACCATCTTTTCCCAGTTCTTGGGATCGACGACATTGACGCCGATGGCGTCCTCAATGCGCCCGAGCGCGTTATAGTCGTACTCCAGCTTCCACTTGAGGACATCGCCGGGGCATTTGCATTCCGGCTTAGGTTCAGGCACCGCTTGGCACTCATCGGTGTGTTCGCGCTTGTCAATGGTCAGCGTGAAATGATCTCGGGTCTTGCTCTTTACTACGTTCTCTTTCTTGCTCATTCTTTGAAATCTCCTTCAAAATTTTGGTGAGCGCCAGCGCGACGATGTCGAGCGCGTCCGCGATCCGGCTCAGCGCCTCGTCCGGCTGCTCCTTCCGGACCTCGGGCGGGACGGGCGTGCAGTCCCGGCAGTCCTTCGGGAGCTTTCCGTGCTCGCAGGCTATCGGCATACAGGCACACCACTCCTATCGCAATGCCAAGACGCAGACGCTCGCCCGATTAGGCGAGAGTCCACGGCCCGCTCAGCTTGATCTTCACGTCGAGCGTCGCGGGCTTTTCGAGCGGGAATGCGCGAGTCATGGACTCGACGATCCCGCTGAAAGATGTCGTGTTGGAACTGCCGTACAGCGCCTTGAAGTTCACTGTCGCGCCGGAAAGCCTGATGGCTTCGAGCGCGACTTGGCTCGTTTCGCCGGGGTAGAACAGGCACTTCACATCCACAGAACCGGGGTCTTGCGTGGAACCGATGAAAACGTCCACGCCGTCAACGGTCGCCATAGTGGTCGTCTTTTCGGTCGCCACTTTGTCGCCGCTGAAGCTGATGCTCTGCACGCCGTTCAGCGTGGTGAAGGTTGCGGGGCTTGCGACGCTCGCGAACTCAAGGCTGTCGCCGATGCCCGTGATGGGTGTTTGACTCATTTTCTTATTGCTCCTGTTCCGCTTCTTGCGGAATGCTGCTTGCTGCTTCCTTCTCGCCGATGGCGATCAGAAACTCTTCTGGGAGCGCCGTGCGCTCCATCTCGGGCCACTGCTTGTGCGTGCCGAGGTGGTTCGACCGCTTGTTGCACACATTCCTGTCGTGGATTCTCGCCACGCACAATTTCCCGGCGTCGCAACTGTCGAGCCGCCTCGCGTGCATCGCCTCTTTCGAGAACGGCAAGTCCTCGATCCCCGCGTCGGGGAACGGATGCTTCTCCCACCAGTCCTTGCGGTAGCACTGGCTCATCCCTATCGCGTAGGGCGGGTGGTTGTAGCCGGGCGAATACAGGTACTTGAACGCCCTGCCGTTCGCCTCGTCCCAGTACAGGACGTTGTGCCAACCCGTTACATCCGCGCCCGTGTCCGCCAATCTCTTCACCTGAGCCGAGACTCGATCCGGCGCATACCAGTCGTCCTCGTCCCACGTGACGCAAATCTCTCCGGTAGTGTGCTGCGTTCCCAAATTCCTGAGAGCGCCGACAGGCAGCCGCTTCGAGCGGACGTAGACGAACCCGCTGCCGAGGCTGTCGCGCAAGTAGCTCACGTCGAGCGGCTCGTCGTTGTTGTCAACGAGCACAAGCTCAAGCTCGCCTTGGTAGTCCTGATTCAAAAAGCACTCAACCGCCATGCCGACGAACCTGTCGCCGTACCCGGCGCACAAAATGCAACTGACTTTCGGCAAAATCGCGAAGCACGCGTCCATGGCTTCCATCGCGTTCACTTGCGGTTCTCCAAGTCGTGCAGGATTCCGAGAGCCTCGGTCGCGAACGCACTCAGGCACTTGTCCTTCGAGGACTCCCACGCCCTAGTCATCCAACGCTGCGGCGGCTGGGCGGCGTGATGGAAATGCCTGCCTCTCTTGTCGGTTCCCTCGCGATCCTCGGTGCCGAACTCTTGGAAGCTGCCCCAGAAAGCGAGCTTGGTGGGACCGATGCGGATTTCCATCGTCGTTTCGTCATCGCCTTCGAGCCACTTCTTCTGCCACGTGATGGTCTCTTCGAGGATTCCGGCTTCCACGGGGACGGTCTGCTCCAAGGCTTCGACGACAACCTGAGCCGCCTTGTCTCCGCAGCGTCCGAGGTATCGCTTGGCCGCGGCGGCAGTTTGGGTGGTAAGGGCGTCAGACAGAGCCGCTAGCCCTTCGATTTCGATGTGTACGTCTTCCATGGACCGTTTTGGCAGGGCGAAAAGGTGGGAGACTGCGGGTCGCGCATTCGCGACGATCTTTCCGGTCTTCCTGTCCTTCAGCCTTGCGGGTCTTGCCGTCTTGCTACTGAAAGGGGGCTGTAGCTGAGAAATTTCCGGCGCTGCTATTCCTCTTCGGCGGGAACTTCGTCGAGAAGCTGCTGGTATGTCTTGCCCTGTTTGCTTGCCTCCGCGATCAGCAGCGCCGTCTGTAGCTTGTTGCTGTGCTTCACGGACTTCGCGATGTGCGGCAGGCAGTTGGTCATGCCCTTGTGAATTTCGTGGCAGAACCGGACGAACACGGCGAGCGTCGCAGGTACGACAATCGAGAGCGCGTACTGGTCGAAGGTGCTGAGACCGTCGAACCAAGTCGCGAATTGCTGTAGGAGTTCGCTGGGCATATTTCCTCTGTAATAGGGACAAAAAGTCGGGTTACTCCACGCCCAGCAGCAGGAACGCGCTGCCTGACTGGTAAAAATTCGCCATGATGCCGAGCGAGTAGGCGTCGCCCGACCAGTTGAACGACAAGGTTTGGCTGCCCGTCGCCGGGGCAAGCAGGTAGTACAGATACATATCGCCGTAGCCGCTGGTGGCGCTTCCCGCGTACAACCAGCGCGATGTTATGCTCGCGACTGTGTCGTAGTTGAGGATGACAGTGCCGATCACGACGCCCACTGAACGCGTCGTCAAGGTGCTGGAGTTAGGCCCTGTCGTATAGCCTTGGTAGTTGTGCTCCGCGATGTCGAGAGCGTTGACGCCCTCGAACTCGGACAGCATCATCTGCCCGGCGTTGTTGAGCGTTCCGCCCGTGAAGTTGAAGCTCACCGTGTTCGCCCCGCTTGAAGACGCGATGGCGTACCACATGCCGCCCGGAATGCCCGTGCTTTCGCTCGTGTTCGGAACCGTCACCCAATTGTTGCCGAGAGTGTCCGTGACGCTGAACGTGCCGGAGGCTCCGGTGTCCTGTATGGACATCGTCAGCAGGTCACCTGCGTTCACGTTGAATGAATAGGCGACAGACCAAGGCGACGCCCCGCTGCCCGTGGTAATTTGCGCTCCCTTCGTCTGCACTACCTGCGCCCCACTCCATGTCCCGGCCGTGAAATTCGTGTACATCGGCTCCGGCTCGCTGGTGTTGTACGCGCCCATGCTGATACCGAGGTTGGTTATCGGCGACGAGTCCGTGTAAGACGCGAGCAGATTGCCGTTCTGCCACACGGTCACGACACCGAAGAAGTTGGAGAGAATCCACACGTCTCCGGCGCTGATGGTCGTGCAGGTTCCCGTGGTAGCCGTCGCCGAGGAGTTGCGATAAACGGTGAAGCTCGTGCCTTGCGCGTGGAGCGCATATCCGTCGAACACGCCATAGGATGAGTTGTAGGCGGTGCTGTTCAAGGAAAGGTCAATGTAGGAGTTTCCGTTCCAGCTTGGAGCCACGGTGACGCTGCACCACTGGTTGCGCGGGTAGGTGCTGCCGACCCACAGAGCGTCGTTGTGCCCCGTGTTTCCGGTAGACGTGACTCCGCTCGACACGGTGATGCTGCCAACCTTGACGCTCCAGTTTCCCGAAAGCGAGGCTCCGGCGAAGTTGTCGATCTGTTGCGTGACTGTCGTCGGCTGCCATGCGGCGTAGAAGACTGCGACTGCGCAGTTCCATATCGAGCTTGTGGTTAGGGTTCCGCTGTAGGTCGCCGTTCCCTCCATGGCGAGGATCGCGTCCGCGAGCTGTCCGTTTCCGCTCACGGTCGTCTGGGCTGTGAAGCCTCCCTTCGCCGTGACGGTCTGGCTGTTCTGCGTGTTGTTTGCCACCGCTCCGATAAGCAGCGCATAAGGTTGTGTCGTGGTCACGCTGCCGGAGTTGAACGCAGTTCCGCTCGTCGCCCCGTTGGAGTTCGTGGGACCGAGTGCGTTCGTCAAGGCGATGCCGCTGTACTCGGCGATTTCCATTTGCGACGCGGAATAGGTGACTGAGACCGTGTTTGCCCCGGCGTTGCAATTCATCGCGTACCAGATGATGATGCCGTTGTACGAAGGACTGCCCTGTGGATCGTAGAAGACCGCTTGCTGCCATGTATTGCCGTTCGAGTCGCTGACTACGGGCGTTCCTTGGTATCCCGCTCTGGCTGTGCAGACAAGCAAGTTTCCGGCAGTGTTGTTGCTCGTGTAGGCGCAGCTTGTGGACGCGGCATTGGCGAATTGAACGCGGGAAATGGGGACATTCGACATCGGTTACTCCTCGTAGCCGAATACGAATCCGTTGAGCGTGCAGCTTGTGGTCACATCGAGGTAGAGCACATTGTTGGCTGCCGAGGATGTGTGTGAAAACCCTGACGGCGAGTTAGCACCGACCGTGACGCTCGGCGTCCGGGCGAACTCGTAGGTCGATCCAGAAGTGTCCTCGAAAAGTATCGACGCCAAAGTTCCGCCCGTTCCAAGGGAATAGCCGAGCAGCACGAACTTCTTGCCGCTTGAAGGTGTCCACACAGCCTGTGGAGTTCCAGAGGTGACGCTTAGCGCCTTAATCGTCTTCATAACCGTCGAAGCTGGCTGCACGGTCACCGTGCTGCTCACTCCGACTGTTGGCGGGTTTGAGACGATTGCCGACGCGATTGCCGATGCGCTCGGAGCCGCGACTGCGGTGCCGATTGCGGACGCCGATGGCGGCGTCAGCGTCGTGACGGTCGCCGAGGGCAGCGATACGTTCAGGGCACTCGACGTGGAGGTGATGATGTTTCCGTTGCCGTCCTGCAAGTTCACGGGGATCGTGCTGGAGACCGAAACCGAGCCGGACACGGCGACAGTCGGAGGGTTGCTCACGATGGCTGCCGCGATCTGCGACGCGCTGACTTCCACGGGCACATCGGCGTAAATCTGGAGGCTGTCGCCGTTGCTCAGCGCCGACGTGCTGTACGTCAGCGTGAGGACGTTGTCGGACATCGAGCCGCCGAGCGTGGTGCTGCCAAGCTGGTAGATGATGACCCCGGCAGTGGCGTCCACCACGAGGAGAATCTGTTCGAGCGCCAGCGTCACGTCGGAGAACGTGATAGTTCCCGCCGTCTTGTTGAATGCGTATGTTCCGATGTCGTGCCCGATTAGTTGCTTCATGCCTTACCCCAGTGCGATTGCAAAAGCTATCGCGTCCCCTATGCTTGCGTCTCCGTCGCCTCCGACCAGCACCATCTCTTCGCCGTTCCAGACAAAGAGTTGACTCGTGTCGGTGCAGAAAAAGGGCTGCCCGACGAACTCTGCCGAGGTTGGCAGGTCGGCGTAAAGTCCCCGCTGAAAAATGATCGTGAATGCCATTAAAAAGTTCCTCCGTCGATGACCAGCGGTTGCGCGGTCTCGTAGTACCAAACCCGAAATTCGAGCACGACGCGGTATATGAAGCCGAGCGGCCCGCTGCCTTCTTCGTAAGGCATGTCCCAGTCGTTGCTGGTGAACACGCCGTCAACGGCGGTCGAGTCCGAGTCGGGAAGGTTCCCGCTGTAGGATTCGAGAAGCTCGCGCACTACGTTGGCGACAGCGCGAGCGGAGTAGTAAGTCGATCCGTAGCAGTCCACTTGGAAGATTCCCTCGCGGAATCCCGCCGAGCCTGCCATCGTGTAGGTGTCATTCGTGTGGACGCGACCCATTACGATGTAGGGCAAGTCAATCCCGCCGCTGCCCTTCGGCTTCGGCGCGAGAATCCAGTACACGCCGTTCCCGCTCGCCGTGTTGACGAGCGACTGGAAGTTCGAGTCCGCCTGTATGAGTTGGAACAGCCCTTGCTCTATCACTCGCTCGCTCCTGCTGTGGCGTTATCCTGCCACGCGAAAATGTGAAGCTCGACCTGCTGCCCGTCAGGGTCGTAGAAGCTCTCGACCTGCATGATCTGGCTGTTAAGCTGAATCTGCATCCCCGTGTCGAGCGTGTAGTTCTGCGGGAAGTGGACGATGATCTTGTAGAGCGACTGCCCGATGCGCTCCTGCGGCTTGTCCACTTCCTTTGCGCCGCGTATGCCGCTGCCCGGCGAAATGTTCGCGGGGACATGGCGCACCACCGTGACTGCGGCGTTCGGCGTGCCGTCGCTCGCCTGACCTTGGTTCGGGTCGATGAAATCGACGAAAGAGTTGAACGCCGACGACCCGAGGTATCGGTTCCCGGTCGTAAACCTCTTGGGAAGGCTCATCTCGGAATCCTCCAAGAGCGGTACGCGCTGAGCATCAGGCAAAGCGTTCCCCATATCTCGCTCGTCGGCTCGACGGCGACGATGTCGCGCACGTTCCACATGTGGTTCGCGAGGTACATGACAGCCATCTGCAAGCGCGACGGCGCAATCGTGGCGCTGTTGCCGGCCCAGTACGAAATTTGAATGCAGTCTTGCCTGCGATCCGTCAGCGGCCACCAGTTGCCGACCGCGAGGCATACCTTGTCGAACTGAACGAAATAGTTGGTCGTGTTCCACGTCTGCAAGATTCCGTTCTGGTCGTAGTAGGTGATGACCAGCGGGTTCGTGATGACGGTCGCCGTGCCCGTGTCGGAATTGTTCGAGTAGCTCGACGGCGTGAAGACTTGGCTCACCGTGCCGAACGTGAACGCGGCGGTGAACTGCGTCGCTGAGGCGGTCAGGATTTGAACCTGCGCCCCGTTCAGGAACGGCGTCGTCGATGGCGTCGCCTGCGGATCGGCGTTGTTGCCTTCCTGCGTGCCCTGCAAAAGCACCCACGATCCCACCGTGAACGGCGTGGACATCGTTTCCACGGTGCAGGTCAGCACGTTGTTGGCGACGCTGACAGCCGTGATGTTTCCCGAGTTGTTTCCCGCCGTGGACGGAACCTGCACGGGACGGCGCACAAGCTCGATGCTGTCCTTCGTCGGAAATCCCCACCACCACCAAGGCGTGATCGCGAACGCATAGGTCAACTCGTACTGCAAAAAGTTTCGAGGGTCTTGCGTGTTCGGGAAAAAGTCGAGCGTCAGCAAAACCTGCTCAGCGAGGCACGCCGTCGCCGCCATCGTCTCGACTTGGTCGGTCGCGGCGTCGATCATCGTCTCAAGCAGCGAATACTCCGCCGTGGTGACGAGCGGCGACGACACCGAGACATACTGCTGCGGGCACTCGAACCGCCCGAAGGCGGCGACCTGCTCAGGCGTCACCACGGGATTAGCCCGTGGCGTGACGATCTTCTGGTACACGCCCGCTCCTTACAGCGCCTTCTTGAACGCTGCGAACGCCGCCTTGATCTTGGCGGCTCCGTCGTAGATTTTCTTCGCGATGAACGCCGCGCCCGTCAAGGCGAGAGCGCCTTCCGCGTATGTGAAAACGACTTTCATGGTGTCCTCCCTTACTTCCTGCGCAGAATCTCGATCTGGTGCTGGTGCAGTTCGAGCACGGTTGCGCTCAGCCCGGCATTCGCGCCGGACGTGCAAGTGATGACGCCTTCCGTGAAGTTCTTCGCGTCGTCGCTCACGTCGATGCCGTGCTGCTTCGCGATGCGAACCAGCTTGGCGTGCGCCTCCGGCTTGTGAGCCTTCGGGATCACCTTGTCCTGATCGAAGCGTGCGAGGGCGTCGCGGAGATGGCTCTTGGTCTTCTCTTCGGTCGAGAAGTGCCACGGGAGCGACCACGTGCTCGTGTCGTCGGGGTTGCCGACGTAGATGAAATCGCCAGCGGTCAGGTGCTCGCCCGCGACTTCCTTTGTTTTTGCTGCGTTTGACATGACTGCTAGCTCCTTTGGCGCGTTCTTGAAACGCGATAAGTCGAAATTGTTGACGACCTTCGAGTCCTTGCTGACCGCCGTCGCGAAGCCCTTCTGCTTCGCCTCGTTCGCGTCCATCCAAGTCTCGTCGTGCATCATCGAGAGCACGTCGTCCTTCGGCAGCTTCGTCTTGCTGACGTATATGTCCGCGATGCTTCCCGTCACGCCGTCGAGCGTTTCCGCCAGCTTGCGTAGGTCGGCGGCGTTGCCCATCGCGAGACCGTTGGCGTCGTGGATCATCATCATCGAGCCGCTGTTCATCGTGACGGAGTCGCCCGCCATGGCGACGATGGACGCGGCGGAAGCCGCGAGACCGTCAACCACGACGTTCACGGGCTTGCCGTGCGTCTTGAGAAGGTTGTGGATCGCCACGCCCTCGAAAGCGTCGCCGCCCGGCGAGTTCACTCGCACGGTGACGGACTTGTGGTCTCCGTCCAATGCGTTCTTGACCATCTCGGCGGTGATGCCCTTGCCGAGGAAGTCTTCGCCGATGGCGTCGTAGATCGACAGCGTGAGCGTGTCGTCCTTGCGCGAGGCGTTGAAAATCACGTTACTGTTCATTTGCGTCTCCTAGTGCGAGAGCGAGCAGCGAGGCTCGGGCCTCGTCGTCGCTCATGCTGCTGCGCTTCGCGACGTACTCCTCTGCAATTGAAATGGGTATATCCAAGACTTCCGCCGTGAACTTGGCGTCAGCGCCGGACTTCGCTTCCTTGCGCATCACCCGGTCGGCGAGCGACTTGGCGATTGCTTCGAGCCGCGCCTTCGCCTTGCTCGGCTTTTTCGGCTCTGCCGGAGGCGGAGTTCCCTGCCCCGTGCCTTCCGCGTCAGGCTCGCCGCCCACATGGATCACTGGCGGAGACGGAGCGTTCTTTTTCTTCTGCTCCTGCTCGTCGTCCGTCATCATCGGCTGAAGCTGACCGGGAATGAAAAACCGCTGGTTCTTGATGTCGAAGATGACCGGAGTGCCTGTGCCGCCGCACAGGAAATCTCCGCCCTCGACCGCGTCCATGTCCTCCACTGCAAACGCCTGATTCGGAGTCATCTGGAACGAGTTGATCTTGATCTGGTTCGTCTCTGCGCGGGTCTTCGGGTCGCCGCGCAGGATTATGTCCGCGTTGTGCTTCGCGGAAAGCCGACCGCGATCCTCCGGCGCGATCACGTCGCGCGTGATCGTCTGCTCGATGACGGTCGTGTAAGGGAGCAGCGTTGTGTTGAAGTAGTCGTCGAGGAACGCTACGGACGAAGCGTAGGTGCTGTTCTGCGAACCGAGACCGAGCTTCGTGACGAGCGGAGCGCCGCCGAGCACTCGTGCGACTTCCTCTTCGTTCCACTTGCGGGATTCGAGAAGCTGCGACTCCTGCGCGTTGAATGTCATCTTCTCCCACTTGCCGCCCATCGGGATGATCGTGAACTTGCCCGCGTTCTGTGAGCCGCTGAAATCTTTCTTGAGGCGGTCAACGGTGTTCTGCGCTTCCGTTTCCGTGATGTCTGAGTCAGGCGGAAAACTGATGAAGCCGCCCATGCCGAGACCGTTCGCAAAATTCCTGCCAGCAGTTTCCTCGGCGGCGATCAGCACAGACAACGCTTCCTTGGCGAGCGCGATGATCGGCGCTCCCTCGAAGCCGTTGCCCTCGATGTTGAGCGCCGTGCAGTGCCAGAGGTCGGGCGCGTAGAATTTGCGGATGCGAGAGTTGCCGTCCTCGTAGCGGTAGACGAGGGTGGGCACTTTCTTACCTGTCAGCGGGTCGATTGTCGTGATCTGGTCTCCGTTGGCGTTCTTGAGCGGGGCGTCGTAGTCCCAATCCACTGTCATAGACCACGCATTGAGCGGGACAAGCTCGATCACGTCGCCCTTCTGGTCGGTGATCTTCTGGCAATAGCAGTTGCCGTTCATTATGAGTTGCGACGCGAGATACCAGCGCATCTCGTAGCTCGTCTGCCATCGGTTCGGAATGTCCTTGAGGATCGTGTAGAGAGGCTCGTTGATTGCGGCGGACGTGCGGTTGTAGCCGTTGACTATTTTGGTCTCCCTAAGCACAAGCGGCATCTTGGCGATGTCGTTAGCCATGACCTTGACGCCGGACAAAAACGCGTTGACGCGTATCGCCGTGGCTCGCGTTACTGGCTTGCCAGCCGCAGCCGGAAAACCTATCAGGGGCTTGGATGAGATCGGATGATGGCGCTGCAAGCGTGCTGCTGCCGCTGTTGGTGAACGTGTTGCTGCGTGGGATGTTTAGGGTGGTGAATCCGCCCTTGAAACGGTCGAAAATGCTCATTTCCCCTGCCTGAACCTTCGGGTTCGGTGTAACGTGCGGGTGCGCACGGGCAGCCTTCGGGCTGCTATCTAAAGGGTCTGGTAGCGGCTATTTGCTCTGGACGATGAAGAACGACCGCTTGGGCTTAATCGCGTTGTCCGGGTGGGTCGCTCGGGCGAGCGCCATGATGAGGCTGGAGCAGCCGTCGATCTTTTCCCGCTTGCGGTCGCGGGCCGGCCGGATAAACCCGGTCGCTCTGTTCGTGTTCCAGCGGAGGTTCGCGACCTGCCAGCGCATGACGGGATTCAGGTCGTGCGCGATCTCGCCGCGCAGGACTTTCCGCGTCAACTCTTGGCACGGGGCGTTCATCCTGATGCCCGTCTGCGGGAACGGGACGAACTTGTTCATGTCGAATCCGCCTTCCTGCATCATGCGGATAAGCTCCGATGACCACGCATCGTCGTAGGCGACCTCCCGCAGATCGAAATTCTTGCTGATCTCGACGATCTGGTCGGCGATGAAGCGCACGTCGGTCAAGTTTCCCGGCGTCAGGGCGATGAAGCCCGCCTCTGCCCACATGTCGTAGGGCACGCGGTCTCTTTTCACCCTGTCGGAGACGTTTTCCTCCGGGCACCAAAAAAACTCAATCACGCGCCATTTTTCTTCGATTTTCGTGGGCGGAAAGAGCAAAACGAGCGCGGAAGTGTCCAGTTTCGGCGCGAGATCGACTCCGGCGAAACACACTCGACCCTTTAGTTCCTCCAGCGACTCTTTCCTCATGCGCTTCGGGTCTGGATGGTTCGCCAGCCCCTCGCGGCAGCACGCATCCCACTTCTCGATGTCTATCGCCGGGTCCGCGGACTCGTTCGACCAGATGTTCAGCGCGAACCGCTTGAAGTCGCCGAGCGCGTCCGGCTTGCCTTGGGCTTCGGCGAAATCCTTCTGGAGGTCGGTCTCGCTGATGATGTGCCCGAGCGACGGGTTGGACTTGACCCAGTTAGCCGGGTTCTTCCAGTCGTCCTTCGGATCGAGCGAGAAAATCCACGGCGCGAACTCGTCGTCGTCGATGAAGCCGTCGAGAATCTTCGTTCCGTACTCGCGCTCGCCCCAGCAGAGCGAGGTCCCGTCTGCTGACGCTCCCGCCGTGGTGGTCTCGATCATCAAAGGCTGCTTGCGCGTCCTGCCGCCGTAGCGCAGCACGCTGTAGATGTTCGAGCCTCGCTTCCAGCGGTGAAGCTCGTCGAGGATCGCGCACGACACGACTGCGCCGTCCTCCGTTGCTCCGTCGCGGCACATCATCGACATGCGGTCGAGGTTGTCCGTGTAGAGCGCGATGATCGGCTCGTTGCCGCTCTGCTTGATGTAGGACTTCAGTTCGGGATTCCGCTGCCGCATCGCGGCGGCTTCCTTGAAGCAGATGCTCGCCTGCTTGCGCGTCGTCGCGGAAACGAACACGCGGGCGCTCTGCTCGCCGTCAGCGATCAGGTGGTAGAGCGACAGCGCAGCGGCGAGCGCCGTCTTGCCGTTCTTTTTCGCGATCTCAAGGTACATGCGGCGGAATCGGCGCGTGCCGTCGCTCCGTCTCCAGCCGTAGGTGACGTAGAGAAGCGCGTGCTGCCACGGCATCAGCTTCATCGGAGTGTCTTGGTTCGGGGGATTGCAGAACGTCTCGCAGAACTCGATGACATCGTCGCCGGACGCCGGATCGAAATGCAGCCCGCGCTCGCGGCCCCGCTCAAGGTCGCGGCGGTGACGCTGGAACGCCTTCTTGATCCACTGCCCGGCAGGGATCGTGCCGTCGAGGACGCCTTGTATGTACTGCTCTGCGATCTGGCTCATCACTAATGGGCGCTGAAAACGAAAAAGCCCCGGAGTGTTGGCTCCGGGGCTTCCCGATGTTGTAGACGGAGTTTGCCGATTAGCCGTCGGTCTGGAGTTCCATCACAGCCTCAGCCAGCACGATGCGCTGGTCTGTTCTGCGGTATCCCAAAATAACGGTTTGTCCATTCAGTGCCGCGACCTGATCCAGCACCTTGATGCGGATGTTCGAGTCGCCACGGTCGCCGATTGTCGCGAATGCGCGGAAGTCGCCGAACAGCCAAGCGCCGTCAGTCGAAGGAGACGCAGTGTAGACGGGCATCTCGTAGCTGAAGAACACAGGATGTCCGAGCAAGCGGGCGTTGCCGTTCGCGTCCCACGTGACGTAGGTCTGGAACTGGCTGGTCGCCAACTGCGCTTCCTGCAAGCGGACGAACTCTTGGCGGTGAACCAAGAAGCTCGCATTTGGGTAATAGTTGGGGTTCAGCGATGCAACGGTCTCAAGGATTGGCTTGATGCCGCCGCTTGCGATGCTGCCGACGCCCGCCGTGATGTTCGATCCGGTCGGAGTGGAAGCATTGCCCAGATAGCCTTGCGGCTGGCTGGAGCCAGTGCCGTTGATGAAGAGGTTTTCCTCTTCGGCGGTCTGGACGCGCTGGAGTTCCTCAGTGACGAAAGCTGCGAGAGCCTTCGAGTCCTGAAGAAGTTCCCACGACACATAAACGCTGTCGCCTACCATGTAGGCTTGCAGTTCCGTGGTTGCGAACTGCGGGACGTTCGTGGCGAACGCGTTGGTGCCCGAGTTGTTTGACTCAGCCTTCACCGCAGCAGCGGCGCGAGCCGACTGGTACGGAAGGTTGATGTTCATCTCGGTCGGGATGACACGAGACAGCTTGCGAGCACTGCACTCGTACATCGCCAAGTTCGGGATGGACGGGTCGGTCTGGATCGGAACCAGCGCCGAGCCGTCAGCGGTTGTGCCGCCTTCGCCAAGTGCTGCGTTCTGGATCGCCCAACGCTCGAACCCGGTTTTTCCGCCCTTCAACGAGGACCAGAACTGCGTGGCGTATTCGTCAGAAAGCGGGATGGGATCGGATGTTGCGTACATCTGGGAGGTGAACTTCTGAGTTCCGCCCAGTGCGTAAAACTTTGACTTCTTCGCACCGTCGGTGATGACGGGCGATGCGGAAGGCGTGCCAACTTCGGCGCGACCCTTCTCGATTGCCTTGACGTTCTCGATCTTCAAGTCGATCTCTGCAAGCTCGCCCTTGAAGTTGGCGAATTTTTCCTTCTGTGAATCCGTCAGGGTCGAACCCGATTCTAGGGCGGCGCTGACTTCGTGCTGGTACGCGTCAAGAATCTCGTTCTTGCGCTTGTTAAGCTGCTTGGTATCCATTGCGGATATGTCCTTGTCGTTGGTGTTGCCCTAGCCGCCATCGGGCGGGCGATAGGCACACGGCGCAGGCGCGGTCTCGTGGGAGCCGCACGGGTGCGCATCTGACAAGGCACTCCGTAGTGGGAAAACTTCGGTCGCTGACGATCCGGCGCGTCAGTTCGGCAGGTCAGCGGAGTCTTGCGAAGGCTGGCGCTTGCGGCGGATGAAACTCGCAAGCGGGGACTCGGGAGCCTTCTCGGCGCTGACTTTGGAGCGGTCTGCGGGCGTCATGCCGAAGCGGCCCCATAGCGAGATCAGGGTGTTGCGGTCGGAACCCGTCATCGGCACAGGAACGTCGGCGACGACTCGCCCGTAGCGCATCCAGCAGGTGAGCCGGACAAGCATCTCGAAAGCGTCGCGGTCGCAGGCGAACGCCACGCCCGGCGCGAGCCGCTTCGCAATCTCCTTCCAAACCTTCTTCTCAGCCCTCGACAAGTGCTTCGGCGGACTACCAAGCTCGCCGGACGGCTTCGGCTCGTTCGGACGCGCTCGCTGCGGATCGTGGATGAACGAACCTTTGGCGTCGAGGATGGCTGTTGGCTTGCGCGGGCGTCCCATGCAAACGAAACGCGAAGTCGAAACTCAGGTTGGTTTTTTGCGGTTGTGCAAAAAAATGGCCGCCGCCGGGGCAGAGGCGAGTTGATCCCAGAGAAGTTGCGGGGGCACGGGTTTCGATGCGGTTGGCGACCACCGCCGCCATACGGGTCAGGTGTTTTTGCGGTTGCGGATGCGTTCGGCGCAGATGTCTGGCGGCGTGTCGAGCACTACGATCTCAGCGCCAGCGACGCGGAGCATATCTACGACCGCAGCCTTGGGGTTGCTGACGATGATCCATACGTGGTGCGTGCTGTATTGCGTGGCTTCGATGAACTGATCGCGCTTGGCGAGCACGCTGCCTATCGCGTCGGGCAGCGTTTCGTAGATCGGCAGACCCGTGACTTCCGACATCACAACGTCGTAGTCGAACACATGGTCGTCCTGCGCAGCGTGCTGCTTCACGTACTCGCTTTTGCCCGCGCCGGGCAAGCCGCAAACAACAGTCGTGTTGCCGCGATTGCCGAGCGAATCGAACCGCGTTCCTTTGCGGTTTGTCCAACCGTATTCGCTTGCTGTCTTTGATGAGTGACACGGATGACACAAGCCTTGCAGACGATCAGGATTGTAGAACTCGGCGACGCCGAAGTTATCGACAACCAGCCGCGCCGACAGGATGTGATCGACTTCCGTCGCTCGCTCGTGACCGCACGACCTGCACAGGATGTCGCGGCGAAGCACGATGCGGCGAGTCGCCTGCCACCTTGGCGTGCGGTACAGCTTGCGAATCGGATCGTTGTTGTCGCGGTATCGGTCGTATGCGCGGTTGTGCTCGATGCGGCGATTGGTCGTCTGGTGTTCGGCGCAGTATTTCGTGCCGTTGACCGCGCGGCGCAGGCACGGCGGAGGACAAAGGGGTGTTGGAGAACTTGGCATGATGCCAAAGGAACAAGAAGTTGGGAAAATGAAGACGCGGGACTTACGCGAGCCTGCGGAAAGGTATTTCCTCTCGGATTAGCTGCTTGCACGTGATGAGTTCGATTTGCATATTCTGTTCTCGTTTTAGGCGGGCGACCTCCGCTTCGGCACCTTTGGTGAAGTCGAAGGCGATAATCATTCCGCGCTTGTCTTTCTGGCGTTCAAGCACGCCCACGAAGTTGTCTATCACGGGTCTCCCCACTGATTCCGTTTGCTTCACTTGGATCGGATGATTCTCCATGAAAGTGAATCCGTCGATGCCCATATCAGAGACTTTTCGCGGACTATGGCGACCCTGTACGGCGTCAACCGCCCACATCTGAAATTCCTGCCAAGTCAATTGGTGGAGATGCTTTTCATGTTCCACCATTCCGTGGACTTCAATTGTCGGAGCGCCGATCTTGCGAAGCCTGTTCTGCACGACGCGTAGCGCCTGTTGCGAAATGTCTATGCCGATGCAACGCCGCCCAAGGTGCATAGCTGCTTCGAGCGTCGTTCCGCACCCGCAAAATGCGTCAAGCACCACGTCGCCTTTGTTGGAGGAGGCTTTGATAATGTTCTCAAGGAGCCGCAGCGGTTTCTGCGTCGGGTACCCTATTCGTTCCTTGGCCGACGGCATGATGGGTTGCATGACCCACACATCATCCGGGTGCTTCCCAAGAGGATTCGCCTCGTACTTGTCATAAACCTTGTCCCCGCGAAACGCTTTTGCTTTGTATTGAAGGCGCTCTAGGCTCTCCTTTGAATATTCCGTTCTGACGGCGTCCGCGTTGAAAGTCCACGTCTTGCCTTTGGTATAGAAAAAGATGTTGTCATGTCGTCTTCCAAAACGCTGCTTCGAGACTCCTCCGCCCCTGTAGTACCAAATCACTTCGTTTTGAAGATTTCCGTAGCCGAAAATCTTGTCCAATTCGACCTTCACATAATGACCGATGTGCCAGTCCAAATGAACGTAGATGCTCCCGGTCTGAGAGAGTTTCTGATGCAGTTTTCGCAGGCGTTCCACAAGATAGTTGAGGTAGGTCTCAATGCCACCCTTCCAGCGATCCTCAAACGCATACCGTTCCGCGTCATCTTCTCCCCAGAACGTCTCATAGTAGCGTTGGCTGTAGAAAGGCGGGTCGATATAGATCAAATCTACAGACTCGTCCTCGATGCAGTCCAGCATCGTGAGGCAGTCTCCTCGGTACAAATGGTTCCGGGCGTCGATATTGAAGCTGAGTTGTCGTGCCTTATTAGATGTGCTTGCGACCGATCCCATAGTGACGCACCCATCCCCCGGCCAAGATCGTAGAAAAAGCGAAGGCAGATGTATCTGGAACGAAAGGTCAGGTTCGGTACAGGTATTCCGACGAGGTATTGAGGCTTTCGACACTTCAGGATTCCCGACCGTGCCCTTGCGGAAATCGCCGCTTGTGCGCTTCGAGCATCATTTCCTTCACGTACCTGTGCCCGCTGTCCGACAGATGACAAGAAATCCGGTCGTTTGTCGGCAGCGGAACCGCTTCGCGGAAGTTGTACGTCCTTCCCATCGAGTAACGCTTGTCGTCCGTGATCGGAACGGCGTTCGCCTGCATCACTTTCGCGACCCACTGGTCTTCGAGGTTCTCCGTGGACGGGATTTCCACGGCAAGGATCAGATCAGTCGCTCGCGGCGACAGCCAATAGCCCGGCCCGCCGTGCAGAAAGCTCAAGCCGGGATTCAGCTTGGAGTTCAACGGCCACGATCCCTTGTTGCCGACGAACTCGCCGCGCTCGAAGTTAGACGCCGCGAGGCGCAACGGATCAACGAACGTATCGGTGAAGCACTGGAAAATCCAGTCGTGGCTCAGGTTCCGCGCGGCAAGGTGCCCAAGCTGCGTCTTCCACGGCAACGATGCGTAGTCGTCCTTCGCGCTGACAAGAATCTCGTCGGGCAGCGGGTTCTCGTTTCCGTGACCGAGGATGAAGAAGATCGGAAACGGGCTGAGCTTTCCCCAAGTGTCGCGGATGATCTGGTTGTGGCCGAGTTCGCGATCCTTCTTGCACGAACTGACGACGATGCAGGGGTTCATTCGTCGTCAACCTGCCGATGCTTCAACTCGAAAACCCCGGCTTCCCACATCTCTCGAATTGTGGCAACTGTTTCGGGGGGGGGAATCTCGAAGCTAAGCTCGCAACTCATCCCCAACTCGATGGTCATCGTGCCCGACTTGTCTATCAGGTAGTATTCATAGTGTCCGGTCATATCCCCTCCGTGAAATTCAAACTCTTCTTGATCGCCGGGATGCGCGACATGTACGCCTCGTCCTGCTCCGTCCACTGCCCGGTGAGTTCTTTTCTCTGCTCTTGGCGCAGCCAGTCGGAGTTCCAGTTGTGGATTCCGAGCACCCGCTGGAAGTACGAGTTGTAATTTGTCCAAAGGTGGTTCGTGATGTTTGAATTGTGAAGCGAAACTCCGCCGCGCATCGAGCAGTGGTCGTAGCGGCTGTCGTGGTATCCGACGACGCCGTACTTTCGCATCACGCCGCCTACCATGATGTCCTCGGACTTAGCGCCGCCAGTTCCCGCGTATACCAGCTTGCGCATGAAGTCGGCGCTCATCCAGTAGCCCGATCCGCCGCACGGATAGCCTTCCCACACGTTATGGAAGTAGACATTCCCGACGACCTGCTGGGACTGCACAGCGCCGTGCTTGAACTCTTCCACGAGCCGGGGAATCGAAATGTACGTGTCCCTGAACGCCTGAAAGATGAAGTCGAAGCCGTTATCCAAGGCGAACTGGCAGTTCCAGATGGTTTTGTCCGGCAGGTGGTTCCAGTCGTCAGTGATAGTCGTAAAAACCTCGTGACGATCCGATGACACTGGGTTGATAGCCGTGGTTGAGAGGCCGCCGACGTGGATGATGTAGGGGATCGGGTTGTAGTGACCATCGACAAAACTGTTGAGGGTGTAGTCCCACTTGTCGGCGACATTTCCCCAAGTCTCGGCGATGACCTTGTGATCGCCGTTGCGCATGTCGTCCTGACAGCTTGAAATAGCAATTAAGAATCGGCTCATGCTGCACCGAGATAGTGGCGTATCCATGCCCAGCGCAGCCAAAACCACCCGTGAACGCGCTCAAGCAACGTCGGCGGAGTGGTTTCGCATTCCAACCGCTCGCCCATCCTCAGTGCCCGGAAGCAAGCTGCCTCGAAACTGAGATAGACTTTGCGTCCCGCCAAGTCTCGCGTGAAATATCTGTACATACCCATCACGCCGCCTCCTTTTGCTTCGCGGCTGCGACGGCAGGGAAAGCCTCGAAGATGTGGTCTACCAATCTCCGTGTCGCCTTGAAGCCGAGATGATCGAACGCGGGCTGGATGTCGCTGACGAGAATCTTGGCATCGCCGGGACGGGGATCGGTGTACTTCACGTCCACGCCGAGCAGCTTGGCGACATCATTCATCGAGGTCTGCACGCCCGTGGCGATGTCGAACGTGCATCCGCTGACCTTTGACTCGGCAGCGAGCAGGAACGCTTCCGCTACATCGTCGGCGTGGACGAAGTCGCGAGACTGGGTGCCGTCTCCGGTGATCGTGAAGTGTCCGTCGCGCTCATAGCTGATGTCGAGGCCCGCGAACGCGCAGGGCTGGTATTCCGTCCGCGACTGACCGCTGCCGTAGATGTTGCTCGGGCGCAGGCCCATGACGCTCAGACCCTTCTCGGCGAACACCTCGACCGCGACTTCGCACAGGTGCTTCGTTCGCCTGTAGATCGTGTCCACGTCCGAAAGGCAAATATTGCTGCTGCAAACGGCGACGCGGGGAACCTTGGCGGCGAGGGCGACGGTGAGGACGTTGACCGTGCCGAACACGTTCACCGCGACGGCTCGCTTGGCGAAGTCGCGGCAGTTGAGGTTCCTGCCGTAGGCGGCGAGATGCAGGATCGCGTCGGGCTTGACATCCTCGACGACCCGAGCGAGCGCGGCGAAGTCCGTGATGTCCACGTAGTAATGGAGACCGCCGATATAGATGCCGACACTGGCTCCGCACGTAGGCTCGCAGTTGTCGATCACGAAAACTTCGTGCCCGGCCGCTTTCGCCGCAGCGGCGGCGTGCCGACCGAGAAAACCGAGACCGCCTGTGATGAGATATTTGCTCACGACTTCACCCCGAAACGCTCGTTGAGCTTGTCGGCGATCTTGCAGGCTGCCGCGAAGTCCGACAGGAATGCTCCGGCTCCTTCCGGCTTGTTCCCGGTGACCGAAGACACGATCTCCAGCACTTCTTCCCACGTGATCGGCGGGATAGCAGGAAATAAATCAAAATCCGTATGCCAAGGCGGCAACACTTTTTCCTCGGTTACGACCGCATACTCCCTGCCCGCGTGCTCGGCGCTGACCTTGATGATGCCCTCAGCGTTGGGGTACGCCCTCACACTCGTCCCATCAGGATTTTTGATTTCGATGTAACTCACCTTACTCATTGCTGTTTCTCCTTTTTCGATTTCGGACGACCGCGCTTCTTAGAGCCGGGCTTCGGCGGCTTTCCGCCATTGCAGGCTGGGCAAGTCAAGACGACATGCGGATGCTTGGGGCAGTTCATACGCCCCAATCCCGCTTGAGCTTCGCATGGCAACGCTCACAGAACTCGTAGTCGTTGACGCCAGCGCCCTGCTCCGCGTAGAAGTGGCAGCGGTCGCACAGGTTTTCCCTGAGCCATCGTTCCCACGCCTGCTGTCTCTTTTGTTTCGTGTCCACACTGAGGGGTGAAAAGCTGCTTTTTTCACTAACTAGCGATCCGGGGAAATTTCGATGTTTGCGCCCCGCGCTCTATGAGTGCAGAGGGCACCAATGACATCGGAAACCTTAGAAGCGGTAAAAACCGTAACGTGGATTGTCGGCAAGCTGCTTGCCTGCATCGAGGCGATCATCAGGATCGCGAAGCCGATTCGCCGCCTATGGGACGCGCTGCGGGGCAAGAAGCGCAGGTCGGAGGGCAGGCATCCCCGCAAGACTCGACGCCGCAAAGCTCGCAGCCGCCATCGCAACCGGAGTGGGTCGCCTTGAACTTGCGATGCGCCGCATCGAGCGGGTATAGAGTTGTGGGACGAAATGCGGGGCACGGGCGGTATGTCTACGCTCGACACGTCGAAAGGAGAACTGAGAATGAAACGCTATTTGACGAGCGGCGCGGAACAGCGGGTTTTCCGCTGTCGTGGTCGCTCGCCTCTTCGTTCCAGAGCACGACGGCTGTATTTCTAGGGACGCTTGCATTGACTGCGAGGATTACTTTTCCCCGATATACCTCAGCGGAGACGGGAACGGACCGGGAGCATACGATCCGCTTCCCCCGGAAAATTTGCCGGAGGCTTATCGCCTTGCGCATTGGGTAAAAGAACGCTTTTCCATTTTGGACTATCCGCCGGGCTTAGGCGTGTTCGTCTATGACAGGCGTGGCGGAGACTGGTGTCTATGAGCGGCGAAGGTTGACATTCAGTTCGAGGAACCCGTTCAACGCTTCCCGCGTTCTTAGGGCTATCCCGTGTCGGCGCAAACTTGCCGAAAAAGGTACACGGTTCTACAATCGCCGCATGAAAAAAGAACCGAAATCCACTCGCAGCGTGGCGCGAGACGCATTGCCTCCCGAACTTACGGCCGCCCTTGTAGCTGGTGCAGGAACCGCCGCATCCATAGCTGTGAAAGAAACGTATAAAGTCGTTAAGAAGACGATAACCAACAAGAAGAAAGCTAAATCCGAGAATCCCAAAATCATCCTGACCGATGATGATTAAGGGCGCTTGCTTAGGATTCCTGTAGCGGTCTCGTCAGCATCCGCTCTACGGATGTACGCCGTCTGCTTAAGTCAGTCGGCGTTTCGACCTTTACGCTGCTGCCGCTGCTGCGGCTTTCGCCTTGGGCTTGAGCCTGAGTTCGACGCTCTCGCCCTTGGCGACGACGGGTCTGACCCTGAACGAAAGCAGCCACACGCCCTGCTTCTCGTCCACGGGGATGAGGTTGACGCCGTGCTTCCTGACGTTCAGAACCTCATACTCCCTCTGCACGAGGTTGCTGTGCAGCCCTTGGGCGCTGAAAATCATGCCCTCGCGGATGACGACGGCTTTCGTCTTCATCCGCTGAACTGACTTCAGTCCCGCCTTGTCCCGCATCACGGAGTAGAACCACCGCTCCGGGTGCTTCGACTCCGGGTTCGCCCACTTCGACCACGACAGCTTGTCGGCGCACCCGTTGACGGTTTTGCCTTCGGCGAGCGCCTGCCAGACGGGTTCGAGAACTGATCGAAGCTCCTCCGTCTGAGCACGTCTCCGTTCGTTGTAGTGCTTGCTTGACTGCGTGATGGTGCTGTACAGCTTTTTCGCGGCTTCGCCCTGTTCGTCGAGCCGCTTGTTGGTAGCCATTGGCTTCTCCCTTTCGGGCGGCGGCTACCTAGCAACAATTTCGTCGCCAGAGCCTATTCCGCCAATCATAGGATACACCGGAGCTTCGGAAAAGGTCCAAGTGACTTTAAGCGGCCCGGTTTGATCGGGTTGCGGGGAGGATTCAGACGGCGGTGAAAGCGGACTAATCGGTCGAGCGTCGGCGCGGAGTTTCCCCGGCGTCGCAGGACGGGCAATGCAACGCGCCCAAGTAGAACGGATCGTCCGGCGTCTCGGCGTAGACCAGCTTGGCGTCCGGGTGCAGACCGCAGTAGACGCGGCAATCCCCGCGCTCGCCGTTCGAGAATGCCTCCCTGACGCAAAGGTGCGGGGCCGGCTTCCACTCGCCTGCTGGGATCGTCTTGGGGGTCATCAGTCGTACCACCTTCGGGTGCATTCCTTGTAGAAGGCGCAGTCCTCTTTGTCGGCGTGATAGTAGCCGTCGTTATGTATCGACCTGAGTATCCTGTCGCCGATGTCAATCGACCGCAGGCACATCAAGCATGTGCTTTCGTACCGCGCCCGGAACGGGCGTTTAACCTTGTCGCTCATTTTCTCTCCTGTTGATCCCCGCCGCGCCAAAACCCGGCGCGGCGTCGGCTTCGCCGAACATCCCTGTTACCGAACCGCCTCTCTAGGCTGTGCGTAATGAAGAAAGAGTTCGGGAAACCGAACCAAAAACCGTCCACGCTCTTCACTTCTTCTTTCATTTCACACATCCGTAGAGCTAAAGAAATCTTGTTAAGATGCCAAAGGACTTACGCGACGCTCTTCATGAAAAAGTTCGTGCAATTCCGCTTGGAATTATTTTTTACGCCGCGACCAATAATTCCCCCCACGCTCTTCATGAAGAGCGTCAAGGGGATTGGAAAATTAGGGGATTGTTTTTTGCCCGTCATAGCTCCCCGTCAGGCATGGTTTTTTCGCTCATGGAAGAGAACTGTTTCGCCCTCGCCGCGAGCACCGGATTGCTCGGCGAATCGTCCCATTGGTACATCGCCGCGCCGCCGCGCCCGGACTTGGGACCGGGCTTCTTCCTGACGATCCCCTTCGCGACCGCGTCTTGGATATGCCGCCATGCCGTGAGTTCTCCTATCTGAAATGCCCTCGCCATGTCGAGCACCGTCCACCAGTCGGCTTGACCCTCAAACCATACGATCTCGCCCACGGCTGCGCTGACTTCCAAATCGACATCGGCGACCTCGGCGAGCTTGCCGTCCTTGAACCCCAGCGTGAATTTCTCGGCCGGGGCGTTGCGAAGCAACGCGAACAGAAGACGCAAGCCTTTGATGTCGTCGCCCTCGGGGAACTGGAGCACCACCACGGTCTCGCTCAGCCTCGCCCACGCCTGAGACCCCAGCAGGTTGTCGCGCTTTGCGCTGTATCCCTGCTTTATCTTGAGCTTTGGCGAGCCGAGCGTCCCTATGACAGCGATGTTGAAATGCTTGGCCACGCGGTCGAGCGCCACCATGAACTCGGTGATGCACTTGATTTCCCCCACCTCGCTCACCAGCATGTCCACGCCCTCGACCACGATCACCTCGGGCATAGCGCCCTGAGACTGGAGCTTTTCAAGCCACCGGATGATCTGCTGCACCGCGCCGATGTCCCACGCCAGCTTCATGCGCCCGAACGGAATGGCCTTGAGCGGCAGCCCCATGCGCTGCATTGTGGTTTCGTGCGCAGCCTCGCCCCGGTCAACCGCCGCCACGGCGAACTTCCGCCTGAACGTTGTGTGCCCAAGGAACATCTCGCCTTCCTTCTGGGCGAGAAGCATTTGATATAGGAACGTGGTCTTGCTCGCGCCTGATGGCGCTCCGACCAGCGACACTTCGCCAAGCGGGAACCATCCGTCTATCTCGCCTTGGAGCGGTCCCATGACATACGGTCGCGGCTTTGTTCTCGGCACCGCAGGAGTTTTGAATATCAACCCAAGGTCATCCTTGAGCTTTTCCTTCTCGGCTTCGGCCGCGATGTAAAGCGCGGAGTCCGTGTGGTCGCCGCAACGGTTCTCGCCGATCACAGCCTTGAACGTGCCCGCGCCGCACGGCTTTCCGTCCGGCATGACGAAGTCGCACGGCGCGACTTTGCCGGGCTTGTACTTCGATGCGTCCAGTCCTTTCTTTCGCGGGGATGGTGAGGGCTGCTTGAGCGCGGCATCTACCCGCTCAAAGTCAAGCTCGTCGTCTAACAGTCGTTCTAATTCTGAATTGCTCATATTCGTCTCTTTTTGCTCGTCCTAGTGCGGAGGGTTAGCCGCAGGGTTGAGAGAAGTTTGGGCTAGGCGGACGAACGAAACCTAGCCCTCTCTCTTGAATCTCGGTTTCCCGATCTTCAACCCTACCTAGCATCAGGTAGTTCTTTTTCTTCGATCCTGCCGCAGGGTTTTCGCTCCCATGCCCGCTTCGGCATCTGCAACTCGTCCCTCCAGCGGTACGCCGTCCCACGGTTCAGCCGCATCATCCTGCGGGCCTCGTCCACGCTCAGCCCGCCCCGGAGCAGGCACGCGAACCTGTGCTTCCTCTCGATCTGCCGTTTCTGCGCCTCCCTCGTCGGTCTTCCCTTTTTCATGCCTCGCTCCCTACATATAAGGTTGAAAGTCTCTTTCCTGATACTGCCGGGTCGCCAATTAGTCCCTTTTCTCCGCTACCGAGCCCTTATGTAGAGCCTGACCGCAGGCGGCTTGGCGGGACGGGGAGACATCCTCGAAAACCTTCTAGCCGTCCGGTGGCTCCCGTCCAAGAACCGGGACCTGCGGTCAGGCTCAAAACTAGAGGAGGTTCCGATGGAACGACCGAAATGCGAGATACCGGACTGCGAGCGCCCGGCGACAGAGATGGTGGGCTTGCTTCACGACTTCAGGTACAGGTTGACTTGCCGGAACCACAAGAGCCACTGGTACGACAAGGGAGGCTTCGGCTGCTGGTTCGCGAAGCTCGAAGGCTATATAGAGGACAAGTCGATTGAAGAACACTTCCGCGACAACCAAGCCCGAGCGGCGACACGCGGCGAATGAGCAGGTTCGCATAAGGCGGGGAAACCCAACCGGACAATTTGCGAGGGGCGGCTGTATACTACAGGCGCAAGACCAGCGTCAGGCGACAAAATTCGGACAAGGGGAACGGATGAAAAAGATGACCGCCAAGGATATAATGTCCGAGAGACCCCGTAGCTCAGTCGGATCAGAGCGCCGTCCTTCTAAGTCGGAGGTCGTGGGTTCGAGTCCCACCGGGGTCGCCACACCGCCTCATTACCGACGGCCTATTGGTTTGGTTGACAGTCTTCCGTATTCTCCCTCCATGGCGGCTCCCAAGCGAAAGCGAGGAAAAATGCTTGAGGAGTCAGTGTCTTTCAAGGAGCAGTCGGAGAAGTGGATCAAGTGGGCTACGACGCGCAGCAGGAAGCCGATTTTGCTAACGTCGATTCCCACAATTCGGTGCGCTCTCGACAAATACATCCTGCCGGAGATCGGCGAACTGCCGCTGTCGAAAATCCACAACGGCACGTGCAGACCGATTGTCGAGAGGATGAAGGAAGCAGGGCTGTCGTCGAGTTCGATGAACGGCTACATGAACATCGTCAAGGCTGTGATGAAAAGCGTCATCGACCCGGAGACAGGCGAGCCGAAGTATAACCGCAAATGGAACTCGACGTTCCTCGATTTGCCCGTCGTCGAGTACACGAAGCAGCCATGCCTGACGGCGGATCAGGTGGAGTCCATGTTGGAGGATGCGAAGTACGAGTGGGAACGCGTGCTCTATATTCTGCTCGCGTCGAGCGGTCTCAGAATTTCCGAGGCGCTCGGCTTGGAGTGGAAGCACGTGGTCAACAACGGTCGCACGCTGGTCGTCGAGCAGAAGGTGAACCGCTTCGGCAAGATCGAGCGCAAGCTCAAGACGAAAAGCGGCAAGCGCGAAGTCGATCTTCACCCGGTCGTTGCGAAGGAGCTTCTCGCGTTCCGGCACGAGCAGAACGGTCTGCTGTTCTCGACGCGCGAAGGCACTCCGCATCTCGGCAACAACCTTGAGCGCCGCAGGCTGCGGGAGCACGCCAAGGGTTCGTGGCACCAGTTCCGCAGATTCAGGAATACGCACCTGCGGAAGAACGGCTGCCTCGAAGACCTTCGACTTTTTTGGCTCGGCCACAAGCCGACCGAAATGGGCGAAGTCTACTCGAAGCTCAAGGACGACCTGCCGACCCGGCTGGAATGGGCGGAGAAGGTAGGACTTGGGTTCAAGCTGGTTCAGCGGGACCCGCGCACGATCAGGCGGATCGGCAAGCCGCGCGGTCGGACGTGGAAGCCGGGACAGGTAGTAGAAGCAAAGGCGAAGCGGATCGCCCTTCGGGAAGACTGACGAATTTCAGACTTGACAGTCTTCTTAGAAGGCAGACGCTCTATCCAACTGAGCTACGGGCGCGCTGTACCTGATTCTAAGCCCTCCTGCTGTTTGGAGATCAGTTTTCGTCGCCAGCAACAGTCCGAACGTAGCCTGGCGGCGCATCAGACCGGCGGATGAGCGTAAATGGGGCGTAGATCGCTGCGTTTCGTAATGGCCGGCGTCTGCGCATCTTTTTGAATGCTGTCGGCGATTTTGCGGGCCTGCTGATACTGGCTCTGTGCTTCTCCGGCATGCCCCATCGCACCCAGCGTCTGCCCAAGCAAGAAATGGCCCTGGGCGAGAAAGCTCTGGAGTCCCAGCCTTTCGCTGTTGTCCAAGGCGCTGGCGAGCTCAGTTTGCGCCAGCGGATAGGACTTCATGCCGATGAGGGCCTCGCCGAGATACACGGAGCATTCGGTGGAGGAATATTGAAGCCCCATTTTGTCGGCTTGCTGGGCGAGAGAACGCAACGAACGCTCCGCCGCCTGAAAGCGGCCCTGTTTGACGGCAACTCTGGCGGCATTGATTTTCGAAGTCAAGATCATCTGGGGATCGGTGGTATGGGAAGCTTGCTGGAGAGCTTGATCGTAGAGAGCTGCGGCTGCCGGGTAGTCTCCCCGATAAAAGGCATTGTCGCCGTCAAAGCCGAGCAACTGCGCAATCTGGTCCGCGTCCTTCTGCCCGCGAGCGATGGAGAGGGCCTGCTGAAGGCTTTTCTCGGCCTCATCGGTTCTGCCGACCTCAGCAAGGGCTTCGCCGTAAAAACCGAGCACGTCGGCGAGCCAGAAACCCTGTTCCTGAATGTCGCGCATGGCCTGCAGGGCGTCCTGCTGCGAACTGAGGGCGGCGCCGTAGCGCCCCTGGAGCGAGAAAAGGGCGCCGAGCGAAGACGATTCGATCGCGGCGCCACGCTTGTCGCCGCTGCGGCGCCGAAGATCGAGAGCCTGTTCGTAATACTTGAGCGCCTGATCGTACTGGGCGAGATTGCTAAGAGTGTCGGCGAGATTGTGGAGCGTATCGGCAATGTCGCCGGGAACATTCAATTGCTGGCGAACCTGCAGGGCTTGCTCGAAATACGTACGGGCGTTTTGGTAGTCACCCTGAAAGGAATAGGTGTTGCCGATGTTCGTGAGAACCAGGCCCTGATTGTTTTGATTGCCGACGTCGATCTCGTCCTGTAGCGATTCTTTGAAGAGAGTCAACGCCTGGGGGTACTGGCCGCGATTGCTATAGAACTGGCCGAGGTCATTGAGCAGGTCGCCCGTGCCGGCGCGATCGCCGATTTGCCGGCGCAGATCGAGAGCGGCGTTGTAGTTCTTGAGCGCCTGCTCGGGCTGGCCAAGAGCGTCTTGCGAAGTCGCGATGGCCTGCAGGCTCTCGGCGATTCCCTTCTTGAGCCCCAGCGTTTGTTTGATCTTGAGCGACTCCTGATAATTGCGGATCGCGTCGTTGTTTTTGCCCAGATCGGCGTACGCGCCGCCGGTGGCCTGTAAGATCTCGGACTGCTGCTCATCGTTTCCCGTTTCGATTGCGAGCGCTTGAGCGCGGGCCAGGTATTCCAGGCCTTTCTGTGGATTGCCGCTCAGTATTTCCACGCGGCCGCTTTCGAGCAATCCGCTCGAGCTATTGGGATCCAGCGCCAGCATTTTAGAAAGCTTGTCGCGGGCCTTGGCATAATCACCCGAATTCTCATACAGAGCTCCAAGCTCGAAAAGGACGTCCGAGTTTGCCGGCTCGGCCTGCGAGAGGTTTTCGTATGCCTCGATCGCTTTCGGATAGTCGCGAAGGATCTGGTATTGCGCCGCTTGAATAACGTATTTCTCCTGTTCGGGAAGCTGGCCGCTCAACTCGACCGCTTTGCGAGAGGTTTCCTGAGCCTCGTTGTCCTGACCGAGATGGGCGTAGGTGCGGCCCAACTCCGAGTAGGCGAGGGCAAAGTTCGGGTCTTCCTGCGTTGAAGCCTGGAGATGCTGGACGGCCTTCAGATAATCTCCACGCTGCTCATCCTGAAGACCGAGGTTGTAATCGCGCAGCGCGGGAATGGAGTTCGTCGAAGGCTTGAAAGACTGCCCTTCGAGTTCCTTGACGATGCTGGTGGAAAGCGAGAGATTCGAGCGAATGTCGGCCGCCAACCGATCGATAGCCGCCAGGACATCGTTTTGCGGCACGGACTCGGCCAGTCTTGTGGTATGCCCGCTCTTGACATCCTCGATCGTGGCGTCGATCCGAATCTTGTCGCCAAAACGAGCGTAGCTGCCCCAAGCCAAATTGTCGGCATTGCTGAAATCGGCGAGGCGCTGGATCGTGGCCGAATCGAGCGGAGTATCGGACGAGAGGCGCAGGTCACGAAGAATCTCGCCAACGCGCTCGGACGACACGACGCGCAGGTGAGACGATTGGCCGACGTCGGTGCTAAGCGTCTCGGCGACGCTCGATCCCAGCCAATCCAGCGTCGGATCGCCGGATTCATTGTGGAAAGGCAAAATCGCCAGCGAGATGGCTGGAACCGACGGCGCTTGCGACGACGAAGGGGAAGGCGAAGAAGCCAATCGCCCTCGGGCGAACCATCCAGCCAGGGCTAGCAATGCGACGGCGCCGCCCGCCAGGGCCCATCTCTTCGCAGACTGCGAAAGCAGCGGGGGCCTGCGCGCGATCACGGTGGCGCTGCCCGCTTCGGCGCCGTGGCGCCAGGCTTCGAGGTCCCCGCGAATCTCACCAGCCGACTGATAACGCAGTTTCGGATCAATTTGCAGGCACTTGGCGACGATATCGCTGAGCAGCGGTGGAACGCTTGGCTCGACCCGATTGAGGGGCATGGCAGCCTCGCGCGTGCGCTTGTACATCGCGGCTTGCGGCGATTCGGACTTGTAAGGCAGGGAGCCGGAAAGCGATTCGTAGAGGATTACTCCGATCGCGAAAAGATCCGAACGCACGTCGACGCGCTCTCCCATCACCTGCTCGGGAGACATGTAATCGGGCGTGCCGACCAGCATGCCGGTTTGCGTCATGCCGCCGGCTTCGACCGAGCGCGCGATGCCGAAATCCATGACAGCCGCACGTCCCATGCGGTCGATCATGATGTTCTGCGGCTTGAGGTCCCGGTGAACCACACCTTCGCTGTGCGCCGTCTCAAGCGCGAGGCAGACCTGCTCGACGATGCGGACGGTCTCTTCGGGACTCAAGCGACCCTTTTCGGTGATGAGGGACTTGAGATCGTGCCCCTCAATGAATTCCATCGTGATGAATTTGACGCCGCCGGCTTCGCTGAGGTCGAAGATGCGAACGACGTTGCGGTGCGTGATTTGACGCGCGAGGATCAGTTCCTGCTTGAAGCGCTGCAGGATTTCCGGATTAATCGCCAGTTCCGGACGAATGACTTTCAGCGCGACCACTCGATCGAGCTCAAGATCCTTCGCTTTGTAAACGGCGCCCATGCCGCCCTGGCCAAGCAGCTGAAGAATTTCGTAGCGCGTGCCGAGCACGGTGCCGGACGCAAAAGATGCGCCGCCTATGACCCCGGCGGGCGCGGGCAAAGACCAATTTTTCGCGAACGCTTCCGTTGAGACAGACTCAGGTGAGCGCGGGGGCGGCGTGATAACCGAAGTCGTCGCGAGGGTGGGCGCGTTAAAGTCGAACGTAACGCCGCACGTCGCGCAACGAGCCGCCGTCGGAGAATTGCTCGACTGACAATGCGGGCATTCGATCATGGGCGAGCCGGGGGTCCAGATACACGACGCAGTGAAGTTAAGGCTTCCCAGCTGATAAATCAAGAGGTTCGGCTTCTTGGGGACGTGTTGGTAGGCCGCCCGACAGAGGACGTCGAGGGCCGTTGCGAACCGTTACCTCGGACGTTAATCGGACTTTTCAGTCCGGCCGTTTTCGCGAACGAGTCCCGAATTGGGCTTCGAATTGCACTCCCAACCGCCGATCCGTCTGTCTTTTCGTCGTGAAGTACTTCCCAGGGATGTAAGTCTTTTCGAGCGGTAATAGGGCCATCGGTGGTGGCCGCCCGCGGCTATGGCGTCGGGCGGATGCATGCCAGGTATATGCAAAAGTTTGCATTCACAGCGGCTTAGGGTCACGCCAGTCCACGCCAGTTGGACTCGTGGAACCCGATCCGCGGCGTTTCGCGAATGGGAGCCTCACCGAATGGGCGAGCCGAAAGTAAGTTTCCGAGCCGTACCGCGAGTTCTAGTCCTAATTCTCTTAATCCTGTCGTCGGCCCGTTGGGCGGCTGCCCAGACTCCTAACACCATTGCCACCATCGTCGGCGGAGGCACCAATCCTACTTCACCGACCGCCGCTTTTCTGCCGTCGGTCACCGGCACCGTAAAGGACAGTTCGAACAACGTATACGTGGTCGTTGGGCCTCTGAATGTCGTTTACAAGATCACGCCTGCTGGGCAGATGTCGGTTTTCGCGGGCACTGGAATCGCCGGGTTCTCGGGCGACGGCGGCCCGGCGGCCTCGGCTGAGTTGTACAATCCGATCGCGATCGCGCTGGACGGCGCCGGCGACTTGTACATCGCCGACCAGTACAACAACCGGATTCGCCGGGTAGACGCGACGACGGGCGTGATCACCACCTTCGCAGGCACAGGCAACCAGTACGATGGCGGCGGGTTTTTTGGAGGCTACAGCGGGGACAGCGGCCCGGCGACCAGCGCCATGCTGAATGAGCCGTCGAGCTTGGCTTTTGACGCGAATGGCAATCTCTTCGTCGCCGACGCCGGCAATGAGGTGATCCGCAGGATCGACAACACGACCTCGCACATCATTACGACCTACGCCGGCAATGGCACCCCGGGCACCCCGGGAACGGCGAATGGGGATGGCGGCCCGGCGACCAGCGCCCAGCTCAACGCTTACTTCGCGCAGTTGGGCGTGGCGGTCGATTCAACCGGAAATCTGTACATCGCGGATGCCGGCGACTCCGTGGTGCGCAAGGTCGACACTTCGGCGAGCCACATTATTACGACCTTTGCGGGCAGCCCGAGCCACACCTTCACGTTCTCGGGCAATGGAGGCCCGGCGAACCAGGCCGGGTTGAACACTCCTTTCAGCCTCTATTTTGACGGTTCCGGAAATTTGCTTATAGCCGACACCTATAACGGAGTGGTCCGCAAGGTCGATACCACCACGAACCACATCATCACGACCTTTGCCGGAGGCAGTGGGTCATGCCTGAATCTGAGCACCGGTTGCGGCGACGGAGGTTTACCAACCTCCGCGGTCCTGAACCGACCGTACGGCGTTTTTGTCGACAGCACGGCCGACACCTTCATATCCGACTACGGTAGCGGGACGGTTCGCAAAGTGACGGCGGGCGCGAGCCTCGTCATCTCGACCTTTGCGGGAGGCGGGACGGGCGGGCTCGGCGGTACGGCGACCAGCGCGATTGTGCCGCTGCCCTATACCGTCGCCAGCGATCCTTCGGGCAACTTGTTTGTGCTCGACAACTACTCGATCGCGCGCTTCAACACCTCGACAAACACACTGACGGACTATGCCGGCAATGGCGTCGAAGGAGTGGCCATCGGACCCGGCAACGGCGACGGCGGCGCCGCCGCCACGGCCAATTTGTTTTACCCCGGCGCCATGGCGCTCGACTCTTCCGAGAACTTCTACTTTGGCGAATGGGGCCGATGGATTCGTCGGGTCAACGCGACGACGGGAGTAATCACGACCTACGCGGGCACGGGCAATCTATGCAACGCGACGGCGACGCCAGCGTGCGGTGACGGCGGGCCCGCGACCAGTGCAACGTTCGGCGGCCAGATCGACGGGATTGCCACGGATTCGGGCGGGAACGTGTATGTCGCCGACGCGCTTCTGAACCGCATCCGCCGAATCGACGCGACGACCGGGATGATCACAAATTACGCGGGAACGGGCGCTTCCGGCTACACGGGTGACGGCGGCCCGGCCACGGCTGCGACGTTCTCTTATCCGACGGGAATCGCTTTCGATTCCGCCGGCAACATGTACGTCGCGGACTCCGGGAACAACGTCATCCGCATGATTGACAACAGCGCTGCGCACAACGTCACGACCTACGCGTTCAACGGATTGCCGACGTTCGGGGGAGATGGCGGTGACGCGCTGTCTGCCAGTATGCAGTTTCCCGAGCAGGTAGCGGTGGACGCGGCGGGCAACCTGTTCGTCGGCGCCGGTTACGACAACGTAGTTCGCCGAATCGACAACGGCGAAGGCGGCACCGAGCGCAGCATCATCACGGTCGCGGGCGACGTGCAGAATCTCGACGGCGGATTCGGCGGCGATGGCGGGCCTTCAACGCAGGCCTTGCTTTCAAACTTCGGCGTGGCCGTCGACGCGCACCACAACCTTTATATCGCCGATGCCGGGAACAACCGCATCCGCAAGGTACATATGGTGCCGGCGGCGGTTGTCACACCCGTCCTTCCTACGCAGTTCGGGCCGGTCTTTGCCGGGAGTTCGTCGGCCTCGGGCGAAGTGCTTTTCGGAAACACCGGGCTCGACGACCTGCAAGTCAATAACGTCACCGTGCCGGCAGGCTTCACGGTGACGACGTGCAACGGCACGATCAATTCGTTTGCAGTAATCCCGGGTTTCAACGACGGCTGCGAGATCGTGGTGACTTTCGCGCCGGCTGCAGGCACACCGCCCGGAACGATCACCGGAAACCTTACGTTCACCACGAACGACCCGGCGAATCCGTCGTACAGCTTCCCGCTCAGCGGCGTGGTGGCTGCGAGTCCCGGCGTGACGCTGAGCGTCAGCCTTGTGGGAAGCGGAATCGTCGAGAGCACACCATCGGGCATCGTTTGCGAAAACACGGGCGGGACCTGCTCGGACAACTTCCCCACGAACGACTCGGTGACGCTGGATGCGGTTCCTCTCTCCGGCTATTCGTTCTCGGGCTGGACGGTCAACGGCTCGTCGACCGTATGCCCCGGCACGAGCGTTTGCACCATTACGATCACTGCTGCCACGGCTGTTGTGGCGACCTTCACCACTGGCTCGACGTCGCCGTCGCCGACACTGACGGTCGCGGGGGCGGGCACCGGCAACGGAACCATCACCAGCAGCCCGGCCGGAATCAATTGCACGATCACGGGCGGCGTCGCGAGCGGCACCTGTTCATTCTCGGGATTCGCGGCGGGCACCACGAACGTCGTGCTGACGGCAACAGCCGCTAGCGGTTCGAAATTCGCCGGATGGCTCACGACACTTTGCGGTTTGCTTCCGCTGAGCGAAGCCTCGGGCCCGTGCCGGTTCACTCTGGCTTACGCAAGCCTGGTGAGCGCGCCGCAAGTGACGGCTCTATTCAGCGGGCCGCCGCAGCCCTTCGCGGCCGGGCAGATTTTCGTAGGCACGTACGCGGGAACGATTCTTGTCTACAACCCAAATGGCACTCTCGCCCAAGTGCTGAGCTCCGGAAACCTGAGCCCGAACTCCGCGATTTATGGCATGAATTTCGACGCCACCGGAAACCTATACGCGGCGAGTCCAAGTGCTTCAGGCGTAACAGATGGCACGGTTGAGTTCTTCGCGAACGATGGCTCTGGCCCCACGACATTTGGGGTCTACACAGCCGGGCAGCCGAGCGATGTGCTGTTCGATCCCTCCGGAAACGCGTTCGTCGGCGGAGCGAGCGGCACAACGCTGGGGATTCTGGAATTCGCGGGCGGCAAGAATGGCGCGCCTACGAAGACGTTCTACCCGGCCGATGAATCCAATACCAGTGACAACGGTGTTTACGTCGATTTGCTCGATGACAACGCGAGCATGCTCTACACGGACGGAGGAAACTGGGTCGGCAATTTCGATATCCTGAACAACCACCAGAACCCCGACTTTGCCGACAATCTTCCCGGCGTGGGCGCCTACCAGATTCGCGAACTGAGCGACAAAACCGTGCTCGTGGCCGACACGAACGAAATCGTGCGCCTTAGCGCCAGCGGCAGCGTCATTCAGACGTACACCCCCGGAGTCGCGGCCGGCGCCGCCGGCACCTTCTACGCGCTGGCGCTCGATCCGTCCGGCAGTTCGTTCTGGACCGGAGACGGCGTGGCGGGCAAGGTGTATCAGGTCCGGGTTTCCGACGGAGCGATCCTGAACACCATCAACACGGGCTTGACATTCGCCGCGGCCAACAGCCCGACGATCTTCGGACTCGCCGTTCTCGGATCGACTTCATCGGGCGCGGCCGACGTTTCGGTCACCATGACCGGTCCGGCGTCCTCCGTGCTGCAGAACTCGCCCATGACGTTCACGATCATCGTGAAGAACAACGGGCCGTCCACCGCCGCCAACGTGACGGTGACCGATCCATTTCCGACCGGCATTACGATTAGCTCGGCCGTATCTTCGCTCGGCACATGCGCGGGCACGACGACGGTCACCTGCACACTCGGCACGATGACCAGCGGCCAGACCGCCCTCGTCACCCTCACTGCCGCGTCCTCGCTTGCGGGAACTCTGTTCAACACGGTGAATGCGACCACTACAACGCCTGATCCGAATGCGAACAATAATTCGGCGGGCACCTCGACTACGGTCTTGCCTGCGGCTACCTTGCAAGTCGTCGCGCCTTTCTCAGGCAGTGGTAGGGTCACCGACAACCTCGGCTTGATCAACTGCGTCTCGACCGCCGGCGTCCTCACCGGAACGTGCATCGGCAATTACGCCACCGGCACGGAAGTCACGCTTACCGGCACGCCGAGCTCCGGAAGCACTCTTTCCGGCTGGTATCCGTGCAGTGGCACCGGATCGTGCGTGATTGAGATCGGCACTAGCCCCCAGGTTGCGGAAGTCTTCTTCACGCCGGGGGTGAGTTCATACACGCTGACGCTGACAGATATCGGGACAGGAACGGGGAAGGTGACCGACAACACGGGCCAGATCAGTTGCAGCGAGGCGAGCGGCGTCGTGACCGGCACCTGCTCGGCCAGCTACACAGGTGGAACGCTCGTCACGCTGACCGAAAGCGTCACCTCGCCCAGCACCTTCGGCGGATGGGGCGGAGCCTGCGCTTCCTCCGGAACTGCGACGACCTGCGGCTTCACCATCACGGCCAACACAGCGGCGAGCGCGGATTTCGTGCCGCCGCCGGTGTCCGAGAACCTTACCTTCCCCGCAGGCGTGAATCCTCCGCCCCAGCAGGCGGTCTTCAACTGCCCGTCGAATTCCAATCCCACCCCGGCCAATCCCTGCACCGATCCGAACGCCTACTCCGCCCAGCTGGCGCTGGCGCAGGTGAACAGCTCGTTCACCATCACGGTCACTGCCGTCGAAGTTCCCCCGTCGCAGTACGACGGGCTGTGCGAGACAGGAAACACGGTGACCAATGACTTCGACTGCCGCTTCTCGACATTCTTCAACTACGGCACCGATGCCAACGGGAACGCCATCGTGCCCTACTGCTATCCCTACGCGAACGGCAACTGCGTCCATTACGAGGTGTATCAGGGCACGCCCGGGAACGAGCCCGACCCAAGCCTGTACAGCGGGCCGGTGAATTGGCAGATTGCCTTCAACAACGACACATTCGTGCCGCCGACGTCGCACTGGTCGGGCAGCCAGCCCCAGTTCTACGACGATCCCGACTACGCCCCCACTCCTACCTCCGCCGTCGGCAGCCTGTGCACCCAGCCCATGACTATCAACGGGGTGCCGCAGAGTTACTCCTGCCAGTTCGAGTTCGACATCACGACCTTCGTGACGCCCGGCCAGTTGGTGGACACGCTGATCGGCGGAACGACCAAGCAGCTGAACGACGTGGTGATCGCCTTCCCGCCAAGCATCGGCGGGCAGCTGAACGTGACGACGACGCCGGATGCGGCGACGGCGAGCGCCGGACAGGCCATCGGGTTCACGGTCGCGGTGACGAATGCGGGGCCTGGGTCGGAGACGGGCGTAACGCTGAGCGATCCACTGCCGGCGGGAGCGAGTTGGACGATCAGCCCGGCGTATGGCGGGCCGGGCAGCTGCTCGATCGGTGGAACAGCCGGAAGCCAAGTGCTGAACTGCACGCTGGGAACGCTCGGGAACGGAGCGACGGCGAGCGTGCACGTGAGCGGCGCGTCGGCGGCTGCCGGGGTCTACACGAGCACGACGACAGTGACGGTGGGGAACCAGCAGATTTTGAGCATCGCGGCGATCACGGTGAGTGCCGAGGCATCCAGCTTCAGCAGCCTCACTGCGTCGCAGACGATCCCCTTCGGGACGCCATCGGTCACTCTGTCAGGCGTGCTGTCGGGAGCGGGGCCGGAATATCCCGCGAGCGGTGAGACGGTATCGGTGACGATCGACGGCGTGACCCATACGACGACGACCGGAACGAACGGCGCATTCACACTGGCCTTCCCCACGTCGACGATCCCTGCCTCCACCACACCATACACGATCACCTACAGCTACGCCGGGGACTCCGACCTAAAAGCGGCGTCGAATTCCTCGTCGACGCTGACCGTGACCGCAGTAACGCCGACGATCGCCATCCAGCTGGCTTCGACGAGCCCGGTCGCCCTTTCGGAAAATGGGAACGGCTACACCGTTGCGCTCACGCTCATGAACTCCGGCAACACTGCGGCGAACGTGGTCGTCACGGGTGCCACGCTGGGAGCCTCTTCCACGCCCGCGTTTCCGGCGGGCAATTCGGCTACGGTTCCCGCGGGCGGCACTGCGACGGTTCAGATAACCTTCACCCCATCGGCGGGTGCAGCGGGAGCCAGTGTGCCGTTCAAAGCGAGCGGAACCTACGCAGGCGGCTCACTGAGCGGAAATTGGAGTGTTAGCGTAAGGAGCGTCAAACTGCCTTGATGAACTCTGAGGAGAGGCGGGTGCATCGGCTTCGCCTGAACCGGCGAAGTGCTTTCGAAGGCAATTTCACAATCTCATCTGATGAAGGGAAGCTGACATGAAACGAATCTTTTGCCTGCCACTCGGAATGGCTGTGCTCGCTCTCCTGGCATGGTCCACGCCGCTGCGGGCGGACACACTCGACGTTACGCTCGACCAGCCGACGCTGACGGTGCCGGTCGGGACCACCGAGGTCACTTTCAGCGGCACAATCTCGAATCCGTCCGGCACCGACACTGTCTACCTGAACGGCGACGACTCCACGACTTCCTCGACGCTCGTCACGGTGGACGACACGCCGTTCCAGAACTTCATTATCCCGGTGTCCCTTGGTCCCAGCGACAACAGCGGCGACATCCCGCTGTTCAATGTCCTGCTCGATCCCAGCACGACTCCGGGAGTCTACACCGGCGTGTATACGCTCAGTGGAGGTCCCGATGGCGGCGCGGGCACGGATTTCAGCGATCTTGTCGACATCGCATTCACGATTGACGTTACTTCGGCCGTACCGGCCCCTGAATCGGAAACGCTGCTGATGCTCTGTTGCGGATTGCTGGCGATCCTGGTCTTTTCACGCACTCGGAGCGCAGTAGCTCAAAGCGATTGACCCGTGCAGGGATTCGCCCCGGGGCGCGGCCGCCGCCTTTGAGGGTCACCCCTGCTGAAAACCTGGTGTACGCACGGAACAGCTGGGCCACGCCAAAGCTCGAGGTTTGGTGTGCTCATACCCGGCAAAGTTAGAAGCGCCCACGAAGTCGCGCCAACGCTCCGCGACGAGCTGGCCTACATCGGCTTTTCTGAAATTCTACAGCGACTCCCCCATTGGACCACATTCGACCGGCGGTTAACCTGAAATCGCGGAATGGACGCTGACGAATCTCCTCCGACCAGGTAGACCTTCCAGCGGCTCGCCACTCCAGAAGCTTCCAACTCCTCCGCACGGCAGGGTTTTATGCCTAGCATGTTCTCCAAATGGCCGCTGATTCGCCAAATCCGCCACGGGGGCGACGGAACGGGCCCCGAGGCGATGAGCGCCCGGACGCAATCGCTGCACAGCAGAAGATACCGAGCCGAAGAATCACGTTCTGTTTGCCCGTACTGCGGCGTGGGTTGCGGCCAGCTCGTCTACCACCAAAACGGCAAATTGATCTCGATCGAAGGTGATCCCGAATCACCCATCTCGCGCGGACACCTTTGCCCGAAAGGGGCCGCGAGCTACGAACTTCTCACTCACCCTCACCGAGCGACGAAAGTACGGTACCGACGTCCCGGCGGCACCGCCTGGGAAGAGATCGGTCTCGAACAGGCAATGGATATGGTCGCCGACCGTGTCTGGAACTCGCGGGAGCGCACCTTCGTCGAGGAAAGAGACGGGCGCCCTCTGATGCACACAACAGGGATCGCTCATCTAGGCGGCGCCACGCTGGATAACGAAGAAAACTATCTGATCAAGAAGCTCTTCACGGCCGGGCTTGGAATGGTGTGCGTCAGCAATCAGGCCCGCATATGACATAGCTCGACGGTGCCCGGTCTGGGCACATCATTCGGGCGCGGCGGGGCTACCACGGCCCAACAAGACCTCGCAAACTCAGACGCGATCTTGATCATGGGATCCTCGATGGCCGAGAACCACCCGGTGGGCTTCCAATGGGTAATCGAAGCACGCAACCGGGGCGCGAAGATCATCCACGTCGACCCGCGGTTTACACGCACGTCGGCAATGGCCGACATATGGGTGCCCTTGCGCGCCGGCAGCGATGTCGTTTTGCTGGGTGCCCTGATCCGCCACGTGCTCGAAAACAATCTGGACTTTCGCGAGTACGTGCTGCACTACACCAACGCATCCGTCATCCTGCGCGACGATTTCAAGGATACCGAAGATCTCGATGGCCTCTTCTCCGGCTGGCATGCGAAGAAAAGGGAATACGACACCCAGACATGGGCGTACCGGGGCGCTCCGACGAATCCGGAGTCGCAGTCGAACCACGGAGGTCACGCGAAGGACCGTGGCGGCGAGGACACGCAAGAGAATGTGTACGAGCAAGATCTCACGTTAGAAGACCCGCGATGTGTGTATCAGGTTCTGAAACGTCATTTCTCACGGTACACCCCCGAGATGGTCGAGCACGCGTGCGGGATTCCTCCCAACGTCTTCCATGAGCTCGCGCAGGCATTCTGTTCCGCTTCAGGTCCGGAGAAGACAGGTGCGATCTGTTACGCCGTGGGTTGGACGCAACACTCCGACGGCGTACAAATCATCCGCAGCGCCGCGATTTTGCAACTTCTGCTCGGCAACATTGGGCGACCCGGCGGCGGGATTCTCGCATTGCGCGGGCACGCCTCGATCCAAGGGTCAACGGATATTCCGACGCTCTACGACATTTTGCCGGGCTACCTTCCAATGGCTTTTTTCGAGTCCGATGCAAATTCTCTGAGCGACTACCTGAAGCGGCATACGACGAAAACCGGCTGGTGGTCGAACTTCGATAAGTACGCGGTCAGCTTGTTGAAGGCATATTACGGCGGCCAAGCCACCGAAGCCAACGATTACGGATTCAATTGGCTCCCGCGCGTGACCGGGGACCACTCTCATCTCGGCTATTGGCTGGAAATGGCCGACGGCAAGATCGAGGGGCTCTTCGTCATGGGACAGAATCCCGCGGTCGGCGCGCCCAATTCCGGGTTCGAGAGGCGAGCTCTGGCGAAACTGAAGTGGCTTGTGGTGCGCGATCTGGTCGAGACGGAAACCGCGTCATTTTGGCTCGACGCACCGGAAATCTCTTCCGGCGCATCGCGCCCGTCCGATATCGAGACGGAGGTCTTTCTCTTCCCTGCCGCGGGCCACGCAGAAAAGAACGGCACCTTCACGAACACTCAGCGCATGCTGCAATTTCACGAGCAGGCGGTCGAACCGCCAGGTGACGCGCGCAGCGAAACGTGGTTTATCTATCACTTGGGCCGCCGGCTCAAGGAGAAGGCACGGGCCAGCCGGAGCGCGCGCGACGCAGCCCTGAACGCTCTGACGTGGGATTACCCGGTGCACGGACGCCTCGCCGAGCCCGACGCGGAAGAAATACTCAAGGAGATCAACGGCTGGACCGTCGTCGACCGCAGGCTTGTGTCCGGCTACACGGACTTAAAAGCGGATGGATCCACTGCGTGCGGCTGCTGGATTTATTCCGGCGTTTTTCCCAAGGCCGGCGAAAACAAATCTCGCAAGCGCGAACCCCAAGGGCCGTATGGCCATGGCTGGGGATTCGCGTGGCCGAGCGACCGCCGGATTCTCTACAACCGTGCGTCCGCGCGTCCCGACGGACAGCCCTGGTCCGATCGAAAGAAGCTGATTTGGTGGGACGAAGAAAAAAGGGAATGGACCGGAAACGATAAGCCGGATTTCACCAAGACGAAGCCGCCCGATTATCAGCCACCCGAGAATGCGACCGGCGACGACGCACTTGCCGGCGACAAACCGTTTATTCTGCATCCCGATGGCTTCGGATGGATTTGGGTTCCCAGCGGCCTGAAAGACGGCCCATTGCCCGCGCACTACGAGCCTCTGGAATCGCCCGTCGAGAATCGGTTGTATTCCGGGCACCCCAACGACCCTGCCGCAAAGACTCTCGAGAGCCGCGAGAATCCGTATGCACATTCTCCTGATTCACGTTTTCCTTTTGTGCTGACCACCTACCGCCTCACCGAACAGCACACGGCCGGCGGGATGTCGCGTTACCTGAGCCACCTGGCGGAACTCCAACCCGAACTCTTCTGCGAAATGTCACCCGAGCTTGCCGAAACGCTAGCGATTGAACATGGCGCGTGGGCAACAATCGCCACCGCCCGAGGTGCCGTGGAGGCCCGTGTGCTTGTGACGCCGCGCATTCGCCCGGTTCACCTGAATGGTCGCGTGATTCACCAGGTCGGGTTGCCTTACCACTGGGGCTACAAAGGGCTCGTCAAGGGCGACGTCGCCAACGATCTCATCGCCCTGTCAGAGGAGCCCAACGTTCGAATCATGGAGACGAAATCTCTCCTGTGCAACGTGTTCCCCGGCAAGCAAGGCCGCCACAGTGGCAAGTCTCACGATCCGGTCGAGCGATCGGCTGAAAGCGAAGCGTCATGACCACGACTGCTTTTCTAACGGATTCAACTCTCTGCATCGGGTGCAAAGCGTGCGAAGTCGCGTGCAAGGAGTGGAACCAGATCCCGGGCGACGGCTTTGTATGGAGCGGCCAGTCCTACGACAACACCGGCGCCCTGGGCCATGCTACCTGGCGGCACGTCAAGTTCGTCGAGCAAGGCGCCGTACCCGGGCTCGGCGGCAACTCTCCCGAGGCTTTTTCCTGGGGCTTTTCCTCCGATGTGTGTAAGCACTGCGAGAACGCCGGCTGCCTGGAGGCCTGCCCGACCGGAGCGATCACACGCACGGAATTCGGTGGCGTTTTTATACAACCTGACGTTTGCAACGGTTGCGGCTACTGCGTCGTTGCGTGTCCGTTTGGCGTGGTCGAGAAAGATCCGCGGGACGGGCGCGCTTTCAAATGCACGTTTTGCTACGACCGCCAGAAGGACGGCCTGAAGCCGGCCTGTGCGAGCGTCTGTCCGACGGAGTCCATCAAGTTCGGGGACATCGACACTCTTCGCGCGACGGCGCACGATCGCATTCGGGAACTAAACGACAGTGGCTTTCGCGACGTTGAACTCTACGACCCTGTCGAATCGAGCGTCGGAGGGACTCACGCCATCTTCATCGTGCGCGGCGATGCGCGTACCTACAATTTGCCGCCCGAGCCGGAGGTGCCGACCATCTACTTACGCAAAGGGTGGACTTCCGCGGCCATCGCTGGCGCACTGATGATCGCAGGGACATTTCTTGCGTTTTTGGGAGGACGGCGGTGAAACGCGCACGTAACGGCGTACATTCCACCAACGCGGTGGCTCCATCAGCTGACTCGCGCGAGGCCATGCTCAATGATATCCGGCGGCAAGCGCAATCTTCCGTGCCGGCGCAAGCGCATAAGGAAGACGGCTTGATCGCGCGCGCGACTCCCGAAACCGGCTATTACTCCAAGCCCCTCCTGAAGAAGCCGCAGTGGACGAAGGAAATTCCGCTCTACTTTTTCTGTGGTGGAGCGGCGGGCGCTGCCGCCATCATCGCTTCGGTCGCGGACGGAAGCAAACGGGATGGCTCTTTGGCGCGTGATGCCCGCGCGATTGCAGCCATTGGTGGCACGATTTCCCCTGCGTTGTTAATCTCCGACCTCGGAATGCCGTCGCGCTTCCTGAACATGCTTCGCATCTTCAAGGCACAGAGCCCGATGTCCGTCGGCTCCTGGACGCTGGTAGCCTTTTCGAGCAGTTCGGCTGCCGCTGCTTTTATCAATGGATGGCGACGCCGCGAAAACGGTGGCGCCGTGCGGGTCTTGCAAAGCGCGAGCCAATTTCTTTCTGCGATCAGCGGGGCTGTCCTGTCGACCTACACAGGGGTGCTTCTCGCTGCCACCGCGATTCCCGCCTGGAACGAAAACGCCGCCATATTGCCCCTTCATTTCGCCGCGTCCGGGATGGCCGCCGCCGGAGCAATGCTGGAATTGCGTGGACACGATGCGAGCGCGCTCAATGCGATCGGCATCACTACGTCGATCGCCGAAACGGTCGTCGGCGCTTCCATCGAGCTCCGCGCGAGTCCCGCCCTCAAGCCGCTCAAGTCCGGCTCGAGCGGCTGGTTGACGCGGATAGGTGGGCTGCTTTCCGGGCCGATTCCGCTCGTTTTTCGTCTCCTTGCTCTCGGCGGACGTAAGAGCCGGCGGCGAAAATACCGTAAGATTGCGGCAGCCTCCACGATTGCCGGTTCCGTTGCCACGCGAATCGCGTGGACGCGGGCTGGCGCAGCCTCGGCGGAAGACAGCGCGTTACTCCTCCGCAAGCACTCCGAGTAGGCACCCCAGCCCACGGACAACTCCGTAATTCAGCCTCCCCCGAGACACAGATCGCCCGCTCGGAACGAGTCGAGCGGAGACCAACCTCGGCTTTTCAGGTATATATAGACTCGCGCCGGAGCGGCTTGCCTGCGCGTAAGGATTTGCTCGTGCGAATTCTAATCATCGAGGACGACCGCGCCATGGTGGATCTCCTGCGCAAGGGCCTCGAAGAAGAAAACCACGTGGTGAGCGCCGCTTACGATGGAGCGGCCGGCCTCGACTTGAGCGAATCGCACCAATTCGACGTCGTCGTGCTCGATTGGATGCTGCCCGAGGTCGATGGCCTGCGAGTCGCGCGTCGTTTGCGAGCCGGCCACCGGGCGACTCCGATTCTCATGCTCACGGTCGCGATGCGATCCCCGACATCGTGAAAGGGCTCGACGCGGGTGTCGACGACTATCTGACGAAGCCCTTTTCTTTTGCGGAATTTCTGGCGAGGCTAAGGGCGTTGGCGCGGCGGCCTTCGAGCGCTCCCATACGCCGCCTCGAGGTCCGGGACCTGACTCTCGATCTCGACTCGCGTCGGGTGTTTCGCGGGCGGCGCGAGATTCAACTCACGCGCACCGAGTACCGCCTGCTCGAATTCCTGATGGAGCGTTCCGGGCGCGTTGCCTCCCGGTCCGCGATCATCGAGGCGGTCTGGGGCGTCGACACGACGGTCGAGGGCAATACGCTGGACGCCTTTGTTCGCTTGCTGCGGGCGAAGGTCGATCATGGACACCAGCCCAAGCTGATTCACACGGTCCGAGGTCTCGGATACTGCCTGCGGCCCGAGGCGGAAGAATGAGGGCCTTGCCTATCGGTCTGCGATTGACTGCGTGGTCCTCGCTGATGCTTGCGCTGTCGCTGTGCTCGTTCGGGGCCGTCGCCTATCTTTCGATGAGCCACAGCATCATGACGACCGTGAATGAGGCGCTCGACCAGCACTTGCAGGCGGTCCGCGACATTATCGACGACAATGCCGCGGGCGGCGTGCCGGCGCTTCAGGACGAGTTCGGCGAGTTTGCGGACAGCCTGGGCGCGGGAGCGCGCCTCCGCGTGGCGTATCACAATGGGCAGGTCATCTACGCCTCTCCGAACTGGCAAAAGGAACTCGCGCCGGCGGAATCGTCTCGGTCTCCGCAGCGATTTCGCATAGTCATCGCAGGCGTGCGCTTCTGGCTGGTTCGCGAGACGATGGTCGTGAGAAATGTATCCTACGACGTAGACGTGGCCTCCTCGATGCAAGTGTTCGACCGATCCCTCGAACGCTTCCGACACCTGCTCTACGCCGCTGGTCCTATCTTCCTGATCGTAGCCGCCCTCGGAGGTTACTGGCTTAGCCGCCGCGCTCTTGTGCCCGTGGACGAAATGACCCAGGCCGCTCGCAGCATCGGTGCGCGGGATCTTTCGCGCCGCGTGACGGTTGCTCGAACGGGCGACGAACTCGAGCGCCTCGCTGATACTTTGAACGGAATGCTGAGCCGCCTCGAAGCTTCCTTCCAGCACGTCACCCAGTTTACGGCGGACGCTTCGCACGAACTGCGCACGCCGATTTCGGTGATGAGGGCCAACGCCGAGATCACGCTCCGACGGCCCAGGTCCGATGCGGAGTATCGCGAGGCTCTGACGCGCATATTGGACGAGTCCGAACGCGTATCGCACCTGATCGAACAACTGCTCCTGCTGGCCCGCGCTGACTCCGGATACGCGACTCTGCAAACCCGCCGTATGGACCTCGCCGCGGCGATGGAAAGCGCGCGCCGCGAGACCGGCGTATTGGCGGAAGCCAAGCACGTGCAGCTCAGCTTCTCGGCTCCAGAGAACGCGCTCCAGGTTTGGGGAGACCCAGCCTCGCTCGAACGGCTTTTCGTGATCCTGCTCGACAACGCGGTGAAGTACACCGCCAGCGGCGGCGAGATCGACATGAGGCTGAGCACCGATGACGGGTTTGCAGTGGCCGACGTGCGCGACACTGGCGCCGGCATCGCCTCCGATGATCTCGGACGCGTTTTCGACCGGTTCTATCGCGCCGATCATTCCCGCTCCCGCGAGTCCGGCGGCGCAGGCCTGGGACTCGCCATCGGACGATGGATCGCCGAGGCGCACGGAGGAGAGATTCGGGTCGAAAGCGAACTCGGCCGGGGATCGACATTCCGGGTGAGAATTCCGCTCTCGCGCGTTTGACCCGACATCTTAAAGCAGCGACTCGCCTAGCGGTTCATATAGAAGTAGATCGTCGGCGTCACAAACAGCGAAAGAATCATCGCGATCAGCAGCCCACCGATCACCGCCACGGCGAGCGGTTGAAGCATCTGCGACCCGGAGCCGATTGCGAGCGCGAGCGGCAACATGCCGGATACGGCCGCGATCGCCGTCATCACGATCGGCCGCAACCGGCGGCGTCCCGCCTGGAAGATCGCCTCCTCGGGTGCGAAGCCCGCAGTGCGGAATTTCGCGGCGGCGTCCAACAGCAGGATCCCGTTCTTTGCCACAATGCCGATCACCATGATCAGGCCCATGAACGACGACAGATTGAACGTGATGCCGGTAACGAGCAGGGCGACGAAAACGCCCGCCGTCGAGAGGACCGCCGAAGCGAGGATCGAGATCGGCGCGGAGAAGCCACGAAACTCGAACAGCAGCACCAGGAAGACGAAGACAATCGCAAGACCAAGCACGAGCGTGAGATCGCGGAAAGATTGCTGCTGCGTCTGATACAGCCCGCCGTATTCCACGCGAATCGAGGGCGGCAGGTGAAGCTGCGCGAGAGCCGACTTCACGGCCGCGATTCCGTGGCCCATGTCGAGTCCCTCGAGGCGCGCTGTGACGGACACGTAGCGCTGCTCGCTGTCCTGCAGAATCTCGGTCTGTCCGGGAAGCTCGGTGATCGACGCGAGCGAGCCGAGATTGGCGATCTGCCCCCCGGGGCTCACGAGCATCGTGTTGTTCATCCGCGAGAGTGACGAGCGCACGTCGGCCGGATAGCGAATGCGCACCGTATATGGTCGGTCGTTGACTACAACCGGTTGCATGGCCGTTACGCCATCAAGCATCGCCGTCGCCTCGTCGGCCAGGTCCTGCGGCGAAAATCCGGAGTGCGCGGCTTTGGCCGCATCCACCTGGAAAGATACTGCCGGGCCGCTGGTCGTCGAGTCGATGCCGTTGTCGATGTCCACCACCGGATGCACACCGCTGACCTGAATGTTTCCGATCGCGTCCGCGACGCGGGGAGCCCATTGGTTCAGCAGATCCGCGTCGGGAGAAAACATCATGATGTCGATCGGCTGCGGAGCGCTGGTGAGATCGCCGATCATGTCTTGCAGCTTCTGCGTGAACTCGATATCGACCGCAGGCTCGGCCCGTGCAATCTTCGTCCGGATTTCGTTCATGATCGTCCAGATATCGCGGCTCCGATCGGTTTTAAGGTCTGCCGAGATGTCTCCGGTGTTGGCTTCGGTGACGGCGGCTAATCCGAGCTGAAGGCCCGTTCGTCTCGAGGTGCTTTTTACCTCCGGCGTCGAACGGATAATTTGCACCATGTGCGAGACCATCCGGTTGGTCTCTTCAAGCGAGCTGCCGGGCGGCGTGACGTAATCCAGGATGAAGCTGCCTTCGTCCATTTTAGGCAACAGGTCCGATCCGATACGCTGGTAGCACAGATACGACACCACGATCAGCGCCACCGCGAGCGCCGGCACCCATAGCGGATACTTCAAGCTGCGCCGAAACCATCGCTCGTAAAAGCGGATCACTCTGCCAAAGTGTCCCGTCATCAAGTGCCGCTCTTCGGCTTGCAGAAGCAGATTCATTTCGGCTTTGGCATGCTCCTCCGCTGACTCCGTTGAACCTGAATCCTCAGCGAGCGATGCGCTATCCGCGCGTGGCAACACCTCTGCCCTCGGCTCCAGTTTCGGCCCATCATGCTTCGTGGAACGTTTGCGCAGAAGATAAAGACAAAACGTCGGCGTCCAGGTCAGGGCCAGGCCAAGCGAAGTCAGCAAAGCGGCGCCGATCGTCACCGCCATGGCCCGGAAAAATACGCCGGTCACTCCGGTGATGGCCACGAGGGGCAGGAAGACGACGATCGGCGTGAGTGTCGACCCGACTAGCGCCGTCGAAAGCTCGCGAAGCGTCAGTTGCACTGCCTCGAACCTGTCCTCGCCCGCCTCGCGATGCAAAACGACATTTTCGAGCACCACAATAGCGTCGTCGATGATCAACCCGACTGCTGCCGCCATGCCACCGAGCGTCATCAAGTTGAAGCTTTCGCCCAAAGCGCGCATCACGATGAACGTGACCAGCAGGCTCATCGGTATCACCATGCCGGCGATGAAGGACGTGCCCCAGTCCCGCAGAAAAAGCACGAGCACCGCCGACGCGAGCACCAGGCCGATCAGAATCGCGTCGCGCACGCTCTTGATCGACTCGCCGACGATCCACGATTGATCGTAGAACGTGCTCACGCGCACGCCGGCCGGGAGGCTTTTTTCGATCCGCGTCATTTCGGCCTTCACGGCGCTCGCCACCTGCATCGTGTTGCTGCCGCGCTGCCGATTGATGTTGATGAGTACGGCCGGCTGATCGTCTGCCGTGACGATCGTGTAATTCGGCTCGAAGGAGGGCGCCACGTTCGCCACGTCGGCCACGTAAATCGGCGTACCCGACGCCGAGTTCTTCACGAATACTCCGCCCAACTCCTCGGCGTTGTGGGCTTGGCCCGTAATCAGGCCCAGATAGAGCTCGTGATTCTGTGGAAAAAGTCCCGGCGATTGGATGATGTTCGAACGATCGACGGCCGAGAGCAGTTCCGAGACATTAACGCCCGCCTCCTGCAGCTTCGCCGGCTCCGGCACGATGTGGAATTCCGGCACTTGCCCGCCCTGCACCAGGATCGTCGAGACCCCCGGCAGGCTGGCGAGCTGCGGCTTGATCTCGTATGTTGCCGTTTCCCATAACTGTTGTTGCGAGACTGCCTTGGACGTCAGACCGTAGCCTAGGATCGGGAAACTCGAGAATTCCAGGCGTTCGCTCGTGACTTTGGCCGTCGGCGGCAGCGTGGGCTCTACGCGCGCGAGGGCCGAATTGACCAACTGGAGCGTCTGAAACATATCCACGCGCCAACTGAAGAAAAGATCGATTTCGGCCGAACCCCGGCTGGTGATCGACCGGACGTCCTGGATGCCCTCGACGCCGCTGACTGCTTCCTCGATCGGGCGCGTGATCGTGACCAGCATCTGATCGATCGGCATTACGCCGTTGTCGACTCCGACGATCACGCGCGGAAAATCCGTGGTGGGAAACACTCCGATGGGAATGCTGAACGCGAGGTATGCTCCGACAATCCCCAGCGTAACGATCAGAAAGATGATGGATTTGTGTTCGCGCGCGAACCAAAAACTCTCACCGGCCGCCGGTTGCGGTTCTGAAGCGCCTGGATTCGTTTCGGCTGAATTTGGCATGGATAGTCGCGGCTCGTTACTCGGCTGCGTCGCCCGATGAGGCGGCTGCCGAGATCGTTACCCGTGTGCCGTCGGCTAAGCCGTATGCGCCGGCGGTGACGACCTGCTGCCCGGCGCGGAGCCCGCTTAAGATCTGCACGTCGCTCCCTTCGTGAATTCCGGCTTTGACACTGGTCTGATGCACCTGCCCGTCCTTGTCGATCACCATCACGGAGGTCGCTCCGTCCGGCGCCGTGAGGACGGCCTCGGCCGGCACCACCAGTGCATCCTTTACGGTTTTTGAGACGATGCTCAAGCTCACGGTCGAACCGGGCTTAAGCCTCGCGTCCGGGTTAGGCGCTTCCACCCAAACCTGTACGGTCGTGCTGTTTGGATCCAACGCCGGGCTGACGACCGTCACCTTCCCCGGGCTTTGCGACTGCTCCCCGCCGGGCGAAAGCGTCGCGGAGTCGCCCACGTGTAACTCCGCGGCCTGCTGCGGCGAGACGTAAGCGCGCGCCACCACCGAAGACAAATCCATCACGGTTACGATCGGCGAACCGCTGGGCGCGGTTTCTCCTGGGTAATAGGGCCTGTCAGCAACCACGCCGTTTATCGGGCTCACGATCTTCGTGTAATTCAGCTGCGCCTGGGCGCTGGCGGTTCGTCCTTTCGCCGCGGTGAGCTGCCCCTCCGCCATTTTCAAGTTGTAGGCTTTCTGCGCGAGCTCGTGCTGGTTCCGAGCCTGGGTGAGGGCGATCCGCGCGTCCTCCACGTCCTTTGCTGCCATCGCCCCCTGTTCGTAGAGAGTTCGGCGGCTGTCGTAGAGCTTCTGGGCAGCGTCGAGCTGCTCTTTCGTCACCTCAAGATCGTGTGACGCGCTGTCGAGCGCATCTTTGTAGGTCGCTTCGGCCTGCTCGTACCCGCCCTGGTTCTCCGTCAAGGCGCCGACGAGATCCTGGTCTTCGAGCTCAGCAAGTAGCTGCCCCGCCCGGACGTGGCTGCCGCGTTGCACGTAGAATTCTTTGATCGGAGCCGCGATCTTCGGCACGATTGCAGCCTCATCGCGAGGGTAGAGGATCGCGTCCGTGTGGATCGTGGATTGAATCGTTTTGCTCTCGACGGCGGCCGCTTGCACGGCCACAACCGGTGTCGCCTCCTGCTCGTTCTTCGACGAGCACGAAATGATGAGGATGGCGCTCGCGATGAGAATCGAGGTCCGCAAGCATAGGCGTGCGGCCTGGCCTGCCGCGACCTTGCCTGTGGCGGATATCACTGCCGAATCGTGTTCCATGATTCTCCGGTCTCTCGCGCGATCAGAAGCTGCCCGTCACGGTCTGAAGTGTCGCTAGTGCCACGCGATATCGCATCTCGGCGTCGGCATAGGCGTCCCGCGCCTGCATCAGAGTGTTTTCTCCGCTCACAACCTCCAGGGCCGTCGATGCGCCGGCTTTGTAGCGCAAATCGATCAGGCGAAGGCTTTCGGCCGCGAGTTCGGCCGTACCGCGCGACTGGTTCACGCTCGCTCGAGCGACCGTGGCCTCATTGTAGGAACCGTACAGATTGCTGAGCAATTGCCGCTGCTCCTGGCTCAGTTCGAGGCGCGCCTGGTCCCGCTGATACTCCGCTTGATGGAGCTTGCTCCGCAGTGTTCCCCAGTCCCAGACCGGCACGTTCACTCCGACGGTGACGAAATATCCCAGATTCGGCAGAACTCCGGCCGAGGGATCCTCGACGTTCCTGCTGTGCAGCGCGAAAGCGTTTGCTTCGATTCCGTAAACGCTGTCCGCATAAAACGCCGGCAAAAAGGCGCCCTTGGCGGAGGTCACATCGAGACTCGCCGCGCGGACCGACTCCATCGCAACTCGCAGATCCGGGCTTTCGTGCTCGGCCATGTTTTCCGCCTCCGAAAAGGGAGGCAACGCCTCGGGCGAATCGAGATCGTCCACGATCGTAAAGTTCTCGTTCAGCACGGGAAACAGCAACACGGCGAGATCCATGCGGGCCGACTCCATGGCCAGGCCGGCATCCTCGAATGCCTGCTCCGTCTGCCGGTACTGAATTTCGGCCTGCAAAACGTCGCTATGTGCCACTTGTCCCACGCGTTCGGCGTCTTGCGTGATCGAATAAAAATGCTGCGCAGCGTCGCGAGATTGCTCCGCCGTCGCATATTTACGCTGGGAGACCGCCAGCGCGTAATACAATTTTGTGACCGTCAGCGTCAAGCCGCGCCTCGCTATCTCGGCCTGGGCCTTGGCGATCGCTTCTGACGCTCCCGCGCGCCGGTATCCGGTGCCCATATAGTTGTTCGGCGAGAGGTCCTCGTGGACGATTCCCCAGGAACGGTAGACGTGAACGCCGTCGTTCGTCACGAACCTCCCGACCTCGGTTTTTCCGTTGCCTTCGGTTAAGAGAGCTTCAGAACGGTAGGTGATCGCAGGTAGGATCGCGTTTCGCGCCTGCAGACGATCCTGCTGGGCGCTCTTGGCGGCTGTCTCGGCGGCTTGAAATTGGGCGTTGATCTTCCGGGCGCGGTCAATCGCATCCGGCAGCGTGATCGTTAAGGCTGGAGCGGCCTGATTTGGTCCTTGCGGCTGGACGAGTTGCACTGGCGCTTCTTCCGGCGGTTGGCTTGGAGCCAGCTGGATCGTCGTTTGGGCCCGAGCCGTGGTCGCGGCGGCGAACACGAGACACGCGCCCCCAAAAGCGCACCATTGACGCACGGCGGTGGCAAGCGCGAGGCTTTTGTTCGCTCGAAGAGGAATCCCCGATCGACTTCCCATCAACCAATCCAAATTCCCCATTTGCGATCCTCCCTGCCCCAACGCGGCAATTTCTTCCCCGAAGAACTACAATGTAAAGATGTTTCGCGGCCTGAGCCGGCAGCACCCGCCGCAAACAATCGAGGCTAGCACCGCAAAATGAAAATTAGCTGAAAAAGCGGTTCAGGCCTGGCCGGGAGCTCTTCCTCGCCAGGGACCGCGTTGCGAATCGGGAGCCCTTCTGATATATCCTTTCCGCCTTACTAACCGGAGGAACATCGTGCGAAAGTGGGAGTCTATTGTCGTGAGCGCTTCGCTCATCGTCATTTTCCTGGCAGTGCTAACGAGCCGGTCGGCAGCGTTTCCCAACCCGGAGCCCGACGCTACGTGTGACCGGGCTTGTCTCGACGGCTTCATGGAGCAATACCTCACCGCGCTCGGAAAACATGACCCCGCCGGCCTGCCCGTGGCGGCCGGCGCCAAGATCACCGAAAATACCAAGCGCGTGGCTCTTGGCGAGGGCATCTGGAAAACGATGAAGTACATGAAATTCCACGGCGAGACCATATCGGACCCGGGCACGAGCGAGGTCGTCTACTTCGGAGTCGCGAAAGAAGCATTCGATTCCCCGATCGTGGTTCGCCTGAAGATCGCGGCCAAGAAAATCACCGAAATCGAAACCACCGTCGCCCACGGCACCGATCCGAAGATGCCGCCCCAGGACGGATTCGAGACGACGCCTGATCTGCAGCTCCTTGCGGTGATCAAGCCGTTCCTGGAGGAGACCGTCCCGCCCGCGCAGCGCTCATCGCGCAGCCAGCTCGTCGCGGCCGCCAACGCTTACTTCGACGGTATCGAGCACCAGCCCGGGCACGTTCCCTTCGCGGAGGACTGCAACCGCATTGAGAACGGCCAATTGACGACGAACAATCCGACCAACACCGAGGGACTTCCACCTCTCGGATGCCAGCAGCAATTCCAGGCAAAACTTTTCACCTACATTCCACGCGTTCGCGACCGGCGCTTCCCGGTGGCCGACGAAACGCGCGGCCTGGTGGTGGCGATGGCCGTGTTTGATATTCCGGGCAGCAAAATGTGGCTGCGCGATGGCAAAGAAGTGCCGGCCCCTCCGGCGATCGCCAACCCGCGCAACAACGTGCTGAATGAGGTATTCAAGGTCGTCGACGGCAAGATTCGCCTCATTCAGGCGTTCAATCTCGCAAACGAGCCCTACGGCACGCAGACAGGCTGGAGCGACACGAAGTAGCTTTTTGCGGACAGGGGAAGCCGGTTTCAATCCGCGTCCTGGATTGCTAACCTTGGTCCAGTCGACGTCCGGTGCAACAGGTCTCAGGAGGCCGTTCCAGTGACAACCCGATTCCCCGACACGATGGATTTCAGCGGCTTCAACGCGCCCTCGCGCGTCGAATGCGACATTTACGATCTCGTTGTCGAGGGGAATCTCCCCGCCGAAATCAACGGCTCTTGGTATAGAAGCACGCCCGACCCGCAGTACCCTCCCATGCTCGGCCAGGACACCTATATCAGCGGCGACGGTATGATCAGCCTCTTCCGCTTCGAAAACGGCCACGTCGACTTCAAAATGCGCTACGTGATGACCGACCGGCTGAAGGCAGATCGAGCCGCGCGCCGCGGCCTGTTCGGCTCCTACCGCAATCCCTACACCGACGATCCTCGCGTCCGCGACATCAACCGCTGCGCCAGCAATACGACACCCATCTTCCACGCGGGAAGGCTCTTCGCGCTCAAGGAAGACGGTCTCGCCGTCGAACTCGACCCTGATACCCTCGAAACGATCGGCGTGTGGAACTGTAACGGCAAGCTGCGTAGCAAGACGATGACCGCGCATCCACGGCCCGATCCCGAAACCGGCGAACTCCACTTCTTCGGCTACGAAGCGGCCGGACTCGCAACGCCCGACGTCGCCTACTGCGTCGCCGACAAGGAAGGCCAACTCACCCGCGAACAATGGTTCAAAGTTCCGTACGTTTCACTCATGCACGATTTCGCCGTCACCCGGGAGCACGTGATCTTCCCCGTGTTTCCGACCGTGGCGGACATCGACCGCATCAAGGCAGGCGGCGCTCATTGGGTTTGGGAGCCCAACAAGGACACCTACGTCGGCATCATGCCGCGCGATGGCTCCGTCGAACAGATGCGCTGGTTCCGCAGGCCCGCATCTTCGGCGTTTCATATTTTCAACGCCTACACCGAGGGCAAATTCGTCCACGTCGACCTCAATCTCGGCAAGGCCCCTCCTTTCCCGTTCATCCAGGAGGCATCTCACATCGCGCCCACGCCGGAAAACATGAGCTCCAGTGTCGTGCGGTGGACGTTCGATACCTCAAAGCCCGGGGAAAAATTCGAGGAATATAGCCTCGGGCCGGGCGGCGATTTGCCGCGCGTGGCCGCCAAAGACGCCATGTCGGATTATTCGGTGGGATATTACGAGCGCGTTGACTTTGAAAGCGCTCCGCCGCTCGTCGCCGGTCCCGTGGGGCCCGGCTTCAATACGCTGACGCGTCTTGACATGAAAAGCGGCCGGCACCACTCCATGCGTCTTGACGTCTCAGCAACTCTGCAGGAGCCGGTGCACATCCCGTCCGCGCAGCCCGGGCACGAAGGCTATCTCGCGCTCGTCGCGGACCTGCACGGCCAGAATCTGTCGGACGTCCTGATCCTCGAGGCCGAGCATATCGACCGGGGGCCGATCGCGCGGATCAAAGTTCCGCTGCGCCTGAGGACTCAAGTGCACGGGAATTGGGTCCAAGGCTGATCGCGGCGCGGACCTTCTTCACTGCGATGTCCTTCACGAAGACGAAGTCAGCTTCAGTATCTCGGCAAGCTCGCTCACTACTCGGTGCGGCCGGCGGGTTTTCGGTTGGGCAGCCCAATCTTCGTGCTTGGTAAACCCGGTGGTCACGCCGAAGCCCATCGCCTTGCCGCGTCGCGCCATAATCATCTCGACTACGGGATCGTCGCCGACCACCCCCACTCGGTTCATCGGAATTTTCAGTTTCCTGGCGACCAGCTTCAGCGCATGCAGCGACGGCTTGCCGGTGAGGATCATCGGTGCGTGCGTTACCTTGCGCACCGCGGCGGCGATGGCGTGCGAGTAGCCCATCGTTTTGCCTTCCGACGTGGCGAAAAAAGGCACGTCAGAGGCGACGTAGAGTTCCGCGCCATTCCAGATCGCCTTGCACGCGGCTTCGATGTCTTTCATATTGCAGTCCGGATGCCAGCCGATGTACGTCGCCTGCACGTCGGCGGCACGCGCGTCTCCGGGGAAGACGATTTCCATTCCGGCTTCTTCGAGCGGTTGCCCGACGCCTCGAGTGCCCAGTATCAGAACGCGTTTCACGCCGCGCCGTTGCATCAGGTCGGCCGCGACAGTTGACGGCGTGAGCAGAATCTCGTCCGCGATCGGCAACCCCAGCGCCCGGAGCTTCGGCGCTTGCTCCGCGGCCGGATATGCGCTGCCGTTGGTGAGCACCACGAACGGCGTGCCTCGCGTTTGGAGTTCCGTGAGAATCTCGGCGGCGCCCGGCAACGCGCGGTAGCCGCCCAGCGACCGATTGCTCAAGATCAGCGTGCCGTCGAGATCGAACATGAAGCCCTCGACGGGCCCCAGCGGCTCATTCCACCCATTGTCACCCGGAGGCACGCTCACGTCTCCACGCCGGCGGCGGCGCCGCGCAGCTCGAGCTTGAAACCCTGCTTCTCGATCGACACGTAGCTGATGTCTCGCCGCGCCGTCAATTCGCGAATCAAGTTCATCACCGGAGATGCATCCGGATCGTATGCACGCTGCGCGGGTCCCGCGGCTTTCATCGCGTCCACTTGACCCGCCGGCATGGTAGCCCGCAGCAAGAATTCTTCGTCGCTCAACTCACCACCGATGCGTCGGCGCAACTCGGCCAGCGGCGGCATCCCCGGCTGCTGCCGCAATTCGCGCGTGCGCGGCAGGGACTCGATGCGGTCCATCACGTCGGGCGCGATCGGCACGTTGGGGCGCCCGAACTTTCCGAGCGCGTAGCGGATGATCTCGTCCGGAATCACGCTGTAGCGTTCCTTGCCTGTGACATTCAGCACCGCCTGCGTGATCAGCATCTGCGCGAACGGAGTCATCACGATCGGCCAGCCTAATTCCTGGCGAACCCGGTCGAGCTCTTCGATCACGGCGGCTTCGAGGTGCCCGACGCGCGTCTCTGCCAGGTGCCGGCGCATCGTGCTCACCGTGCCGCCCGGAAGTTGATGGTGAAGGTAGTTCGCGTCGAACGCCTGCGGCCGTCCCGCGGGGAGTCCTTCGGCCTCGGCGAGCCGCGTGAAATAGCGGCCGACTTCGCCGAGCGCCTCGTCGTCGATATCGACCTCGTGACCCAGCGCCCGCAGATTTGACACTACACGCTCCGACGGCGGATTCGACAGACCGTCCGCGGCAGCGCCCGAGGCGCATTGCAGCGCGCTCACTCCCATCTGCGCCGCGTCCATGTAGGTGATCTCGCTGACGCCAATCGTACAGTGAGAGTGGAGTTCGAGAGGTTTATCCCCGATTGCGCCGAGTATCGCGGGGATCAGCGTTTGGGCGCGCAGAGGAGTCAAAAGGCCACCTGGATCCTTGATGTAGATCGCGTCCACGTCGCGGCTCGCGGCCAGCGTACGCGCCCGCGCGACGTAGTGCGCGTCGTCGTGAATCGGGCTCAGCGTAAACACCAATGCGCCGACCACGTATTCCCCGCCCGCGGCTTTGATCATGCGCGCGCAGGCCACATTCGCGTCGGCGTCGTTCATCGGGTCGGCGAGCGCGAATCGCCGAATCCCGTTCTTGATCAGCGTCTGGAACGCCAGCGCCATGAACTCGGGACTCGCCGTCTCCCACGCAATGAATCGGAAGCCTGTCGAAAGAAATTGCAGCGGCGTATTCGGCGTGGCCTTCGCCATCAGCCGGATGCGTTCCCACGGATCTTCTTTCTTGTAGCGCACGGCGACGCCCATGTGCGTCGAGGTCGTGAAATCGATCGCCTTGAAGCCCACCCGGTCCATCACCGGTGCGATCGTGAGCGTCCGCGCAGTGTCGACACCCAGCGCTGACCAGAGACACTGGTTGCCGTCGCGCAGGGAAGTCTCGACCAGTTGGATCTTAGCCATGTACTGTGGCCTCTTGGAGAGGGCGATATCGTTCGAGGAAGCGCGGTAGATACGATGTATCGACTCCGCCGCGCTGAAATTCGGGATCGCTCAGCACCGCTGCATGAAACCCCAGGTTCGTCGCGACGCCTTCGACGCGAGTCGCGGCCAGCGCCCTGCGCATGCTCTCGAGCGCCGACGGCCGGTCGGCCGCGTGCACGATAATCTTTGCCATGAGCGAATCGTAAAATGGCGGGACGCGGGCGCCGGAAACGATGTGAGTGTCCACCCGCACGCCCTCGCCCGACGGCCAAACGGCCGTTTGCACCGTGCCCGGACTGGGGTAAAAGTCGCGCGCTGGATCCTCCGCGTTCACCCGGCATTCCATCGCGCAGCCGTCGCGACGAATATCTCCTTGCTTGAAACGCAATCCACGCCCATCGGCAATTGCAATCTGCTCCGCCACCAGGTCGAGACCCGTCACCGCTTCCGTGATCGGGTGCTCCACCTGAATTCGCGCGTTCATTTCCAGGAAGTAGAAGGCGTCGCGTTCCAAATCGACAAGGAATTCCACCGTGCCTGCGCCACGATACGAGAGCCTCCTCGCAAAATCCACGGCCGCCGCATGGATGCGCGCGCGGAAATCATCAGACAGCCCGGGCGCCGGCGTTTCTTCGATCAGCTTCTGGTAGCGGCGTTGCACCGAGCAGTCGCGTTCCCCGAGGTGAACAACGCCGCCCTTCCCATCCCCGAGAATCTGCACCTCAACGTGTCGCCCTCTGGCGACAAACCGCTCGAGGTAAACGCGCGCATCGCCGAACGCCGCGCCTGCTTCCGCCGCGGCCATGTTCATCGCCGCCGGCAGATCCTCCAAGCGGTCGACGCGTTTCATTCCTCGACCGCCCCCGCCGCCGACCGCCTTGATCAACAGCGGAGGGCCAATCTCGGTGCCGAGCACCATTGCCTCATTCACATTTTCGACGGACCCGCCCGGAGCCGTCGGGACGCCCTCGGCTTCGGCCTCGGCGCGGGCTCGCAACTTGTCGCCAACCGCCTCGATCTGCGCCCCCGTGGGGCCGACGAAAATCACGCCCTCGTCCTCGCAGACACGAGCGAGCACCGCCCGCTCCGATAAAAATCCGTAGCCGGGATGAATCGCGTCCGCCTTCACCCCCAGTGCCGCCTGCATGATCGTCTCAACTCTGAGGTAGCTCTCGGAAGGACGCCCCGGCCCGATGCAGATCGCGCGGTCCGCAAGGCGGGCGGGCAAGGAATCCAGGTCGGCCTCGGAAGCAGCGAGCACGGTTTCGATTCCGAGCTGCTTGCACGTTCGGATCACGCGCACGGCGATCTCGCCACGGTTCGCGATCAGGATGCGGCGAATGGCTATGGCTTGCCCTCCGGGCGCACGCGCACCAGCACTTCCCCGTACTCGACGAGGGTCCCGTTCGCGCCTAGTATCTCAACGATCTCGCCCCTTACCCCTGCGTGCACCGAGTTCATCAGCTTCATTACTTCGATGATGCCGATTACCGTTTCCTCAGTAACTTTCGAACCCACTTCGACGAATGGAGGCTCACCGGGTTTCGGTGCCCGGTAGAAGATTCCGAGCAACGGAGAAACGATCTCGGCGAGGCCTGATTCGGATGCGGGTCTCGCCTTGCGCGCGGCCGATTGCACGGGTTGCGGCCCGGGCGACGGTTGCGGCGCAGAAACGGGCGCCGCGGCGGGACGCGCAGGCGCCGCCGAACCTCGCTGCAGGTGGACTTTCACGCCGTCGATTTCCAGCGAGAGACTGTCGAAGGTGGACGCCTCGAGCAGCCGCAGGATTTCGGCCACGTCCTTGGCCGTAAGAGTCATTGGCGTCCCCCGAAGATCTTCATTACGTGCTGCAGCGGGTTCTCTTCGGGCTTCGCCACCGGCGCGCGCTCCTTCGAGGACCAGACCGTTTCGGGCCGGCTCTGCAAGAGGCGAATTTCGCCCGCGTAGTCGATCGCCCACTCGATGTCCTGCGGCCGCCCGTAATGGCGTTCCACTTTGCGCGCAATATCCCTCAACGCGATGATCTCGGCATCGCTGAGGCACGGCACGTTCCGCAGATGCTCCGGAGTTTCCGAATCGCCCACTCCGCCGCCCGCCGCGGGCACGTGCTGCACGTGCTTGTCCGAAATCTCGCGCACCGAAATCTCGCCCGTGATCTTGCCGATCACGAACCGGTCCGGCGTCACCTCGCCGCTCACGACGGAGGAGCCTAGGCCCCACGCCCCCTCGATCGTCACCACCGACCGGTCTCCCGTCAGCGGGCTGCGCGTGAACATCACTCCAGCTTTCTGCGCATTTACCATTGCCTGCACCACTACAGCCATCGCCACGCCGCTTTCCGGCAGCTCGCGTTTGCGCCGGTACGTGATCGACGCCGCTGAATAGAGACTGGCCCAGCACGAACGGATTTGGCGCAGCGTCGCCCGCGCGCCGATCGTCCACAGATACGTATCCTGCAACCCCGCAAAGCTGGCATCCGCCGCGTCCTCAGTCGTGGCGGACGAGCGCACCGCCAGCGGCGGATTATTCCCCTCGCCGCAAAGCTCCGAGTACGCGGCGAGAATTTCGGAGTTCACCTCGTCCGGCATCGGCGCGTTCTCGAGCCGCGCGCGCAGACGCTGCGAAAGTGCGAGAATTTTCTCGAGTTCGTGTGATCCAAGAGCCTCAACCGTCGCACGGATTGGCTCGTCCTTTTCGAGAGTGCCGAGAAAGCGCTCGAACGCCGATGTCCGCACCACGAATCCCGGCGGCACGGGAATTCCGGCGCGCGTCAATTCACCCAGCGAACCGCCCTTGCCGCCGACGGTGGGGCGATCGGAAAGGGCGATGTCCGCAAACCAGCCAATGATCTCTGAAGAGGGCACCCTGGAATTATCCTACTCGAGAAGAGTCACGACGCCGCGTCCACCGTCGACCCGAATCTTCTGACCGTCCCGGATCTTTTGCGTCGCGGTACCCGTGCCGACTACGGCCGGCAGACCGTACTCCCGCGCGACGATGGCCGCATGGCTCATCGATCCTCCGATGTCCGATACGGCTGCCGCGATTTTCTGAAACACCGGCGCCCACGTGGGGTTGGTGACCTGGCATACGAGGATGTCGCCATGACGCAGGCGGCCGATCTCCTCGGCGGATTTCACCACGCGGGCCACTCCCTCCGCCACGCCGCTCGAAGCCGCGAAGCCTCGAATCTCGTTCGAATCGGGCTGTTCCCCCGCGCGAAGCCACGTGTCGAGACTCTCGCGCGTGATCCCCCACAGCATCACGATCGCAGGATCGTCGATGACGTCAGGGACAGGGCCGAGCGCGGGCGGAGTCTCATGCTTCGCCCACAGCGCGATTGCCGCCTTGCGCTCGCGCACGATCTCAGGCCAGTGCGCCGTCCCACGCGGAAGCGAGCCGTTCGACCAGGAAGTCATGAGGTCGACGATCGCGGTCTCGACCTCGTAGTGGCTCAGCTGAAACACGTCTTCTTTGTCGGGGAAAAACCCTTGTCCGGCGAGCAACGCGCCGAATTCCCGGATCTTGTTGAAAAACAGATTCGTGTACCAGTGCTCGCAATAGAATTTGTGCCCCTCGACGTACGGGAATACGCGATGCGCGAGCTCGATCATCTGGTCGTAGGCTGCGCGATCTTCTTGTGTCTCGAGTAGTTCGCGATAATCGGCGATCAACTGCTGGCGCTCGGCCATCAGCCGCTCGGTTTGCCGTTCGAGCTTCTCGCCCTTTTTCGCGTTTGCAATGTAGCCGGGCAGCGCCGCGAAAGGCATCGAGAGATCGTCATTCCACGAGCGGTGGTAATGATAAAAGCCGTCGCCCACGTTGATGTTGAACCAGGGATCGCGCGACACGGCGAGCTCCTTGAGCCATGCCTTACCCTTGTCGCCGCGTTGCTCGAGCGAACGTATGATCTCGTCCGGGGAAGCGCCCTCGCGAAACTCCCCGTCCACCCCCAGGTCGATCGCGCACTTGGCAAGCCGCCTGAGTTCGTCGTCCGGCCGAAAAATCTCCGCCTCGATGCCCGCCACCATCCGCGCCACGGTCTGATCGCTGATCTCGGGAAACGCCTTCTTGCAGAAGTCGAAAAATGTCAGGTAAGCGCCGTATCCCAGCAGGAGAAACTCAAAATGGTAGTGCCACATCCGGTAGTAACCCTCGAGCGTCTTCTGATAGGTGTCGAGGATGTAATGGTTGGAGGCCACTCCGCGACCGGCGTGCACGTTTTCGAGCGGCTCGAATTCCGGCAGCGTCAGCTTCGGCAGCGCTTCGGCATCCCGGATGAGCGCCATCATCTTGTCTTTCCATTGGGCGAAAAGCCGCTCCCAGTTCGCGTAATAGTAGAAAGCGCGGCGCTGGAATTCTTCAGTGCGCTTGGCGATCTCGACGGGATCGGTCACGGCGTTGCCGCCGATGTAAACGCGTCCGTTCAAAATTCGGCAATCGATCCCGAGCGTGGTCGGGAGGCAGTGAACGCGCGTGTTCGCGGAGCCCAGGGCGCAATAAGCTGCCTCCGCCGTAATCATGTCGAAGACGCTCATCGGCTCGGGAAAATGCATCGAGTTGTAGAACCAGAACCTCTCGTCGTCTTCCTTCGTGAACTGCATGTAGTACGGGTAGGCGGCTTGCGCACGTTCCGTGCCCGGCACGAGCTTCAGCGAGCTCGGCACCGGAAAGCCTTTTTGTTTTGACGTTACGGTTGTGCTCATCTTTTTCTCCCAAGACCCCGGGGCAGTTACGCTTGCCGGAACAGCGTTCCCGCCCATCCGCTGCGGCTCCCGCTTGATGTTCGCTCTGGCCGGCCCGAACCGCTCCACCGGAGAGCAAATCATACCCGGGAGGACTGCAGCCCGCCATGCTATGTATTGTAGTGAGCCGTCGTTGTCAAAACAACTGCCCGCTGGGCCGCGGAAGCCGTTTCCGGCGCATGTTGTCTTGACAACTACAGTGCAGTCTGCTGTACTTATCCTCGCTCGCCGCGCATGAGCGGCGAATTCACGCTCGCTACCCCCGGAGGAGACGTGTCATGGCCACGATGCTGCGTTCGGCAGTATTGAACCCCGAAGCGCACCGCATCGTCAGGGCCGCGGGCGAAGATGCCCCTGCCAAGGCCCGCTCCTTCTCTTCCCTCGCGCCCCGGATCGACAATCTCAACGGCAAAACGATCTACTTGGTCGACACCGGTTTCGGCGGAAGCGGCAAATTCCTCGACCAGGTGCAGGGCTGGTTCGCCGATCACATGCCCTCGGTCAAAACGGTGCGCCGGCGCAAAACCGGCAATATCTTCCGCGATGATACAAAGGACCTTTGGGCCGAGATCAAGGCGAATGGCCAGGCCGCGATCCTGGGCGTAGCTGGTTGACCCGGCTGCGCCGCGGCGGTCGCCGCTTGCTCCCGCACCCTCGAGCAGGAATACGCAATCCCCACGGCGCCCGTCTCGACATTCGAATTCGCCGGCGTCGTCGCGGACGATCGCCGTTTTCACGGCGTTCCTCTGCGGTTCGTCTATACTCCGCACCCGGTCGTCGGTATGCCCCCTTCGGTCCTTCGCGGCTATATCGAAGGCAATAATCCCGCCACCCAACAGCAAGTGATTGCCGAGGTGATCGAAGCCCTCACGAAGCCGGTCAGCGAAGACGAGTTCACTGGAGACTTCGCACCCGTCTCACGCACCGGCGCCAGGCAGGCCCTGCTTGAGCCGGACACCGAAGACAATCTCCAGCGCCTCTTTTACGAGCGGGGCTGGACCGACGGTCTCCCCATCATCCTCCCGACCGAAGAGCGCGTCGCAGAGATGCTCACGGGCACGAACCGCTCGCCCGACGAAGTCGTAACCGAGATTTTCCTGCACGACACGCAGGAATATCTCAAGTTCACCGTCGAACTCGTCGCCATCATCGGCGTGATGGCCGGGGCAAGGCCCGAGCACCTGCCGGTTCTGCTCGCTATCGCCTCTACCGGGCATCCATCGATTCCCGGCTCGACTACCCCGTTTGCGTGCATGCTGCTCGTCAACGGCCCCATTCGCAACGAGATCGACATGAACTCCGGCATCGGCGCCTTCAGCCCGCGGACCCTCGCAAATTCCGCGATCGGCCGCGCGTGGACGCTGCTCACAATCAACTGGGGCTATATGCGCCTCAAGAAGCAGTTCTGGACGTCCCAGGGAAATCCCATCGGCTACAACAACATGTGCGTCGCCGAAAACGAGGAGCGGAGCGCCTGGGAACCCTTCCACGTGCAAAAAAACTTTCGCGCTGAAGAGAGCGTCGTCAGCATCTTCCGCGGCTGGAGCTTCGTCAACAACGTAGTGGGTTCGTCGCACCGGTCGGTCGGTAAGGACATGTTCCTGCAGCTGGGCGCGTTGCCCGGCCTGTTTTCCGCCGCGACGCTGATCCTCGATCCGCTCGTGGCACGGCACCTGAAAGAAAATGATGGCTTCCGCACGAAGCTCGATTTCTGCCGCTGGATTTCCGAGAACTTCAAAATGCCGGCCGGGCAATTCTGGGGCACGGACTTGATTCACATGATGATGGCGCCACTCGCCGATCAGGGCGTGGAGCCCTACGCGACATGGAAGAAGCTGCCGGAAGACACCCTGATCGCGCCCTACGACAAGCCCGAGAATATCAACATCCTCGTCGTGGGCGGCGAAACAAGCCCCATGTGGAAGGTCGCCGATTTCGCTTATTCCGGCAGCGCACCGGTCGACAAGTGGCGCGCGAAGCCCGCTGCGGATGGCTGCACCGACGGAACCTGCGGCCTTCCCGACGAGCCATGAATTCGTAATCGCCAGGTAGTCCGCACAGCAACAGAATCTTCATCAACGATTCAAGGAGGCAGACGGCCATGGATCGACGAAAAATGTTGGCGCTTCTGGGAGTCAGCCCCGCACTCGCGGTTCCGGAGCGTTCCTACGCCCGTTCGGCTGGCGCCCCCGTCTCCGAAGCGGCGGGATGCAGCGGCGGCGAGCTGGTGACCGCAATGAATCCCGCGGTCACGGCCCAGTTTGCGGAACGGGTTCCCCTCGCCCCTCGCCTCGATACGCTCGACGGCAAAACCATCTACCTCGTCGACACCGACTGGGGCGGAATGGGCCAGAACGACGGCATCATTCAGGAAATGCAGTCCTGGTTTGCCGAGCACATGCCCGCCGTCAAGACCGTCATCAAGGTCAAGAAGGGCAATTTCGTCACGGACGATCCAGGTCTCTGGAAGGAGATCGCCGACGCCAAGGGCGACGGCGTCGTTCTCGGGGTCGCTGGTTGACACGGCTGCGTCGGGGCCGTGAGCCGCGAAACGGGAGAGATCGAGCAGAAATATCATATCCCGACGGTCGCTCTCGCAGGATCGAACGTCGTGTCATTCGGCATCAACGCCAACTTCCTCTACAACACCGGCATGCCCATTCGTTACGTTGGCATTCCCTTCCCGTTTTCGGGCCAGCCGAGGTCGGTGCTGAAGGGCTACGTCGATGGCGACGACACCGTAAGCCGCAAACCGATGATGCAGGCGATCGTCGATGGCCTCACGAGGCCTCTCACCGCCAACGAAAAATTGTCCGGGCCTTCTCCCGACGCACCCAGGCCCGAACCGAGGTTCCTGAGCGCCGACACCGAAGACAACCTGCAGCGCCTCTTCAAGGACAAGGATTGGACCGATTTCAATCCTGTTCTCCTTCCGACAAAAGAGCGCGTCGACGCCATGCTGAAAGGAACCAGTCACTCGCCGGACGAAATCGTCAAGTGCGCTGCCGGCACGTTCGGTTCACGCCGCCCGTTTACCGTCGAGAAGGTCGCGATCGTCGCGGTGATGGCCGGTGCCAAACCCGAATACCTGCCCATCATTCTCACCCTCGCGAGCATGGTGCCGTATCAGGACTCCACCACTTCCATCGCGCAGATGATCGTCGTGAATGGGCCGATCCGCAAAACGATCGGCATGAATTCCGGCCTGGGCGCGCTCGGGCCCGCCAACGAGGCTAATTCCGTCATCGGCCGCTCCATGACGCTCATACACAAAGTGCTCCAGGGCTATCGCGAGGGCGTCACCGGATTCGCCTCCCTCAGCAATCCTCTGCGCTACGACAATTTGTGCATCGCCGAAAACGAAGAAGCGCTCCCCGCGGGATGGCAGCCCCTCCACGTGCAAATGGGACACCAACCTACCGAAAGCACCGTGACCATGTTCAGCGGTTGGAATTTCATCAACAGCACCGGCTGGGTCGAACAGCATTACGCCCCGCAGATGCTCATGCGCGACTACATGTCGTCGCTTTCCGGCATGGGTGCCACGTTGCTCATGGATCCGTCGGTCGCGGAGTTGCTCAACAACGTCCAGGGCTTCGGCACGAAGGCAGCCCTTTCCGAATGGCTCTCGCAGAACGTGGAGAAAACGGCTCAGTCCTATTGGGGAAATTCGATCGTGTCGAGCATGCTGGGACCCCTCGGCGCGCAGGGCCTCGAACCCTACGCCACTTGGAGGAAGCTGCCTGGGGAAGCCACGATCAAGCCGTTCGCAAATCCGCGCAATATTCGCTCGATTGTCGTCGGCGGCAAGACCGCCAGCGTCTGGTTCGCCACGGATTTCATGCCCGAGAAGACGGTCTCGATCGACGCGTGGACGTAACCCGAGCCCAGAGCCGCCGTTCGCCCTAGCGCGACACAGGCGTCTTCTGCCCGGAGACAACTTCGGCTTCGCGCGCCGGAGCAACTTCCGGAATCCCGCACATGCCGTCTTTGCACGTCACCGCCGCCGGCATCCGCAGGGGCCGCGCGTCGCGACGAATCCCGCATTTCGGCCGCCACGGATCGATCGACACGCTTCTCGTGTGCATGAAGTCCGTCGTGATCCACATCGGGTTCGTCTCGCCGCCGGCCACAACGATGTTGATGTCATCCGGCGACCGCCGCGGAGCGATCGGTGCGTCCTTGGGCAGTTTTGCCCACGAAGCAAACGGCTCGATCCCCTGCTTCGCAAGTCCCGCCGCGAAGCCCGCCTGCATCTGCCCCTCCCAATAGTGGCCCGCGGGAACTTTCGAATTCTCCACGATCCACTTGCAAGCGTCGCGCTTGGTTTGGAAGCCCTCGGCGCGCAGGTTCTTGGCGACGAGCGGATCAACCACGAACGTCACCGTGCTCGCCATCGCTCCGAACGTCGAGATCACGTGCGCCATTTCCTTGGCCGGGCCCAGCCCGAAGTTCAGCACGTTCCATCCGCGGAAAAGGCTCACAACGCTCTCGTCCGGCCGAAATCCCTTTTGCACGTGGAACGGTTCGAAAACGCTCAGTTCCTCATTTTCGCCGAAGCACATGTTGTTGTAGTTCAAGTTGTGCCCGAATGACGCCATGAATGTCTCGCCGGCCCGCGCGTCGCCGAAATTGATGCTCATCAGCGTCCACGCCCTGCCGATCACCGAATTCGCCAGATTGAACGGGCTGAGCGCTGCCGTGCCGCAGTTCATTCCGATTTCGTCACGAATCGGGCCGTTCACCACCATCATCCGGCCCCACGAAGTGGTCGAGCTCGGCATCGACGGTTCCTGCGACGCGGCCAGCGCTAGAATCACCGGAAAGTGCTCGGGGCGCGCTCCCGCCATCACCGCGATCGCCGCGACCTTCTCGACCGTGTATTCCATCTTCTCCTGATGCGTGGTGATCAGCATTCGCCCAACGATTTCATGAGCGCCGCGGTCCGTGCCGGTCAGCATTTCCGCCACGCGCGCTTCGGTCGGCAATACGATCGGCAGGCCATCGGTCCAACCGTTCTCGACGAACTGGCGGTATAGATTTTCCGGAGCATCCGCCAGGAGCAGTCGCGAGTGCCGCGGCTTGCGCACGATCGTCGGATGCTTTTCCTTCTCGGTCAGGGGCGACGTAAGCGCCTCGACGATTTCATCCATCAACGGCTCCGACGTGATCGGATCCGCGCCCTCGACGTACCCGCGCAACACCTCGCGCGACATCCCCATCACCGGATACGGAGGAAAGCCGAAACGTAGCGGCGTGCCGCGATCCCTCGCGTCGCGTTCCACGAAATCGGCGAATCGTGCGGTCACCAGGGGAGCGGTGGGAATCCCGTATTCGTCTTCCAGCGTTCGCGAATAATCGGCGACACTCGCCGAGCACGCCTCTCAACCGCCGACTCCCAGAATCGCCGCGTCCGCCCCGGCCGCTTTCATCTCGCGCCACAATTCAGGATCGTCCGTGAACATCGTGCCCCGCTTTTGCCGCATCACGATCTTCACGTCCGGCATCCTTCTGCCGAACCATTCCTGCACTTCCTGCATGAATTCGACGCTCCCGGCGAATCCGGTCTCGACCAGATACACGGTCTTTCCCTGGAGCGTCGAGAGGCGTGGAGCCAGCGCGATCGGCTTCAGCTCGCCGCTGGGCTGCTCCGCCGGATCGAGGATCGCTCGAGGATTCGACTCCGCGTCCAGCCGTCGCCCGAAGATTCCTGTCGGCTGCCCGCGCGGATCGAGAACCGTCAGCTTGCCGTTGCCCTGCTCCATGTGGGCCTCCTGTCGCGAAACTCGCGCATGATCACCGCCGCTCCGTGGTCGGAGCCTTCCCTGCTCGCCCTGCGCGATTCTAGTCGCTGACGTCTATCGTTGTCAAAACAACTTTCGGGAACGGGCGTGAGCGCGGCGGGCTGTCGCGCTCGGAAGCCCTGGGGCTTAACGACGGCGGTTGCCGCGGCGCTTTTCCTGCATCTCGACCTGGAATATTTCCTCTGCGCGCGCCGAGAGCAGATCGAGCACTCGCTCCACGTCGCGAGCTCGCTGACCCTGCAGGAGCTGCCGCTGATACTCCTCCGCCACCGGTGCGATTTCGCGCAAAAGCGCCTCGCCTTTCTTCGTCAACGACAGCAGCGAGGCCCGGCTGTCCGAGGGATGCGGAGTCCGTTTGATCAATTTGCGGTTCAGCAACCCCCGCAGCGAGCGGCTGATCCAGGCTTTGTCGATGTGCGTCCTGCGGCTCACTTCGTTCACCGAGATCGGCTGATAGGCGCCGAGCATCACGAGAATCCGCAAGTCGGTCGGCTTCACGCCGAAGCGATCCCGGAACGTCAGCCCGCCGATGCGCAAAATCAGCTCTGAGAGACGCACGATCCGCACCGAGACCAGTCGGATCAGCGCATCGATATGGGGAGCGTGCTCCCGACGGTGTCTCGCGCCCATCGGATCGGTTCGTCCGGCGTGGGCCCCCTCCAGAAGCTTGAGATAAGCCGCTCGCGGTTCGCCTGCGCTCATCGATGTATCTTCTCCACGGGGTAATCCACGTTTCGCAAGGATGATGTCTTGACAACAAGAAAGCTACCCGAGTATATAGCAAGTCGCCTTAAAAGAAGGAAGGAGTTATATGAACACGCGGAAAATATGGACGGCTTTGGCCCGGAGCGCGGCTTGCATGAGCGGCTGGGCGTGCTGGGCGCGGACGGTGACGCAAGGCGAAGATGCAGGCCGCACGTTGCGTCCGGCGCATCGCGCGACCGCACGCGGGCCTCGAGCAGCGGCCATGCGCCTGGTTGCCTCGGTCGCGCTCGTCGCGGCGGGCATCGCCGTCGCTGGACCGGTCGCGTCCGCGCAGTGGTCTACCGTCGATGGTAATTCGGATAACACGCGCTATTCCTCCCTCGCCGAAATCAACGCCCAGAACGTCACCAAGCTCGGCGCCGCCTGGGTCTCGGACAAAGTCGGGCCCGCGCCTTCCTCTCGCGCGATGCCCGTGATCGACAACGGCCTGATGTTCTTCACCGCTCCTCCGTACGTGGTCGCGGTGAATATCGACTCCGGAAAAATCGCCTGGCGTTATAGCGCGCTTCCCGGCCTGCCGGACCGCGAAGGCGTCGCGGTCGGCGATGGTCTGGTTTACGTCGGGCTCTCCAACGCCAACTTGGTGGCTCTCCGCGAAGACACGGGCGAACTCGTATGGAAGACATTTATCGGTGACCTCGCCCACGAGCCTTCCGCAGGCTGTTCCGGCGCTCCGCTTTTCGCCTACGGACTCGTGTCGGTCGGCCTGAACGCCGACTACGGCTACCGCGGACAGATCGTCGCTGTCGATGCCAAGACCGGTCACGAGGCCTGGCGCTTCTTCGTGATTCCCGCGCCCGGCGAACCCGGCTCCGACACATGGCCGAAGAACAACGATTCCTGGGAGCACGGCGGCGGCGCCGTCTGGCTGGTGGGCGCCAAGGACCCGGACCTCGGTTTGATCTTCTACGCAACCGGCAACGCCGTGCCCCAATACGGCGGCGAAAATCGCCCCGGAAACAATCTCTACACCGATTCGCTCGTCGCTCTCGACGGCAAAACCGGCAAAATGCGTTGGCATTACCAGATCGTCCATCACGACATTTGGGAAGCCGATGTCGCCGAGCCGCCGGTCCTGTTTGACGCTCAGGTCGACGGAAAATCCCGCAAGGCCATCGCCGGCATGCGCACGGACGGTTATCTCTTCATGTTCGACCGCGTCACCGGCAAACCCCTGGGGCGCATTGAAGAGCGTCCCACGCCGCAGGATGCGTTCCAGAAAACGTCGCCCACTCAGCCCTATCCGGTGGGCGCTGAGCCCGCCATCCCGGATTGTGATTATTGGAAGACGCAGCCTCTGCCGAAGGGTTTTGAACTCGGATGCTTCTTCACGCCCGCATCCGTCGAAAAACCAAATCTCCTCAGCCCCGTCTACGGCATGCGCGCCACTCCGATGGCCTTCGACCCGGAGACGCACTTCTTCTACGTCACCGGCAACGCGGGCCTGCAGTGGTTCCGGCGCGCGAATGATCCCGATTTCTTCACGCTCAGCGCGCATGTGCCCGGATTAAGTAAACTGCCCTTCGGTGTGCTGGTGGCGATCGACAGCCGCACGGACAAAGTCGCCTGGAGAAAGGAATTCCACGACCTGCGTCCGAGCGGTGCCCTCGCTACCGCGGGAGGCCTCGTATTCCAGATGCCCGGCGACGGCAATCTCCAGGCCTACGACGCCACCACCGGCTCTCTCCTGTGGCAGTTCCAGACGGGCGACCTCGGCGGCAGCCCTCCGATCACTTTTGAAAACGGCGGCGAGCAATACGTCGCTACCGTCGTCGCCGGCAGCGTCTGGGCGTTCAAACTGGGCGGCGCGCTTCCCGCCCGCCCGGCACCCGCAGTCGCGCCTCCCGAGGAGTTTTCCGGCCCGATCACCGACGCCTCCACGATCGATACCACATCTCTCTCCAAAGACGCGGGCATCAGCGGACCGCACTACATGGTCGACGAGTACGAGTTCGATCCCTACCGCGCGCGCGTGAAGGCGGGCACGCGCGTCACCTTCCGCAACAACGGCACGATGACCCATACCGTCGTAGCCGAAGACGGCTCGTGGACTTCCGGCACGCTCAAGCCCCTCGACGTCGGCACTGTCCTCTTCGACAAGCCCGGCACCTACGTCTACCACTGCAAGGAGCATCCGTGGGTCTACGGCCAGATCATCGTAGTCCCGGCCGAGCAGCAGTCCTCCTCGGGAGGTGCCGCGTCCGGCGCTGGCCACGACCGATGAACGCTATTGAGTGTTGAGATCGAAAAACGGAAAGAGGCCTCGAACCATCACTGAAAGACGCTAGAATGATCGCACTCGGCGCCTCAAGGCTGAAAATCGGGCGCCGAAAGACAGTCCTTGTCTCGACCATAGAGAACAGAGAGAGTCGCGGCCGCTCGCCGCTATGGGCAATAGCTTGCTCCAATTCGTTCCCAAGGACGGCGCGCAAATCGTCCTCGTGCTGTTCCTCTCGTTCTTGATTGGCCTCGAACGCGAAGAACAAAAGATCGTATCGGAGCAGTACCGTTTCGGCGGCGTGCGTACGTTTCCTCTGCTGGGCCTGCTCGGCTACGCGCTCTCCGCCTTTTCCGGCGGCAACCTCGCTTTCCCTTGCGTGGGCCTGGCCGTCGTCGGCTCTTTTCTCTGGCAATCCTACCGGCACAAGCTCGAGGGTGTAGCCCTCGCCGGAATGACCACTGAGCTTTCCGGCCTGCTCACCTACGCCATCGGTGCGCTTGTTTCGCGCGATCAGTATTGGATCGCGGTCACGCTGACCGTGCTCGCCGTCGCCCTGCTGGAACTGAAAACCGGTCTCGAAAGCCTCGCCAAGCGAATGCCGGGCGACGAAATTCTCACCTTCGCCAAATTCCTTCTGCTCGCCGCCGTCATCCTTCCCGTCGTTCCGAATCAGGTGTTTGGCGGCTTCGGATTTAATCCGTTCAAGGTGTGGCTCGTAGTTGTCGTGGTGAGCGCGATTTCCTACGGCAGCTATCTCTTGCAGCTCTGGACGCAGGGACGCGGAGGTGTCTTGCTCTCCGCGCTTCTCGGCGGCGCCTACTCGTCAACGCTTACCACAGTCGTGCTCGCCAAGCGCGCCCGCGAGCAATCACGACCGCATCTATATTCCGGCTCGATCCTCGTCGCCTCCGGCATGATGTACCTGCGCCTGCTCGCCCTTCTCGGCGTTTTCAATCGTCCGCTGCTGCATCGCCTCGGAATGCCGTTCCTTTTGCTCGCCGCGGCCGCTCTCGCCGGTGGCTGGCTCTGGATGCGCATTCTCGATCGCGGCGGCCCGAAAACGGACGAAGTGCCTCAGCCGAAAAATCCGCTCGAGTTGAGCGCCGCATTCCTGTTCGCCGTCTTGTTCGTCGCGATGCTCTTCATCACCCATCTCGCACTGCTGCACCTGGGTCGCACCGGCCTCTTCGCCGTCGCGGGAGTCATGGGCGTCACCGACGTCGACCCTTTCATCCTGAGCCTCGCGGCATCGAACGCCGCGCTTACTCCCCTCACGCTGGCCGGGGGCGCCATTGTGATCGCCGCGGCGAGCAACAATCTCATCAAGGGCGTCTACGCCTTCGGCTTTGCGGACCGCCGCACCGGCGTGCAGGCCTTCGCGCTGCTCGCGCTTTTGGCGTTGCTTGGTTTATTGCCTCTGTTTGCGTGAAACGCAGCGCCGATCAGGCCTTGCCCTTCTGAACGACATCGACCGGCATATGGCTCAGCTTCCTGTAGATTTGAATCCGCCGCAGTAGGGGCCACCAGTCGTACAGGTAAATTTGCATCGGCCGCCACATCGCCACCCAGCCCGCGATCGTCAGGCTCTCGCGCACGACTGCGGCCCACGTCCCCGCTTCGCCGCCCAGCAGCTTGCTCAGGATCAGGCAGGCGGCCAGGAAGACAAGCCCGATCAGAAGCGTCGTGCGTCCCTGCTTCAGCAGGCGCTTGAATTCCAGTCGCGCGATCTCGACGCGATGCGCAAAATGATTGTGCACCGCCGCCTTGATCAGATCTTTCGGATCCTCCGTTGGCCACTGGTCCAGGAAAATGCGCAGCCGGATCGGCGCGTTCGACGGAAACTCCTGCGCCCAGCTCACGATGAACTCTTCCGCGTCATCGTCGAGGTCGCGCTCGATGAACGGCGAAGGATCCATCGAATTGAAGAGCTGATTGACGTCCCGCAGCTTCAGACGGATCGTGTGCGCCCGCCCCCGCTCCTTCGGCGCTGCCTGCGCAGCCGCCCCTTCCCGGGGAGTATCCCCTTGCTCTTGAACTGCACCGATATCGCCTTTTGGCACCACGAATCTTCCAATTCTCTTTCGGATTCTAGCAAGCGGCCCCTGGCGGAATCTAAGATTCGCTCCCGTTGCTGGGACTCCCGCATGCCGCCCCGTCTGCCGATCCGCCCAATCTGCGCGACCGCCCCTCGAGCCTCCCTATCTCACTGTATCGATTGAGCTTGTCTAAGCCGTTCTTCCCTGGCCCTTGCTCGACCGCCATGCTTCGCCCGGAGCCATCCCGAAGCTCTCTGCTCCGCTGAAACCCGCTTCCCCTCAATTCGCTGTGGCTTTGGAAAAGTGATTGCATCTAATACCAATCTCTGGCAAAACACTTCGCACGTTACGAGAGGGGCCACGCCCATGGCAATTTCGATCCGGCAAAGCGGCACCACCACCATCGTGGACGTTGTGGGCGACATCACGCTCCACAACACCCCCGAGGTGCGCAAGGTGCTGCTCGACTTGCTCCGGGAGAAACATGCCAGCCGCGTCGTGATGAACATGGGCTCGGTCAAGTATATCGATAGCGCCGGCGTCGCCTCGCTGGTCGAAGGCCTCAAGGTATCGCGCGAAATGAAAAGCGGATTCGCCCTCTTTGGTTTGAGCCGGGCCGCCCGCGAGGTCCTCGAGCTTACCAGGCTCATCAAGGTATTTCAGGTGTACAACACCGAAGAAGAGGCTCTGCTCGGCAGCGCGGCAGCCGCATCGTAAGCTCGATCCCGACGACGCAACCTGCGAATTTTCCGCGCGCGATCATTCAAACGATATTTCGACATGCCACTGACCGAAAGCATCGGCGAAGCGACCATCAACGGCTTGGCCTACGTCGGAGGCCTCGCCCAGCTTGCCGGCGGCGCGGCCCGCGCCGTATTCCTCGAGCCCTTCCGCGGGCGCAAGGTGCGCGCTGCGGCCGCCATTCACCAGGCGATGGCCATCGGCGTCGAGGCGCTCCCCATCGTCTCCCTCATCTCGTTTTTCGTCGGCACCATCCTCGCCCTCGAAGGCGCCTACGAACTCCGCAAATTCGGCGCCCTCAATATGGTCGCCAACGCCGTCGCCGTCACCATGACGCGCGAGCTCGGCCCGCTCATGACCGCCATCGTCGTCATCGGGCGTTCCGGCTCCGCCTTCGCCGCCGAGATCGGCACCATGAAGGTCAACGAAGAAATCGACGCCCTCGAAACGATGGCTCTCGATCCCGTCCACTTCCTCGTCGCTCCCAAATTTCTGGCCATGCTTCTGATGATGCCCTGTCTCACCACCTGGGCCGACTTGATGGGCGTCTTCGGCGGCGCGTTTTTCGGCATCGCTGCCGCCGGCTTCACGCTGCACACCTACATCCAGGCCACTCTCAACGCTCTGATCTTGCGCGACATCATGACCGGCCTGATCAAGAGCCTCATGTTCGCACTCGTGATCACCGCCGTCGGCTGCCACGAGGGTTTCTCCACGGGCCTCGGCTCCGAGCAGGTTGGCCGTTCGACCACTTCCGCCGTGGTGAAATCCATTTTTCTCGTCGTCTTGGTCGACTTGGTCTTCACGGGTATATTCTATTTCACGGCACCACGCTGAGGTCTATGGCTCCCCTGATCGAAAAAGACGACGCTCCCGACGGCCCGGCCCAATGCGCGATTTCCGTTCGCAATCTTCGCGTCCAATACGGCGCCCGGGAGGTCCTGCACGGCATCAGCTTTGATATCCCCGCCGGCGAGACCTTCGTCATCCTCGGCGGCTCCGGCTCCGGCAAGAGCACGCTCCTACGCACGCTCGTCGGCCTCGAGCATCCCAGCGGCGGCGAAATCATCATCCGCGGCAAGAACTACGCCTCGATCACCGACGGCGAGCGCGACGAAATTCTCAAGCGCATGGGCATGTCCTTCCAGCAGGGCGCCCTCTTCGGATCGATGAGCGTGGGCGACAATGTCGCGCTTCCCCTCCGCGAGCACACCGAGCTCGATGAATCCACCATCGAGATTGTCGTCCGCCTCAAGCTCGACCAGGTCGGCCTCACCGGTTTTGAGAACTACATGCCCGCGCAGCTCAGCGGCGGCATGAAGAAGCGCGCCGCCATCGCCCGCGCGCTCGCGATGGATCCCGAAATCTTGTTTTTCGACGAGCCCTCGGCCGGTCTCGATCCCATCATCGCCGCGGGCATCGACGAGCTGATCCTTAAGTTGAAAAAAGCCTTTCGCATGACCATCGTCGTCGTCACCCACGAACTGGCCAGCGCCTTCCTCATCGCCGACCGCATGATCCTGATCGATAAGGGCGTGATCGTCGCCAACGGTCCCACGGCCGAGCTGCGCGAGAGCAAGCATCCTCGCGTCCGCCAGTTTCTGGATCGCGTACCCGAGCCCGAAATTTCGGAGGAAATCGACTACCTTCAGATGCTGACGGGCGAGACCCCTCCGGACCGGCGCTAGACTCGCCATTCCGGGGACTCGTGGTATACTCGCCGCCCTGCGGGGCGGGCCGCCAGGCACGCTGGAAGCCGGATTAATCGAGGAAACGAATGGACGCAAAGCGAGAGCAGGCTCTCGTCGGACTCTTTGTGTTGGTGGCTTCGGGCCTGCTAATTATGGTCGTGCTGCTTTTGTCCGGCTGGCTCACCAGCGGCGACGTTCCCTATCACGCCTACTTCAAGAATGCCGGCGGCCTCGAACCCGGCTACGAAGTTCACTACGCCGGCGGTCCTCCCGTCGGCCGCGTCACGAAGGTCCAGAGCGATCCGCAGGATCCTACCCGGATGGAAGTCGATTTCGCCGTCCACCCCTCCGTGCCCGTCAAAACCGATAGCAAAGCCGCCATCACCAGCAATAGCCCTCTCGGTGATAATTTCCTCGAGATCGAGCCCGGCACCCCGTCCGCCCCGCGCGCCCAGGGCGGCTCGACTCTCGAGTCGAAGGACTACACCAGCCTTGACCAGATCAAGGACACGATCGCCTCTCTCGGCCCCAAAGCCAACGAGCTCATCGACAATCTGAACGAGCGTGTCGTCGCCCTCAAGGTCACCCTCGATCGCGTCAACGATCTTCTCGACGAGCGCAATCGCGCCAACATCTCGGGCAGCCTCGCCAGCCTGAATGGCATGCTCCAGGAAGACCGCCCGGAGATCCATTCGACTCTCAATCACGTCAACGACGCGACCGCCAAGCTCAGCCCTCTGATCGACGATTTCCGCAAGACCTCGGCTCAGGCCGACGACGCCATCAAGAATCTCGACGCCGCCCTGGCTGAAGACCGGCCCGATCTCCACGAGTCGCTCGAGACTCTCCGCAAGACGCTGGCTTCGGCCCAGTCTCTGACCGATCAGCTCGACCGCACCATGAGCAGCAACGCCGAGAATCTCGACGAGATCCTCGATAATCTCCGGCACATCACCGAGAACATGACCGAGTTCACCAACACGATCAAGACGCGGCCCTATACTCTGATCCGTGCGTCCACCCCGAAACCGCACGAGCCCGGGGAAGCGCCCCCTAAGTAGGGCGAGAAGGAGCGAGGAGTGTCGAAGCAACGCATCTGGCAGCTTGCGCTCGTGATATTGCTGGCGGGATTTTCCTCGGCCTGCGGCGCCGCTCGCCCCTACAAATACTATCTGCTCGACGTGAATCCGCCCGCGCCGTCCGCTTCGGCCCAGCCTGCGTATCCCGTGAATCTGATCGTCGGCCGCGTAAGCGCTCCGGAGCTTTACCGCGATTCACGCATCGTTTACGGCAGCGGCGACGTCCAGCTCGGTGCCTACGAATATCACCGCTGGGCGGAGTTGCCGCCCGAGATGCTCCAGCAGGCGCTGATCGCTTCGCTCCGCGCCACGGGCCAGTATCGCTCCGTCACCGCCATCGGCAGCAGCGCTCGCGGCGGCTACATCCTGCGCAGCCAGCTCTATTCGCTCTATGGCGTGGACCGCCCCAATCTGGTGGCCCGTTTTTCGATGGAAGTCGATCTGTTCGACGCCAAGTCCGGCGAGACCATCTGGAGCGACAAGTATTCACACGACGAGCCCGTCGACGGCAAGACGGTCGCTAACGTCGTCGAAGCCATGGATCGCGACGTTCGCGCCGGCATGAACCAGTTCACCGCCGGCCTGGGCCAATACTTCGCCGCCCACCCGCCGGAGACTCGTTAAAACTGGCTGTACGGTTTGTTTTCGAACGGAGAGACTTCTTGCGAGCCTGAGTGCACGTCGCAGATTCCGTTCATTGTGGTTTCATCGGAATCAAAGTACGCGTCGCAGTCGTCGGTCACCCAGTCGTTCTGATGCGTGATCGGATCGTCCGGAATCGCCCCGATATACTTGTTGTCCACCAGGTCCTGCAGCGATCCCGGCGCCGCGTTCTTGTCCTTGATGTATTCCTGAATCGACCGCCGCATCACGTCGAGGTCGCTGTGTAGCGCCGCTTCCCGCGCGTGAACGATGGTCTGGCGGTAGCCGCCCACGGCGAGCGTCGCGAGAATCGCGATGATCACGATCACGATCATCGCCTCGAGAAGCGTGAACCCTCGCTCCCCCGCGCCGTTGTCGTTTTTATCCTGGATCGTCATGCTCGCGCCGTCCGCCACTCCTACCAATCCGAGTATTTCGTACCGTCGAGCGCCGTGCCCTGCGACTTGCTGTAGACGTCGAACACATCTTGCCCGCCCCACGACGTCGAATCCGCGTCGTCCTGCACCGATCGCAGGCCCCAGTCCGTGTTCCCTGTCATCGGATCGACGGGAATCTCCCGCAAATAACGAATCCGCTGGCTCTGCCCGCTCTGATCGCTTGCCCCCACGCCGGCGGCGACCCCGCCCAGCAGGCCCGCTCCCTGCGCGCTCATTTGCACGCCGTCCTTGAGAGTTTCCAGGTCGGGCGGGTAGTTTTCCGTCCCGGCCTGCACCTGGAACTTTCCCTTCTCGGCGTCGTCGTGATACTGGTCGATGGCGTCGCGCATTTCGCGAAGGTCGTAGCGCAAGAGCTCTTCCTTCGCGCTGATCACCCGCACGCGCTCGAGAGGCAGCGCCACCGTCGCCAGAATCACCAGGATCGCCGCGGAAATCACCAGTTCCAGCAGGGTCATTCCGGCTTCGGCTCCGTGCGTGCGCCTCGCTCGCGCTGCCCGCCTGCGCGAACTTCTCCGTTCAACAGTCACCGAGCCGCTTGCCCTGCGATGCTTCTTCCCCATCTTCGTTCTTCCTTACGGCACGTTGATCGTGGCTTGTCCGGAAACCATCGGAATGGTCTGCTGCTGTGAGTTGCGCGCGTTCACCTGAAGGACTTGCAGTGCGGTCTTCCCGGGAGCCACCCCGCGGACCACCAGGCCGAGCAGCGTGCCCGATCCATTCACGCCCGGCGTGTTCGGCTGCCGCGTGGCTGATACGATCACTTCGCCTTTTTGCGGATCGATTCGTTGCACGATCGCGATCTCCTGCTTGCCACCCGAGAGGAAACCTCCGTCGAGCACTTGCTCCACCTGCACCACTGCCGGATCGTAATGAATCAGCAACGGAATCGAGTACAAGTCGGCCACATTCGAAACCGCCAGGTTCAGCGTCTTGCGCTCGCCTACTTGCAGCGTTACGTCCGGCGGCTGGAACTGCAACTGCGCTGCGGCGGCTCCCGGCTGCGGAGTGGCCTGCGAATTCGACGGCAGCGGCGAAGCGGCCCCTGCGCCCGTCGCCGGCGCCGGGGCGAACTCGTCGTCGCGATACACGCGAGCGTTCGAATCGGTGCCGGCCGCCAGTGTGCGCAGGTTCGCCGCCGAAATGGACGGGAAGCGGATCACGTGCGGCGTCATCACGATCAGCACTTCGTTCTCCTGCACGCTTACGCTGTTGTCCGAGAAGAGGTACCTCAAGAGCGGGAGCTGCGCCAGCCCGGGGATGCCATTGATATTTTTCGTGTCCGTCCGCTCGATCAAACCGCCCAGCACGCTGACCTCGCCGTCCTTCAGGCGGATGTCGTGCTCGATCGTGCGCTGCCCGATGATCGGCTGGCTGATCCCGCCGATGTTGCTCGTCCCGTCGATTTCCGACACGCCCACCGACACCTTCATGCTCACGTCGCCGTCCGGATGCACGTGGGGCTGCACTTCGATGTTCACGCCGACGTCGATGTAAGTGAACTGCGTATTCACCAGCGGATTCACCACGCCCGCGCCGCCGCCCACTCCTACGCCGACTCCGGCCTGGAAGCTTCCGGTCGCCACCGGAACGCGCTCGCCGACTTTCAGGGTAGCCTTTTCGCCGTCACTCACCCGTACCTCGGGATCCTGAATGATCCGCGTCTTGTTGTCCGTGAGGATCGCATTCGCCGTGGCCCCAGGCAGCGTCAGGCTGTAGTCCGCCGTCGAGAGGTTCTTCAGGTTATTGAGCGCGATCTGCGTGGGAGTTGAAGTCGTCGAACTGCTGGTGCTCGTGCCGCAACTGCTGCTCGAGCTGCTCGGTTGGTTCGCGCAGGTCGGGTTGAATGCCAGGGTAATGCTTTGCCCGGGCAGAATTCCCAGGTCGCGCAACCGGTTCACGCTCGCCGTCAGCACCTGCACGTGGATCAGCACTTCCGGCTTGGCTTTGTCGATATCGTTGATGATCTTCGAGGCCAGCGCGATCTTGTCCGGCGTGTCGCGAATCACGATCGCGTTCTGCTCGTTGATCTGCGACACGCGCCGCAGGTCGAGAAGCTGCCGCAGCGACGACACCACTTCCGTCAGATCCTGCGGCGTCAGCGTGTTCGAGAGATAGAACGTCCTCACCTCTTCGTCCTCGAGATCGCGCCGCTTCTGCGGATTGTCCGGCGCCACGAGGATCACGTTGCTCGTCATCGGCTCCCAGAAAGCCTTGCTTTCGAAGCTCACCGCGTCGAGCGCCTCTTCGAGCGTCACGTTCGGCAAATCGACGGAAATCCGCCGCGAGGTGAAGTCCGGGTCGAAAATCACGCTGAGCCCCGCGAGCTTCCCGATCGTCTCGAACACCGCGCGCGAGTCGTTCGTCATTTTCAGGTTGATGGGTTCGCGCGAGAGCGGCTTCAGCTCAGGCGGCGCTGCCAGCAGAGTTTTGTCTTCCGGCGGATTCGGCACTACCTTCGGAATTTCGGCGGCGGTCTTCGCAGCCAGCAGGTCCATCGTGCGCTTCAGTTCCTGGTCGGCCGCTTCATTCGAGGGATCGATCGCGTGAGCCTTCTGAAATTCGCCCAGGGCGAGCTGCAAGTCCCCTTGTTTCAGCGCTTTCTCGCCCTGCTCGACGTGAAACTGGCCCGCGGCGAACCGCATGTTGATTTCGCGCAGCTTGTATTCGGCGTTGGTCGGCTGCGTCCGCAAAGCCCGCTCGTAATCAACGAGCGCCGTATCGTAATCCTGCACGGCCTCGGCTTTTCGCCCGGCGTCGTAGTCATTGTTTCCCTTGGGGCAGCCTCCCAGCAAAATCGCAAACACGAGGACTGCCACACATGTTGAACGCCGCAACAAAAACACCTCCGAGGTCACCCGAGTCTTGTGAAGTCTAGCACCCGCGTTTTGATGCGGCAAGGAATCCTCCCTGTTGCCGGACATCTTGGTTAATATAGGGATCGTGGTCCCTGCGATCGTTACAGCGTTGTGAAAGTCGGCCGCCCGCGGCCCGGAAATCCACCCTGCACCGCAACTTGCGGGCCCCCGCACCGCGCGGCTATCATGGCAAAACAGTGAAATCCACTTCGAAAAAAAAGGGCCGTGAGGGCGTTAATATCGTCGCCCAGAACCGCGCCGCGTCCTACAATTACGACCTCCTCGACAAGATCGAGGCCGGCATCGTGCTCGTCGGCACCGAGGTCAAGGCGCTGCGTGAAGGCAAGGGAACCCTCCGCGAGGCCTACGCCGAGATTCGCGCCGGAGAGCCCTGGCTGGTAAACTTCCATGTCCCGGAGTATCAGCCCGGCGGTTTTCGCAATCACGATCCTCTCCGCAGGCGCAAGCTGCTGCTCCACAGCCGCGAGATCGAGCGCCTCGTAGTCCAGACCCAGCAGAAGGGCATGACGATCGTGCCCCTGAAGATCTATTTCCGCGACGGCATCGCCAAATGCGAGCTCGCCATCGCCAAAGGCAAGAAGTTCCACGACCGCCGCGAATCCGAAAGACGCAAAGAAGCCAAACGCGAAGCGGACGAAGCGATCTACCGCTCCCGCCGCCGATAAGAGCAAGACGAAACCGAAAGGAAGCTATGCAGATCCAACTCGAGTCCCAGCCGTACCAGGATGTACAGTCCGATGCTCTCGTCACCTACGTCTTCGATAAGGACGACAAATTCGATGGCGCCCTCGGTGAAATCGACCGCGCCATGGACGGGCGGCTCGGGTCGCTCGCGTCGAGCGGCGAACTCACCGGCAAATCGCTCGAACTGACGCACATTCACTTTCCCGCGGGGCTCGCAGCGAAAAAACTGCTGATCGTCGGCGCCGGCAAGCCTGGAAAATTTTCCGCCTCCGATCTGCGCAAAATCGCGGGCACGGCGGCGCGATACCTGAAGACGCGCGGCGTGAAGAAGATCGCCTTCCTCACGCGCGAAGGCGAGCGCGGCCCCGCCGCGGCGCAGGCGGTGGTCGAAGGCTTGATCGTCGCCGATTTCGAGTCGGACAAATACCGCACCGATCGCAAGAACCGCGAAATCGAATCCGCGGCTCTCTGCGGATTCGATGGCGGCCTCGGCGCGGACCTGGCAACCGCGGTCGAGCAGGGCCGCGCGATCGCCGAATCGCAGAATTTCGCGCGCGACCTCATCAACGAGCCGTCCAACAAGCTCACGCCGCGCATCCTCGCCGCGAAAGCCGAAGCCATGGCCCGCGAGGCAGGGCTCGCCGTCGAAATCCTCGACGAGCGAAAGATCGCCGAACTTAAAATGGGCGCGCTCATCGGCGTCGCGCAAGGCAGCGTCGAGCCGCCGCGCGTGATCGTCGTCCGCTACACGCCTGCAAATCCGAAGCCCGGCGCGCCCGTGCTGGGACTTGTCGGAAAAGCGGTCACGTTCGACACCGGGGGCATCTCGATCAAGCCCGCAAACAACATGGAAAAGATGAAGTACGACATGGGCGGCGGCGCCACCATGCTCGCTGCCATGCGCGCGCTCGCAAAGTTGAAACCTTCGATCTCGGTGATCGCCGTTGTTCCCGCCACCGAAAATATGCCGGGCGGCCGCGCCCAAAAACCGGGCGACGTGCAAACAGCCATGTCCGGCAAGACGATCGAAGTGATCAACACCGACGCCGAGGGCCGCCTCATCCTCGCCGACGCCGTGTTCTACGCGCGGCAACTGGGCGCGACGGAACTCATCGACGCAGCCACGCTGACCGGCGCGATCGAAGTCGCGCTCTCGAACGTCCACGTCGGCGCGTTCGGCACGCCGCGCGAATATCTCGATCGCTTCCTCGAAAGCGCGAAAGCCGTCGGCGAAAAAATGTGGCCGATGCCGATCGACGACGAGTACCAGGAAATGATCAAGAGCAATATCGCGGACATTCGCAACACCGGCAGCGGCAAGGGCGGCGGCGCGAGCACCGGAGCGTGGTTCATCAAGGAATTCGCGGAGGACACACCCTGGATTCACCTCGACATCGCGTCCACGTGCTGGGCCGACGACGGCCGCCCGTGGCTCGCGAAGGGACCCACCGGCATCGCGATTCGTTCGATCGTCGACTTCGCGCTGAAGGAATAGGGACTTTTGTCCTGCCCCGACGGATACACTTTTGGTGTACTCGTCGGGAGCTTACACACCCTTAGAGAGCCCGAAAAAAACGGAATTGGCCGCCTTAACGGGCCTTAGACGGAACTGCGCCGGAATTTCAGCGTGAAGGGGCCTTCCGCGGCCAAAAGCCGCGGTGACGAAATATCGTCACATCATTTCCGGCGCGGTGATGCCCAGCAGCGCGAGCGTCGTCACCAATTGCTCACGCACTAGCTGCGTCACTCGCAACAGAAACGCGCGCCTTTCGGGATCCTCTTCCGAAAGAATGTGGTGCTTGTGGTAGAAGACGTTGAACGCCTGCGCGAGCTCGAATGCGTAGCGCGTGAGAAACGCCGGCTCCTGCGCCTCGACCGCCGCGCTCACGCGCGCGTCGAGTGAACCTGTGAGCAACGCGAGATCCCACAAGTCGTCGCCGGCACCAGCCGGTAGAAATTTCGCCAGGTCGATTTGTCCGCTCTCGATCTTGGCTTTGTTGGCCGCGTCGACCGCTGCGAACTCCGGATGCGCCTCGGCGCCCTTGCGCAGGATTCCGTTCACGCGCACGACGGCGTATTGCACGTACGGGCCGGTCTCGCCCTCGAAGCTGAGCGCATCCTTGAAGTCGAAAGCGATCACGGTTGAGCGCGTGAAGCGCAGAAGGAAATAGCGCAGCGCGCCGATGGCCACCGCATTCGCGATCTGGTTGCCCTCGTACGTGCCGGCGAGCTCCGGATGTCGCGACGCCACTTCCTGGTGCGTGCTTTCGAGAAGCTGGTCGATCAGGTCGTCGGCCTTCACGCCTTGCCCCTTGCGACCGCTCACTTCGATGTACGGACGCTTCGCGTCCTCGGGCGGAATGTCGTAGCCCATCTCGAGGGCGCAGCGCGGCGTGAGCGCGACCACGTTGTACGAAAAATGTTTCAGGTGATCGGCCTCTTCGGCGTAGCCCAGCGCGCGCAGCCCCGCGACTACCACTTGCTGCGGGTACGCCTGGCGCGAGTCGATCACGTTGTAGACTTCCTTCGCGTGCCCGAATGCGGGCGCGCCTGGTTCGCCGTTGTCGCTCGCGGTCGTCCAGGCCTCGTGTCCATCGGGATGCTTGTGAAAGCGGCGGTAGTGAAAATCGCGACCCAGCAATCCGAATTTCCAGAGATGGTAGGCGATGTCTTTGCCGACGTAGGTGACGGTGCCGTTGGACCGCACGATAATTTTGGCGTCGGCGAGCTCCGCCGGCTCTTCCGCGTCTCCTTCGGCGGCTTCGGGCTTCTCCTTGTCCGACGGAAGCTCCATCACCCAGCATCCGGAGTTCTTTCCCGTGGTGGCGTACTGGATCGCGCCGCGGGCCTTGAGCATTTCGAACGCCGCGTCCCAGAATTTCAGATGGAGGATTTCGCTCTCGCGCGAGAGCAGGTCGTAGTCGATGCCAAGCCGGTCGAGCGTCTTCAGGTGGCAGCGCACAATCGCGGTCGAGACGACCTCCGCCATCTTCGCGGCCTCGCCATGGCCCTCTTCGATTTCCTTCAAGGTCTGCGCGCGAAATTCGAGCCGTGATTTGTCTTCCGCGAGCCACTGAGTCACTCGCGTGTAGAGGTCCCAGCACAGGTAATCGAATTTCGGCTGGTCGGCGAGGGCGCGCACTTCTCCGGGCGTTCGCGGCTCGAGGCGCAAGAATCCGAGGACGACGTCCGCGACTTGCACGCCGGTGTTGTCGATGTAGTTCTGCACTTCGACGCGCTTGCCCGCATAGCGCAGCACGCGGCAGAAAGTGTCGCCGAGAACGGCGTTGCGCAGGTGGCCGATGTGCGCGGCTTTGTTCGGGTTGACGCTGGTGTGTTCCACCATCACTTTCGGCGCGTCTTTCGCGGGCTCGGGCGCTTCCTTGAGCGATTCGGCGCACGCCGCGCGAAAAAATTCGCCGCGATCGACGAATGCATTCAGATATCCGCCGCCCGCCACTTCCACCCGCGCGACACCGGGAATCGGCTTCAGCGAATTGGCGATCTCCTGAGCCAGCGCGCGCGGCGGCTTCTTCAGGCGCTTGGCCAGCTCGAAGCAAACGGGGGAAGCCACTTCACCCATGGCGAGCTTCGGCGGGCGCTCGGTGACCACGGGCACGTCCGTCTTGTAGCGCTCGTGGATGTGGTGGCGCAGCGCCTTGCGTATCCGCTCGTCGATCGTCTTATACACTCGTAGCCTCAGTTGGAATGGGTGTAGCCAAGCAGGTTAGCAACATCGCCTTGAATTACAAGCGTCTCAATCGCCCCTCCGGGGCTGAGTCCCCTTGGGGCCGTTGACCCGGCACTTCGCTCCGCCTGCCTCGCGGCAGGCGAGCTGCGTGCCGGGCTCGATACAATCGCCGCTCCGCGGCTGCGTTTTAGGCTGGGTTCCGTTGGCCCGGAGTGTCTTCAGGGGCTAAAGCCCTGTGTTCTTGCGCCGTAATGTCGGAGCTGAAGCTCCGACCCCCTAAGGCCGTGGGGCCCGCGGCTGAAGCCGGCTTAGAGTCATCGCTTTGTCGCGAGGCTCAAGCCGACATGCAGTCATCGCTTTGTCGCGAGGCTCAAGCCTCACGCTTCCACCGATCGATGGTCGCGCCTTTATCGCGGGACGAGCACGCTGCGTCAGCTCACGGCAAGCCGAGGCTCCCATACGCCCGCGGGTACGTGAGAATCCCCCACGGCGTCTGGAATCCTCCGATCACCTTGATCTGCTTGTAGGTATTCGCGTCGAGCACGTACACGTTGTCGCTCCGCCCGCACGCAAACAGCAGCTTCGAATCGTCCGGCGTGAACGTGAAATGCCAGCAGCGCTTCCCGAGCGGCGCTTCCCCGATCTGCTGCAGCGTATCCGCGGCAAACACTTGAAGCTTCTGCGCGGCTGCGGCCGCGACGAAGATTCGCTTCCCCGCCCGGTCGAACGCCACGCCGTACGGCTTCGCCGCCGTTTGGGTGGTATGCATCACGTTGAAGTTCGAGTCCAGCGTCAGAAGCGTTCCCGATCCTTCCATCGTCACCGCATACCCGTTGCCAAGCGGCGACGACTTCACGCCCCGTGGCCTCTTGCCGTACGACGTCAGATCGATCGTGCGCAAAAGCTTGCCCGAATCGACGTCGTAAATCCCCAGCGTGTTCGCCGCTTCGTTTGCGACGATCAGTTCCTTGTCGTCCGGCGAAAATTCGAGCCCCTCAGTCTCTTTGCCCGCGACGAAGCTCCGCCCCGTCTTCCAGTCCTGCGTGCTCAGCGTCATGATCTGGGCGGGCGGCTCGTTCTCGTCGTCATCCTCGTCGCCGATCGCCGTCTCTTTCGGAGGTCCCGCGGTCGAACCGGGTTCGTACGAAATGAAAAACTCGGTGCCGCTCCGGTTGATCTTAACGAATTCCGGGTTGTCGCCGAGATGCACCTTGCGAACCACCTTCATCCGCCTCGTGTCGATCACCGCCGCGTCCGCCGTGTCTTTGTCCGCCGTCACCAGGTACTTCCCGTCGAACGTCAGCCCGAGTCCTCGCGGCGCCACGTCCGCCGGGTGGATGGTCCTCTTCACCTGGAGAGTGCCGAGATCGATTATGCTGATGCCGCCGTCTTCTTCGGTTACGTAAGCCACGTTCGTTGGAATCAAGAAATAGCGCGTATATGTAACAAACGCGGCGCCGGCAATCAAAACCAGCGCCGCAAACCATGCCCCGACTTTGCCTGGAGTCATTCGCACCTCTCGCTAGGGGAGTCGCCCCATATGTACATTCTTGCTGAACCCATTTTGTTCAACGTGTTCCCGTGGCCGCAGGTTACTTGGATGAGAGAATTTACGTGGTACGGTTCGGCGTCGCGATCCCTTCGAAATGCGGCGGCAGATCGGCGAGGCTGTCCAGCATCAGGTCGGGTGGATGCGCTCGCATCCCCTCGAGGCCAAGCCCATACGTGACGCCGCAGGCCCAGATGCCCGCGTTGCGAGCCGTCCGCACATCCACTTCCGAATCGCCGACCATCACGGCCTGCCGCGGCGTAGCAGCGAAATCACGCAGGAGCGTGTGGACGCCCTCGGGCTCCGGCTTCTTCGTCGCGAAACTGTTGCCGCCGTAAATGTACCGAAAATAATTCGCGAGACCGAGGCCCGCGAGAATCGCCTCGCTGAACCTCACGGGCTTGTTGGTAAGGACGGCCAGCTCGCGATCCTTCAAGAGCTCGAGCCCTTCCCTGACGCCGGGATACGCGACGGTATTGTCGAGCATGTGCGCGCGATAATACGCCAGGAAGAAAGCGAGCCCTTTCTCGATTTCCGCCGGCGTGACGCCTTCGCCGAGCGCGCGCTGCACCAGCACCTGCGCGCCGTTTCCGACGTAGCCGAAAATCGTCTCGTCCGCGAGCGGCTGCCGGCCCATGTGCCGCAGCGTCGCGTTCACCGAAATCGCCAGATCGAGCTTCGAATCGATCAGGGTGCCGTCGAGATCGAAGATCAGCACGCGCACGCCGGCGAACACGCCGCGCTCCGCTCCGTTGTTGCCGCTCATTTCCCGCGCTCCTCGCGCAGGAATATTCTATGTGGCGCCCGCGTCCGTGTCACGACATTGCCTCGCACCGTGCATATCCAGGCCCGTTACCACAACGCACAGACCGCCGAACCTTTTTCGCGTCGGCGAACTCCGCGCGGTTATCGTTTCCTTATCAGTTAAAACGCTCGGCAAGACTTGGGGATTGCCTTGAGCCGTATCTGGGACGCCTTAAAATTGGCGCAGCAGGAGCGGTCGCGCGAACAAGCGCCTCCGCCCGACGACGCGGGCGACGAAGACCTTCGCGCCGGCCTGCGGCACCCGCACGTGGTGTCCGTCCTCGTCTACGGATCGGGCGTGGACAAGCAGCCATTCCACGAAGAGGTCGAAACCGTCGACGCCGGCGAACACGGCTGCCTGCTGATGCTCGAGACGCCCGTCGTTCGCGGCCAGCGCCTGTTCCTCACCAACACGCGCACGCAAGCCGAACAGGAATGCCGCGTCGTTCACGCGCGGGCGATGTCTTCCGGCAAGACGCGCGTCGGACTCGTCTTCTGCGCCCCTGCCCCGAAATTCTGGCTGCGCTCTTCCTGATTTTGGCCCGGCAGCTTGGCGCTGCTACAATATCCCGCCGCAACGCCACAAATTCATCCGAGGCCTCATGGCAGAGATTCAGCCTTTCCACGCTTATCGCTACGATGCTCAACGCGTCGCGCCCGCCGACGTGCTCACGCAGCCCTACGACAAGATCTCGCCCGCGATGCAAGAGCGCTACTACGCCGTAAGCCCTTACAACCTGATCGCGATCGAAAAGGGGCGCGTCCTCGCGGGCGATTCCGCCGGCAACAACGTTTACACGCGCGCCGCGAAGACGGTCGACGAGTGGATCGCGGAAAAGATTCTGGTGCGCGACGCGTCCCCCTCGATCTACGTCTACGCGCAGGAATTCGAAGTGCCGGGAACGCACACGCGCCGCGAGCGCATCGGCTTCATCGCGCTCACGCGCGTCGAGGACTACGACGCGCACGTGATTTTCCGCCACGAGCGCACGCTCTCCGCGCCAAAGGCCGACCGCATCGAACTCCTTCGCCAGACCCGCACGCAGACGGGCCAGCTTTTCCTCCTCTACGACGATCCCGCGCGCCAGATCGATTCCTGGCTCGAAGAGGCCGCGCGCGCGAAGCCGGCGCTCGAACTCCGCGACGAATACGGCGTCACGCATCGCCTGTGGCCCGTCTCCGAACCGGCGTCCGTGGCGCGCATCCAAAAAGCGATGGCGCCGCAAAAACTCGTGATCGCCGACGGCCACCACCGCTACGAAACCGCCTTGCACTACCGCGACGAGTGCCGCGCGCGCGCCGGCCATACCGATCCCGCGGCCGCCTCCGAATTCGCGATGGCCACCTTCATCAACACGCACTCCCGCGGCCTCACGATTCTCCCCACGCATCGCACTGTCGCGAATCTGGCCGATTTCGATTTCGACCGTTTCCGCAAAGCTCTCGGCGGATACTTCGACTGGTATTCCTACCCGTTTCTCGATCCCGCCGAGCGGCAATCCGCCTACGCCGAATTCCGCAAGGACCTCGAGGGCCGGAGCCACGGCCGCCGCGCGATCGGCGTGTATGCGAGCGCGAGTTCCGCGGGCGTCGCAAATAAACCCGGACCCGCGTTCTACCTCTTCGCGCTCCAGCGCGGCGTCGATCTCGAAGAGATTCTGCCGGACGTCGCGGAAGCGCAGCGCGACCTAGACGTAGTCTTGCTGCACCGGCTGATCCTGCAGAAGGGCCTCGGCATCACGCCCGAGGACGTCGCCTCGGAAAAGAATCTTGGCTACGAGCGCGAAATGGACGCGGCCATCGGAGCCGTCGACGCGGGACGCGCGCAGATCGCTTTTCTGCTCAACGCGGTGCCCGTCAAGCAGGTGGTCGATATCGCGCTCGGAGGCAACGTCATGCCGCAAAAGTCCACGGACTTCTACCCGAAGCTCCTCAGCGGAATCGCCATCTACCGCCTGGAAGGCCGCATCGACGGCTGAAGGGCGGGCCGACGGAAGGCCGAACACAGAAACGCGCGGCCCGATCGCAGGATCGGCCGCGCGTGGTGAAGTTCCCGCTCGAAATCGAAGGAGAGCCGAAGCTCCTACTTGGCGAAACTCTGAATCGCCGCTGCCTCGCTGTCGTAGGTGTCGAACACGGTCATCAGCTTGGTGACCTGCAGCACTTCCTTGAATTTCGATCCCAGGTTCGCGAGCTTCAGGGTGGCGCCCTGCGAGCGCGCGCTGTGGAAGGTTGCGACCAGCGTGCCCAGCCCGGCGCTATCGATGTAGCTCACTTGCGCGAGATTCAGCACGATCTTCTTCTTTCCCGCCGCCAGCAGGCTTTTCACTTTCTCGCGGAACGAGTTGCTTTCCTCGCCCAGGACGATGCGTCCCTCAATATCGATCACGTCCACGCCGCTGACCTCTCGATCCGTCATTCGCAGTGCCACGTTCGCGCCTCCTCGAAAAGTTGAACTCGCTCTTGTCTATTGATGCAAATGCAGTCGAAATGGCCACATGCCGCCTAGGCCGAGGCCGGTGCGTCTTTCCTCAGTAGAAGTCCGAACAAGACATATAGTAACCGCATCCGGAACAAATCATCTTGCAGCTCCGCTGGGCCAAGCGCTGCGAGCACCTCGGGCAATACTGCGACGCAAACTCGGTTTTCTCCGAGGTGTGCACTTCCTGCTCGACGACCTGGGAAACCTGATGAGCGCCTGCAACCGACGGAACCGTCTCTCCCAACCGGATCATGTAACTCCTCAATTGGAGCGTCGTTTATAGCACATCCCGACCACAGGTAAAAGCAAACCCGCCGCGGAAACGGGCCATTCCGCCCCGTGCCTGCGCGGCACGCGAGCCGCGCTCCCCGGCTCACGTTCGCGAACGAAAAGCGCTCTCCGGCGGCATGCCGTCCGCGTTGATCCACACCGCGCCCAGGATCGAGAGCCCGATCGAAAGCAGAAGATTGCCGGGCGAAAACGCCTTCCGGCTCACGCCCATCAGGAGCAGTTCGAAAAGCACGGGCGGCGCGATCAAGAGCACCCCAATCGACAACCACGCCCCCGGCCGATCGTTCCGCGCCGCTCTCGCGGCGATCCCCAGCGCCACCCCGGCCGGGAAAAACACGAACGCATAGTAGATGTCGTGGTATCCGTCGAGCTCGTTGGTCTTGATCCGCCGGACCAAATGAGCGAGCGCCGCCCCGGGCCCCAGCCGGTAAGGGATCGCCGCCGCCCTGCCATCCATATATAGATAGAGGTTCGAGCCGTCGTAGGAGTAGAGGATGTTGCGCGCCTGGTTGGCGGAAAAAACGTTGGGCACGTACCACAGCAGCTGCGAGTGGTGCGCCGAGAGCGGGCTACGGAACCAAAACGCCATGCTCACGCCCTCCTGCCGCAGCGTGAGGTTTGTCAGAGTCGCCGCCGGCGAAATCGACACGATCTGGCCGTCGGAGCCCGCGCCCCGACGCGGCGTGCACACCACGTGAATGGCGAACTGGTTCGTCGCTTCGAAGCCGGCCACCAGGCTCGGCGCGGGCGCAGCCAGCATGAGCGATTTGCCGTTGTCGAGCACCAGACGGCTCGGCTCGCCATGCCCCTGCGTCTCGAGCAACCACGAAAGGTCCGGCAGCGATTTCATCTGATCCGCGAAAGGCGCCGGGCCGGTGAAATCGTATGCCGCCAGCGCCGGAGGAAGCAGGGCGTTCGAGTCGCCTGAACCCGTAAGCGCGATCGCCGTCTTTCTCGGCAACGCGCGATTCCATATCTCCACTTTCGAGATTTGCCCGTTCCACAACGCGCCCGCCTTCCCGGCGGCGTCGCTGCCGATCAGCAGCCGCGAGTCCGGCCGCCAGCGCGCCAGCTTCGTTTCGGTCTGCAACCGGGCGGAAAGCGCGAACCAGCAGGCGAAATAGATCAGCAGGATCACGGCCGCCCGCTTGAGCGTCATAAACGACTCCGCGCCGCGTTCCACGCGACTAAGCAACCCCAGGAGCACCGCGCCGATCGTCGCAAACACCAAGAACCCGAGAGCCGCCCCGCTGCTGTTCGTCAGCACGTCCTCCCAGCCCGAGTCCCGCCCCGGAATATAGAGCTGCGTGAATTCGATTCCGTAGGACAGCACCCATCCCGTGATCCACACCACAAGGAACGCCGTGGCGCGCGAAATCCTGCGCTCGAGCAATTTCTCCGCGAGCCCGAATCCCAGCGGAACGAACAGCAGCACGTTCAGAAAGTCATCGAACGCGTCCCCTGGGGATTTGCCCAGGCTCTTGCCCAGAAGGAGGCGCGAGACTCCCGGAGCCAGCTTGGCGTGCGGGAGCAAACGAAAAGGGAAAAGGGTGAGAAAGAAGATCCCGATCAGCGCAGCGAGCAAAATGCGGTTTGACCACGATTCCGATGCTGGCGCGAGGTTGTGGTCAACTGCCCTGCTCTGTGTCACGTATCGCCCTTGGTGGCTGCAATGAAGTCTAGCATGGCTGGTTTCGTACCCTGTTCGTCAGGGAAAGGCCTCAGATATTTTCGCCGCTTTCGCTCTCTCATTCTATTTTCGCCCGGCAGGCGAAGACCAAAGCCACGCCCCTAAGTGTCCCACTTTCATGGCGCGCCCCAGCGAGATTGCAGAAAGTACAGGCGCGCGTTCGACCTAACGAACAGGCGAAGCTCCCTGCACCATCTTTGTTCCGTTGTCCAGTAGAGGGAGCAGCAGGGGAGTCCCTAGACTCTGCCTGCCATGAAAAACTACGCCAACGACAGAAATCGCCAGTCCGCTGAATCGAATCTCGGGGCCCGTCCGAAAACGAAGCTTCGCCGCTCGCTGAGCAGCCTGCTCGCGACGCTGGCCGTAATTCTTGTCGCGCTCAGCCTCGCCAATTGCGCCGGCTACACGAGCGCCTCGTCGACTCCGAACCCGACGCCCACGCCCGGCGCCGGTGTGCTTGCGGCCAGCTCGACCACGCTCGCTTTCGGCAGCGTCGCCATGGGCAGCAACGCGACCCAGAGCTTGAGCATCACGAACACCGGCACGGGCGCCGTGAATATCACGCAGGCGACGATTTCCGGCTCCGGCTTCACCATCGAGAGCGGAAGCGGCGCCGCCACCCTCGCCGCGGGACAAAGCGCGACGATGGAAGTTCAGTTCACGCCGCCGGCCACTGGCGCCGCCACCGGAAGCATCTCGGTCACCAGCAATGCCTCGAATCCGACTCTCACGATCGCTCTGAGCGGCTCGGGCGCGCAGGGAGCCGTCAGCGTCACACCGTCGAGCGTCGCCTTCGGCAGTGTGGCCGACGGCACGACCGCGACCCAGGGCATCACTCTGAAGAACACCGGCACGGCGAGCGTCACCGTCTCTTCCGCAACCGCCACCGGCACGGGCTTTGGCGTCACTGGATTCGCCGCCCAGAGCGTGGCCGCGGGCGCGACGATGACTTTCAACGCGACCTTTACGCCGGCGTCGGCCACGGCCGCATCCGGCAGCATCTCGGTCGTCACCGACGCGCCGGGCTCTCCGATCACCATCGCGCTGACCGGCACGGGCACGCAACCGGGAATGTCGATTACGCCTTCGAGCGTCAGCTTCGGCAACGTGGCCGATGGCTCGAACGCAACGCAGGCCATCACACTGAAGAATACGGGCACGGGCAGCCTGGTTGTCTCTTCCGCGACCGCCACCGGCACGGGTTTCAGCGTCACCGGATTCACCGCCAAAACGCTCGCCGCCAACGCCACCATGAGCTTCAACGCCGTCTTTGCGCCAACGTCCGCCGGCGGTGTCTCGGGCAGCATTTCGGTGAGCACGAATCTGGCGGGTTCGCCCACCGCGATTCCGCTGACCGGCACCGGCACGCAGCCGGGCATTTCGGTGACGCCTTCGAGCGTCAGCTTCGGCAGCGTGGCGGACGGAACCAGCGGCACGCAGGCCATCACGGTGAAGAACACGGGCACGGGCAATCTGGTTGTGTCGTCCGCGACCGCCACCGGCACGGGCTTTAGCGTCACCGGATTCACCGCGCAAACCCTCGCGGCAAACGCCACGCTGAGCTTCAATGCGGTCTTCACGCCGGCCGCGGCGGGCAGCGCCTCGGGCAGCATCTCGATCGCCACCAATCTCTCGTCGCCGACGACCGTTTCGCTGACCGGTACGGGCACGGCGCCGGCCATCTCGGCGACGCCGTCGAGCGTCAGCTTCGGCAACGTGGCTGACGGAACCGGCGCCACGCAGGGAATCACGGTCAAGAACACGGGCACTGCGAACCTCGTCGTCTCATCGGAAAGCGTGACCGGCACGGGTTTCAGCGTCACCGGATTCACCGCGCAAACCCTCGCTCCGAACGCCACGATGAGCTTCAACGCCGTCTTCGCACCGACCACCGCCGGCAGCGTCTCGGGCAGCATCTCGATCACCACCAACCTGCCCTCAGCCACCACGATCGCGCTCAGCGGAACCGGAGCGCAGCCGGCCATGTCGCTCACGCCGTCGAGCGTCACTTTCGGTAGCGTCGTCGATGGGACGAACAACTCCCAGACGATCACGGTGAAGAACACCGGAACGGTCAACCTCGTGGTTTCGTCCGCGACGGCGACCGGTACCGGCTTCAGCGTCACCGGATTCGTCGCGCAGACTCTGACTCCCAGCAGCACCATGACGTTCAACGCCGTCTTCGCGCCGACCGCCGCCGGGAGCGTCTCCGGCAGCGTTTCGCTCAGCACCAACGTGCCGGCCTCGCCCACCGCGATTTCGCTCAGCGGAACGGGCGCCGCCGCCACCTACGTCCTCGGCGCAAGCCCGGCAACGCTTTCTTTCGGCAGCGTCAACGTCGGCAACAACAGCTCGCTCACTTCGACGATCACGAACAACGGCAACTCGAACATCACCATCACCGGCATCAGCGGAGCGACCGCCGCATTCACCACCAGCGGCATCGCGGCGGGAACAGTCCTTACGCCGAACCAGTCCGCGACTCTGCACGTCACGTTCGCGCCGACCGCCTCCGGAGCCGCCAGCGCCACGATTTCGATCGCGAGCAATTCCACGACGACGCCGTCGATCTCCGTCTCAGGCACCGGAGCGGCCGTATCGTCCTCCGTGAACCTGTCGTGGAGCTCGAGCGCGTCGTCAGACGTGGTCGGCTACAACGTCTATCGCGGCACGATCTCCGGCGGGCCGTACACGAAGATCACCCCGTCGCCAGTCACCACGACCGGCGAGACCGATTCGACGGTTTCCTCCGGGCAAACGTACTACTACGTGGTGACTGCGGTCGACTCGAGCAACAACGAAAGCGTGGATTCGAATCAGGCGACCGCCTCGGTGCCGTAGGCCGGGGCGCAAGCGAATCGGGGAGGCCCGAAGCTTGTTGCACGACTGAAGAGAAGCGGCTGTAACGCGCAGCACCGAACACGATTCACCGCGAGCCTGCTCCTCGGCCAGGCGCAAGACGAGCCTGTCCTGATGGACAGGCTCGCACACCTGTCCTTCGAATGTACCTGCGTCCAGTAGTCTTCCACACCCCTCCCCGCTGACAATGGCCCCGCGATGCAGACACCTCTCAGTCGCGGCGCGTTCGACTCAGGTTTGGCTCTACGCTCGGCTCAACGCAAGGCGGCCACGACCCTTCGTGGCATGGCGGCGGCTCTGGCCCTGGCAGCCCTGCTGGGATCGGCGGGCTGCATCGGCTTGACCAGCACGAAACCCCTCGGCCCGGGCAGCACCGGAACTTCCGGCAGCAGCACCGGGGACTCCGCTTCCATGAACGTCTCCCCGGTATCGATTGCCTTCGGCAACATCGCCGTCGGCACCACCGACTCTCAATACGTGAAGTTGAGCAATACGGGCAGTTCGAACGAGACAATCACAAAGGTCGTCCCATCGGGCCGCGGTTTCATTTATACCGGTCTTCCGACGCCGATCACGATCGACGCCGGCCAGAGTATGAGTTTCACCGTTTCCTTTGCCCCCACCGCGACCGGATCCTCGACGGGCAGCATGTCCGTGGAGAGCTCCTCGGCAACCTATAAGGTCACTTTATCCGGGACGGGCGTGGCCTCGGCGCCGCAGATTTCGGCAAACCCCGCCGCGGTCAGCTTCGGCAACGTGACCGTTGGCACGCCTTCGTCACTTCCCATCGTCTTGAAGAATTCGGGCAACGCGAACCTTTCGCTTTCGAGTGTCTCCGCCACGGGCACCGGCTTTACGGCCAGCGGAGGATCGGGCGTTACGCTCGCCCCCGATCAATCCGTTACGGTCACCATCACCTTCGATCCGAAGGCCTCGGGCGCGGCTAGCGGCGGTCTTACCATCGCCAGCAACGCGACCAACTCGCTGGCCGTCACGCTCTCGGGAGCGGGCATCGCTGCCTCGTCGTCGTCCGCGAAACATTCCGTCTCGCTCAACTGGAGCCCGAGCGCATCCGCCGTGAACGGCTACTTCGTCTATCGCGGCACCACGTCCGGCGGTCCCTACGCCAAGCTGAACCCGTTGATCGACACGTCGGCAAACTACAAGGACGGCAGCGTCTCGGGCGGCACGACGTACTACTACGTGGTCACCTCGGTCGATTCCAGCAACGTCGAAAGCTCCTATTCGAACCAGGTCTCCGTCACGATTCCGTCGCCGTAAGTAAGTCACCTCGTCCGATCCTTGGCGCCGTTGACTTCCCTGCCCGAACCTCTCCATTCGCCCAAAACCCGCTGATCCGTGTGGCATAATGGATTTGTCAGGGGCGAATTCCGGCCACAACCGAATGGCAGCGAAAAACACATTCCGCAGGCGGCTTTTGGCCGCGCATCGCAAGCTCCGCGCCGCACGCATGATCGCGAAAGGGCTTGTTTCGACGCGGCATCCGCTTCTCGTCCACATCATCCCCATGCGGCGCTGCAATCTGGCCTGCACGTATTGCAACGAATTCGACGACGTATCGAATCCCGTGCCGGCCGAGGAAATGTTCCGCCGGATCGACCGGCTCGGTGCGATGGGCACGTCCGTGATCACCATCAGCGGCGGCGAGCCCTTGCTCCACCCCGATCTCGACTCCATCATCGCCCGCATCCGCAAGAATGGCATGACGGCCGGCCTGATCACCAATGGCTACCTGCTCGTCGCCGACCGCATCCAGCGCCTCAATCGCGCCGGCCTCGAATACCTGCAGATCAGCATCGACAACGTTCAGCCCGACGACGTATCCAAGAAAAGCCTCAAGGTTCTCGACAAAAAACTCGAGCTCCTCGCCGAGCACGCCGAATTCGACGTGAACATCAATTCGGTGCTGGGCAGCGGCGTCCGCAATCCGGAGGACGCGCTCGCCATTGCTCACCGCGCGATCGGCCTGGGCTTCACCTCGACCGTCGGCATCATCCACGACGGCAATGGCCAGCTCCAGCCGCTAGGCCCCCGCGAGCAGGAAATTTTCGACGAGATCATGTCGCTCGGAAAGCGCTCCTTCACGCGCGTGAACCGCTTCCAGCACAATATCGCGGCCGGCCGCGAGAACACCTGGCGCTGCCGCGCCGGTTCGCGCTACCTCTACATCTGCGAGGACGGTCTCGTTCACTACTGCTCGCAGCAGCGCGGCTATCCCGGCGTTCCCCTCGCCGAATATACGGCCGAGCAGCGGCAACGCGAATTTCTCACCAGGAAAGGCTGTGCCCCGCGCTGCACCGTTTCCTGCGTCCACCAAATCTCGGTGGTCGATAGCTGGCGCGCCCCGCAGACGCTCGGCGGCGGCACCCCCTCCGCCACCGGCACGCCGCTCGTCCAACTCACCGGTTCCCCCACCCGCGACTAATGCCGTCCCGCGCGAACGTGTTCGCTGTGCCTGTGCTTTTCACCGATCTTGAAGCCTGCGCTCCAACGATGCGCCGCAACCGGGAATTCAAGCACCAGACCTAGCGCCGAAGGCGCGATTGTACCCAGACCGGCACGAAGCCAGCCTGCCGGCAAGGCAGGCGAGCGTAGTGCCGGGCGCCAGCAGAAAAACCAGTCAGTCCCGGAGGGACGCTTGAACCGGAACCTCGAACACACTTCTGCCATTGCGCTCGCGCCAATCCGGATTCGCTAGAAGCCCCTGTATCGCTATGCTAGATTCTTGCCTGAAGCTCATTCAGCACGAGAACCACGCTTCGATCCCGGAATATCCAGTTCCCGGCGATGCTATATCCAGGACGATAGAGCATGATCGAACGTCTGCGACTTCTGCTCCGCCACGTCAGCTACAACCTGCGCGGCGGCTTCCTCGTTCGTCCGCTCGCGATCGCTTTGATCCTCGGATTCGCCGGCGCGATTCTCTCCTGGTTCGAAGAGCTCGACCCCTCCATCAGCGACTGGGTGCCGAAGGTTCTCTTCCTCTCCCACGCCGATCCTCAAGTCGCGCAGGTGATCCTCGCCGGAATTGCCGGGTCGATCATGACGGTCGTCTCCATCGTTTTCGCGATCCTGCTGATGACGCTCACTCTCGCTTCCATGCAGTTTTCCCCGCGCATCATCGTCAGCTTCGCCCGCGACCGCATCACCCAGTGGACCCTCGGCATCTTCCTCGGCACATTCCTCTATTGCATGGCCGCGCTTCCCGCCGCGCATTCGCTTCCGCGTCCCTTCGCGCCCGTCACCACCGTTGTCGGCGCGATCCTGCTCGCGATCGTGTGCGTCGGCCTGCTGCTTTTCTTCATTCACCACATTTCGCACGCCATCAGCGTGAACCACATCGTCGACCGCATCGCCTCCGAGACGGAGCTCGTGATCGACGACATCATGCCCCAGCCGCGTAAAGAGCGACACATCGCGACCGGCGACGGCGCCGAACCCATCGCATGGGAGACCACGATCGCCAACGACGTATCCGGCTACATCCGCTTCGTCGACATCAAGCAGCTTCTCGCTCTCGCAACCGCTCATAGGGTCAAGCTTCACATCGTTCGCCGCGTCGGCCAATTCGTTCCGGCGGGCGCGCCGCTGTTGCTCGTGCACAAAGGAGAACGCCTCGCGGCCGAAGACGCCGCCACCCTGCGCGCGGCCTTCGACTTCGGCCCGGCGCGAACGCTGCAACAGGACGTCGAATTCGGCGTCCTGCAGATCGTCGATATCGCGCTCAAGGCGATCTCGCCGGCCGTCAACGATCCCACCACCGCCATCAACTGCATCGATCAGCTCACTCGCATCCTGATCCGTTTCGCCTCGCGCGACATGCCCGAAGCCCTCCTCTACGATATGCACGGCGTCGCCCGCGTCACCGTTCGTTGGGTCGATTTCGAGCATCTGCTCGACTCAGCCTTCGAGCAGATCCGCATGTATTCGAAAGGGGACGTCGCCGTCAGCCTCCGCGTCCTGCGCGGCTACGCCGACGTCGCTTCCGCCACGCCGGACGATTCGCTCCGCGCTCTCCTCTGCGACCGCGCCAAGCGCGTGGTCGATGGTTGCGCCGGAACTCTCTCCGCGGGAGAATTGCAGCCGTTGCTCGTTCGGTTCGCCGCGCTTCAAAAGTTCGTGCCCGTCTAAATGCTCAAGGATTTTTTCTCGCGCTATATCTCGGGCGAAGTTCGCCCCATGCTCTCGCTCGCCACTCCCATCATCCTCGCCGAGATCGGCTGGATGACCATGAGCATCGTCGACACCATGATGGTCGGCCGCCAGCCCGAAAGCTCGGTGGCGATTGCGGCTGTGAGCCTGGGGGGCATGTTTTACAACGCCGTCGCGATCTTCGGCACCGGGCTGATGCTCGGGCTCGACACCGTCGTCTCGCATTCCTACGGCGCTGGGGACCTCGACGACGCGCATCGCTCGCTCGTCAACGGCGTCTACCTCAGCCTGGGCATGACGCCCGTGGCCATGGGCCTCGTCTACCTGCTCGAGGCCGCGATGCATTCGATCGGCACCGATCCGGCCGTGCTCGCGCAAGCCGTTCCCTACTTGCGCGCGGTCAACTACAGCACGCTGCCGCTGCTGCTCTACTTCGTCTTTCGCCGCTACCTGCAAGGCATCGACCTCGCGAAGCCGGTCATGTTTTCGCTGATCACCGCAAACCTCATCAACCTCCTCGGCAACTGGGCGCTGATCTACGGCCACCTCGGCTTCCACGCCATGGGCACCGTCGGCTCGGGGTGGTCGACGTGCATCGCGCGCACGTACATGGCCTCGTTCCTGATGGCCTACTGCCTCTACTACGACCTGCGCTACAAAATGGGATTGCTCAACGCGTCGCGCCTGCCGCATTTCCCACGCGTGTGGCGGCTCGTGACGCTGGGCTTTCCTGCGGCCACGCAGCTCGGCCTCGAGGTTGCGGTGTTTGCGGCCACCACGGCTCTGATCGCGCGGCTGGGCGCGGTCGCGCTCGCCAGCCATCAGATCGCGCTCAATACGGTGAGCTTCACGTACATGGTCCCGCTCGGCCTGGGAGGCGCCGCCGCCGTGCGCGTAGGCCAGGCCTTCGGCCGGCGCGAACCGCACGCCGCCAGCCGCGCCGGGTGGACGGCCATGCTGCTCGGTGGAATTTTCATGTCGTGCATGGCGCTGCTCTTCTGGTTCGCGCCAACGTACATCGTGCGCATCTACACGCCCGACCCGGTGGTGATTCGCGGCGCTACCCGGCTCCTGTTCGTCGCGGCATTCTTCCAGCTGTTCGATGGCCAGCAAGCCGTGGCCACCGGCGCGCTGCGCGGCGCGGGAGACACGCGCACGCCCATGATCGTCTTCGGCGCGTTCTATTGGCTCCTCGGACTTCCGCTCGGCGCTTATCTCTGCTTCGGGCGCGGCTGGGGCGCCACCGGCCTCTGGTCCGGCCTCTCGATTTCGCTCATCCTCATCGGCACCGTCCTGGTCCTCGTCTGGCGCCGCAAATCCCATTCCTTCCTCGCCGCGGCAACTGCGATCCGAACGTAAGTATTCCAACGGATGAAATTTCGGCTTCAACGGATATATAAGCGAGTACATAAAGCATAGAGTCGTCGGGCGGGCTAAGCCCGTTAAAACGTCCTAAAAAGCCAACTTTGGCGGGATTTTGCACCATGAAAGCATACGTAAACCAGAAAGAGCGGGCCGAGCGGGCCCTCCGGGCATACACGGCCTTCCTCGACACCTCCGACTGGCTGAAGGCTGAGGTCCGGGTGCCGCTGGAGTCGTTTGGGGTGACACTGACGGAATTTCGTCTCCTGGAAGTGCTTCACCGGCAGGGGGCGCTTCCGGTGGTCGACCTCGCGCGGAGGCGGGGGAGCAGATGGCACAACGTGGCTTTCCTGATCAAGGGCATGGAGGGGCGCGGCTGGGTGCGCCGGGCGATGGCTATGCTGCCGCCGGTGGAGTTCAAGCGCGCGCATCTGCCGAGGTCGAGGCGCGACGAGAGACGGCGCGGCCGGACGATGACGGTGGTGGGACTAACGGAGGAGGGGAAGGAGTTCGTTCAGCAGGTTCTCGCGATTCACTCGAAGCTGGTGAACGCGTTGATGCGCGCGCTTGAAGGACGGGAGCAGGACTCGCTTTTTCGGCTCTGCCGCAAATTGCGCGAGGGGAATCCGGTAAGGTTCTTCGCCGAGCTTACGCACGAGGATGAGGATTGAGAGAGGGGGTTAGGATTGCGTTATACTAGCGGGCGCCAACCAATGTCTGTAGCAGCGAAACGCAAGCCAGCCGAAGTGTCAACTGACAAGGCGAAACGGAACTTCTCCTCGTTCGTGCCGTGCGAATTGAGAGATACCGAGGATCCGCAGACACTGATTCCGCGCCTTGCCAAGGACCAGAGTGCTGTGCGAGCGATAGAGCATTCAGTCCAAACTATTCCTACAACCCATAGATTGAATCTTGGTGATGCTCGGAGGATGAGCATAGAACGCGAGAGCGTTCATCTCGTACTGACTTCGCCGCCATATTGGACGCTCAAAGAATATAGGGATACCGACGCTCAGCTGGGTCACGTCGAGGATTATGAGGAGTTTCTCGAACAGCTTGACGAAGTCTGGAGGCGCTGCTTCGAGGCATTGGTTCCTGGCGGCCGTCTAATTTGCGTTGTCGGCGATGTCTGCCTTTCACGGAGGGAAAACGGCGGAAGGCATACGGTCGTCCCGCTTCATGCGTCCATTCAAGAGCATTGCCGCACGATCGGATTTGATAATTTGGCACCAATCATCTGGCACAAGATTTCAAATGCAGTTTATGAAGTCGAGGGCGGGTCAGGGTTTCTCGGTAAGCCATACGAACCGAACGCAGTGATTAAGAACGACATTGAATTCATTCTGATGCAGCGCAAGCCCGGCGGGTACCGAGCACCGGACATTTCGACGAAGATCTTGAGTCTGATCTCTGCCGAGAATCATAAGAAATGGTTTCAGCAAATTTGGGGCGGCGTCACCGGGGCATCGACGAAGGATCATCCCGCGCCTTACCCGACGGAACTTGCCGAAAGGCTGGTTCGTATGTTCAGTTTTGTGGGTGACACCGTTCTTGACCCATTCCTCGGAACGGGAACGACGACGATCGCCGCTGCGAAATGGGGCCGGAATAGCGTCGGGTTCGAGGTGGACGGCCATTACTTCAGCCTCGCTGAGAGGCGCGTTCGCATCGAGACCTCGTCTCTCTTTAGCCAAGCCGAAATATCCGTGGCTGCGTTATAGCCTGACATGGCGCTAAATCCCGCGATCGAGAGAGGACTCCGCAAAGCAATCAAGCACTTTTGGAGCACCCGCGAGACTCAATCCCAATTACAGGGGACTAAGAGTGGCTCGCGTGATGCGGGGGATCGAGCGGCCGTAACAGGTGGACGCCAGATGGATGGATTCGTTGACCTAGTACGCGACAGCCTATGCGAAAGTGGGCTTCCCAAGGCTAACGTCTACTGCCGAACGGGAATTGAGCTGCCGGGCTGGTATCGTCCCGAGAAAAAGTGGGACCTTCTTGTAGTTGAAGGCGGGCAACTCCTCGCTGGAATCGAATTCAAGTCGCAGGTTGGGTCGTTCGGGAACAATTACAACAATCGGACGGAAGAAGCGATCGGAAGCGCGTGCGATCTGTGGGCGGCCTATCGGGAGGGGGCATTCAACCCGTCCGCGCGCCCATGGCTAGGCTACATGATGCTTCTGGAAGAGGCGCCTGGGTCGACGAACCCTGTTCGAGCGAAAGAGCCGCACTTCAAAGTCTTTCCGGAATTCAAGGCGGCTTCCTACGCAAGGCGATACGAAATCCTGCTGACTAAGCTGGTGCGGGAGAGGCTCTACGACTCGGCGTGCTTCCTTCTTTCAGATGCCAAGAGTGGCCCTCGAGGGAAATACAAAGAGCCTGCAGCGGAGTTAAATTTCGAGAAGTTCATAGCCTCGTTGTTGAGCCGCGCCATCTCGGTCGCCAAAACCCGGCGATGAGCGCGTGCCCGTATGCTACTTGCCCGTGATGATTTTGTCTCTTGTCTTTGGATCAAGGTAGTAGTTAAACGCTTTTTCGAGGAACAGATCACGTCTTCGAATAGCGTATGGCTCAACTGAGGCCTGAGTGACGTATTTCTGAAATCCGTCTAGAATTAGGGCATTTGTTGGGCTCTCGTATTGAGCTATAAGTGCTAGGTTCTCCCGAATTTCTTCGGTAAAGGCGACGAAAAACTTCACGAAGCTCGCAAGCAGGCGCGATTTTTTCTCGATGTACAAGCCCTCGACGAATAGGTACGCGGAAACCGCCACTGCTCTGCTGGAGATAATGCTGGCGCGATCTCCGAACTCCTCATCCATAAGCTTAAGAACCTGGCGTATCCTGTCCAAGTTTTCGTCGTTTTTTCTTATCTTGTACTTCTCCTTGAAGAAATCTTCGAGATCGTCGTAGCGCGCTCTGACGAAGTTACCACTCTCGCTGCGACTAAAGGAGTTTATGCAAATCTGGGCGAGAGTGAACTGTCTTGAGAAGCGCTTGTCTGAAAGGCTTGTCCGCCTCAAAAAGGGCGCATCGTTTCCCATCTCCTCATAGACGAAGTCTCGAAGGGCGCCCGTATGAGTCTTTAGCAGTTCGCCTGAATTCAGTCTGACCCCCAACTGTAGCCGTCGAAATATCTCTCTGAGGAACTCTTCGTCGTCTATTTCCGGATAGATCACTAGGGTCAGCTGGAAGGCTTCGATCCTGCGGGCAAGTTGGGGGATTTCTCTCTTCAGGCGCTCGTATGTGTATTTTTCCCCGGCCACTCGCACGATCAGAGGATTGTCCTCGGACGTTTCTGGCTTGAAGAAGCTCAGTAGGGTTGTCATCCTCTGCTTTCCATCTATGCATTCGTAGTCGAAGCTTTCGTTCTTGGTTCGAGCAAGGTAGATTTTCGGAATGTCGATATCCTGAAGGATTGAATCCAACAGCAGCTCCCGGTCCTTCCTCGACCATACCCTCTCGCGCTGGTAGTCTGCGTCCAGATCTATCCGGTAAATGTAGTCGTCTATGAGTTCCTTGACGGAAACGGAGCTAAGCTCTCGGACTTTGTCCGTCGGAGGCATTGTTCCTAGCTACTCCATAACCCGTTTTACGTATTCCGTTGTCTCTATTTGCTCTTTGAGTATGCGCATGCCCTTGTACTTCAGCCAAGTCCTAAAGGGGTTCCCCTTTTCGACGCCAGGGACGAAGCCCGCGTCGATTTCCGTTAGCTTCTTGATTTGTGGAAAAAAACCGTAGCTCTTCTGAATGCGTTCGCCGGCGTCGTCGAAGTCTATAGCCTCTATATCGAAGGCAGCTCCTTTTTCCAGGTGGGCCCTGAACAACAGGTCGACCAGATGGGCGTCATTGGGACTCAGCGAGCATCCGATGACTCGAAGCGTATCGCATTCTATCAGTATCTCAAGCGCCCGGTTCCAGATGAAGCTGTAAGGGGAGTGAAGGTAGCTCTTGTTGGGACCCATCGGAATAATATCTATGGATCTGGTCCTACCTCGTATCCGCACCGAGCGCCAATTGAATGAACCATGCAACTTCAACAACGGCGGCTGAGTTCCGGTCGGGCTCGCTTCCAAGGAAAAGCAGTAGTTCGGGTCATCGCCGAACGCGCGAAAAGCTCGGTCAGCAACGTCGTCGTAGTTTAGGGAGATGATGCCGTTTAGGTCCTCCTGAGCCTTTACGACGGCGTGCCGATGAAGCTCGATCAGGGCTTTGTGTAGCCAGAATTTCTCAATCCTGTCGTCTGTCAGAATGCCCTCGATGTCCTTCTGGACAAGTTCCTTGAGTCGACGAGTTCGCGACTCCCAGCCGTCGATCTTGCTGCTCTCGATTAAACCTATAAGTAGCTCTACATTGGGCGTTCCTGATCGACCCGAAACCATCTCCAAGTTCTTCAGGTAGTCAGGTTCTCGACTTGCCTTTTCGATAACCCGGGCGGATACGCTTCTGATTAATAGGCCCTGCTCTTCCTCCTTCTCCAGTACCGTTGGTTCTAAATCAATGAGCTCGGCGTGCGTCGCGCCAGCGCCCAGAAGGTAGGCGATCATCTTTGGTTTCTCGTCCGGCATGTTGCTTCCAGCAAGGGACAAGTACGAGCCAATACTAGCATTTCGCTTGGGGGAGCAAGGGGAGAGAAGCGGAGGAGGGATTGCAGATGACGGCGAGCTGCACAGGGGGGCAGGGCGGGCCCGCCTTCGCCAAGGCTCCGGCGAGGCGGTGCGGTTTTGCGGATGTTGCGGTGCGGATGATATTCTTCGGCAGGGGAATTTACGCAGGCTGGTCCCGCCGTGCCCGAGATGAATGAGCGCTACGACAACCGACCACATCCAACCCTTACCTGAAATCAATCCGTGGCTGATCGCGGTCACGGTGATGGTGGCGACGTTCATGGAGGTGCTCGACACGAGCGTCGCGAACGTTTCGCTGCCGCACATCGCCGGGAACCTATCGGCGGGGGTGGACGAAAGCACGTGGGTGCTGACGTCGTACCTGGTATCGAACGCGATCGTCCTGCCGCTTTCCGGGTGGTTTTCCTCGATCTTCGGGCGCAAGAAATTCCTGATCGCCTGCGTGACGATCTTCACGATCAGCTCGTTTCTGTGCGGGATGGCGCCGTCGCTGCCGATGCTGGTGCTGTTTCGCGTGATCCAGGGAGCGGGCGGCGGCGGGATGCAGCCCGCCTCGCAGGCGATCCTGGTGGACAGCTTTCCGCGCAGCAAGCAGGGCATGGCGATGGCGATCTACGGCATGGGCGTGGTGGTGGCGCCGACGGTGGGCCCCACGCTCGGCGGATGGATCACGGACAACTATTCGTGGCGCTGGATTTTCTTCCTCAACGTGCCGATCGGCGTGATTTCGGTGGTGATGATTTCGTTGCTGATCATCGACACGCACGCGGGCGTGAAGGGGCTCCGCAGCGGCTTCAAGATCGATTTCCTGGGGCTGGGATTTCTGAGCCTTGGATTGGGCCTGCTGCAGGTGGTGCTGGACAAGGGCGAGCGCGACGATTGGTTCGGGTCGCCCTTCATCGTGTGGTCGACGGCGATCGCCGTGACGGCGCTGGTGGCGCTGGTGGTGTGGGAATTCATCACCGATCATCCGGTGGTCGATCTGCGCCTGTTCAGCGACCGGAACTTCGCGATTTCGACGTTCATGATGTACGTGCTGGGGTTCGTGCTGTACAGCACGACGGTGCTGCTGCCGCTGCTGCTGCAAACGCTGATGGGATACACGGCGATGCGCAGCGGGATCGTCCTATTGCCCGGGGGGCTGGTGCTGCTGGCGATTCTGCCGTCGGTGGGGTGGATGCTGGGGCGGTTCGAGCCACGGTGGATCGTGGTGACCGGGCTGTGCATCATGGCGCTGGGGCTGCATTTCCTGTCGCATTTCACGCTGAACGCGGGCGAGAGCAACGCGGTGAACGACTGGATCTTTTCGCGCGCGGGGACGGCGTTTCTCTTCGTGCCGATCAACGTGATGGCGTTCTATTTCGTCCCGCCGGGGAAAATGAACAACGCGTCGGGGCTGATCAACCTGGCGCGGAATATCGGCGCGAGCACGGGGATATCGTTCGTGACGACGATGCTCGACCGGCGCGCGCAGTTCCACCAGGACGTGCTGGCGTCGAACATGCAGGCGGGCAGCCCGTTTTACCAGCGGGCGATGGCGCACATCACGCACGAAATGATCGCGCGCGGGATGGACGCGGCGAGGGCGGTGCAACAGGCGCACGCGACGATCTACATGCAACTGCAGCGGCAGGCGATGATGCTGTCGTTCGTGGACAATTTCTGGATCATGAGCGTGGTGTGCGTCAGCGTGATTCCGCTGATGTTCATCATGAAGAAGCGGCGCGGTGGCGGGGGCGGCCGCGTGCCGGTGCACTGAAGAAGGCAGTGGCTAGTGGCGAGTGGCTAGAAAAAGCGAGAGGCCCGGCGTTAGGTGTAAATACCCAGAAACGAATTACAGAGTGGGTGTGTCTTCAGGGGCTAAAGCCCACTACTTCGCGGCTGTGAATGTCGGAGCTGAAGCTCCGAGCCCCTAATGGGCCGGCGAGAGGCCCTTCGTGTCTCAGGGCAAGCCTGCGCTACTGGCGCTACGGCTGGTGCGTGCGGCGGGCGAGGATTTTCGGGAATGAGGCGCTGCGAAGATCGTCGGCGGAAAGCGTCGTGAGGCTTTCGACTTCCTCGGCTTTGAGCGCGCCGCAATTGATCCCCTGCAGAAAATAGTTGAGGAGGCCTTGCGCCATGGCCGCATCGTCGAACACGTGGCCGATGCGCGTGGCCTGGGCCGCTTTCTCGATGAAGTTGCGGAGGCGCTGCGCGGCGGAATCGAGATTCTCGAGGAAGAAGGCGTAGACGGCGGCGTAGCGCGTGGGCAACTGCGCGGGATGGAGGTCCCAGCCCTGGTAGTAGGCGTTCGCGAGGGCGCGGCGGACGGAATCGTAGTGGAGCTTCCACGCGGCGTGCACGGTGGCGCGGTTCGACTCGGCCTGGTGGGCCGTGAGCGGCGGGGCGTCTTTCGCGGCGCGATGCGGCGGGATCGGTAGAATATTCGTGGGGCCGTCGGAGACGCGCACGCCGGTTCCGGCGAGCGCGACGAGCATGACGGCGCGCGCGAAATCGGCGGCGGGATGCGTCATCGCGTGTTGCAGCGCCGCGATGCTGAGCGACGCCGTGTAGTCGTAGGGACCAAAGTGCGCGGCCACGCATCGCCCCCGCGCCGCCCCGACAAGCGGGAGGAGATCGACCTCGCCGCGCTCGTTGAAGATTGCTTGCGGCGTCTCGATCATTATTTCGACGCGCAGCGCGCCGGGCTCGAAATCGAGCATGGGCTCGAGGCGCGAACAGATGTCCGCGAGGGCGGCGACCTCGTCGGGGAGGCTGACCTTTGGAAGCGTGAGGCAGAATCCGGCGGGGAGTTCGCCGCGGGCTTTCGCGGCAAGCTCGGTGAGGAAAATGTCGAGGGTGCGGATGCTGCGTTCGCGGAGCTCTTCGGTGAAGGGCTTGATGCGAATGCCGATGAAGGGCGGCAAGGAGCCGGAGTTCATGGCGGAGGCGAGTTCATCGGCGGCGGCCGCGGCGTGGGCGTCCTCTTCGTCGTCGGGGCGATTGCCGTAGCCGTCCTCGAAGTCGATGCGGAAATCCTCGACGGGCTCGCGTTGCAATTTTTCGCGCACGCGCTGATAGATGGTGTGCGCGAACCACGCGTGCGGATTTTCCTGGCGCGCGGCCTCGGAATCGAATTCGATCGACTTGGCGACGGCGGCGGCCGCGTTGCGGGTGTCCGGGAGAGCGGCCGCGCCCGGGATGCCGAGGGCTTTCGCGAAGGCGGCAAAATCCGGGGCATATTCATCCAAGGAACGCAGCGCGAGTTCACCGAGGCGTCGCGTGGTGGCGGCCTTGAAGAGATGCGCGCCGCCATAGACGACGTGGATGGGCTGGCGTCCGGCGGGCGCGCCGGGATAGCGCCGGTGCAACGCGTTGTGCGCCTGCGTGAGGCGGGTGTTGATTTCGTGCAGCGATTCGGGAGAGAGCGTTCTGCTCATGAAGCCTCGCGACGGATGCTATGCTGCGGGCGACCTTCGTTGATTCCCGGAGCCTGGAATCCGAGTTGTTCCAAGGGACCGGAAAGGATACATTGGTTCACAAGTGCCGGAAAGAATCCTGATCGTCGACGATGAATTTGCCGCGCGGACCGCTCTCACCGCTCTTCTCCGCCGGGAAGGCTACGAGGTTCGCGAGACGAGCGACGGAGCGGCGGCGCTGGCCGAAAGCGCGGCGTTCCGCCCGGACCTGATTCTGCTCGACATCGTGATGCCGGGCATCAGCGGGTTCGAAGTCTGCCAGCGAATCAAGGCGGCGCCCGAGACGCGCCTCACGCCCATTATCCTGATCACCGGGCTTTCCGCAACCGCCGATCGCATCAACGGCATCAACGCGGGCGCGGACGACCTGCTCAGCAAGCCCATCGACTTCAACGAACTGCTCGCGCGCACGCGTTCGCTGCTGCGATTGAAACAGTTCACGGACGAGCTCGAGAACGCGGAGAACGTGCTTTTCAGCCTGGCGCAGAGCATCGAGGCGCGCGATCCGTACACGCTCGGGCACTGCGAGCGGCTTTCGAATATGTCCGCGCGCCTCGCCGAAAAGCTCGGGCTGCCCGAGGAGGAGATCAAGGCGCTGCGCCGGGCGGGGATCGTTCACGATATCGGGAAGGTGGTGGTGCCGGACGCGATCCTGCTGAAGCCTGGGCCGCTTTCCGCGGAAGAAATCGAGATCATGCGGAAGCATCCGGTGGTCGGCGAGCGGATTTGCGCGCCGCTGAAGGCGTTTCGTCTGGTGCTGCCGATCATTCGCCACCATCACGAGAAGCATGACGGCTCGGGGTATCCCGATCGGCTGCGAAACGGCGAAATTCCGCTGACGGCGGCGATCCTGCAACTGGCGGACGTTTACGACGCGCTGACGACGGACCGGCCGTATCGGGATGCGTCGCCGTCGGGCGTGGCGCTGCAAATCATGGAAGATGAGGCGGAGCTGGGCTGGTGGGATCGGGAGCTGTTCGATGCGTTCCGGGACATGATTCGCGATGGGCATGCGGCGGCGCGCGTGCCGCTGCGGCGGGGGGCTGCGTCGTAGGGGCGGCTGGGGCGCTGTGCGCTGGTGCGCGATTGTGCTTGAGTCCGGGGCGCAGCGAGCAGCGCCCCTACGGGCGCGATTTCGTTGGGCGCGGCGCGCGTTGGGCGATTTGATTGTGCGCGGCGCCCGTTGAGCAATGGCCAGCGCGTGGGTTGGACACCACGGCGGTTCGCTGCTACGAACGCACGGCCAGGCGGGCTTCGCCTGCGTAGACTACGAAGCGTCTGCCGCGGAGAAAGCCGACCAGCGTGAGGCTCATCTCGCGCGCGAGCTGTACCGCGAGGCTCGACGGCGCCGAGACCGATGCAACTACCGGCAATCCCGCCACGATCGCTTTCTGAATAATTTCGAAGCCTCCGCGTCCGCTTACGAGCAGGGCTACGTCGGAAAGGGGCATGCGGCCGCTGCGCAGAGCCCAGCCGATCACCTTGTCGACGGCGTTGTGCCGGCCGATATCTTCGCGCAGCACGAGCAATTTTCCATGGGCGTCAAAGAGCGCGGCGGCGTGCAGGCCGCCGGTGCGGCCGAAAACGGGTTGCGAGGCGCGCAGAGCCTCGGGCAACGCGACGAGGACCTCGGGATCGAGCCGAAAACCGGGATTCGGCGGTTGCATGGAACGAGCGCGGACCGCGTCAATCGAAGCCTTGCCGCAAATTCCGCAACTCGAGGCCGCGAAGAAATGGCGGCGCATCTTCTCGAAATCGGGCATCGAGGCCGGATCGAGCTCGACGGTGACAACGTTGCCGCGATTCGCGCCGGGATTCCCGGGATCGTCCGGGGCGTGGTCGAGAGCGACGATCTGGTCTGCACGCTGGATCAAGCCTTCGGTGAGGAGAAATCCGGCGGCGAGATCGAGGTCGTCACCGGGCGTGCGCATGGTGACGCTCAAGGGATGCTCGCCAATGCGAATCTCGAGGGGCTCCTCGGCGGCGAGGTAGTCGTCCTTGCGATGGACTTGACCCTCGTCCCATTCGGAAACCTGCGTCAGGTCGATGCTGCGCTGCTTGCGAAGCAAAACCGCTTCCCCTTTCGTAAGGCGATCAATGAACCAAGCATAACATCGGAGACGCCGCTGGAAGCCGCGCTAAGAGAGAGACGGAGGTCCTGGGCACGAACCGCCACGGGCTGAAGCCTCTTGAAGCTCTGATCCGTTAGAAGCATTTAGGAGATGGCTTCCTTTCGAGAATCGCGGCGGGTCAATCGTCCCTGCCGGGACTCGAATTCTTTTGCGCCAAGGCCCCGGCACTGCGCTGCGCCTGCCTCGACGGCAGGCGGCTCCGTGCCGGGCTATTTTCAATCGCGCCTCCGGCGCTTCGGAAGAAATCAAGAGTTAGAAATCAGGATTCGGGACGAGCGTCCGAGCGGCCCTGAAGGGCCTCCCGTCCGCGTTTCACACGCCCCAAAAAGCGTGGTGTTGCAATGCCGGAACCGTCCTCGGATGGTCGATTGAGAGAGAACGTCCCAGGGCTAAAGCCCCTTTTTTTCGGCAGGCTTTTCGCGAGGCTGAAGCCTCACGCTTCCACCTGTAAACCGTCGCGCATTCGCACGCACACGAGGAGCCGGTGCGGGAATAGCCGGCGAAAACAGCGTCGCCGCAGGGCAAGTTGCCACGCAGGCCTTCGGCCGGAAAGCTTCCCCGCGAAACGTTGCGTGTTGGTCAAATCAGCTGGAGCGCGTGCGTGGCTTCGAAGGGGCGCAGCGAGCAGCGCCCCTACGGGCGAGTCGTTTTGCCGAAAGCGATGCGGCGAATTGTTTTGGATGGAGCGCGGTTGGCGAGCGATGCGGGAGTGGGTGGCGGGCGGGTGTTACGCCACGGCGAGATGCGACGGAAAACTGGGGGCACCGGCCTTCTCAGGGGCTGTGCCGCGATTGAGATGCGGGGCTTCGAGGGGGCGCAGCGAGCAGCGCCCCTACAACCAGATGCGTCGGTGAGACTTCAGGGGCTGAAGCCCGTGGAGATTTCGCGCGGTTTATGCCGTGGCTGGAAGCCACCACCCACAAAGCGTCTGGGAGCGGGCGCAGGAGTGGCCGGCGAGGACGCTGGCGCTACGCATGGCGAGTTGTCACACTGGCTCTAAAGGTTCAACTCCCTCGGGCCGGAAAGCTTCCGCGCGAAACGTTGCGTGTTGGTCAAATCAGCTCAGGCGCGTGCGGGGCTTCGAAGGGGCGCAGCGAGCAGCGCCCCTACGGCGGGTCGTTTTGCCGAAAGCGATGCGGGCGAATTGCTTTGGATGGGGCTTGGTTGCCGAAAGCGATGCGGGAGCGGGTGGCTGGCGGGTGTTACGCCACGGCGAGATGCGACGGAAAGCTCGGGGCACCGGCCTCGGCCTTCTCAGGGGCTGTGCCGCGATTGAGATGCGGGGCTTCGACGGGGCGCAGCGAGCAGCGCCCCTACGGCGGGTCGTTGGCGACGGGGGCTCGCACGGACGGGATGGGCTCGCACGGATGGGATTTGTGTGCGCAAAAAACTAGCCCGTCCCGAAGGCGTCGGGACGGGCCAGGGGGCGTTGCACTGGTGTGAGGTGTACTACGGGGATTTCTTTGGCCGCCTCAATTCGGCTGATGCGGGAGGACGACTCCCGTGGCCGGATCGAGAATCAGCTTGGGCGCCGTGGACCCGTCGAAGTCGAACATGCCGTTGAGGCGTCCGGCTTTGACGTCCGAGGAATTCCCGCCGATGCTGCCGAGATCCCAGTTTTCCTCGATGAAGCGGAGCGTCGACGACTGATCGGTGACGCGGTGGTCGACGTAATTCTGCTTCGCGAAGGGGGAGATCACCATCAGAGGCTGGCGCGGACCGTAACCGCACTGTCCCTGCGTGGTGGCCGAGGGCGAACCGCAGTCGGATGAGGCCGCGAGCGCGTCGTCGGAAACCGCGGACTGGTTGACGACGGGGCCGAGCACGTGATCGTACCAGCCGTCGGAATCGTCATAGAGGATGACAATCGCGGTGTCCTTCCAGTAGGGGCTGTTCATGATCGCGTTGATGACGCCGACGACGAAAACCTGTTCATCGATCGGATCGGAGTAGCCCGGGTGAGCGTCCTGGTAGGCGCCGGCTTTGAGGTAAGTGACGGCGGGGAGACGATCCTCGCCGAGCGCTGTCCAGAAGTCCGTCAGGTCGTACTGGTGTTTCGTGCCGTCGGCCGAAGTGCCGATGAGCGAGGGATCGGACGGCTTGACGTGATGAGCGTTGAGGGTGCTGGCAAAGAACTGGAAGGGCTCGTGGTGAGGAATGTAGTCACCGTCGCTCGACTGCGTAACGGCGTCATCGCCCGCGAGGCCGACGTTGTGCTGGCCGCAGATCGCGCGATTGCTCGAATCGTAGCCGGTGGGCCGGAAGCCGCCCTGGAACCATCCCCAGGTGATGTTCTTTGCGTCGAGGAGATCTCCGACCGTCTTGCCGCTGAACGACACGAGGTTGGCGGTCTGCAAGCCGGGATCGGTGAGCACGCACTCATCGCCCAGCGGACGAACGTCGCCAATCAAGGAGCCGCTGAGGAGGCCATTGGCAATGTTGCCGCTGCCCGACGCGGGTTTGCCGTTCACCTTCAGCGGAGCCATCGTGGCGTTCTCGGTGGTGCCGGCGACCAGGTTGACGGCGCCGACGGTGGAGGGACCGAACTCCGTGCCGTAGGAGTTGTCGCTCATGGCGTAGTGCTGGGCGTAGTTCCAGAGGGCGGTGACCGTGTTGCCGTCGAAGTAGCCCATGACGACGCCGTTGCCCTTGCTGTAGTCGTTGCAAGGAGAGGACGGGGAGTTGCCGGTACCGGTGAACTCAGGGAACTTGTCCATCAAGCCGTGGTTGTCGGCCTGTTGCTCGGGGGTGTAGCTGTGGTTCTGGTCGCAGGTGACCGACTGCACGCCTGTGTCCATGCGGAAGGGCTGCGTCGAATTGGGGTTCTCGTCGAGGAGTCCGCCGGCGAGAAGATTGTTGACGCGCGGCGTATCTTTCCGCGCATGGAATGCCGGCTCGCCCGGGGGATTGGTGGCATGAGGGTAGGTTCCGAAGTAGTGATCGAAGGAAATGTTCTCGCCGAAAATGATGATGATGTGCTTGATCGGCGTCTTCGTCTGATAGGACTCGGCCGCGTCTTTCGTCCGGTCATTCGCCCGATCGTTCGCGAACAGGCTCGCCGGCATGGTGAGGACGAGACTGGAGGCAAGCGCCACAGTCGCCGTCCGGCGAAGATAGTTCCAGATCATGAGCTCTCCTTGAGTTTCGGAAATCTTCCGCCTGATCCCGGATTGCCCCGCGGGGCTCGGCAACCGCACACGGCTGCTTGAGGGGGTTTCGGAATCAAACGCGTGCAGCAAAGGGATACCCGCCTGTTGTTATCGCCAGATGACACGAGCGTTAAAAACTGGCCGAGCCCTTCGAGGGCGCGGTCAGGTTGGCTTTCACGTTCTTGACGCGATAGGAAGGGCGGGCGGATTTCTCTTTGTCGTCGAGATATGCAAGCCCGCACAAAGGCCGGCGGCGCGCCTGCGCCCCGAGCAGATTGGCCTTCCCTTTCGGCACAACCTGAATGACACCCATCATTCCGCCGTCCTCATGTTCCAGGAGATGACAGTGGTACACGAACGTGCCGATGATATTGGGATCGCGAAAGTCCATTCGCAGCTTCACGCTGGGATAGACTTTGCTCCGGCCGTCCCAGTAAGCGACATTGATCGTGTCCCGCAGGAAAGGCTCGTCGACGGGAACTCCATTCCACTCCTCGAGGAGGAAATGGAGTTGATGAATGTGAAAGGCGTGCAATTCCTGGGTGCGATTTTCGATGATCCAGTCTTCGACGTCGCCCTGCTGCACGACGATATTCGGGGTCGTGTCCCTGGGATCGAAAACCTTTTCCTTCTGGCCCTCGACGGTGATCATGAAATCGGTGGGACTCTTCGGATCGTTGGGGTTGTGAGGCTTCTCTGAAAAATAGAGAGTGCGGGTTCGCACAGGGTTCACATCGCCGAGCCACACGGTACGGGTGCGCGGAAGCGGAACGGGAGCGGCGGCGAGCCTTATGAGGGGTTCAGGGACGTTCGCGCCCGGGACGATCGTCACGAGGGGCCGGGTAGGGTCGTTCTCACCGGCGGGACCGGTGTCCACGGTGCGCGTGACGAAGCTGCCGCTCGATCCTGCGGGCGGACCCTTGACGATGATCCCGACTCTCCCCGCGGGCGGCAAGAGCACGTGGCTTTCCCAGATGAGCCGATTGCGCGCGATGCCGTTCTCGTCGATGGGAGCGCCGTCGAGCGAAACGACGCCGACCATTTGCGGCTTATTGGCGATCAGCATCTGGAGATCGAGGTAGGTGATGGCCGATGCGTTCAACACGCACCACAACTGCTTCTCGCCGGGGCGGATATTCACAATGCCCGGCGGATACGTGGGGTAGGGTACGGGAACAAAATTGATCGAGAGATCGCGCGCGGGAGTGCCACCGCCGGAATTCGTGTTCAGGATGTCGCCCTCGTTGTCGCGGAGAATGAGGGGCGGCGGCATCGAACTCGTCGACACGGGCGCGGCATTCGGATTCAGAAGGGGCTGATCGCGAATCACAAAGACGCGCTCCGGGAGTCCGGCGAGCATGGGATCGGCGCGTTCGATGCCCTCGACGACGATCGCGCCCGAGGCTCCGCCCTGGACTTGCACGCTGGTGAATCCGTGGACGTGCGGGTGATACCAATAGAGTCCGGGAGATTCGTTGAGCGGAATGCGGAATCGATACTCGAAGGGGCGATCGCCGGGCTCGACGAAGGTGGTAAGGACGTCATCTTCGTGGCAGACGGGCGGCACGGTAAAGCCGTGAAAGTGAAGATTCGTGGACTCGGCGGTCATGCCGCCGCGGGTGCATCCGCCGGTCATCGCCATCGGAGGCGGGGGTGCGGGCGAAGAGGCGAGCGGACGCTCTTCGTTGCGGAGGCGAATGACCAGCAGATCGCCGGGCTTCACGCGCAGGGTGGGCGCCTCCCGGCCGTCCTTATCGAGGTAGCAGTAGTGCGTTTGCCCGGCGGCGTCGACGAAGTCGCGGTAGGTGAGATCGACGCGGAGCACGCCGTTGCGGCTGGTCAAGTCCTGGGGCTCCTGAACGACGCTGCCCGCCACCGGGCGCACGGGACAGCCGGCGGAGGCGGCGTCACGATCTGCGGCGGAGGCGCGCGGCGGCGCGAGGAGCAGCAACGGCAGCGCACAGACAACGAACCATGCGGCGCGGCGACCGGCGATGAAGTTTGCGTCGATGACGACGGTCCTTTGATGCACACGACTGACTGCGGCTTTCCAGATCGCCTTGAAAACCGGAGGCGGAAATTTTCGCCGACGGGGCGACAGGAATTGTGAACGAAAGATGAACGTTCGTTGACAGAATTTTGCGGCGCATGTCGGCGGGTGAGGCACGATTCGTGGATCGAACTCAAAAGTTCAATCGGGCAGGGGATACGATGTGACCGGGGTCTTCGAACGCCGCCATTTTCTTGCCTGTTGCTGACCCTGCTGCTAAACTATCGCGGCAAGAGCTAAGAGGCAGCTCCTGCGAGACTTCCCTTAGAAGGTTATCTATGTCTGGACACTCGAAGTGGGCCACAATCAAGCACAAAAAGGCCGCCACGGACGCGCGTCGCGGCAAGATTTTCACCAAGCTGATTCGCGAGTTGACCATCGCCACTCGCACCGGCGGCGCTGACCCCAACACCAATCCGCGCCTGCGCACCGCCATCCTCGCCGCGAAAGGCGAGAACATGCCGAACGACAACATCGAGCGCGCGATCCAGCGCGGCGCGGGCACGCTCGAGGGCGAGACCCTCGACGAAGTGACGTTCGAGGGCTATGGCCCCGGCGGCGTCGGCGTGCTGGTGCAGGTCGTGACGAGCAATCGGAACCGCATCGTGAGCGAGATTCGCCACCTTTTCTCGAAAAACGGCGGGAATATGGCGGAAACCGGCGCGGTCGGCTGGATGTTTCATCGCAAGGGCGACATCGTGGTGCCGAAGGATGCGGCGGATGAGGACAAGATGATGGGGATCGTCCTGGACGCCGGGGCGGAGGATCTGAAGGATGACGGCGCGTCGTGGGAAGTGACGTCGCCGCCCGAGGCCATGGAGAAAGTGCGCGAGGCGCTGATCGCGGCGGGGATCACGCCGGCTTCGGCGGAAGTCGCGTGGCTGCCGCAGAATTACGTGAAACTGAGCGGGGCGCAAGCGCAGCAGATGTTGCGGATGGTCGAGGCGCTCGAGGACCACGACGACGTGCAGCACGTCTACGCGAACTTCGACATCGACGAGAAGGAAATCCAGGCGGCCGTCGCGAGCTAGACTCGCGATGGCTTGCCGTTTCAGGCTCCCACCTGTATTTGTCTTCCGGAATCGGGCGGCCAAAATAGGACTACCCCGTCGCGCCCGCTGCACGTAGACTTGTGCGCGAACATGACATCTCAACCCGTTCAGCCGGTCGCGCAGCCGCGCAAGTTGCGCGTCCTGGGTGTCGATCCGGCTGTGGCCGGGGCAACCGGCTTCGGCGTGATCGAAATCGAGGGCGGCAGCGCGCGGCTGATGCACTTCGGCGCGTGGAAGATCCCGCCGAAAGTGACTTTCGCCGTGCGGTTGCGCGAGATCCACTTCCTGGTTACGGGGATCGTGCAGCAGTTCGCTCCGGACGCGGTGGCGGTGGAATCGGTGTTCACGGCGCTGAACGCCGCGACGGCACTGAAACTGGCGGAGGTTCGCGGCGTGGTGCTGCTGGCGGCAGCGCAGGCGCAGATTCCGGCGCACAGCTATTCGCCGCGCGAGGTGAAGGCGAACGTCACGGGATACGGCGGCGCGTCGAAGCAGCAGGTGCAGCAGATGGTGAAATCGCTTCTGGGGCTCGACCATTGCCCTCAGCCGGCGGACGCTTCGGATGCGCTTGCGATAGCGCTGTGCCACGCGCAGATGTCGCGCGCGCGGGAGCGGCTGGCGGCGTCCGCGCCGCTGTGCCGGCGACCGGCAGCGTCGAACGACACGCAGCGCTCCGTCCGGGTCCTACTCCCCCCGATAGGATAAAAGGCGCCACAGATGGTCGAACTCACCTGGCGCTGGAATCCGAATCCGAGCATGAGTTAATCTTGTTCGGACCTGAATGAATCGACGTCCTCATCGCCAAGGCTTGCCCGCGGTGCTGCTGCTGTGTGCGTTCGCGACTCTCGTCGCGCGGGGTGAGGCTCTGTACGGCCGCACGCCCGCTGAGGGAGCGGCCGGCGATCAGGCGACGATCATCTACCGCAAAGTTTTCAAGTCCAGCTATCCGGAGTTCACGGAAATCAAAGTCAGCCGGTCCGGCGGGGCGACCTACGACATCCGGCAACTCAGCGACACTTCCACGCCGCAGTCGGCGCAAATCAGCCCGGCGCTGGTGACACGCATCTTCGATCTCAGCGCGAAGTTGCACGATTTCGACGGCATCGACATCGAGATGCACCACCGCATCGCGGACCTGGGGCAGAAAACGTTCACGTACCAGCGCGGGGCGGAGACGCATTCCGTAACCTTTAACTACACGCTCAACCAGCCGGCCGAGCAACTGCTGGCGATCTTCGACGATCTCGCGCGCGAGCAGACCGACCTCGCCGACCTGATGCGGACGATGCGCTACGACCGGCTGGGCGTCAACGACGTGCTTCAGCAAGTGGAAAAAGATTACGACAACCACCTCTTCCTCGAGCCGGGGCAGTTCCTTCCGGCGCTCGACCAGCTTGCGTCGGATACCCACTTCATCGACATCGCGCGCGAACGCGCCCGGACGCTGGCGACACGCATGCGCGCGTCGCAATGACCGGAGAGCGGCGAGCGAAGGCGGCAGCGGTCCGATTCGCTCCCCCGAGAGACGAACGGAATCGACGAAACAATTTTGGAACCGCGGGCGGCTGCCGTCGGAACATCCTGCGTAGGCGTGCGTCTGCCCGCGGAATGATAAGCGGCATCGCGAGGGCTTCCTCCTTCCTCCGAGGGCGGCAACGATCGTAGAGGTTACCGATATCGCAAATTTTCAGCTGAGGCCCGGCCATCCTGCGGAGAGGCTGGTAGCATCTGAGGTATCCAACTATGCGACACCCATACATGAATACAAATAAACTGCTGCTGGCTTTTGCTCTGTTTTCGCTGGTCGCGCTGCGTGCGTCGTCGCAGGCGACCTATTCGCAGCCGCGGATCACCGCGGCCGTCGACAATTCGAAACTGACCATGCTGCGGGGCAACACCTATCCGCTCGCGATCGCCAAATACGACCACGGCCCGGCGCCTTCGACGCTGCCGATGCAGCACATGCTGCTGGTGCTGAAGCGGAGTCCGGCGCAGGAGGCCGCGCTCGAAAGTTTCATGGCCGAGCAAACGAACCCGTCATCGCCGGAATACCATCACTGGCTGACGCCCGAGCAATTCGGGCAGATGTACGGGCCTTCGCAGCAGGATATCGACGTGATCACGAAGTGGCTCAACGCGAGCGGATTCCAGGTGAACAGCGTCGCGCCGGGCCGCACCACGATCGACTTCTCGGGCAACGTGGCGCAGGTGCAGGGCGCCTTCCATACGGCGATCCATCAGTACGTGGTGAAGGGCGAGCAGCACTGGGCCAACGCGAGCGATCCATCGATTCCGACGGCGCTGATGCCGGTGGTTGCCGGCGTGCGGTCGCTGCATAACTTCTACCCCAAGGCGCAGACGCGCCTGCTCAAGGCGGCGTCGTCCAAGCGCCCGAACTTCACGTTCAACAACGGCACGCCGTGCGACATCGCGAGCAGCTCCGATTCGTGCTTCGCCGTGGGCCCGAACGATTTCGCGACGATCTACAACGTGGGGCCGCTGTGGAGCAACAGCATCGACGGCAACGGCGAAACGATCGCTATCGTCGCGGACAGCAACATCAACACGCAGGACGTTTCGCAGTTCCGATCGCTCTTCGGCTTGCCGAATAACGCGCCCAACGTCATCGTGACGAATACCGATCCCGGCTTGAACGGGGATGAAATCGAAGCGGCGCTCGACACCGAATGGGCAGGGGCGGTCGCGAAGAATGCGACGATCGACCTGGTGGTGTCCTCCAACACGAACACCAGCGCGGGCATCGATCTCTCCGCCCAATACATCATCAATCACAACCTCGCCCCGATCATGAGCTCAAGCTTCGGCGCGTGCGAATACGCTCTGGGAAGCGCCGGAAATCAGTTCTACAACACCGAATATCAGCAGGCGGCCGCCGAGGGAATCACCGTGGTGGTATCGGCGGGCGATGCGGGGGCGACATCGTGCGACGTGCCGATTCCGGACAATCCGTCGGGTTGCGGCTTCTCGTCGAGCGCGCTGTTGCAGACGGCCCAGTGCGGCGTGGCGGTCAACGGGCTCGCCTCGACTCCTTTCAACATCGCGGTGGGGGGCACGGATTTCAACGACGTCGGCACTCAAACCATGTACTGGAGCACCAGCAATTCGACCGGCGCGGCCTCCGCTCTGAAATACATACCAGAGGACGTGTGGAACGACTCGTGCACAAACTCGCAGCTCTTCAACCTGGTGACGGTGAACCCACCCATTTCGACACCTGTGGGAAGCTGCAGCGATCAGACGATCCAGGATAACAATCTCGTCAGCGTGGTCGGCGGAGGCGGAGGCGAGAGCAACTGCACGAACGGCGCGACCACGGTCGCGAACTGCTCTGGCGGCAACGCCCAGCCGAGCTGGCAGACAACGGCCGGCGTGCCGGGCACGACCCGCGACCTTCCCGATCTGTCGCTGTTTGCCGGCGACGGACTCTACGGGCAGTTTTACATCATGTGCGAGATGGACAGTTCGGCCTCCAGCGGCGGGCAAGGCGGATCGCCTTGCGCGCTCGGCGCTACGCCGATCTTTACCGGCGTCGGCGGGACTTCGGTGTCCGTGCAGGCATTCGCCGGAATCATGGCGCTCGTCGATCAGAAGCACGCCGCAAGCCAAGGCAACGCGGGACCCGTGCTTTACCCCCTGGCCGCAACGCAATCGAACTCGAACTGCAACTCCTCGGCGCCTGCGTCGACCTGCATCTTCAACGACGTGACGGTGGGCACGAACTCGATGCCCTGCACTCCGGGCACGGTCGACTGCAGCACGACGGCAAGCGTTCCGGGCGTGCTTGGCGGTCCGGCATCGCGCATCGTGATCCGGGCGCTGCCCGCCGCGTGCGTTCTGGGCATCGGGCTGCTGCTGCTCCTGGGGATCCGCCAGAAGCAGCGGAAATCGACGATCGCGACCGTAGCGGCGGCTTTCGCCCTGCTGGTTGTGAGCGTCGGTTGCGGAGGCGGAAACGGCGGTAGCAGCGTCACCAACGACAACGGCACCCCCGAAGGAGTTTCGTCGGGCTACAGCGCGGGCGCGGGCTACGATCTCGCGACCGGGCTCGGGTCGATCAACGCCGCGAATTTCGTCGACTCGACGATGTGGGCCGGCGTGCCGCCCGCGACACCGCCTGCTACGGTCAATCGCCCGATGATCACGGCGCCGCTGGCGACGCTGGCGATCGCCATGGCCATGTTCCTCGGTTTGCTCTTCGTGGGACTGCGCCGCAAGCAGCTCCGCTGGACGACGGCTGTGCTGCTGGTGGCGTTTGGGCTGTCGATCCTGAGTGCGGCGCGAAGCAGCCGCGCGAGCACACGCCCGGTTCCTCCGGCAGCGGCGAGACATTCGGCCGCGCTCCGGCTCGCTTCATTCACCACAACCCGGCAATAGCGCTGTTGCGCGTTTAAATTTGCGAATGCCCCATCTTCGCCTTGCGAAGGTGGGGCATTTGCTTTGAGGCTTAAGAGTGTCTCCGGTTAAAGGTCCGACTCCCTGCGGCCGGAAGCTTCCACGCGAAACGTTGCGTGTGGTCAGATCAGTTGAAGCGCGTGCGGGGCTTCGAAGGGGCGCAGCGAGCGGCGCCCCTACAACCAGATGCCTCGGTGAGACTCCAGGGGCTAAAGCCCTTTTTTTTCCGGCAAGCTTTTCGCGAGGCTGAAGCCTCACGCTTCCACCTGTAAACCGTCGCGCATTCGCGCGCACACCAGGAGCCGGTGCGGGATAGCCGGCGAGGACGCCGGCGCTACGCACGGCGAGTTGTCACACAGGCTCTGGAGCCCTGTGCGCGTCAGCCTTAGATGCAGGACCTGAAGGTCCGACTCCCTCGGGCCGGAAAGCTTCCACGCGAAGCGTTGCGTGTTGGTCAGATCAGTTGAACCGCGTGCGGGGCTTCGAAGGGGCGCAGCGAGCAGCGCCCCTACAGCCAGATGCGTCGGCGAGACTTCAGGTGCTGAAGCCAGCCTTAGATGCCGACCTCGCAGCAGAATCTCAAGGGACGATGATTCCGGCGTAGCCGACGACGCGCTCGCGATCGCCGCTGACATCGGCTGAAGTGGCGTGGCGCAGGAGGCGCGCCTCCGTGGCGCCGAGCTGGCGCATCGCGACGAGCATCGCAGCCGTGGCCGCATACCCGCACATGGAAATCTGCTCGCGACGGACGGTTTCGTAGAGCCCGGAGGCGTCGAGCTCGAGAATGCGCGCGATCGCGCGTTCGTCCTTCGCGCGGGTGACTGCTTCGCTCTCGTAATGATTGAGGTCCGAGCTCGCGATCACGAGCACGGGCTCCGTTTGAGACGCCACGACGCGCGCCACCGCGCGGCCCAGCTCCTCGATCACCGGAAAGCGATCGGTGGCGAGCACCACCGGGACAAGCCGGACATCGCCGGCGAGGCGTTGCAGGAACGGAACCTCGACCTCGATCGAATGCTCGCGCTGGTGCGCCAGGGCGTCTTCGCGCAGGCGCGGATCTTCGTAGGCGAGGGCCCGCGCCAACACGGCATCGATGGGCGCTTCGCCGAGTGGGGTCGCGAAGCTGCCATCCGTCAAAATCGCCATGGCCTGGCCGTAGGGGTAGTGTCGCGGCCCCAGCAGAATGCAGCGAGGCGGAATCTCGATCGAGGCAAACACCTCGCCGGCTACACGCCCCGAGTACATATATCCGGCGTGCGGGACGATGCATCCACGGGCGGCGATTTTCGCGGGGGGCGAAGGCCCGGCGGCGAATTCGTCGATTTGGCGCGCGAGTTCGCGGGGATCGGAGGGGTAAAAGGTGCCCGCGACGGCGGGTGGGCGAACCATTCCGGAATCATTGCATTGGCGGGGAGGAAAAGCGAGCTGCCGCGTTTTCTGAGGCGGTTTTGGCACCACGGTCTTTGTTGGTCGGATCGGGTGGGGCGCGTGCGTGGCTTCGAAGGGGCGCAGCAAGCGGCGCCCCTACGGGCCTCTTTTTTTGGCGGTTTGCTGGTTGCCGGGATCGTGGGAGAAGCTACAGCGAGGGTTTGCCCTTGATGCGCAGGGCTACGGTTTGTCCCTGCTTGTAGAGGATCTTCACTTTGTCGCCGAACTGATAGCCGCCGGCCTGGCTGATCTGCTGCATGGCGTTCTGGAGATTATCCGAATAGGTGAAGGTGTGAAGCGCGAGATCGTTGCCCTGCTCGCGCACCACGATCGAGTGGCCGTCGGCGTGAACGACGGTCGCTTTGAGCCAGACCGTCTTGGGCGACGTCTGCTTCACGACGACCGGCGTTGACGTAGCGAGCTGCGCCACGGCCGGCGCGCCCGTGCAAAGCACGGCAAAGGCCAGCGCGGCGGCAATCCCTGCGGCGATCTTAGAGTTCTTCATCGAAGGATATCTTCAGCGACTTGAGAAATTTGATGTCTTGCGGCGTAATCTCGACCTTGGGCTCGGAGTCGTCTTCCTCGAGCACCTCTTCATCGACGCGGATGTGCAGGGACTCGAGAAAACGGCGGTCCTGGGTGGTCATCTTGGCGTCCTGAGCCGACCGCCGGGCGAGGCCGATCGTAGCGTCCAATTTCAGGACGATATCGAACCCCGCGGCACGAATGCTGGAGATGGCCTCGGCGATCCGCTCCGATTCCGAGACGCTGTCGTTGATGGCGTGCCCGAGCTCGCGCAGGAGCTGCTTCATACGGTCGTCGAGTTGCACAGGGGTGGCCTCCTCTCGAAGCCCTTACCTACCCTAATTGTAGAGTTGGCGCAAGCAAGAAACAAGGCGCGGCGAGGGCGTTTCATCTCTCTTGTCACCTGTCCTGAGGCACAGTGGGAGCGGCGTCGCGGGTTTGTTCGCGGCGCAGGCGGGCAGCCACGAGGCGTATTTCGTCAAAGGTGATTTCGGGAGGCAGCGCGTCCTTGAGAGGGCGGAGGCGGTCGACGCCGAGCTGCGCGCAGGCCTGCTCGATTTTGGCGCGCTTTTCGTCGCCGAGCCAGCGGGGTTCAAACGCGATGTCGCCTCGCTGCACCAAGTCCGCGACCATGGCGACCACGCTCGATATTTGGCGGCCGCGAATCGCGGCGATCTCGGAAAGGGTCCGTCCTTCGGCGAGCAGGCGCATCGTCTCTTCGGCGGGCTTCGACACGGGTTCGAGAGTCCCGACGGCGGCGCGCCCGCCCGCGCCATAGCTCTTCAGGGCCGCCAGAATTTGCTCGCCGTAGAGTTCGGTCTTCCGCTCGCCGAATCCGGGCACCTGCAGGAGTTCGGCGAGCGTTTGCGGGCGCCTTCGGCAAAGTTCGTCGAGCGACGTGTCGTGCATGATGATGAAGGCGGCGGTGCCGCTTTCCTTCGCGGTGGTGCGGCGCCATTCGCGGAGGTATTCGCGCAGGTCGGGATCGACGCCGCTCGCAACAACGGCACCGGGTTTGTTCCGGGATTTCCTGCGGCTCGCGGGAGCCTGAGCAGCCGCGGCGGCGACCGCGGCTTTCGCGGGAGGCGCGAGCCATTCGGGTTCGCCGCTGCAGGCGTCGCACGCCGCACACGATTTCCATTTCGGGTTTTCGCCGAAATGCGAGCAGATGCCGTGATGGCGGCACTTCCCGGGCGAGACGAACTGCTTGATTTCGTCGTAGCGCAGCCAGGCGCGCTGACGCTCGGCCTCGTCCGCAATTTCTTTCGTGAAATGGACGAGCAGCGCCGTATCGCGCTTCTGCCACAACATCAGGCAATCCGCGGGATCGCCGTCACGCCCGGCGCGGCCTGCCTCCTGATAGAACTGCTCGATCGATTTCGGCAGGGAAAGATGAATCACCGCGCGCACCGCCGCCTTATTGATCCCCAAGCCGAAGGCGACGGTGCCGACGAGCACGCGCACTTCGTCCGACATCCAGCGCTCCTGGTTGCGGCGCCGGGTCGCGGCGTCCATCTTGCCGTGGTAGGGGATGGCCGGAATGCCGTTTTCCTCGAGAAAATCGACGGTCCGTTCGACGCGCGCGATCGTGGGCGCGTAGACGATCACGTTGCAGCCGGCGTGATGCCTCAGCGCGCGCAGCAGCAGGTCCGGTTGAGTCTGCGCGTCGGACTCTTTCACGATGTAGCGCAGGTTCGGACGGTGAAAGCTGGCGATGTATTTGTCCGGCGAGCGCAGCTTGAGCTGATCGATGATGTCGTGGCGAACGCGCCGCGTGGCGCTGGCGGTGAAGGCCGCGATCGGGCGGTCCGGGAGTCGCTCGCGCAAGCGGCTGAGCTGGCGGTATTCGGGGCGGAATTCGTGGCCCCATTCCGAGATGCAGTGCGCTTCGTCGATCGCAAAGAGCGAGATCGGGACGCGGGCGAGCCATTCGAGCGTGTCGGCGCGGGCCAGGCGTTCCGGCGAGACGTACAGGAGCCGGAAGCGGGCGTCGCGCGCGTCGCGAATCAGATCGGACTGCTCGGCATCGGACAGCACGCTATTGAGCGCCGCCGCCGGAATGCCCATCTGCGCGAGTTGCGCGACCTGGTCCTGCATGAGCGCGATCAGCGGCGAAATCACGATGACCGTTTGTCCCGCGAGGGTCGCCGCCGGAAGCTGGTAGCACAGCGACTTGCCTCCGCCGGTGGGCATCACGACGCAGGCATCATGGCTTTCCAGCAGGCTTCGGACGATGCGGTGCTGCAGGGGGCGAAACGAGTCGTATCCCCAGTAGCGGCGCAACGCGGCGAGCAACTCGCCATCGGAAATCATCCCGCGAGTATAGCCGCCCGCCTGACAAGCGTCGATATAGGGAGAAATACTCTCGAAAAAGTACGTAAGGGCCGCGAGGCACTAGTGATCGAACGGCGGGCGTTTCGGCGCTTAGGCGCGGCACGTAATGGTTTCGCCGCCGCGCCATCGGCATTAAAATGAAGTCATGTCCGCCCGGACCCTTCCGGCTCTCTGGCGTTCGCTGATGGTCACGCTGCGTGTGGCGTGGCGCCTTGCGCGCCAGCTTTTTCACGAGGCGACCGGAGCGTTCTTCGGCATTTTCGCCGCGTGGGCCGCGTTCGCGGCGTGGAAACAATGGAAGCATCGTCCCGCGCTGTGGCTGATGGGGGCCGCAGTCGTGTATGCCATAATGATGGCCGCGTTCGCGTTCACGTCGTTTCGCCGGGCGCGCCGCGTCCGCTAGGATCGGCTGTAAATTCCGCCGCAGATGACTGATCACGCCAAGAAAGCAGCCGCCATTTCCGAGCGCAAGGCCGCCTCCACCACGGGACTTCCGATGGAGGCCGCGATCACGCCCGAAGACCTTGCAGGCTGGGACGCCGAACGAGAACTTGGCTACCCGGGCGAGTTCCCTTTCACGCGCGGCGTGTATCCGACCATGTACCGCGGGCGCCTCTGGACGATGCGGCAATATGCCGGCTTCGGCAGCGCCATCGAATCGAATCGACGGTATCGCTACCTCCTTGGGAAAGGACAGACCGGCCTGTCCGTGGCGTTCGATTTGCCGACGCAGATCGGCATGGACTCCGATCATGCGCTGGCGCAGGGCGAAGTCGGCAAGGTCGGCGTGGCGATCGATTCGCTCGAGGACATGCTGGCGCTTTTCGACGGCATCCCGCTCGAGGGCGTGTCGACGTCGATGACGATCAACGCGACCGCCGCGATTCTGCTGGCGCTCTACGTAGCCGTGGCGAAAAAGCAGGGCGCGAACCTGGCGCGCCTGGCCGGCACGGTGCAGAACGACATCCTCAAGGAGTACATCGCGCGCGGGACCTACATCTATCCCCTGCGGCCCGCGATGCGAATCGTGACCGACATCTTCGCCTGGTGTCGCGCCGAAATTCCCAATTGGAACGCGATCTCGATATCGGGCTATCACATTCGGGAGGCGGGATCGACCGAGGTGCAGGAAGTCGCGTTCACGCTGGCGAACGCCATCGCGTACGTGGAAGCCGCGGTCGGCGCGGGCTTGCGAGTGGATGAATTTGCGCCGCAGCTTTCGTTCTTTTTCAACGCGCACAACGAGTTCCTGATGCAGGTGGCGAAGTTTCGCGCCGCGCGCCGGCTTTGGGCGCGCATCATGCGCGACCGATTCGGGGCGCGCGACCCGCGCTCGATGATGCTGCGTTTCCACGCGCAGACCGCGGGCTCGGCGCTCACGGCGCAGCAGCCGGAGAACAACATCGCGCGAGTGGCGCTGCAATGCCTCGCCGCGGTTCTGGGCGGCTGCCAGTCGCTGCACGCCAACGCCCTCGACGAAGCGCTTGCGCTGCCGACGGAGGAAGCGGCGCTGCTCGCCCTGCGCACGCAGCAGATCATCGCGCATGAGACGGGCGTGGCGAATACGATCGATCCGGTCGCAGGTTCCTACGCGATCGAGAAGCTTACGAGCGAGATCGAGTCGGCCGCGCAGGACTACATCTCGAAAATCGACGCGATGGGCGGGATGCTCCGGGCGATCGAAGCGGGCTACGTCCAGCAGGAGATTCAAAGGTCCGCGTACGAATACCAGCGCGCCGTGGAGCGAGGTGAACAAGTGGTGGTCGGCGTCAACCGGTTCCAGGCCGATCAGGAGCGGCCGATTCCGACGCTGCGCATCGATCCTGAGATCGAGCGTACGCAGGTGGCGCGCCTGCAGGGATTGCGCGCGCGCCGCGACGCCGCCCACTCGCGCGCGGCGCTTGACGAGATCGAACACCGCGCCCGCGGCTCGGAGAATCTTATGCCGGCAATTCTGGCGGCCGTCGAGGCGTACGCCACCGTTGGCGAAATTTCGGATGCGCTTCGGCGCGCCTTTGGCGAATACCGCGAGTCCGTCGTCATCTGAGCCAAGAACCGAAAGACTCACCACAGAGAACACCGAGGAAGAAACACAGAGAATGCTGCTCTCACCGCAGAGGCGCAGAGTACAGAGAGAAAAGCATGACAAACCCCGGTGGAGTTTCTCCGGTTTTCTCTGCGCCCTCAGCGTCTCTGCGGTGGATATGTTTTCTCGGTCTTCTCCCTGAACTTCGTGCCTCCTCGGTGCGCTCTGTGTTAAGTTTTTCGGTCCGTGCAACGTAGCGCGATGAAACTCATCCTGGCATCCGCGTCCCCGCGGCGCGCGGAAATCCTGCGCAATGCAGGGATCCCGTTCGAAACGCAGATCACACTTCTTGATGAATCGATCCTGCCCGGAGAATTGCCGGGGGACTACGTCCGCCGCCTGGCGCTCGCAAAAGCGCGCGCAGCGGCGGAAGCGCGCTTCGATCGAGACGACAACATCTTCGTCGGTGCGGACACCACCGTTGTCATGGCCGGCGAAATTCTGGGCAAACCGGAATCCGAGGAGGACGCGCGCCGCATGCTTCGCCTGCTGAGCGGCCGCACGCACGAAGTCCACACGGGGCTCGCGCTGCTCCGCACGAGCGACGGTTGCGAGCGCGTGGTCGAGGAAGTCACGCGCGTCTCTTTTGCCCCGCTTTCGGAAGACGAAATCGACGCGTACATCGCCACCGGCGAGCCATTCGACAAGGCCGGCGGCTACGGAATCCAAGGGATCGCGGGACGCTACGTCGCGCGCATCGAGGGCTGCTACTTCAACGTGATGGGACTGCCGCTGGCGCGGCTGTGGTCGCTCTTGAAAGAGTCCGGGTGGGAAAATTCCGCGGGCGGCTGACCAGGAGCTGGCTGTCTGATCGGGCGACGCGCCCCTTCATTCTGAAGACTGCGTGAATCAGAAAGTTGTGAAGGCTGGGAGACTGCTCTTGCGCCCACTTCGCGGGCTGGATGCGTTTGCGCATCGCGCCCCAACGGCTGGCGCCGTGGGCTATCGTATGTCACGCGTTTCGCGCGTTTCCCCGCATGCATCAACGCATGAACGCCGACGGTTCTGTCGCCCGCTTCGCGGGCTGAACTTCACGTTCGCAGGGGGTCCCACGGCTGACGCCGTGGGCTACGGTCTTGCGCCCCGTTCCGGGGCTTGGCTGGCGGCTACCAGGCCAGCAAATGAAGACGGCGGCTCGGAGGCCGCCGTCGCACGCTCGCACGAAATTCGGGTGCTACTTCTTCTCTTCGACCGGGACGGAGGGAGGCGCGTTGGTCGCAACGGGTGGCGCGGGTGACGCTGCCGCCGGGGGTGGCGGATCGCCGCGCATGCCGTCCTTGAATTCGCGCACGCCCTGCCCCAGGCCCTTCATCATTTCAGGAATCTTTTTCCCGCCGAAAAGCACCAGGACCACCACGGCGAGGATCAAAAGATGCATTGGGCTATCAAACATGGAAACCTACCTTTCGCACTCGGCGAACCCCGCCAAGCGCCCCAAACCAACCATCCGGCGAGAGTGCCGCCGGGCTGCCCCAAGCCTTCGTTCGCGATTACAGTATAACACGCTCATCCCCGGCACGCCGCGTGACGTGCTCGCGGTCGAGATGCTCGAGCAGCGGAATGGCGTATTTGCGGCTGATTCCCGCAAGCTCTTTGAATGCAGTGATGGGCAACCGGTTGCCCTTCTCCTTGCTGTACTTCGCGAGCAGGGCGCGAAGCTGGGCGAGGGCCTCACGGTGAAACACGAGGTCGTCTGCGACTTTCACGAGTATCTTTTCGCGCAGCAGGATTGCCAGGATCTTCTGTGCGCGCGCGGCCTCTACGGGAAGCTTGCCGAGCACCGTTGTCACGCTCGGCACCGTGAGGCCAGCCCGCTCGAATTCAGACGCGATCATTTCCTTGGCGCGCGCTTCATCCGCGGAGAGCGCGATCTCGCGCCCGGCACGCTGCACCAGATCGCCCGAAACGCTCACCGCGCGTCGCTTCCCCAGATCGCCCAGCGCCGCTTCGAAAAGCTCGAGCCGAGGCTTGCCGACGCGGCCGCGCAGCTCCTGCTTCGGGATCCCGGGCAGGAGCGGATTATCGCGGTGGAACCGGTCGACAGCCTCTAAAATCGCGGAGGCCGACTTGGTCATCGCTGCCTCGGGCGCGACCATCAGCGGTTGCTCGCTGAGGATACGCAGCTTCCTTGCGTCGACGAGCTTCCTCACCGCGGCTCGCACGTCGGCTTCGAGCCAGCCCGTCCTCGCCACCATGTCTTCGAGGGTCAAGCCGCGGGGCGCCGCGTCGGCAATGGCTGCAAGCACCTGCTCTGCGCTGCCGTGCTCGACTTTCTCGAGGAACTCTCCGACCGCCGGATCGTTGCGCCGGTGGCGCGCGGGCCGCGCGTCGACGACGATACCGCCGCCGATCGTCACCACCGGCGAGAATTGCCGCAGGATGAAGCGGTCGCCCGGCAGCAGGAGTATCTCGTCGTCGAGCCGCATCTGAACGAGCGCCGAATCGCCCGGCGCGAGTTCCGCACGGTCGAGCAGAATCACTTCAGCAATCGTTTCAGCCGCGCCTTCGTGAAAATGAACTCGCGTGCGATTCTTGAGCGGCCGCGCCGATTTCAGGAGAGTGATTCGCGCGTCCACTCGTTTCGTGGATGCAAAGATTCCCGGGGGCGCGAGCACCATCCCGCGCTGGACGTCGCCATGGTCGATGCCCTGTAAATTTACGGCTGTCCGCTGCCCCGCCACAGCCTGTTCGATCGGCTTGCCGCCCGAATGCAACCCGCGCACGCGCACACGCCGGCGCACCGGGTAGATCTCGATCTCGTCTTTCACCCGAACGGAGCCTGAAATCAGCGTGCCGGTCACCACGGTCCCAAAGCCCTTGGTGGCAAACGATCGGTCGATCGGCAGGCGAAAATGGCGGGTCACGTCCTTCGCCGGAGCTTCGCGCGCGGCGCGCAGCAGCTCTTTTTTCAGCGTGTCGAGCCCCGCGCCCGTCTTTGCGCTAACCGGAACGATGGGCGCGCCCTCGAGAAATGAACCGCGCACGAACTCTTCGATTTCGAGGCGCACGAGTCCGACCATATCCGCGTCGACCAAGTCGGATTTCGTGATCGCGACGATTCCGCGCGGAATTCCCAGAAGGCGGCAAATGTCGAAATGTTCGCGGGTCTGAGGCTTGATCGACTCGTCGGCCGCCACCACCAGGACGAGCACGTCGATTCCGCCGGCGCCCGCCAGCATGTTGCGCACGAACCGCTCGTGCCCAGGCACGTCGACAAAGCCGAACTTCACGTCTTCGAGCTCGAGGAAGGCGAATCCGAGATCGATGGTGATGCCGCGCCGCTTTTCCTCTTCGAGGCGGTCGGGATTCGTTCCCGTCAGCGCCTCGACCAGCGCCGACTTTCCGTGGTCGATGTGCCCTGCTGTCCCGACGATGACGTGCTTGCCGCCTGAAGCCATTCGAAGGAGTTCCCCGGGGGAAGATGCTAGCGAAGCCTCAAGGAAGGGTCAAACGCTGTTCGGAACTTCAGGGGCTGAAGCCCGTGGGAGGTTTGCGCGGCTTATGTCGTGGCTGAAAGCCACGACCCACAAAGACTGGCCGGCGCCACGCAGAGTCTTCAGCCCCGGGCTTTCAGCGAGTCAGGGTGCGTTGCCGCCGCGATTTCTTTTGCAACGGCAAGCGCGGCCTCGCGAGGGTTCTTCGCGCCAGTGATTGGGCGCCCGATGACCAGGTAGCTGGCGCCCGCGTGAATCGCCTCGGCGGGGGTTGCGATACGCGATTGGTCATTGGCCGCCGAGTTGGCGGGCCGAACGCCGGGCACGACGATCAGGAAGTCCCGGCCACACGCGCGCCGGATGGCCCGAGCTTCGTGCGCGGACGCAACTACCCCGTCCAAGCCCGCTTTCCGGGCGAGCTTGGCCAGGGCGAGGGCTCGGGACCCCGGGGTGCCGCTGATGCCGACGCTTCGCAGGGTCGCGGCGTCGTGGCTCGTCAGGACCGTGACGCCCAGCAGGGCGGGCCGGTTTTTCGTGCCGGCGACCGCTTGAGCCGCGGCCCGCATCATGTCCGCCCCACCGAGCGTGTGCAGGGTCAGGAGGCGCACTCCCGGCAACCTAGCGGCAGCGGCAACACTTCCAGCCACGGTATTCGGGATATCGTGAAACTTCAGGTCCAGGAAGACGCCAAAGCCCAGGCTGGCGATTTTCCGCACCGCACGGGGGCCTTCGGCCGTGAAAAGCTGGCTTCCGATTTTGAGGATTGTCGCCGCCCCGTGGAGCCGGCGCGCCAAAATGGCCGCCGGCCCCAGCCGGTCAACGTCCAGGGCGACGATTAGTTGCGATGGTCCTGCGTTGGCCGTGAAGGCACCTTCAGAAGTTCCAGCCGAACCTTGGCGGTTCCGCGCTGGTCGAATCCTAGCTCACGAGCGACTTGGTATGAGACGTCCAACTCGCGCCCCTCGATATACGGCCCGCGGTCGTTAATCCGGACGACCTCGCTGCGGTGGTTCCGCGGGTTGACCACCCGCACGATCGAGCCGAGCGGCAAGGTCGGATGCGCCGCTGTCTGTCCATACATATCATACGTTTCGCCGGTTGCCGTCGGGAGACCGTCGAAATCCTCGCCGTACCAGCTGGTGGTGCATTCCCAAACCGCCAGCGGCTTTGGCTGGCGCGAAGAGCCGAACTTATCATGAGAGGTGACTGCCAGGCTTGAGGCTGGTTGGTCCGGGCTGCTTGTCCTGGCTGCGGCCTTTGGATTGGCCGACGGAGTCAGAATCAGCATGCCCAGTCCTAAAAACACGGTCTCGAGAATCACGAAGATTTTAGCCTTCATATTCACCTAACCTTTTTGAAATCAGTATATTGTAACCTTCCGAGAGCCTTGAAAGCAACCGCTTTAGCTTTCGAGCGACCCTCGTAAGTGGCTGACCTCAAATAGATTTTCGTCCCGGCACCACATTTCTAGGGCCCCCACAAGCCGTTCAGAAGCCCTGGGGTCCACGAAATGAGCCGTTCCTACCTCAACCGCCGAGGCGCCTACCACCATATATTCGGCAACATCGGCCGGGCTCTCAATACCGCCCAACCCTATGATCGGGATCTGAATTACCCGACTCGCCTCGTAAACCAACCTGACGGTTATAGGTTTTATGGCCGCGCCCGACAACCCGCCCGTCGTACCTCCCAAGCGGGACCTTCGGGTGTGTGCGTCGATACACAGTGCCGGATAGGTGTTTGCGATTACGACGGCGTCGGCTCCTTCAGTTTCTGCAGCTTTCGCCGTAAGTCCAATCCTTCCAACAATCGGGGAAAGTTTTACCCAGAGCGGTCGCTTCGAGGCCCTTCGGGCCGCCCGGACAACCTCCGATAGGAGTACTGGATCGACTCCGAACTCCGCTCCGCCGTGCTCTACATTGGGGCACGAGACGTTCAGCTCGTAGGCGGCCAGGCCCTCCGCGTCTTCCAGGACGCGAATCACCTCCAGATAATCCGCGATGTTGGATCCAAAGACGTTAGCTATGATTGCGGTGTCGAATCGGCGAAGCTCGGGCAGCTTTTCGGCCACAAATGCCCGGACTCCTATGTTTTGCAGGCCAATTGCGTTGACCATCCCGCTGGCCGTGTCGAGCATCCGGGGAGCGGGGTTCCCTGGCATTGGCTCTCGCGAGAGACCCTTTACGACGATGCCGCCCAAACGGTTCAGGTCGATGATCGGGGCGAACTCCAGCCCATAGCCAAACGTGCCGCTGGCTGCAATGATCGGGTTTTTGAGGGAAACGGTGCCTACGTTAACTCGGAGGTCTACCCCCGAAGGCCGTTCTCGGAGACGTGCCGGCTCGGGCGAACTCACTGCCGAAATTGTAACACGCCAGTCAAGGAATCGGCCTTGCTCGCGTCCGCAGCAAGAGTCCGGCTCGGGATCTTCCAGTCTCGGCGACGCATGTTCGGCGAGACCCGTTGCCTGATCGTGCGTCGAATCCGCGGCTGCGCACTCGCTGCGGTGTATGCTAGGATGAGGCGCCCAAATGCGCGTCGTCGAAAAGCGTCAGTTGCTATCGGCCGAAGAGATCAATCGGACGCTCCAGCGGCTGGCCCACGAAATCATCGAAAAGAGCGAGGGTGCCCGGGATCTGGCGCTGATTGGGGTGCGTCGCCGGGGTGTTACGCTTGCCGAACGCCTGGTACGCTCGATTCGAGCCTTTTCGAGGGCCGACGTGCCGATGGGAATTCTGGATATCGCGCTCTACCGGGACGATCTTTCTACGATCGGATCGCAGCCGTCGCTGCAGGGCACCGAAATCGATTTCCCGGTCGATAATCGCGACCTGGTGATCGTGGACGACGTGCTTTACACTGGGCGGACGATCCGCGCGGCCATGAACGGGCTTTTCGATCTCGGACGCCCGCGGCGGATTCGCCTGTGCGTCCTGATCGACCGCGGCCATCGGGAGCTGCCGGTCGAGGCTACGTTCGTGGGCCGTACCGTACAGACCAGCGACACGGAAATCGTCGAGGTTCGCCTGCAGGAAGTGGATAGCGAGGAACGCGTCGTCCTGGTCGACCGGGTTACCTGACCGGGGGCCGGGACTTCGGAGGCGGCAGAACTCAACCGAAGGGACACAGTGCAGCGCCTGTCACACTTGCTCGGAATCGAAGATCTCACGCGCGAGCAAATCACTTTTATTCTCGATCAGTCGAAACCCTTCCAGGAATTCCAGCGGTATCCCCTGAAAAAGCTGGCTACGCTTCGCGGCAAGACGGTAGCCGTGGCGTTCTTCGAGTCGTCCACGCGGACACGCATCAGCTTCACGACGGCCGCTTCGCGCCTTGGCGCCGATACGATGGCGCTGCAGGCGGAATCTTCCAGCTTGAAAAAGGGTGAATCGCTGATCGACACGGTGCGCACGATCGAGGCCATGCGCCCGGACGGCATCGTGATCCGCCACGCCTCTTCGGGGGCCCCCGAATTCGTCGCCGAGCGCCTGGAGATTCCCGTGCTCAATGCGGGCGACGGCACGCACGAGCATCCGACCCAGGCCCTGCTCGACGCGCTCACCATCCGCGATCGCAAGGGCGGCCTCGACGGCTGGAACATCACCATTCTCGGCGACATTCTCCACAGCCGTGTGGCCCGCTCGAATATCCACCTGCTCGGCAAGTTTGGAGCGCGAATCACGCTGTGCGGCCCCGCGATGTGGGTGCCGCGCGAACTCGAGAACCTGGCGCCCGGGATCCGCCGCACCACCTGTACGGAGGACGCGCTCGAAGGCGCCGACGTCGTGATGGTGTTGCGCGTCCAAACCGAGCGGATCCACGAGCCCGCGCTGGCGGCTGAAGAGTACGTTCTCGGCTATCAACTCACCCCGAAGCGCCTGCGTCTCGCGCGCCCTGGCGCCCTGGTGATGCATCCGGGGCCGATGATCCGCGGACTGGAAATCGATCCGGCTGTGGCCGATGGTCCGCAATCTTGCGTTCTCGAGCAAGTGACCAACGGCCTGGCGGTGCGCATGGCCCTGCTCTATCACCTGATTGGCGGCGCTCCAGTCGACGCGCCCCATCCCGCAAAGGACCGCTCGAATGCTTCTGATTAAGAACGGACGCGTTCTCGATCCGGCCACCAAGACGGATGCCGCGCTCGACGTGCTGCTTGAGGCTGGCCGCATCGCGCGCGTCGGCGCGAATCTCTCCGCCGACGGCGCCGAAATCCTCGACGCCAAAGGCATGGTCATCGCGCCCGGGTTCATCGATCTCCACTGCCACCTGCGCGAGCCGGGCGGCGAGCTCTCTGAAACGATCGAGACCGGCACGCTCGCGGCGGCTCGCGGCGGATTCACGGCCGTCTGCTGCATGCCCAATACGCAGCCGGTGAACGACAACGCCTCGGTGACGCGGGGTATCGTCGAACGAGCGGCGGCATCCGGCGCGGTGCGCGTGTGGCCGATCGGCGCGGCATCGCTCGGCAGCAAGGGCGAAGCGCTCGCCGAAATCGCGGCGATGAAAAATGCGGGCATCGTCGCCGTGAGCGACGACGGGAAGCCGGTCGCCACGGCCCGCCTGATGCGCCAGGTGATGGACTACTGCAATTCGCTGGGCCTGCCGGTGATCGACCACTGCGAGGATCCGTCGCTTTTTGCGGGCGGAGTGATGCGGGAGGGCCCGCACTCGCTGCGGTTGGGGCTGAAGGGTATCCCGGCGCAATCGGAATCCATCTGCGCCGGGCGCGACGTCGAAATCGCCTCGCTCACCGGGGCGCGCCTGCACATCGCGCATATGTCGACGCGCGGCGCGCTCGAATACGTTCGCGCCGCCAAGAAGCAGGGGCTGCGCGTGACGGCTGAAGTGACGCCGCATCACTTCGCGCTGACCGACGAGGACGTGCGCTACGACACGCACTACAAAATGAATCCGCCGCTCGCCTCGCGCGAGGATCGCGACGCGCTCATCGACGGGCTCGCCGACGGCAGCATCGACGCCATCGCCACCGACCACGCGCCGCACCATCCCGCGAGCAAGGACGTCGAATTCGACCGCGCGCCCTTCGGCATCACCGGCTTTGAAACCGCGCTCTCGCTCGGCCTCACGGTGCTGGTCGACTCGAAAAAGCTTTCGCTGATGCGCCTGATGGAGCTCTTCACGACGGGACCCGCCAGCGTCCTCGGCATGAAGCGCAAAATCGCCGCCGGGGAACCCGCCGACCTCACCATTTTCTCGACCGACTACGAATGGACTTACCGCGCCTCCGAATCTCCCAGCAAATCGCGCAACACGCCCTTCGACGGACGCTCGTTCCGGGGCGCCCCCATGGCCACAGTCGTGGCCGGCCGCGTGGTCTTCCGGCGCGAACCGGCAGCGCAGTCCTAGGAACGGAACCGCGCCACGCGGAACGCTACAGGTCGATTGCGAGGATGTCCGCCGTCAGTTCGTGCCGAAGTCGTCCGTTTGATCCCCAAGAATCGTGAGCACGGGATTGGCATCGCCGGTCGTGGTGGTGATCATTACGGCTTTCGTCGGCGAGACGATGAAGAACGCGCCGTTGAACTGCGGAGGAGGAGGCGCCTGGGTAAGGCTTAGCGTCCCGCTTCCGTCGGTCTGACCGGAAGAGGTGAGTGCGTAGGTGCCCGAGGTGGAGAGACCGAGCGAATTGCCGCCCGTCGTGCTCAGGTCTTCCGTGCCGGCCACGGTGCCCGTCGTCGTGTTCGTGCTGGCAAGCGCAACGAAGCCGGAGTAATTCTGCACAGAGGTCGCCGCAGGGGAAGAAGTGCCCTCGATCAGCGTTCCGGCGATCGTGCCGGAAGAGAAGGATGCCGGACCACCTGTGGATTGCGGCTCGAGAATTCCGAGCACGGGCGCGTCGACATTTTCGAGAAGGCAAAGAGCTTCATTCGCGTTGATCACATAGAAGATGGGATCGACGGGGGTGAGAAGCGTTGTGTCGATACGGCCGTACGCATCTCCCGTGCTGAAATTCGCAGGTATGGCGCTGGCGCCGAGGGAACTGCTCACGGTACCAGCGATGTTTTCAACGAGTGCGAGGTTGAAACCCGTGCCTCCACTAGGCTGCACGGACGCGATTGCCGCAAACGGGACATACGCCGCCTGGCCGCTGGGAATCACCGGACCCGCCAGACCGCCGACGCTCGGGATGTTCGCTCCAGTGAACGACTGAATGGACTGGCCGAATGGATACCCGGTTTGATGAATCAGCTTCCCGTCGCTGAGGAAAGGAGTGCCGAGGCTGACGGTGTCAGTTTCGACGATGTATGCCAGCGTGACAAGGCCGCCCGAAACCGCGACTGGATAAACGCTGAATGTCATGTTGCCGATCTGCTGGCCCAGGCTCATCGTGCAGCGCGACGACTGCGAAGTGGTCTGGAACGTGCCCGACAGGGTTGTATCGGGCAGGATCGGCTGGGCGCTGGTAGGTGCGTTGGCATCTTCCTCGCCATTATCGATCGTGCCCGGCGTCGTGTTGTTCACAGGCACTTCTGCGGTGAACCGGCCGGCCATGGCGAAGGGTCCGGACGCGGAGCCCTGGAAACCCGCTTCGGCGCCGCTGATTCCGATAACGAAATCCGCGCCCAGAGGTCCGCCACCCGAAAGAGTGTTGGACGAGCAGCCGGTGACGCCCTGCTGCAACGCGATCTCGCCCGAGCCGCGCGTGCCGGTCGAATCGGACTCGATCATGCGTCCATGCAGCCCCTGCGAATCGAGAGCGAAAGCGAAGGTAACGGTGCCCGACTGGCTGGTGGCGAGCGAGAGCGTGCCGCGACCGCCGGTGCCGATGGTATAGGTGCCCGTGAAGGTCTCAAGCGTGCCGTTGGTCGGAGGCCCCGCGGCGGTATTGAAGTCGGCCACGCCGCTGCTGATTTTGCTGACGCCGTCGGAGGTGAAGGTGCCCGCGGCGACGACCGCGCCGTTCGTATTGAAACCGCTGAATTCGAAAGCGTAATTGCCGCTCAGCAAGTTTGTGATGGTAATGCTGAGGCTGGCTGTTTTGTTCATCGCCGGCGTCTCGGAGTCCGTCACCTGCACCGTGAAAGTGGACGTTCCGGTCGTCGTTCCCGTCGGTGTGCCGCTGATGGCGCCGTTCGGAGCAAGAGTCAAACCCGCGGGCAGGGTGCCCACGGTGATCGACCAGGTGTAAGGCAGAATGCCGCCGGTGGCCTGCAGAGTTGCGCCGGGATAAACCGAGCCGAGCGTGCCGTTGGGCAGGCTCGTGGTCGTGATCACGAGCGGCTTGGGCGGCTGCACCGTGATTTGCACCGACTTCGTTTCCGTGGGAAACGCGATCGATGTCGCGGTGATGGTGACGTAATACGAACCCGATACCATCGTGGGGGCCGTGAACGTTGCTTGTGTATTGGTCGAGAGGAAAGTTCCGTCGGGCGTGGGCGCGCCGGGGCCGTCCACGAGCGTCCAGGTGACGCCCTCGTTCATCGTGTCTTTCGGGACGCTCGCGGTAATCGTGATCGTGCCGCCAGCGGCAACCTGCGTTCCGCTGGGATGGAGCACAACGGTGTTGAAATCCGCCGGGGTGCCCGCGCAACCCGCCACTCCAAGGGCCACAACAACCAATAAATAGCGTGTGAAAGACACTCCTGTGCGCCTGCCCATGGACCAATCCTCCCCAGCCCTGCCGTGGTTCTGACCCTTATCTTTTAGACCATAAAAACGAGCGTCGAAGCGGAACAAAGACCGGGGGCATTAGCGTATGAGGCAACCGAGGATGAGGGTGGCGGCCGAATCGCTCGACCGTGAGGCGCCTGTCCGAGCGATCAGGGATGCCGGGGGAAGAGGAACAGCATCAGCAACAGCCCGACCGCGTAAAACGGGATCGAAAGAGAGCGCACCCCGCCCAGGAAGCGCAGGCAGAGCCCGAAAAGCACGATCGCTTCCGCGATCACGTAGCATGCGAGAGACGCTGACCGCCAGGTGGCCAGCGCGGCAGCGTCAGCAGGCTTGCCCTGGAGCGTTTCGAGGGCCGGCCGTATTTTTTTCACCTGCACGTACAACGCGATGCCCACCAGAAGCGCGCCGAGAACCGAGATTCCGGCGAAGAACGTGCGGTTCATATCGATCAGCTGGTGCTGAGCCTTCTCGGCGACGGCCACGTAAAGCGACATGGCGATCAGCAGGATCGAATACCAGATGCGGAGCCAGCGGAGCGCTCCGTCGATCGTCGGGGGTGGCAGTCGAGGGGGCATATGCGATTGGCGGCGCATTATTCTGGCGTGTGGTCCGAGCGATGGCAAGCGGCTTTTCCGTGCCGCTAAGGCAACCGTCGCATCGTGAGAGCGCTTCTGCGCCCGGGGATTTTCAGCGATAATGGGAGCGGCATATCTGAGGGAAATCTCAAGCGATAAGGACGGTTCAAATTGCGCGTCGTACTGACCGGCGGGGCTGGATTTTTGGGTTCGCATCTTTGCGACTATTTCATCGAAAAGGGCTGGGACGTGCTGTGCCTCGACAACCTGGTGACCGGCGCCGATTCGAATGTCGCTCACCTGCTGTCGCATCCTCGATTCAAGTTCGCCAAGCAAGACGTGTCGCAGTTCATAGAAGTGGACGGCCCGGTGGATGCGGTGATGCACTTCGCGTCGCCGGCGAGCCCGCCGGACTACCTGAAGTTCCCGATCCAGACGATGAAGGTCGGCGCGCTCGGCACGCACAACACGCTGGGCCTGGCGATGGCCAAGAAAGCGAAGTTTCTTTTGGCGTCGACCTCGGAATGCTACGGCGATCCCGAAGTCAGCCCGCAGCCGGAGACCTACTGGGGACATGTGAACCCGGTCGGGCCGCGCGGCGTCTACGACGAAGCGAAGCGATTCGCGGAAGCGATCACGATGGCCTACCACCGCTACCACGGCGTGGACACGCACATCGTGCGCATCTTCAACACCTACGGCCCGCGCATGCGGCTGAACGACGGCCGCGCGCTGCCGAATTTCCTCTACCAGGCGCTCGTCGGCGAGCCGATCACCGTGTATGGCAACGGCAAGCAGACCCGGAGCTTCTGCTACGTCAGCGACCTGGTGGAAGGAATCTACCGGTTGCTTCAATCGGACGAGCACGAGCCGACGAACGTCGGAAATCCGAGTGAAATCTCGATCCTCGAATTCGCCGAGCGCGTCCGCGCGCTCGTGGGCGCGAAGACGCCGATCGTCTTTCAACCCTTGCCGCAAGACGACCCCAAGCAGCGCTGCCCCGACATCACCAAGGCGCGCCGCATCCTGAAGTGGGAGCCGAAGATCGGCCTCGAGGAGGGCCTGAAGCTGACGTACGAATTCTTCCGCCAGCAGGTAGGAGCAGCCGGGACAAAGAAGTAGCCTCCGCGAAACGTCGTGCGGAGTCCACGGACGAAGGATGACCACGAAGGCAGGATGAAGATTTCAAGCGGGGCGCCGGGCACGGCGCCCCGCTTCGTTTTTGTCGCTTATTCCGTGCGGCCGAAGGAGCGGTATTCGAAGCCGCGAGATTTCATCTCGCGCGGCGAGAATAGGTTGCGGCCGTCCAGAAGGAACGGACGAGCCATCGCGTCGCGCACGCGATCCCAGTCGAGCTTGCGGAACTCGTCCCACTCGGTGGCGATGATCAACGCTTCCGCGTTCTCGGCCGCGTCGTAAGGCGATTTAGCGTACTCGATTTGCGGCAGCACGGCGCGCGCTCGATCCATCGCCTCGGGGTCATAGGCGCGTACGATCATTCCCTCGCCGAGCAGCACGTTCACGAGATCGACGGCCGGCGCGAAACGAATGTCGTCCGTGTTGGGCTTGAACGCGAGCCCGAGCACGCCCACCCGCTTGCCTCGCACGACCCAGAGAGCCTCGCGAAGCTTGTCGAAGGCGCGATCGATGCGCCGCTTGTTGATCTTCTCCGCTTCCTTGAGCATGGAAAAATCGACGCCCGAACGCTCGGCGAGGCGAACGAACGCCTGCAAGTCCTTCGGAAAGCAAAAACCGCCGAACCCGAGCCCGGCCGAGAGAAAGCTCGAACCGATGCGCGGATCGAGCCCCATGGCGCGAACGATCTCGCCGATATCGCCGCCGAGGCGTTCCGCGAGGTCGGCCACCATGTTGGCGTAGGAGATCTTCATGGCGAGAAAGGAATTCGACGCGTGCTTGATCAATTCCGCGCTATTGATCGTCGTGACGACCCAGGCGGGCGCCGCGCCATCGGGACACGCGCCCGCGGAGTGAATAGGGCACTTGAACTTGCGGTCGAGCACCGGCCCGTAGATTTCGCGCAGCTGCTTTTCGGCGGTTTCGTCCTCGACGCCGACCACGACGCGATCCGGATGCAGGAAATCTCCGACCGCGGTTCCCTCCCGAAGGAATTCGGGGTTGGACGCGACTCGGAAGGTGACGCCTGTTTTGCGGCTGTAAACGGAAAGGGCGCGCTTGAGCTCCTGGCCGGTTCGCGCCGGCACCGTGCTTTTCTCAACGACGAGCTTGGGAGACTTCGCTTCGGTGGCGATCACGCGCGCCACGTGGTCGATCGCGCTCAGATCGGCGTCGCCGCTCGGAAGCGGCGGGGTTCCCACGCAGATGAAAATCGCCTCGCATTTGTCGATGGTGTCCGCCGGATTCGCGGAAAAGCTGATGCGCTTTTCCTTGCGGGCCTTGGCGATCACGTTGTCGAGCCCGGGCTCGTAGATGGGGACGCCGCCCGCTTCGAGCGTATCGATTTTCGACTTGTCGTTGTCGGTGCAGATGACGTCGTGCCCGATTTCGGCGAGACACGCACCGGTCACCAATCCCACGTAGCCACTTCCAATCACAGAGATTTTCAACGGATTCTCCCGGTCATCAGGATTCTTTCAGAGCGCACCTGCAATCCCCTATTTTGAAGGAGACGCCACGGCCTTCCAACAATATTTTCGGAGCCCGTTCTTAGAACCGCGGTACAGGATACTCTTTCCTCACATTTTGCCCCGATTTGGCCGCGGCCCGGCCCTTCTCCCCTATTCTAAGTAAGTCGAATTATGGCCGAGCCCGCCAATCCGAATAGGGAGCTCCCTGGCCCGCCCAAGCCCGCGTCTGGCAACCGCCAGCGCGATACCGTGCTCCTGGGCGACGCCCTGGAAGGGCCCGAGCCTGCCCCGGAGCCCGTGAGTCATGCGGCCAGCCTTCCCCATCTGAGTTCCGCGGCGCTCGCAGCCCTCTCGCAGCGCTACGAGATTCTCGGCGCGGCGGGCCACGGCAGCATGGGGAACGTGTACAAGGCGCGCGACCGGGAGACCGGAGAGGTGGTCGCGCTGAAGCTCTTGAAGCCGGAAATCGCCTCGGACCAGGCGATGATGGACCGCTTCAAGAACGAGCTGCTCTTCGCGCGAAAAATCACGCACAAAAATGTGTGCCGGGTGCACGAGTTCAATCGTCTCGGCGGGATCGCCTACACGTCGATGGAATTCGTGGAAGGCGAAAGCTTGCGCTCGGCGCTCAATCGCGCCGATGGACTTCCCTTTCGCAAGACGCTCGATCTGGTGCTGCAGATCTGCTCGGGCCTCAAGGAAGCGCACGCGCAGGGCATCGTTCACCGCGATCTGAAGCCCGAAAACATCATGATCGACGCGCAGGGCAACGTGAAGATCATGGACTTCGGTATCGCCCGGTCGATGGAGGCGGTAACGAAGCTGACCGGATCGATGGTCGGCACGCCCGCATACATGGCTCCCGAGCAGGTCGGGGGAAAGCCGGTCGATTACCGCACGGACATCTACTCTCTCGGCTTGATTCTCTACGAAATGTTCACCGGCACCGCGGCTTTCCAGGCGGACAACGCGGTAGCGGTCGCGCTGAAGCAGATGCGCGAGTCTCCGGTACCCCCGCACGAGATCGACCCTCAGATACCCGTCGGAATCGAACGAGCGATCCTCAAGTGCCTTGAGAAGGAGCCGGCCAAGCGATTTCAGTCGATCGCCGATATCGAGAGCGCGCTGCAGAATCAGCGAACGCCCTCGACGACGATGCTGGCAGCCGCGGCGCCGGCCGCGATCGCGTCGGTGAACGCGGCGCGCGCGAACGCGGGTACAGCGGGACTTTCGCGCCCGGTCACGAGCCCGCGAAAGCGGATGTCTCCCGCTGTGTGGGGTGCGATTGCGGCCGCGGCCATCCTGCTTCTGCTGGCTGGGGCCCGCGCGGCAAGGATTCGGCGCATGGCCGCTGCGATTCGTCCTCCGGCGTCGTTGCCTGCTCCCAAGCCTCCGGTTTTCGCGTTCCGTATTCCGCCGCGATCGATCGCGCCGCCAGTCTCGGCTCCGGTTGCAAAGCCGAAGCCCGCCGAAGCCAAGCCCACGAAACGCCCAGCGGGTAAAGCCGCTGAGGCGGCGCCAACGCAGAGCGCGAAACAGCGGGCCGACAGGGCGTTCGGCGAGACGCCGCGCGGCAAAGCGGCTTGGAGCACGAAAGCGTTCATTTGGGTGGGACGTTTCGAGCGGCAAGATCGCGCGAAAGCGGCCGCGAAGAAGATTCACGACCTGGGGGGATTTGACGCGCACGTTGGGCCGAGGTGGGGAGCCGACGGCAAGTTCTTTATCGTCTGGGCGGGTCCGTTCGCGAACCAATCGGTACAGGACAATCTCGATTGGCTCCACGCGCAGGGTTTCAACGAGGCGCGCGAATTCAATTTGCCGACATTCGATATGACGGGTCGCGGGAACCAGCGTCGGGCCGGGGCGCAGAGGCAAAATCCGGACCAGACGCCGAATCCGTGACGCCGTCAGCGCACGGAGGGCGAGACGCATCTAAGAGACGCATGACCATCGAAATGGAATTCGGGGCGCGCAGCGACGTCGGTTGCGTGCGCGAGAACAACGAAGACAGCTTCCGTCTCGCGCCGGAGTTGAATCTGTTCGTCCTTTCGGACGGCATGGGAGGCCTCGCATCCGGCGAAGTGGCGAGCCGCCTCTCCGTCGAAACGGTGGTGAAGCATTGCGGCGATGCGGCAGCCGACCCTGCGCTGCCGATCGAGGGGCAGGCGATTGGCGGAGTCTCGCAGGCGTCGAACCGCCTGGCGAGCGCCATCCGGCTGGCGAATCGAACCGTGCACGACGCCGCAAAACGGAACGGGAATGACGGGCGAATGGGCGCAACGCTGGCGGCGGTGCGCGTGGAGGGCGAACGCCTGAGCATCGCGCACGTGGGCGACAGCCGCATCTACCGGCTCCGGGGCGGCGATTTCGAGCAGCTTACGCGCGACCATTCGTTCGTCGCCGAGCAGATGCTACGCGGGCGGATGACCCCGGAAGAGGCGAGCGCCAGCGCGCTGCAGAGCGTGCTGATCCGGGCGATCGGGATCGAGGCCGAGGTGGATGTCGACGTAAACGAAGAACTGCTGAGGGACGGCGACACGCTGCTGCTTTGCTCGGACGGTCTCACGCGCGAGCTTTCCGACGAGCAGATCTCCGCAGTCCTCGGAGAGGCGCGGGATGCGCAGGCGGCGGCCGAGTCGTTGGTCGACCTGGCCAAAAAAGCCGGGGGCGGCGACAACATCACGGTGATCGTGTTGCGCGGCGCGCCAAAGACGGCCGGGACGCTGGCCCTGATCAAGAGATGGTTCCGGCGCTAGGCCGGGACGCGGTTTTGAAACGAATTTCGCTTTTCGAGTTTCGGGTTTCCGTTTTCCGATTTGCAAAGGAGAGACCGCCATGTCGAAGCTGGTGCTGAAATTCGAGAATTCGGTGCTGAGGGAAGTTCCGGTGGGCGCGAGCGAAGTGAGCATCGGGCGGTCGCCGGAAAACGGGCTGGTGATCGACAACCCCGCCGTATCGCACTATCACGCCCGCGTGTTTCACGAAGAAGGGCGCCTGATGCTCGAGGATTTCGGGAGCCTCAACGGGACGTTCGTCAACGGCCAGCGCGTCAAGATGGTGATGCTCAAGCCGGGAGATTCGGTGATGGTGGGAAAGCACACCATCGTGGTGACGGAATCGAGCGAGCCGGGATTGATGACGTGGGACGGCCCGGCGCGGGCAGCCGCCCCGAAAATCAACGAAACCGTGATGCTCGACACGAAGGCCCGGCGCGATTTCCTGCAGCAGGTGGCTGCGGGAGGCGAGAGCTCGCAGATCGCGCCCGCGCGGCTGAAGGTGGCCACGCTCCTGGTTCGCAGCGGGAAAACAGACCGCAAGGAATATGCGCTGAGCGACAAGCTGACCGTCGTCGGCAAGTCCGGCATGGCGACCGTGAAACTGAAGGGCTGGTTCGCGCCGAAAGCGGCCGTGCAGATCAACCGGCGCGAAGACAACGACTACTACGTCGGGGCCGCGGACAAGGTCCCGTGCGTGAACGGCGCGCCGATCGCGCATCCCACAAAGCTGGCGTCCGGCGATGTGATCTCGGTGGCTGGGATCGAGCTCGAGTTCGTGTACCGCGATTGAAAAGTCGGCAGCCCACAAGCCCGGAGACGACGCCGGCGCCGGCAAACCCTATGCGTGGGCGGTCGCGGCAGTGCCTTTCACGTAGGTGTCGAGGAACTGCAGCGTGAGTTTCCAGGCGAGTCCCGCCGCGATCGGGTTGTAGCTCGCGCGCGCGTCGCAGAAGAACCCGTGATCCGCGTAGGAAACCACAACGTTGACGAACGGCTTCTCTGCGGCGGTCAAAGCGTCTTCGACGGCGCGCCGGTGTTCGACCGTGATGTGCTTGTCGAGGCCTCCCCAGAAAAGCAAAATCGGCGCGTGCAGATTGCCCGTGCGCGGCAAAAGCCCCTGCGCGATCCCGCCGCCGTAAAACGAGATCGAAGCTTGCAGCGGCAACGTTGCGTCGGCGAGGAACGATGCGCGCCCGCCCATGCAGAATCCGATGCTCGCCACGCGATCGGGCGACACTTGCGGGTTCGCGCGAAGCCAGTCGTAGGCGGCGCGAATGTCCGCTGCCTGGCCGTCTTCGGTGAGCGCCTGCATGTGCGGCATCACCGCCGGGAAATTGTCATACGTGCCCTCGAATCCGGCGCCGGTGCGGTGAAACAACTCCGGAGCGATTGCCACGTAGCCTTCCCTGGCGATGCGCTCGGTGATGTCGCGAATGTGCGCGTTGACTCCGAAAGCCTCTTGCAGCACCAGCATGCCTGGAACTTTCCCCTGCTCCTCGGGCCGCGCCACATAAGCGTTCATCGAGGTGCCGTCGGAGACGGCCAAACTGATTTTCTGCGTCGCGATCTTCGCCATTTCGTTTCTCCTCTCGCGCAATCCGCGTAAGCGCCCCTTAGCATATGACAATCGCCCGCGGCAATTCACGGAAAAGATGCCGATTCGAGAATCGGCGCAGACTCCGGGTTTTGTTTGCGAGCAAACTGGCGCAAAATAGAGTGGATGAATTCTTTTGATAAAACTTCCGTCAATTTAAAGCCGCAAGGGCGCCCCGCAATTTATCAGCTGGCGTACTGGAAAGCTCAACTCGCGCAACAGGAAGACCGGGTATTCCTGATTCTAACCATCGTGATCGGCGCGCTGGCCGGTCTCGCCGTGGTGGCGTTCATTCTGCTCACCGAGAGGCTGGGCGCGCGCATCTACCCTCCGGGCGTTTCGGTCTGGAGGCGGTTGATCGGTCCCATGGCAGGAGCGCTGACGATGGGATACGTGCTCACGCGTTTCTTTCCCGACGCGCGAGCCAACGGCATCGTACAGACGAAATCGGCGCTGTATTCGCCGGACGCGCGCATTACGATGCATAGCATCATCGGCAAGTTCTTCTGCACGTCGGTCACCCTCGCTTCCGGCATTCCACTCGGACCGGAAGGCCCGTCGGTGGCGGTCGGCGCGGGGATCGCCTCAGTGCTTGGCCGCATGCTCGGGCTGAAGCCGGAAAAAGTCCGGACGCTGATCCCGGTGGGCGCGGCCGCCGCCATCGCCGCGGCATTCAACACGCCCGTCGCAGCCGTCATCTTTTCGCTCGAGGAAATCGTCGGCGACCTCCACGCGCCGGTGCTGGGATCCGTGGTGCTCGCATCGGCCACGGCCTGGATGGTGTTGCGGCTCCTGCTCGGCGACAACCCGCTCTTTCACGTGCCGGACTATCATCTCGTCCATCCCATCGAATTTGCCTTTTACGCGGTGCTGGGAATCGCGGGCGGGATCGCCAGCGGCGCGTTCATCCGCACTCTTTTGTGGACGCGCGCGCAGTTCCGCCGCTTGCCGGCGCACACGCGCTGGATTCAACCCCTCGCGGGCGGCGTGCTGGTGGGCCTGGTAGGCATTTTCGCCCCACAGGTGCTGGGTGTGGGCTACGTCTACATCAACGCGCTGCTCAACGGACACATGGCGATCAAGATCGCAGCCATGCTCGTAGTGCTGAAGCTGATCACTTCGGCCACCAGCAGCGGTACCGGCAACGCCGGCGGAATTTTCGCCCCCGTGCTCTTTATCGGAGCCATGCTGGGCGGAACGGTCGGAGGAGTGGCGCACCACTTCCTGCCCGACTTGACGGCGAGCCCGGGAGCGTACGCGCTGGTGGGCATGGGCGCTGCGTTCGCCGGCATCATCCGCGCACCGATGACGTCCGTGGTGCTCGTGTTCGAGGTGACGCGCGACTATACGATCATCGTTCCGCTGATGATCGCCAATCTCGTCAGCTACTTCGTCTCGAAAAAGATTCAATCCGAGACGCTCTACGAGGAGATGGCCGGCCAGGACGGGATTCATTTGCCCATCGGAGGCTCGCGCGTGCGGCCCGATGCGCGCCTCGTTGGACAAGTGATGCACAAACCCGAGGAGCTTCTGATTTCGAGCATGACGGTCGAAGAAGCGATCACCCTCGCCGAGCGCAGCACTCTCAGCACATGGCCGGTGCAGGACGATCGCGGGCTCATCGGCTTGATTACCGCCGATCTGCTCAAGCGACTCAAGAACGAAGGCAAGGGCGGACTGAAGCTGGTGGATGCCCTCGATTGGGCCAGCTTCCCGCATTTACACAGCGATCAAGGGCTCGATATGGCGCTCGAACGCATGGGGGCTTCCGGCCTGCGCGTGCTGCCGGTGGTGAGCCGGTTCAACGTTCGCGAGATGCTTGGAGTGGTTTATCTGACGGACATTCTGAACGCTTACCGGGTGGCGATTCAGACTCCGGACCATCCGGCGGTGGTGCAGACGCAGCCCGAAAGCGAGACGGCGGGTTGACGCAAGATCCAGCCCCTGCAACGCGACGACAGGCCGCTGCGGAAAGCCCCAGGCTAGCCCTGCGTTTTCAGCTTTAGCCGGGGCTTGTTCTCTTCGAGGAACGCCCGCAGATTCTCGGACGCGTCGAGCAGTCGGATCCACTGTTCGTAATACAGTGTCACCGGGAAGCGTCCGAGGCCGTAGACGCTCACGCCTCCCTTTTCTCCTACGCGAAATTCGAGGCTGCCCTTCGGCCTGGCGGACGTTTGTTTCTCGAGCTCGGCGATACGCGCGAGCAATTCTTCCTTGGTGGGTTCGGACATGCGTTTGGCTCCTTCGGAATCAGGCAGAAACCGGATGATACCACTTAGGTGAGCTTCGAGGCCTCCGTGCTGGCGCGGATTTCCTGCCAGCGCTTGGGGCGCTTCTTGGCGTCGAGAACCTTCTTGCGCAGGCGAATCGATTTCGGCGTCACCTCCGCGTATTCATCATCGGCGATAAACTCGATCGCCTTTTCCAGGGTCATCTCGCGAGGCGGAATCAGCCGGATCGCTTCGTCGGCGGACGACGAACGCATATTCGTCTGCTTCTTCTCTTTCGTGATGTTGACGTTCATGTCGTCTTCGCGCGCATTTTCGCCGACGATCATGCCCTCGTACACTTCGATGCCGGGCCCCACGAACATCTCGCCGCGTTCCTGAATTCCCCAGATCGCGTACGCGACCGACGCACCCGGGCGGTCCGCGACGAGCGCTCCGGTGAGGCGCATCGCCATGTCTCCGGCATATTCCGTCCAGCCTTCGAGGAGCGAATGGATCAGCGCCGTGCCGCGCGTGTCCGTCATCAGCTGGCTGCGCAGCCCGATCAATCCGCGCGAGGGGATGCTGAACTCCATGCGCACGCGCCCGGAATGATGGTTCACCATCTTCTTCATCTCGCCGCGACGGCTGCCGAGCGATTCCATCACGATGCCGATGAAGGTCTCGGGGCAATCGATCACGAGCAATTCGAGCGGCTCGAGCCGGCGGCTGTTTTCGGTGCGCACCACGATTTCAGGCTTGCCCACCATCAGCTCGTACCCCTCGCGGCGCATCGTCTCGATCAGGATCGCGAGCTGCAGCTCGCCGCGGCCGAGAACGCGAAACGCGTCCGTGGTGCCGGTATCCTCGACGCGCAGCGAGACGTTGGTCAGCAATTCGCGTTCGAGCCTGGCCCGCAAATCGCGCGAGGTGACGAACTGACCCTCGCGCCCGGCGAAAGGCGACGTATTGATCGTGAACACCATCGTGAGCGTCGGCTCGTCGATCGTCAGCGGCTCGAGCGGCGTGGGATTCGCGAGATCGGTGATGCTCTCGCCGATCTGGATGCCCTCCACGCCCGCGATCGCCACGATGTCGCCCGCGGAGACTTCCTGAGCTTCGTCGCGCTCGAGGCCGCGGAACGTGAATAGCTTGGTGATCTTGGTGGGCTGGATTTTGCCGTCGAGCTTGGCGATGGCGACTTCGGTGCCGCGCTTGAGCGTGCCCTGAAAGACGCGCGCGATCGCGAGGCGACCGAGAAAATCGCTGTAATCGAGGTTCGTCACCTGAATCTGCAGGACGCCCTCGGGATCGCCTGACGGCGGCGGAATCGTGGCGATGATCTGCTCGAAGAGCGGTTCGAGCGTGGTGGAGCTGTCTTCGAGCTTCGCGTGGGCCACGCCGGTCTTTGCGTTGGTGTAGATCACCGGGAAATCGAGCTGGTCTTCGGTGGCGTCGAGATCGATGAAGAGATCGTAGATCTCGTCGAGCACGGCGGCCGGGCGCGCGTCGGGCCGGTCGATCTTGTTCAGCACCATGATGGGTTGGAGCTTGGCCGCGAGCGCCTTCTGCAGGACGTAGCGCGTCTGCGGCAGCGGCCCTTCGCTCGCATCGACGAGCACCAGCACGCCGTCCACCATGCGCAGCGCCCGCTCCACTTCCCCGCCGAAATCGCTGTGGCCGGGCGTGTCGACGATATTGATCTTGGTGCCGCGATAACTGAGCGCCGTGTTCTTCGCCAGAATGGTGATGCCGCGCTCGCGTTCCAGGTCGTTCGAATCCATCACGCGCTCGACCACTTCCTGATTTTCGCGAAAAATACCGCTCTGGCGGAGCATCGCGTCGACGAGCGTCGTCTTCCCGTGGTCCACGTGGGCGATGATGGCGATATTGCGAATCTGGCTATTCATGGGACGACCGTGGCCTCGACAGAAAAAAAGGGCTGCAAGCGCAGTCTCGCAGCCCCGGTCCATTCGTTAGGATTTCTGGAGCAACAACCGCGACCCCATTTTAGCATGCGCGGCGGGCCGCTGCTACCCAGGCACCCATCAGCGGTTACTTGGTCTGCGGAACCTTTTCCAGCGTTGAGGGCGGAAGCGCGGGCAGGCCGAGGCGCTTGCGCAGGAACTCGTAGCGGTCGCGGCGTGCTGCCGCGTTCAGCGAATGCGTGGAATCGTAGAATTTCACCTGTTTGGGGCCCGCGCTCGATTCGAAGTAGTGCCGGGCTTCGTCGACCGGCAAAAACTCGTCGTGCGTGCCGTATTGGAAAAATGCGGGCGCGGGGCCGAGATGCGCGGCATAGGTGGCGGGGTCGGTCCAGGTGTTCGCGTCGAGATACGCCTTGAGCTTGTCCATCGGCACCGAATTGCGGAATTGGACGATGTCGGGCCGGTCCGAAGAAAGAACGATCTCGCGAACCGACACGGGATTGCCCATGAAAACGAAAGCCGCGGGGCGCTTGTCCACCGCGTCCAAAATGGCGCCGCACTGCGCGTCGAAACTGTGGCCGACGAAGGCGACGCGCTTCGCATCCACATCGCTGCGCGAGAGCAGCAGGTCGAGGCCGCGGCGCAGATCGATCACCTGCTGCTGCGTCACCTCCGCATCCTGAGGGCCCAGAGGATTCGGATCGGGCTTGAAACCTGGGCGAACGTACGGAGCATCGATCAGCAGCGAGACCACTCCCGCCGGCGCAATCGCGACCGCTTCATCGAGAAATTCGCTGCGATTGGCGGTGGGAGATTTGGGCATCATCCAGTGCCCCCAAAGAATCGCGGCGAATTTGCCTTTGCCATCCGGCACCACGAGATACGCAGGGACGACTCCGCCCTTCGGGCCGGCGTAGGTGATGTCGTGAATCTTTACGCCGCCGCGTTCCCGGACGGAAATTTCCTTGATGTCGAGCGGAGCACGGGAATCGTAGTCAAAGTGATGCGCCGCCTGACGGTAGGAACCCTGGGCGAAAACAGGCTCAAGCAAGACGAGGATCAGCAGCGTTGCAAGAACTTTCATGCGGAATCTCCGGTTGGATCGTTCGCCTGAAAGCCTACGCCTCTCGCGCAGCGGGCACAACAGGGAGCAAAGTCGCCCGAGGATTCGGCTCATTCGTAGCGGAGGGCGACCATGGGGTCCACCTGCGTCGCCGCGCGCGACGGCACGGCGCACGCCGCGAGCCCCACCGCCAGGATCAACAGCGCGACGGCGCCGAACGTCAGCGGATCCGTCGCCGAGATTCCCCAGATTTCGCTCGACAAAAATCGCGTCAGCCCTGCGCTCGCCAAAAGCCCGATCGCCAGTCCTGCGACGATCAGCCGCGTGCCTTTGCTCAGCACCATGCGCAGAATGTCGCCCGGCTGCGCGCCCAGCGCCATCCGCACGCCAATCTCGTGCGTCTGCAGCGACACCGAATAGGCCATCACGCTGAATACGCCGACGATCACCAGCACGAGCCCAATCGCTGCGAACGCTCCGAGCGCCATCAGGCTGAACTCGGGCTGCGAGTATCCGTAGCGGTACAGATAGCTCTCGAGCGTCCCCGATTCGGAGATCGCCACGTTCGAATCGACGTCCCAGATTTGCCTGCGTAGCTCTGGCATCAACGAAAGCGGCTTCACTGCGGTCTTTATCGTGATCGCTCGTTCCGTGGCGATCCCCGTGATGCTATAGGGCATAAACGCCTGCGGCAGCGCCGCGTTACGCAGGCCCGCGTTCTTCGCGTCGGGGACGACGCCGATGATTTGGAAGTACGCGTCATGGGGCGCGTCCGCTACCTGATCGAACACGTTGAACTTCACCGTCTTGCCGATCGGGTCTTCGCCGCTGAAATACGCGCGCGCCAGCGCCTGATTGATCACGATCACGCGCGAAGCCGTGTCCACGTCTTGCTGGTCAAGCAACCTGCCCTCGAGCAGCGGCAGCCCCAACACCTTGAAATAGTCCGGATCGCACATGTCAAAGTCCGTATTCCACTCTTCGCTATGCGTCTTCCCGGGTATCGTGATGTCGGAACTGGGCGACCCGAACGGGGGAAACCCGAACGCCACCGTCGCAGCCGTCACTCCCGGCAGCGCCTTCACGCGCGCCAGCAATTGCGCCAGGAAATGCCTTTTCTCGTCCGAGGTGCTATAGCGAGCATTCGGCAGCACCATATCCACGAAGAGGATGTTCTTCGGGTTGAACCCCAGATCGACGTGCTGCAGCACGAGCAGGCTTCGCATCAGCAGGCCCGCTCCCGCCAGCAACAGCACCGAAAGCGCCACTTCGCCGACCACCAGCACCGACCGTAGCCGACCATGCCGCGCCCCGGCACTCATGCCCCGGCCGGTGCCGGTCAGATGCGCCTGCAGCGCGCCCCGCACGGAGTGAATCGCCGGGGCGAGGCCGCACAGGAAGGTAGTCAGCACCGCTACGCCCGCTGCGAACAGCAGCACCTGAAAATTCAGCTCGATCGAAATCGACTCCGTCAGAGTCTCCGTCGGCAGCATCGCGACGACTTCCTTGACGCCGAAGTACGCCAGGAAGCACCCGATCACACATGCCGCCGCCGAAATCAGGAAGCTCTCGATCAGCAGTTGGCGGATCAATCGCCCGCGGCTCGCGCCGAGCGACGTGCGGATCGCGATCTCCTTTTCGCGCGCCGTCGCGCGCGCCAGCAGCAGGTTCGCGATGTTCGTGCACGCAATCAGCAGGAGCATCAGCACTGCGCCCATCAGCGCCAGCAGCATGCCCTTGAAATCGCCGGCCACGTAATCCGCCACGGAGACGACCTGCACCATGAATTGCTTGGGGAAATCGTCCGGGAAAAGAATGGCGATGTGGCGCACCGCCAAATCCACGTCGGCCTGGGCCTGCTTGATCGTGACGCCCGGCTTCAGGTGCTCGCTGGTTTCGAGGTACAAGGGCATGTTGCCCGTCTCGCTGTTGACGATATCCGCGTGCCCCGTGTACGTCGGGATCCAGATGTCGCAGCCGATCATTACGTAGCGCGGAGGCGCGATTTCGACGAGCGTTCGCGGCGTGCCGTTGAGTGTCATCACCGTGCCCAGGATTTTCGGGTCGCGGTTGAACCGCTTTGTCCAGAGGCGATCGGTCATGGCGAAGACGGGCGGCGCGCCCGGCTCGGCATCCGAAGGGCTCAGCGGGCGCCCCAGCTCCGGCTTCATTCCCAACCCGCTCGAAATGTTGCCGGTCACCCAGCAGCCGTTAAAGAAATCGCTTCCGCCGTTCGCGGTGTAAAGCACATTGAGCCCGCCGAAGCCGATCACATCCTCGAACACGTGCGTCTGCTCGCGGAAATCCGTGAACTCCGGCACGCTCAGCCCGAGGCGGCGCTGGCCCTTCGGGCGCGCCGTGTCGTGGATGAAAAAGGTGACGAAGCGGTCGGCATTGCGGAAGGGGAAAGGCGAGATCAGGACTGCATAGACGATGCTGAACATCACGGTCGCGGCGCCGATTCCCAGCGCCAGCGCGATGATCGCCACCGTCGCGAAACGCCGGTCCTTCCACAGCGTTCGCGCGCCGTATCGGAGGTCCTGCCAGATCCACTCGAACGCGTGCATGCGCAGCCCTTCACTTCGCGAATCGGCTACCGGGGCCTACTCGGCTCTGTTGGACGCGGCCGCTCCAAAAAGGTTTTGCGTCCTTTGCCACGCCGTGCCTTCCCTGATGCGCGGGCCCGCCATTCGGCTGCCTTTGCTTTCGCCGGCCGCCAGATCAGCCGTCGGAACCGAATGCGACGCGGTGAGCCTCGGGCCCGGCGGCGATCACCATCGCGCCGATGATGAATACGGCGGCTGCGAACATTCCCATTGCTTGCCCGTAGCTGAAATGGCTCGTCATCCGCGCTTCGAGATAGGGAGCAGCCGATGCGATCAGGACGCCCAGCTGGTAGGCAAAGCCAGGGAAAAAGCCGCGCAGCGAGCCTGGGGAAAGCTCGTTGATGTGCGCCGGGATCACTCCCCACGCGCCCTGCACCATGAACTGCATCAGAAACGCGCCCGCGGACATCAGCGCGATGGCCGGAGGCGCGAACACCCACACCGGAATCAGCAGCAGGGCGCACAGCGCCGCCGCCACCATGGCGCGGCGGCGCCCGCGGCGATCGGAGTAGAGGCCCACCAGAATTCCGCCGGCAATCGCGCCAAGCATCGAGATGGCGCTGATGATGGCGGTCGAACGCGTGCTGAAATGATGCTGCTTCTGGAGGAACGTCGGGTACAGGTCCTGCGTGCCATGCGACATGAAGTTCATCATGGCCATCAGCACCACGAGATAGAGGAAGCGCCTCCAATTGGCGCCCACCTCGCGAAAATATTGGCGCCAGCTCTTTCGCGCGGCCGCTTCGGCTTTCCACGCGTCGCTCTCTTTCACCTTGGCGCGGATAAATAGCGTGAGCAGCGCGGGCAAGCCGCCGATGAAGAACATCGGCCGCCAGCCCCAGTGCGGGAAAATCGTCCAGAAAGCGATGGCCGCGAGAAGATTGCCGAGCGCGTAGCCTTCCTGCAAGACGCCGGAAAGAATTCCGCGCCACTTCGCCGGCACCGATTCCATCACCAGCGACGCGCCCACTCCCCATTCGCCTCCCATGCCGATGCCGTAGAGCAGGCGCAGGACGAAAAACGTGCCAAACGTCGGCGCGAAACCCGAGAGGATTTCGATGGCCGAGTAGAACAGAACATCGAACATCAGCGGCAGCCGCCGGCCGTACCGATCCGCCAGCAAGCCGAAAAGAAATGCGCCGACCGGGCGCATCACGAGGCTCGCGGTCAGCGTCAGCGTGACATCCGCAATCGACTTGTGGAACTCCGCGGCGACCTGCGAGAGGACGTAGGTGAGGATGAAATAGTCGAAGGCGTCGAGCGTCCAGCCGAGAAAGCCGGCGACGACGGCGTTGCGGGAGTTGGCGCGCTGCGGGTCGCTCATCTGGGAGGCGGACCTGCGGGCCGCAGCCTGGGATTGATCACGGCGTCGGCGACTTTCGCGACTTGCACCATTTCGGCGACGTCGTGCACGCGGACGATGTGCGCGCCGCCGAGGATGCTGGCCGTGACGGTCGCGGCCGTACCCCACGCGCGCTGATCTTTGGGCGCGCCGCCGAGAATCTTGCCTATGAAGCTTTTTCGCGACGTGCCGACGAGCAGCGGGAAGCCGAGTTTCGCGAGCTCGGGCAGGCGCTCGAGCAGCTCGAGATTCTGCGGCCAGCCTTTGCCGAAGCCGATGCCGGGGTCGAGGACGATTTGCGATTTCGGGACGCCGGCGCGGCGCGCCCGCGCCACCGCCGCGCGCAGGCCGCTCGTGACGTCGCGGACGACGTCGCGTGCGAACGGCGCTCTCTGCATGGTGCGCGGCTCTCCGCGCATGTGCATCAGGATCAGCGGCAGCTTGCGGCGCCGCGCCACGTCCGCGATGCGCGGATCGGCGCGCAGGCCGGTGACGTCGTTCAGGATCTGCGCGCCGGCTATGGCAGCGGCCTCGGCGACTTGCGATTTGGCGGTGTCGATCGAAACGGGAATCTTGAGCTTGCCGCGCAGGCCGTCGAGCACGGGCAGCACGCGGCGCAGCTCTTCCTCAGCGGGCACGCCTTCGGAGCCGGGGCGCGTCGATTCGCCGCCGAGGTCGATCAGGTCCGCGCCGGCCTTTTCAATTTCGAGCGCGCGTGCGATCGCCACCTCGGGATCGAGGAAGCGGCCACCGTCCGAAAAGCTGTCCGGAGTGACGTTGAGGATGCCCATCACCAGCGTCCGCTCGCCAAGCACGAGCGTCCGCGACTGCCGCACCGCCGCGGCGGGCAAGTGCAGCTTGTATTTTCTGCGCCGGAACATGAGTCGGCTATTGAATCATGATTCGCGGCGAAACGGTACGCGGGCGGCGGCTGTCCCTCCTGCGGGCTGAAGCCGGCGAGGACGCCGGCGCTACTCGCGCGCGGCTGGGACATAGAACGCGGCGCGGTGGGCGACGTGAACGCCGGGGTCGCCTGGGACCTCGACGCTGAGCGGGTGCCAGCCGGGGCGTTCGTCGGGAACCTCGACAGGCAGCAGAGGCGTGTCAGACCGATTGGCGGGAGCAGTTGCGCCGAGCGCGGGATAGAAGCCGAGCGTGTATTCGGCACGAATCGTTTCGGCGATTTTGCGGAACGTGTCGGCGGCGGTGGTCGCTTCGTTGAGGAAATAGAGCTGGCCGCCGGCGCGGCGCACCAGCTCGGCGAGATAGAGCGTGTATGCCGGGATTCCGAGGTGGCGCGCTTCGGGCGTGACGAGCGTGGCGGACCGGTGCGCGTCGAGCCACGCAGGCGTCATCACCTTCGGGCGATTCTCCGTGGAAACGGCGAAGAGCTGGATATCTTCGGCGGCCAATACGCGCGCGACGTCGTCAAACGACAGCGCGTTGGGATGATCCGGCCGCGGCATCGCGCTCGCGGGATCGTAGGTGAGCCCGAGGCCGCTGTCCTGCCCATCCGTGAGCAGGACGACCGCCTTGCGCCCCGTGCCGCCGTGGAAAAGCTCGCGCGCGGCAAGGTACACCGCCTCGTAGATATTCGAGCCGCCCGTATCGGCGAGAAGCTGGCGCGCGTTCACGCGATCGACTGCGCGGCGAACCTCCTCCCGCACATCCGAAAACGGAAGCAGCAGGTACGTGTGCGCGGAAAAATCGACCACGGCGGCGCGGTCGAGCGGCGCGAGCGCGTCGACCAGCGCGTCGGCGGCATCGCGCATTTCGGCTGCATCCGGCAGGACGCTCGGGCTCGCATCGAGGATCAGCGCAACGCTCGCGGGCTGCGTAGAAGCATCGAAGTAAGAAATCTGCTGCAGGAATCCGCTTTCGAAAACGCGGAAATCCTGGCGGCGCAGCCCGGGCACGGGCGTGCCGTCCGCGGTCGATACGACGCACGTGACCGGCACGACCTGGGTCCAGGTCCGGATCGCATCGGGAAAGCTCGGAGAAGTCGCGGCGCCCGGTCGCGCGGACCCGGGCGTGGAACGAATGCGGAGTTCTCCCGTTTCGTCGCGCCGCCAGACGATTCCCTTGTCGAGCTCTTGCGGTTCTTTCCGTTGTCGGGACTGCTTTGATTGCGCGCGCGAAAGCGCCAAGGGCTCAAGGACGCCGAGGATCGAAAATATCGCGAGGGCCAGACAGATTAGGCACCGCAGCGAACGGCGCGTTCGCATCGGCGGTTTAGTCGAGATCGAAATCGCGGAGCGGCTTTTGGATGGGCGCGTCTTTCGCCTTCTTCAACCCTTCGGCGAATTTTCGCGCGAGGACGTCTTCCTTCATGCGCTCGGCTTCGACGGACGCGCGGAATTTCGCTTCCACGGAATCCGTGTGCTCGCGAAGGAGTTTGGCAGTGTCGTCGAGATCGATCGAGGGCGCGCGCAACGGCGGTGTGTGCGCGAGAACGACGCCCAGCGCGCGGTCGATGGTGAGCTTCGACTCGCAGCACGGGCAATCGACTTCGAAGGTGTCCGGGGCGGGCTTTTTCGCCATGGCCGTATTGTAGCCCAAATGGGCGGCGGCGCGACTGCCCGCCGACCACTCGGAAAAGCGCTTTAAGCCGGGGCCGGCTTCTCGCCCTTAGCCATTCCCGGGATCGGGCGCGGGTCCGGACGCAGCGTGATCTGCGGCTCCTTGGTCGGTACGGCGGGCGCCGCGGGAGGCGGTGGCGGCTGCTTTTCAGGCAGCGGCTTGCCCTCCATCAGGAGCTTGAGTTCGGTCGCGTCCAGCACCTCGCGGACCAGCAGAGCCTGGGCCACGCGCTCGAGCGCATCGCGATACGTCTCAAGAATATTGCGCGCGCGGCTGTAGCCGGTGCTGACGATGCTGCGGACCTCGCCGTCGATCTTGATCGCCGTGTCCTCGGAGTAGTCGCGGTGCTGCGCGATCTCGCGGCCCAGGAAAATCGCCTCTTCCTTCTTGCCGAAGGTCAGGGGCCCGAGCGGGCTCATGCCCCACTCGCAGACCATCTGCCGCGCGATTTCCGTGGCGCGCTCGATATCGTTGCCGGCGCCGGTGGTGACGTGGTTGAGGAAAATCTCCTCGGCAGCGCGGCCGCCCATCAGCACGGCGAGCTGCGATTCGAGGAATTCCTTGGTGTAGGTGTGCTTGTCGTCGATCGGCAACTGCATGGTGACGCCCAGCGCCATGCCGCGCGGGATGATCGTCACTTTGTGGAGCGGATCGGCGCCCGGCGTCATCGCCGCGACGAGCGCGTGGCCCGCCTCGTGGTACGCCGTGTTCTTCTTTTCCTCGTCCGACAAAATCATCGACTTGCGCTCGACGCCCATGAGGACCTTGTCCTTGGACATCTCGAAGTCGGCCATCGTGACGAATTTGCGGTTCTGGCGCGCCGCCCAGAGAGCGGCTTCGTTCACCAGGTTCGCTACGTCCGCGCCGGAGAATCCCGGCGTGCCACGCGCGATCACCGAGAGATCGACGTCTTCGGCGAGAGGCACCTTGCGGGTGTGGACGCGCAGGATTTCTTCGCGCCCTCGCACATCGGGACGCGGCACCACCACGCGGCGGTCGAAACGGCCCGGCCTCAACAACGCCGGGTCGAGAACGTCCGGCCGGTTGGTGGCCGCGATCAGGATCACGCCTTCGTTGGATTCAAAGCCGTCCATTTCGACGAGCAGGGCGTTGAGCGTCTGTTCGCGCTCGTCGTGCCCGCCGCCGAGGCCTGCGCCGCGATGGCGGCCGACCGCGTCGATTTCGTCGATGAAGATGATGCACGGCGCGTTCTTCTTGCCCTGCTCGAAGAGGTCGCGCACGCGGCTCGCGCCGACGCCCACGAACATCTCGACGAAGTCCGAGCCCGAAATCGAGAAGAACGGCACATTGGCCTCGCCAGCAATCGCGCGGGCAAGCAACGTCTTACCCGTTCCCGGAGGCCCGACGAGCAACACGCCCTTCGGGATGCGCCCGCCCAACTTCTGGAACTTCTGCGGGTCCTTCAGAAAGTCGATGATCTCGTACAGCTCTTCTTTGGCCTCGTCGATGCCGGCAACGTCCTTAAACGTCGCTTTCTTCTGCTGCGCGGTCAGCAGGCGCGCCCGCGACTTGCCGAAGCTCAGCGCCTTGTTTCCGCCGGCCTGCATCTGCCGCATCATAAAAATCCAGATGGCCAGAATCACGATGAAGGGCGAAAGATTGATCAGAAGAGACAGCCAGTTCGCGTCGCTAACCTGTTTGTAGTTGAAGAGGACGCCCTTATCCTGCAGGGCCTTGGTCACATCCGGGATGGCGGAGTTCGCAATCGTCACGCCCTTGAACTTGCTGCCGTCGCGGTATTCGCCGTCGACTTCGGCGCTATTGGGCGAGAGCTCGATCGTGACGTCTTTGACCGCGCCGCTATCGACCTTCGAGATGAAATTCGTGTAAGTCGGCTCTTCTTCATGAGCCGCGGGCCCACCCTGGGAAGCCATCTTCCAGAGGACGACAGCCAAAACGGCCATCAAAAGCCAAAACAGGACCGTGCGTACTGTTGAGTTCACCGTGTTACCTCACCGTTTGGACGCCTTCCAGCCAGCATCCGTATGGCGCCTCCGGCCATTCGACCGCAGACCTTTCACCCCGACCAGCGGCAGGCCCGTAAGATCCCCGGATCTACCGCTGAGACCAACCTCGACTCAATCTCTTAGATGCGGCGCCCGAGCCAACGTATTCAAGCCGCATCTCCGGGCGCCAAAACGCCGCCGCTCTGCGAAAAATCCCGGAACGAACGCCGCAAGAACCTCAAAGGCTCCGTTCCTCGATTACCACTCCCGCGCTCGTCGCGTCGCCCGCGCAGTAGTCGTCCGCAGCGGGCATGCCGCGCACCCAGACGATGCGCCCGTCACTCTCCAAAACCGGCCAGCCCGCGCGTTCGCCGATCGGAATGCGCTTGGCCAGGAACATTCGCTTGAGCTTGTGCGCCTGGCGTACGCCCCGCGGCCGATAGACGTCTCCCGGCCGCCAGTTTCGCAGGATTAAGGGAGGTCGGAGGAGGTCCGCATCGAGAGCGATACATTCTGCTTTAGTGTCGCGCTCTGCGTGAGGCCAGTCAATCACTTTCAGGCGGAAGCACCTTTTAAGTTCGCGCACGGAAACAGTTGTTTCGCCTCGCTCCGGCAGCGTCACTGAGTATTGATACGCGCCGCGCGCCTCTATCGTTTCGTCCCGCGCGGCGCGCCGGCCCGCGAGCGAAAAAAAGAGCTCGTCGAAATTTCTCTCGACGCGAACGCCGCCCGGAAGTTCCACGCGGCGCCCGCTCGTCGATTGCCGGGCGAGTCGAATGACTTGCTCCACGCGCTCCGCGGTCGGTCCGTGCGCGCTTCCGCTCGCTCTTTGATACAGACGGCGGATCATGCGTTCGGTTAGCGCTCGGAGCGGCGGCGCGAAGTTCGCCTTCGGCAGGGGTGCGTCGCGTTCCCCGGCTTCCGCGCTCAGCGCCAGCGGAGCAAGCAGGTCGCGTACTCCGATCGCGAATCCTCGTTCTTGCGGGCGCACCAGCGCGCGCCACCGGTCGTCGACTACCGCGGCCCAGAACTCTTCTTCTTCCCGCGCGAGGCGCGCGACCCTGCCGAGACGCGCGGTCGCCTGCGGGGAGAATTCCTGCTCGAGCAGCGGCATCAGGCGCTCGCGAATCCGCGCGCGCATGCGCTGCACGTCGCGGTTCGTCGCGTCCTCTCGCCAATCCTGTTTCAGCTCGCGGAGGTACTGCCGGAGGCTCTCGCGGCGGCACCAGAGCAGCGGCCGCACTACCGCTCCCGCCGCGGGGTAGATCCCGGCGAGGCCCGCGAGGCCGGTGCCTCGCAGCAGGTGCGCGAGAACCGTCTCCGCCTGGTCGTCGGCCGTCTGCGCGACCGCAATGCGCGTGGCCTTCCCTTCCGTCACGAGGCGCTCGAAAAAAGCGTAGCGCAACCGCCGCGCAGCGTCCTCGACATTCCACTTGTGCCGCGCCGCCGCAGCCGCCACGTCTTCGCGTTCGATCGCGATATCGAGCTTCCGCCCGCGCGCAAGCGCCGCCACAAACTCTGCGTCCGCGTCCGATTCGGCGCCTCGCAGTCGATGATCGAAGTGGACCACCAGCAGCGTGATCCCGATCCGCTTGTGAACACGCTGCAACAGGCGCAGCAGCGCTACCGAATCTCCGCCGCCGGAGACCGCCACGCCCACACGGTCGCCCGGCGAGAACATCCGGCTCTCGCGAATGGCTCGGAGCGCGCTTTGTTCGAATGGCGTCACGACGGCAAGCCTTCGGCCTGTTTCTGGAATCACACGATGGTATCAGCCGAAGCGAAGCGGGTCGAGCGAGAGGAAGAATCTTCGAGGATCTAGAACGGGCTTTGCACGCCCTGCGCCAGCAGCCTGCGCGTGCCCGAGATTCGCCGGTCGAGCGCTACCGCCGCAAAGTGCGAGCAGTTGCGCTGCTCCTTTTCCGCCCACGATTGCAGGCGCGGGGCCAGCCCGTGCGATGCGCGGCCCAGCATCTCGACGAGATTGTAATACGTGCACACGGCGCAGATGTTCGGATCGCCGGCGGACTCTTCGGGACAGAGGTTCGCGAGCTCGACGAGCTTTTCGAAATCGCCGGGCGCCACCTCGCTGCGGTCCACGCCGGCCGCTTCGCGCACTCCCGCGGGCAGCTCGATCTTTCGGCTCGACGCCAGAATCGACCGGCAGCGGTAAACGAAGAACTGGAGGACGATCAACACGAACAAGACGTAAATCAGCGCTAAAATCATGCGTCCCGCATTCCCCCCAAGAACAGCGCGGCCGCCCCAACCGCAGCTACATCATCAACCCAATGCAGGTATTTCGTCAATACGTCCCTGTGAAGTAACTCCCTCTAAACCGCGTGCGCTATCGTACAGATCCGCCTGGGCAAAAACCCGTAATGCACGACGCCACACGACGATGGCGCTCGTCGTCCACCGCGCGATGCCGGATGCGATTCGATTTGATTTCCAGCGCCCGAGCGAGCAGGATATCCCCGCCGCGTCACCGGCGAGGTCCCCCCACCGGCGCCGCGCTTCGCCGAAGAGTCGTCCGCTGCTCTCGATTTCAGCTTCGAGGAAAAAGACAATGCCGCCGACCACCAAATCGCGCCCCAGTCCGGACCGGATTTTCGAAACGCTGAATGCCTATCAGCAGACCGCCGCACTGCGCGCGGCGATCGCCCTCGACCTCTTCACGAAAATCGGCGAAGGAGTCGATACATACCCGGCTCTGGCCAAGCGCTGCCAGGCGACCGAGCGCGGCATGCGGATTCTCTGCGACTACCTCGTGGTCTATGGATTCCTCACGAAGCGCGAAGATCGCTACGCGCTCGCCGACGACTCGGCTGCATTCCTCGACCGGCGGTCGCCCAGTTGCATCGCCTCCGCGGCCGGCTTCCTCACATTGCCGGTGACGATCAACGCCTACCACGACCTCGCGCGCACGATCCGCACCGGCCAGCCGGCGATGGCCGACGGCGAAGGATCGATCGCCGCGGAAAATCCCATCTGGGTGGAGTTCGCGCGATCGATGGCGCCGATGGTCACGCCCTCGGCGGAGGAAGTGGCCCGCCTGCTCGATGCGGCGTCCGGGAAAAAATGGAAGGTGCTCGACCTGGCGGGCGGCCACGGAATGTTTGGCATCACGCTCGCACGGCACAATCCGAACGCCGAAGTTTTCGCGCAGGATTGGGCGCCTGTGCTCGCCGTGGCCACCGAGAACGCGCGCGCCGCCGGCGTCGAGGCGCGGCACCATTTGATTCCCGGCAGCGCCTTCGACGTGGAATTCGGCTCGGGCTACGACGTGGTGCTCATCACGAATTTCCTTCACCACTTCGACGCCGCCACCAACGAAAGCCTGCTGCGCAAGGTTCGCGCCGCGCTCGCGCCTTCGGGCGTCGTCGCGACTCTCGACTTCATTCCCAACGAGGATCGCGTGTCGCCGCCGCGTGCGGCCGGCTTCGGTATGATGATGCTGGGAATGACGCCGGCGGGCGACGCCTACACATTCAGCGAATACGAGCGGATGCTGCGAGGCGCGGGATTTTCATCGAACGAGTTGCGGCCCCTGCCGACGGGCGGCCACACCGTGATTCTCTCCCGCATCTGAGGCGCGGAATTCTAGGAGCCGAACGCGAGCGAGATCAGCGTCTTCTGCTCCATCTCATGCGCTTTTCCCGATCCCGTGGCCGGGCTGGCGCTCGCCGATCGATTCACCGAAAGCACCGCGCGCCCGCGGGAAAGCCGCTCGAGTTCGGGAATGATGAAGTTGTGCGCGCCCATGTTCTTCGGCTCTTCCTGCACCCACACGAATTCCGTGGCCTTCGTATGGCGGTCCATTTCGGCGGCCACTTCGCTCTCCGGGAAGGGATAGAGCTGCTCGACAAAGACGATCGCCGGCGCGTTTTCCGGATGGCGCTTCCGTTCCGCGGCGAGTTCGTGCCCGATTTTCCCCGTGCACAGCAGGACGCGCTCGGCCGAGCCGTCGCCTTCGTCCGGAATCACGTTGCGGAACCGCGGTGCCGTGAAATCCGCCACCGCCGATGACGCCGCCGGATGCCGCAGCATGCTCTTCGGCGTGAAAACGACGAGCGGCTTGCGCCAGATGCGCAGCGCCTGCCGCCGCAGCAGGTGGAAATACTGCGCCGCCGTCGACGGCTGGCAAATCTGGATGTTGTCCCGCGCGGCCAATTGCAAGTATCGCTCGATGCGCGCGCTCGAATGCTCCGGGCCTTGCCCCTCGTAGCCGTGCGGCAGCAGCATCACCACGCCCGAGAGCAAATTCCACTTGTCTTCGCTCGCCGCGATGAACTGATCGATCACGATCTGCGCGCCGTTGGCGAAATCGCCGAACTGCGCTTCCCACAGCACGAGAGCCTCGGGGAAGTCGCGGCTGAAGCCGTATTCGAATCCGAGCACGGCGGCTTCGGAGAGCGGCGAATTGTAAATCTCGAACCACGCCTTCTCCTGCGCCAGATGCGCCAGCGGAACGTACTCTTCCTCGCTCTCGACGTCGATCAATGCCGCGTGCCGCTGATTGAACGTCCCGCGGCGGCTATCCTGACCGGAAAGCCGGATCGGTACGCCGCCTTTCAGCAACGACCCGAACGCCAGCGCCTCGGCCATGCCGAAATCGATGGCGCGCTTGCCCTGCGCCATTTCCAGGCGCTGCTCGAGCAGCTTCTTGACCTTCGGGTGGATGTGGAATCCGTCCGGATAACTCACCACGCCTTCGCCGATCGCGGCGATCGCCTGCGGATCGAGTCCCGTATCCACTTCGAGCGACGCGTCGTACCGGCCTCCGCGGAATTTGCCCCAATACCGCGGCAGCTTGCGCATCGAAGGAACCTTTTCGATTTCCTTGGCTTCCTCCTGCGCGGCGTCCAATTCGTCCCGCACGCGCTGTACGACGGGTTCGGGATCGGTGCCGATCTTTTCGGCGTAGATTCGCCACATGGGCGGATGAGCTTCGATCTTGCGATAGCGCAGCGGCTGCGTGATCGTCGGATCGTCGACTTCGCTGTGCCCGTGGCGGCGGTATCCGATCAAGTCCACCACCACCGGCGTGCCGAACGTGTGCCGGTATTCGAGCGCCATTCTTCCCACGCGCACCACCGCGTCGGCATCCTCCGCGTTCACGTGAAAAATCGGAATTTCCAGGCGCTTCGCCAGATCGGACGAAAAACGCGACGAGCCGGTGTCGCGCGGCACGGTGGTGAAACCGATCAGGTTGTTCACGATGATATGGATCGTGCCGCCGACCGTGAAGCCGGCCACTCCGCACATATTCAGCGTCTCGGCGCAGATTCCCTGCCCCGCGAACGCCGCGTCTCCGTGCATCGTGATCGACACGACTTCGCGATTCCCGTGCTCGCCGCGCCGCTTCTGCTTGGCTCGCGTGCGGCCCATCACCACCGGATCGACCGCTTCGAGATGGCTCGGATTCGATACCAGGTGCATCTCCACGATGCGCCCGTTCGCCGCGTGAAAATCTCCCGTCGCGCCCATGTGGTATTTCACGTCGCCGCCGCCCAGCGTGCTGCGCGGATCGACGTCTTCGAAGCGCGCGAACAGCTCCGCCGCCGGCCGGCCCACGATGTTCACCATCACGTTGAGCCGTCCCCGGTGGCTCATCGCCATCATGGCTTTCTCTGCGCCCATGTCCGACGCCGCATTCAAAATCGCGTCGAGCAACGGCAGCAGCGCCGCTTCGCCTTCGAGCGAATATCTCTTCGTTCCCAGGTACCGGGTCTGCAGGACGTGCTCGAAAATCTCCGCGCGCACCAGCAAGTCGAGCGTCCGCGCCCGGTCCGTCTCAGCCGCTTCCCCTTCCATCTGCTCCTGCACCCACTGGCGCCGCTCCCGGTCCGCCATGTGCATGAACTCGGCACCGATGCTCCCGCAATAGACTCGCCGCGCCGCTTCCGCTTCGGGTCCCGCCGCGTCCAGATCCGCCACCGCCACGCCTTCGAAATCGCCCAGCGGATCGAGATTCGCCTGCAAATATCCCCAGCGCCGAAACGCGTCCCAGATCCGCTCCTGCGCTTCCCTGGACGCGGCTGATTCGGCGATCGCTTGTTCCCTGCTCATCACACGGCTCCCTGAAAGCTCATAAGGTCCCCATCATAAGATGCGGAAACGCGCACCGGGGGGCGAAGTGCGGCTAGTGTTCCGGCCAGCAACCCAGCAACTGTCGCACGAGAATAAACTGCCCGAGGTGGTACGCGTTGTGGTCCGCGATCAAGAGCACCTCGCGAAGGATCGTCTGGCCCGACCCATGCGGTATGCGCGCAAAGAGATCCGTCTTCGGATCCGCCACAAGTTCGCTCATTTGCCGCAAATCTCGCTCGAGCTCCTTGACGCTCTTGTCCCAGGCGGCTGCGCTCGGCGGCTCCGGCTTCGCAGGCCAATAGCCGGAGGGCCAGTCCGGGGATACGTGCTTCGCGCTGCGGGAGAACTCCAGAATATCGTGGGTGGCGATGCGCATGTGCTCGAGCAATTCCCATGCGGAGTGCGCGGCTCCGGGCGGCCGCTTTCCGCGTTCCTTCTCCGGAAAGTCCTTGAATGCCGCCTTGAAATCGGCGTGCGCCTCGTGCCAATCGAGGAAGTGCCCCAGCTGGCTTCGCAAAGCCTTCTCGTCCATATCGGTTTCGCCTCAAATCATCTTAAATTGCCGGGCCCGAGGGGGTCAATCAGGGCGGGAACGACCAGCGGCTACAAGCGAGGGAACACGGGCGTCCAGGCTTCGAAACTCGCCTGAGGTGCAAAAAATTAGGGCTCTTCCAACCGCGATCAACTCGCGCAAGAAGAGCCGCTGTGTCTCGTCCGGAGGGCTCTGGCTGGACGTGTCCTACGAGCCCCCGTCGAGAAGTCTCTTGACCCAGTGCCGCGGACCGGCGGGTCGCGCCCCCCGGTCCTCTATGCGTGGCAACTAGGCTGTGGCGTTTTGCGCTCCCAGCGAACGTCTCTGCTGGAAGCATTCTCGGCAATAAACGGGCCGCCCCTGCGTCGGCTTGAAGGGAACGGTCGTCTCTTTCCCGCACTGCGAGCACACCGTTTTCGTTTCAACCCGTTGTACGCTTACCGCACCCGAATCACCGCTTTGCGCGCGGACCGCCTTGCAGGCTTTACACCGCTTGGGCTCGTTCTTGAAGCCCTTGTCGGCGAAAAACATCTGTTCGCCGGCGGTGAAAACGAATTCAGCCCCGCATTCCCCGCACTTCAGGACCTTATCGTGGTATTCCATACGCTGCTCCGGGACCGTGTTTACACAGCACAGAGAGCGGTGCGGGTTCGTGCCAGGAATTTCTGAAACGCCGGGATACACCCCCGGCGCTCCTATGCTCTCTGGCACGAAACTGCTCGGACTGAATCCAGTTTTCTAGACGCCTAGTCCTGCTCACGCCGCTGCTTTTTCCGGAGACGCTTACGCGAGAGGGCTTCCTTGGCTCTGCGCTTCTCACCAGGCTTCATGTAGTAGCTGTGCTTCTTGATCTCCTTGATGATGTCCTCCGACTGAACTTTTCTCTTGAACCGCCGAAGGGCATTCTCCAAAGATTCACCCTCTTGAATGACGACTTCCGCCACGCGTATTCACCCCCGTTTCCTGTCTGTGTTTTGAACTGATGGGCACTTCCGTTAAACCGGCACACCTCCGAACCGGCTAGTGGTGCACTTCTATCGGAGGCTACCCCGCAAGTCAAGACCAAAATTAAAAACGGGGTACGCCCCAATCTTGTGCACTCCGCGCGCCTCGATCGACCGCTCTCTTTCCTCCCATCAGCTCATCGCAACTGCCAAATCGAACAACGCCGACATCCTGCTAGAATACGCCCTGCATATTCGTACGCTCGTGCGGGAGACGCGGATGCCCTTGATGCGCAGCGCGATCGGGGTTCTTTTGGCCGGCGGACAAGGTGAGCGGCTTTGGCCTCTCACACGCGACCGCGCCAAGCCCGCCGTCCCATTCGGCGGCGTCTACCGCATCATCGATCTCACGCTTTCCAACTGCCTCAACAGCGACCTGCGCCGCGTCTTCGTCCTCACGCAGTACAAGGCGCTCAGCCTCAACCGCCACGTTCGGCGCGGCTGGTCTTCTCTCATGGGCCTCGGCGACTTCATCGAAGTGCTGCCCCCGCAGATGCGCGTGTCGCAGCACTGGTATCAGGGCACCGCCGACGCCGTCTACCAGAATATCTATTCCATCGGCAGCGAGCAATCCAACTACGTCTTCATCCTCTCGGGCGACCACATCTATAAGATGAATTACCAGACCATGCTCGAGCAGCATGCGGACTCCGGCGCCGACGTCACCGTCGCCACGATCGAGATGGAGGCCGCCGACGCCGCCGGAAAATTCGGCGTCCTCGAAACCGACGAGCACTGGCGCATCATCGGCTTCCAGGAAAAGCCGATGCAGCCGAAGCCTTCGCGCGTCCGCGCCGGCAAATGCAATGCCTCGATGGGCGTCTACATCTTCAACACCCAGCTCCTCGTCCCGATCCTGATCGACGACGCCGAGGACCCCACGTCCTCCCACGATTTCGGCAAGGACATCCTCCCCCGCATCATCGACAAATACCGCGTCTACGCCTACAACTTCCGCGACGAAAACAAAAAGGAAACCGCCTACTGGCGCGACGTCGGCACCATCGACGCCTATCACGAAGCCAACATGGACCTCGTCTCCGTCTCGCCGATTTTCAACGTCTACGACAAGAGCTGGCCCCTGCACAGTTGGCAGCAGCAGTACCCGCCGGCCAAGTTTGTCTTCGCCGACCCGAACCGCATGGGCGTCGCGTTCGATTCGGTCGTCTCCGGCGGTTCCATCATTTCGGGAGGCCGCGTCGAGCGCTCCGTGCTCGGCTACGACGTTCGCGTCAATAGCTACAGCGACGTGCAGGAGTCCATCGTCTTCAATCACGTGAACATCGGGCGCCACTCGCGCATCCGCCGCGCCATCATCGACCGCCACGTCGAGTTGCCCGAGGGCACCGTCATCGGCTACGACCTCGAAGCCGACCGCGCCCGCTACTCCGTTTCCGACGGCGGCGTCGTAGTCGTCGTCCGCCCCGAATCCCTGATCGAAGAACCCGAGTGATCGCGGATCGAACTTACTCGGGCCGTCCCTCAAGGTGGCGCGGGGAGTGATGGCGATCGCGTTTTCGCTGATCATGGGCGGGATTCTGGCCTTTGCCATCCTTCTCGTTACGGCTTTTCTGTGGTTCCATTTCGCCCCCGAGTCCCCGGATGACATGGATGGCTTACTCGTCGGGTCTTTGTTCGGCGCCGCTGCTGGAATTGCCTTAAGCGCGACGCTGTTGTGGAAGCTTTGGCCCCAATCTGTGCCAAGCGCTCGTAGCGTGCCCGAGTGATCCCCGCCCTTGGCGGCACGCCGGGTTTGCCTTAGAATTTCGTCCCCGGCAAAGGCGCGCGCCGGCCCTGGTGTTTAGGGGGTCGGAGCTTCAGCTCCGACATTGCGACGCTACAAAGCTGGGCTTTAGCCCCTGAAGACACTCTTCGGATTAACTTAGGGAGAAACGATGTCCACGAAAATTGTCGCCGTTCACGGTCGCCAGATTCTCGATTCCCGCGGTAATCCCACGGTCGAAGCCGACGTTCGCCTCGAGGGCGGAGCCTTCGGCCGCGCCGCCGTTCCCTCCGGCGCCTCCACCGGAGAGCATGAGGCCAACGAGCTGCGCGACGGCGACAAGTCGCAATATCTCGGCAAGGGCGTCCTGAAAGCCGTCTCGCACGTGAACGCCGAAATCGCCGCCGCCGTCAAGGGCCTCGACGCCGCCGACCAAGCCGCGCTCGACAAGCGCATGATCGACGCCGACGGCACCTCCAACAAATCGAAATTCGGCGCCAACGCCATCCTCGCCGTCTCCATGGCCGCCGCGCGCGCCGCCGCCGCTTCCTCCGGCCAGCCGCTCTACAAATATCTCGCCAAATATTCGAGCGATCCCTCCGCTCGCACGCTTCCCGTCCCGATGATGAACATCCTCAACGGCGGCGCGCACGCCGACAATTCCGTCGACGTGCAGGAATTCATGGTGATGCCGCTCGGCGCTCCGAGCTTTCGCGAGGCGCTGCGCTGGGGCGTCGAAGTCTTCCACAATCTCAAAGCAGTGCTGAAGAAAAACGGCTACTCCACCGCCGTCGGCGACGAAGGCGGCTTCGCGCCCAACCTCAAGTCCAACGAGGAGGCTCTCGAGCGCGTCCTCGAGGCCATCACCGCCGCCGGTTACAAACCCGGCGAGCAGATTTCCATCGCGCTCGATCCCGCCGCCAGCGAGTTCTACGACTCGGCCTCCAAGAAATACATTTTCAAGAAGTCCGATAAATCCGCCCGCACCTCCGAGCAGATCGCCGAATTCTGGGCCAACTGGGTGCGCCAATACCCCATCGTTTCGATCGAAGACGGGTTCGCGGAAAACGACTGGGACGGCTGGAAGATCGTCACGCAGCAACTCGGCAAGAAAATTCAGCTTGTCGGCGACGATATCTTCGTCACCAATCCCAAGATTTTCGCGCGCGGCATCTCCGAAGGTGTCGCCAACGCAATCCTCATCAAGCTGAATCAGATCGGCACCGTCACCGAAACCATCGAAGCCGTCGAAATGGCGCGCAAGTCGAAGTACAACGCGATCGTCTCCCATCGCTCCGGCGAAACCGAGGACGCTTTCATCGCCGACTTCGTCGTCGCCATGGGCACCGGCCAGATCAAGACCGGTTCCGCTTCGCGCACCGACCGCATCGCGAAATACAATCAGCTGCTGCGCATCGAGGAAGAGCTTGGTTCGGCCGCTCGCTTCCCCGGCCGCTCCGCCCTCGCGCGCGCGTAGCGCCGGCGTCTCGGCCGCTCTGTGGGCTCCCGTGGCGCCGGGAAGCCTGTCGGTGCCTTTTCCGGCTCGGCCGCAATATCGCGTTTACACAAATCGTCCCCCGCTGTATAAACCTGCCTCGGGGTTGTGGTTTGGGTTCTCTCGTCACTGTGAAAAGGGGGCCTTTGTGAAATCGCGCATCGCACTTTCGATCTGCTTCGCCGTTCTCATTCTTTGTCCCTGCGCGGCGCTCGCGCAGACGCCTTGCGAAAAGCTCGCCGGCGTCACCTTGACGAACGCCAGCGTCACCTCGGCGACCTCCGTTGCCGCCGGAACCTTCAAGCCTCCCGCCGGACCCGGCTTGCCCGCGCCGACGACGCCGATTCCCGCCTTCTGCCGCGTGGCGGGCGTCGCCAAACCGACGAGCGACTCCGAAATCCATTTTGAAGTCTGGCTGCCCGTCTCCGGCTGGAACAATCGATACGAGCAGGTGGGCAACGGCGGATTCGCCGGCACGATTCCCTTCACCGCCATGGCTGCCGCGCTCATCGACGGCTACGCCACCGCAGGCACGGACGACGGCCACTCCGCCGCGCCCAACGCCAAGTGGGGCATCGGCCATCCGGAAAAAGTGAAGGACTTCGGCTATCGCGCCGTCCACGAAACCTCGGTGCAGGCCAAGGCGCTGATCCGCGCCTACTACGGCCAGCAGGCGGCGCACGTTTATTTCGTCGGCTGCTCCGAAGGCGGCCGCGAGGCTCTCACCGAAGCCGAACGCTATCCCGATGATTTCCAGGGCATCATCGCCGGATCTCCCGCGATCAATTGGAACCATCTGCAGACGCGCGGACTTTGGGACGAACTCGCGCTCCTGGAAACGCCCGAAAGCTACATTCCGCCCGCGAAGCTGCCCATCCTCCAGAATGCTGCGATCGCCGCGTGCGATTCGCTCGACGGCGACAAGGACGGCTTCATCGAGAATCCCTCGCTCTGCCATTTCGATCCTGCAACCGTGCAGTGCAAGGGCGACGATACATCCGACTGCCTCACGGCCGCCCAGGTCGTCGCCGCAAAGAAGATTTACGATCCGTTGAAGAATCCCCGCACCGGCGCCCTCATCGAAGCGGGCTTTTCGCCCGGCAACGAGGCCTTCCCCGCGAACTGGCCCGTCTGGATCACGGGCAGCAACGCCGCGCAGCAGGGCGTCGGCAAACTCTTCGCCAACCAGTTCTTCGCCGATATGGTCTTCGAAAATCCCCAATGGGATCCGAAAAGCTTCAACTTCGATACCGGCATGAAGCTCACCGACGACAAGTTTGGCGCGGACCTGAACTCCATGGACACGAATCTTCGCGCGTTCAAGGCGCACGGCGGCAAGCTCATCCAGTATCACGGTTGGAGCGATGCCGCGATTCCCCCGCTCGGCAGCGTCGAATATTTCGAATCGGTGCAGAAAACGATGGGCGATACGAAAAGCTTCTATCGCCTGTTCATGGTCCCCACGATGTCGCACTGCGCGGGCGGCCCCGGCGCGACGATGTTCGGCAACGCCGGCGGCTTCGCGGCGCCCTCCGAGGATGCGGATCACGACGTCGTAATGGCTCTCGCACGCTGGGTCGAGCAGGGCAAGGCGCCCGATCGCATCATCGCCTCGGGCTACGTCGACGGTAACCCCGCCAAGGGCATCGCCATGACGCACCCGCTCTGCCCCTACCCCGAGCAGGCGGTGTACAAAGGCACGGGCGACACCAAGGACGCCGCCAATTTCGTCTGCCGCCGCCCCGCAAAGTAGCGCTGGCGTCCCGCCGGCTCTTCGGGTTCTCGGTGGCACCGGCAGCTCTTATGCACTGCGAATCGCGACCAACGCTATTACATACGCGGGCGCGACAATATCGAAATAGAGCATCGCGCCCGCATTTGCCGGCGCATACGGCTGTCCAATGTGGATTTGGTGCAGGTGAACTACGGCGGCCCCAAGCAGAAAGATGCTCCAGCCAATCGCCGTCGCGATCCAGAATCCGCCGCGAAATCGGAGGCAGAGCAGCCCGAGGACGCCGAACGCGAGGTTGGCAACCGCGACTTCATACTGAAACGGATTCCCTGCCGGCCAGCCGATCGAAGCAGCCACGGGCCCGGCTCGCATGGTATGCCCGATGAATCCGACAATCCCGCCGATCCCCACCGGAAACGCGAATGCGTATTGCAGCAGCACATCGGCAACGCGCTGTCGCGTGCGCGGCTGCTTTTGCAGTGCGACGTGGATCAGCGCCAGGAGGAATCCGGCGATGCCGAGAACGACGAAGGTCATGGAGCGCCTGCTCTCCGGTCACTTCACGAGCGCGATCTCGAATCCCACATTCTCTTCGCGAATCAGGTAGCTCGTGAATCCGCTCTCGGCGATGAATCTCTCGAATTCCGGCCGCGTGTAGGCCCGCTTCAGCAGCATCATGCGAAAGCTCAGCTTGATGAACGCCGCGTTCACCGCCCCGACGTGCATGTTATCAACGTACGCATCGATGTCCTTTTTCGGCGTGTCGCGGCGCAAGTCGATGACGATCGCGCGGCCGCACGGTTTCAGCACGCGCCGCATCTCGGCGAGCGCCTTCACCGGCTCCGAGAAATTCTTGAACGCCGCCCGGCACACGATCAAATCGAACGACTGATCCGCAAAGGGCATCGCCGACGCATTGCCGTGCCGGAAGTCGACCTGCACGCCCGCTTCGACGGCGTTCCTCCGCGCGATCTTCACGAACGTCTCGCTGATGTCGAGCCCCGTAACGCTGTACCGCCCGAATTTCGCCATCTCGATCGAGAAATACCCCGGCCCGGGCGCCACCTCGAGCACACTGCTTCCCGCCGGGAGATGTTCGGCGAGTCGCGCGGCCAGTTTCTCGAACTCCGCGTAGTCCTTGCGCGTCGTCTTCGCGTACCAGCGCGCGATCCCGCCTTCCATTCCCATTCCCTTGTAGCCTTTGGCTTCCATCGGTTTCTCCGTCGCCCCTCAGTATCTGCTACGCGCGCCGTCGCGAAAAATTTCGCGCCGTTTTCCGGGGGAAGCGCGGTACTCTCACGCCGCGACGCATGTTTGCGTGGCCCACGCGATGCACTGCAAACGCGCGAAGCGCGTGACATACGGTAGCCCACGGCAAAGCCGTGGGAACCAATCCGCAAACGCGCCCAGCCCGCGAAGCGGGCGCAAGAGCACGCCTCGCAGCTCACACACGGCACGCACCTTGACACTGCCCAACCCTCACGCTACGTTTTCTCGACGCTTCTGCGAGGCCGATTGAAATCGTTCCGGAAATTCATGCAGCGCATGCCGTTCTACGGCGCCTACAAATCCCTCAGCCACTATCCCGATTACTGGTATTGGAAGCTGCGCCGCAGCCCGGTCCGCTCCCCTCATCTCCTGAAGCAGCGCACCGTCCTCGAATACGCGAGGAAGTTCGGTCTCCGCACGCTCGTCGAAACCGGCACGTACTACGGAGAGATGGTCGCCGCGGTGAAGAATCGTTTCGATCGCGTCTACTCGATCGAATACGATCCCGCCCTCGCGCAGCGCGCCGTTCGACGCTTCGAGCGCGACCCGCGCGTTAAAATTCTCGAAGGCGATAGCGCCGTCGTCCTGCCCGATCTGCTGAAATCGCTCGCCGCGCCCGCGCTTTTCTGGCTCGACGCCGGCTACTGGGGCTGGGATCAGCTCCATCGCGATCCCGCCCGCCTTTCCGCGGAAGTCGAAGCGATCCTCACGCATCCCGTGCGCGGCCACGTGATCCTCATGGACGACGCGCGCATGCTCAACGGACAAAACGGCGCGCTCACCTTCGCCGAATTCCAGTCGCGTGTCGCCACCCGCTTCCCCGACCGCGCCATCGAACTCCGCCACGACATCGTCCGCATCACGAAGAGGTGACAGGTCGCAGGTGTTAGGTCGTAGGTTGACCGCCCGCGAAAGTGACGCTCGTCATTCTGAGTCCGCTGCAGCGGACGAAGAATCTCTCTTCCAATTTCGCGTAGCGCTCGCCCATTGTGCGAAGTCCGGGGCTTCCCACCACCTGCCCTATCACCTACCTTTACTACTTCGCGAAAGTCCCATTGCCCGCAAAAGTGGCTGTGCTCAAACTCGAAAAGGTGACGCATGACTAGCGGGTCACAACGGGAATTCGAGCGCCCAGCTAACCGCTTCTTCGAGATTTGGTCCTACGGGTTTGCTCTGGTCGCGTTTGTCTTGATCATCCCTTTGAGCCTTTGGTTTGCTTGGTCTCGTCACGTGAGCGTTGTGGAGGTGGCTTACTCGGTTGTCGAAACGCTCTTTTGCTTTTCGTCCGCGCTTGTTCTCGTATCACTGCTCCGGTTTCAGCGCAGCCTGCGGAGGCTTGGCCTGAGTGGTGTCGAAGCGAAGATGCTGCTCTCGGGCTCTCGTCCCAGCGATCCGGACGAGCTGCTTGTGTGGAAGTGGGCGTGGCGCTTCATGTACGGGATCATTACGGGTCTCGCATGCATGATGGCTTTGCCGGCGATATCCTGGCTGACTGGCAAGTAAAGGGGACTGGCCTCATCTCCCCGTCGCCTCGCGCGGGCGTCCTGCCACGTGTAGTCCGGGACCTGTCTTTACTACTTCGCTCAAGTCCCATTGCCACCGTCGGTTGCACGGGCCATCCTGCACAAAAGGGGTGTCCATGGCCACGACCACCGATCTTCAAGCTCTTGCTGCGACCAGGTTCGGCCTCCAGCAGCCGGGCGACCCGCCCGTTCTGCTGAATCATCCGGCGCAAAGCGCCACCGCCATCGACGGCTGGAAGTCCGCGCTCTTCGGCGTGCCGTTTCTAGGCGTGGGAATCGCCATCGGCTGCGTTGCGCTCAATCGGATTCCCGCGCACAAGAACGCGCCCGATTGGCTGATCGGCGTCATCGGCGGCTTTTTCTTCTTTGGAGGGCTTTTCTTCTTCGTCCACGGCATCCACGGCATGATCAAGAAAGTCGCCTGGAAACAGGCTGCGGCCCGCACGCCCGGCCAGCCATGGCTTTACGATCATCACTGGCATCGCGAGGGCGTCGCCTTCTCAGCCTTCGACGAAATGCTCAAGCGGCTCCTCGCGGTGCTCGGCTGGAATCTCTTTCTCGTTCCCTTCGCGTGGGTGGGACTCCACGGCCCCTGGCCGTTTCTCGCCGTCGCCGGCGTCTTTGCGTTGTTCGGGCTGTTCCTCTGGTACCGCTGGTGGACGATGCTCGTCGACCTGTTGCGCTACGGCAACAGCTACCTCACTTACCAGGGGTTCCCCTATTCGCTCGGCGGCACGCTGCACGCGCAGCTGCGCACGCCGCGCCACGTCGAGACCATCGACGAGATGACCTTGACGCTGCGCTGCGTCCAGGAAAAATACGTCACCACGCGCGGCGCCGACAATCGCAGCGAGACGCAGGTCGTCTGCTACGAGCTCTACCGCGAACTCGCGACGATCGATCACGCCCGGCTCGCCAGCGTCGCGGGCGGCTCGATTCCCGTCGAGTTTCGCGTGCCCGCCGATCAGCCGTCGACGAATCTCGCGGCCACGCCTCCTATTTATTGGGAAATTGAAGCGAATGGGAAGGCGCGCGGAGCCGATTATCAGGCGTACTTCCTCGTCCCGGTGTACAAGACTTCCTGACGGCGCCGCTCACCCGAGCGGCTTGGCGATCCGCTGCTTCTCCGCATCACCCGCGAGCGGCCGCCGGCTGAACGTCGGCAGGTGCACCAGATCGTCCTGTGGCACGCTTTCCATCGGCTCTCCGGCCTTCCGCCACGCGGCGAGTCCTCCGACGATCACGAACGCGTTGAATCCTTGTTCCCGCAGCGTATGCGCCACACGGGCGCTGGTGGCTTCGCGCGCTCAAGTACAGTAGAGGTAGATGTCCTTATCCTTTGGCAGTGTGGCGATTTCTTCGGCGAGGTTGTTAGGCTCGAGCCGGATCGACCCGGATATTCGGGTGGCGCCCGCGTCGTAGTAGCCATGGCTGCGCACGTCGACCACCAGCACGTTTTTCGCGTCCTCCGATTGCAGCTTCCTGGCCAGCTCGATCACCTGCACGCGCGGCACCACGCGGAACACGCGGTTCTTGCGGTACACCCAGATCCGGTACGCGGTGAACGCGATCGCCGCCACGACCACCACGATCTCCACCACGTGCCCCGCGGCGCGAAATCCGCGCGTGATCGCCGCGATGAAGTCGCGAAACACGTAGCCGATCGTCCCGTACGCGAGCACGTACAAACTCGCCCCGATCAGGTCCAGGCCGAAAAACTGCGCGAACGGCATCTTCATGCTGCCCGCCAGCGGCGGCGCCATCGTGTTCACGCCGGGAATAAACTTCGCGATCAGCAGCGCCGCGCGCCCGCGCTTGTAGAACGACTCCGCCGATTTCATGATGCACGTCTCGGGATTCACCGACACCCTGCACAGAAATCCCAGCAGCGCCCATCCCGTCTTGTTGCCCAGAACGTACAAAGTCACGTCGCCCAGCAGCATCGCGCACACCGCGAACGCCAGCACCTCCGGTGCGCGCAACGCGTGCGACGCCGCTGCCGCTCCTCCCGCCACCAGTGCGAGCGACGCCGGCACCGGCAGCCCAATCGCTTCGCCGAATGCGAACAAAGCGATCACCAGGTAGCCGTGGTGAACCACGAGAGAGATCACGTCAAACATAGTCTGTAGCTTAGATTCCTTCGCAGCCGCGGCGATTCGCGGGGAATTCCGGCGGCTCAATCGCGCCGCCATCATCGCATCTCTCTCTAAAATAAGCCATTTGTAGCTATCTCCCGGCTGTGTGACGCCGGTCACATCCATCCGTAACGCGAGTCACCGCTCCGCTTCCTCTTCAATGGGAAGCTGGGCCCCGTCAGCGCGGCAAATCATTTCGCGGGGGGGTTCGACATGAACGTGGCATCGGAATCGACAATCGAAGAAACGCACAAGCTGCTCCCGACGGATTTCCTGCACCACGACCTGCCCATTCCGGGAACGTACATCTTCGATGGCGAAGCCGCCATGAAAGGCTACAACCTCAACAAGATGTGCTTCTCGTTCAACAGCGCCGAGAATCGCGCCGAATTCCAGAAGGACGAAGACGCCTACTGCCGCAAGTACGGCCTCAACGACGAGCAGCGCAAGGCCATCCGCGAGCGCAACGTCCTCGCCATGATCCACGCCGGCGGCTGCATCTACTACCTCGCCAAATTCGCCGGGATCTTCGGCCTCACCGTGCAGGACGTTGGCGCGCAGCAGCGCGGCATCTCCGTCGAAGAATTCAAGAAGATGCTGAAGGCCCAGGACCGATAAGGAGAACAGCCATGGCACGCGTCGTCGGCGGACTCACCACATCGCACATTCCGGCAATCGGCAACGCCGCTCCGAAGGAGCAGTTGCTGGCCAACGATCCCTACTGGAAGGAATTCTTCGCCGCGTATCCGCCGGCGCGCGCCTGGCTGCGTGCGGCGAAGCCAGACGTGGCCGTCGTGATCTACAACGACCACGGCCTGAATTTCTTCCTCGATAAAATGCCCACGTTCGCGATCGGCGCCGCCGCGAAATATCAGAATGCCGACGAAGGCTGGGGCATTCCGACGATCCCGCCGTTCGAAGGCGATCCCCGGCTCTCCTGGCACATCATCAATTCGCTCGTGCGCGAAGAGTTCGACGTCACCTCCTGCCAGGAAATGCTCGTCGATCACGGTTTCACCGTCCCGATGTCGCTCTTCTGGCCCGGCAACACCTACCAGGGCGTGAGGACGATTCCCATCTGCATCAACACGGTGCAGCACCCGCTGCCGTCGCCGATGCGCTGCTTCAAGCTCGGCCAGGCAATCGGCCGCGCGATCGAATCGTATCCGGAAGACCTGAACGTCGTGGTGCTCGGCACGGGCGGCATGTCGCATCAGCTCGATGGCGAGCGCGCCGGCTTCATCAACAAGAAATTCGACCAGCTGTGCCTGGACAAGATCGCGCACGAGCCCGAAATTCTCACGCGCATGTCGATCCACGAACTCGTGCGCGAGGCGGGCGCGCAGGGAGCGGAATTCATCCTGTGGCTCGCGATGCGCGGCGTGCTCAGCGGCAAAGTGACGAAGATTCACAGCAGCTACCACATCGCCATCTCGAACACGGCGACGGGGCTGCTGGTTCTTGAAAACGCGGCGTAGGCCCAGCCGGCTGCGTCGCGCTTTCGCGGCAGCACGTTTTGCAAGAGTTGCACCACCCCGGGGGGACTCGCGGCATGTGGTTGCCTCCCTCAGCTCCCAGCCGCGAGTCTCCTTTTTTTGCGGTTCCCCTGCTGCGCTGCTGCGCCTCTGCGTCTCCGCCCCTCCGCGTCTCTGCGTCTCTGCGCCTCCGCGTCTCCGCGCCTCTGCGCCTCTGCGTCTCTGCGCCTCTGCGGTGATGCAGTCTGTTTTGGCTGAGCCGCTCCAACCCGGGTGCGGCAACGATTGCCGCCAGGAGCTGAATCCCGCCGCCGGATGCTAGAATCCAATGGTTCGAGCGCTAATATGGAGGGGCGAACATGCTGGGAACAGCCACCGTTGTGACACCCGCGCGGTTCAAGCAGGGGCTTACCTACACTAATTTTCTCGCGCAAGCGACGATCAATCGCGACAAATTTCAGCAATATTTCAAGGAGTCGCCGCTCACCGCCGACGACCTCGCGTTTTTCGAGAAAGCCTTCGCCGAGCCGGACGGCCCCAGGAAGATTCTGGCGCTTGCGGAAGCGTGGTGCGGCGACGTCTACCGCGAGCTTCCGACGGTCGCGCGCATCGCCAAGGCCACCGGCGCCGAGCTGCGCATTTTCCTGCGCGACGAGAATCCCGACATCATGGATGAGTTCCTGAGCAACGAGGGGAAGTCGCGAGCGATTCCCGTGTTCGTTTTCTACACGAAGGAGATGCGCTACGTGACGCACTTCACCGAGCGTTCGGCAGGGGCGCACGCCGAGCTCGCGGCGATCATGGAGCAGGTTCGCAAGGAACAGAATCTGCCGGCCGGCACTACCTTCGCCACCGTGCCGGAAGCCAGCAAGCAGGCGTTCTTGCACGAAGTGATCGGGCGCATCCGGCCGCGCTTCCCCGATTGGCAAAAAGAGTCGATCAAGGAGATGCGCGCGCTGCTGGCGAAGGCGTTGGATATCCCCGATCGCGGTTAACCCGCGTGCGCCTGTCATTCCGAAGGCGCTGTATGGCCGAGGAATCTGCTTGTCGAGGTTTGAACGTAGCGGCGGGTCTTTCTAGCCCGGCAAAAATGGGTTAGGCCCGAGGAAACTCTTCCCATGGAAAACCAACGCCCCGTCGTCTACACCATTCGCGGCTGCGATGCCTGCGTGAAGCTGCTGAAAAAGTGGGACGCCGAAGGCCGCAAGTACGAAGAGCGCCGCGTCGAGCTGAGCCAGGCCACGCTCGACGAAGCGCGCAAGTACGGCGATGTCGTTCCCATCGTCGTGTGGCCCGACGGTCGCGTCGAGCAGGGCTTCGAAGGCACCCTCGGCTGCTTCATCTGAGGCGGGAGACAGGGAAGCAAGGACGCGGGGGCCCGAAAAGTCGACGAGCATTTCACCGCAGAGATGCCGGGACCGCAGAGGAAAACGAGAGTCCCGCATCCTGCTTCCCTCTCTTCTTCTTCCTCTGCGCTCTCGGCGTCTCTGCGGTATTGTGTTTTTCGGTTCCTTGCCTCCCTGCTTCCTTGCTTCAATCTTCCGTTCTATAATCCGCGCGGGCCTGACTCTGCCAGACGAAGGAGAAACCGCCATGAAACCACACGCTCTCGTCCTGATCGGTCTTGCGGGGCTGCTCGCCGCGCCGCTCGTCGCACAGACTCCCGCTCCCGCGCAGGCCCCCGCTCCTGCGCCCAGCGTTTCCGACGCGATTCGCCAGCAATACAACGGCGTGAAGAACAACCTCCTGAAGGCGGCCGACAAGATGCCGGAGGACGGCTACGATTTCAAACCGACTCCGGAAGAGCGGAGCTTCGGCGGATGGGTGGCGCACGTGGCCGACGCGCAGATGGCGGGATGTTCGCGCGCGCTCGGCAGCCCCGTCGCCGGCACCGCCGCTTCGAAGACTTCGAAGGCGGACCTGGTCGCGGCGCTCAGAGAATCCTTCACGACGTGCGACGCCGCCTACGGCGCGCTCAACGACGCGAACGCCGCAGAACCCGTGCAAAGCTATCGCGGCCCAACGCCGCGCCTCGCCGCGCTCGCCGGCAACGTCGAACACGACAACGAATGCTACGGCTCCATTGCCGTCTACCTGCGCCTCAAGGGCATCGTCCCGCCCTCCAGCGAGCCGCGCAAATAGCGCATGCCAAATGTGACGTCGTCGGTCAGCAGCGCCGGCCTCCCGCCGGCTCCGGGGTCAAGGTGTAGACGTAGCGCCGGGTCCTTCTAGCCCGGCATCTTCGGCGTCGGCGCTGGCTATTCGTACCGCCGGGACGCGCCTTCCCCTGCTCCAGGATTTCCTGCACGGTTGGCCTCTGCGTTCGGCCGCGATGCCGGATACACCGTTCTTTCTCCTTGATCTGTGGGCGACCGCTCCATGGCCGTTTACCTTCACCTCAAAGACACAGCCCAGCCGTCAAGCGAATGTGCTGCGAGCAGCTAATAGCAGTCGTGAAAGAAGAGCATGCGGCCCAAGTGTTTTTCGTGATCCGCGGGAAATCCGCATTGCGGCGCGAAGTCCCCGGCCTCCCGAAAAGTGCCGAACAGCCGGTCCCACAGCGTGATATCGCCGTAATTGAATCCGTGCACGTCGAGTTGATGGTGAATCGAGTGGTGTTCCGGCCTCTGAATGAAATACCCGACCCAGCGAGGAGTTTTCAGGTTGCTGTGGTAAAAGTATTCGCCCACGACGGCAAAGACGTTGAACCACATAACAGCCTCGAGCGACGTGCCCAGCAACGAAAACATCAGCAGGCTGGATAGCACCGAGTCCGCGGCAATCTCGAGAGGATGCTTGTAGAAAGCGGTGAGAAGCTCGATGCGGCTCGGGCTGTGGTGGATCTGATGGCACACTCGCCAGAGGAAATCGACGTCATGCCGTGCACGATGCCACCAGTAGAAAACAAAGGTGCCGATTAGCCATCCGATCAAACCCTGTTCCCACGAGGACGTGTGGCGAGAAATATGAAACAGCGACCAGCGCTGTAACCAACGATTCCAGGCCACGCCCGCCAGCAGGACGATCCCGAGCTGGCAAGAACTCAGGAAAATCGACCGAGCATACCAACCTGGAGCTTCGGGCAGCTCGCGCCCTGGCAGCACGCGTTCTACAACGAAGAAAACGGCGGTCGCCGCGACGATAATCGCAATCGGAATCATTTCTTGCCTCCTCTCTGGCGTTCCGAATGTACGTCGTGCAAAGAAGCGACAGGTGCCAAGTCGTGACGGTCTTGTAAGTGTCATAGCCAAGACGCGGACCGTGCCTTCGGCCACTACTCGCGATAAAATCGCGGCGGCTTCCCATGAAGATTTCGATCGATAGGTCCGCGGATCTCCCGCTGCGCCAGCAGCTCACGGAGCAGATTATTTTCCTGATCACCACAGGCAAGCTTCGCCCTGGAGAGCAACTGCCAAGCGTGCGTGCCCTCGCCAGACTCGTGAGAATTCATCACAACACGGTGAGTGAGGCGTATCAGGACCTTGTCCGCCGCAACTGGCTCACTCGAAAGCGCGGGAGCCGGCTCGTCGTCGGTACGGCGCCGAAAAACAGGGCCGTCGCGCCGGTCAGCCTCGACGAATTGATCAACGAAACGATCCGGCGCGCCCGGGACATGGGCTTCTCGCTAAGCGCGCTCACCGACCGCGTGCGCGAGCGCCTACTCGCCCAGCCCGCGGATCACGTGCTTATCGTCGAGGACGAAGCGGGCCTTCGCAAAGTGATCGGCTGCGAAGTTCATCGGGAGTTGGGCTGGCCAGTCGAAGACTGTTCCGTCGACGAATTCACGAAAGTGCCCGATTCCGCCGTTGGCGCTCAGATTTTCGCACCCGCCCACCTGATGGAGGAGATCCGACCCTATGCTCCAGCGGATCGGCTTCCACTGCCGATCGTCTACTCTTCCGCTGACGACTACTTGGTCGCAGTGCGCAGTCTGAAGAGGCCTTCGGTGATCGCCGTCGTCTCCGTCAGCGAGAGCCTTTTGAAGACAGCGGAGGGACTGCTTGCCCCTGCGATGGGCCGACGGCACAGCCTTCGCGCTTTGCTCGCTCGCCAAGGGCGTTTCGTGGACGTGCGTGGCGCGGACGTGGCCTTCTGCGACTCCGTTATGTTCCCGAGCGTAAAGAGCCGGCGAAAATATCGCTACGATCTTGTCGCCCGCGACTGTCTCGAGGGTCTCGCCGAGCAACTAAGCTCAACCGCCGAAGCGAGGACGACCACCAAAAGCATGTCGCGTCCACGATGAGCCAGAATCCTGCTTGCCGGCTTTCCTGCTTCCCCGCTTCGCCGCCCCGAAAACATTCTTCCTTACAAGGAAGCTGCCTTCTGCTAACGTAATTCGGCCATGGCCAAGCGTCCCAAACCCATCGTCCTGACCGTGCTCGACGGCTGGGGGTACCGCGCCGAGACGAAAGGCAACGCGATCGCCCTCGCGCGCAAGCCGAACTACGACCGCCTCCTCAAGGAATTCGCGAACACGCTGATCCACACGTCCGGGCCCTACGTCGGCCTCCCCGAAGGACAAATGGGCAACAGCGAAGTGGGCCACCTGAATATCGGCGCAGGGCGAATCGTCCAAATGGACATCACGCGCGTGGACGCGATGATCGCCAGCGGCGAATTCTTCCGCCAGCCGCTGCTGCTCGAAGCGATGGAGCGCGGGCGGGGCCATCAACTGCACCTGATGGGGCTCGTGAGCGACGGCGGCGTCCATTCGCACATCGAGCATCTGTACGCGCTGCTGCGGATGGCGCGGGAAAACAAGGTCGAGCGCGTGTTCGTTCACTGCTTCATGGACGGGCGCGACACGCCGCCCGAAAGCGGCATCGACTTCCTGCGCGCGCTCGAGCAGAAGATGCGCGAATATGGTGTCGGCCAGATCGCGTCGGTCAGCGGCCGCTACTACGCGATGGACCGTGACAACCGCTGGGAGCGAGTCGAGAAGGCCTACCGCGCGATGGTCCACGGCGACGCCGACGTGAAATCGCCCGACCCGATCGCCGTGATGCGCGCCAGCTACGAAAAGGGCGTCACCGACGAATTCGTGCTCCCCGCCGTCATCACCACGCCCGAAGCGCCCGGAAGACCCTCCGCGCCGCGCGGCACGATCCGCGACGACGACGCCGTGGTCTTCTTCAATTTCCGCGCCGACCGCGCGCGCCAGATGACCAAAGCCCTGATCGAGCCCGGCTTCGACAAGATCGCCGATCCGGCGCGCCCGAAAAATCTCGTCTACGTCGGGATGACCCAATACGAAAAAACGTGGCCGTGGCTGCGCTACATCCTCGCGCCGGAGAAGCTCGAGCACATCGTGGCCAACGTGTTCGCCGAGCGCGAATTCAAGAACCTGCGCATCGCGGAGACGGAGAAGTACGCGCACGTCACCTATTTCTTCAATGGCGGCGTGGAGAAGCCGTTTCCGGGCGAGGATCGCGTGCTCGTGGCGTCACCAAAGGTGCCCACGTACGATCTAAAGCCTGAGATGTCCGCGGCGGGCGTGGCGGACGCGGCGATCCACGCCATCGAGAAGGGCGACTTCGACGCCATCATCATGAATTTCGCGAACGCGGACATGGTCGGCCATTCGGGCAAACTCGAAGCGACGATCAAGGCGGTCGAAACGGTGGACGAGCAGCTCGGCCGCATTTTCCAGGCGCTGCGTCCCCGCGGCGGTGCGTGGATCATCACGGCCGACCACGGCAACGCCGAGACGATGATCGATCCGGTCACTGGCGGCCCGCACACGTATCACACCACGAATCCGGTGCCGTTCATTCTGGTGACGGCGGACGATCATTTGAAGCTCGCGCCGGGCGGCTCGCTTCGCGACATCGCGCCGACCATGCTCGGCGTTCTGGACGTGCCCGAGCCCGGGGAGATGACAGGTCACGATTTGCGAACGAGGGGATAAATGAACGACCCAGGGGCAGGACGGCCTCCGGTAAAATGGGGCTGGGGGGAGATGAGCATGCCTGTCGAAACGACGGTCGCACCCGCGTCCGAAGAGCTGAGTGTCTACGAATCCGCCGAAGCCAGATTTGAAACCGCCGCGCAAAAACTGAACCTCGAGCAAGGGGTGTACCGCTACATGCGGTATCCCGAGCGCGAAATCACCGTCTACATCCCGATCGCGCGCGATAACGGGCTGATCGAGGTGTACACCGGATATCGCGTGCTGCACTCGACGGTGCGCGGGCCGGGCAAGGGCGGCATCCGGTTTTCCCCGCAGGTGTCGCTCGACGAGGTGCGCGCGCTGGCCGCGTGGATGACGTGGAAATGCGCGCTGGTGGACGTGCCCTTCGGCGGCGCAAAGGGCGGCGTGATCTGCGACCCGGCCAAGCTGTCGAAGGCGGAGCTCGAGCGCGTGACGCGCCGCTACACGGCGGCGCTCAGCGACTGGTTCGGCCCCGAGCGCGATATTCCGGCTCCCGACATCGGCACGAACGAGCAGACCATGGCCTGGGTGATGGACACGTACTCGATGCACGTCCGGCAGGCCACGACGGCCGTCGTGACCGGCAAGCCGCTCGACCTCGGCGGGTCGCGCGGCCGCCGCGAAGCGACCGGCCGCGGCGTGATGATCTGCTGCAACAAGGCGATCGAGCAGTTGCGCATGAAGCGCGACGGCTGCCGCGTGGTGATCCAGGGATTCGGCAACGTCGGGTCGCAGGCCGCGGTGCTGATGCACGAGGCCGGATACAAGATCATCGGCGCGGCGGACGTGACCGGCGGCCTCTACAACGAGAAGGGTCTCGACATTCCGAAGCTCTACGATTGGGTGTACACGCTGCACCGGCCGCTGCAGGAGTTCGAGGGCGGCGAGAAGGTGACGTCGCGCGAAATCCTGTTCCGCCCGTGCGACATCCTCGTCCCCGCGGCCACCGAGAACCAGATCACGTCGGAGAACGTCCACCGGGTGGACTGCAAGATTCTGTGCGAAGGCGCGAACGGTCCGACGACGGTGCACGCCGATCCGGTGATCGACAAGAAGGGCATCTTCATCATCCCGGATATTCTCGGCAACGCGGGCGGAGTGACGGTCAGCTACTTCGAGTGGGTGCAGGACCGCCAGGGATTTTTCTGGCGCGAGAGCGAAGTCAACGACCGGCTGCAGGACGTGATGGAACACAGCTTCGATCAGGTGGTGCTGTACGCTCGCGCGCATAACGTGAACAACCGGATCGCGGCCTACATCGTGGCCATCGACCGCGTGGCTCGGGCCTTGAAATTGCGCGGCTTCTACGCGTAAACTACGCCGCACTCGGCCCTGTGTCGGGAGGCGTGCGTGTTTGCTGAGACGATTTCCCACGGCGCGGTCAAGGCGGAAGAAGAACATCGGCGGGACCTGTGCGTCGTGGGGCGATGGATCCACGAGCGCGGGTTCGTCGCGTCGACGGACGGGAACATGTCGGTGCGCCTGGGCGCCGACCGGATCCTGACCACCCCGACCTGCATGAGCAAGGGGATGATGACCCCGGACGACATGGTCATCACCGACCTGACGGGGCGGCGAATCAGCGGCTCGCGCAAACCTTCCTCGGAAATCGGCATGCACCTTCTGATTTACCGCCTGCGGCCGGAGGTGAATGCGGTGTGCCACGCGCATCCCGCCACCGCCACCGGATACGCCGCCGCCGGAATCCCCCTCGATAAGCCGATCCTCTGCGAATTGATCATCGGGCTGGGATCGATTCCCGTGGCGCGCTACGGTACGCCGGGAACTCCCGAGCTGGCTGCGGCGCTCGAGCCGCTCGTGCAAGGACACGACGCGATCCTGATGGCGAACCACGGCGTCGTGACGTATGGCCCCGATCTTCTGACGGCGTTTCTGCGGATGGAGACCACCGAGCACTTCGCTCGCGTGGCCCTCGTCACGCAGCTTCTCGGAAAGCAAGAAGTCCTCTCCCATGCGGACGTTCAAAAGCTGCAGGTGGCGCGCGTGCGATACGGCGCCGGTGCGGCTCCCACGAACGGATCGGATGGCGCGGCCCATGCGGACGGCAGCGAGGCGGAGCGCGTGACGCTGACGCGGCGCGAGCTCGATTCGCTGGTCGATGAAGCCGTCCGCCGCGATCGCGCCCGCCGCTAGCCAATCGCGCGTCGCAGGCCTTGCCGATCTAAAATCTGAAATTTCGGATTTGAAATCGGTGGTCGAAAGCGTTTCGCGTCAACTCGGTGGGTGGCCGCAATCACTACAGGATTCGTCAATCAAAGGTCCCCGCTATCTCACGTCGCAAAGCCGCAAACAGGAGGCAGCTCAACGAGAACGTCGCGCCTTCGTGCAGGAACTCAAGAACATCGCGAAAACGTAAGCGGCCTCGGGTCCTGGCTTGCGATCCGAGCATTTCAAATCTCAAATTTCCGATTCGCGGATTTGGACATCTCGGATTTCGGGCCCTTCAATCGCGTGAAAATATCGCGCAGCGGGACGTCTCGATTTCAGATCTGAAATTTCAGATCTCGGATTTGAAATCCCGGATGCTCGAAGCGCGTGAAAGCATCCCGCGGCATTTCGACTCGTCGCCGCGAGATGCTTTCCGCCGCAATACCTCCGCTCCCATCACCGCGCCGGCGCTACTCCATCACCTGCACGTACTTCATCTTGCCGCCGAAGTGGATTTCCTTGATCTGATCGTTCAGCGTGACGATATTGCTCATGTTGGGCTTTCTCGTTTCGTCCTTCCACTGCACGGGAGCCTGCGCGATCATCTTGCCGTGCTGCGTCACGGTGACCGTCGAATCGTCGATCTTGAACGTGTAGGTTCCCGGCGTGATCTGCTTGCCCCCCAGCGTCTCGGTGGAAATGATGTCCATGGTTGCGGTGGTCGATTTCGTGTCTTTGGCGGAGGCGTTGGGCGCCGCCATCGGCACCGCCACGGCCAGCGCGGCGAGTGCGGAGAAGAGAAAACCAAGCATGCGACGTGACTTCATCGGATCCTCCTTGGATCGTACTTCCGGGTTCACTGCGCTTAGACGTTGCGCATCTCCGTCGGAAAGCAGCGATGCGCGCGAGAAAAAGAAATATTTCGAATCGCGCGGCAGCTTTCGTGCAGCAGGCAGTTTTGCGGAACTTAATTCGGCCGGCTATCCGGAATTTGCGCCGAATTTTCGCGCCAGATACGAATTTTCGTAGGCGCGCACTTTCACAATTCGTACGCATGACGGTTTGTGGCGGCGCCTTGCGCGGCGCGCACGGTTTGACACTCCGGCGTCGCTATTCAATAATCGCTGGACATGATCGGCTCGCTCCGCGGGAAGCTCGCAGAAAAACGGCCGAACCAGATCCTGCTCGACGTGGGCGGCGTGGGATACCAGGTGCAGATTCCGCTATCGACGTTCACGAACCTGGGCGCCCTGCATGACGAAGCGACGCTGCTGATTCACACGCACGTGCGCGAGGATCAGTTGGCGCTCTACGGATTTCTGACGTCGCGCGAGAAGCACTGCTTCGAGCTGCTGATTTCGGCATCGGGCGTGGGACCGTCGCTCGCTCTGAAGATTCTCTCGGGCATGGGGCTCGAGGAATTGATTCCCGCGATCCGCAAGGGCGATCTCGTCCAACTGGTGCGCATCCCGGGCGTGGGACGCAAGACGGCGGAGCGCATCGTGGTCGAGCTGCGCGACAAGCTCGCGGTGGTCGATACCGCCGAGGCGCAAAAGCCAGCGACGCGTTCGCAGCTGGAATCGGACGTGGCGTCCGCGCTGGTGAATCTCGGCTACGACGCGCGGTCGGTGGAAAAAGCGATCGAGAAGTCGCGCGGCGCGGGCGGCGGCGATTTCGAGGGGCTTTTGCGCGCGGCGCTGCAAATTCTCGGCAGCTCCGCGATGCAAAAGAGCGCGCGAGCAGGTCGCGAGGAGTAGGGGTTTTGGCGCACACGTTGCGCGACCAGCGGGCGTGTTGCGGTTCCTGAGACGCACAATGACCGATCGACCGAATCGAATCGTTTCCGGCAGGCCATCCGACGACGACGCGCGCGTCGACGCGAGCGTCCGCCCGGACAGCTTCGACGATTACATCGGGCAAGAGCGCGTCAAAGAGAACCTGAAGATCGCGGTGGAAGCGGCCCGCAATCGCGGCGAGGCGCTCGATCACGTGCTGCTCTACGGGCCGCCGGGCCTGGGAAAAACGACGCTGGCGCAGATTCTGGCGAACGAAATGGGCTCGTCGATCAAGGTGAGCTCCGGGCCGCTGCTCGAGAAAAAGGGCGACTTGACGGCTGTGCTGACGTCGCTCGAGACGCGGGACTTTTTCTTCCTGGATGAGATTCACCGCCTGCAGCCGGCGCTCGAGGAAATCCTCTATCCGGCCATGGAGGATTTCCGGGTCGACCTGATCATCGGCCAGGGCCCGGGCGCGCGCGTGCATCCGTATCAACTGAATAAGTTCACCCTGATCGGCGCAACGACGCGTGCGGGACTCATCATGGCGCCGCTGCGGTCGCGATTCGGGATCGTCCACCGGCTGGAGTTCTATTCCCCGGATGATTTGTTGAAGATCATCGTGCGGTCGGCGAAGATCCTGGGAATCGCGCTCGAGCAGGATGGCGCCCGGGAGATTGCGCGCCGCAGCCGCGGTACGCCGCGGGTGGCGAACCGTCTCTTGCGCCGCGTTCGCGACTACGCCGAAGTGCGGGCAAAGGGACACATCACGCTCGGCGTCGCGCGCGATGCCCTCGCCATGCTGGGCGTCGACGAGCACGGGCTCGACGAAGTCGACCGCAACCTGCTGCTCACGATTATTCAGAAGTACGCGGGCGGCCCGGTGGGGCTCAACACGATCGCGGCGTCCCTGAGCGAAGATGAAGGCGCGATCGAGGATATCTACGAGCCGTACCTGATGCAGCTGGGACTACTCGACAGGACTCCGCGCGGGCGCGTGGCTACCGCCGGGGCGTACAAACACTTCGGGCTGCCTTTCGATAAAGCGCAGGACGGAGCCAACGCCCGGCAGCCGGGCTTGTTCTAGAAAACTCCCGGCCGCTGGCGCAAAGCGCGCTACCGTGCCAGCGAGTTGGCGTAGATGGCGTAGTTAGCCAGCGTGATCAGTCCCGTCACCAGAATCAGACCGACCACGGAGTAAACGATTACCGTCAAGAGGTCGTGGCGTTTCTGTACGATCCATTTATTGTTCATCGGTGCGCTACCCCCAGCTGAAAGCCCCCAATCCTTCGATCGACCAACCGAGGCCAAAGGTGCGCTGCGCGATCAAGAAATTTTCATTTTCTTAGGTGGGCGGGCGGCGATTCAATTCTTCCCCGGCGCGGCTTCGCATTTTCTTCTACCGGACGCCTGATCTATGGGCCGCGGGAAAACTGTGGCAAGCTCGTGGCATGGGGAACCGGGACGCGGTGGGACGCGGAGCGAAGAGGCCACGCGCCGTCCAAGCGTCGCCAAACACCCGAAAAGAGGCGCCGCAGAGCTAGCGCCATGCTCGCTCCCTCCGGACGTCTCCATCACCAAGACCAAGGATCGCTACCGAATCCCGCCAAAAGGGGTTAGAGTTCGCGCGCGCTCATGCGAGAATCCACGCGGCCTCCAAACAGATGACGATCGGTGTGATGGTTGCGGCGATGAAGCCGGCGATGGCGCGACGCGTGCGCCGATGGCTTTTTCACCTCGGCGGCGTGGGACTCATCCCTCTGGGGCTGCTCGACAGCTCGATCTTTCCCCTTCCCGGCAGCATGGACCTCTTGACGATCATTCTGTCGTCAAGACAGGGCAATTGGTGGCCCTACTACGCCTTCATGGCCACAGCGGGTTCGGTGTTGGGCGGATTCGTGACGTACCGTCTCGCGCGCAAGGGCGGAAAGGAGACGCTCGAGCGCAAACTCTCGCGGTCCCGAGCGAACCGAATCTACAAGATCTTCGAGAAATGGGGATTCAGCGCGATCGCCATTTCGGCGTTGCTGCCGCCGCCGATGCCGATGGTGCCGTTTCTGCTGGCAGCGGGCGCCATGCAATACCCAGTGCGAAAATTCCTGGCCGCGCTCGCGTTTGGCCGCGCCGTGCGCTACACGGTCCTGGCGTACCTGTCCGCCAAGTACGGGCAGGACATCATCACGTTCGTCTCGCAACACGAGCGCGCGGCAATTTGGGCGACGGCCGGCGTGCTGGGCGCCGCCGGATTCGGGGTCGCAATCTACTTCCTCTGGCGAAGAACGAAGGGCAAGGGCCGCGCAAAGGAGTAGCCTTGGCAGGACGATTTCAGCCGCTCGGACCGCGGCTGAGGGCGGCGCCGCGATGGACTGGAATGCTTGATCGATGAAGACCGTCTACTTATCGCTTGGATCGAACATGGGAGATCGCGTCGAAAATATCGCGCGCGCCATCGACGCGCTCGCCGCGCACGGCGTGCGCGTGACGCGGCAGTCGTCGCTCTACGAAACGGAGCCTGTGGACGTGCGCGGAGCAGCCGGCTGGTTCCTGAACGGCGTGGTGGAAGCGGAGACGGCCCTGATGCCGCGTCAACTGATGAACGCGCTGCTCGCCATCGAGCGGTCGCTCGGGCGGCGGCGCTCCCCGGCAGCGGAGGGCGGGCCGAAGGAATCGCGCACGATCGATATGGACATTCTGTTTTTCGGCTCGGCGGTCGTGCATGCGCCCGACCTCGAAATTCCCCATCCGCGAATGGCCGAGCGAAAGTTCGTCCTCGTGCCGCTCGCCGAGATCGCGCCCGGCGCCGAGCACCCCATCCTGAAGCAGACCGTCGCCCAGATGCTGGCCGCCACCCCGGATCGCACTCAGGTCCGCGCGTGGCGTGCCCCGGGTCGGGCTCAGGAGCGGTTTGAGGTTTGAACGCAGCGCCGGGTCCTTCTAGCCCCGCATCTTCGCCTCGAATCGTGCCAAAGCCCGCCTTTTCCGCCCCATGTAAGCGGAGTTAAGCCCCCGCTAGGGGAGTCCTCGACTCCCCTCTTATTGCGGAAAAAATGCACCATTTTAGTGCAACGCTACCGCGCGACGCGTAGCCAGTGCAACGTCATCGGCTTCGGCGCGAGCGCCTCGAGTTCGATTTGCGTCACGTCGTTCACCGACTGCTCTCTCCACGTATAGACGCCCGGCTCGGTGTCTTCCTCGAAGCGCCCGGCGAGAGGCCGCAGGAAGTCGCGGGCATCGTCGAGAGAGGCTGCCCGGACGACGGCCGGCCGCGTGAGCGCCTCGACCACGTAGCTGCGCAGGAGCTTCGGCCAGTACGTCTCGAAAAGCTGCGACGACGCGAATACGTCGCTCCACGCGACCTCGTCGCCGAAAGCGACGATGACGCCCACCACCCGCGCACCCTTGAGTCCGTCGGTCGCCCGATCGAAGCGCCGGCTCATCTCCTCGGCAAATCCTTCGACGGAATTCTGCACGACGGGCGATTGATAGATGCGGCGGTACGATTGCGTCGGCGCGCCGGCCACTACGCCGCCGATGGTGGACTCCGAGAGCGCCGGCGGAGCGATTTCCTGGTAGTTGCGGCCATTGAGAGGAAGATTTGAAACGCCGCTCGACCGGCCTTCGACCTTCACCGATTCGCTCTGGCCCACTTTCGGCGTTTCGTCGCGCACGGCGGCCCAGACTTGCGATTGGTCCTGCTTCACGGCCGCCTGCTCGCGCACCGTCGGATGAACCATCGTTTCCGCGGCGCTGAACTGCATCGACGCGCCGGTCCAGCGGCCGTGTTCGACGCAGAAAACGTCGAGCGGCAGCGGCGCCGAGCCAATGGGCACGATGCGATCCTTGCCGATAATGCGGTCCTGCTTTCCGCCCGAGACGACCTCGCCGGCAAGCAGCAGCAGAGGGCGCTTGCCGCGATTCACGAGGACAAGTTGATTCACCGCTGAGCCGCCGGTGTATACGGGCACGGGTTCGCCGTCGCGCGTGCGCCGCATGTAGCCGCCTTGCTCGCTGATGACGGCGTCGCCCGAGCTGAGCGCCTGGTCGAGCGTCTCGAAGTCGCTGGTGTCGGAATTCTGCGAAGAGATCACCGGAAAAATTGTGAGGTCCTGGTAGGTGATGGGCGCACCGATCGACCATGGCTGGGACTCTCCGGCATGGGCGGGTTCGGCCGCCGCTACTGCGCCGCGCGTCCAATCCGACTTCAGAAACGTGGCGCTCAGGAAGACCAGAGCAACTGCAAACGGGATTGCTACTGCTCGCTTCGTTTTGCCGGGCATGGTTCCCTCCCTCGGGGCGGGCGATTCGTGCGCAGCCAGCCGCGTTACGCTGAGAACGAGGAGCGGCATTTTTCTTGCAGGTCCGAGGCGGGATTTTTTCCAGAGGTGCGGGGAGCTAGATACTCGAGCCGAAGGGCTGGTTCTTCTGGCGCTTCTTGCGCTGCACTTCTTCTTCCTGGCGCTCGTATTCGGCCATCTCCTCTTCGGTCATGTGGTAATCGTCGCGGGCGGCGAACATGGCACCGGAGCGGGTGCCGCGGCCGAAGCGCTGGTCGCGGCGGCGAACCTTGCGCTCGGAGAAGCCGCCGACGCCGCGGATGGGCTCGGCGATCGCGCCCGATTCGAGCAGGAGTTCGCTGACGCGCTCGAGGAAATCGTGCAGGTGGTAAGGCTTGGGCGAGTGCGGCAGGGATTCGCGCTCGAGAATCGGCTGAACGTCCTTGGCCATGAGGAGCGGGACCAGGAACAGGACGCGGATGCGCTTTCTGGGCTCGGCGGGCGCGCCGCCCTCGGCGGGAGCCGGGACTTCGTCGGCTTGGGCCTGGGCGAGCTCTTTGAGAATGGCGAAGAGGGGGCCGGCGGGGTCAGCGAGCGCCACGTTGACGATGGCGAGGTTCCAGGTCCCCGTGGCGAGTTCGGCGAGCGCCTCAGACGGATTCGGCACGATGCGAACGCGCCAACCTTCGGAATCGAGGACGCTTTTCAGCGCCTGCTGGCTCGTGACGTCGTCGTCGACAAGCAGAATACCGACCTGATCCACTGGATGAGCCCCTTTTTCCCGTTTCAGTATAGCGACGGGCGGGCGGCGCTTGTGGATCGGCGCAGGAGAGGGTTTCCAGCGCAGGCCTGCCCGGGCGTACAGGCGAAAGAAAAGCGAATAATAGTTCTTGACATGGCGAAGAGAAGGCGAATATAGTGCGTCTCGTGCGGCGAGACCAATGGCCACTTATCCCATACTTCGAGCAGCTCCAGCGACGCTTCGGCGTCGTCCCGGGCGGCCGAAGGAGGCCAGTCTCACCCTTTTCCCCACAGCCGCTTGCCCCGGCACATGTGAGTCGCCGAACGGTGCTTCCGCGCCCCCTCCGGAACCTGCCCGGAGTGAGAAGCGCCCGACGGAACTGGTCGGCATTGCGCGTCTCGCCGCATCCTCCCCTCGCGCCGAAGCGAAGCGCGGGACGGAGTATTTCGTCCTGCCCGTCAAATCGATCCTGAACGAGTGTCACTCGGAGCGCGTGCCATTCCGGTGGACGGTGAACCCGTACCGGGGATGCGAATTCGGCTGCAAGTACTGCTACGCGCGGTACACGCACGAATACATGGAAATCGATGGGGGCGACTTCGAATCGAAAATCTACGTCAAGAAGGACTCCGGGCCGCTGGCGGCGCGCGATCTTTCATCCGAGGCGATCTGGGGCGAGCACATCGCGATCGGCACGGCGACCGATCCGTATCAACCGGCCGAACGCGAGTTTGGAGCGACGCGCGCGATCCTCGAGAAGATGGCCGAGCGCGAGGGGCTGAGCCTTTCGATCACCACGAAGTCGAACCAGGTGGTGCGCGACATCGACATCCTGAAGCGGATCGCGGAGCGTTCGTCGATCACGATTCACGTGACGGTGACGACGCTGCGGACGCGCCTCGCGCGGATGATCGAGCCGCGAGCGCCGCGCCCGGACCTGAGGCTCGAGGCGGTGCGAAAGCTTCGCGAAGCCGGGATCGATGCGGGCGTGAATATCATGCCTATTCTGCCGGGAATCACGGACCGCGAGGCCGATCTCGATGCGTTGATCGGGGCGGCGCGCGAAGCGGGCGCGCAGTGGGTGGCCGCGAGCGTCGTCTTCCTGATGCCGGCGTCGTGGAAGACGTTCATGGCTTTTCTCGAGGCGAAATTCCCGCGGCTGGCGGCGCAGTATCGCGAATGGTATCGCGGCTACGGGTACGCGCCGGAGAACTACCGGAAAGAGATTGCGGCGCGCGTCGAAGGCTTGCGGCGGAAACATGGAATCTCGTCGCGGCCGTTCAAGCCGATGACGTCGCCGGAGCGGGCTTGGAAGTCGCCTCAGATGCAAATCGACTGGAGGAACGGAGAGGACGCATGCGGAAGATGAGCGCGGCGGGAACGAGCGAATCGAGGGCGGCTGAACCACAGAGTGCATCGAGAACGGCCACAGAGGGCACGGAGACGGCCGGGAAACTCCGTGCGATTCGGCCGAGGGCGTCGGGGCGCGGAAAGGCCAAGCGCACCGGGAAAACCGCAAGGCTGGCGCTCGTGCCAGTGGCGGGGTGTCCGAAACCGGCCAAGCCCGTGCGCGGGATGAAGCTGAAGACGGTGTCGAGAATCGTGATGATCTTCGCGCTCGTGTGCCTGGGCGCTTTCTGGGCGGGGCGGCCGCCGATTTCGGCCGCGCGGTTGGACGCAGCGCCACAGTCGAGGGAGATGAAGAATGTTCCTGGGGCTAAGAACCGTCGTGTATCAGGTGCAGGATCTCGGGAAGGCCACAAAGTGGTACGGCGAAGTGCTGGGGTTGCAGCCGTACTTTGATCAGCCGTTCTACGCGGGCTTCAACATCGGGGGACATGAGCTGGGGCTCGTGCCGCAGCCGGAGGCCGGGCACAAGCGTGCCGCGGCGGGATTGGCGTATTGGGGCGTGGCGGATGCTCGCGCGGCGTACCAGAAACTGATCGAGCTTGGAGCGGCGCCGAACGAGCCGGTGCAAGATGTTGGCGAGGGAATCCTGGTGGGAACCGTTCACGATCCTTTCGGAAACGTGCTTGGCGTAATACAGAACCCGAATTTCAAGATTTGAAATGGCCGGCGGGCTTAATCGCCCCGGCGGTGCTCCAGACTCGCTCTGAAAGTTGCGAGAGAAGGGCGGCGGGGCGCCGGCGCTACGGGATGATGATGCGCGGAGCCTCTTTCGCGGCCACGGCGGGGAGCGGAAAGCGGGCGCGCAGGAAATCGAGGAAGGCGCGGGAACGCGGACGACCGTTGGTCTCCTGCTTGCCCACGCGCAGCAGGAAGACGAGGAGGTGCGAAACCCCGGTGTCTTTCAGGCGATTCGTACCGGAGCGCGCGGCATCCTCTTTGCGAAATTCCTGAAGGAATTGATTGATGTCACCATAGAGAGCGCGGGCGAGAGGCGCGTCGGGCGGATGTTCGTAGTAAATGCCGGTGCCGAGGGTGCGGTAGGTCTCCGCGAGCGCTTCGAGGGCAGAGAGAGCGGCACCGTCGGCGAGTTCCCTGTTCTGAAGCTGGAAATTGAGAATCGACGTGGCAACTCCCGCGACGAGCGGCCAATGTTCGTAAACGAAATCGACGGGAACCTTGAGGTCGGGATAGGGAAGGTCGGCGGCGGGAACCGCCTTGCGATGCTCGGACTCGTAACGGTGCGCTGCAATCAGGTGCGGGCAATCCGGCACGCAGTCGATTGTGACCTCTCTTTCGCGGCCGCAGCAGACCGCGCAAATCTTTTCACCCTTCGCGGGACAGAACCGCTTTGCCGGGCGCTTGCCGCAGATCGGACAGCTCATCGAGCCTCGCAATCGGTGTGATCGCGCCGCCGGGCGCGCGGAACAGACTACGGGAAGCAATCCTCAGAGGCAAGCCGGCTTCCAACGAGAAAAAACGAAGATCCGGCGAGACGCCGGCGCTACTCGGAGCCCGGACACTTACAACGAATCTACTTCACCCACACCTTCGGCTCGACGGACATTCCCAACCGAAGATAGTCGTCCGAATTCTGGCCGGGATCGAGAACGATCTTCACCGGGATGCGCTGCACGACCTTCACGTAGTTGCCCGTGGCATTTTCGGGCGGCAGCAGACTGAGGCGCGCGCCGCTCGAACCGGCGATGCTATCGACGTGGCCCTTGTAGGTGCGGCCGTTGGCATCGACCTTGATTTCGGCCTTCTGCCCAGGGCGCATGTACTTGAGCTGCGTCTCCTTGAAGTTGGCGGTCACCCAGACGTCGTTGAGCGGAACGATCGTGAGCAATTGCTGGCCGGGCTGGACGTTCATGCCGACCTCGACGCTCTTGGACACGACGCCGTCGACGGGCGCGTGGATTTTGGTGTAGAGCAGGTTCAACTCGGCTTGCTCGAGCGCGGCCTGCTTTTCCTGCACGTCGGCCTGGGCCGAAAGAGCGCGGGCGCGAGTGGAAGCCACCTGCTGCGGTCCCGTCTGCGACGAGCGATACGAGGCTTCCGCCTGGGCGAGGCGCGCACGCGCCTGGGTGATCTGCTGATCGGCGGCGGAAACGTTGGCCTTCGCGGCGGCAACTTGCGCGTTGCCGGAAGCCGCCGCGGCGACTGCTTGATCGTAGAGCTGCTGAGAGATTTCCTGCTTATCGACGAGTTGCTTGTAGCGGACGAGGTCGTTTTGCGACTTCACGTTGTTGGCTTGCGCCTGGAGCAGATCCGCTTGCGCGGCATCGTACTGCTGGCGCGCCGCGACGATGCCGGCCTGCGCGTTATCGATGTCCGCCTGAGACGTGGATATCTGGCTCGTGGTGCTGACCGAGGTGACGGGAACATTGATGTTGAGGGAGCGAGCCGTGGCCTCGGCGCTGGCGAGATTGGCCTTGGCCTGGTCAAGCGCAGTCTGATAATCGCGCGGATCGATCTCGACGAGGACGTCGCCCTTGTGGACGTACTGGTTGTCGTCGACGTTGACGACGGAGACGTAGCCGGAGATGCGGGCGCTCAGCGGCATCAGGTGGCCGTCGACTTCGGCGTCGTCGGTCGATTCGTAGCTCGAAAAATAGCGCCAGGCGAAAATTCCGCCGACGATCACGACGATCGCGGCGATCACGAGATAGAGCCGCGCGCGCGGGTTCGCCTGGAAGAAACCGCGGCGCCGGTAATCGGCCGGAGGAGACGCGGAGTGGGCGTCCGAGTGCTCGTCCGTGGCGGAGGGAGTCTCGACGGGCTGAGCGGCCGGGGGCTCGACTTCAGTTCTCTGTGGCATGTCTCTATTTTCCTTTGAAGAATTCTTGAACGCCCTGCTCCGCCAGGCCCAGGGCACGGGCCAGAGAAATCTTGGCGTAATTATCGGTATACAAGCTCGAGATGTAATCTTCGTTGGCGCTGGCCACGGCTTCCTGGGCCTGCACGACTTCGACGGTGTCGGTGACGCCGGCGGCGAAGCGGTCCCGCGATTGCGCGAGAGTCTCGTTGGCCAGATCGATATTGCTGCGCGCGACCTCGACCTGCTCCTGCGCGGACTCGATATTCAGCAGCGCGGTGCGGACGTCCTGGTCGATCTGCGCGCGAAGGTTATCGAGGCGCTCGCGGCTTTGTTCGAGGCGCGCATCGGCGGCGACGACGTCGCCATGGACCTTGCCGCCCTGGAAAATCGGGATGTTCAGAGTGCCGCGGACGTCCATCACGCCGTGCGTGCTGAGCGTGTCGTAGGTGCCGGCGAGGCCGTAGTCGGCGCTGAAGGAAAGCGTGGGCAGGTAACCGTCTTTCGCGGCCTTGGCGGAATATTCCGCGGCGCGGACCTCGGCGAGAGCGGCCTGATAATCGGAGCGGTTGGTGTAGGCGCGCTTCTCGGCTTCATCGACAGTGAGCGCGGAAAACGGCTGATAGGGCGTCTTGTCGGTGAGCTCGAACTGCTGGCCGGGTGCCAAGCCGATCACGCGGGCGAGCGTCAGTTTCGCGATCGCGAAGTTATTGCGGGACTGAATCAGGTCCTGCTGGCGCGTCTTCAATTCGACGTTGGCGCGTAGCGCGTCGATTGCGGGCGAAGTGCCGGCCTTCACTTGATCGGCCGCCTGATCGTAAAGCGCCTGAGCGGTTTTCACCTGAGCGTCGGCGGTATCGACGCGCGCTTCGTCGGCGATAGCCTGCAAGTAGGTGTAACCGACCGCGAGGATCACGAGATCGTGCGCGTCCTTGAAGCTATAGCGCGCGGCTTCGAGGTCCTGCGACGCGGAGTGCGTCGAGTTGATGGCCTTGAGATCGAAGATGGACTGCGTGACGTATGCGCGCGAGTCATAGTAGGCAAATGGCCCGACGACCGGCGGAATCACGATTCCCGAGGCCGCGGGAAACTTGAAACTGAAACCGAATTCGGCGAGGTCGACCTTCGAACCGTCGACGTAGGAGGATGCGTTGACATTGGGAAGCAGCGAACTCAGCTGTTGCCAGCGGGCGCCGCGCGCGGTGCGAACGTCCTGGCCGGAGAGCAGGAGGCCGAGATTCGCCTTGAGGCCACGGTCGATCGCGTCCTGCAAAGAGAGCTGAACCACGCCGGGCTCGGGCTTCCCGGGAACGCTGCCGGAGTAGTCCCCTTGCGCCGCCGGCGGAAGACTCTGGGACGAGGCCTCCGACTGGGCTCGCGCGGGCGACGCCAGGAAAATCAATGCGAGCGGAAGAATGGCCCACACATAGAACGATCGGCCTTTCACGAAAGGTCCTCCCATGGCTTGTGGTTGCTTGGATGTGGGCACGACCACGAAGGACTCAGGAAGAGTGCGTGAAATTCGCGCAACGTTGGTGCTCGTATTCGTCATGATTTCGGGCTCCGCGCGCCCCGAGCGGCCTTGCTCTTCTCATCGGGAAGAAGATTGCGCGCAAATAGATCCCACACCTGGCCCTCCGCCGCGCGCAACGACGTGTCGGGGTTCATGGCCCACGCGAGCGTGACACCGAACAAGACGAGCTGAGCGAGCCGCGCCAGTTCCGCCGGCGCCATGTCGCGACGGATTTCGCCGCGCTCCTGCCCGAGGGCGAATATCTCCGCGATGAGGCGGCGGCCCACCATCAGGCGCTTGTGAAGTTCCGCGCGCACGGGCGGGCAAGAGGCGTGCGCGGAGTAGATGGCGCGCAAAAGCTCCGGGCTCTCCGCCCACATGCCGGCCAGATCGACGGCCATGCGCCGGAGCGCAGGCGCCACGGGGCCGTTTTTCGCCTCTTGGAGCGCGCTCTCGATCGTCGCGATGCGTTCGGCGCCGAAGGTGGCGAGCACGTGTTCCTTGGTGGGGAAATAATTGAAGAAGGTTCCCTTGCCGACGTCGGCGGCCTCGGTGATGTCCTCGACCGTGGTTTCAAGGTAGCCGCGCTCGGCAAAGAGGCGCAAGGCCTCGCGAAACAGGCGTTCGCGAATCTCGGCGCGGCGGCGCTCGCGGCGGCCGGCGACGCGCTTCAGCTTGGCGTGCGAAATGGGGGAGGAAGTAGCCATGGCGTCCAGGCGGCGTCCAGGTTGACCTTCGACCAAATATGACTCTAAGTCATATTTGAGGAAAAGTCAAAGCCGGAAACGGGCGCGGGTGCTTGAAGGAAAAGGGAGTCGGCGCGATTCCCCGCCCCGGGACATGCCTTGCCCCGGGGCGGGAAACCGCAAATGCGTTATTTCGAGAGATTCTTGGGGCTGTGCTGATTCAGGACTTCGATCATCGTTCTCGCGGACGGCGGGATCGGCACCGCGCCATGGAGCACGATGTCCTTCGCGTCGAGCCTGCGGCCGTAGATGCGTTCGTTCGCGTCGTTGTCCGGACGAAGTGTCGAACCCTCAAGCGAGATGCCCGCGAACAAACCACGCGCGCGGGAATAGGTAAGGAACTCGGCGCGCATCGTGACGTCCGTGTCCGCTTCGGCGTCGCGGCCCACGGGGCCGGCGGCGGCCGACGCATCACCGCCGAGTTTCACTTTGCTGTTGAGAATCGATCGTGCGCCGCCCTGGTTCATCACCAGGATGACGAAGTCGGTGGCTTGGCCGCCGAGCTGAAATCCGAAGCTGCCGCCTTCGAGGGCCATCATCGTCGGGGCCCCCCAGGGACCCTGAAACGTCTCGCCGCTACGGCAAGTCATCGCGCCGCGGCCGTAGCTGCCGCCGACGATGAAGGCCGCCTTGAGCACCGAAGGGATCACGATCACGCAGTCGGCCTTGTCGATCAGGCTCTGCGGGATATCGTCGGGGATGTTCATGATTTCCTTCAACACCTGGCCCGAATTCTCGAGCCTGTCTTCGTCGTGGGACTTGTCGTCCGCGCGAGCGGATGTGGACGCGAGGAGCAGGGGTATGCAGATCAGAGCGGCAGCGAGCAGGACGGAAAGAATTTTCTTCATCAGCGTCTCCTATGAATTTAGAAGTGCGATCCCCATGATAGGAGCTTTCAGCGCCAGGGTGCAACTTAATCGACGGCGGACGCGGGTTCGCGCAGCGCCGCTTGTGTTTGCCCTATACTGATAACGTTGAAAGCCTCCCTACACGAGCGCCGGCCGGGCGACTATAACCGCGGTATCCGGCTTCTGAACATTGGACTCCCGGCGAGCCTGGTTCGTATCGTTTTTTCTGTGGCTATTTTCGCGGCTTGCGCGCACTCGGGAGCGGCGCAAGAGATTGTGTCGGCGAAACGCGGGGACGTGGCGTCGTTTCGCGCGCGCGTCGAGAGGGCGCTCGATGAAGCGCATGCGCGGAGAGCGGCGTGGGGAATCGTGGTCAGCGACCGCGATACGGGCGAAACTCTCTACGCGCAGAACGCGGACCATTTTTTCGCGCCGGCCTCGAACGCGAAAGTTTTCGTCACCGCGCTAGCGCTGGCGACGCTCGGCCCCGACTATCGCTTCCGCACGACGCTTGAATCGCCGGGAACGCTGGGAAGCGACGGGCGGCTCTCGGGCGATCTCGTTCTCGTGGGCCGCGGCGACCCCGATCTTTCCAATCGCACATTTCCATACGCGGGAAATGGCGCGCGGGAGGGCGCCGTCGACCGCGTGCTGGCGGAAATGGCCGACGCGGCGGTGGCGAAGGGGCTGCGCGAGGTCGACGGCGATATCGTCGGCGACGACAGCTATTTTCCGTACGATCCGTATCCGGCGGGATGGACGACGGGCGATCTCTTCTTCACCTTCGGGGCGCCGGTGAGCGCGATCGCGTTCAACGACAACACGATCACGATCGAGGTGCTGCCGGGCGCGCGGGCGGGTGACGCCGCCACGATCACGTGCGAGCCGAGCGCGGCGGCGGATATGGTCGGGTTCGACGTGACTACGGTAGCGCCGGACGCGGCATCGAACATCGCCGTGGTTCGCCGGCCCGGCGTCGATTTCATTCAGATACGCGGCACGATTCCCGCGGATCGCGCCCCGATGCGCCTCGATCTGGCGATGACGAATCCGGCCGAGACGGCCGCGCGGACGCTGAAAGCGCTGCTCGAAGCGCGTGGCGTGCGCGTGACGGGTCAGGCGCGCGTGCAGCATGCGGCCCCGCCGGAGAGCACGCCCGCGGGCGATCCCGTTTTCCCGGCTGCCGGAGCGGCGCACGACGGGAAAAACGAACAGCGGGTAGTGCTTGCCGAACATCTCTCGCCGCCGCTGCTCGAAAGCATCCGGTTCACGAACAAATCGAGCAACAATCTTCACGCGGAACTTTTTCTGCGCACGGTGGCACGCGAAAAACTGGGACTTGGCTCGACGGCCGCCGGCCTGAAACTCGAAGCGGATTTACGGCGGGCGGCGGGAATTCCGGAAGGCGACGTCGTGCTGTCGGACGGTTCCGGGCTGGCGCGCGACGATCTGGTGACGCCGCGCGCGATGGTGCTGCTCTTGCGGTACGCCGCGCGTCAGCCCTGGGGCGACGATTTCATTTCGACGCTGCCTGTGGCGGGAGTCGACGGCACGCTCGAAGATCGCATGAAGAATACGCCGGCGACCGGCGTGATCGAGGCGAAAACGGGAACGATCGAGCACGACCACTCTCTTTCGGGGTACGCGACGACGCTGCGCGGCGAGTACCTGGCATTTTCGATCCTGTGCAACAACGACGCTCAGCACGGGCCGGGCGCCTCGGCAACGATCGACGCGATCGCCACGGCGATGGTCGAGACGCTGGGGACCGGCCACAACGCGCGGCCGGCGAAACAATCGAAATGAGCGGCGACGCCAGGACGGTCACGGTTTTTGGCAGCGGGCGCGTCCGGCCAGGCGACCCGCAATACCAGGAGGCGCGCGCGCTCGGCGAGGCGCTGGCGGCGAAGGGTTTTCGCGTTTGCTCCGGCGGATACGCCGGCGTGATGGAGGCGGTGTCGCGAGGCGCGAAGGAAGCGGGCGGGCACACGCTCGGCGTCACGTCCGAGTTTTTTCGATCGGCGGTGAATGAATGGGTCGACGAGCAGATTCGCGTGAGGACCTGGGACGAGCGGCTCCTCGAACTCGTGAAACGCGGAGACGGATACGTCACATGCCCTGGCGGCACCGGGACGCTGGCGGAGCTGGCGGTCGTCTGGGAGATGCTGAACAAGGGCGCGATGCCGCGGAAACCTTTCGCCGTCCTAGGCGATTTCTGGCGTCCGGTGGTCGATCTGGTGAGTGAGGCCGAGTTCGGCCGGGCGCGCGATCGTGGCCGAGACGACGCGCCGCTGGTGCACGTGGCGGCGTCCGCGCCGGATGCAGCCGAGTATCTTGCCGCGCAATTTCAGGCGCGGTGAGTTTCCCAGAGTCAACCGAGCTACAATCTGCTTGAGGGTTCGTGTCGCGTCCTGCGGAAGAACTGCTTGAATTCGACCGCCTAAGGAACATCGTGGGCGGCTTCACCACGTGTGTGCCCGGCCGGCGGGCGGTACAAGCGCTCGCGCCGCAGCAGGACGCGAGGGCGCTCGGCGCGGAATTCGAGCTGGTGCGCGAGGCCATCGCGTATCTGCGCGCGGGCTCGGAGCTCGGTTTCGGCTCGCTGGCCGATCCCGCGGCGTGGCTCGCGCGGCTCGTCGTGCCGGGAGCGGTGCTCACCATCGCGGAGCTGCTCGATGCCGTATCGCTGATGGAAACGGTGAACGGAGCGCGCCAGACTCTGCGCGCCGAGGGCGAGCGCGCCAAGTACGCCGCGCTGGCGCAACGCGCCGCGGCGCTCGCCGATTTCCGGCACATCAGCACGGCCATTCATCGCGCGATACTCCCGAACGGCGAAATCAGCGACGATGCCTCGCCGCAACTCCGGCGGGTTCGAGCCGGGATCGGCCAGGCGCGCGAGAAAATCCAGCGATCGCTCGAGAGTATTCTCCGCGCGCGCGGGGCGGCCGCGGGCGAAAAGAGCGAGGACTACATCACGCTGCGCAACGATCGCTTCGTGATTCCGGTGCGCGCCTCGGAGCGGCGGAGCGTTCCCGGCGTGGTGCACGGCGCGAGCGCCACGGGGCAGACGATTTTCGTCGAGCCGCTCGAAGCGATCGATCTCAATAACCGGCTCGTGCAACTGAGCGACGAGGAACTCGCCGAAATCGCCCGGATTCTCGAGGATCTGACGGAGCGGGTGCGGCTCGAGCGCGGGGCGCTCGAGGCGGCCGCCGCGGAAATCGCCCATCTCGATTCGATCTTCGCGCGGGCGCGTTTCGCGCGCGACTTCGATTGCACGCTGCCCGCATTCACCGGCGGCAATTCGCTGCGTCTCGATGCGGCGCGCAATCCGGTGCTCGAGGCTACGTTGCGCCCGCAGGGGCTCAAGGCGGTTCCGCTGGGCTACGCGCTGGGCGGCGGCGAGACGGTGATGGTGATCAGCGGGCCGAACACCGGCGGAAAAACGGTCGCGCTGAAAACGACGGGGCTGGCGGCGCTTTCCGCGCAATCCGCGATTCCGGTGGCGGCGGAACGCGCCGAGCTGCCAATTTTCGATCGCGTGCTGGCGGACATCGGCGACGAACAATCGATCTCCGCGAGCCTGTCGACATTTTCGGCGCACATGCTGAATCTGAAGTCGATGCTCGACGTGGCGACCGAACGCTCGCTGATTCTGGTCGACGAGATGGGCACGGGCACCGCGCCGGAGGAGGGCGCCGCCCTAGCGGTGGCGCTGCTCGAAGAATTTCGCGCGCGGCGCGCCTTGACGCTCGCGACCACACATCACGACCGCCTCAAGGCGTACGCGTCGACCACGCCCGGCATCGTGAACGCGGCGATGGAATTCGACGAAGAGCACCTGCGGCCGACCTACCGGCTGCTGGTCGGCGTGCCGGGCACCTCGAGCGGAATCGAAATCGCGCGAAGGCTCGGACTGCCGGCGCGAGTGGTGGAACACGCGCAGGCCAGCCTTTCGCCGGAGGCGCGCGAGGCTCGCGACCTGATCGCGTATCTGCATCGCAGCCGCGATGAAATGGAGGACGTGAAGAGGCAGGCACGCGAAGAGCTGGCGCAGCTCGAAGAAGAACGGCGCGCGCTACAGACCGAATGGGTCGAGCGCCAGCGCAAGCGCGTCGCGGAACTCGAGAAAAGCTTTCGCGAGGCGCAGAAGCGGCTGGAGGCGGAAGTCGCGCGGCTCGTCGAGGACGTGAAGGATCGCGCGGTGCGCGCGCAGCTCGAAAAGCAGGCGGGACGCCGGATGGGCAAGTTCGAATCGGACGCGCGAGCGGAGGCGGATGCGGCGGTGGTCGAAACGCTGGCGGCGTCGCAAGCCGATCTCGGCGTGGCGATCGCGGCGCAGCCGGCGCCGGTCGCGCCGGAACTGCTCGCGGCCGGGCAGCGCATCGCGGTGAAAGGATTCAAGCAGCCGGTGATTTTTCAGCGGCACGATGGCCGCTCGGCGGAAGTGCAAGCGGGACCGCTGCGGATGAAGGTGCCGCTCGCGGATATCGTTGCAATCGAGAGCGAAACCATAGCGGCAAAGGGCGGCACTGCCGCCGCTGTCTCGCGGCAGCGGGGAATCACTGTCCACTCGCAGTCGAGCGTCGATTCCGCCCCCGAGGAGATCAACGTAATCGGCCTCACAGTCGAGGAAGCCACGGAGCGAGTCGACAAGTTCCTGGATGACGCCGCGTTGGCCGGGCGATCGAGCGTGCGAATAATCCATGGACACGGAACGGGAGCCCTTCGGCGAGGCCTCGCCGAGTTCTTGGCCGGACACCCTCTCGTTGAACGGATTCATGCTGAAGCCGAAGATCGAGGCGGAACCGCGATTACGGTGGCAGAGCTGAAGGCTTGATGGGAAAAGAAATTGGAAAAGTGAAAATGGAAAATGGCACCCCGTCACCGCACGCTCCCGTCGAGAAGATATCCGACTTCACGGAGCTCGAAACGTGGAAATTCGCCCGGGCGTTGCGGCGCCAGATCTACTCGGTTACAAGAGCCTTTCCCGCCGACGAAAAATATGGCCTCACGAGCCAGATGAGACGAGCCGGCATTTCTGCCACAGCGAACATCGCCGAAGGTTATGGCCGCTACTCTTACCAGGAAAACCTGCAGTTCTGCCGCCAAGCGCGCGGCTCTCTCTATGAGCTCCGCGACCATTTGACTACTGCCCTTGACGCTGGTTACCTTTCAAAAGAAATGTTTGCAGAACTCGATGCGATGGCCGTCAGCGCGACTCGCCTGATCAACGGCTATATTCGCGCCACCAAGAATCTGAAAATGTCGATGTCCCAAAGGCTAAAGAAGTGAACGCTAAGAATCGGGCCGCGCTGCGACCGACGGCCGATCCATTTTCCATTTTCACTTTTCCATTTTCCGCTTTTCAAAATGGCTGAAGCCGGATCATTCGCGGAGAAGGTGAAGCAGCAGGCGGACATCGTCCGCGTGATCGGCGAATACGTGCGCCTGAAGAAGACGGGGCAGAATTTCACGGGGCTGTGCCCGTTCCATCAGGAAAAGACGCCGTCGTTTGCGGTGCACCCGGTGCGGCAGATCTATCACTGTTTCGGCTGCGGCGCGGGCGGCGACGTGTTCAAGTTCGTGATGGAGCTCGACAAGTGCACGTTTCCGGAGGCGCTGCGGACGGTCGCCGAGAAGTGCGGCATCCCGATTCCGAGGCCGCGCGAGCGTTCGCCGGAAGAGCGGCGCGAGAACCAGCAGCGGGCGGCACTGGTCGAGATGCACCAACTGGCGGCGGCATTTTTCGCGCGCAATTTGCACGAAGCGCCGGAGGGCAGAGTCGCGGCGGCGTATCTCGAGGATCGCGGCTTGAATCGCGAAGCGATGAAGCGCTTCGGGCTCGGCTGGGCGCCCTCGTCGGGCGACGCGCTGCTGCGGCAGCTCAAGGCGAAGTTTCCGGAAACGATGCTCGAAGCTTCGGGGCTTTTCTCGCGCGATCAGGGCGGGCGGCTGTACGACCGCTTCCGCCGGCGGATCATGTTCCCGATCGCCAACGATTCCGGCAAGGTGATCGCATTCGGCGGGCGCGCGATGGGCGACGACATGCCGAAGTACATGAACTCGCCCGAGACTCCGGTCTATTCGAAGAGCAACGTGCTGTATCATCTCGACCGCGCGAAAGAAGCGATTCGCCAGGGCGACGTCGCGATTCTCGTCGAGGGCTACATGGACGCGATCGCAGTCGCGCGCGCGGGCATCGCCAACGTGGTGGCGAGCTGCGGCACCAGCCTCGCGGAGCCGCAGATCAAGCTGCTCGGGAGGTTCACGCGGCGCGTGATCGTGAATTACGATCCGGACACCGCGGGCCAGGTCGCCACGGAACGATCGATCGCGCTGCTGCTCGAGAAAGAATTCGACGTGCGCGTGCTGGCGCTGCCCGGCTCGGCCGACCCGGACAAATTCATCAAGGAGCAGGGCGTGGACGCCTACCGGAAGCTGCTCGGCGAGGCGCCGCCGTATCTCGACTATCTGATCGGCAAGGCGCGCAAGATGGACCGCACATCGGCCGCGGGGAAAGTGGCCGCGTTGAATTTCCTGATGCCCTACGTGCAGCGGCTGCCGGACCGGTTGCTGCGCTCGGAGTGGGCCACGCGCATAGCATCGGAGTTGCGCGTCGACGAGCCCGTGCTGCGCGAAGCGCTGCGCCGCGCCGCTGTCGAGCGCCGCAGCGAAGTGAAGCCCAAGGCCGAGCTGCTGGGAGCGCCCGTGCGTCCGGCCGAGCGGCGACTGATGCAGATGCTGATGGAAACCGAGGCCACGCTGCCGGACGGGCAGGACTTTCGCGAAAAGCTGGCGCACGCGCTCGCGGAAGAGGCGTTGCATCGCGGCCTGGAAACCGAGCGAATCTTCGAAGCGCTGCTTTCAAAGGCAGGCGACGGCGCCTCACCGGGCGGCGGCCGGCCCGATGCCGCAACGCTCGCCGCCGCTCTCGAAGAGCGCGACCGGCGCATGCTGTTTGAAATTCTCTTCGAGCCGTCGGTCGAGGCGACGTGGGAAGAAGCGGAGAGTTGCCTCGGCGTGCTGCGCAGCCGCGCCGTGGAACAGGAGCTGGCCGAATTGCAGAAAAAAATCGAATCCAAGGCGCCGCCTGAAGAACTCAATCAGCTCTTGGCTCGCCGGCTGGAGCTGCAAAGGATTCTGGCGCGCCGCTGAAATGACCTCCACACTTCCATCGATCGTCATCGTCGGCCGACCCAACGTCGGCAAATCCACGCTCTTCAACCGCCTCACCGGGACGCGCCGCTCGATCGTCACCAACGAGCCCGGCATCACGCGCGACCTCATCTACGGCGCGGCGAACTGGGACGGCCGCGCCTTCGAGGTGGTCGACACGGGCGGAATCGTGCCCGAGGATAAAGCCGGAATTCCCGGCGAAATCCTGCGGCAGGCGCGCGTGGCCATCGAGAATGCCACGCGGGTGGTGCAGATCGTCGATGGGCGCGCGGGACCGCTGCCGCTCGACGCCGAACTCGCGCAACTTCTGCGTCGCGCGGGCAAGCCACCGGTGATTGCCGTCAACAAAGTGGATTCGGCGAAGCAGGCCGAGTTGGCGGCGCAATTCTACGAGCTCGGCGACGAAGTTTTCCCGGTGTCGGCGGAACACGGGTACGGCGTCGACGCGCTGCTCGATTCGCTGACGCAGGATTTCCCGCAGGGCGAATCGACGGCGGCGCAGCCGGACGTCAACATCGCCATCATCGGGCGGCCGAACGTCGGCAAATCGACGCTGCTCAACCGGCTTGTGGGCGCCGAGCGGGCGATCGTCTCGCCCGAGGCGGGCACGACGCGCGACATGGTCGACACGCTGGTCGAGCGGCACGGCAAGACGTATCGCTTCCTCGATACGGCCGGGATTCGCCGCAAGGGCAAGACCAAGCTGATCGCCGAGAAGCTGAGCGTGATCATGGCGCGCAATCACCTGGAGCGCGCGGACGTGGCCGTGCTCGTCGTCGACGCGTCCGTGGGCGTCACGTCGCACGACGCGACGATCGCGAGCTACGCCGAGCAGTCGGGCCGGTCGGTGGTCATCGCGATGAACAAGTGGGATCTCGCGCTCGAAATGGCGAAGGAGAAAGCGGACCAGCAGAGGGCGTCGAGCGGCAAGGAGGCGGGCAAGGGCGCGAATCCGTCGAAGCTGCTCGCGGACTACGAGCCGATGGTCCGCGAAAAGCTGAAGTTTCTGTCGTACGCTCCGATCGTTTTTCTCTCCGCGCTCACGGGCGAGCGCACCGAGAAGCTCTACACGCTGATCGACCGAGTGGTCGAGGCGCGCCGCCGCCGCATTTCGACGGGCGAGCTCAATCGCTGGCTTGCGAATGTCGATCTGGAGCGCGGCACCTCGCCCGCCAGCCGCGAAGTGAAGATTTACTACATCACGCAGGCCACCGTCGCGCCGCCCACGTTCGTGCTCTTCACCAACCAGGCCAAGCCGCTGCATTTCAGCTACCAGCGCTTCCTCGAGAACCGCCTGCGCGCTGCTTTCGATTTCACCGGCACGCCGATCCGCTTCAACCAGCGCCTGAAAAAGCGCGAGCGTCCCGAGGGCGATAAACGCGAGTTCCCCAAGGCCGAAAAGCGGACGCCCCGGCACAGCAAACCGAAGCGCCGCCCCGGCCGCGGCAGGAACCGCCGGCGCTAGCCTGGTTTCCGCGCGGCGTCCCGCAATTTTCTTGCTGTCTTTCCGAACCTTTCGGCGCGGCCGGGTCTCTAGGTGATTGACGAGAGCGCGTGGCCACTTCCAAACAAGAGGCGCAGTGGGTGCTCCGGGCGCAGTGCGGCGATCGCGAAGCGCTCGAGATGCTCCTGCGCGCGGTGCAGCCCTCGCTGCGCCGCTATTTGACGAGGCTCGTCGGTCCGTCCTCCGCAGACGACGTGCTGCAAGAGACGCTGATCCTCGTCTCGCGCAAGCTGCGATGGCTGGAAGCGCCGGAGGCGTTTCACCCCTGGGCCTTCCGGGTGGCGAGTCGTGTTGCTTTTCGCCATCTGAAGAAGGAAAAGCGCTGGTCCGCGCAGGTGCGCGACGACGCGGTCCTGGAGGATCTCCCGGCTGCGGACACCGCCGTGCCGCCGGAACTGCTGCCCGAGCTGCTGAAGTCTGACGCGCTATCGCCGGCCAGCCGCGCGGTCCTGGTGCTGCACTTCCAGGAGGAAGTTTCGCTTCCAGAGGTTGCGGCCATTCTCGAGATACCGCTGGGGACGGTCAAATCGCGCCTCGCCTATGGTTTGGCCGCCTTGCGCAGAAAACTGAGTCCCACAAGGAGCGTGTGATGGCAGACGAAATGGAAACGATTCTCCGGAAGTCGCTCGACGCCGTGGATCGCAGCCAGAAATGGCAGATGGCGGGGCTGGTGGTCTTTTTGCTGCTTCTGCTGCTGCACCTTCTCACCTTCACGGCGCTCGTGCACCACGGCCACGAGGTGCAGGCCGCCAGCTCAAGAGCCGTGGCGATGGGAATATTTTCGGTGCTGCTCATGGTCGTGGCCTGCGCCTTCGGCGTTACCTTCTTCATTTCGCGCATGACCAAGCGGATTCTGAAGGCCATCGAGCTGTCCTCGAAACCGTAGACCGGAGGGCGGTGACGAGCGGTGCTATCGTTTCGGCTCCGGCAGTGGCACCGCTGGAAGTACCCGGATCCACATGGCGTTTGTATCTTCCTGGCCTCGCCACGCCTTGTATGGAAGCGCGTCCGTCCACTGCCGATCCAGCGGCACTGGGGAAAGGCAGAGCGATGACGTCAAGTCCCCACCGGAAATGTATTTTGCCCGCAGACGCCAGCGTCCTGGAGAGCTGAGCTCGGGGAAGAAATCGGGGGACAAGGAAATGACGGTCCCGTAGAAGTGATCCGGCTGCAGCGGTATCCAGCGCTTGATAAATCGATTGACGTGACTTTCGTTCGGGTCGTCCAGGCAGTCCGCCGAGCAAGCCAACCGGTCTTTCAGTTTTGCCGTGGGCCTGACGTCGAACTGAAAGGTAAGAGGCGACTGCGAGCAAGGCCTGTAGAGATCTTTTTCGATGAAAACGGTGGTGTTGCCGACGTTTCTTATCTCGACTCGAAGTTTAAGCGGCTCTCCCGCTCGCGTAATTCTGGATTCCGAAGACATTCGGACCTGGATCGGTCGGTCGGCATCCGGGGTTTGAGCCTTCGTGACGCCACATGAAGCCACGATGCCAAGAACAAGGCCTGCCAATCCTTTAGCGATTCTCATCCGATGCAACCTCGGGCCAGAGCAGATGCCGCCGGGCCGGTGCGTGCCTCCGAAGGCGGTCTTTGGGATTCGCGTTTCGAATCCCCGGTTGCCTCCAACCAAAACCGGCGTCACGGATCATTCCGGCGGCAGCCAGGGGTTGACACAGGGCGAAATCGGCCTAGGATACAGAAAAGCATGGCAAGCGCGGCACAACCTGCTCCCGAGGCCCCCGAAAGCGGCGGCCTGTTTCGCATCGGCGAAGTCAGCCGGCTCACGGCGACAAAGACGTTCGTCTTGCGCTTCTGGGAGTCCGAGTTTCCGATGCTGCAGCCGGTGAAGAGCCCGAGCGGCCACCGCCTCTATCGCCGCGAGGATATCGAGACCGTTTTCGAGATCAAGCGGCTGCTGTATGAAGAAGGCTTCACGATCGCGGGCGCCCGAAAGCACCTGATGGACCAGAACGGAGCCGGCGGGGCCGAGTCCGAAGAGGCCCCGCTGCTGGCCGCGGGACCCGGTCCGATGAAGCTCGATCGCGGCTCGCGCGCCCACCGCAAGTTCCTGCTCGATCTGCACGAAGAGCTCCTCGCCGTCTTGACCCTCCTCGAACGCGAGTGATACGCTGATTGGCGGCCCAAAGCAGCGGATGCGCGCTGATTTGCGGCCGGTGCGGTCGGGACGTGGCGCAGCCTGGTAGCGCGCACGCTTGGGGTGCGTGAGGTCGCTGGTTCAAATCCAGTCGTCCCGACCATTGTTTCCGCCTTCAGATTTACCCGATGGCCGACTACGAAGCCGCTTGGCGCAGGTATAGGGTCTGGCGAAATCTGCTGATTCTGGCGCTGCTCGGATTTGTGCCAGTACTGTTTCTCGGCCGCATCGTTGCGCACCGCTTCGGCATGCCCGCTCTTTTCACCGTGATCGGGATAGGGTGGTCGCTCTTCCTTCTGTCCGCAAGCGCAGAGGTGGGTTGGTGGCGATGCCCCAGATGTGGGAAGACCTTCGCGTTGAAATCGGTGTGGCTGCGGATGCCGATCTTTTTGGTGAGCCGGTGCGTACACTGTGGACTGGGAAAATACGCTAGCGGATAATGTTCGCACCATGGCTGAGGACCAGGCCCGCGTAGCCGACCTTCTCAGATGCCGAATATTCTGATTACCAATGACGACGGGATTCACGCGCCGGGGCTGCGCGCGCTGGCGGCGTCGCTGGCCGAAATCGGCACGGTGACGATTGTGGCGCCCTCGCGCGACCATAGTGCCGCCGCGCAATCGCTCACCCTGCGCCAGCCCATCTATTGCGACCAGATCGCCGAGCGCGAATACGCGATCGAGGGCACGCCCGCCGACGCCATGATCCTCGCGTTTCACACGCTGCTGGCCGACAGGCCCGATATCGTGATCTCGGGAATCAATCGCGGCGGCAACGTGGGCGAAAATATCTACTACTCGGGAACGGTCGGCGCGGCGATGGAAGCGGCGATCAACCGCACGCCCGCTGTGGCGGTTTCCGTGGCGTATCGCGGGCAGGAATTCGATTTTGCGCCGGCTGCAGGCTTCGCGCGCACGCTCGTGCCGCTGATCCTGAGCGAGGGCCTGCCCGAGGGCGTGCTTCTCAACGTGAACATCCCGCAGGACTGGACCGGCGAGGTGCGAATCACGCGGCAATCCTCGAAGATCACGCGCAACGTCCTGCAGCCGGGCGAAGACCCGCGCGGGCGGCGCTACTACTGGTTGAGCGAGCAGCAGTTCGTCGGCGGCATCGAGCCGGATACGGACCACGCCGCGATTCGCGACGGCGCGGCTTCGATCACGCCCTTGCGCGTGGATCACACGCACACCCCGTCGCTCGAGCATCTCGCACGCTGGACCAAGGTGCTTGAAGCGACGTCTCGCCGCTGAGCCGGCGCCCACTCTGTTACCCATCCTGCGAGTAGCGCCGGCGTCCCGCCGGCTTAACGGAGCCTCAATGCCGCATCCGGCAAGCGCCCTCTTGTGGAAGGATACGCCGCCAAGAAGAGGAAGTTTTCTCGCGCCGCGGGCCGCGCACGCGCCAAGCAAGCATTCCAGCGTTGTGCTATTTTAGATTTTCACCCCGCACTCCCGGGAACACCGAACATCCATGCCGAAAAAGGCCGCCACCGCGCAGCGCGAGGAAATCACCGTCGAAGGCATCTTCGGCCCCGGGGGGCTGCTCGAAAAGCGCCACCCGGGATACGAATTCCGCCCGTCGCAACTGGCGATGGCGAAGATCACCGCGGACGCTTTCGAAAAGCACCAGCATGTGGTGATCGAGGCGGGCACCGGCACCGGCAAGACTCTCGCCTACTTGCTGCCGGCGATTCGCAGCGGTCGGCGCGTGGTGGTCTCGACCGCAACTAAATCGCTGCAAGAGCAGCTCTTCCAAAAGGACGTTCCCTTCCTGCAAAAGCACTTCGCGCCCAATCTCAAAGCCGCGATCATGAAAGGTCGAGCTAATTTCCTCTGCCGCCACAAGGTCCACCAGATGGAGGGCCAGCCAGTCCTGAAAGGAATTGACGAGATTGACTGGTTTTCGCAGATCAAGGATTGGGAGAAGCTGACCGAAACCGGCGACCGCAGCGAGCTCACGTTCCTTCCCGATGACGCCGAACTCTGGAATCGCATCGACGCCCGCAGCGACCTCTGCAGCGGCCAAAAGTGCCCCGAGTTTCAGAAGTGCTTCGTGACCGCCATGCACCAGCGCGCGCACGAAGCGGACCTGATCATCGTCAATCATCACCTCTTTTTCGCCGACCTCGCCATCCGCCAGGACGATTTCGGCTCGATCCTTCCCGAATATTCCGCCGTAGTGTTCGATGAAGCGCACGAAATCGAAGACGTGGCCAGCGACTATTTCGGCCGCCAGCTTTCGAGCTACCGGTTCGAAGAACTGGCGCGCGACACGGAAAGCATGCTGCGCATCCTGCGAATCGAAGCGCCGCCGCTGCGCAAGCATCTGACGCGCATGCGCGAGCGCGCGCGGGCGTTTTTCGAGCGCTTCCCCGAGCGCGAGGGACGCTACCCTTTCGGTCCGGTGGAGCGCCATTCGTTTCTCGACCAGAATCGCGAGGCCTACGACGACCTGGCCGCCGCCGTGAAAAGCACGGAAGCCGAGCTTTCGGCCATCACGCCGAAGCCGGAGGAGATCATCTCGCTCGCGCGGCGCGCGGCGGAGACGCGGCGCGAGCTGGCCTTCCTGCTCGAGAGCGAGGAGAAGAGCTACGTCTACTGGTACGAGCGGCGCGGCCGTGGCGTCTTTCTCGCGGCGACGCCGATCGACGTCAGCGAAATCCTGCGCGAAAAGCTGTTCGAGCAGTTCGACACCGTGATCCTCACGTCGGCCACGCTCGCGGTCGGCGGCCGCTTCGACTATCTGAAGCAGCGCCTCGGCGTGCTCCCGTCGCAAGAGGAAGTGCTGCCGCAGGAATTCGACTACGAGTCGCAGGCGCTGCTGTATCTGCCGAAATCGCTGCCGGACGTGCGCAATCCGGGCTTCTCGGGCGCGGCGGCGGACGAAATCGTCAAACTCCTCGAAATTTCACAGGGCCGCGCTTTCTGCCTCTTCACCAGCTACTTCCAGATGAAGGATATCTACAGTCGCGTGCAGGGGCGCGTCGGCTTCCCGCTGTTGCTACAGGGGACGGCGCCGCGATCGACGCTGCTCGAGCGCTTCCGCTCGACGCCAAACGCCGTGCTTTTCGCGACGTCGAGCTTCTGGCAGGGCGTGGACGTCCCCGGCTCGCAGCTTTCCTGCGTGATCATCGACAAGCTGCCCTTCGCCGTGCCAAGCGACCCCATTGTCGCCGCGCGCGTCCGCGCGCTCACCGAAGACGGCCGCAACGCCTTCGCCGAATACCAGGTTCCCGAAGCCGTACTCGCGCTCAAGCAGGGCTTCGGCCGCCTCATCCGTTCGAAGACCGACCGCGGCATCCTCGCCATCCTCGATAACCGCATCCAGCGCATGCAATATGGTAAAATTTTCATCGAGTCCCTGCCCAAGTACCAAACCACGCAGGACCTGGCGCAAGTCGCGCGCTTCATGGAAGCTCCAGCGGAATAGCGCCGTTTCGGCGAGCGACCGCTCTCTGGAGCTCGGAAGAAGGCCCATGTACGAAGTCAGCGTTGAAGAAACTTTCGCGGCGGCGCACAACCTCCGCAATTACAAAGGCAAATGCGAGGACCTGCACGGCCACAATTACAAGGTCCGCATCGTGATGGCCGGCAAGGAGCTCGATCACGTCGGGCTGCTCTACGATTTCGTCCACCTCAAGCAGGTGATCCGCGGCGTGATCGCTTCGCTCGACCATAAGTATCTCAACGAGCTTCCGCCCTTCGATGAGATCAATCCGTCGGCCGAAAATATCGCGCGCCACATCTGCGAGCAAATCTCGAAGCAGATCCGCGATACGCCGAACGGCGCGGGAGTCGGCAGCGTGACGGTGTGGGAGACGGAGACGACCGCCGCGACCTACCGGCCGTAGCCGTTACGCTGCGAGCGCGGTCGCAACGGCGGAAGCGCGCCGTTGGCACGACGCAGGATGGAAGCACGGGCCTTCAGAATCCGGGCGAGAACGTAACCGCGCACGCTCCCGGGTGGATGCGCGAATGCGCGACGGTTTGCCGGTGGAAGCGTGGGCCTTCAGGCCCGCGAAAAGCGCGCCAGATAGTTGGGCTTTAGCCCCGGGGTTCGAGGCATAGCTGTGGTCATCACCGAGATTTTCAAATCCATTCAGGGCGAGGGCACGCGCGCGGGACTTCCGTGCATCTTCGTGCGCCTCACCGGCTGCAATCTCCGCTGCGTCTGGTGCGACACCACCTACGCTTTCCACGGCGGGACGAAACACTCGATCGACGACGTACTCCGCCGCGTCGATTCGCTCGCCGGCGAAGGCGAACGCAGGGTGCCTCTGGTCGAAATCACCGGCGGCGAGCCGCTCTTGCAGCCCGAGATTCCGGAACTGGCCGCGAAGCTTCTGGCCGCCGGGTACACCGTGATGATCGAAACGAGCGGCGAGCGCTTCGTCGGAGTGCTGCCGCGCGAGGTGATCAAGATCGTCGACGTGAAGTGCCCGGACTCCGGCGAGGCGGACACCTTCGACCCCGCCAATCTCGAAGCCGTGGGCCAAAACGACGAAATCAAGTTTGTGATTGCCAGCCGCCGGGATTACGATTTCGCCCGCGAGTTCACCGCGCGCCACGATCTCGCGAATCGCGTGCGCCAGGTGCTGTTCTCCCCGGTCTTCGAGGATCCGGAGGGCCGCTGGCCGGGACTGAGTCCGCGGGAACTCGTCGAATGGATTCTCGCGGATGGATTGCCCGTGCGGCTCGGCTTGCAGTTGCACAAGTTCGTGTGGGACCCGGCGACGAAAGGAGTCTGATCGCGCGCATGGCCGAAAAACCCAAAGCGGTGGCGCTGCTGAGCGGCGGCATGGACTCGTGCGTCTCGGCCGCGATCGCCAACGAAACATACCGCCTCGCCCTGCTCCACGCGAGCTATGGCCAGCGCACCGAACGCCGCGAGCGTCGGGCCTTCGACGACATCGCCGATTTCTACGGCGTCCGCGAGCGTCTGGTCGTCCGCTTCGACGCTTTCGCGCAAATCGGCGGCTCGGCCCTCACCGACGACCGCATCGCCGTGCCCGAGTCCGGCGAAGCGCTTGCGCCCGATGCCGGAATTCCCGTAACGTATGTTCCCTTCCGCAACGCCCACTTCCTTTCGGCGGCGGTGAGCTGGGCGGAGGTGATCGGCGCGACGGCAATTTTCATCGGCGCGGTTGCGGAGGATAGTTCGGGTTACCCGGACTGCCGGCCGGAGTACTATCGCGCGTTCCAGGCGGTGATCCGTGAAGGGACGCGCCCGGAAACGCACATCGAAATCGTCACGCCGGTGATCGCGATGCGGAAAAGCGAAATCGTCCGCCGGGGATGCGAACTCGGCGCGCCGCTCGATCGCACCTGGTCCTGCTACCAGTCCGAGGACGAGGCTTGCGGCACCTGCGACAGTTGCCGCCTGCGAGTGGAGGCCTTTGCCGCGGCCGGGATGCGCGACCCTATCGCCTATCGGACGCAAGTTGCGCGATAATGTGCCAATGGAAGTGCCATTGGATGAGTTCCATGGGGGGAGGACAGTAATCCGATGAAAAGACTGATCCGTGTCTTGGGAGCTTTGGCTTTCGTATTGCTGCTCGCCGCGAGCGCGAAGGCGCAGAATGGGCGCGTCAGCGGTCAGGTCTTGGACATGAACGGCAATCCCTGGCCTGGCATCACCGTGACCCTCAAGAGCGACACCGGCCGTACCTTCACCGTGAAAACCGACAAGGATGGGAAGTACAGCCAGATCGGCCTTCCGGGTGGCACGTACACGATCACCCTCACCAACCCCGCCGTCGGCCTGAATTTTTCGGAACAGCGGCCCGTTCAGCCCGATGACTCCAACGTGTTCGATTTCAATTTCAAGCAGTTGATGGCGCAACAGCAAAATACGCCGGAAGCGGCCGCCGAGCAGAAAAAGCGCCAGGACGAGGCGAACCTCTTCAAGGAAATGCAGCAGCACTTCAACGCCGGGAGAGCCGCGCTCACGGATTCGGACGACCTTCGGAAGCAAATGGCGGCGATGCCGGCCGATCAGCGCTCCGCGACGCAGGACAAGATCAACGCCGACAATCAGACGGCGGTCACCGAGCTTGAAACCGCCGAGAAGGGCGTGCAAGCGAAGGACACGAAGAACCACGCGGTGGTCCTCGCAACTCTCGGCGAAGCCTACGATCGCGCCAACCGCTACGACGACGCAGTCAGCGCGTACACCAAAGCCATCGCGATGAACCCGCAGCCTTCCTACTACGTCGACCTCAGCACGGCCACCGTGAATGCCGCCGCCGCGCAGACGGACACCAGCACGCTCACGGCGAAAGTCGCCGAGGCGGGCGCCGATTGCGACAAGGCAGGCGCGCTCGACCCGACGCTCACCGCGCGCTGCTGGAAGAACATCGGAATCGTGCTGAGCAATAAGAATCAGCTCGCGGCGGCCGTCGAGCCCCTGCAAAAGGCCACGGCTGCGGACGCCAAGGACGCGCAAGCCTGGTGGCTGCTGGGCAACGCGCTCACCGCGGAGATCACCTCGAAGCAGGAGGGCAATAAGCTCACGTATACGTTCCCTCCCGGCCTCACCGACGCTTACCAGCATTGCATCGATGCCGACCCGAACGGCCCCTACGCCGCGCAAGCGAAAGCGACGCTCGACGGCTTGAATCAGCTGACCGGCGGCACGTCGACGGTCGTCAACGAGCGCAAAGCCAAGAAAAAGTAGCGCGCGCGAGTCACTGTATCGCCTAGGCGTACGCGTACTCGCCCGGTGCGCGTGCGCGGCTCCAAATTTCGGTTTTTTGCCCGGCGTTTCGCCTCTCGACCCGAACGTGCGACAGTGTTATGCTGCGGCTCGTGAGTCTGAGGAATCCGGTGCACGCCATGGACTCGGGTCAACCCACTACGCAGCGCCGTCGCAGCGACCGCATATCCGAATCGATTCCGCTGATCGTTCGCGGCATCGACTTGCTGGGCCAGCCTTTCGAGGAGCGCACCTCGACGCTGGCCGTCAATCTCCACGGATGCCGTTACTCCTCGAAACATCATTTGCCGAGAAATAGCTGGGTCACGCTCGAAGTCCCTCGCAGCGGCGAAATGCGCAACGTGCGCGCGCGCGTTGCGTGGATCCAGCGGCCGCATTCCGTGCGCGAGTTCTTTCAAATTGGAGTGGAATTGGAAAGCGCGGCCGATATCTGGGGTCTCGCGTCGTCGCCCGAGAGTTGGCAGGCCGCTGCACCGCTGCCAGGACACGAAAGTCCCTGGGCCACAAAGGAAACCACCATGTCCGATATCACGAACGCAGCCGGCGATTTCGAATCCCCCGCTTCGACGTTCGCACCCGAGCCGGCACCCGCAGCCACGGCGGACCCGGGCCCGGAGCCGGTAAGCCCGCTTCTGCACGACTGGAAAGCGGAAATCGAACGCGAGGCCAACCGCGCGGCTGAAAGCGCCGCCGCCCAGGCCGGCGACCGCATCCGCGCCGCGATCGAAGAGCTCGAGGGATTTTCCTCCGGGCTCAGCGCCAAGCAGGACGAATTCCTCGGTGCCCTGCGCGCCGAATTTGAAGGAAGCCTCGCGCACGCGCGCCAGCTCCTGCACGAGCTCGAATCGAGGGCGGCAGGCTTGCGCGCCGAAAACGAAGCGGCCGCCGAATCGGTGAGCCGCCTGGCGCAAGCTCGGCTCCAGATGGAGGCTGCCGAGGCGGCGTTCGCATCCAAGGCGAACAACGGTTCTCCCCAGCAGGAAGCTTCGCCGGTCGACCCCGAGGCAGCCGCCAACCTGCACGCCCGCCTCGAATCCGAAATGGCGTCCGCGCAGGCGCAATGGAAGGAGCTGCTTCAGTTCTCGCTCGACGACAGCGTCGAGCGCCTCGCCCGCCAGCTTGCCGGCCGCTCGGAAGAGGTCCTGCGCAACGCCGAGCGCATGATCGCCGGCCGCTTCGCCGAGCTCAGCGATCCGCTCGCGCAATTGACCAGCGAGGCCCGCCAGACTCTCGTAGGGCTGCGATCCGCGCTCGACGAAGAAATCTCGCAGGCGCGTTCTTCGCTCTCCGAGATCGAGCATTCCGCCGCCCGCCTCAAGGACTACGCCGGCCAGCTCGAATCGGCGAGCCACGACACGCTCAACGAGCTTCACCGGCGTCTCGAAAACATTCTCGAAGCCCAGACGGACGAAATGCGGCAGCGCGTCGACGCCATCGCGAACCAGGCGCACGAGCGCCTCGGCCCCGCCCTCGACGCGCTCAGCCAGCAGCTTGCCGAGCGCACCATCGTCGACGTTCAGTCGAAAATCGCTCCGCACGTCGAACGCGTGCCCGAGCTTCTTCGCGAACTGTCCGCGCGCGAGCTGCAGGCCGAATCGAGCCTCGGCATCTACCGCGAGCGCTTGCGCCAGGTCACCGAAAACAATCACCGCGAAGCGTCCGCGCAGCTGGCCTCCACGCTCGCCGATCTACGCAACGATTTCGAGTCCGCCCGCCGCGAAGCTCTCGCCAGATGGAGCGAGGAGCTCGACGCAGGCGGCGTTCGCGCTTCGCATGCCGCCGCCGAGGCCATCGGACGCTCCTCCGAATGGTTCCAGCAGGAGGCCCGCGCCCGCATGCAGGTGCTCGTCGAGCAGTCGCTCGCGGCCGCTTCGAGCACATTCGACGAAAAGACGGCCCAGGCCGCCCGCGACTTCGAATCGAAGCTCGCCGAACAATCCGCCGGGCGCGTCTCGCAAATTCATCAGGAGCTCGACGGCGTCACCAGCGCACTCACCAGCCGCGCGCGCGGCGAAATCGCCGCTGCCGCCGAGGCCGCCGCCGCGTCGTTCGGCCAGGTGCTGCGCGGCATCTCCGAGCAGGAGGCCACGCAGTTCACCATCAACAGCCGCTCGATCCTCGCCGAGCGCCAGCAGGAGTTCGAACAGTTCAGCGCGGGCGCCATCCAAAATCTCGAGGCCAACGCCTCGGCGTCCCTCGATCGTTTGCGCGAGATGCTGTCTTCTCAGGTCGAAGCATCCGTCAACGACGGCCGCGGCGCCCTGGCCTCCGAATTCTCGTCCATGATCGAGCGCTTCCGCTCCGATCGCGAAGTCTTCAAGAACGAGTGGGCTTCCGGACTCGATCAGTTGAGCGCGGATGCTGCCGCGAAACACCAGGAGCGCCTGCAGTCGACGTCCGATTCGTGGATGGTTTCATCCGTGCGCCGCCTCAACGAACACGGCCAGGGCGCCGTCGACTCCCTCATCCGCTCCGCCGACAAGTCCCTGCGGGATTCCTGCTCGAAGGTTTTCGAGGATCTGGCGGAAATGCTCCGGCGCACAACGTCGATGGCCGACGCAGCCTCTATGACTCCTCCGCCGGGATACGATAGCGGAGAGCCGCCGCACCAGCACTCCGCGTCCGGTGACTGAAAGCAGTTTCGGTTTTGCCTCTGATTTTCGGGCGCCCCGGCCTCTGTCTGTGAGGGCGGGCCCGCGCGCCCAATCGGCTGGCGTTCAAGATTTCAACTCGTACGCCGCGTTACTTCTCCCCGACCACTTCGCGCACCGAGCGCGCCACGTATTCGATCTGCTCTTTCGTCAACCCGGGATGCAGCGGCAGGCTCATCACGCGCTCGCAAGCGATCTCCGCTTGCGGGAACGTCCCGGGAGGATAGCCGAGCGACGAGTAGGCCGGCTGCAGGTGGATCGGCCGCGGGTAGTGCACCACCGTCTCGATCTCGCGCTCGGTGAGGTGCGCGATCACGGCGTTGCGGTTGGCCACGTAGATCACGAACTGGTGATACACGCACTCGTCGCGCGAATCGTCGACCGGCATTTCGAGCCGCGCGCCCGCCAGCAGCCGCCGGTATTCGCGCGCGATTTCCTCGCGCCGCGCCGTCCATGCGTAGAGATGGCGCAGCTTGATCCGCAGCACGGCGCCCTGGAATCCCTGCATCCGGTAGTTGTAGCCGACGAACTCGTGTTCGTACCGCGCCGTCTGTCCGTGATTCCGCGCCGCGCGTGCGAATTTCGCGATGCGGTCGTCGTCGGTCGTCAGCGCCCCGCCTTCGCCGTACGCGCCCAGATTTTTCGTGGGATAGAAGCTGAAAACTCCCGCGTGAGCCAGCGCTCCCGCCCGCCGGCCCCGATAGCGCGCGCCGTGCGCTTGGGCGGCATCCTCAAGCACGCGGACCTTGTGCCGCTCGGCGACTTCGCGGATCGGGTCCATGTCTGCCGGGCGACCGTAGAGGTGCACCGGCAGGATCGCCCGCGTGCGCGGCGTGATCGCCCGCTCGATCAGTTTCGGATCGAGGTTCCCGGTCGCGGGATCGATGTCGACGAAAACCGGCACGGCGCCGCAATACGTGATCGCTTCGGCCGTCGCCAGAAACGTGTTCGGCGTGCTGATCACTTCGTCGTCCGCCTGCACGCCCAGCGCCAGCAGCCCCAGATGCAGCGCCGCCGTGCCGCTGCTCAGCGCGACGCAGTGCCGCGTCCCGCAGAAATCGGCGAATTCGCGCTCGAAGGCCTCTACCTCGGGCCCCACCACGAACGACGAGTTCTGGCAAACACGGTCGAGCGCCGGCAGGATTTCGTCCCGCAGTTGTGCATACTCCGCCTTCAGATCGAGAACAGGAACCTTCATTCAGGGCCGCCCTTTCGCAAGCAGAAAACTTTACTGTACGCGCTGCGTCTCCACAAGGCCAGCTTGCCGCCGAGGCGAGCGCGGCAGCGGGCGGCGCGCGCCGCACGTGCGCATCGGGCAGAAGCGCCGCAATCGGGCCGGTAACTCCTTGAAAAAGTTCTGGCCGAACGCCGCTATCCGCGCCCGGTCCGGCTGCTATACTTGGCGTCAATCTTGATACCGCAGAGCGCCGATGCAGGAGTCGTGGGTCGGTCCTGGGGATTGTTTCTCGGAGCCATGTTTCAGAAAACGGGCAAAAGCAGGCGGCGATACCAGAGGATTCAGACCCCAAAGGGCGTCTGGGTCGCTTGGCAGACCAAGGACCAGAAGCAGAGCGTGTCGCGCGTCAGTGACCTGAACCTCGGCGGCCTCTTCATCGTCACACCGGCGCCCCTGCCGCTCGGCACCGAGCTCACCGTTCTCCTCTCCGTTCCCGAGGGAGAAATCCGCGGACGCTCGACCGTCCGCAACGCAACTCCCGAGGGAATGGGCGTGGAATTCACGGAGATTGCCAAGGCCGATCACGCGCGGCTGCAGGCGCTGATCTCGAGGCTGCTCGCATCGAGCCCGAGTACGTCGAGCGTGCCGTAGAGATCCTTCAGATGTGTGTCAGCGCTCCCGTGATTTTCGTGCGGCGCAGCGCCCACGCAAACACCCCGAACGACACCGGAATCAGCACCGCCGCGAAAATCAGCAACGCCACGATCGAGGGCCACAGCTCCCGCCACGGCGCGCCCGCCAGCAGCGCCGCTCGCATCCCCTCGAGCGAGTAGGTGACCGGAATGAGCCGCGCCACCATCTGCAGCGGCCCCGGCAGCACCGACACCGGATACATCATCCCGCCCACCAACCCCGAAACACCCAGCAGCAGCCACTTCGCCGGATTCCCGCGTTTGAACAAAACCTGGTACGCGGCGGCCAGAATCCCGAGCCCCGAGAAAGCGAGAATCGACGCCAGCAGCACGCACAGCGCCCCCGGCCAGTTGGCCGTCCGCGGAATGAACCCGAAGAAAAGCGCGCCCCAGCCCAGGTAGACGCACGTCCGCAGCGCGAGCGCCAGAAAAGGATATGTGGCCGACCCCGCGAGAATCACGCGCAGCGGCGTCTGCGTCACCAGCAACGCCTCGAGCGTCCGATTCTGCCGCGCTTCCGCGATGCTGCTGTCGAACGCGCTGAACGCGACGCTCATGTAATCGAAGAACGCGAAGCCCACGAGCGCGAAGGCGAAGTAGTTGCTCCCGGCGGGAAGCGCTCGTTCGAGTTTCGGGCTTTCGACGAACCGCGACAGATAAAAGAACGTGGCCACGCCGAAGAGCGCTTCCACCACCTCGAAGAGCAGCGCCGTGCGATAGCCTCGCGCGATCGAGAAATCGCGCCAGAAAAACGCGGTGATTTTGCGCAGCGTGCCGGTCGAGCTCATGACGGCGCCTCGGGCGACTTGCCGGCCCCGGCCCGCGCCAGGGGCCTCGCCAGCCGCGCGATCGCCGCTTCGAGCGTGGGCGTGCCGGTCGAAGCCCGTAGGCCGCCCGGCGAATCGCACGCGAGCAGCTTGCCGTGGTCGAGCAGCAGGATCCGGTCGGCGATTTCGTCGACTTCGCTCAACGTGTGCGACGCGAAGAGCAGCGTGGTGCCGCGGCGTTTCACCAGGTCGTCTTTGAGCAGCCGGCGGAAATCCGCGGCCGCCAGCGGATCGAGGCTTCGCGTCGGCTCGTCGAGCAGCAATACGGCCGGCCCGTGCAGAAACGCGCGCGCGAGGCCGAGTCTGTGCGTCATGCCGGTCGAAAGCGTGCGGACCTGGCGGTCGAGATCGCCGCCGATGCCCATCAGTCCCGCCACCGAGTCGATGCGCTCGCGCGCGGCGGGGCCCATCATGTTGTTCATCGCGGCGAAAAACGCCAGATTCTCGCGACCGCTCAGCCGCGCGTAGAAGCCTTCATCGCCGCCGGTGTGATAGCCGATCTGGGCGCGCGCTTTCTGGCCCTGATGCTCGGTGTCGAACCCGCCCAGCGCCACCCGTCCGCGCGTGGGAACGATCAGCGTCGCGAGAATCCGCAGCAGCGTCGACTTCCCCGCTCCGTTGTGGCCCACGATCGCCACCGCTTCCCCGGACTCGACCGCGAACGACACGCCCGCGAGCGCGCACTGCGTGGCCGAAGCGAAGGGATGGAGCAAAGCTCGCCACCCGGAAAGCGCCGGAGGAAAATACTTTTCGAGGTTTTCGACGGAGATCGCGGGCACGGACATCCAAGGAGGTTATAACCGAATTCGCCGCGGCGAATCCAGTTTCAACGTTGCGTCAAAATGGCGGCGGCGCGAACGGCCTGGGAGCGTGCGGCTGCGGCGTGGCGCCGGGCGGCGGCGCGGGCGGCTCGAGAACAAAGATCGCGTACCGGTAAATCTCCAGTTCGTGATCGCTCGCGATCGGCTGCACGTCGACGATCTTCCCGAACGCCGCGTGTATCTCGTGCAGTTTGTCGGGCGGCATGGCGTCGAGCAGCGCGCCGAAGCGGTTCTTCGCGCGCGTCATTTCGCTCACCGGCGCCGCCTTCGTATCCGGAACTTTCGCATCCGGCGCGTTCGCATCCGGGGCCTTGCTATCCGAGCCGGGTGCGGCCACGCTTGCGGCGGGCGACGGCGCTGCCGCACGAGTCGCACCTGGGTGAGGCGTCGCCGGCTTCGTTTCGTAGCCTTGATAGAACTCGTAGCGGAACGCTTTCTCGTACAGATCGGCGTACGCTTTTTTCACGGCGTCGCCGGGCGGCTGGCTATCGGCGAGCGCCTTCGCGGTGAAGTCGTCCAGCGCCGCCTGAAGATCGCGAAAACTCGCTCGGGCGCGCGCCGGCGGTCCTTTGCGCGTTCGAGCGAGCGACGCCGCGAGGCGGTCGGTGCGCTCGTCGTAGCACTTGCCGTACCCGGCGATGCCTCGCAACTCGCCGTCCTCCCGCGAGTCGTCCATGCTCGTGACCTTGGCGATCCATTCCGACGAGGTCATCTGCAGCACCTGCGCGCACGTCATCCCGAGAAGGTCCACACGCGCCTTGGGCGCCGCTTTGGACGCCGATTTCGATCGCGACTGGGCGAATGAAAATCCGGGAGCCAGCAGAAACAATACGGCCGATGCGATGGCGATTCGCATAGCCTGAAATCCTAATCGAGCCCCGCTCACGGACGCAACTGCGCGATCGCACCGTCCGTCTCGGCACGCGGAGCATTTTCGATCCGGTCCGCCGTTTCCGGCGGCACGATCTTCGTCGCCTGCGACGCCACGATCAGCCATCGCCCGTCCCGCTTCTCTTCGACGCGCGTAAAGATGCCCCGGCGCGGCGGCATCGGCGTTCCATCGGGATTGCGCTCGCCGCTCGAACTGAAATAGACGTGCACGATCGCGATGGCCGGCGTAACGAAGCTCGCCTGCACCTGCTCCGTGTGCCACACGCTCGCCTTGGTCTTCGCCGAATGCAGCCCCTCGAGGCTTTTCGCGAATTCCTCGCGGCCCTTGAACCACTGGCCGGCCAGATTCACCACATCCGCATGCGGCGCGAAAAGCCGGACCATCGCGTCGATGTCGTGCCGGTTCCACGCGGCCTCCCACTGCGCCTCCACGGCCTCGATCGCGCGAACGTCGCTCGCGCTGCCGGCGGGCGCGCCGCTGCCGCCAGCCTGCGCGCGCGCGGCGCCCGGAACCACGGCCAGTGCCAGCACCGCGATCAGCGGAAATTTCATTGTGTGCCTCCTCGCTGCACCGCAAACGTCACGTCAGATCTTGTCGGCGGACGAGAACCCCGCATCCATCAAATCGATTTCGTGCTCGAGCTTGCGCATCACTTCGTCGCCGATCTCGTTGTGATTCCGCAGATTCAGCAGCGACGCGCGCTGCAGCGCCCGAATCTGCTTCGAAAGCTCGCGCCACCGCGCGTAGTCTTGCGGTCGGTAGCCCACTTCCGCCGAGCTGTTGCTCTCGATCGTATTCAGCCGCCGTCGCTGGAAACGCAGCAGGTCGTCGTAGACGGCCGCGAACTCGCCCTCGTCGTCCGCGCGGCGGTCCTCCAGAAACGCCACGGCCGCCTCGATGATCGCTCTCCGCGCCGGCGCTTCCTCGGGATCCTTCGACGGCGCGCCGCACAACCCGAGCGCCCGGATCAAACCCGGCAGCGTCAACCCCTGCAGCACGAGTGTGACGAAAATCACGCAGAACGCCAGGAAGATCATCACGTTGCGCTGCGGAAACGCCGAACCGTCGCCCAGCGCCACCGGCAGTGAAATCGCCGCCGCCAGCGCCACCACCCCGCGCATCCCCGTCCACCCCACGATGAACACCTGCCTCGACTCGGGAAGCACCATCGGCTGATGCATGATCCGGCTGCGGACGAAATTCGCGATCCACGCCCCCGGAAACACCCACACGATCCGCAGCAAGATCACCACGGCGCTGAAAAGCAACCCCAGCACCAGCACGCGCCCCAGGCTCATCGTGCGGATGCCGTCGAGAATATACGGCAGCTGGAACCCGATCAGGATGAAAACGAATCCGTTCAAAATGAATGTCAGCGTGTCCCACACCGCGCGCCCCGTGAGCCGCGCCGCCCGCGAAAAATAAAGCGAGCTTTTCTGCCCCAGGTACAATCCGCACGCCACCGTGGCCAGCACGCCCGACGCGTGCGCGCTCTCGGCCGCCAGGTACGCGACGTAAGGCGCCGCCAGCGTCATCGTGATTTCGATCGGCGCGTCGTTGATCTTCGTTTCGAACACGTCGATCACCTTCCCGATCGCCAGCCCGATCACCGTGCTGCCCGCCACCAGGTAGACGAGCTCGACGATTCCCCCCATGATCCCCGGGCTTCGTCCCGTCACGAGCAGCGCCGTCGTGAACTCGAGCGCCAGCAGCCCGCTCGCGTCGTTCACCAGGCTCTCCGCCTCGAGAATGTCCATCACGCGCTTGGGCAGGCCGATCCGCTTGGCGATCGAGGTCGCGGCGATCGCGTCCGTGGTCGACACCACCGCGCCCAGCACCAGCCCCATGCGCCAATCGAACCCCGGAAGTATCCATCGCGACGCCGCCGCGATCCCGAACACCGTGAAGCCCACCAGCCCAAACGCGAGCATCATGATGCTCACGAAATTCTGGCGGAACATCTGCCACGACGTGACGAACGCCGCCGAAAACACCAGCGGCGGCAGCACCACCAGAAAAACGATATTCGGATTCAGCTCGATGCGCGGTCCGCGCGGAAACAGGCTCAGGATCAGCCCGCCGATCACCAGCACGATCGGGTACGGCACCTGAAACCGCTTCGCCATTGCGGCCAGCGTCGCCACGAAAATCAGCAGCAGCAGGAACAGCAGCTCGACGCTATGGATTCCGGCGGCGCCCATTTGGAGTCCCCATGTGGACTCAAAGATACCCCAGCCGCCCGTGAATTTCCGATTGCAAAAAGCGCGCCCGCTGTCCGGGCTCGGTCGTCTTTACGCAAAAGATCCCGGGCCGGAAATCGCATCGTCGCGACGTCCGGCTCGGGACCCGTGTTTCGCGCTGTCGCAGCCGAACTCTCTAGGGCTCGTCGTCGAGGCTCGACGATTTCGGCCCGTCGGAGTCGTCCGTATTATTCGGATTCATGCCGACCACTTCGTAGGATCGCATCTTATGGAGTCCCGCCTCCGGGACGTCGAGGACGATTTCATTCTTCTTCAGCTTGAACTGGGCTTCCTTCCCCACCGGCAGGATGGTCGCGTGCTTCAGGTCCATCGGCCGGATTTCGTAGTCCATGCTGTCGGTGCGCAGCAAGTATTGCGGGCAAAGTTTTTCCTGCGAATTTACGTGCGTGATGCCCGCCGACGCCCAGAGCGTGCCGAGGCCCGAAAGCCCGCGCTCCTTCGCGCCGCACGGCACCGCTTCCATCTTTTCGAGCATCCCGCGTTTCACGTCTTTCTTCTTGTCATGCGCGCTCAGCGGCAGCGCGACCAGAAGGACGATTGCCAGGACCAGCGAACTCTTGACGCTCATGATGCCTCCTCCTTCGAGAACCGGCGAACGCGCCGGCAGGAAGGCCGGCGAGGGCCTTCCTGTCGCGCGAACGAGCGCGTGTTACAGCTTCGGTTTGGGGTTCTGAGTCGAAGTGCCGGTGCCCGTTGAGACGCCCGTCGAGCCGTGCGTCGCAGCGCCGGCCGACGTGCCCGTTGAGGTTCCGGTCGAGGTTCCCGCGCCGGTCGACACGCCCGAGCCGCTGCCGCTGGTCGACGTGCCCATGCTGGCGCCCGCCTTGTACTGCTGCGTGCCGCGGACGAACCCGTTCGGATCGGCCATCATGTCGTCGCGTACTCCCGGATGCGCGTTGAGATAGCCGTCCAGCTCCGGATGGTTCTGCACGTATTCCCGGTTCTTGACCTGCGAAGGATCGCGCGTCAGGTCTGCCTGAATGTCGTGGTGGCTATCCAGGAATTCGTGGAAGCTCGCCATGTGCCGGTTGGCGTCGCCGTGATTGTCCCAGCGCTCGCTGGCGTCGAAGCGGTCTTCCTGGTGCATGAACGCGTTCGGATCCTGCCGGATCTGATCGCGCACGCCCGGATTGTCCCGCAGGTAGTCCTGCAGCGCCGGATGGTTGTTCACGAAATCGCGGTTGTCGGCAAGAGACGGGTTCCTGCGCAGCTGCTCGGCGATTTCGCGGTGGCTATCGAGGAAGCGGTCGAACTGCGCGAGGTCCTGTCGGTTGTCGCGGTCCGACACGTTCTGCAGATGGTTGAACTGCTCTTCCCTTTGGACGAACGCGTTGGGATCCTGCCTCAGCTGATCGCGCACGCCGGGATTATCCCGAAGGTAGTCCTGATAATCGGGATGGTTCTCGATGAACTGGCGGTTATCCGCGAGGGACGGGTTGCGCCTGATCTGCTCGGCGACTTCCCGGTGCGAATCCATGAACCGCGTGAAGTCGGCCACGCTCCGCGTGTCGCGCCCACGGTCATTATCGTCGAAGCGCTGCGGCTGCTGCATGAACGCGTCCGGATTCTGCCGGAGCTCGTCGCGCGCCCCCGGATTGTCCCGCAGGTAATCCTGCAACGCCGGATGGTTGTTCACGAAGTTGTGATCGTCGACGAGCGACGGATTCTTCCGCACCTGCTCGGCGATTTCCGGATGGCTGTCGAGGAAGCGGTCGAATCGCGCCATCGCGTCGCGGTCGCGATCGCCCCCGTGGTCATCGAAACGCTGCTCCCGCTGCATGAACGCGTCCGGATTCTGCCGGATCTCCTCACGCACGCCGGGATTGTCCCGCAGGTAATCCTGCAACGCCGGATGGCTGTTCACGAAGTCGCGGTCGTCGACGAGCGACGGATTCTGCCGGAGTTGCTGCGCGACTTCGGGATGGCTGTCGAGAAATTGATCGAAGCGCGCCACGTCCCGTTGCCGGGCGTCGTTGTCGCGGTCCGGCATGTTGGCTTGCGCGCCCGCGTTCGCTTGGACGGACGTGGTCGCCGAGTGATTGGTTTGCGCCGAAGATTGCGCACATGCGGGTATTCCCACCAGTAAGAAGGCTCCCACAACCAACGACATGGTCGGTGCTTTTTTCAACCGCAATGGCTTCATACCCATTTCGCGGCCTCCTCTTCTGAGTTTTGCGGGGGGTCGCGTTACAATCTGCAACGTGCGTGCCAAAGCGCACGAAACGCGCGCAATTCGCTGCAATTTCAGTTGTTTGCGGAAACTGTCCTAAAGGCAAACCTGCAGACGGCCTGAGCAGCCGATCGAGAGCAAATTATATACACCCGGGGAAAATCGCCGTACCCGGCTGACCTTAAGAGCAATCCTGTAGACGTCGCCGGCTAGACACGCGGTCCGCCGTTTACATATGGTGCAAGGTATTGTGCAAGGCAGCGGATGCCGCCTCCTTCACCGACCACGAACGCTTCAGCGAGTGGAGCACGAACGCGCTGATCGTGGTGTTCCGATGTCCGGCCGCCGCCCGAATTCTTTCCGCCTCGTCCTGCAGGCAGCGAATCAGCACCGCCGATCGCGGCCCGGGCTCCGGGGCCGGATTACCGCTCCGGCTGTTGACGCTGAAACGGCCGCCCGTCCGCGATCGCATCAGCTCTTCGTACGGCAAGCTCCGCAACACGATGTTGAGGACGTACCCGCTGAGCGTGCGGCGCTCGCCCGTGGCTTCCCGGCGGATTCGGCGAGCTTCGTCTTGCGAGCAACGAATCAGGAGTGCGGTGCGCTCCGCCACGAGCGCATGCTATCAAACGATATCCCGCGTTTGCAATCTCAAGCGCCTCGGCGGTATCGTGGTCCGCGCATAGCCTTCGATAAAAACGCACGAACGCCGCTCTCGGGGCCGGCGCATTTCATCTCCAGCTCGCGTGGAAACGAGGCTCAGGTGCGCACGCCCCACAACCTTCTCCAGGTATCCGAAAATTGCGAATCGTGCAGGCTCCGTCAGCACGGCTTCTTCTGCGAAGTCGATCGCTGCTCGCTCAAGAATTTCGACCGCATAAAGCATCTTTCCGCCTATTCCAAGGGCGCGGTCCTTTTCGTCGAAAACGAGCCGCCGCGCGGGATCTTCCTTCTGTGCCAGGGCGAAGTCAAACTCTCGCTGAGTTCCGCGGATGGAAAAACGCTCACCTTGCGCATCGCCAAGCCGGGCGAGATTCTCGGACTCATGGCCGCTATCACCGGCGCTCCTTACGAGGCCACGGCTCGGACGGTGAAGCCCTCGCAGGTTGCGTTCGTTCGGCGCGACGATTTTCTGAAGTTTACGAAAGAGCATCCCGTCGTGTACGAGAAAGTTCTGCATCAGATCGCCGCATCCTACGCGCAAGCCTGCGAGCAGCTTCGGAGCGTCGGCCTCTTTCCCGTTGCGACGCGGCTCGCCCGCGTGCTGCTTGAATGGTCGAGCGTGGCGGCGGAGACCGGCTCGGTTTCGCCTTCGGGCCCCTGCGTCACCGTGCCGCTCACTCACGGAGAGATCGGCGAATTGATCGGAACCACCCGCGAAACCGTGAACCGCACGCTCCGCGATTTCACCGAACGCCGCCTGATCACCCTCGACGGCCCCGCGCTCACGATCCACAACCGCAAGGCCCTCGAAAAACTAGCCGCCGCTTAGCCGGCGTCGCCGGCCGCGCGCACGCCTCCCCAGCGCCGGAGGTTCGGTGGGCGCCATCGCCAGCCGCGCACGCCTCCCCAGCGCCGGAGGCGCGGTTGTACCCAGCCCGGCACGCAGCCCGCCTGCCGCCGAGGCAGGCGCAGCGGAGTGCCGGGTCCTGGGGCGAAGCACCAAGCCCCGCCGGCATCAGCGCGCTCGCGCCACTCAAACTCGCGTGCCCGCGCCCCGTAGCCAGCTCGAACCCGCGCCTGCATCCGTGCGCGAACGGTGTCGTTCTTGTCGTGGGCGCCGTCGCCGGCGGCGCACGCCTCCCCAGCGCCGGAGGCGCGGTTGTAATCAGCCCGGCACGGAGCCGCCTGCCGCGAGGCAGGCGCAGCGGAGTGCCGGGTCCTGAGGCGAAGCACCAAGCCCCGGAGGGGCGATTGAACTGCTCCGGAAACTCTGAAATCTCAAATCTCCAATTTCAAATTCCGTCGCCACGCGGAGCTACGCCGAACCTCGAACACCGCGACGGCCCCGTCGGTCCACGATTAGGCCTTACCATTCCCGATGCATCTTTCCGCGCCAAAACAAAAATGCCGCACTCGCGATTGGCGAATGCGGCATTTCGATCCAGCGACAATGCATGTCAGCCGCGAGCGATGATCGGTGGGCGCCATCGCCGGCCGCGCACGCCTCCCCAGCGCCGGAGGCGCGGTTGTAATCAGCCCGGCACGCAGCCGCCTGCCGACCAGGCAGGCGTAGCGAAGTGCCGGGTCCCTAAGGCGAAGCACCAAGCCCCGGAGGGGCGATTGAACTGCTCCGGAAACTCTGAAATCTCAAATCTCCAATTTCAAATTCCGTCGCCACGCGGAGCTAAGCCGAACCTCGAACACCGCCACGGCCCCGTCGGTCCGCGCTTGGGCCTTACCATTCCCGAGGCGTCTTTCCGCGCCAAAAACAAAAAGGCCGCACTCGCCTCCGGCGAATGCGGCCTTTGAATTTAATCCTGGCGGTGACCTACGTTCCCGCGTCGTTTCCAGCGCAGTATCATCGGCCCAGCAAGGCTTAACTTCCGTGTTCGGGATGGGAACGGGTGTGACCCTTGCGGTAAGACCACCAGGAAACTTGAAAACGAAACTCGAAATCGAAGCTCGAATCGCGAAATTCGCGGATGCTTTTGCGAATTTCGGATTTCGAATGCCGAATTTCGAAATTTCGATGAGCAACTGAAGGAAGTTGGTTAAACCGAAAATTTCCGCTGGAGAGTAGCGCTTCGCGGAAAGCCTCTCCTTACGCCGCGATACTGCGCGTTAGGAAAGTTTTATGGTCAAGCCGAACGGCCGATTAGTACGGGTCAGCTGCACGCATTACTGCGCTTCCACCTCCCGCCTATCAAAGTCGTAGTCTTCGACTGGCCTTCTTAGGGGACCGCAGCCCCCTTGGGAAACCTTATCTCGAGGCGAGCTTCTCGCTTAGATGCTTTCAGCG